>Ga0209634_1000040_pt1 | contig 145866 bp, 121 predicted proteins | sample LinPmetageLP40_FD_184043 | JGI IMG/M metagenome (GOLD analysis project Ga0209634, IMG submission 184043) | Marine viral communities from the Pacific Ocean - LP-40 (SPAdes) (version 2) | ecosystem: Environmental > Aquatic > Marine > Oceanic | place: Pacific Ocean | collected 2010-08-26
ACCCAGGAAGATGAAGAAGGCAATGCCACCGAAGTGACACTGGGCCGACTGGATGTGGTAGCCTACGACATGGAGCGCCAGAAAGTGGTGATCGTGCCGGTGAACGATGCCCAGACACCGGATGCCAATGCCCTGTATGAATCCCTGAACAAGATCTATGCCCAGGCCGTGGCCCATTGGGAAGTGGTGGTGGATCATGCCTACAGCGTGGAGCCAGAGGTACTCCAGACATTGGACGAAGGAGAGAGCGGACTGCTTTCGAGCTTTCCGAAGAACATGAAGCAGTTCCAGCAGGACTTTAAGAAGAGCCGTGACCTGGACAAAGACGCCTATTACCTCTTCCTGATCCCTGGCTCGGGTGCCCGGGCAGGCTTCATGCCCTTCAAGCGGCAGTATGGCTACATCTGGACGGGGGCGACCAGCGATGTGCCCCGTACGATTGCCCATGAGCTGGCCCACGGAGCCTTCAGGCTGCGGCACACCTTCAGCCCTGAGGCCTTCATTGCCACGCAGGGCTCCACCAACAACCTGATGGACTACTCATCCGGAGGAGCCATCCACCTGTACAAACACCAATGGGACAATGTACACAACCCTGAGAGTGTGACCAGCTGGCTGCAGGATGATGAGGAGGTGGCGATGAGCAAGGATTTTGAAGACTACCTTACGGAGATCATCAACCTTTACTGGTGTGCGAAAGCAAATTCATCTAATTATTTTACTTACTATGAATTTAATAAGGCAGTCAAAAATCAAAGCTTTTTGTGGGATAGTGATTTGCTTGATCTTGTCAAGCTAATTAGATCAACAGGGAGTGCTGGTGTTTATGATTATTCAACTTCTTATACAGATGATATATATCAAAGCGGGAATGGTAGAAGTGCTCACACCTATTACACTCTCGATTTTTCAAGGTTAAACTCAAATGAAACCCTAGAATTATGCTTTAACAGTGAGGAAGATAGAACCTCATTTAAGAATCAGGTTCTTGAAAGCCCTAACTCAGATTGGGATTTTCACTACTCAAGGCTGTCTGAAAGTCTAAGTAATGCAATTGAGCGAAGTAGCTATGACGATATCCTAACTATACTGCTCAACCTACCATCTTGCGGTTTTGAGGAATTGAGTTCTGAAATGAGAGTTCGATTAATAGCGAAACTCCTTGATGAAACATGGACAGACGGTGTGGAGGAAGTTATTATCCTAAAACTAATCAACGAAATACCAGAAGTCAATACTCTAGCAGAAGAGATGAAGTCTATCAATTGGTCTTCTTTCTATTCATCTATAGACGATGACCAATCCGAAACCCTCTCTGTATTACTAATAGATCTAGCAAAACAATACCATGGGAATAAGGAAGTCAATCCGATAGCTCATGTTAATTATGAAGCCTTTAAGACATATGATTTTGTAAATAGGTATACGCTCTCCCAAGAGTCAGATAAGGTAGGAGTATCAATAAAAACCACCATACCTGGGGGCTATCTACAGCCGCCCTATGAATCTATCAAGGAGGTTTTGCCTCTTTCGGATCCGTTTGACGTTGTGACGTTATCCACGGGAGGTAATGTTTCAACAGGCCAATTGCCAACGATTCCTGTAGCTCTGGTTTACAAGATGATTCATCAGCAGGAATCTGATAGAGTCATCGATCAAGCTTGGTTAACCCTTGATGTTGCTAGTATGATGTTAGGAGTTGGCGAGATCTCCCTTGCGATTAAGTCCCCTCAAATTGTTGCCAAGGTTTCTCGAATATTGCTGGGTGCAGCTGACCTCACTGCAACAGCCACCGATATATACTGTAACAGTGAAGTGGATTCAGAATTATGCAAAGAATGGCGTGAATGGGGAGTTTATATTCAATTGGGACTAATTGGTGCATCAGGGTTTGATCAGATTAAGAGTTTGCTGGGAAGGAGTGACGATTTTCTGATTTATTTGAACAGGCTGGATGGATATGAAAGTCTTCGTAATCTTAAGAACCGACAGATTGTTGAGAAACTTAGTGATTGGACGGACGATCAGCTAAGAATTATTGACTCAGATTTGGCAAGTTCTTCGTTGCGCACTAGCTTTCTAAGCAATCCAGAGTTGGTTAATAGCTGGGAAGTCCTTTTTAAGGAAGGAGACGAAATTGCAGCGGCACTAAGAAGGAATCCAGATAATCTTAAAAAGCTCAATGATTACGTAGTAGCAGAAGGAGCGGATTTGACGAAGCTAAAGAACAGTTTTGGGAACACTGCTTATCCTGAGAAGTGGCTAGAACTGAAAATTCCTAAGAATAAGCTGGACGAAACATTTACCACGATCAAGAATGATCCACCAGCAAACATTGATCCCTGGACACCAGAGCATAAAGCGCAAAGGTGGAATAACTACAAAGAAGGTGACGGTACTTTAGATTTTGAGTCATGGAGTAATAGCTATGATGGTAATATCAATAAAGCGGTAAAAGGGAATAAGAAAGTAAAAGACTATGCTAATAATAATGGTCTTGATATTCCAGAATCAGGTTTTGAAAGAACATGGAAAGATCCTGATACTGGACTTGATAGTAAGGTCGAAATCGATTTACGTGGTGAAAAAGTAGAAGGTTTTAGGCGGCATGATATCTATGATGAAGATTTAGGTAAAGCTGTAGAAATCAAAGATTATCGTACACAGAATGTAAGTAAATCAGTGGATGTTGAACGTGAGGCACTAATGGATATCAAGCTATTGAAACAAGGCTTGCTTGAAGAAGTAGAATGGGTTTTCTTGGGTAATGGACCGAGTGGCCCACTCAGAGAATTATTAATAGAAGGTGGCATTAAGATTAACCCATAAAGTCAAAAATGAATAAATCCCTAATAGAAGAAAAGATACTTAACTGGAAATCTCAGTTTGATAAACAAACTCAATCGGGTCTTAACTACACCCCTAATTCATTGTTAGTTGCGGAAGAAATTCTCTTGTCCAAGTTTGAAAACAAACAACAATTAAGACAGGATGAGAATTTTGATTTTGTGAATGGTTGGGTTCTTTATGTTGGGGATGTTTTTATTAAAAATGATAAAATCAGAAACCTTGAATGGGTATCTCAGGATGACCCCAATACTTTTCCTTCATTAGAATGCCCCAATCATGCAAACAGTGTTGTCAATATCAAAATAAAACTTCCGATTATTCTACACAAAAGGACAGGAGATGTGATTTACAATTACTTTGTAAAAAACACTGAATATTTTAAGGAAAACAATGCTAATGAGGCTAGAAAACCTTCTAAGGTACTCTCAGGCAAAGGAGGATTTAGCTATCAGTATTTTATTCTGGTCAAGGATGAATCTTTCGAGTTAAAGGAGATTGAGCAAGCATTAAAAGCATATTATGCTAAGAAGGGTTCAGAGGACAAAGTACACTTCCATAATGAGAGACACCTTCTAGTAAATATGGGAGATCATTACTACTTCCATTTTCAGCTAGGCACAAGCGAGAAAGTTTTACAGGAATCAAAGGAGATAGCAGAGAATTACAAAGGAGATAAAGATAAATCTGTGATCGCCTCCTGTAGAAGTCGTGTTGAGTTTTGGGGAGACAAAGACCTTAATGGGGATTACATCAATGATCACATGTATCTCTTGGAGCAGCTAATGCAAAATGACAAACTCCTGATCTTTGATTTTAGGAACGGGGTATTCTTTGATGAGTTTTAAGTGATAACCAGAAAGAAGCCTTTAGAAAGGTAGAAGACAAGGACGGCATTGATTAAAAAAAAGATCAGGTAAAGGTACGTTTTCCCGAAAATGACCATCATGAGTTCTTTTCTGTCATCCGAAAAGATGAAGATATACCCCCCGCTAGCGCACGCGTGTCGCGTGTGCTAATAGCAAGACATTACATCATCCAGAGAATTGTTTCTATAGTCGGCTCTTCCATTAAGTGCTATGCTCTAAAGCGATTATCTTTCCATCATGAGTCGGAAGTATGAATTTCATAATCCGAAGGGCAACTTCATCATTTTTGTTGGTCTTTTGACCAACAAGCAATATGAGAAAATTCAGCCTCCCCAAACATGAGCTGGAAAGTCAAACTCGATGTGCACAAAAATTACTTTCATAGGCATAAGTGATGGATTTCATAGGCACGAATTTTTTTTTCATGCGCATGAAATGGGAAAAACGTAGGCACGTTTTCGCTCTTTTCTACCTTGGATGTGTTGCTCCCCTGATCAATGTCACCTACCCTTATGAGGCAGGTTATTTTAAGAGTATGGCAGGCAATAGAACTTTGATTCATGGTAAGTCCAGTAAGTATTCACTAAGTTTGGTTAGGATACAATTTAGACTGATGATGAATTCGGATCTCTCTACAGCATTTTCTCTTCTGGGCATCGGCATGATCACCGTTTTTGTGGTTTTGCTTCTGGTGGTCATCACCGGCAACCTGCTGATTCGGGTGGTGAACAGGCTGGCTCCCGCGCCGGCAGATGACTCGCTGGAAAAAGCTCAGGTGGCGGCCATTACTGCGGCGGTCAATATTTTCACAGAAGGCAAGGGACAGGTGACCCGTATAGAAAAGTTAAATTAATAGATCATGGCAAAGGAAATTGGACTCGGTCTTGTCTACAGAGACATGTGGCAATCGTCCGGTAAGTATGTTCCCAGAGTGGATCAGCTGGTCAGGGTGGCAGAGCCCATCGTGGAGATGGGCTGTTTTCGTAGGGTGGAAACCAATGGAGGCGGATTTGAGCAGATCAACCTCCTGTATGGCGAAAACCCGAACAAGTCAGTTAGGGACTGGACGCAACCTTTCAATGACGCAGGAATACAGACGCACATGCTTGAGCGTGGACTCAATGGGCTACGCATGTATCCAGTCCCCAGAGATGTGCGCAGGTTAATGTTTAAACTGAAAAAACTCCAGGGCACGGACATCTCCCGGTCATTTGATGGGCTCAATGATACCCGAAACCTTAAGCTCTCCATCGACTATGCCAAGGAGGGTGGAATGATTGCCCAGACGGCACTATGCATCACCCATTCCAAACTTCATACCGTCGATTATTACATCAAAATGGCGGAGGAGCTGATGGAAATGGGTGCCGAAGAAATTTGTATCAAAGACATGGCGGGAATAGGCCGTCCAGCTTCCATGGGTAAGCTGGTTGCTGGCATCAAAGCGCTCAATAAGGACATCCCCGTGACCTATCACGGGCACTCCGGTCCCGGATTCTCGGTGGCGTCTTCTCTGGAGGCGGCCAGAGCCGGTGCGGACTTTATAGACGTTGGGATGGAACCCCTTTCATTTGGTACGGGCCATGCCGATCTGCTCACAGTACATGAGGTGCTTCGAGATGCGGGCTTTAGCCTCCCGGATATCAACATGAAGGCCTACATGCAGGCACGATCACTTACTCAGGAGTTTATCGACGATTTTTTGGGGTATTACATCAACCCTAAAAATCGCCACATGAACGCTCTACTCATCGGCCCGGGCTTGCCCGGAGGAATGATGGGTAGTCTCATGTCAGATCTGGAAAACAACCTCAAAGGGCTCAATAAGTGGAAAGAGAAAAACAATCAGGCGCCTCTTTCCCAGGATGATTTGCTCATTAAGCTGTTTGAAGAGGTGGAGGAAATCTGGCCCAAGATGGGTTATCCTCCGCTGGTGACTCCCTATAGCCAATATGTGAAAAATGCGGCACTGGTCAATGTGATGCAGATGGAGAAAGGAAAGGACCGCTGGTCGCTCCTGGACGACAATACCTGGGACATGCTCCTGGGAAAATCAGGGAGGGTACCCGGAGAGCTGGCACCAGAGCTGAAGAAGCTGGCCAAGGCACAGGAACGGTCTTTTTTCGAAGGAGACCCGCAGGACCTGCAGCCTGATGCGTTGGAGGATTTCCGTAAGAAAATGAAGGAGCAAGGCTGGGATACCGGGCAGGATGATGAAGAATTGTTTGAGTATGCCATGCACCCACAGCAGTATGAAGCTTACAAGTCCGGCAAAGCCAAAAGTGACTTTGAGACAGACCTGGCTAAGCGCAAGACCGATAGCGCGACCAGCACAGGAGCTTCAGCGGTAGCCAAACCCACGGCGCTGGACGTGGAGGTGGATGGCCAAAAGTTCAGAGTGTCCATCAGCTACAGTGCAGCGGATGGTGCCCCGGAGAAAGCAACCGCCTCAGCAGGTTCGCCTGCTTCTAATGGGGCGTCTCATGAAATTATTGCGCCGCTGGAGGGCAAGATCTTCATGACGAAAAGTGCCGGAGAAAAGCCCCTGAAAGTGGGGGACCCGGTGAAAAAGGGAGATGTAGTCTGCTACATAGAGGCCATGAAGGTAACCAACGCCGTGAAGTCAGATACCGACGGAGTGGTACAGGAAATCCTGGTACATGAAGGTGACGAGGTATATGATGATGATGTGTTGATTAAACTGAACTAGGATTGGAACTTTTAGAGAAACTTTACCAGATGACGGCCATCCAGAATATGGTGGATGAGCCTCAGATTTTACTCATGATTTTCATCGCCTTCTTTTTGCTTTACCTGGGCATCAAGAAGCAATATGAGCCTTTGCTGCTAGTTCCAATTGCCTTTGGTATGCTGATCGCCAATTTCCCTGGAGGTCAGATGGGGGTGGAAAAAATTGATGAAAACCTGACCCTGTATCAGATCGCCAGGGATCATGGCATAATGAACTTTGTTTATTATTCGCTCATAAAGACCGGGTTTTTGCCTCCGATCATTTTCCTCGGGGTGGGAGCACTCACGGATTTTGGGCCCATGCTGCGCAATCTGCGATTGGCCTTTTTTGGTGCTGCTGCCCAAATCGGGATTTTCACTGTTTTGATTTCGGCCGTAACATTCGGCTTTACACTGAAGGAAGCAGCTGCCCTGGGTATCATTGGTGGAGCAGATGGCCCCACAGCGATTTATACTACCATCAAGCTGGCCCCGCATTTGCTCGGCCCTATAGCGATCGCTGCTTATTCCTACATGGCGCTCGTGCCGGTAATCATTCCATTGGTGGTTCGGCTTACGACCAATAAGAAGGAGCTTCTCATCAACATGAAACAGCAGGATAAGCTGTATCCGTCCAGGCGCCCGATCAAGGACCTTCAGACCTTGAAAATACTTTTTCCCATAGGCGTAGGTACCATCGTGGCCCTGCTTGTACCCTCATCCGTACCGTTGATTGGTTTGTTGATGTTTGGCAACCTGGTGAAGGAAATAGGAGTCTCCACAGGTAGGCTACATAAGGCTGCCTCTGATACCATTCTCAATGCTGCAACCATCTTTTTGGGACTGGCCGTTGGAGCTACTATGACAGCTAAGGCTTTTCTAAATATGGAAACCATCATGATCATCGTTGGGGGCTTTATTGCGTTTGCCATCTCCATCGCTGGAGGGATCTATGCCGTGAAGGTCTATAACCTCTTTGCCAAAAAGAAAATCAATCCGTTGATAGGAGCGACCGGCCTCAGTGCCGTGCCCATGGCCTCACGTGTGGCCAACGAAATCGCCCTGAAACACGACCCCAACAACCATCTTTTGCAATATGCGATGGCTAGCAACATCTCAGGGGTGATTGGTTCGGCCGTGGCTGCCGGTGTGCTGATTTCATTTTTAGGATAATCAGCTGGTATTCGGGCCATGAATGGAATGATCTAATCATTTTGAGGGCTGTGAAGAGTTTCTTCACGAGATTGAATGAAAAATAGACTGTAAGGTGTAATTTTAATTATATGAAAAAATGGATCAAACGTATCGCTTACTTTCTGCTTCTTGGATTAATCATCATTCAGTTCTTTCCTGGGGAGAAGCCAGCAGTGAGCACTGATAATCCCGGCGACATTCACAACGAAGTGCTGGTGAACCCCGAAGTAAGTGGTATCCTGAAAGCTGCATGTTACGATTGCCACTCCAACGAAACCAAATATCCCTGGTACGCCAGTGTGGCTCCTGTATCTTGGCTGGTCATTCACGACACTAACGAGGGCAGAGATGAACTGAACTTTTCGGAATGGGCTACTTACTCTGCCAAGCGGAAGCACCACAAACTGGAAGAGGTGATAGAAATGGTGGAAGAGGGCGAAATGCCACTTGCCGTTTATAACATCACTCATCCCGAGGGAAGACTTACTGAAGCTCAAATAGAAGTATTGATCAGTTGGGCCAAAGCGCGAATGGAAGAAATTACTCTTTAGGAGCGCTTATTCGCTTTCTCAGTTTTACAGGGTTTCTTTTCTTACGCATCTTCATGTTGAGCATTTCCACCACCAGTGAGAAGAATACTGCAAAGTAGATATAGCCTTTGGGTACGTGGTAATGGAGCGCCTCTATCATCAGCATAAAACCTATGAGGATCAGAAATGATAACGCCAATATCTCCAATGTGGGATGCTGGCCTATGAAATCACTGATTTTCTTAGAAAAGATCATCATAATGACGATGGAGATAACCACAGCAATGATCATGAGAAGGATTTCCTCTGTGAGCCCAATGGCAGTGAGGATGGAGTCAAACGAAAAGATGATGTCCAGCAGAATGATTTGAACGATGGTGCCCAGAAAGGACCGCACGGTTCGTTGGTTTTCATGGTCTTCTTCGCCTTCCATTTTATGATGGATTTCCAGGGTGCTTTTGAAGAGTAAAAAGAGTCCCCCGACGAGTAAAATGAGGTCTCTTCCGGAGATCTCAGTATTGAATACAGAGAATAGTGGCTTTGTAAAGGTAATGATCCAGGTGATTCCCAAAAGCAGCCCGATGCGAAACAACAGGGCCAGGGCCAACCCAAGTGTTCGCGCCTTCCCTTGCTTTTCCCTGGGGAGCTTATTGGTGACGATCGAGATGAAAATGATGTTGTCAATGCCCAGCACCACTTCTAAAAAGGTAAGGGTGAGGAGAGCGATCCATGCTTCTGGCTGAAGAAATATTTCCATGAAGGAAATTTAATGAATCAGGAAAAACTGAGAGATCATTCTGTGAAAAATTCAGTCAGCCGGTTATTTAACTTCGCCTGAATCCAATACCACCTGATATTCCAGGCCAAGAGGGATGGCAAACCAGGTAGCGACAGGCACGCCATCGGCAGTGGCAGGATGCCATTCGGGCATTCCAGTCACCAGACCAATGATTTTTTCTTCCAATAGAGTATGTTTCAGGGCATTCACGCTTATTTTAACAGGCCGGCCAGTTTGATCAATCATAAAATTAACGGTTGTTTTGGTGCTGGTCACGGGATACTCACCAGACTTCAGGAGGTCATGAATGCCTGTGTTGAAGTAAGCATATAGACTGTCCATTCCCACTGCAGGGTATGCCCGTGTGTACTCAGTAGGTGTGAAAGTCTCTTTGTCTTCCTTCCTTTCCAGCTCATTTTCAGGCTTCTCGTTGGCTGCTGGAATCGCCAGCTCGGTCTTAGAAATTCGTTGGGAATTAGCGGGGATTTCCACCATGCTTATGGGAGCCAAGAAAGGGCCGATCTCCGACGAAAGAGGTGCTGTATGAATGTTCGGAGTTGGGGGCTCTTTTTCAGGCAGATTAAAGAGGATTATGGTGAGTACTCCTATTCCCATAATGGATGCGGTGGATGCTTGGCGCCAGATCTTCACAGTAAACTTTCGCTGCTGCGCCCGACGAACCAGTCGGTCGAAATCTTTGGAGGAATCGGAAATAAATACCGGTTCTTCAGGGTTCCATATGATTTTCCTGTCATTGCTCATGCCTTCTCCATTAGTTCTGTTCTTAGTTTTTCCAGCAGCCTGTACGTCCTCTTTTTAGCGTTTTCATGGCTCATGCCGAGTACCTGCCCTACTTCTTCAAATTTCAGACCCTGATAAAACCTGAGTTCCAGCAGGGTGAGGTCTTTTTCCTTTTGTTGGAGGAGTATTTTTTCCAGCCGCTCAAGCACTTCATGATCTCCAGGCAGTTCAAAAAGATGAAGAGGTTCTACTAAGGTCTTCCTGTCAAATAGGTAATTTTCTTTTTGAGTTTTCCTAAAATACATTCTGATTTCGTTCAGTGCTATTTTATAGAGCCAAGGAGAGATGGAATGCCCTGAGGGCCGGAAAAGGTTAATTTTGGTCAGTGCTTTGAAGAAGACATCTGAGGTGATTTCTTCAGCCAGGGTGGTATTCCCTATTTTCTTTGCCACGTACCCAAGGATTTGGCCATAGTATTTTTGGTAAAGGGGCCGGAAAGCTCCTGGCTCCTTTTTGCTGGCTTCTATCAACGCTAATTCTTCTTCCCTGGTCATGTCAGGAGCTTATTGATCCCTGTTGAGAAAGTAAATATCGGAGAAAAAATAGCTGGAGTCCTCGTTGTAAAACTCATTGGTGAGGGAGAGATGATCAGAATCAGACCAATTGATTTGAAAAATACCATAGATCAAAGTGTTGGGCCCTAAGTCGATGGCGAAGGTGACCGAATCCAGCGTTTCGTAGGAATACTTACCATAGAGGTTGTCTGGTGCATTTTCATTGTAGAAAAAGACGGAGTCTGAGGTACACTCCATTCGGGATATCCAAAATGCATTGATGGAGGTATAGCTCTCCACGCTGCATTGATTCTCGGGCAGCTGACAGAATGTGTGTTGCTCTGAGGTGGTAGTCCAATCACCCTGAATAGAGTAATCGGCAGTTTCAGGGTCCTCGGTGCCATTTTCGGAAGTAGTATCCACTTCCTGTTCGGCGGGTGTTTGGTTGGGGACAGGGGTGTCACTCTCGGTGCACGCATAAAGCAGAAATAGGGAGGCAATGAATAAAACGGTTCTCATAGGGTTCGGTTTTTGAATTGTTTAACCCTACAATGCCACCATTGTAGAAAAGGGACATTCTGAAATAAAAAAAGGCGACCATTGGTCACCTTTAAATTATTGAAGCGCTTTAGCTAAAGTCTTTATAGAGCAAATGCTGCTTTTACCTTATCAATATAGTCTAGTTTTTCCCAGGTAAAAGTTTCAAAAGTCATCGACTTGGTTTCGCCTTCACCATTGGTGAAACTTCGTGTCACCGTCTCAGACTTTCTGCCCATATGTCCATATGCCGCAGCATCCAGATACATGGGGGTTCTAAGTTTCAGTCGGGTCTCTATTCCGTATGGCGTCATATCAAAGATCTCCTCAACTTTTCTAGCAATCTCTCCGTCCGTAAGGCTCACATTGGAGGTGCCGTAGGTATCAATGAAAATACCCATAGGCTCCACTACACCTATGGCATATGACACCTGCACCAATACTTCTTTACATACGCCCGCTGCTACCAGGTTCTTGGCAATGTGTCGGGTAGCATAGGCAGCAGATCTGTCTACTTTAGAGGGGTCTTTGCCTGAGAAGGCTCCTCCTCCATGTGCGCCCTTGCCCCCGTACGTGTCCACAATGATTTTGCGGCCTGTGAGGCCTGCATCACCGTGAGGACCGCCAATTACGAATTTCCCGGTAGGGTTAATGTGGTATTTGATGTCATCCGTAAATAATCTCTGCAATTCCGGGCTGAGCTGGGCTTTCACCCTAGGGATAAGAATGCTGATAATGTCTTTTTTGATTTTCTCCAGCATTTTGGACTCTTCATCAAAATCGTCGTGCTGTGTAGAGACCACTATAGCCACTATTTTCACTGGCTGATTGTCGTCAGAATATTCGATAGTCACCTGCGACTTGGCATCGGGACGCAAGTAGGTGATTTCGTCGTTGGCCCTTCGGAGTGCGGCAAGTTCTCTCAGAATTCGGTGAGAGATGTCCAAAGCCAAAGGCATATAATTCTCTGTCTCATCAGTGGCATAGCCAAACATCATGCCCTGATCGCCTGCACCTTGTAGTTTGGGATCCTGTCTGTCTACCCCCTGATTGATGTCTGGAGACTGCTCATGGATGGAAGATAGAATACCACATGAGTTGGCTTCAAACATGTATTCAGACTTGGTATAGCCTATTTTCCTGATGACATCCCGCGCAAGCTGCTGCACATCCAGGTAAGTTTTGGATTTTACCTCCCCGGCCAGCACTACCTGTCCGGTAGTTACCAGCGTTTCGCAGGCTACTTTGGATTGCGGGTCAAAAGCCAAAAAATGATCGACTAGTGCATCAGAAATTTGATCAGCAATTTTGTCCGGGTGTCCTTCAGACACGGACTCAGAGGTAAATAGGTATGACATAAATCTATTTTCTTAAAAGGGAGCAAATTTAGGATTTTCAGCGAATTATCAGAAGGTTTTAGGAGAAATGACCAATGCTGAACACAGACGGTATTTTGTGCAAATCTTTTTTCTGTTTTCTCCAGGCCGCAATGGTTTGTGTTTTGATAAATTCATGCTGTCCGAATATATCTGCTGCGATGTTCAAATTGACATGGTGAGAAAGGGTGTCTACGAGATCGGATATCAGGCTCATGTTACGAAAGGGTGTCTCCATAAATACCTGTGTGTACCCGGTGGAGGATAACTGCTGTTCCAGGTTTTTAATGGCTTTCAGGCGCTCAGCTTTTTGAATCGGCAAATAGCCATGAAAAGTGAACTGCTGACCACTGAACCCTGAGCTGGTCACCGCTGTTTGGATGGATGAGGCGCCCGGAAGAGGAATAACACGCAGGCCATTTCGATGAGCGAAAGTCACCGCTAGTTGACCTGGATCGGCCAGCCCGGGAAGACCAGCTTCAGAGATCACGCCAACGTCTTTTCCTGCTATGACAGGAGCCATATATTGGCTGATTTCGGCAGGGGTCGATTTCTTATCCAGTACCTCAAATTCTAAAGTGCTGATGTCCAAACCAAGTTTCAGACTGCTGATAAACCTGCGGGCTGTCCGCACATTCTCTACCAGGAAGTAGTCGGTGTTTTTGATCACGTCCAGCACCATTGGAGCCAAAAATGAAGCCTCATGGTGATCTGAGAGGTATGTGGGGATAAGAAAAACGGAGCCTTTTTGCATGAATATTTTTATTGTTGAAGAAATGCTAATACCAGTGTTTTCAGTTCCTCTGGCTTTTCGGCGTGTACCCAATGTCCGGCATCCTCGACCATCCGTATATCTGCCTGAGGAAAATGATTCTGGATCGTCTGATGATCTTTTTGCTGAATATAGTCACTCTTGGATCCTCCGATAAAGAGGGTTTTTTTATCGAAGGTTTGTCCCTCAGTAAGGCCGCTGCCTAACGTTTCTATGTTTTGTTCTATGGCCTCCAGATTAATTTTCCAGGCAAATTGATCCTCCTCGTTTCTGGTGAGGTTTTTCAGGATGAACTGCCTTACCCCGAACTCTTTTACTTTCTTGGCCATCTGCTGATCGGCTTCCTTGCGACTTTCAATGCCTTGGAGATCGATAGAATGAAACCCTTCGAATATTTGCTGGTGATGCGGGGGGTAATAGATTGGTGCAATGTCCACTACAATCAATTTTTCAACCCTTTCGGGAAAGGTCACAGCAAAATTCATAGCCGTTTTCCCACCCATGGAATGCCCTAAAATATCGATGGTATTGAGCCCTTCGTTGTCCATGAGTTCCCGCAGGTCAGATACCATTGCCTCGTAACTCATCTCGCTGCTGTGCGGAGAGTTCCCGTGGTTTCTTTGGTCGATCAGGTAGACGGAGTAGTGTTCAGCAAACTCTTTCCCTAGCGTTTGCCAGTTGTCGGAGGAGCCAAATACTCCATGTAAAATAAAGAGCGGGGATCCGGATCCCAGCTTTCTGTAGTTTAATTTCATAGTCTATTCTTAACTCATTGTATCTGTCGGAGATACATCTGAATGGTGTTTTCTAATCCATAGTATAAAGCATCACAGACGAGCGCATGTCCAATAGAGACTTCATCCAGGAAGGGAATGTTTGTTTTTAAGAATTTGAGATTGTTCAAATCCAGATCGTGCCCGGCATTCAAACCCAGGCCAAGTTTCTGAGCGGCCTGAGCAGCCATCACATAATCGGCGATGGCCCCGGCTTTATCTTTGGCAAATCCCGAAGCATAAGGTTCGGTATAAAGTTCTATTCTATCGGCACCTATTGCCTTGGCACCTTCCACCATTTTAATGTCCGGATCCACAAAGACAGACGTACGCACTCCCCACCCTTTGATGGTGCTGATCATATCGGTGAGTTGCTTTTGGTGCTGAATGGTATCCCACCCGGCATTGGAAGTAAGCACATCGGGACCGTCCGGCACCAGCGTGGCCTGAGCCGGGCGCACTTTTTCGATAATTTCCATATACCTGGCATCCGGGTATCCTTCTATGTTAAATTCCGTTTTCACAACCTTGGCCAGCTGCATGACGTCATTGTATCGGATGTGTCGCTCGTCTGGTCGCGGGTGCACGGTGATGCCCTGAGCGCCAAAGCGCTCACAGTCAAGAGCTACCCGTATTACGTCAGGATTATTACCCCCCCGAGCGTTGCGAAGGGTTGCAATTTTGTTGATGTTTACGCTAAGTTTGGTCATAGTTGTTACACTGAATCCGTAGCAAATTTGTTTATAAAAAATAGATTATGAGTTTAAAAACGAAAATAGAAGCCGAAATAAAGCAGGCCATGTTGAATAAGGACAAGGAAAGACTAACCCCTCTCCGTGCTATCAAGGCGCTTATTCTTTTGGCTGAATCGGAAAAAGGAGGCGGTGACGAAATGTCCGAAGAAGTGGAGCTGAAGCTGCTGACCAAGGCTGCTAAACAACGAAAGGACTCATTGGCCATTTATCGTGAGCAAAACAGAGAGGACCTTGCAGCTAAAGAAGAGAGTGAGCTGGCAGTAATAGAAGAGTTTTTGCCTAAGCAAATGACCGAGGAAGAATTGGAGCAGGGTCTCAAAGAGATCATCACCCAGGTGGGAGCGTCCGGGCCTCAGGACATGGGCAAGGTGATGGGAGTGGCTACTAAAAAGTTTGCCGGAGTGGCCGACGGAAAGACAGTGTCAATGTTGACAAAGAAGTTATTGAGTTAAACAGTGAATTATCTAGACATTTTTTTTCTGGTGGTGTTCATTATCGGTGGCATTAAAGGCTACATGAAGGGCTTTATTATTGAGATATTCTCTTTTGTTGCCTTTTTTGTCGGTTTGTTTGTGGCGATTGAACTTACCATACCTGTGGCCAATCGTTTTTTTGATTCCAGTGACTATTATCAATTGCTGACTGTAGGCGTTTTTGTGGCTTTATTTCTGGTAGCCGTACTGTTGATCAATCTGGCTGCTAAAGTCATAAAGAAGGCTGTGGATCTTACTTTTATGGGATTCCTCGACAACATATTGGGGGCACTGGCCGGAATCTTCAAATGGGCTTTTATTGTGAGTGTTTTCTTTTGGGTATTTGATTCCATAGGGGTGCACCTCCCATCCGGACAGTCAGACGGATCGCTTATTTTTCCGTATATAGAGAGCATTGGCCCGAAAACCTTTGAGTGGATTTCGAAAGTGCTTCCTTTTATGGAGGACATGATTGATTCATTGAAAAATATTGGTGAGAAAGGGAAGGCAGTTTATACCTTTTTGTAAATTCTTTTGTTTATTTATACAAGATGCATATTAAAGAACAAGACGGTTTTAGGTTTATAGATGAAGGAGAAGGAGAAGTCTTGCTGCTGCTGCATGGGCTTTTCGGGGCTCTGAGCAATTGGGATGGAGTGGTTCAGCGGTTCTCTTCCAATTACAGGGTGATGATTCCCTTGCTTCCTATATATACCATGCCAGTCAGAGAGGCTGGGCTGGATACCCTCAATAAGTTTGTGGAGGATTTCGTGGAGAAACAAAACTTGAGCGGTCTCAATATCATCGGAAACTCACTCGGGGGCCACATTGGTTTGATTTTTACGCTAAAAAACCAGGAGAAAGTCAATTCACTGATCCTTACCGGGAGTTCGGGTTTGTTTGAAAACTCTATGGGAGGATCTTATCCGAAAAGAGGATCTTACGAATACATTCAGGAGCGGGTGGCGTATACTTTTTACGACCCAAAGACCGCTACTAAAGAGTTGGTCGATGAAGTGTTTGAAACGACCAAAAGCATTCCCAAAGCCTTACGGATTGTGGCCATTGCCAAATCGGCTCAGCGTCACAACATGGCGGATGATATTCCGAACATAAAAGTGCCCACTTTGTTGATATGGGGACTGAACGACACCATCACACCGCCTTATGTCGGCCATGAGTTTGATCGATTGATTCCGAATACTACTTTAAGGTTCATCGATAAGTGCTGTCATGCACCGATGATGGAGCGTCCAGAGGAGTTTAATGAGATTTTAGAAACATTTTTGATGAAAGAAGTGGCCGTATGATTGCCAAAGATCTGATAAACTATATGATTCCACCACTGAAGCCTCAGGATGAGATATCCAAGGCCAAGCAGTGGATGGATGAGTTGCGCTTATCAGAGTTGCCAGTGGTGGAAGGTGGTCTTTTTCTCGGATTGATAGATGAGGAGTTGTTGCTCAATGATGAATTGAGGTATCCCGCAGTGGGAGATTACCCCCTGGTAGGCCAGCAGTGTATGGTTCATGCCGGAAACCACTATTATGACGTACTCAAAACTTCTGGATTGGAGGGCTTCAGGATAGTGGCGGTGATCGATGAACTCAATCAGTACCTTGGAGTGGTGTCAATAGAAGATGTGGTGGAGGCCTTCGCTCAAAACTCCTCAGTGAATACCCCCGGTGCCATTCTCGGCTTACGTCTCAAGCTGCACGATTACTCCCTTGCAGAGATTAGCCGAATCATAGAATCTAACGAAGCGAAGATTCTGAGCAGTTACCTCAGCCCGCACTCAATAGAACCAGGAGAACTCAACCTCACCCTCAAAATCAATAAGGAAGAAATTACCCATATTGTAGCTTCATTGGAGCAGCACGGGTTTTACGTAGAAAATTCCTACAATATGCGAGACTCCAGCTACGAGGAGAAAGAGCGCATTGATATTTTGATGAAGTACCTAAAAATATAGATGGCATGAGGAAAATTGCCATCCATGGACGCAGGATATCCCCGGATTCTGCCAGTTACGTTCGCGATATAGTAAAGATCATCGAGTCAAATGGGCGAAAAATATTCGTCAGCCCGGAAATGTCTGCTATATCTGAGTCTAAGGAAATTTTCAAGAACTACCCTCATTATGTTCCTGGCAAGGATATGGAAACGTTCGAGGCTGTTTTCAGTTTGGGAGGTGACGGAACTTTGCTCGATACACTCACCCATGTAGGATCTTCCCAACTTCCCATACTGGGTATTAATCTGGGGAGACTCGGATTTCTGGCGGTTATTTCACGAGAAAATATTCGGGATGCACTCACCGCTTATTTCGCTGGTCAGTTTACCTATGAGGACCGCTCCCTTCTGGCTTTGGAAACGGATGTGCCATTGTTCAACGGGAAGAATTACGCGCTGAATGAATTTGCGATCTTAAGAAAGGATACTTCATCCATGATTGTGGTTAAATGCTATTTGGATGGAGAATTTCTCAATACCTATTGGGCGGATGGGCTGATGATTGCCACACCAACGGGCTCTACGGGATACTCTCTCAGCTGTGGTGGTCCGGTCATCATGCCCAACACCAGCAATTTCATCATTACACCCGTCAGTCCACACAACTTGAACGTGAGACCTCTGATTATTTCCGAAGACAGTGAGCTGATCTTTCGGGTAGAGTCCAGCAACCAGTCCTATCAGGTTTCCCTCGATTCCCGGTCTGAGTCCATCGATGATCAAATAGAATTCAGGATCAAAAAGGCACCATTTACCTCCCGGTTAATTAAAGTTGAGGGGAGTTCTTTTCTAGATACTTTGAGAAATAAGTTAACCTGGGGCTTGGATAAGAGAAATTAACTTAATATTTCTAGATGTAATCCACTTGGAATATTATCTTTAAATTTGGGTTCTCTTACTAAAAGACTAATGAAAGGCAAAATTTTACTATCTCTCGGCTTAGTTCTCCTGTTTCTGTTTTCGACAATAGACGCTGAGGCGCAAAGGAGAAACAAATACCGCAAGAGAAAAAACAAGAATAAATCCATCTCCAGATACCATGGTGGAGCAGTTGGGGGAAAATTCCGACCATACAGTTTCCTTTCTGGTAATGTCAATGCGCTGAACTATTACGGAGATCTTGCTCCAGTGAATAAGGCAGCCAGCACTGATATCTCGTTTACTCAGCCTGGTTTCGGAGTGAACGTAGGGTATAAGTTTTCACCTTATGCTGCGGTAAGAGCAGGCTTTAACTATGGAAGACTCAAGGGAGATGACATCTCATCGGATCCGGCTGAGACACAGGCTTACCCTAGATATTTGCGAAACCTGAGTTTCCGGAATGACATTAAGGAGTTTCATATGGGCTTCGAGATTTTCCTGCTTCCGAACTACGGTGGGCCAAATATAAGACCACCTTTTAATGTATATCTTTTCGTAGGTGGAGCAGTCTTTCATCATGAGCCTAAGGGTCTGGTTCCTGATATGGATTATACCACGGGAGGCACTGAAGTGGCTCCCAGTGCAGGTGAGTGGGTGAAATTGAGAAAATTGGGCACGGAAGGACAATTCCTGGATGGAAGTGACGTTAAGAAATACAGTCCGTTCCAGCTTTCAATCCCGTTGGCTATAGGAGCCACTTTCAGGCTGCCTGGCCCATTTGATGTGGGACTAGAGTTAGGGTACAGGTATTTGTTTACAGATTATGTTGATGATGTGAGTACGAATTACGTTCCTTTTGATCAATTTGATGACCCTCTTGCCAGAATCATGTCTGATAGAAGTGCCGAGCCTGTAGCAGCATGGAGCGGTATTGATAGGAGTGGAGTTAAGATTGCTAGTAGCACCATGTCTGATGGGGTTGAGTACTATTCATCGGTTGACTTAGGTGGCGGAAGGGATGATACAGGTGAGGGAATAAGAGGTAACTCCAAAGATAACGACATGATGTTTATGACTACTTTGAAACTTATCTGGATCGTTGGTAAGACTGGCTCATCAGCAAAATTCAGATAGCCCTTGGGTAAGTACAAACTCATTTTTCTTTTTTTACTACCTCTCACGCTTTCAGCTCAGTTTGTCGAGTTTGGAGGAGGTTTGGGAGTTAGCCACTATACAGGTGATTTGAATGGTGTGCCCAGATTGGATCATACCAATCTGGCTGGATCGGGAATCTATCGCCTCAATTTTTCGGATATAGTAAGCTTCAAATTTGCCTTTACAGCCGGGAGTATCTCTGGGGATGACAGTAAGCCTGTTGATGCCCTGGGAGAGAATCGCCAATATCAATTTAAGCACAATTTTCTGGAGTTAAGTGGAGTGTTTGAGTACCATTTCATGAGCTACCGATCAGAAAAGTATAAAAACAAGTGGTCACCGTATGCTTTCTTTGGATTGGGATTTGTCAAGCTTAACAATACGGCCACAGCCTATGAGGACTACCTACGTATACAACCCGTGCTCCCGATGGGTGGAGGAGTGAAGTTCCTTTTGAGCAAGAGATTTACGCTGGCAGGTGAACTCGGAGCCCGCAAGACCTTTTTCGACTACCTCGATGGAATATCAGATGGGGATCAGAGTATCAAAAACTATCAATATGGTAATCCCAATGATAAGGATTGGTATTTCTATACCGGGATCAGTCTGACTTATGTGCTTTACAAAATCCCTTGCCCTTTCCCCTACATCCCAAACAAATCTATCCTTAACCGCATACGGGCCTATTAAGCGTTAAAAAATGTTTAATCATTCATCGTTAGTAAAAAAAACCACAACTTTGTGGTCTTTCGCATTTTAGCCTAATCAGGGGATGAAGGAGCAAATTAATCAGGGCAATTTACCTCAGCATATTGCCGTTATCATGGATGGAAATGGGCGATGGGCAAAACAGCAAGGTGCGGCCAGAATTTTCGGTCACAAAAATGCCATCAAAGCGGTTCGGGAGTCTACTGAGGGTTGTGCAGAGCTGGGAGTGCGTTGCCTCACACTTTATGCCTTCAGTACAGAGAATTGGTCGCGTCCAAAGCAGGAAGTGCAAGGACTTATGACCTTGCTAGTGGCTACCATCAATGATGAGGTTCCAACATTGATGAAGAATAATGTGAGCCTTCATTCGATCGGAGACATTTCTCAATTACCCGAAAAGGCACAGAAAAAGCTGCAGGAGGCCATTGACAAGACCTCCAAAAATGATGGATTGAAACTCATTTTGGCACTTAATTATAGTGGGAAGTGGGACCTGACCAATGCCATGCAAGCATTGGCTTTGGAGGTAGAAAAAGGAGTGTTGAAAGCGGAGGCGGTGGATCAGGAACAGATAGAAAAACACCTTTCTACGTACGGCTTTCCGGATCCGGAATTGTTGATACGTACAAGTGGTGAAATGAGAATAAGCAATTTCTTACTTTGGCAAATGGCCTATACAGAATTATTTTTTACTCCCGTCCTCTGGCCGGATTTCAGAAAAGAACACCTTCATGAGGCCATAGTGTCTTATCAGAAAAGAGAAAGGCGTTTTGGAAAGATAAGTGAACAGGTCAACCTCGGATAATGCAAAAATATTTACTAATACTAGCAGTTTTAATATCGTATGGTGTAGACGGCCAGATTCGATTTGGTCAGAAAAGCAGTCCTGCGAGTGATGGAGTGGCCATCAATTACTCCAGTCCGAGGGAATACGAAATAGCTGAAATCCGGGTTCAGGGCGTTCAGTTTCTGGATAATAACGCCTTGATCTCCCTTTCCGGTCTTCGCGTGGGAGATAAAATCAAGATCCCCGGGGATGAAATATCTGCAGCCATCAAGAAACTGTGGAAACAAGGGATCATCGGAAATGTATCCATTGAAGCAGAAAAGATAGAGGGAGACAAAATCTGGTTGATTATTACGCTCAGTGAACGACCCAGGCTCACCAAATATGAATTTAAGGGAGCAAACAAAAGTCAGATTGCTGAACTCAAGGATAAGGTAGATTTGGTAAGGGGAAAGATCCTGACCGATGTAGTGATCAAAAACACAGAACTCTCGGTAAAGCGGTATTTCGAAGGTAAGGGGTATCTGAATGCAGAGGTGAAAATCAAACAGCAAAAAGATACGCTACTGGCTAACAGTGTCAATATTGTGATCATTGTGGAGAAAAACCAAAAGGTCAAGGTCAAGAATATAAATTTTTACGGGGACGATAATTTCACCGCGGCGAAGCTCCGAAGTAAGCTGAAAAACACGGGTGAAAAGCCAAGAATTGGACTTCCAGTAGATCTGATTGAAAAGACCCTGATGGTTTTGAAGCCCAAAAATCTCTTCTATTTTCTAACCCACAAAAAGGAAACGAGTACTCGCGAACTCAAGGAATATTTGGGAGAACAGGTAAATGTGAACGTGTTTAAGTCTGCCAAGTTTGTCCGAAGCGAATTTGAGGAGGATAAGAAAGGACTGATTACTTTCTATAACTCCAAAGGGTATCGTGATGCAGAAATTGTAACCGATTCGGTATACAGCATCGACCGAAAGTATTTGAATGTGGACATCAACATCAACCCGGGAAACAAGTACCGGTTTAGGGATATCATCTGGTCTGGCAATTACATCTACGATGACGCTTTCCTTGATAGGGTTTTGGGCATCGAAAAAGGTGACGTTTATGACCTGGAGTTGGTTAATAAAAAACTGAATTATAATCCGACAGGCGCTGACATAAGCTCCCTGTACATGGATGATGGCTATCTCTTTTTCAGAGTGAATCCTGTAGAAGTAAGTGTGAGTCAGGACTCTATTGATCTGGAAATGAGGCTGTATGAAGGACCGCAGGCCACCATCAATGAGGTGACCATCAGCGGAAATGATAAAACCAATGATCACGTGGTACTAAGGGAGATCAGGACTTTGCCTGGTGAGAAGTTTAGCCGATCTGAGCTGATCCGTACCCAAAGGGAATTGTCACAGCTTGGGTATTTTGATCCGGAGCAGGTGAATCCTGTTCCAAAGCCTAATCCTGCGGATGAAACCGTGGATATCGAATGGCAACTGGTGGAGAGACCCAATGACCAGGTGGAGCTATCAGGAGGATGGGGTGGAACCTTCGGTTTTGTAGGTACCCTTGGTTTATCTTTCAACAACTTCTCTGTGAAGAACATCCCGCACCTGGATAAGTGGCGTCCACTGCCTATGGGAGATGGACAGAAGCTGTCGGTAAGGATGCAGGCCAATGGAAGAAGATATCAAAGTTATTCCATGAGCTTTAATGAGCCTTGGCTTGGCGGGCGCAAGCCCAACAACTTTGGGGTGAACTTTAGCCACTCTGCTCAACGATCTCTGAATTTGAGTAATGAGACCATTGGAAAACTCCAGGTGTCAGGTGCTACAGTATCCCTTGGTAGAAGGGTCACCTGGCCGGATGATTACTTCACTGTGAGCAATTCTTTCTCCTACCAGAAATATACATTGCAGGGTTCTTTGACTTCTTTTTACGGATTTTCCGGAGATTCACATAGTTTGACCTTTAACAACACCCTGGCGAGAAACTCAGTGGACAATCCTATGTATCCAAGAACCGGATCATCACTTTCGCTGAGTGCTTCTTTTACACCACCCTATTCGCTATGGAGTAAGCTGGACTATGAAAATGCTTCCTCGCAAGACCTTTATAACCTTTTGGAGTATCACAAATGGAACCTCGATTTCAAGTATTATTTAAAGTTGGCAGGGAATTTGGTTCTAGCTCCCCGTGCACACTTCGGTATGCTGGGTTCTTATACGGATAAAGTGGGTGTGGGGCCTTTTGAAAGGTTCCAATTAGGTGGAGATGGTTTGACAGGCCAGAATTTCCTTTTGGGTACAGACGTGATCGGTTTGCGGGGCTATGAGAATAATGTAATCACGCCTACGGATGCTAACGGTACCAAAGGAGGAACGATGTTTACCAAGTTTGTCATGGAACTTCGATATCCGATATCACTTAACCCATCAGCTACCATCTATGTGCTTACGTTCTTTGAAGGCGGTAACAACTGGAATAATTTGGATGACTTCAATCCTTATAACCTGTACAGATCAGCCGGGCTTGGTGTAAGAATCTTCATGCCGGCGTTTGGGTTACTGGGTCTGGATTGGGGGTACGGATTGGATCCGGCACCGGGTTCTCTGGAGGTGAGTGGTCCACAGTTCCACTTCTCTATCGGACAACAAATCAGATAAAACTATGAAGAAAAGCGCCCTGTTAGTGTTCTGCCTGTTTTTGTTCGCAATAAGTAATACTTTTGCCCAGAAATTTGGGTACGTGGATACCGAATACGTGCTGAGCAGAATGCCTGAGTACAAGGAGGCTCAGGCGGAGATCGAAAAGCTGGCCAGGGGATGGGAGACGGAGATTCAGGGCATGTACAAAAAGGTAGAGGAGATGGAGGCTGCATTGCAGGCCGAGGAGGTACTATTGACGGCTGAGATGAGTGCTGAGCGCCGCCAGGAAATAGATCGGGAGTGGAAAGAGGTAAAGGAATATCAGAAGCAAATTTTTGGCTTTGATGGCCTTTATTTTCTAAAAAAGAAGGAATTAGTAAAGCCTGTACAAGATCAGGTGTTTGAAGCAGTGGAACGTGTCGCAAAAAACAATAGATTGCAGATCGTTTTTGACAAGTCGGGTGACTTAGTCATGATTTATACTGACCCAATTCATGACTATACTGATTATGTATTGGAAGAATTGGGTCTGGGTGAAAACCAGGAAAGTAATAATTAGGAAATAACAATTTTATTATGAAAGCAAAAATTTTAAGTGTAATTGTGGTGTTGATGGCATGTGCGGCACAGGTGTCGGCGCAGGAAAATCTCAAGATTGGCTACACCAATGCAGACTATGTTCTCAGCCTGTTGCCTGAGGCTAAGCAAATCGACGCTGAGCTGAAAGCATATGAGAAGCAATTGCAGAATCAGATACAAGCCAAATACAACAACCTGCAAACTAAGATGAGTGATTATCAGGCGAATGCAGCTACCTGGGATGACCTGATCCGTACGGATAAAGAAGAGGAAATCCAGAGCCTGCAGCAGAGCATTCAGAAGTTTTCTCAGGATGCCGAGACTTCCATGGGCAACAAGCGTAACCAGTTGCTGAAGCCGGTTTATGAGAAAATTGGCAATGCCATAGAGCAAATAGCTATCGAGAATGGCTATACGCACATTTTTAGTGCTGGAGCTCCAGGATTTGACGTGCTGTTGTACGCCAGAGAGCAGGATGATGTATCGAATATCATTTTGAAGAAATTGGGAATCACACCTCCTGCAGTGGAAGGAAAGTAATTCCTTTTTGAGAAATTAATGGATTAGAAAAGCCCGGTTTTCCGGGTTTTTTTGTTTTACAACCCCATGAGGAAGAGCTTATCCGAGATCGGTATGTCCCCGCTTCCTTATCTGGCAACCGAGCCATAATGCAGAGCCCTATTTCAGAATAATCCCCGTAATCAGGCCCACCAGAATAATCACAGGGGTAGGTACCTTGGTGAAGAACATCAGGCACATTGTCCCTAGCATCAGGGAGTAGTTGAGGGTGGTGGGGGCAATGGGCTCAAACAGGAAGAATGCCGCAGCGATCACCATTCCGGAGCTTACAGCATTGATGCCCTCGAGCGAGGCTTTGACCATTCGATATTTTTTCAAATCCTCCCAAAACCTACTCACAAAGAAGATGAAGAAGGTGCCGGGCAAGAATACTCCGGCAGCTGCCATCACGCCACCCAGTATTTGCTGCGGAATATCCGTATTGTGCATACTAACGGCACCCACGTAGGCACTGAATGAAAATACAGGCCCGGGGAGCGCTTGCACAAATCCGTAACCAGAAAGAAACTCCTCTGAGGTGAGCCAGCCTTTGAATTCGACAAACTCCGTGTAGAGCAGCGGTACCAGCACCTGGCCTCCACCAAAAATGAGGCTTCCATTTCTGTAAAAATTTTCAAATAGCCTGATGGGCAGATACTGCGTCACTCCACCAAGCACCGCAGCGAAGACCAGAACAGAGATCCACAGAATAAAGTTGGACCAATTGATTTTGATGGTTGACTTCTCTTCCAGTGGCTGTTGTTTGAATTTGAAGGCCGTAATGGAACCGCCTATCAGCAGCATGATAGGAAAGGCCCATGGTGTTCTGAATATATAGGAAGCCATGGTGGAAATAATCATCAGGAAAAAGCCCGTACGCGAACTCACTACGCTACTGGAGATTCTGTAGGCTGAGTATGCCACTATACCTACTGCGATAGGCTGAATGAACTTAAGGAATGACAAGGAGATGTCCATATCCTGAAACACATTCACCATAATACCCATACAAATCATGATGGTGAGTGCTGGCAGGGCCCAAATGAGCAGCGTGAGGTAGGCCAGGCTTGGTCCACCGATTTTAAATCCAATGGCGGTAATGGTTTGTGTGGAAGTCGGGCCGGGCAGTATCTGACAGAGGGCGTAAAGCTCCATCAGGTCGGTCTCCGACAGGTAACCCCGCTTGGTCACCATCATGTCCAGAATCAGCGCCAAGTGTGCCGTAGGGCCACCAAATGAGGTAACACTAAGGATCAGGACATCCCTTAGAAATATGAGGTATCTGACCCTTCTGACCGACATTAGGATTTCAATCCGATTTCTCTCAATCTTTCATCCAAAAATTCTCCGGCGGTAACATCTTCATATTGCTTGGGGTGATCAGCATCCACGCAGCTGTCCAGACTGGTAAGGTCCATGGAGGAAATGGGGTGCATGAAAAAGGGAATAGAAAAACGAGAAGTTCCCATTTTTTCTCTTGGTGGGTTCACCACTCGGTGGATGGTTGATTTTAATTTATGGTTGGTGAGCCTGTCCAGCATATCCCCTACATTCACCACGATCTGATCCGGCAGAGCCGTAATCGGAATCCATGTGCCATCTCTCCTGAGTACCTGGAGTCCGTCAGCACTCGCCCCCATGAGCAGCGTGATCAGGTTGATGTCTCCGTGTTCTGCGGCTCGCACCGCATCTGCGGGTATTTCATCAGGGTTTTCTATCGGGAAGTAATGAATCTGTCTGAGAATACTGTTTCCCTGGCGGACTTTATCATCAAAATACAGCTCGTCCAACCCCAGGTGTAGGGCGATGGCTCTGAGCATTTGAATGCCCGCTTCCTGCAGGGTCTTGAAAGCTTCCAATGTCAGGGCCTCAAACTCCGGAACCTCTGTGGGCCAGATATTTTCAGGATATTCATCCAACTTATTCTCCGTGGGCTGCCCCACATGGTAAAACTCCTTTAGGTCACCGGTATTTCTGCCTTTGGCTTTTTCTCTGCCTTTGCTGATATAGCCACGCTGACCCGCCAGTTCTTTCTTTTCATACCTCAGCTTCACTTCATCCGGGAGCATGAAAAACTTCTGTACAGACTCATAAAGCTGCTTGGTCAGATCATCTGAGAGGCCGTGGTTCTTGATGGCCACAAATCCAATGTTTTGATAGGCATGTCCCAGATCGTTCACAAACTTACTTTTGGTAGCAGCATCCCCGGAGGTGAAATCTGCAAGATCTAGTGAGGGGACTTCACTGTAGAGAGTGTTGTTCATAGAGATTATTGGGTTAGCTCAAAAATAAAATCATTTGTACAATTATCTGAACACTTGGTGCAACACTTTTAAAGATTTGATCTCACCAAGCTGTGTGGTATGGTGCTCATAATAATTCAAAATAAGCTCCAGGGCTTTGAACCGTAAAGCACCTGATCCATGCACAGGCTCAGTGTAATCCGAACTAATGATGCTTGATATAAAGGTAATAAGATTATGATCTTCCTCGATCATTTCCAGCTCCATACTATGAATGAGGGCTGTGCCATCCTCCACATCCAGGCCAACAAATGGCAACATTTTAAGTAAGAAATGAAGGTGAAAATTTTCGATTTCTGATTGGAGGCTGTCGAATGTAATTATGGCATTGGATAGAAAGGCGAACAGTCTTTCGTGTGATTCGCCCTGCTCATGGGTGAGTAGTTTGCTCAGAATTTCCGATAGGAAAAGTACAATGGTTCCCTTGCGAATGTCTTGCTGAATATGGTGAGCCGTGGCGTAATATTTGTATTCTGAAAGCCTCTGAATCGATCGGTTGGGTTTGATGTAAGCGACCAGCTCCAGTAGAGAAAAGGCCTGAAAGTAGCCGATACTGCGCTTCGACCTGGGGCTTCTGATACCATTGACCATGAAGGACATGAGTCCGTACTGTTCGGTAAAAATCTGAACGATGATGCTGGATTCCTGATACTTCAGGTATTTGATAACAATACCCCTGGTTTTTGTGACCATTAGTTTATCACGGCTATTTTGCCAATGTGTGTTTCTGAACCATCCTGAGAGGCGTTGAACAGGATATAAATCCCGGACCTTACTCTTTGACCATTGTAGTCCAGCAAATCCCAGGAGGCGGTGCCGCCTTTAGCCGCTACCTCACGGATAAGCTTACCGTTTACATCTGTGATTTTCACCAAGGCATCACGCACCAGTCCGGTTATGCCCACCATTCCTTCATATCCCGGGCGCACCGGGTTGGGGAAGACAGAGACGGACCGATTGGTGATTCCACCTGCCGATGACCCGCTTCTGTAGGAAACGAGCCCTTTTTCTGTAAGGATGAACATCTCACCGTTTTTTGAATTGTAGGCCATCTTTAATACCATATTGGAAGGAAGTGGCGAATTATCCGTGGTGAAATGGGCCTCGAGTTGACTCAAACTGTTATCAAAAATCCAAAGACCTTCTCTGGTGCTCATCCAGATTCTATTGCCCCCATCTACCGCAATGGCCGTCACGCTCTCATCCTCAAAGACCTCTTTATTATCATAAATAGGGATAATGGCATTGAGGTCGTCAAAAATGAATGATGCTTCTGTGAAAATCGCTGGCCCGCCCACAGTGGCTATCCAGGTTTCATCGCTCAGGTCAATGGCTACACCGTTGATCTGATTGGAGGGGATCTTATCAGCAGTGGTCAGCTCCCTAAAATCCTGATTGTTCAGGTTTAGAGCAATAAATCCTCCACCATCGTTAATGCCTCTGGTGATCCAGAGAACCCCCCTTTGGGAGAGGGATACGGCCAGGGGAAAGGAAGTGCCTATAAAGGAGAGGCTATAGGGATTGAGTTCACCCGCTTCATCCAGGGTGTAAAGGGGCTCTCCACTTTCGTAGGAGGGGATATAGAGCAGGTCTGATGAAGTGGTGAGTTGAGGGATGAGTGGGTCGTAACCTTCCAGGTTTTTGGAGAGGCCAGTCACCAGGGAACCTTCGGTTTGATTATAAAGACCATATCCGGTTGAGGAGAAGTAGTGGTTATTTTCAAAGAAAGCCACGTCTGTGATGTTATAAAATCCCTCGATTGTCTCAGTGCCCCAGGAGGTATTATCAAAAAGGCTATAGCCCAGTGAGTCGGTTTGCCCATAATAGTCTTCAGGATGAGGACCATAAAAGGCATAGCAATGCTGATCTATGTACCTGATTTCGGTGATGTCATCACTCAAAGGGCCATTGGGGGTAATGGACTGCCCGGCAGGATCAATAAGCCCGGAGCGGAGATCACCAATCCAAAAGCCATCAGATGGCAGGAATGTATTGGCCTGAAGGTGAGCAATAGACTTTAGCGCAGTGGGGCCAGTGCTTTGATATTGATGAATATTGGAGGAAGTCAACAGATAGAGAAATTCATGATCAGCTTTCATGTCTATTATCGATTCATCGCTCGCCCAGCTGGCATCTATCCATTGATTACCCACTCGTTGAGCAATGAGCGTGTCGTTTTTGATGACAAACACGTTTTCACTGGTGGCCGTCAGGTGGCTGAAGCTGGCACTATCTGCTTCCAGTATCCAGCTGGTGTAAGTAGAAAGATTACTCTGAAGGGAGGCACTCAAAAGCCCTGCATTGGTAATGGCGAATAGTCGTTCCCCAAATACCAACATTTCGGTGACCGTGACATCTGTGGCATTGGGGCCAAAGGAGCGATGATTGTCTACTATTTCCTGTCTTTCCAGAGAAACGACAATAATCCCGAAGCTGGTTCCCACATAAGCCAGTTGCCCATGTGTGATAATCTGGTGGATTTTTTTGCTCCCCACCAGGGTGGCGTTCTTTATGTCCCTAATGGTCGTCACCTTCCCATCGTGGTGCAGATCCACCAACCCCGACTCATAACCGATCACCAGTGTCTTGAAGTCTTCGCTATAGCTGAGGGCAGTGATCCCTGCATCTGAGAGCCCATCGGTTTTTGAAAGGGTATTGATGGCCCCAGTTGCCAGATCTATATAAAAGAGACCGTTCTCTACTGCACAAAAGATTTTTCCATTGCCCCCCTCCAGTATCCGTGCATTGTTGTAGCTGAAGTGAGTTCGCCACGTATCGATGGGGATATTCTGAGCAAAACAAAAGGTCAGTGCGACTGACCAGAAACTAACGAGGCTTGTGATCCATTTTTTCATAAAAACACTTTCTGCATAAGGCCTCATAAACATCTTTTTCACCTAGAACGACGGTTTGCTTGGATTTAGTCCGTCGGTAGGAGTAAGAAGCGATATTTCCGCATTCCATACAGATGGCGTGTACTTTGGTGATGTATTCTGCGGTGGCCATCAGTTGGTCCATTGGGGAAAATGGCTTCCCCATAAAATCCATGTCAAGTCCGGCAATGATCACTCTTTTTCCCTGATTGGCCAGTTCATTGGAAACCGAAATAATTTCATCGTCGAAGAACTGTGCTTCATCAATACCTACTACATCACAGTGTCCCGCACGCAGGAGGATGTCATGAGCGAAATTGACCGGTGTGGAGTGAATGGCATTTTCATTATGGGTCACCACCTTTTTTTTGGAGTACCGCTTGTCGATGGTAGGCTTGAAAATCTCTACATTTTGCTGGGCGATCAGTACCCGGTTGAGCCTACGGATGAGTTCTTCGGTTTTTCCTGAAAACATGGATCCGCAAATCACTTCTACCCAGCCAGCCTTGCTGATGGACCTGCCTCCAATATTGGGTTCTACAAACATCTATTCAGAATAATCAATGTGTGGAAGTTTATATGCACCAGGTGCCTTTACAGTCACATTTCCATGCACTTCTGCCTGACATGCCAGACGGTCACCTTCTTTTAATCTCCCTAAGTTAATAAATCTCCTTTCAGCCTCCGTATACCCACTCAGGGCATCTTGTCCTGCTAGAATCTCTGTGGTGCAGGTGGTGCACTTACCTTTTTTGCCACAGGCATGCATCCAGTCTGTTTCCGTCAGTAAAATATCCAGAAGTTTTTCCGTTTTAGAGTTGCAATGAATAGTTTTACTATTGAGGTTTTTTATTGTGACTTCAGGCATTTCAATCTTCCATTCTTATGCAAAGGAAACTAAACGATGAGTTTATAAAGGAATATAGTGAAGAGTTTTCCGAAAAAATCGCCTCTGATTTTTTTCAGCAAAAAGAGAAAATTTCCGGTAAGCAAATACTCAGCCTGACTCCTTCCAAGCAGGTTAATTTTTTTGTATTAAAAATCCTCTTTCGCAAGTGGCAAGAGGAAATGAAACGGCTTGAGAGCCCGTTTTTTAATTATAAGAATACGGAAGTAAGAAAAGCCATGGTTCAGTTTATGAACACCCTGTCTCAGCATATAGAGATGGGTAAGGAGCACCTGGTGGGCATGTTGGAGGAAGCGGTGGCTGATACGCTGCTGATTGCAGCAGACCCGGGGAGCTACCTCATCATGGAGTTTGACGCCCTGGATGTGCCTCAGGTGAATGAGAAACTTACCAAACCTATCCTCAAATACCTTAGGCTTCATAAAGAAGAGGTTCAATCTTTCTTCGAAGAAAATAACGAAGTGTCTCTGGATGAGTTTCTGGACAATGCCGAGGCCCACTTTGACGAACTGGATACTGCGGAGGTAGTAGCTCATGAGTTGGAACTCCTGTCGCGGGTAGTGCCATTGTCAGAAGAGGAGCTCTTCATGGATGAAGACTCTTTCGAGAGCCGTGAGGAAAGTGAGGAGGAGATTCCCGAAATGGAGGATGATTTGATGGAAGAGGAGCCTGATGAAGAGGAGGAGGTGGAGTTTTACTCAGACGAAGAGGCATATGAAGATGAAGAATTGGAGCGTGAAGTCATTGAAGAGCCGGAAGCCAACCAAGAGGAAGATGAGGAGCTGAGTTTTGAAGCGGCTGAGGAGGAAGAGGAGGCATCATCTGATGAAGCTGAAGCAACCACGGAGGTAGAGGAAGAGCCATTAGACGAAGAGGAGGTAGAATCTGATGAAGAGGTACAACCTGAAGAGGAGGAAGATACCAAAGAAGTGGCCGAGCATTCGTCTGCTGCGGAGGATTGGCCAGAAGAAACTCCAGATGAGGAAATAGCGCCTGAAGAATCTGTAAACGAACAATTTCCAGAGGCCGGAGAAACGATCAATGACACCTTTAGCAAGAAAAGTAATACCCTTGCTGATCAGCTGGAGCAAAAGAAGGTACAAACGATCATGGAAGCGATCTCCGTGAATCATCGATACATGTTTACCAAGGAGCTGTTTGATGGGAGCCGCGAGGCTTTCACGGAGGCCATTGCCGCCATTGAGGCCTGTGAATCTTTTGATGATGCCGTGGAATTGCTGGTGCAAACTTATGCCAAGGAGCGTGCCTGGGACATGAACAGTGAGGAGGTCAAGGAACTCCTGAAAGTAGTCTTTAGAAAATTCAGATAAGATTTATCACCACCGCTGAAGTACCTGCATCCTGTGGGCATCCAATTTCAGAAAAGAAAAGAGCAGGATTGAAAATCCCCAAAGGGATGAACCGCCATAGCTGAAAAAGGGTAGCGGAATACCGATGACCGGAAACAGCCCAATCGTCATGGCTATATTCACTGCAAAGTGGAAGAAAAGGATAGAGGCCACGCCGTAACCATAGATACGAGCAAAGGAGGATTTTTGTCGTTCGGCCAGATAGATGAGGCGTACGAACAGTGTGCTGAACAATGCCACCAACAAAAAACTACCGATCCAGCCCTGCTCTTCACCGATGGTACAGAAAATGAAATCCGTGGTTTGCTCTGGCACAAAGTCAAACTTTGTCTGTGTACCCTCCAAATAACCTTTTCCGGTGAGGCCTCCGGATCCGATGGCAATTTTAGATTGGGTTACATTCCAACCTACTCCGAGGGGATCAGCATTGGGGTTAATCAGGGACATCACCCGCTTTTGCTGATGTGGTTTGAGTACATCAGTCAGTATGAAGTCCACACTTCGGATAAATCCCGCGGTGAGAAGTCCGGCAATGAGCACAATGGCAATTTTAGGCGGAGACTTGGCCACCAGGCCCAGCGCCAGCAATGTGACCACCACTATCCCGATGAGCAATACCGTTTGACTGACCAGCAGGGTGAGAAGAAAAAGAATGATAACACCCAATCCGAGGATAAGTATGAGCGGGTGCATTCCTTCTCTGAACATGACCAAAATGAGACTTCCGAACACCATGGCACTTCCCAGGTCACCTTGTAATATGATGAGGATCATGGGTAACCCAATGAAAAGAAATCCAATACTTTGGACCTTCAGGTCTGAAGATTTACGTGTGGACTTGCTCAGGTACTTGGCCAGACCAAGCGCCGCAGCAAACTTGGTGAATTCAGCCGGCTGGAATTTGAACGCGCCTAGCTCAAACCAGGATTTGGACCCGGCCACTTCCTTACCAAAGATCAGGACGACTATCAGCAGGAAGATCAGAATTCCATAAATAATGTAAGCGAAGGAGTCATAAAAGCGAAAATCCAGCAGCATGATCAATGCGATGAGCAGAAAAGAGGAGCCTATCCAGATCAGCTGCTTTCCCGAACTCATGCTGAAGTTGAGAATGCCATTGTTCACGTCCGGGTCGTAGTCCGCCGCATAAATGTTGAGCCACCCGCCGAATACCAGGATCAGGTAAATCAGTATTACCTGCCAATCGAGCTTATTGATGAGTTGATCGTTTCTCATTGGTTAAGCTTGGCCATGTTCATTTCTTTCAATGTCTTTTTCTGCTTTTCATCCAGGAAGTCTCCCTTCAGAACAAACTCCTCTACCCACGGTCTGGAGATTTCTCCTTTGATGTATTTTTCTATCACCAGACTGGCTGTGCTACCTGCAGCACGTCCACCCCAGCCGGCATTTTCCACATAGACTGCTATGGCGATCTGCGGATCGTCCTTTGGAGCAAATCCCATAAAGCCGGAGTGGTCCATTCCATGGGGGTTTTCTACCGTACTGGTTTTGCCACATATGGGCAAATCAGGGATGTACGCGCGTCTGCCAGAACCTTCCTCTATCACTTTTTCCATACCGTCTATCACCACTCCAAAATACTCAGGCTTAATATCAATGCTGTTTTTTTCAATTTTCAGGGCGGGTTCGCCTTCCACTGATTTTACAATGTGCGGTGTATAATAGTATCCTTTATTGGCTAAAATGGCTCCAAGGTTAGCCATCTGTAGTGGCGTAACCAGCAGCTCACCCTGTCCGATGCTGAGGGAGTAGATATTGCTGAATGCCCACCGGTTGGTGCCAATGTATCGGTCGTAATATTGAATATTGGGGACCAACCCGGCTTGTTCATTGGGAATGTCCACGCCCAGTCTGCGGCCCAGCCCAAATTGATTGACATACCCGTTCCATTTTTCCAATCCAATTCGTGAATCAATAAACCTGCTTTCGTGCTCACCTTGTTCGATCACCCTTTTGAATACCTTGTAGAAGTAATTATTCGACGAATAGGTGATGGCTTTTACCACATCATAACTCCCGATGGGAGCGAGATCACCTATGAGGTTGCCTTCACAGTAGATCTGTTCTCTGGGCCTCAATACACCTTCCTCCATGGCGATGAGCGCCTGGAGGGTCTTAAACATTGATCCCGGAGGATACATGGCCTGCAAAGGCCGGTTGAAAAGTGGAGTAAGAGAGTCTTCTCTGATCTTCTGGAAATTTTTACCCAGATCTCGCCCACTGAGTAGCGCCGGGTCATAGGAAGGTGTGGAAACCATCGCTAGTATTTCACCGGTTCTCGGATCAATGGCTACCAAACCCGCCACTTTACCTTTCAGTAATTTTTCAGCATACTCCTGAAGTTCCGTATTGATGGTGAGGTGAATGCTCTTGCCAGGAATAGACACCGTATCGAAGGCTCCGTCCCTAAACTTTCCTTTCTCTACGCCCTGAACGTTGACAATCTTATACCTCAGTCCTCTTTTGCCCCTGAGTTTTTCTTCATATTGCTTTTCTACCCCGGAGATCCCAATGTAGTCACCAGACTTGTAGTAGTTGCTGGTGTCCCGGATAATCTGACTCCTGTTGATCTCGCCAACATATCCCAGTGTATTGGAGAGCATGTTGTGCTGATAGCCTCTTACTGTACGGGGTAGCACATAGAAGCCATCATAGGCGACCAATCGGTCTTGTATTTTGGCGAAAAAATCGTTGGGTATCTGCTCCATAAACTTGGATGCCAGAATAGAGGAATACTTTCGGGCCTTCTGATACCTGGACACGAAGGTCTGATGGTCAATTTCCAAAAGCTTTATTAATTCGGAGGAATCGCTCAGGTTCACTTCCTTGGGTACAATCATGAGGTCATACACAGGCGTGTTGTAAACCATCAGTTCGCCAAACCGATCGTACATCAACCCGCGGAAAGGGTAGTCCACTATTTTCTGAACAATATTGTTCTCAGCAGCTAGCTTATACTCATCGTCTATCACCTGTATCGAGAACAGACGGATAGAAAAGATGAGCGCCACCAACAAAATAAAACCTTGTATGATGATTGCTCTGGTGTTCATATTCTTCTTGCTTTCGGGGCCATCAGGAAGCTGAGCCCAAATACAATGATGAAACTATACAGAGCGCTGTATAGTATTTTACTGAACAAAAATCCGAATGAATTAAATCCACCATTTTCTACTGTAAAAATGATGATGTGATGAATGAATATAAGAGGTAGGAGATATTTGATAGATCCCCAGACTTTCAATTCATTCCAGTCAAGGTAAACATCATCATCGGAGGTGCCCATCATGAGGTTAAACCAGCCATCTTTTACAAAAGCTACGAGAATGCATGCTGAGGCATGTATGCCCGGGGTGTTGGAAAAGGCATCAATGATGAGGCCTGTCAGAAAGGCGATGACCATGGTCAGGCTCCTGTTCAAAGCATAAGGCAAAAAGAGAATAAAACCGATGTAGAAAAAACCAAAAGCACTATTGAACAAAATGAGCTTATACAAAAAAGGTATCTGTATCACCAGAAAGACGATAAAATGCAAAACCTGCTGTTGTATGTTGACTCGGATCATTGCACCATTTGGGTTTCGGTTTCCAGACTATCCTGCTCGGCTTTCATTACATTTTGTACCAGGTACACATATTCCAGCGAGCTGAAATCCACCGCCAGACTGATCTTGGCTTCATAAAAAACGTCATTGTCTTCCAACTGATACTCGCTGATGGTGCCAATTGGTATGTTTTTAGGAAATACCGCATTGAACCCCGACGTGACAATGGTGTCCCCAATATTGATGGGGATGTGCCTTGGGATGTATTTCAATGAAGCTTCCAAGGGGCTGTTTCCATCCCACTGAACAGTACAGAGGGTGCGGGTGCGTTTTACAGAGCTGGAAATCATCAGATTTCTATGAAGCAGTGAGGTGACCGTAGCAAAATTGCCGGATACAGACTTCACCTGACCAACAACTCCTTCCCCACCTATTACACCCATACCCGGTAGCACCTGATCTTTTGATCCTACATCCAGAGTGAGGTAATTCATAGATCGCTGGAATGTGTTGTTGATCACCTTGGCCTTGAACAGATTATATTTTCTGACCGAAGAATCTATTTCCACAAGTCCCAGACTCACATTGGCCAGTTGCTCACGCAGAAGCAAGTTTTCACGGATCAGTTGATCGTTGATCGTTTTTAGCTGGAAGTAATCTCCGGTGTTGCTGGTGAGGGTGTTGATGCCGGCTACCAGCCTGTTTGATGAGTTAAGGAATGCAGCATTTGGCTGATTGTTGTAACCGATAATCAGCCAGGCACATATCCCTTCCAATAGCAGAAATAACCCAAAGGTTCTAAACCGATAGAGGAAGTAGAGTAAATTTTGCATTCAGAAATTACGTCATTAAAACAGGCTTGAACTGGTTCAGGTTTTTCAGTGCCAGTCCGGTGCCTCTTACCACTGCTCTCAATGGATCCTCAGCGATATGTATTGGTAGTTTGGTTTTCATAGAGAGCCTCTTGTCAAGGCCCCTGAGCAATGCACCACCCCCTGTGAGGTAGATGCCATTGTCGTAGATATCTGCAGAAAGCTCCGGAGGAGATATCTCCAATGCTTTAAGTACAGCTTCTTCTATTTTGGATACTGACTTGTCAATGGCGAAAGCGATTTCTGAGTATGAGATCTTGATCACTTTTGGAATACCCGTCATCAAATCACGACCTCTGATCTCATAATCTTCCGGTCCGTCATCCAGTTCGGTAAGGGCTGATCCCACCTCAATTTTCACCCGCTCAGCGGTTCGCTCCCCGATCAGCAGGTTGTGCTGACGTCTCATGTAGTCGAGAATGTCTTTGTTGAATGAGTCACCGGCCACACGAATGGACTGGTCACACACTATACCACTCAAAGCAATAACAGCGATCTCTGTGGTACCTCCCCCGATATCCACGATCATGGAGCCTATAGGCTGCTCAATGTTGATACCGATACCGATGGCAGCGGCTATCGGTTCATGGATCATGTAGACCTCTTTGGCTCCTGCATGCTCTGCAGAGTCACGTACCGCTCGTTTTTCCACTTCGGTGATTCCCGACGGTATGCAGATGACCATTCTGTGAGAAGAGGGCAACCATTTTTTGTTGCCATTGTCGATCATTTTGATCATCCCTCTGATCATGTGCTCCGCAGCATGGAAGTCGGCAATCACACCGTCTTTAAGAGGACGGATGGTCTTGATGTTTTCGTGGGTTTTTTCATGCATCTGCATCGCCTCACGACCTATCGCTAAAACTTTATTGCTGTTTTTATCGATGGCAATGATAGAAGGCTCATCTACCACAATTTTGTCCTTGCTAATGATTAAGGTATTGGCTGTGCCTAAGTCTATCGCTATGTCACTGTTGAAGAAATCAAAAAAACCCATGTTCTGCTCGCTGTATTATTGGTAGGGAAAGCTACGAATTTAATATGTATTGTACTGTTTTACTAATGTTTAAAATGACGGGTTCCTGTAAAGACCATAGACATGCCATTTTGATCACAATAGTCGATAGAAAGCTGGTCTTTCACTGAGCCTCCTGGCTGGATCACCGCTTTTATCCCTGCTTTATCGGCTATTTCCACGCAATCGGGAAATGGGAAGAAAGCATCTGAGGCCATGACAGCTCCCTGAAGATCAAAACCAAACTTCTGAGCCTTGGCAATGGCCTGCTCCAGGGCATCTACGCGCGAAGTTTGCCCTACACCACTGGCGTACAGTTGCCCGTCTTTTGCCAGAATGATGGTGTTGGATTTAGACTGTTTACAAATTTTTGAAGCAAACAAGAGGCTCTTTACGTCCTCAGTCGATGGAGCTACTTTGGTCACTACTTTCAAATGTTCCTCACTGTCAGTGATGTTGTCATAGTCTTGCACCAAGGTGCCGTTGAGCATGCTCTTATGGATCTTTTCCCTGTTCCAGCTTTTCTTCTGGACCAAAAGGATTCTGTTTTTCTTTTGTTGTAATACGGTGAGCGCCTCATCGCTGAATGCAGGGGCAATCAATATTTCAAAGAACAGGCTGTGCATCTCTTCGGCCGCTTCTTTGGTGATTTCCTGATTGCAAATGAGCACCCCGCCAAAGGCTGATATGGTATCAGCAGCAAACGCTTTTTGGTAAGCAGTTTTGACATCATTGCCAGTGGCTACGCCGCATGCATTGTTGTGCTTCAGTATCGCAAAGGCTGTCTCATCTTTGAATTCTCCAATGAGCTGTATGGCAGCCTCTATGTCCACGAGGTTGTTATAAGAGATCTCCTTGCCATGAATCTGATCAAAATAAGATTCAGACTCTTCGTAAAACACTCCCTGCTGGTGGGGGTTTTCACCATATCTCAGCACTTTTCCATTGGCTCCACTTACCTTGAATGAAGGAACAGAATTATCTCTGTTCATGTAGGTAAAAATGGCTGAGTCGTAATGAGAGGAGGTGTCAAAGGCCCGGGTAGCAAACAGCTTTCTGTCTGCCAGTTCCGTATTTCCGTTTTTGTTATTCAGGAGGTCCAGCAGATCTCCGTAGTAGTTGCGAGAGCTTACAATCAGCACATCCTGAAAGTTTTTAGCCGCTCCTCTAATGAGTGCAATGCCACCAATATCTATTTTTTCGATGATATCTTCTTCGCTGGCACCGCTGGCTACGGTTTCCTCAAAAGGATAGAGGTCCACGATTACCAGATCGATGGCAGGTATTTCAAATTGCTCTTTTTCTTTTTGATCTCCCTCGTGGTCTCTACGGTGCAGAATCCCTCCGAAGATTTTCGGATGTAAGGTTTTCACCCTGCCGCCAAAAATAGAAGGGTACTCGGTGATATCTTCCACCGGTGTGACGGCCACATTCATGTCCTCAATGAATTTTTGAGTCCCTCCTGTGGAGTAGAGTTTTACCCCCAATTCGTTGAGTTTTTCAACGATTGGAGCCAATCCATCCTTGTAAAAAACTGAAATTAGTGCTGATTTGATCTTTACTTCGCTCATCTATCTGAAAATAAGCTGCAAAGCTAAAGATTTATCATGTTTTTAAGGTGCTATCCCTGATGTAATCCTCCACTATTTGCGGAAAATACTGATGTTCCAAAGCGTGGATTCTCGAAGCAAGGGCATCTGGTGTGTCTTCAGGAGAAATGTCACAACTCGCCTGAAAAAGTATGCGGCCATCATCATATTTCTCGTTGACCAGGTGGATGGTGATCCCTGAGGTTTTCTCTTTTTGAGCAATGACGGCTTCATGTACGTGACTTCCGTACATCCCCTTTCCTCCATATTTGGGCAAAAGCGACGGATGAATGTTGATGATTTTATTTTCAAAAGCCTGGATTAGGTAGTCAGGGATCTTCCAGAGGAAGCCCGCCAATACAATGTAATCAATCTCATGGCGCTCCAGTACTTTCAGAAAATCAGGTGTGATAAATTCTGTTTTGGAAAAGGTGATGGCCGGAATTCCTAATTTTTTGGCTCGTTCGAGTACGTATGCCTCGGGCTTATTGGACAGTATGACAGTGGTATTGATTCCGTCTACCTGACTAAAATGTTTGACTAGCTGTTCGGCATTGGTGCCGCTTCCCGATGCAAAAATGGCAATGTTCAAATCCATGTTTTTATGAGTATCATACTCACTAACCCCGATAGGATAATGAGGTTGGTAAATTTAACCAGTGAATTGTATTCTTTCTGTCGATCGGCCATCACCAGCCGATAGATAAACCAGAGAAAAATGGGAACGAGTCCCAAAAAGTAATATCGGACCAACCAAATGTCTACGGTGATCAGAAAGGAGACCAGAAGACCAGCACTCCCCAGGCAGACCAGATAGATGAAGAGTTTGGCTCCCCGAATACCGAAGATCACGGGAATGCTTTGACAGCCAAAGGTGGCGTCTCCTTTCACATCTTCTATGTCTTTGAGCACTTCTCGTATCAGGATAATCGCCATGGCGAAGAGCGAATAGATGTAAACCAGTACTTCACTGCGCTGTAGGTATACGATCACGACAAGAAGTGTAAGTCCCGTCAGCATGGCGATGACTACATTGCCAATCAGTGTGATTCTGCGGAGGTAGTTGGAGTAGTACCAAAGGAAAAAGGAAGAAACTATATGAAGTACGCCTATTTTGATATCCAGATAAAATCCCAGACCTATCCCCCCAAGTGTCAGGAGAAAATGAGCTAACATGGCCAGACGCCTTCTAAACATGGTGCCCACCACCACTTTTTGTGGCCGGTTGATCATGTCTATTTTCTGATCGTAGTAGTCGTTGATGATATAACCGCCGGCTGCTATCATCATGGTGCTGACCACCATTGCAAAAAAACCGAGACCGGTAATTTGCTCATTTTTATGGGGGTAGTTGCTTACCAGAAAAAAGGCAGTGAGGTACTGAGTAGCTCCAATCACGATCAGGTTAGGGATGCGACTCGCAATTAGAAACCCTACAAAATCGTATCGGATCAGTCTTTTCATTTTTTGTTTAGTAAACCAATCTGCTCACTGATTATTGTGTAGATGGTTTTATAGTCCGGGTGACGCTCCAACAAATTCAGGTGCTTTTGAATTACTTCTTCGTCGTGGCGTATAGCCGGTCCGGTTTGTGCCATTCTCGGATTTAATTCAATAGCTTTTTCTACGGTTTCCTGCATGAGATGGTTGAGGTCACTGAGCTGAAGGCCGGTGTCTTTCAAAATATCATCGGCTATGGTGTAAAGGTAATTGGTGAAGTTACTGGCAAAAACTGCTGCCAGATGGATTTTAAGTCTTTTTGCTGAATTTACCTGATGGATGTCGTGTCCGAACAGGGTAGCCAGTTCAAGGATTTTGGATACGTTCTGCTCACTATTTCCCTCGATTAACAAGGGGATTTGCTCAAAATCTACAGACTTGTTTTTGGTGAAAGTCTGAAACGGATAGAGCACACCACAGTGAGCCACTCCTTTCAATAAATCCAAAGGCTGAGCGCCAGATGTGTGGATGATCACGCTGTTTTTATGAAATCGGTAATGGTGGATGACCTCTTCAATGGTCTTATCCGGTACTGCCAGGAGCACAAAGTCAAATGGCGTTTCAGAGAAGTTTGTTTCTGAAGTATACGCTGAATTGAGGTTTAAAGTCTCGATCATCGAACGAGCCTTCTCAGCATCCCGTCCTATGACCATGCTGGCCTCATGGTCCACTTCTTTCAGCCTGCTGGCCAAATGATAACCCACATTTCCGGTTCCAAGAATTGCAATTTTAAACGGCATGACCATGCAAATTACTCCATTCCTTTGTCACGCATCTTTTTAAACTCAGTGTAGCGTCTGTTGATAGCGATACCAAAACCGATAACGAGTAGTAACGTGCCCGACCAGAGGATATTGATCCATGGCTTTTCTACTGCCTCTATGATGATCCAGTCTTTTTGCGTGGTACTCAGACCAAAAACAAAGCTATTCTCTTCTGGCCTGATGGACTGAATCGTGATTCTGGAGGCAAGATCACTGACCACATCGGGAATACGGCCGGCCATTTTGTCCTTGATGATATAAATAGGCTCGGCAGTATACGTTTTTTGTTCACCTTCTATTTCAATGATCGCTTTCACTGCTACGTCAGAGGGCCCCATTTCCACTCCTTCTATGCGCGATACGGGCACCATGTCGATAAACCTTGCCACATAGTCATTGATGAAAAACTGATCTCCGGGAGTCACGGTGATTTCTTGAATTTCACTCCACTCCACAGTTTGTTCCGGGTCGGGAAAGGTTCTCACATGCGTATAGAGATCAGCTTTGAGGGTACGGCTGATATCTGGTGAGTACACAATCATGTCCATTGTTTCATTGATTTGCACCCTTGGGAAAAGTGTGAATTTGCTCCCATCCAACTTGCTATATTCTATTTCGAAGTAGCTGTTTTCAGGATTGATGATGGCTATGGTATCTCCTTTTTTGAGGGCTACATCGGTACTCGATCGGCTGTCATTACCCATTACCAGCTGTAGTGGGCTGATGGCTCCTGCAATGTCGTTGATGTCTACATAACCCGAGTTTTTGGTCAGCTTTCTCAGTCCCTTGTAGTTGAGGGAATAGCCTGCCATCTGCCTTGGCTCATTGAGAAATAAGAGGAGATTGTTTTGGTTGACCTCATCCGGAAATTCTTTACTCCAGAGCAGACCCGTGTTGTTTTTCGAAAGTATTTTGGAATACCCTGAGCTGAACAGAATACCAATCAGCATCATGGCCACCCCGATGTGGGCAATGGATCCGCCTGAGAGCTTTATGTTGGACCTGGCTACTGAGATGAGGATTTTCCCATTGGCAAAAATAGAATATATGGAAGCGGTCAGTAATAAAAGATACCAGATGTTCTGAACTTTGGCCAAGATGAAAATCAGGGCGGTTACCACCAATGAAAGCATCACTGGCACGGTGAGCTCCTGTTTCAGTTTTTTGCCATCTATCTTTTTCCACCAAAAAAACTGGCCGGTACCAGAAAGTACGGCCAATAGTATGGCAAAGTAAAGCTGAAACTGCGTATAAAAGCCTACCTGATCTGCAGGAGGTGCCATATTGGAAGAGCCTCCGAAGGCTTCCACGATTTCATTCCAGACCGGAATGGAGGTAGGGATGATGACCTGAAATGCCATTAGTGAAAGCACAGTGGCTCCCATGAAAATCCAAAATTCACGTGAATAGGCGGAGGTTTCCTCTTTACTTTCTGGAATATTTTTCCAAGCCCTGGCAGCCAGAAATATGGACAGGCCAGTGAACACAAACAAGTAGATGAGCAACTGCCCTGAGAGCCCCAGGTCAGTAAAAGAGTGTACAGAGGCGTTGCCCAATACTCCACTTCTCGTGAGGAAGGTGGAATAGACGATGAGTACATAGGTAGAAAGAATCAAGATAATGGAGGCCTTTAGTGCGGCATCACTTTTCTTGAAAGCTATCATGGTATGAATGCCTGCCACCATGACAAGCCATGGTACGTAAATGGCATTTTCTACAGGGTCCCAGTTCCAGTAGCCACCAAAGTTCAAGGTCTCGTAGGCCCAGTAGGCTCCCATCAAAATTCCCACACCAAGCACTGCTGCTGAGAACTGAGCCCACGGAAGGGCTGGCCTGATCCATTCTTTGTATTTGCCCGTGATCAATCCTGCTATGGCATAAGCAAAGGGGATGACCGTAGTGGCAAAACCAAGGAATAGGGTAGGAGGGTGAATGACCATCCAATAATTTTGAAGCAGAGGGTTCAATCCTCGTCCATCTTCTGGGATAAAGTCTGGTTGAATCCGGAATATGGCATCGCTCACAACATCTCTTAGCAGGATGAAAGGGGAGCTCCCGATCTTCACATCGAAAATCACTACCCCCATAATCATGGAAACCAGAAATACCTGAGTAAAGGTAAATACCGCCATGAGGGACGGCCTCCAGGATTTGTTGGTGTGAATCAGGATTAGGCCTAGCACCGCATTCCAAAACATCCAGAGTAGGAAGGATCCTTCCTGACCATTCCAAAAGCTGGACACCTGATAGTATGGCGGCAGGAATTTGGAGGTGTAGTTGTAGACGTAATGGTACTCAAACATGTGACCTGAGATCATCACGAAGAGGGTGATCACTATGCTGAATATAGCTATGGCATGTACATAAAAGGCCCCTTTGGCAAACCGGGTCCATTTCTGCTCATGGTCATTGATATTTTTGGCAAAAGCGTAAGTGGCAACTATGGCTGATACGAACGCCAATATAACCAGGAGGTGGCCCAAGTTGCCCGGGAAGTAGTGAATCATAGATTATACATTGACGCCTTCTTCCTGGTATTTAGAAGGGCATTTGAGTAATATTTTGTCTGCTACAAAGTTTCCATTTTGGTAGGCTCCCACCACCACTACCTGCTCAGATCGAAGAAAGTCCGTGGGCATGGGGTTAGGGTAATACACGACTTGAGAAACATTGTTCTCATCCAGCATTTCAAACTTGAAGGAAAGCATATCCGGACTGCTTTCGATCCCAACTACTTCTCCTTCTGAAGTCTTTTTGAGCTTGCCTACCACGTGGATTTTGTTGTTGTTACCCTTTTCGGCCAGTGCTTTGGCGTCCTCGAAAGTGACATAGGCACTGGCGTCACCTGCGGTGGTCATGATGACCACTATGGCAATAGCGATGATGATGATTCCAAAAATGTGACTCTTTTTCATGGGTTATTTTTTATTATGTCTTCTTCCAATTTCTTCAGTTTCCTGTCGATCCTTAGCAGATAATAAAATAAACCGCCCAATATGATCAGGACCACCGCCAGAACCACATATATTTTCCCTTCACTTCGGAAAGTGTCCGCCATGGGAATCTGCAAGAGGATGGTGCTCAAAACAACCCCCAGGCTGTTCAATAAGTTCGGTAGTAAGTACATGAGGTTAATCATCTGTTTTTTGAATTAAAAGTGCATATCGGATTTTAATGGTAGCCACCCAAAAGCCGAGGAGTGTCCAGCCAATCACGGCTGGGTAAAAAACCATTCTGAGGTTGCTGTCCAGATCATAGGCATTAAATCCCGGGTTTCCACCGTTGCCAGGATGCAGGCTATCTGTCATCCTGGGGAGGATAAAGAGCAACGGGATCAAGGCTGCAAATGCGAAAATGTTATATACTGCTGAAATCCGGGCTTTTTGCTGTTCATCCTGAAGAGATCCTCGCAAAATGAAGTATGCAAAGTAGATGAGTAGCCCAATGGCTGAAGCGTTCTGCTTGGGATCACTACTCCACGGTTCGCCCCAGGTGAAAGTGGCCCAGAACATGCCGGTGACCATCCCCAATACTCCAAATAGAATGCCGACAGTAGCCAGTTGGCTACTGATAATGTCGTGCTTGTGTTCACCATTTGATAAATACCGGATGGAGTGGATCACTGAAGCCAAAAACAAAAAAAGCATGCCAAACCACATCGGTACATGGAAGTGAAGCACGCGGATGGTTTCATTCAGAATAGGAAGACGTGGGACCGTAAAAAGAAGGCCACCCACTACTATATAGGCTAGTAAAATCATTGCCAGCCACTTCCACCAGTCCGTCTTCAAAAGATAATTCATAGCTAGGATTTCCAGGTAAAAGGAAACAGTATATAAGAGAGCGCAATGATAATAACATTCACGCTCAGGAGTGTAATCAGGTTGTCGTTTATGTCACTCCAAGATCCGCCCAAAACAATCGTCTTGGAATTGGAAATGGCTAGTATCAGGATAGGTATGATGACTGGGAATCCTAAAATGGCCATCATCACAGCGTTGTTGTTGGTTTTGCTGGCGATGGATGAAACCATAGTAAATGCAGAGGATAAACCAAATGAACCTACTAGTAGGTTGACCACAAAAGGCGCCATTTCTTTTACCGGAAAGCCCAGAAAAATGGTGTAGACCAACAATGCTCCTCCGATGAGAAGCCATTGGTAGAGGCTATAATAGATGAGCTTGGCCAGAATGATGCGCTCCGGTCTGATCAGGTGAAAATAGTAAAGCGTTCGGTCTTCCTCCTGCGAGAAGCTCTTTGCCACGGCATTGATGGAGATAAAGAGTAAAATGAGCCAAAAAAGAGCGTTCCAGGTTTTGGGCTCAATAAAGCCCGTGAAGGACAGGTAACTGGTGATGATCAGTGAGGTGATATACAGCAGAATGCCCGCCAGCGGGTATTTCGAGCGCCAGTCTATTTGTAAATCTTTGTAAATCAACCATCTCAGTTGCTTGAGCATGTGGCAAAATTAAGTGTTAAAAACCTTACAATGCTCACGATTACTTGTAAAAAGGCTACAATGATTTTAGCATTGCATAAAAAAAATCCCTTGGAGAAGCAGACACCCATTTTGGTCACCGGTACAGCCGGTTTTATAGGATTTCATTTAGCACGCCGATTATTGAGCGAAGGTTACCAGGTTGTAGGCATAGATATGGTCAATGACTACTATGATCTTCAGCTCAAGGAAGATCGGCTTAAAATACTCGAAGCGTTTGAGGGGTTTACCTTTTACCGCTTCAACCTGATGGACAAATCGAAGGTATTCGAATGTTTTGAGAAGCATGGCTTTCAATATGCCGTGAATCTCGCGGCGCAGGCTGGCGTGAGGCATTCACTGACACACCCGCAGGATTATATTGATTACAATCTCACGGCTTTCCTGAATATTCTTGAAGCTTGTAAAAAGTTCGGAATTAAGCACCTTGTGTATGCGTCCTCCAGTTCAGTATACGGCGCAAATACCAATTTGCCTTTTTCTGAAAAACACAATATTGACCACCCGGTCTCTCTATACGCCGTGACAAAGAAGGCCAATGAGCTCATGGCTCATGCTTATTCGGTGAATTATAACATTCCTACTACTGGATTGAGGTTTTTCTCGGCCTACGGTACCTGGGGCAGGCCCGATATGGCCATGTTCATATTCGCTACCAAAATGCTCAAAGATGAACCCATAGATGTTTATAACAATGGGCAGATGCTCCGGGATTTCACTTATGTAGATGATATACTTGAGGGCATTTGCAGGTTATTGCCCCAGCCAAGCCTTCCTGATCCGGCATGGGACTCCAATGATCCTAATCCCAGTACAAGTTTTGGACCCTACCGGATATTCAATATTGGAAACAATTCGCCTGTCAAATTGATGGATTTTATTGAGGCGATTGAGAAGAAGATCGGGAAAAAGGCTAAAATCAATTTCTTACCTCTCCAGACAGGGGATGTGCCATCAAGCGTGTCGGATGTTTCAGCGCTTGAGGCAGCAGTGGGCTATAAACCTTCGACAAGTATTGAGACAGGAATTAATAACTTCATGGACTGGTACAGGGAGTACTATAATCTATAAATTGAGGAATGAAAAAAGTGCTTATCACAGGGGGAGCAGGCTTCATAGGATCTCATGTGGTCCGATTGTTCGTGAAAAAATACCCTGAGTACCATGTTTTCAATCTGGACAAATTGACCTACGCAGGGAATCTTGAGAACCTTCGTGATGTCGAGGCTGCTCCTAATTATACCTTTATTAAGGGAGATATTTGCGATGCTTCTCTGTTGGAGGAGCTTTTCGAAAAAAATGATTTTGATGGGGTCATTCACCTGGCTGCAGAATCACATGTGGACCGATCCATCAGTAATCCGATGGCCTTTGTGGAAACTAATGTCTTGGGAACGGTAACCCTTCTCAACGCAGCGAAGGCTAATTGGAAAGGAAAACCAGGCAAGCGTTTTTATCATGTCTCAACGGATGAGGTATATGGTTCTCTAGGAGCGGAAGGTTACTTTACCGAGGCTACACCATACGATCCAAAATCGCCCTATTCGGCTTCCAAGGCTGCATCGGATCATTTTGTGCGGGCGTATCACAATACCTACCAACTACCTGTCATTATCTCCAATTGCTCTAACAACTATGGGTCTTTTCATTTTCCGGAAAAGTTGATCCCACTTACCATACATAATATTCAGCAAGGGAAGTCAATCCCCGTATATGGAAAAGGCGAGAACATCCGGGATTGGTTGTTTGTGGAGGATCATGCGATCGCCATTGACGTGATCTACCACAAAGGGAAAACTGGCGAGACCTATAATATTGGTGGTTTCAACGAATGGACCAATATTGATTTAGTGAGACTGCTCTGCAAGATTATGGACCGGAAACTTGGACATGTGCCTGGCACTTCTGATCGACTGATCACATTCGTCACCGACAGGGCTGGTCATGATTTGAGGTATGCCATTGATGCATCCAAACTTAAAAATGAACTCGGTTGGGAGCCATCCCTACAGTTTGAAGAAGGGCTGGAGAAAACGGTCGACTGGTATCTGGAAAATCAGGATTGGTTGTCAGATGTCACTTCGGGGGAGTATCAAAATTATTATAACGCACATTACCAGCAATGAAAGGAATCATACTAGCCGGCGGCTCAGGTACGAGACTGCACCCTTTGACACATGCCATTAGTAAGCAGATTCTGCCTGTTTATGACAAGCCGATGATCTATTATCCTCTTTCAGTGCTCATGCTGGCTGGTATCCGGGAGATATTGATCATTTCTACCCCAAGAGATTTACCCGTATTTGAGGAACTCTTAGGCAATGGAGAAAATCTGGGCTGTAAGTTTTCCTACGCGGTTCAGGAAAAGCCTGAAGGTCTGGCACAGGCATTTATCATTGGTGAGGAGTTCATTGGTGCTGACACCGTTGCTCTTGTGCTTGGGGATAACATATTTTATGCTTCAGGATTCTCCAAAAAGTTACAGGCATGTGCTGATCCCACTGGGGGAATCGTTTTTGCCTATCATGTGACAGACCCACAGCGCTACGGAGTGGTTGACTTTGACGAGCATGGTCGGGTGCTCTCAATAGAGGAAAAGCCAGCCAATCCCAAATCAAACTACGCCGTGCCCGGATTGTATTTCTACGACAATGAAGTGGTGGGCATAGCCAAGAGTATCAAGCCCAGCTCAAGGGGCGAGCTTGAAATCACGGAGGTCAACAACCAATACCTAAAGGTCGGAAAGTTAAGGGTAGAGAAGCTGGATAGGGGAACGGCCTGGCTGGATACCGGCACTTTCAAATCACTTATGCAGGCTGGTGAATTTGTTAGAGCGATCGAGGAGCGTCAAGGGTTAAAAATAGGTTGTATTGAAGAGGTTGCTTTCAAAATGGGTTTTATCACTCAGAAACAGTTGGAAGCGCTGGCGGAGCCACTATTGAAAAGTGGATATGGGGAATACTTACTTCAGGTACCAAAATGGAAGTGATTGAGACAGCATTGAAGGATTGCTTCATCATAAAAACCAAAGTTTTTGGAGATGAACGAGGTTTTTTTCTGGAATCATTCAACCAGAGAGCACTGGCCGAGCAAGGCATTCATTTTGACGTAAAGCAGATTAACTTTGCCAAATCTGAGAAAAACGTTCTGCGTGGACTTCATTATCAGATAGCACCTTTTGGACAAACCAAGCTGGTGGGGGTGATTTCGGGAGCGGTAGTTGATGTGGTGGTCGATATCAGAAAATCCTCGCCCACATTTGGTCAGTCTCTCAAAATCGAGATCAGTACACAGGACACTTTTTTACTGATCCCAAAAGGATTTGCCCATGGCTATTATACCTTAGCGGATGAAACCATTTTCTATTATGCGGTGGACAATTCTTATTCACCCGAAAGTGAACGGGGAATCATATATAATGATCCCGATTTAAATATTGATTGGGGCATAAATGGAACGCCAAAGATTTCCACAAAAGATCAACATCAGTCCCTGATGTCAAAAGCTGAATTATTTAATTAGAATGACAAAGAAGAAAGTATTAATAACAGGAGGAGCAGGTTTTTTGGGTTCGCATTTATGTGATCGCTTTATTGCTGAAGGTTATGCTGTAGTAGCCATGGATAATTTGCTTACCGGCGACATTTCCAATATAGAGCATTTGATGGGACACAAGGATTTTGAGTTCCAACACCATGATGTGTCTAAGTTTGTACACGTGGCAGGAGACCTTGAGTACATTCTCCACTTTGCTTCTCCGGCTAGTCCCATTGATTACCTGAAGATGCCTATTCAGACCATGAAGGTAGGCTCCCTTGGTACATTAAATTGCCTGGGCCTGGCTAAGGATAAAGGAGCCCGGATGCTCATCGCTTCTACCTCTGAAGTATATGGGGATCCGCTGGTGCATCCTCAGACAGAGGATTATTGGGGTAATGTCAATCCAGTAGGCCCCCGAGGAGTTTATGATGAAGCCAAACGATTTCAAGAGGCTCTGACTATGGCTTATCATACTTTTCATGGCTTGGAGACGAGAATTGTTCGAATCTTCAACACGTTTGGTCCCAGAATGAGGTTGGACGATGGAAGGGTTCTACCTGCATTTATTTCTCAAGCCCTTAAAGGTGAAGATCTGACGGCTTTTGGGGATGGTTCTCAGACAAGGTCATTTACCTATGTAGATGATTTGGTGGAGGGGATTTATCGATTATTGAAAAGCGATTATGCCAGCCCCGTGAATATTGGTAATCCAGAAGAGATCACCATTAACGAGTTCGGCGAGGAGATCATCCGGTTGACAGGAAGTAAGTCAAAGATTACCTATAACCCGCTGCCCAAAGACGATCCGAAGCAGCGCAAGCCGGATATTACCCTGGCGAAAGAACTATTGGGGTGGGAGCCAAAGTATACACGGTCTGAAGGCCTAAAACCAACCCTTGAGTATTTCAAGAAAAAAGTATTAGGTTAATTAGAAGGTGATGGAACTCAAAATTGCTGTCATAGGTCTGGGATATGTAGGACTACCACTTGCAGTGGAATCAGGGAGGAAATACAAAACAATTGGGTTTGATATTAATACCACAAGAATATCGGAACTGAAGGCAGGCACCGACAGAACTCAGGAGGTGGATAAAGAGGATTTGTTGGGTGCAAAGCACCTCACTTTTTCTTCAGAGCCGTCAGCCCTTTCAGATTGCAATTTTTACATTGTTACAGTGCCCACTCCTGTGGACCAGCACAAAAAACCAGATCTGAGCCCGATAATTAGTGCTTCCAGGATGATCTCATCCCTTTTGAAAAAAGGAGATATAGTAGTGTATGAGTCCACAGTTTACCCTGGCTGTACAGAGGAGATATGTGTGCCGGAGCTAGAGAAGAGTGGACTGGTATTCAATGAAGACTTTTTCTGCGGCTATTCACCGGAAAGAATCAATCCTGGAGATAAAGTTCACCGGCTGACAACCATCCTAAAAGTTACGAGTGGGAGCAATCCGGAAGCTGCGGAAACAGTGGATCATTTTTATAAGTCTATCGTTACAGCGGGTACCTACAAAGCCTCTTCTATTAAAGTGGCTGAGGCAGCGAAAGTGATTGAAAATTCCCAGCGCGACATTAACATTGCCTTCGTCAATGAGCTGAGTTTGATCTTTGATAGGGTGGGAATTGACACGCAGGAGGTTTTGGAAGCTGCTGGTACCAAGTGGAATTTCCTGAAATTCACACCTGGGCTTGTAGGGGGGCATTGTATCGGGGTTGATCCCTTTTACCTTACCTATAAAGCTGAGGAGTTGGGTTATCATCCGCAGGTGATTCTTTCGGGAAGGAAGATCAATGACAACATGGGAGCTTATGTGGCCCAGCGGACGATCAAGTTGCTTTCACAGAAGAAAAAGCTAAGTCAGCAAACAAAGGTGCTTATTCTGGGAATCACCTTCAAGGAGAACTGTCCGGATATCCGAAACTCGCGTGTCATTGATATTTACAGGGAACTGGTGGACTTTGGGGTGGATACGGATGTGTTTGATCCCAATGCGGATCAGGCAGAAGTGTTGGCGGAGTATGGCTTAAATATGCTTAATGAGCCGGTTTATAGCAATTACGAAGCGATTATACTGGCGGTTGCTCACGGTCACTTTCTGGAATTGGATTGGTCATCAATACGAAATAATATATCAGTAATTTTTGATGTAAAGGGGCTTTTACCTAAAGAATTCGTAGATTCGCGCCTTTAATGGTTTGTTTTTTTCAACAATTCGTCAAAAAACTGAATAAATAATCAGTTTCAATAACAAAACATTGAGTATCCAGGAAAACATCATACCGCACGATCATGCCATTAAACTGGAAGACAGAGTCCGGAAGAACGGCTATGCACCTAAACTGATCTGGTTTACTGGTCTTTCAGGATCTGGAAAATCAACATTGGCAAGTGCTTTTGAAGTCTACCTGTTCAATCGGGGATATGGTACGTATATTCTGGATGGAGATAATGTGCGTTCGGGTTTGAATAAGGACCTGGATTTCTCTGATACCAGCAGAGTGGAGAACATTCGTCGGATTGCTGAAGTGTCTAAACTTTTCGTGGATGCCGGAGTAGTGGTGTTAACGGCTTTTATCTCACCGTTTAGGGCAGATAGGGCGCAAGCCAGGGATTTAGTGGGAGGCGAAAATTTCATTGAGGTGTTTGTGGATACACCTATTGAGGTGTGTGAACAAAGAGACGTGAAGGGCCTGTATGCCAAGGCAAGAGCAGGAAAAATTCCAAATTTTACAGGGATAGATTCTCCTTTTGAGACCCCGGAACATCCTGATGTACACATACGGACTGCCGGCCAATCTGTGGAGGAGTCCCTTAAAGAATTGATCGAACAAATAGTACCAAAATTAAAATAGCAAATGAAGAGCTATAATTTGACACACCTTAAGGAGTTAGAAGCAGAGTCGATTTACGTCTTGAGAGAGGTTTTTGCGCAATTTGAAAATCCCGCCATTTTATTTTCTGGGGGTAAAGATTCTATTGTAGTTACCCACCTTGCCAGAAAGGCCTTTCATCCTGCAAAGATTCCATTTCCATTGGTGCATATCGATACTGGTCACAATTTTCCTGAAACCATCGATTTCCGGGATAAGTTAGTGGAGACCCTCGGAGCAAAATTGGTAGTAGGGTCCGTTCAAAAGTCCATTAATGATGGTAGAGCGGCCGAGGAGCGAGGTAAAAATGCCACCAGAAATGCCATTCAGACAGTGACACTACTGGATACAATCGAGGAAAATCAATTCGATGCGGCCATAGGTGGCGCAAGACGGGATGAGGAGAAGGCACGAGCGAAAGAACGTTTCTTTTCTCACAGAGATGAGTTTGGTCAGTGGGACCCTAAGAATCAAAGGCCTGAGCTTTGGAATATCTTCAATGGGAAACAGCATCATGGAGAGCACTTTAGGGTGTTTCCGTTGAGTAACTGGACGGAAATGGATGTTTGGCAATACATTTTGGCGGAGAACATCGACATCCCTTCATTGTATTTCGCGCATAACCGGAAGGTGATCAGACGAAGCAATACCTGGCTTCCTGTTTCAGATTTCATACAGATTGATCCAAAAGAAGAAGTGGTGGAAAAGATCATAAGATTCCGAACACTGGGGGATATTACCATTACAGGCGGGGTGGAGTCAGATGCTGATACCCTTGAAAAAATCGTGGAAGAGGTAGCAGCGGCAAGGAATACGGAAAGAGGAGATAGGGAAGATGACAAGCGCTCTGAGACGGCTATGGAGGACAGAAAGCGGCAGGGGTATTTTTAGACCATTGGGAAATGGGCTTTAGGAATTTGGTTTTTGGTTAGAAGGAAGTGTAATGAGAAACTTTAAAGACCTGGAAATATGGGTTTTAGCCAAAGCTGTTGCCACGGATACGTATAAAGTCACTAAACAAATGCCAAGCGAAGAGCTATATGGGCTGACTTCTCAAATGAGGAGGGCAGCCGTTTCTATCCCGTCCAATATTTCTGAAGGATGCAGCAGGAGTTCTAATAAGGAGTTTGCACGGTTTCTGGAAATTGCGATTGGATCGGCGTTCGAATTAGAAACGCAGCTTATTCTGTCTGTGGATTTGAAATACATTAAAGAGGAGGATATTCTTGGGTTGATTGATCTACTGAATCTGTTGCAGCTGAAGATCAACGCGTTTATTAAATCAGTTAAGAAATTTTGATATGAAAGAAGCAAAAGGCCAAAGCCAAACACCTAATGCCTACCTGGACATGGAGCTACTTCGATTCACCACCGCAGGCAGTGTGGATGATGGAAAGAGCACCCTCATTGGAAGACTGTTATTTGATTCCAAATCGATTTTTGAGGATCAGATGGAGCAGGTGCGTCAGTCAAGTGAGCGAAAGGGACTCGAAGGGGCAGATTTGGCTTTGCTGACAGACGGGCTAAAGGATGAGCGTGAGCAAGGAATTACCATTGACGTGGCCTACCGATACTTTGCTACACCCAAGCGGAAGTTTATTATTGCGGATACACCGGGCCATATACAGTATACCAGAAACATGGTCACAGGGGCGTCTACGGCCAATGTTGCTTTGATCCTTATAGATGCCAGAAATGGCGTTGTAGATCAGACTTGTCGTCACTCCATCATTGCTTCATTGCTTCAGATTCCACACCTTGTGGTTTGTGTCAATAAGATGGATCTGGTGGATTATAGCCAGGAAGTTTATGACAATATCGTAGAGAGCTTTGAGAATTTTGCTTCGAAATTGGAAGTAAAGGATGTGAGGTTTATACCTATCAGCGCACTGAAGGGGGACAATGTGGTGAACAGAAGTGAGAATATGTCCTGGTTTGAAGGCTCTACTTTGCTCTATACGCTGGAACATATGCACATCGGTAGCGATCACAACCACATCGATTGCAGGTTTCCTGTACAGACGGTTATCAGGCCTAAATCTGATAAGTATCATGACTATAGAGGGTATGCCGGCCGCATAGCCGGAGGAATTTTCAAGCCTGGAGATGAAGTGACCGTGCTGCCATCAGGATTTAGTTCTAAAATCAAATCAATTGAAACCTTTGATGGCCCTATCGAGGAGGCGTATGCGCCCATGTCGGTGACGATCACACTGGAGGATGACGTGGATGTGAGCAGAGGAGACATGCTGGTGAGAACTAATAATCAGCCCGAAGCAAAACAGGATTTGGAAGTGATGCTTTGTTGGTTGAACCAGAAAGGTCCTATGCCAAGGACTAAGTATACGCTTCGTCATACCACTGCTGACATGAAAGCCATGATCAAAGAGGTGCGATATAAGCTGGATATCAATACCCTTCACCGGAATGAGGAGGACAAGAATGTAGGGATGAATGATATTTGTAGGGTACAGCTGAGGACTACCAAGCCAGTTCTGGCGGATTCTTACAGAAAAAACAGACAGACAGGGAGTATCATATTGGTTGACGATGCTACCAACGAGACTGTGGCAGCAGGTATGATTATCTGATTTTATTCAAAAACAATAACCTAACAGTCACCTGCATTCTATTATAGAGTGCAGGTGACTTTTCTTTACACGTATGGACTTTAACAACCTTTTAGAGATAGCCAAAATCGCCGCCCAAAAGGCGAGTGTAGAAATTCTTCGTATTTACGACTCGGGTGATTTTTCTATTGAGGCAAAATCTGACCACTCACCTCTGACCCTGGCAGATAAGGCATCACACCAGGCCATTGTTAAGGAGTTGGAGCCGACGGGAATTCCCATTCTGAGTGAAGAAGGAAATTCGATTCCCTATGAAACGAGAAGCCAGTGGGATTACTTCTGGATGATTGATCCATTGGACGGAACCAAGGAGTTTATTAAAAAAAATGGAGAGTTCACGGTAAACATTGCGTTGATTCATGAGAATCGAGCCATACTTGGGGTGGTTTTTACACCAGTGTTAAATGATCTTTTTTGGGCGATCAAAGGAGAAGGTTCCTTTAAAAATGGTGACCGCATAAGTTCAAACCACTTCAGACTGAGCGACAAAGGCCTCAAAGTGGTGGCCTCCAGGTCTCATTTGAATGAAGAAACGCAGGCCTATCTGGACGAACTGAATGAGCCTCAGACGCTATCCAAGGGAAGTTCCTTGAAATTACTAATGATTGCGGAGGGGGTTGCAGATCTCTATCCACGATATGCACCCACCATGGAATGGGATACCGCTGCGGCCCAAATTATCGTTGAGGAAGCTGGCGGCACAGTTACAGTGAAGGGAACCAAGAGACCAGTGGCTTACAATAAGAAGGACCTGTTGAATCCACATTTTTTGGTAGCTGGCGGCTTGAAAAGCTAGCTCATCAGGTTTTTTTCATACCAATCAGATTCAACAATCGTTTTACTACCTTTGCATCCGAAATTTGAAAATAGAATGAGTAAAGTCATTATCAGAATTTTTCTGGTTTGTATCATTACCGTTGCACATGTTGCGATTGCCCAAGCGCAGGACGCTTCCAGCATACAGAACCTGCAGAATGTCAATGTAGATGAACTGAGCGATCAGCAGGTTCAGAAGTTCATCGATCAAATGGAGGCTAGTGGGTATTCGGAACAACAGCTTGAAGTCCTTGCCAGAGCCCGTGGCATGTCCTCTGCTCAGATGTCCAAGCTTAGACAAAGAATCGCAAAGCTTCAATCAGGAAGCAGTGGAGGAGGAAGTAAGGAAATATCGAGAGGTAGAACCTCAACGATTGATTACAATAGACAGGCCAATGATGAAAACCGGTCGTCAACATTTGATCCCTTTGCATCCATTTTCCCACTAGATACCTTAAAGGATGATTCAGAATTAAAAATTTTTGGACTTTCTTTTTTTAAGAATCAGAACCTCACCTTCGAGCCGAGTTTAAGTATTGCCACTCCAAAAGGGTATCAGATTGGTGCTGGAGACCAAATCATTATTGATGTGTGGGGCGCTTCCGAACAGACCTATCAATTAGAAGTATCGCCGGAAGGGTCTATCATTATTCCAAGTTTGGGGCCTATTTATCTGAATGGACTTTCTATGGAGCGGGCCGAATCAAGAATTTTGTCCAAGTTGAAGGCCATTCATAGCACCCTGGGGGACAATACACATGCTCAGGTCAGTTTGGGTCAAACAAGAACCATTAATGTCAATGTGATTGGTGAAGTAGACCGGCCGGGAACCTATCAGATGTCCTCGTTTGGGACTGCTTTCAATGCCTTGTATTTTGCAGGAGGCCCTAATAAAAAGGGTTCACTGAGAGATGTTCAAGTCTTCCGAGGGGGACAAAAAGTGGCTACCCTGGATGCTTATAGTTTTTTGATTTACGGCGAGGGTCAGAATATCATGCTTCAGGATCAGGATGTACTGTTGGTAAAGCCTTATCTCAATCGGATTTCCATTGATGGAGAGGTGAAGCGTCCGGCCATATATGAAATAAAGGCTGAGGAATCTTTATCAAAGCTTCTTGAGTTCTCAGGGGGATTCACCGACAGGGCATACCAGGCAAGCATTTCATTAAGAAGAAATTTGGGAAACCGAAAAACTGTCCAGACCATATCACCTGAGGACTTTGCAGGATTTAAGTTACAGGGGGGGGATTACATTGAGATCGGGGCCATTCAGGATCAGTTTATCGGAAGGGTTCGGATAGAGGGAGCAGTGAATCATCCAGGTGAGTTTGAACTCAAAGAAGGCATGATGTTGTCTGATCTAATAGCTGTTTCAGATGGATTCCGAGCTGATGTCTTTTTGCCAAGAGCGATAGTGATCAGGCAGAATGATGATTTAACCCTTTCAAATTTGGCTTTTTCTCCTCAAGAAGTACTGAATGGGACTTTTGATTTGGCATTGAAATCCGAAGATCTGATTAGGGTTCAATCGCTTTTTGATATGAAAGAGAACTATACGGTGTCTATTCAGGGTGAGGTGTTGATCCCTGGCAATTATCCGTTTGCAAAAGGGATGACCGTGGAGAATCTCATTTATCTGGCGAATGGTTTTAAGGAAACTGCAGCTAAGTCTTTTGTGGAGGTGGCTCGTAGGGTTACAGAGGACATGGGAGACGGGAGCAATGCTTCTGAGATATTTAATTTCCCAATTGATCAGAATTTGTCATTGAATGCAACTGGTTCGCAATTTGAGTTGAAACCCTTTGATCTGGTGGTGATCCGTAAGTCACCTTTCTATGAAAAACAAAGTATTATAGAGATTGAAGGGGAGGTACAATATCCAGGGAAATATGCTTTGCAAACTAAGAACGAGCGCATCTCTGATGTGTTGAAGCGGGCTGGGGGATTGACGGCTTTCGCTTACGCCAAAGGAGCGACACTGATTAGACGAACGGAGTATTATGTGTCAGATGATGAAGGGGACGAGGCAGCAAAGATCAGAAGAGAGGAGCTGAAAAGCCTTTTGGCTCGGGACACTCTGGTGGACAAGAGTCAGCAAGCCTTTAAATCACAGGAATCGATTGGGATCCGTTTAGTTGAAATTCTTGAAAACCCAGGCTCTGGTTTCGATCTGATTCTCAAGGAAGGGGATGTGATCAGTATACCAAGGGAATTGCAAACCGTAAGAATACGCGGCGAGGTACTCTATCCAAGTACGATACGCTATGATAGGACGAATTCGTTTAACCAGTTTATCTCCCAAGCAGGAGGGTTTGCTGATGATGCAAAGAAAAATAAGTCTTACGTTGTTTATGCCAACGGAAGTGCTGAGAGGACCAGAAGTTTTCTGTGGTTTAGGGATTATCCTAAAGTGGAACCTGGAGCTGAGGTGATCATTCCTAGGAAACCTGCAAAAAGGAAGTTAAGTCCTGCAGAGGTGATCAGTCTTGCTTCAGGATTAGGTACTTTGGCATTGATAATAAATAATTTGGCAAAATAGAATGACAAGAACCGAAGAGACTGCCCACTTAGAAGATAACATTGATCTACTCAACCTAATCAGAAAAGTTCTTTCTCAAAGCAGGTATGTCTTAAAAATTATAGGGGTTAGCCTTTTTATTGGAGTTTTGATTGCCTTTAGTACTCCAAATGAATATAAGGCATCTTGCATGTTAATCGTAGAAATGTCAAATGTAGATGGGAAGCTAAATGGCTCATTGGGTGGATTGGCTTCACTTGCCGGGATAGACATAGGGGGCATGTCTAGTGGTTCTTCAACCATTAACCCAAGCTTATATAAAAGTATCTCCGAGAGCACGCCGTTTTTGCTCCAACTAATGCAGGAACAATTTTATTTTGCGGAATTGAATAAGCAAATGTCCTTATTTGTTTATTTCAATGAATACAACAAATCAAATTTGTTGGGGAGAGTAATTTCTTGGCCCGGGCAAATTTTGAATCAGTTAAGGGAAAGGGAAGCGGCTGAGGATATCAAGCCTGGATCAGCAAATGATGGATTATTGAGTCTTTCAAAATCCGGATCAGCAGTAGCTCGAGCTCTGAGGGAGAGAGTGGTGGTTGAGATGGATTGGGATTTAAATGTAATTACGGTCGATGTTAAAATGCAGGATCCTGTAGTTGCTGCTAAGGTTGCACAGTTTACACAAAAGTATATAACAGATTATGTCAAAAGTTATTCAGTAGCAAAGAGTACGAGTCAACTTCAGTTTGTTGAGAAGCAGTATGAAGAAAGAAAATTGGAGTTTGAAAGGGTACAGCGTAATTTGGCAAGATTTCAGGATAGCAACAAGTATATTAACAGTGCAGAAGCCCAATCTGAGGAGCGAATGTTACGTTCGGAATATGATTTAGCATTTGATATTTATAATGAACTGGCCCGACAAAAGGAGCAAATTAGTTTACAGGTAAATAGCAATACTCCCGTTTTCACAGTACTCGAACCAGTCTTCGTTCCAAACACAAATAGCAATCCCAGTAAGCTTTTACAACTATTTGTGTCTATCGTGATTGGAACATTTACTGGCGTATTCATCGTAGTTCTGAAGTTGGTTAAGAACTTGTTGTAAATGATTTGAGAATCTGAGGATCTTGAGAATTTTCAAATGCTCCATGAGTTGGATCAGGTATTGATTGATCTATTTTTGGAGGGGAGAATCCTCACCAAGGGATACCAGATACGAAATATGTTCAGATCCATATATCGAGAGATACGGAAGTGCAGTAGTACTGCAATTCATTCATATAGGAGAATGCAAAGAAAATGTTAGGGAGTGGAATTGGACACTTCTACAATATACTAGCCAATAGAATTTACTCAATTAATTCAGGAATGATTTTGCAGAGAGTACTATCTACCAAAACCAATAAGAATATTTTTTGGCTATTGTCCGAAAAAGGAGCTCAATTCATTATTACACTTACGGTAACTTCGTTAGTTGCGAGATACTTGGGTCAAGAGGATTATGGCAAGTGGACCTATTTGCTAATGCTTATTTCCCTTATGCAAATATTTGTGAGTTTGGGTCTGCCAAATATTGTGATTAATCTCTTGCTGAAAAATGAGAAAAGGGAGGAATTGATATTATCCTCTGCTTTCTTGATAGGAACAGCCATGGGGTGGTCTACCTTCCTGATTGTTTTGGGAATTCATCTCTTTTATGATTCAATGTTAACATTGATGCTGCTGATAATGTCTATACCGTTTTTATTGGATGGATGTAAGAATTTTGATAGCTATTTTCAATCGCAGTTGGATTCTAAATTTTCTGTGATTTCCAGGGTTACTTCTTTTTCTCTGTCAGGAGCACTCAAACTTTTTATTGTTTTTGGAAAGCTGAATTTCTTCTTGTTGAGCATTACCTATGCAATAGAAATGTTTGGAAATGCAATTCTTTACACTTGGTTCTTTTTAAAAAAAGGGAAGTCTCTTCGTTTTGATATTGATGTCCAAATAATTAAGAAGTTGCTGTACCCGAGTCTTTTCTTGACTCTTTCGAGTTTTTCTGCTTGGTTGTACCTACGGGTTGATCAATTTATGATTAAAGAGATGTTAGGGTTTGAAACACTAGGAGAATACTCGGCGGCAGTAAAGATTTCTGAAATCTTGTACTTTATACCCACAGTTGTGGTGGGCACTTTCTATCCTAGATTAGTAAAATCTAAGGAAGCTGGGGAGGTTGAATTTCAATTTACTCTTATCAATGTAATTAGGCTTTTAAACGTTCTTGGCATTGCCTTTGGGTTTGTTTTGTTTTTTGGTTCAGAGCTTATCATTAGAGTGCTGTTTGGTCAGGAATTTGCTGGTAGTTCTTATATATTGCAAGTTCACGGGTGGTCTGTTATTTTTGTGTCCTTTGGTTTGATAAAAACCAGATGGCTAATAATCAATGATCTAGTAATGCTGGAATTCTTGTCCAAACTTTTTGGAGCTGCGGTTAATATTGGTCTAAATTTGATTTTCATACCCAGATACGGAGGAATTGGGGCAGCTTGGTCTACGCTATTTTCTTATGCTTTCGCACATTTTGTGAGCAACCTTCTTTTCAGGCGAAGCAGGAAGTTATTTTGGGCTCAACTTATTTCCTTTAAACCTAGTATGAGTTTTATTAAATTCTTAAAATGAAAAATCTTATCAAGAAAAGGTTACTGAGAATATTGAACATTGCTATTCCGAGGGTTCTAACAAGTGATATTTTGTTGGCGTCATATCCAAAGTCAGGCAATACGTGGTTGAGCTTTCTCATAGCAAATGCAATTATTAAGCATCGGAATATTGACAAGTCTGTCAACTGGTTTAATATAGGTGATGTTATTCAAGGAATAGATAGAAATCTTGGATTAACTAATTTCGGGTTTCAAGGGGAACTGGATTTACCAAGAATTTTAAAAACACACCAAAGAAATGAGGGGAGGTTCGAAAGAGGAATACTTCTAGTCAGAGACCCAAGAGACGTTTTAACTTCTCACTTTTATTATACAAAGACTTATGGATTACACGATATGCCTTTTTCTGATTTCATTAGGAGCAAAGAGTACGGGATTACAAATTGGGTGTCTCACACAAATTCTTGGATCAGAAATTCCCCAGGTTTTAATATTTATACAGTCAGGTATGAAGATTTAAAGCTTGACACTTTGAATGAATTAAGGAAAATTACGAATCTATTCGGTATTCAAGTTTCTGATCAAGTATTATTGAAGACTATTGAACTTTCTTCAAAGGAGAATATGAGAATGCTTGAATCTACTACACGATCTAATACTATTCAGAATAGGCAGGAATATACTTTTGTAAGGAAAGGAGAAATTAATCAGGGTAAGGATTTGGATGAGAGCGATAATGATTATATTCTAAAATTGTCTGGTGATGTTATGACAAAATTGGGCTATTTAGTAAAGTGAGTGATGAAATGGCAACAAAAGAGGATAGCACTTGTGAAGCAATATGTGTATCAAGATCTTTATTGTTCAGAGCCTCAATCAAATTTTAGGGATATTATATTGTCCTCAGTTCAACGATGTGGACCAGTTGGTTTGATTAATGAATGTAGAGCTGATTTTTATATTGTGAATGTTGATTCTGCTCCGGAGTGTAGTATTTGGAAGGAGAAAAGTACATACTGTGGGCAACGACCGGTTAGTTACTATGAAGAGTTCGGCCGTAAGGCCCAATCTGAAATTCCATATGCTTTTGGGAAATCTCAAAAGGATTTGGCAATTAATATCAATGATATTGATTGGTCGAAGTACGATATCGTTATAAGTTTAGATGTCAGTTTTCCAACTAAATTCATCACAAAATTTGCAAATACTTTGTGGTGCTATATGCCAGGAGAACCTTGCATGGATATTTATAGGAGATCGCGTAAAAAAGTTTTAAGTAATTACCACCTTTTCTTAAATCAGGAAATCAGACATTATCCATTTACAAGTAGGCCAGTGTATTTCCCACATTATAAGCGAGGGCGGAAGGCTGTGAGGTATTTCCCGGTATTCACCAAAAAGTGGAGACCAAAACTCTTTACAGAGTTGGATTTTCCATATTCTCTCGTATCCAGTTCGTCCATCAAAAATTTATTTGAAGGTAATAATGATGAGCGAAAGGGGATAGCGTTTGAATATTATACCTACAAGGAATTCTCTCTTCAAAAAATTGATCTTCCAATGCCAATTAATTTTGATTCCATGGAGCGTTATCCTTTCTTAAGACTACCATCTTTAGCAAAGACAAAATATTTTATTTCGGACAGTAGAAATTATACTAGGGGAAATGGTATTTTGGAAGCAATGTCTGCTGGCTGCCTATGCCTCAGCACTAAAAATCAGTTTGTAGTTAACTATCAGAAATTATTAGGGAGAAGAGGGATGTTTAAGAACATGAAAGAGATAATTCATTTTATGGAGAATTTGGAACGCAATCCGGATCTTTATGAAGAACAAATAGAGGAACAAAATTCCATTGTAGATTACTTCTGTTTTGAAGAACCGCTTAAAAGATTATTTGAGTGCCATGATCTACTGCTTTCTACTATATGAATGTTGTGATACTTACTCACTACGCCTCGCTATACGGTGCAAATCAGTCGTTAATTGATTTTGTATCCGGTGCTAAAGAGTCAAACTTAAAATTTATGGTCATTGGTTCTGAGAGTGGCCCTCTTGATATTGAGTTGAATAAGCTTGGCGTGCCTGTTAAACATGTGAAGATGTATCGATTGTTTTATTCCAGTTTGTACACGTTCTTTCTTTGCATTATTAAATTTCCGTTGCAGCTGTGGGTTGAACGTAAAATTATCCGAATTATCAAACCCTTTAAGCCTGATATTATTTACAGCAATAGCTCGGTAATTACAAGTGGAAACTCAGTGGCTAGAAAAATGGGAATTAATCATATATGGCATATTAGAGAGTTTAGAACAATGGATTATGAAATGTACTATTTGTTTGGAGAGTCCAACCTAAAGTATAAAATTAATCAAGCTGACAAAGTGGTTGCTATTAGTGATTCTATAAAGAGGAGTTTGGCCCCTGAAGTTAGATCTGGTGTTATTGAGAGAATCTATAATGGTGTTATGGATGGATCGGAGGCAATAAAATATGCAGTGAGAAGTTTGAATGTGTCTCAGAGAGTTCGGTTTGGTATTGTTGGTGTGGTTAGAGAGTCAAAGGGTCAGCTTGAGGCAGTTAAAGCATTGGGACTATTGAAAGAGCGCTTCAATATAGAAGCTGATTTGGTGATTTATGGGGATATTGTAGAACCGTCGTATTATAGAAGTATACTTATGGCCATTGAAGGGTCGGCATTGAAAGAGAATGTACGGTTTATGGGTTTTGAATCCAATAGAGAAAAAATATATGACAGTATGGACATCTTGTTGGTTTGCTCGTTGAAGGAAGGTTTTGGAAGGGTAACAGCTGAGGCAATGTTTAGAGGAATTCCAGTTATTGGAAGAAAATCTGGGGGTACGGAAGAAGTTGTTCAGCACGAAAAAACGGGGTTTTTATACACTTCAATGGATGTGCTAGTTGATAGAATGTTTGAGATTATAAAAGGGGATGATTTGTATGTTGACATGAGCAGGGTTTCGCAGATTTTCGCGAGAAATAATTTCACTAAAGAGGAGTATGTGAGCAAATTGGTTTCGTTGATTAAGCGAATGGGTTAATGGTTCTTGCGATCATTTGTCTTATTATTGTTGCTGTCCTTCTGATAAGTTATACTGCTGGCAGATTGTCATTTGTTGAGGTTGTATTTCTTGCGTGGAGTACTTCTACTTACTACATTTTGGGCATTACAATTAACCCTCTGTTTATCATTAGTTCTGTCTTTGGGGTAATTGAAATTATTTACATTATAGGGAATAGGGTTAAGTTTAGTTATTTGACTTGGTTTGTCATATGTCTACCCTTCATTTCGAGTGTTTTTTTCTGGATAACCTTTTTATTGGGATTGGTTGAATACGAAATTGTCTCACAAGGAGAGATTTTTACCAATTCCCTTTATTTTTTCTTGAAATTTTATCTCCCATTCTTTTTGATCGGGCACAGAATATACAGAGAAGCATCGGAATGGGATTTAGAATCCACAGCTCAGTTTTTTAAAAAGATTGTATTGGCTTCTGCAATAGTTGGGTTGCTACAGTTATGTTTGTATGGCTTGTTTACAAGTGAAATATTGGCAGAGATAATTGGCCTCAAGATAAGGTACCGATATAACTTACTCGGCTTGAAGCTTATCAGGATTAATGCATTTTTGGGCGAACCTAAGGAGCTGGCTCTTCTTATGGGCATTGGTGTGGCACTTTTTTGGAAGAGAAGGAGCTATCGGTATTTGATCCTTTGTACTGTGGTTGGCATACTCACATTGAGTAACACCTTTTTAGCTATTTCTCTTCTATTTGTCATTCATGGTTTAATCGTTGGGCTTGGAATCCGATATAAGATTTGGCTGGTTCCGACCCTCTCTGTTATCATTTTTTTTTCTTTGTTCTTTTTTTCTCAGAAGCTGATACTTTCTATAGATAGGAAGACTATCAATCAAAATATGCCTGTGGTGTCTGCACTCATTGTGAATAGGATGATTGACAGATACGACGACAAGAATCCCTTTGCTGGTAAAATGCTGTTTGGTTTTCCTTTACAAGCGGATTTGGAAGCTCCTATTCAAAGTTTTTTTGAAGATAACCCCATATTATTTACCACTGGATTTGGGTCTGGTAACACAACGATGATTCCTAATAAATACTTCAAAGGTACTTGGGCCTATGATAAGCGTGATTCAGGTGCACGGAGATGGCACGCCAATATGGGATGGCTTTATTGGGTTTATCAGATTGGTTTTTTTGGAACAGTATTGATATATTTTTTTTTAAGTACTCGGCCTGCAGATTTTGGCCGATTTTCATTGGCATTCACATTTCTGCTGACCATTTTTATCGTAACAAGGGTAGAATTGTTTATTGTGGTTGTTTTGGGGTTGGCCATGAAGAAATATAGAAGTGACTAGTTTTTCGATTTGCTTATTTATTTAAAAATGGTGAGATACCACTGAATCCCATTTAACTTCGTGATAAAAGACACATGCATAAGATTTTGGTTGTTACGGCTACTTTAGGGAAAAGGGCAACCCTAAGTAGGACCATTACATCGGTTAAAACTATAGGGGGTGAAAGCGTTGATCATATAGTTATAGCTCCAGAAAGTCAATGCTCTAAACTTTCCCAGGAATACAAAGGCTTAACTGTAGTTTCTGAGCCAAATGATACTAGGGGAATTTTTGGGGTTTTGAACCATGTATTGAAAAAATATGCTGGAAAGTACGAATATATGACCTTTATTAATGATGATGATTTTTGGCTACCCAATTATAGAATGTTGTTAGATTATGTTTTGAGAGATGATGCGGTGGATGTTGTTTATGGGAGAGTTAAGTATTTTGATGAAGAATCTAAAATTATAGGAGAACAAACCTGTTCGCCATATTACAAAGGATTCAAAAATCTACTAAAGAGAAATATTGTACTTATGACTCAACAAGCAATGGTTTTTAAAAGCAGTATGTTTATGGAACTTGATGGGTTTAATGAACATTATAGGCTTATTGCAGACACGGATTTATGGTGTCGTGCCATAGAGATGAACTATTCTTTTCATTACGTTGATAGAGCTTGTGCTGGTTATACAATTCAGCATGACCAGCTTTCTTCGGATAAGGAGGCTCAGCAAATGGAGCATTTGCGCATGTTGAATCAGATTGGGAACTTTAATCAACTAGCTTGTATCAAAGATGAAATTGTTTTTAGACTAATTAATTTTAGAAGGTATCTTCTCCGGTTTCTCAAAAGTGGCAAACTGGTGAGTCCTTCTCATAATTCGAACTGAAAGTGGAGACATTGTTCAAAGTATTGATAGCATTTCTTCCTTGGAGGATTAGACGCAAAGTTTTAAATGGCTACTTTAAATACAAAATTCACAAAAGCGCTAGGATAGGAATATCGTTCATTTATCCAGATTACCTTGAAATGGGTGAGAATTCCAATATAGGCCATTTTAATATTGCTATTCATGCCGAGAAAATTATTATTAAAAGGAATTCAAGCATAGGCAGAGGGAACTGGATTACAGGGGTGCCAATCTATGACAGAAAGAATCGTTATTTGCATCAATCTGGTAGAGTTTCATCGCTCATTATTGATGAGAATTCATCAATTGTTAAGAATCATCATCTGGATTGCACGGATACTATATCAATTGGAAAATTCACTACAGTTGCTGGTTATGGAAGTCAGTTTTTGACCCACTCAGTGGATATTTCTGAATCAAGACAGGATTGTAAACCTATAAGAATAGGAGATTATTGCTTTTTGGGTACTGATTGTGTCGTTTTGGGTGGCTCATCCTTGCCATCGTATTGTATTTTAGGAGCCAAGTCTTTACTTAATAAAGCATTTACTGAGGAATATATGACCTACGCAGGAGTACCCTCGGTCCCAATGAAACGCTTGGATCCTTCGGCTAAATACTTTAAAAGGACTTTGGGGTTTATCAATTAGGATTACATGATATTAATAGAGGCGTCAAGGACGGGGAGCTCGGGAGGAGCTTTGATCTTATTGAAATTATTAATTGAAAAGTTGTTGGAGGGTGAGCACCAATTTTTTTTGATTAAGGATTCTCGGTGGGTTATGGATAGCGATTCTAGGTTTGATTATGAAGATGGGGGGGGGATGATTTTGGGTAGGAAGAGGCTGGTAACTAAATACATAAACAAATTGAAACCTAGTGTCCTCTTGTGTTTTGGTAGTCTCCCACCGTCATTCAAGGTTCCGCCTAATGTTAAGGTGTATACTTATTTCCATAATCCAAATCTGTTGGATGTTTTTGCAAGTAAGGAACTATACGGATTCTACAAAAATCTAATTTGGAGGTTTAAGAAGATATACCTCAAATTGTTTGTAAAGAATACGGACTATTTCATATTTCAAACAAATTTTATTAAGCGGAGTTTTATTAGTCAGTATAGTGTAGATCCAAAACACTGTATGCTCTATCCTTTTTTTGATGAGGATAGAATGGATGAACTGAACAATGAGATTGATTCTGTTTCTGAAATCTACGATTTTTGCTATATAAGCTTACCATACCCGCATAAAGGACATATTAACTTAGTCAAGGCTTTAATAGAGCTTAAGGAGGAATTCGGCGAGACACCTTCTTTGGTAATTACTTGTCCAGAGGGATTCAATCTTGAGTTGGATGAACTAATAAAGGGTGCACTCATGATTGGAGTTAACATTGTGAACGTTGGTCTAGTGAATTTGACGGAAGCTTGGAGGTATCAAAAAAGCTCTAAAGCTTGCATATTTCCAAGCAGTAGAGAGACATTGGGTCTTGGGCTGGTTGAGGCATGTAAAATGGGGAAAGTCATTCTTTGTAGTGACATTGATGTGTTAAAAGATGTAGTGGTTCCGTCTATGACATTTGACCCGAATTCAACTTCTGATATTGCAAGTAGTATGCTTCAATCTCTAAGGGGTTCTCTTGTTAAGGGTGATTTGAAATTAAGAAACCGGTTAAATGATTTTCTTGAAATTCTTCGAAATCCAATTATATAATCAAGAAAAATGGGCTCTTAAATGGGAAATTCAGGTTTAACTTCTTTGAATGGACAACGGCTGACAATTTTATCTTACTATTCACCCGAAGAGCTGACCGGTATCGGGAAGTATAACGGTGAAATGATAGCATGGCTTAAGGATCAAGGGTTACTTGTAACCTCATTCTCTAATGCACCATTTTATCCTTTTTGGAGTAGATACAAAGGACATAGTAATCCCTTGTATCGAAAAGTCAAGAGTGAGATTACAGATATCCGATCCTGGGTTTATATTCCGGAATCCCCCGGAGCGATTAAAAAAATTCTTTCTGAGGCAAGCTTCTTTTTGAGTAGTGGGGTGGCCTTGTTACTTAATCTGAGAACAGTCTGGCGATGTGATTTGTTTATTGTCGTTAATCCACCATTCTTTTTGGGATTAATTCCACTCATCCTCTCAAAGTTATTTCGGTTCAGAATTCAGTTTCACATCCAGGATTTACAAGTTGATGCTGCCAGAGAACTTGGGTTACTTCCGGCTAGGCTGTGTATACTTTTGGAATTTATTGAGCGTTTTATATTGAAGCGGGCCGATTTTTTATCCACGATCAGTGAAGGGATGAAAAGAAAAATAATTGAGAAGGGTATTCCTGATGAAGTGATGCTCCTACCCAATTGGTCAGATTTGAAAAGCATAAAACCACAGCAACCATCGAAGTGGTTGCACAATTCTTTTGGAATTGACGAGTCCAAAAGACTAATAGTATATTCTGGAAATATTGGAGAAAAACAAGGGCTAGAGATTGTTATTGAAGCGGCTCAAATGCTGCAGCAAGAGACAACCCTTCACTTTCTTATACTTGGAGAAGGCCTTTACAAGAAGATTTTGAGAAGAAAAATTGAAGAATATGATCTTGCGAATGTAACACTCGGAAACCTGGTGCCTAGAGGGAAATTGAATGAAATGTTAAATGGTTCTTTCATTCAGCTGGTGATTCAGAAGGCAGAAGGAGCCGACTCATTCTTGCCCAGCAAGCTTACCAATATTTTAGCAGCCGGATGTATTTCTGTAGTTACAGCCAATCCCGGCACGGGCCTTTACGATATATTGACAAGATCGTCCACTGCCCTGGTAGTCAAGCCGAATTCGGCTGATGCTTTGTCAGAGGCTATTAGGGGTGTTTTAAGCAATCCGGGAATGGTGTCCGAGATGAAGGCCAGGGCTCGCAGTTGGGCTGAAGGTAATCTTGCAATTGATCAATGCCTTTCTCCTATTTTAGAAATAATGAATTAAATTTGCATCTCTTTAAATGAGATTGGATGAAAAAAGCACTGGTAACAGGAATTACAGGACAAGACGGAGCTTACTTATGTGAGCTTTTATTAGAAAAGGGGTATGAGGTGCACGGTGTCAAGCGACGTGCGTCCCTGTTCAATACTGATCGTATTGATCACCTCTATCAGGATCCGCACAAGTCAAATACGAAAATGTATTTGCATTATGGAGACCTGACAGATTCCATGAACCTCACACGATTGATTCAGGAGATTCAGCCGGATGAAATCTATAACCTGGGTGCCATGTCCCATGTGCGCGTGAGCTTTGATACTCCCGAGTACGTTGCGAATGTAGATGGGATTGGTACCTTGAGATTGCTTGAGGCTGTTCGGCTGCTCGGGCTCACAGAAAAAACACGGATTTATCAGGCCTCCACTTCGGAGCTTTATGGCCTTGTGCAGGAGGTGCCACAAAAGGAGACTACTCCATTCTATCCCAGGTCACCTTACGCTGTTGCCAAGATGTATGCTTATTGGATCACTGTTAACTACCGAGAGGCGTACAATATGTATGCCTGTAATGGTATTCTTTTTAATCACGAATCTCCTCTGAGGGGGGAGACCTTTGTGACACGTAAGATTACCCGGGCTATTGCCAAAATGGCTTTGGGTCTGCAAGATCAGGTGTTTATGGGTAATATTGATTCCAAAAGGGACTGGGGTCACGCCAAAGATTATGTTCGAGGCATGTGGCTGATGCTTCAGCAGGATAAGCCAGAGGATTTTGTGTTGGCAACAGGTGTGACTACCACCATTCGTGATTTTCTACGAATGGCTTTTGCGGAGGTGGGTGTAGAAATTGCCTTTAAAGGAGAAGGAGTGGATGAAATCGGATATGTTCAGGCCATATCTGATGCGGGTTATGCCTTCAAGGTGGGTCAGGAGGTGATTCGCATAGATCCAAAGTATTTCCGACCTACGGAAGTGGATTTGCTGATTGGTGACCCGACCAAGGCCAATGAAAAATTAGGTTGGAAGCCAGAGTACGACCTCAAAGCACTTGTGAAAGAAATGATGGAAAGTGATCTCAAACTTTTCGAGAAGGATAAGTATTTGCTCGAAGGTGGTCACGATATTTTGAAGCAGGCTGAATAGTCAGACCAAACCCCATTCATCAATCATATTCTTCTAAAGAAATAACATTTCCAATACTATGGAAAAAGACGCTAAAATATATATCGCCGGCCATCGGGGCATGGTGGGCTCCGCTATTGTGAGAAAGCTTCAACAGGATGGGTTTACCAATTTGGTGTTCAGGACTTCCTCGGAGTTGGATCTCACCAACCAAAAAGCGGTGGAGGATTTTTTTACTTACGAAAAGCCGGATTATGTTTTTTTGGCAGCCGCCAAGGTAGGGGGCATCAATGCCAACAACATTTATCGGGGACAATTCCTGTATGAAAACCTCATGATTGAGGCCAATGTGATCCACCAGTCTTATGTGAGCGGTGTGAAAAAGCTCCTTTTTCTGGGTAGTTCATGCATCTATCCTAAAATGGCCAACCAGCCCATACAAGAGGATAGTCTACTGACTGGTCCGCTGGAAGAGACCAATGAGCCCTATGCCATCGCCAAAATAGCGGGGATTAAACTTTGCGAGACTTATCGGGCACAGTATGGTGTTGATTTTATCAGTGCCATGCCTACCAACCTTTATGGGCCCAACGATAATTATGACCTGGCCAACTCTCACGTTCTGCCGGCACTGATTCGTAAATTCCATACTGCAAAGGCGACCGATGCTCAGGAAGTATCCATTTGGGGTACCGGATCTCCGCTTCGCGAATTTCTCCATGTGGATGATTTGGCGGAAGCTTGTCTTTTTCTGATGGAGAATTATAGCAGCGAGAAGACCATCAATGTGGGCTTTGGTGAAGACTTGTCTATAAAAGATTTGGCACTGATGGTAAAGGATGTGGTAGGTTTTAGCGGAGCCTTGGTGTTTGATTCAACCAAACCGGATGGGACTCCAAGAAAGCTAATGGATAGTTCGAAGTTACGCGCGTTGGGTTGGATGCCCAAAATTTCACTTGCTGATGGTATCCGAAAAGTATATTCCGAAGTGGATAAATCGCTTTGGTAAAATTTTGCTACCGCTTCTGTAATAATATTTATATTTGCCGTTCATATTTTTAAAATATGTCGGAGCATCGTTTTTCCAAATATTTCCCTGTTCTTTTTTTACTCGCGGATCTGGCTTGTCTGAATCTGGGTATATTTTCGGCTAACTACGAGCGGTTTGGAGGATTACTCTATACCAATGAGAGCTATCTGACCCTTCAGGTGGTCTTGAACCTTGCCTGGTTGATGATTTTCTTCTCTACCAAGCTTCATGAAATCAGTCGTGAATTTCGGCTGATAGATCACCTCAATAAGGTTTTGACAGGGCTGGTGATCAACCTCTCTGTGGTTTTTGCTCTGTGGTTTGTAGCCAAGCCTTTTTATTATTCTCGACAGCATCTGTTCATTACCTACCTGGTTTTCACTTTGCTCCTTATTTTCTGGAGATCGGCTTGGCATTATTTTATTCGCTATTACAGAAGGAAGGGATATAACCTAAGAAATGTGGTGATTGTGGGTTACGGTGAGCTGGCCACTGATCTTGAGCGTTACTTCCGCTATAATCCTGGAATTGGTTATAAGTTTTTGGGGTATTTTGATAATAACCCTGAGGAGGCCCGTGGAAGATATTTAGGGATGGTCAATGAGGTGAAGAGTTATGTTGGGAAGCATTCCGTGGACGTTATTTTTTGCTGTCTGCCCAGGTTGTATGACAAAGAAATCAAGAAACTTATTGATTTTGCAGAGAATAATCTAATCAAAATCAAAATTATCTCGCAGTTCAGCCGATTGGGAAATAAGAGCCTGAGTATCCAGAAGTATGGCGATATTCCTGTCATTAATGTGGGGGCAATTCCACTTGACAGTATGGCCAATCAGGTCATAAAGCGTGCCTTCGATATCATTTTCAGTTCATTGGTGATGATATTTATCTTTTCATGGCTCATTCCTATCATCTCTCTGCTGATTAAAATGGAGTCTCCGGGTCCGGTGTTTTTCAAACAACACAGAAACGGAAGGGACAATCATCCATTCTTGTGCTGGAAATTCAGAACGATGGTGGTGAACAATGAAGCTGACTCTAAGCAAGCAACCAAAAATGATCCCAGAATCACCAAGATTGGGGCTATTTTGAGAAAGACGAGTATTGATGAACTTCCTCAGTTTATCAATGTCTTTTTGGGAGATATGTCTGTGGTTGGTCCAAGACCTCACCCGATCAAGCTCAATGAGCAATTTCAACCTAAGATCGATCGTTTTATCCAGCGTCATGCGGTGAAGCCTGGTATTACCGGATTGGCACAGGCCAAAGGCTTCAGAGGGGAGACCTCTGTATTTAGTGACATGAGCGGTCGGGTGCGTTTGGATCGGTTTTATGTGAAAAACTGGTCCCTTGTGCTGGACTTTAAGATTATTTTACTCACTGTAATCTCCATTATGAAGGGCAGTGAGAACGCCTACTAAACGTTAGTATTAACAGCCCCAACTAGTTTATTTCTTACTTTATCGAAATAAGAATATTAAATCTGTTTATTTTTATACTTTAGATGCTAGGTTTAAAGCTGGTTAAATGTCTATCATCATTTCTATTATCGCCGCCTTCATTGTCACCTTTATCCTGCTACCCATCATTATTAAGGTAAGTAGGTCTGTGGATTTGTTAGATGCACCTGACAGAAGAAAGATTCACAGGGTATCCACTCCCGCGCTTGGGGGTATTGGGATATTCGTGGGCTTTATGGTCGCTGTTTTCATGGCCGTTCCTTTGGCTGAATTGGCAACTCTCAAGTTTTTCTTATTTGGACTGATCATCATATTCTTTATGGGAATCCGGGATGATATTTCCAGTCTCATGGCTAAGCACAAGCTTTTGGCACAGGTATTTGCGGCATTTTTGGTTGTCTACTTTTCGGACATACGGCTCACAGGCTTTTATGGCATGTTTGGAATAGGGGAGATGCCAGAATGGTTTAGCATTCCGTTTACAATCTTTGTATTAGTTGGGCTGACCAATAGCTTTAATCTCATAGATGGTATTGACGGTCTGGCGGGTACCATTGGTATACTGATATTATCCTTTTTTGGGTGGGTGTTTCTTACTGGAGGGTACTATGCATATTCTGTACTCTGCCTTTCTGTGGTAGGGTCATTGTTTGCTTTCCTGCTTTACAACTGGAATCCATCTCGCGTATTTATGGGGGATACAGGCTCTATGATTCTCGGCTTTATTATTTCGTCACTGGCCATCTTGTTTATCAACGTAGCTCCTGAGATGACCCTTGGGTACTTTGAAATTACTTCCAGTGTATCGGTTTGTATTGCAGCATTGATTCTTCCCATATTTGATACAGTGCGTGTTTTTACCATTCGCTTCAGCAATGGAAAGAACCCCTTAGATCCTGACAGGAATCACCTACATCATGGATTACTGAAGCTAGGCTTGAATCACGCCCAGGCTACGATCTTTCTCGCGCTGTTCAATTTACTAATTCTGTCAATGGCCCTGCTTCTAGACCCTTATTTGGGAAATGGCTCGCTTATGCTGATCATTACCGCCATGTGTGTGGGAGTGACTATGACGTTGGGTTACAAACTCAAACGAAAGGGGCATCTTGGTAAGATTACTGCAGTAGCCACTAAATCATCTGATCTTTATATTTCTAAGTCTGCTTAAGAAGCTTCTGTTTATTATTTTTGCCCGATAGCTAGAAAAGATGAAAGAGAAGATCGGGACATATATAGAGGCCATAGATAAAGCCATTGCCAAAAATAAGGAGGAGCTCGAACAGTTCAGGTTGAAATTTATCAGCCGGAAAGGTGTATTGACTGAGCTTTTTGAAGAGTTTAAGAGAGTCCCGAATGAGCAAAAAAGGGAGATCGGCGGGGAGCTGAATGTACTCAAGCAGAAGGCTCAAGAGAAATTTCAGGAGCTAATCGATCACGTAAATGGCGCCTCCATGAGTGATGCCGGTGCACAAGACCTGGACGTGACGCTGCCCCCTATAGTGGAAGAGGGCTCTGTACATCCCCTTTCCAAAGTTAAAAACAGGATCATCCAAATCTTTGAGCGGCAAGGGTTCAGTGTCAAAGAAGGGCCTGAAATCGAGGACGACTTTCATAATTTCACGGCACTCAACTTTCCCGAAAACCATCCTGCGCGCGAAATGCAGGACACTTATTTTATCTCAAAGAACCCGGATGTTTTGCTAAGGACCCACACGTCCAATGTGCAAATCAGGCTAATGGAGCAAGGTAAGCCCCCATTCCGGTCTATCATGCCGGGCAGGGTGTTTCGAAATGAAGCCATTTCAGCACGTGCCCATTGCTTTTTCAATCAGGTTGAAGGTCTGTATGTAGACAAGGACGTGTCTTTTAAAGATTTGAAACAGACGCTTTATCATTTTGCCAAGGAGCTGTTTGGAGAAGATACTCAGATTCGTTTTCGGCCTTCATTTTTCCCTTTTACAGAACCCAGTGCGGAGATCGACATTAGCTGTTTCATTTGCAAGGGCGATGGCTGCAAAATCTGTAAGCACACAGGTTGGGTGGAAATTGGTGGTTCCGGAATGGTAGATCCCAATGTACTGGAAAGTTGTGGTATAGATCCAAAGGAGTATAGCGGATTTGCTTTCGGTATGGGTATTGAGCGCATCACCATGCTGAAGTACCAGATTGATGATATCAGACTCTTTTCAGAAAATGACCTTAGGTTTTTGAAGCAGTTTTAGGGAACTACTTCTTTATAGCAGCTGATCAATAATGGTTTCCTCGGTTTTGCCTTCAGCTTCGGCTTTGAAGTTTTTTACGATTCTGTGAACGAGGACTGGCTTAGCGACTTCCCGTACGTCTTCGATATCTGGTGAGTATTTTCCTTTGAGGAGCGCATTGCATTTGGCTGCCAGGATTAAAAACTGACTGGCCCGAGGCCCTGCTCCCCATTCCAGGTACTCATTGCTAATTGGGTCGGCGTTTTCAGTAAATGGTCTGGTCTTATGGACCAGATTGACCACATATTCAAAGACATTATCAGCTACAGGTACTTTTCTCACTAGTTTCTGAAACTTAATAATTTGCTCCTTAGTGAGAATTTCACCTGCAGCATAGTCGTCACCCGAAGTGGTTTGCTTGATAATACTCAACTCCTCCTGAAGTGATGGGTAATTGAGCTTGATCATAAACATGAAGCGGTCCAGCTGGGCTTCAGGGAGCGGGTAAGTACCTTCCTGCTCAATGGGGTTTTGCGTGGCCAGCACGAAAAAAGGCTTGTCAAGTATGTAGTTATTACCTCCGGTAGTTACCGCGCCTTCCTGCATGGCTTCCAGTAGTGCAGACTGGGTCTTAGGAGGTGTTCTGTTGATCTCATCTGCCAGGATGACATTGGAGAAAATAGGTCCCTTGATGAAGCGGAAATTACGCTCCTGATCTAAAGTTTCGGCGCCTAGTACATCCGAAGGCATAAGGTCGGGAGTAAATTGAATCCTGCTGAAATTAAGTCCAAGAGACTGAGCCATGGTGTGAACCAGAAGGGTTTTCGCCAGACCGGGGACACCCACCAGCAGTGCATGTCCGCCACAGAAAATGGAAGTGATGAGCAATCTGACCACTTCTTTCTGACCGATTACTACTTTACCGATTTCTTGTTCCAGTTTCTGATAAGCGGCATGTAACTCATTTGCCACTTCTACTTCATTCTCCATTTCAGACATATTCAGACTTTTCGGTTATTGTTCCAGTAGGTTACAGTGATCAAATTCCGGATCGATATCAATGTAAACTTCATCCCTGGCATCATCAAACCATTCGGATAAAATTTTATTTCTTTTATTATTGAGGGTAGCTGCTGCTATTTTTTGATAGTCATCTTTCAGGTTGGCCTGATGAGGGGCCAATCTATTCTTATAATAAAGAATCCTGAAAGCGGTGGAGCCATCGGGTTGCTGAAATTCCAGTGGTTTGGTGATGCTCCCGATCTTCATGGTATCCAATGTGAAAAATATGGTAGGATCCAATTGATCTACTGAGACCCTGTTGGACTCATTATCATCCAGAAAAAAGCCACCATTGGATGAGGTGAGCTGATCATCAGAGTATTCCTTAGCTGCCGCCTGAAATGTAATGCTGTCATTCACAATGGCAGTTCTGAGACTGTCCAGATAAGTCCGGGCCTTGATCACATCCTCAGACGAAGGTTTCGGAGAGATGAGTATGTGCCGTGTTTTGAACGTATTACCACGTTTTTGCTGCAGTTCTATCAGGTGATAGCCAAACTGAGTTTCTATGGGCATAGAAAGCTCGCCTTCCTTCAAGGTCATGGCTGTGGCCTCAAACTCGGGAGCCAAATCTCCCCGCTTGTAAAAGGGAAGCTCCCCACCTCTGGCTGCTGAGCCCGGATCTTCGGAATATTGCCTGGCCAAAGCGGCAAAAGATTCTCCCTGGAGAACCCTTCCCCGGATTTCATACATGAGCTTCTTTACATCTTCCTTCTGCTTGGTACCAGCTTTTGGTTGCTTTACGATCTGCCCTACTGTCACTTCGGTGGAGAAGAATGGAAGGCTATCCTGAGGGATTTTGCCAAAGAATCTCTTCACCTCTGCCGGAGACACCTTCAGATCAGCAGTAATCTCTTGCTGCATCCGCTGGATGACCATTTGTTCCTTGATGTCGTCAAAAAGATCCGCTTCTATCTGATCCATTGACTTCTTATAGTAGGCCTCTATTTCCTCCCGGGAGCCTATCTGAGAGATCATGTACTCCATTCTCCTGCCGAGGTTGCTTCGCACCTCTTCATCGGCTACCTCCACAGAGTCTATTTCGGCTTTGGCTACCAGCATTTTGTTCACCACCAGCTGTTCCAGTATGTTGCATTTGGCAGTGCTTCCTCTGAACTCTCCACGAGACAGGTAATCCAAATAAGCCTTTTCCAGGTCAGATTTGAGGATAATGTAATTGTCCACTTTAGCAATAATCTTATCTACCACCACGCCCTCTGTTTGGGCATTGGTAATAAGCGGTAAGATGAGAGCAATACTAATCGCGATATATTTCAAACAGATGTTGTTCCTTTGATTCATCATAAATTTTTTCTTCTAGCTCCTTCTTCAGCGCAATTTTCCTCTTATTGATGATTATGTTTTTAATGTCTTCTCTGATAAACTCTAACGGTGAAATCTCATCTGAAATTTTAAAATCGAAGATATTTAGAAAATAGATGTATTCCTCATTTGTCGTTTCGGAGTACTTGTTTTTCGAAAGAAACTGGTTTTTGTTTTCCAGCGTTTCCAGCGGAGTTCCCAGGATGAGTTCATCGAAAATAATCCAGGTAGTATCCTCGAGGTATGATTTAGTGGCAAATTGAGAAACGTATGATTTTAGGTCTTCCAGATTTCCTTCGGGATGCGCCCGGAAGTTACGCCGAAACTGTGCAAGGTTGGGTGCGTTTTTGGGAACTTGCGCAAAGATGCATTTCACGATGTTTTGCTTGAGTAAAAAATTATCGGCTTTGCCGTTGTAGTAGTTGGTGACCTGCTCGGTGCTTACCTCCCGGTCCAGGTTTTGTGTGATGTATTTTTTCTCGAAAGAATGAACCATGAGGGCATAGCGATAATCCAACACTTTACGCTCGATTTCTGCCTCGTTAAAATCCACCGCTTGCGAAGATCGTGAAATCATCAGCTGCTTCTTGATCCAGTCTTCTATGTATTTCTCCGCCAGCTTGGTGCTGTCATCAGAGGAAATATTGGCGGGAAAAAGTCCATACAGATCGGAAGGGTAGAGGTAGCTCTCCATGCTCCTGGCAATGGGCGCTTCGGTGGCTGTTTCTTTCGGTTTGAAAAACTCGCATCCGTAGGAAAATGCCAAAATTATGATCCAGCCATATTTCATTCACTCAGCTTTTTAGTCAGCTTGCAAATATTGTAATTCTTCTCGGTAGAGAACTCTATTTTGTCCATTATTCTCTTGACCAGCATTAGCCCCACGCCACCTTTTCTTCTGGAAGAGACGATCTCATCCAGCGAGGGTTCAGCATATGTACTCAGATTGAAGCTGATCCCCTGGTCTCTGATGACAAAAGTGACTTGCTCAGCTGGCTGAAAATCAACGTAGACTTCAATGGTTTGTGTAGGATTACAATGATTGGAGTGAATGATCAGGTTGGCACAGATTTCATCCACTGCAAGTACGAGCTTGTGTGCTTCCACTTCTTTGATGGCCTGACGATGTAGGATGTCAGCAACAAACTGTCTGATCTTGGCAAGATTCTGCTTGCTACACGATATGGTCAGCTTATTTTCCATTCAAAAGCGCCTGGGCTTCTTCCTTGTTATTGGTAATATTCATCAAATGCTGTAGCCCCAGAATGTCAAAAACCTCTCTGACTTTTTCCTGGAGACCGAAAATAACCAATTTGATGTCATTGGTCTTGAGCTCCTCCAGATAGGAAATAAACACCCCCAACCCAGCGGAAGAGATATACTCTAGTTTGCTGAGGTTGATCAGTATTTTAGCATAGTTTTCAGCTGCCGATTTCAATGCATTGTCCAGTTCTATCGATGAGCTGGCATCCACTTCTCCCCTGACCTCTATGAGTTGGTAATCCGACTCAGCCTGTATGTTTATTTCTACCATAGTTATTATTTAAACCTGACGATAGTAAGTGTATAATCATCGTCCAATTTGTTTCCATTCAAAAATTTCAGCAGATCGTTAATGAGCATATCTTTCAGTTTACTCAAAGGCGCATTAATGTGGTTTTGCAGTGAGGATTTCAGGCCATCCGCGCCATATTGCTTCTTGTATTCATTTTTAGCTTCTGAAATACCATCTGTATACAGGAGCAATAAGTCACCTGGCTGGTAGTTTATGGTTTCTTCTTGAACGTATTCGTTGTACTGCGAGTTTCTCAGGATACCCAGTCCCAGTCCTTCTTTCTCTAAAAGGGTGATATTTCCGGTTGAAGCTGAATAATACATGGCCGGGCAGTGCCCCGCTCTTGCATAGCAGAATTTTTTTTCCCGGGTGTTGATCACGAAGAAAATGGCGGTAATGAAGGAATTTTTCTCCAGGCAACGGCCTATGGCGGAGTTGGCTTTGGTGATAAATTCCTTTGGGGTACTTACATCCTGGGCCAGGCTGTGAAAAATACCCCTCATCTGAGCCATATTGAACGCAGCGGACGTGCCTTTACCAGACACATCACCGATGATCAGGTTAAAGATGTCCTTAGAAGGTTCAATGATATCATAATAGTCTCCCCCCACTTCATCGGCAGCCATGCTATAGGCTTCTATTTCAAAGCAGTCGTTGCGTTCAAGTACCGAAGGCAACAGGCTCTTTTGCACACTTTTAGCAATCTTCAATTGCTCCTTGTAACGCTCATTGTCAAGTGCCTCCCTGATGAGGTGGAAGTTTTCAATAGAGATGCTGGCCTGATTTACAAACGTGGTGATGATGTCCACCATCTCCCGGTTGAAGGCATCACCTACCTCCTGCAGTAAAGCCAGAGAACCTATTTGTTCGTTTTGTACCATGACAGGCACGGCGATGATGGATTTGAAGTCAGGATGATTGAGGGTGCCAATGACCTTGCTGGGGGCAAATTCATTAGAGACCTGCTGACTCAGTATTTTTTTGATAAAGTCCTGTCGAACACTCTCCTTAATATCTTTCACAGTGAGGGTAGTGACGCCACGGGTGAGCAGGATGGGCTCTTCTCCATTGATCTCCAGCCAGGCCGCATCCGCAAATACGGCACTCATAGAGCTCTCCAACAGGATGTCGTAGGTCTGCTCGGCACTTTGCCCTGCCGGTATGGATTGGCTCAGCTTTTGAAAGTCAATAGCCTCCTGGAGCTTCCGCTCAAAAACAGAAGAAGTGGGTAGGTTGAAGAGGGTAACCAGGATGGAAATGCCCGCATACAAAATGATGAAGATAAACAGCGAAACGAAGTAGGCCCGATCCAGCAGATCCAGATTGAGGGCGCCGGTCTCCGAAAAATTCATCAGGTTCAGCAGGAAATGGTACAGATAGATGCCTGAGAGAATAATGAAAAGAATGCTTTTCCACTTCTGTTTGAAATTGAGGTAGGCAATCCACTTGAGGTTAAAAGCAAGGATAATGCCCAGGCCACCTAAAAAGATCAGTGCCGTATTGAAGTTGACGCTGAGAAATTTGTTGCCAAAGAGATCAAAGATCAGGCTTCCCAGCAAGGCATACTCGAAGAATCCCCAGAGCTGAATGAGGTTTTTGGATTTTTGGTAAAGAATTAGTCGTTTCCAAACCACAAATGTGGACACCAGATAGACGACCACTAACCCGACCAGGATGTTGTAGAGGAAATTTACCGTGAATGGATTTTCACTGATGGTGCTGTTACCGAAAATATAGAAAAACAGCCGGATGAAAAGCGAGCCGATGGTGGTGACCAGGCCAGTAATGAACACCCGCCACAACAGATCAATGAAGTTGATGCTATCTGCCTTGGTGATGGTGTAGCGATAGTAAGACAGGGTGGAAAGCACCAGGGTCGTCAGGAAAATCTGTGGCAAAATGGCCGACAAGTCTACATTGAGCTGGTACTGATCTACAAAAAGGAGGTAGAGATCAAAAAATGTAAACAGTAACCATGACAGGATGCCTGCTAAAAAGCTAAGTCGTATTTTGAGTTTTTCGGAGAGCATCGGCGTGCCGCAAAAATACGGGGGTGACCCTTAATAAAAAAGCCATCCATATAATGTATGGACGGCTTTCACTTTTTTTAACGAATTCTCGAATCTCTATCTCCTGCTATAGTTAGGAGCTTCTCTGGTAATGGTGATGTCATGTGGGTGGCTTTCTGCCACTCCGGCTGCAGAGATCTTCACAAACTTAGCATTGTGTAGCTGCTCAATAGTCCCGGCTCCACAGTAACCCATACCTGCTTTCAGGCCTCCGGTAAGCTGATAGAGCACTTCAGAAACCATTCCTTTGTAAGGCACCCGGCCTACTATGCCTTCTGGTACCAGTTTTTTGATGTCGTCCTCGGCATCCTGAAAATATCGGTCTTTCGAGCCGTCCTCCATGGCTTCCACTGAGCCCATTCCACGGTAAGTTTTGAATTTTCGTCCCTCGTAGATGATCATCTCGCCCGGAGCTTCTTCGGTTCCTGCTAAAAGAGAGCCAATCATCACACTGCTGGCTCCGCCAGCAAGGGCCTTCACCAGGTCGCCGGAGAAACGAATACCCCCATCGGCTATGATGGGCAGGTCTTTTCCTTTCAGGGCTTTGGCAGCCTCATACACGGCTGATAACTGCGGTACGCCTACACCCGCAACCACGCGGGTGGTACAGATACTTCCAGGACCTACACCTACCTTCACTGCATCAGCTCCGGCAGCGGCCAGTGCCTCTGCGGCCTCATAAGTCGCGATGTTGCCAACGATGAGTTCCAGATCCGGAAAAGCTTTCTTGACGTTTTTAGCTGCGTCAATTACGCCTTTGGAGTGACCGTGAGCAGTGTCTATGCTCACCACGTCCACACCCGCATTCACCAGTGCTTTGATCCGATCTACCATGTCTGGAGTCACACCCACAGCTGCGCCTACTCTCAGTCGGCCGTATTCGTCCTTGCAGGCATTAGGGCGGTCTTTGTTTTTCAGGATATCCTTGTAGGTGATAAGCCCTGTGAGTTTGCCGTCTTTATCGATGATCGGCAACTTTTCTATCTTATATTCTTGCAGAATTTGCTCGGCTTCCTTCAGACCCACTTCCACTTCTGCCGTGACGAGATTTTCAGTGGTCATGATCTCCCGGATCGGGCGCTTCATGTTTTTCTGAAACCTCAAATCACGGTTGGTAATGATCCCGATCAATTTCTTATTTTGGTCGATGACAGGTATTCCTCCAATTTTATTTTCGCGCATGATCTTTTCTGCATCTCCGGCCACACTATCGTGAGAGAGGGTGATGGGATCGAGAATCATTCCACTTTGAGACCGCTTCACTTTGCGCACCTGCGCGGCTTGCTGGTCGGCAGGCATGTTCTTATGAATAAAACCCAGACCGCCTTCCAGCGCCATAGCAATAGCTAGCTCAGCTTCGGTCACTGTATCCATAGCAGCGGACACAAGTGGGATATTCAGCCTAATATTGCGGGTAATTCTGGTGGAAGTGTCGGTATCTCTGGGGAGGATTTCAGAGTAACCTGGAAGGAGAAGCACATCATCATAGGTTAGTGCTTCAAAGAGGAATTTATCGTCGAGATTCATGCAAACAATATTTGTTATTATTTGCCGGGCAAAATTAACTGGTCTTATAGAGATTGCGAAACTTAATGTGATTTATAATTTACAGGCATGAATGAATTCTTCTCGCAGCTACTGGAACAGATGTATCAGACTACATGGCTGGAAGCTGTAGCGGTGTTTTTTGGGTTGTTGAGTGTGTGGTATTCCAAGCAGGAAAATATTTTGGTGTATCCCACCGGTATCGTGTCCGTGCTGATTTATATCTACCTCACACTTGAATATAAGCTCTATGCCGATATGGGTATTAATGGATATTATTTTGTGATGAGTGTGTATGGCTGGTATCATTGGACCGATAGCGAGAATAAGCCGCAGATTCCTATTACAAGTAATAACAAAAAGCAAAATGTGATCAGTATTTTGTTCTTCATTGTGTCTTTCATTGTGATCAGAACCGTTTTGGTTTACTTCACCGATAGCGATGTGCCCAACTGGGATTCCATTACCTCATCATTTGCCCTGGTAGGTATGTGGCTGATGGCCGAAAAGAAAATTGAGAACTGGATTGCCTGGATCATTGCAGATATTATTTCGGTGCCGCTTTACTTGTATAAAGGATTGCCATTTACAGCTTTTCAGTTTTTTGTGTTTACAGTACTGGCCACCTGGGGGTATTTTTCATGGAGAAAAACGTTGCTTAAGTCATGATCAGAAAGATAGCGATAATTGGTCCCGAGTCTACCGGGAAAAGTGAGTTGTGCCAGCATCTGGCACGGATTTACGATACCGAATGGGTGCCGGAGTACGCTCGTTTTTATCTGGACAGACTAGAGGGAGAATACCAAAAAGAGGATCTTCTGCATATAGCGCAGGGCCAGATGGCATGGGAAGATGATAAGGCCGAGCAGGCCAGTGGGTATCTTTTTTGTGATACCAACCTCATTGTGATGAAGGTCTGGAGTGAGCACAAGTATGGTGAAGCCGATCCCTGGATACTGGAGGAGTTGGAGATGCGCCAGTACGATTTTTACCTGCTGGGTAATATAGACTTGATTTGGCGGCCTGATCCGCAGCGTGAGCACCCCAAGCTGAGAAAGCACTTTTTTGATGTATACGAAACCTACCTGAAGGAGCATGACCTGCCGTATGCCATTGTATCAGGGATCGAAGACCTCAGGGTCAAATGTGCTCAGGATTTAATCGAGGATTTCTTCAACAAATAGTTTTGGCCTAAGTTTGCGGCTACAAAAGGGGTGCCTTACGGATTCTAAAAGGAGTCTATCGGGCTGAGATCATACCCAAATAACCTGATCCGGATAATGCCGGCGTAGGGAAGTATGATAAACCAGTAGGGAAGTTCCCCGCTTTCCGTATGGTTAAATGTTAACAACAATTTAAAATGAAAATTTTTTGGATGTCAATGCTGGCAATGACCGCTGTATTCAGTGCGTTTGGTCAGTTCACTGTGGATGGCAGGGTAGTCACCGAAGCGGGTGAATCTTTGCCCGGAGCCAACGTATGGCTGAACCAGTCTAAGTATGCCAACTCTACAGATGGGGATGGTATTTTTATGTTGAGCAAGGTGCCAGCGGGTACTTTTGAGTTGAGTGTTTCTTTTGTAGGCTACGAAACCTACACGAAAGTACTGGAGGTGAATCAAAACGTTTCTCTGGAGATTTCGCTGAATGAGAATGTGATTAAAGGCGAGGAGGTTTTTGTTTACGCTACCCGGGCTAATGAGAAAACACCCACCACTTTTTCAAACATTTCCAACAAGGAGATAGAAGGCCGAAACATGGGCCAGGACCTGCCTTTTATTCTGCAGCATACGCCCTCTATGGTGGTGACCTCCGATGCAGGAAATGGTGTAGGCTATACAGGGATCAGGATCAGGGGGAGCGACCCCACACGAATCAACGTGACCGTAAATGGTGTGCCGATCAATGATTCGGAATCGCATGGTACGTTTTGGGTAAACATGCCGGACATGGCCTCTTCTGTCAACAACATTCAGATTCAGCGTGGGGTGGGTACGTCCACCAATGGTGCGGCAGCCTTCGGTGCTTCCGTAAACCTGCAAACGGACATGCCTTCTCAGGAGGCTTACGCCAAAGTGGACAATAGTTTTGGGTCATTCAATACCTGGAAACACACGGTAGAAATGAATACCGGTCTGATTAACAAAAAATGGGCTTTTCAGGGGCGATTGTCACAGATATCCTCTGACGGATACCTGGATCGAGCATCGGCCGATCTGAAGTCTTACTACCTGTCTGGCGGGTACTATGGAGATAAGACTACCGTGAAAGCTGTGGTTTTTGCAGGCAAGGAAGTGACTTATCAGGCCTGGTGGGGTACTCCTGAGGCCCGGCTGAACAATGACGTGGACGGGATGATGGAGGTCATTGCCAACAATGGACTCTCCGACGAACAGGCGGATAATCTGCTCAACTCAGGACGCACCTACAACTACTATCAGTATGACAATGAAGTGGACAACTATCAGCAAGACCACTATCAGCTCCATTTAAGTCATGTTTTCAATCCTAATTTCAATGTGAACGGAGCCCTACACTATACCTACGGACGTGGGTACTATGAGCAGTACAGAGCGGATGATGACCTGGCGGACTACGCGTTGCCGGATGTAGTGATTGGTGACAGCACCATCTCATCCACAGACCTGATTCGTCGCAGATGGCTGGACAACGACTTTTATGGATTCACCTTTTCAGCTAACTACACTAAGGAGAAATGGGATTTGTCTTTTGGAGGTGCCTGGAACAAATATGATGGGGATCATTTTGGTGAAATCATCTGGGCACAGTATGCCAGTACCAGTGCCATTCGGGATCGTTATTATGACAATTTCGGAAGGAAAACCGATTTCAATGTTTACCTGAAGGGAAACTATCAGGTAGCTCCTAAAGTGAACCTCTTTGCAGATGCACAGGTCAGAATGCTGGATTATCACACGAAGGGAGTGGACAGCGACCTGAGGAATATAGATACAGGAGACACTTACGCCTTTTTCAACCCAAAGGTGGGCATGACCTATTTGGTGAAGCGGGGCGAAAGTTTTTATGCCTCTTACGCAGTGGGCAACCGGGAGCCGGTACGTGGTGATTTTGTAGATGCTGCCGAGGGTCAGATTCCAAAGGCAGAGACCATGCGCAACCTGGAGGTTGGGTATCGTAAGGCTGCAGGGAATTATAGCTATTCAGCCAACTACTACCTTATGGATTATGAAAACCAGCTGGTGCTCACCGGTGCGGTGAATGATGTGGGTTCATCCATACGGGTCAATGTGCCTGATAGCTACCGGATGGGTGTGGAGCTTGTGGGAGCGGTGAAGGTGATGGACGCCCTGACCCTGTCTGGAAATCTGACCCTCAGCAAAAACAAGATTGCCAACTTTACAGAGGTGATTTATGACTATGGTCCGGCCTTTGACGAGTACAACGAAATTCAAAATGAATACACCGATACTGACATCTCATTCTCTCCCAATGTGATTGGAGGCACGCAGATTGGTTACAAGCCACTGAGTTTCCTGGAGATTTCTTTGCTGAGCAAGTATGTGAGTAAGCAGTATCTGGACAATACGTCCAATGATGATCGCAGCATTGATGCCTACTTTGTGAATGATCTGAAAATGGATCTCACGTTTGCCAGCAAGCAGGTGAAGCAAATTGGCATCTCCCTTTTGGTGAATAACATTTTCGATGTGCAATATGCGAGCAATGGCTACACCTTTGGCTATGCCGGAGGAGACTATGTGGTGCGTGAAAATTACTATTACCCTCAGGCGGGGACTAATTTCATGCTGGCCTTATCACTGAAGTTTTAAGTGTCAAAAAAAGCCTTCGGAATATGGATTCCGAAGGCTTTTTTATTTGGAGTCGTTTTTATTTTTACTGGTAGCTGGCCGCTAGTAGTCGGTATTGATTCAAAATACTGCGTACCGAATACCGCACGTCTTTAGAGAAATAAGTTCTGTCATCGAATAGCCCACTGGCGTAGCCCTGCCAGATGACACCATTGGACTTGCGGTCTACAAAGTCAATCAGTAAGGTGCCTTTCTTAAGTTCGTAGGCTTTATTGGTATACTTCGCTTCACGGATGTACTCCAGGTTGCTTTCGTTCTCAGCGCGCTCCGCGTACAGGGCATCCCAGCTCTCCAGCTCCAGCTGTTCGTAGCCTTTGAAGGACATGTCGTTGGAGAATACTTTGTAAGCAATGTAAATTGAGGGCTTATCGGATTTTTTGTAGCCTTGAGAAATCATCCTACGCTCAATCTCTCTTTTGATCATGCTGTCACTAAGGCCATTGTAGTTTACGGTGTCTCCCAGGTTTAGAAAATTGAAGGTATCGTAGCGCTTAAATTTCCCGCGATAACTGTAATCATACTCTACGATAAATTCCCGCTCTGCCATGCATCCGGAGAGCAGGATAAACGAGGTAATAATGAGCAAATTTTTCATTTTTGTAGAAATTTGGCGGGGTTTGGTGAAACGTTCTTATCTATTAAATTCTTTACAAACTGTTTTTGTTTTGGATTTCTGTTATTTAAACACTTATAATTTAGCACCGAATTTTAATATTTCCGAATGTCATCACACCACATTATCAGAGATCAGCAGGAACCTGCCTTAATTTTGCACCGCCTGGACTCCTTTCCGGTCTCACATTTGCATGCACTTCTGGAGTGGTCACCGACGGTGATCTGTTGTGAACCGGGTATTGATAAATACACCAGTCTGGGCCATAAGCTGGATTTTGCGTTGGTGAGTTTAAACCACTTTGAAAGCTGGAAAGGCCGCCTGGATAATCAACAGCCCGTTAAAATCATCGCCATTGACGACTCGCACTTCTTAATGACCGGGCTGACAGTACTCCAAAAGGAAGGTCATCGTGCGGTGAATATCATCACAGATCAAGAGTCGGTCTTTGATGTGATCCAATTGCTTACCCAGTGGCTCAACCAGTTGGACCTGGTGGTATTTACAGAAAAACAAAAGTTCCTTTTTGTCAAGAATGAGACATTCAAAAAATGGCTGCCTGCCTGTACGCGGCTCACATTGATGGCCCTGAGTGAGGATTCGAGATGGGATGTCGTGGGATTTCAGGAAGATGTGAAAGCCTCACATGATCAGGAGTTGGAGGTGGTCAAGGCAAAAGAAGGGGAGGCTGAGATCCACTGCAGCCATCCCCCTTACTTGGTGGTTGAGGATTTAGATTACTGAATCCTGTTAGCAATGTTTACCAGTTTGATGAACTCTGCTCTGTAGCCGAATTCGTCCACCCTGGCAGACTGGTGGGCCATGGTGAGTATTTTGCTGAATGTGAGATTTCCCTTAAATTCTGAATCTCTCAACACCATCCCGAAGCTGGCTACCGTGGCCGCCCAGTTGAGGTTTTCGTCTTCATCAAATAAGCCGTCGTTGGCCAAAGGCTGTTCTATGAGTTGACTGGTATTTTCATCTGGTTCCTTGTATCTGAATTTTACGGTAAGTAACTCATCTGTATCTCCCGTGATGGTCTGCGACTGGTACTTCAGGTCATCTACCTCTTTGGTGAAATTGCTTTTGACTCCTACCGGAATGATTTCGTAAAGAGCGGTCACCGTGTGCCCACTCCCCAGCTCGCCCGCATCTTTTTTGTCATCGTTGAAGTCCTCATCATTGAGCTTTCTGTTTTCATAGCCTATCAGGCGATAGGCCTGCACCACATTGGGGTTAAACTCCACCTGAATTTTCACGTCTTTGGCGATCGTGAAAAGAGTACCACCAAACTCCGTTACCAATACTTTTTTGGCTTCCAGGATGTTATCGATGTAGGCATAGTTGCCGTTACCTTTGTCAGCCAGGGTTTCCATTTTAGAATCTTTGTAATTGCCCATACCAAAGCCCAGTACGGTTAGGAATACGCCTTCCTCCCGTTTTTCTTCGATGAGGCGCTGCATCTCTCCATTGCTGGAGGCCCCAATATTGAAGTCTCCATCGGTGGCCAATATCACCCGGTTGTTGCCACCCTCCACAAAATGCTCCTTCGCAACTTTGTACGCCAGTTTGATGCCGGCACCACCAGCGGTGGAGCCCCCTGCTTCCAGATTTTCCAGTGCTTCGATGATTGCAGACTTATTCGCTCCGTCTGTGGGGGGCAGCACCAGCCCCGCAGCACCTGCGTAGACCACTATGGCCACCTGATCCTGTGGACGGAGTTCATTGGTCAGCATTTTCAGACTGGAGATGAGGAGTGGTAGTTTGTTGGGAGCGTTCATGGAGCCGGAGACATCCAGCAGGAAAACGATGTTGGATGGTGGAAGCTGCTCCATGGCCAGTTTTTTCCCCTGAATGCCAATTTTCACCAACAGGTGATCCTCATTCCAGGGAGCTTTGGTTTTGGCAGTGTGTATGGCAAAGGGCTTGTCGTCTTTAGGCCCATCATAGTCGTAATGAAAGTAGTTGATCATCTCTTCAATGCGTACGGCATCTTTGGGCGGTAGCTGACCCATGTGGAGAAAGCGGCGCATGTTGCTGTAGGAAGCGGCGTCCACATCTATTGAAAAAGTGGAAAGTGGCTTGTCGGCACTTTTGTGGAAGATATTTTCCTCGATGGCGTCATAGGACTCGGTGTTGTGAAATGGGTTGGACTCACCTACCATGTAGGAGGGGCCAGCGGCCCTTGATACTGCCCCTGTGGCATTCAATCGCTTACGTAAGGAAGATGATGAAACATCCTCAAGTACTACTTCTTGTAACTGTTGCACATCGGTGTAGAGGATCACGTTGATTTGTTGTTTTTTTCCGACGCGGATTTCTTCAGTTTGAAAGCCGACGAATGAAAAGACCAGGGTGCTGTTGGTATCATTTACCTGAATGGAGTACTTTCCATACTTGTCCGTTTGTGCGCCGTTCGTTGTTCCCTTTTCTACTATAGTTACCCCAGGAAGCGGGTTGCCGGTTTCGTCATAAACCGAACCGGTTATTGGGAGGGTCATGGCATTCAGACTGAAAACCATCACCATGCTGAGAAGTAATAAGAGCTTTTTCATATCGGTATCATATTTGATTTGTATTCTTGAGATGTGATACCGACCTTAATTCCATAAGTGGAGTGAAATTATTTTCCTATTTAATTTTTAACTGACTGTAAAACAACAGGTTATTTGAAATTTATTTCTTCAAATAAGGACGAACAACCGGATGAAGCACTGCTCATCCGCTACCAACAGACTGGCGATAAGGCTTTGATTGGAGCACTTTTCAACAGGTATGTGCATCTGGTGTATGGACTTTGCCTGAAGTACCTGAAAGATCGGGATGGCGCACAGGATGCGGTGATGACCATTTTTGAATCTCTTTTTAAAAAGCTTCTGGACCATGACGTAAAGTATTTCAAGAGCTGGCTCTATATGGTGGCTAAAAATCACTGTCTCATGGAGCTTCGCAAAGCCGGAACCAGCAAAGATTTGAATGGATCAATTATGGAAAATGAGGTGTTTTTGCATCCAATAGAAGAAATGCCTACCGATGTGACCGATGACCTTGATGCCATGGAGAAATGCCTGGAACAGCTGCGGGATGATCAACAAAAATGCTTGCGGATGTTTTATTTGCAAGAGCTGAGTTACGAAGAGGTGAGTACGAAAACCACTTTTGCGCTGAAAAAGGTGAAGAGCTATATCCAAAATGGAAAGAGAAATTTGAAAATCTGTATAGAAAAGCAACATGCCGACAGGTAGAAAACATAGCACATTAACCAAAGAGCAGATCCGGAACTATCTGGAGGGAAAGCTGACGGGCAAAAATGCCCATGCCGTGGAGCGTCAGTTGCTCAATGATCCTTTTGATGAGGAGGCTATGGAAGGATATGCACTGTTTGATCCAAAACTTACCGAAACGGATCTGGATGGGCTGATGAAAAGGGTGGCAACAAGGTCCAAAAAGCGCCAGAGTTATGCGTGGCGTTGGGCAGCTACTTTCGCACTCCTTGCGGTGGCTGCTGTGGTTGTTTGGTTGGTGGTACCGTCCTTAGACCCTACCAGTGACCAGCTATCCCTGAAAGAAGAAGACCAACAGGAAGAAGGTGCGGCTGATAAGGGAGATTCCAAAATTGTGCAAGAAGAGGTTGTCATCCCGGAGCCACCTTTCATCAAAGAAGAAAGCGTCCCGGTTGCTGAAGCGTCCCGACCAAAGCCTGAAGAAAACGTACTTACGGATGAAAACGAGGAGGGTCCTTCTCAGGAAGATGTAGCGAGCACTACCAGGCGTCCGGAACCTTCCGCAGATGAATTGATGGAGGAGGATCAGGTCATTGAGCTGGCAGATGAGACACTGGCTGAGGTGGTGATAGAAGAGGTGATTCCGGAAGAGAGCTCCGCACTGAAGAAGGAAGCAGTAGCTATGAGCAGATCCACAGGAGCAGTGACCCGATCAGCTCGGGGGGCAGATAATATGGTGACGGGCACGGTCACTGATGAAACGGGAACCCCATTGCCGGGAGTGACGGTGCTGGTGAAAGGCACCTCCTATGGAGTGATGAGTGATAGTAATGGTCAATACAACCTGGAACTCGCAGATAGAAGTTCTGTGCTTGTGTTCTCCTATGTGGGTTATGACCAGATAGAGCTGAAGGTAGGCGACAGAAGGCAGTTGAACGTGGAGCTGGAGACGGATGTACAGGCACTCTCCGACGTGGTAGTGACCACCTATGCGGAGACCAATGAAATGAGCTTTGAGAGTGCCGAACCTGCAGAGGGATTAAAAGCCTACCGGTCTTACCTGGAGCGAGAACTGAACTATCCTGGGGCGGCTATCGACAGCAATGTTTCAGGTAAAGTAATCCTGAAAGTTACCATTCTCGCCACTGGAGAGATAGGAACGATTGAAGTGAAGCGAAGCCTCGGATTTGGCTGTGATGAGGAGGCGATGAGGTTGGTACGAACAGGTCCCCCATGGAGAGCAGCCACCAGAGATGGAGAGCCAGTAGAAAGTCAGGTTCGGGTAAAGGTGGTATTCCAACCGGAGTAGGTCAGGGGAGTATTGCCCTGACCATGCGATCTTTGCCATTCAGGTCTTGAAAAACTTTTGTGTCTTCGTATCCTTTTGTTCTCAGCATGTCTTTCGTTGCCAGTCCAAAGGCCTCATGGATTTCGAAATAGAGCTTTCCTCCCGGGGCTAGGTGAGTTAGCCCAATCTCGGCAATGCGTCGGTAAAAAATGAGCGGGTCATCATTCGAAACAAAGAGCGCTCCTTCGGGCTCAAAGGCCACCACATTCTCATGCATTTCGATGCGATCCGCCTCCGGTATATAGGGAGGGTTACTCACGATGAGGTCATACTGCTGTGGAGGAATTTCCCCAAACACATCCTGTACCTCCATGTTGACTTGAGCTCCCAATGCCTGGCTGTTTTCCTGAGCGGTTTTTACAGCTCCTTCAGAGATGTCCCAGCCAGTCACATTTGAGGCCCTCATGGCCAGCGCGAGACTGATGGCAATGCATCCGGTGCCCGTACCTATATCCAGAATATTCAGTTTTTGATGACGATCATTCTCATCAAGTATCAGCTCGACCAACTCCTCGGTTTCTGGTCTGGGAATTAGCGTATGTTTATTCACCAGATATTTTCGATCCATAAAATAAGCAAAGCCGATGACGTGCTGCACGGGCACATTGCTCAGCAGCTGTTTCATGGCAGACCGGAGCTTTTCATGGTCCCTTTCCGAAAGGTTCCTCTCTGGGTTGGTGAGTCGGTGGATCCGGGTGATCCCCAAATGATCTTCCAGCAAGAGATTGATGATTGACTCTGCTTCTCTTTCTCCATATATGGGAGTGAGTTGAAGAACTGATTCTTTGTAAATTGCGGACACTTTGTGATTCACAGCACGAAGTTACCGAATATGTCAGATCAACAATGGATGCAAAGAGCGCTGGAGCTTGCCCGTCTGGGTTTGGGCAATGTGAGCCCCAACCCTATGGTAGGGTGCGTGATTGTGAAAGATGACAAAATCATTGGGGAGGGCTATCACGAGCAGTACGGAGGGCCGCATGCGGAAGTGAATGCTGTACAAGCTGTGAAGGATCAGTCCCTTTTGCCTCAGAGTACCACTTATGTCACATTGGAGCCCTGTTCGCATTTCGGAAAGACTCCACCTTGTGCCGACTTGCTGGTGCGTCATCAGGTAAAGCGGGTGGTCATTTGCAATGAGGATCCCAATCCTTTGGTGGCCGGACAGGGCATTGAGCGACTGAGGAATGCCGGAATTGAAGTGGAAATCGGTTTGTTAAGGGAAGAGGGGCGAGTGCTCAACAGAAGGTTTTTCACTGCATTTGAAAAGAAAAGACCCTATGTGATCCTGAAGTGGGCACAGACCGCTGATGGTTTTGTAGCCCGTGAAAACTATGACAGCAAATGGATCAGCAATACTTATTCGAGACAGCTGGTGCATAAGTGGCGTGCTGAGGAGGATGCTATTTTGGTGGGGACCAATACGGCTCGTTACGATAATCCATCTTTGACCACCAGAGACTGGAAGGGCAAAAATCCTGTGCGTTTTTTCATTGACAGAACGTTGGGGTTGAACAAGGGAATGCATCTCATGGATGGAACCGTACCTACTTATTGTTTTACGGAAGGAGAGGGAGAGAACAGGACGAATTTGACATTTATTCAGCAGGAGCAGATTGTACCTGAAGCCATTTTAGCTTCGATCAGCGAATTGAAAATCCAGTCTTTGATTATTGAGGGTGGAAGCGGGTTACTCGACTCTTTCATTGAACGTGGACTTTGGGATGAAGCCAGAGTTTTCATTGCCCCTCACACTTTTGGTAGAGGCATTGCTGCCCCTCATATTTCCGGTGAACTTTTGTCAGAAGAGGACGTTTTAGAGGATCGGTTATTAATTTATAAGAATCATTGAAAGTGCAATAATGGCAGAAGAACTAAACATTATCCATACCACTGACAAGAGGGAAAAATACGCTTCTCTCATACCGCAGATAGAATCGCTGATTGCTGATGAGGAGGATTTGATTGCTAACCTGGCCAATATCGCTGCAGCACTCAAATATGGGATGGATTTCTTTTGGGTGGGGTTTTACCTGGTCAAAAATGACCAATTGGTGCTGGCTCCGTTTCAGGGGCCCATCGCCTGTACTCGGATCAACAAAGGCAAAGGGGTTTGTGGACAAAGCTGGGCCACTGGCCAAACCATTATCGTGCCTGATGTAGACCAGTTTCCAGGACATATCGCCTGTAGTTCTGATAGCAAATCAGAGATTGTGGTGCCTGTGATCAAAGACGGTGTGGTGATAGGCGTACTGGACGTGGACAGTGATCAACTAAACACCTTTGATGAGGTGGATCAGGAGTTTCTCGAAAGATTGGTTTCCGGGCTCTGATTATAGTGCTGACTTCACCAGCTCCCAGTCAATATTCATCGGCTCTGCTTCGAAGTTTTCCTTCAGTGGATACTCTAGCGCTTCCTTGATGCGCTTATTGAGATTGGGATGAGACATCAGAAAATCTAGCCGGTCGTCACCTTCTCCGTACTTTTCTTTCAGTCGCCTAAAGATCGTGGAAACATACCGGGGGCTGATGGCTGCTTCTTCCAGTGTCTTTAAGGCAAACTGGTCCGCACTTGTCTCCTGAGTCCTGTCAAATGAGGAGGAGATGGTGGCTTTGGCTATTTCCCCTACCAGTACCGGATCACTTCCGGTAAGAATGGAAAAGACCACATTGATCCCGAGATCCTTCAGGATTTTATTCACAACATGGCGTTCTTCCACATGACCCATTTCATGGGCCAGTACTGCCGCCAACTCCTCCGGGTTCTCTGAGAGCCTGATGATTCCCGAGAAAATAAAGATATGTCCACCCAGTGTAGCAAAGGCGTTCACCTCCGGTTCATTCAGCACATGGAGCTGATAGTCATAGTTGGTAGGACCGATGGCCGTCAGGAGTCTCTTTTTGATAGTCAGAATGGCTTCACTCACCGTATCGTTTTCTACCGCTTCATACTCACGCAGCACTTGGTCAGCCAGTAGGTCTCCCAGCTCTTGCTCGGTTTCCACAGACACGGACAGTTCGGGGGCATCAGGCACCCATCTAAACAGGGTGAAAGCTAACCAACCAATGAGAAATGCCCCAATGACGATGAGCAGTTCCTTATAGAGTCCTTTGATCATTTGCTGAATTATTTGGGAGGCTCATTGAGAACGGGAGCGTCAGAAGACTCCTCTTTGCGATAAGCAAAGTGATAAGCCAGCTTGCCAAAGAAAAGGAAATAATAGAACCTTCCTTTTCGGGCTTTTGTGGCTCCCACCAGACTGAAAATGACATACAACAGATTGGCTGCCACTACAACCCACAGGTAACCCCAGTAGAGCTCCGATACGGTAGCAAATCCCTCCATAAACACATCACTACTGCGAAATGACCCTTCATTGAAGATGATCCGGAAGGTCCAAAAAACCAACCCTGCGTTCATCAGAGTGGTGGGGATCTGCGAATAGAGGGATTGCAGAGCGTGAAATTTCACAAATCTGCTTTTGCCTTTGTTCACATAATAGTAGATCACCGCAGCGATGAGATTCAAAATAGGCAAAGGGAGGCCTGCCGCCAGAGCGGCAAACATCATCAGGTATGCCCCCATGGCATCTTCCCGATCCCTCATGCTGATATCCTCTACCTGTTCAATAGGGTAGTATTTTTCGGATGTGTCTGTCATGTTTCTGAGTGATTATTCCTTCCCGGAAAATGGTGGATACTGATCATCCATAAAGCCCATGTATAAGCTCACACGGGTGCTCCATCTCAATGTTTCCACATTGAAGGTATGCCAGGATTCTGGATACTTACCAGTGAAAAGCACGGCCCAAAAGGCGAGAAATGAGAGGATAAGTCCCCAAAGCGTACGGAAATAAAGAATAAATCCATGTGGGATAAGTACATAAATTAAACCAAAGAACGCACGGAGCAGGAGCAATCCTCGGCTGATGTTTTCAGGATAAGGTACTTCCAGTGAGGTGTACTCGTCGGAGGCATTGATGCCAAAAGCGGGGTACCCGTCAGAAAGGTTCATCAATCGGGCATTCAGTCGCAGGTTCCACTGCAACAGGCCCACCTGAAACTCAAAAAAGCTTTGAGGGTATTTTCCGGTAAAAAGTACAATCCACCAGGCAATGAACTGTAAGATGGCTCCCCAGATGCTGACGAAAATAAGGAGAAAGAGGTGTGGGAATGCGATGTAAATCGCACCAAAGAGTGAGCGCAAGATGAGCTCTCCACGGGAGTAGTACTCCTGATGTTGGATGGTTAACTTCATTTAAGGTTAGGTTTTGTGAAATCGGAAGTTAATTTTTTTTAGAAAAGGATCAAAGAACTATTTGCAATCCTCCCGCGGGTGGTACAGGGAACGCCAAAAAAAAGGCCTGGTGATCACCAGGCCTTTTTTTATGACTTCTTTTCTCTATTATGACAGTTCGGCAATGACCGTTTTGCCTCCGTAAGAAATGTCATCAATGTTTACTTTGATTTTGGCATCCAGTGGAAGATAGAGGTCTATTCGGCTACCGAAACGGATAAAGCCAAATTTCTCACCTTGCTCTACTGGTTTTCCTGCTTCCGAATAAAAACAAATCCTCCTGGCTACAGCACCCGCCACCTGCCGCATCATGATCTCCACTCCGGAGGCCAGCTTTAGCCCGATAGAAGTGCGCTCATTGTCTGTGCTCGATTTGGGATGCCACGCCACCAGAAATTTACCCGGGTGATATTTGAAGTAAGAGATTTCTCCTGCCACCGGGCTCCTGTTCACATGCACGTTCAGTGGCGACATGAAGATCGATACTTGAATTCTTTTGTCTTTCAGGTATTCAGACTCTTCGGTTTCTTCTATTACCACCACCTTTCCATCTGCCGGAGCGATGATTTGTGTAGGGTTTTTCTCCACTGGAAACTCAGGATCTCTGAAGAAACGTACCACAAGGATGAAGAAAATAACCGCTGCCAGGCCCAGCATGATCTGCACCACCTGAAATGGGATGAGCCAATAAAGCAATGCATAAAGCAGCACTAGAATAATGGCTGCAATGGGTATGATCTTGTATCCTTCTTTGTGAATGTTCATTAGAATCCTCCTCTGTATTTATAGGTTTTAGCCACCTTGTCTATGGCCACAATATATGCAGCGATACGCAAGGAAACATTATATTGTTGAGCTGTCTCGTACACTTTATCAAAGGCCGTTTTCATGATCCTGTCAGACCTTCTGTTGACTCGCTCTGCGGTCCACTTGTAACCAAGCCTGTTTTGCACCCACTCAAAGTAAGAGACGGTAACTCCACCGGCGTTGGCCAGAATGTCCGGCACAGCCATGATGCCATTGTCATTGAGTATGGCGTCAGCCTTGGCAGATGTGGGGCCGTTGGCTCCCTCCACGATCAGCTTGGCCTTGATCTGGCCAGCATTCTTTTCAGTGATTACATCTTCCACAGCAGCGGGCACCAACACGTCTACATCGAGTAGCAAGAGTTCATCCGGATCTATTTTTTCAGCACCTGCAAAACCCTCCAGTGATCCGTTGTTTTCATTTCGGTAATTGATGGCTTCCTTGATGTTGATACCTTCTTTGTTATAGTAAGCACCCGAAAGGTCAGAGACTGATACCACAGTAACACCTCTTTCTGCCAACAGGATGGCCGCCCATGAGCCTACATTACCAAATCCCTGAACGGCACAGGTAGCTTTGAATGGATTGATTTTCATCTTCTCCATAGCCGCCATGGCTGAGATCATTACACCCCTACCAGTAGCTTCTGTTCGGCCCAGTGATCCACCCAATACCAGCGGTTTACCCGTAACAACCGAGTTGACGGTCATGCCCTGAGCTCTGGAATAGTGGTCCATCAGCCAGGCCATTTCTCTTGGCCCGGTACCCATATCTGGGGCCGGAATGTCCCTGTCGGGACCGAAAATCTCCAACATGGATTGGGTGAATGATCGGGTGAGTCGTTCCACTTCTCCGGCAGACATGGCTCTTGGGTTGCACTTGATGCCACCTTTGGCACCTCCATACGGAATATCTACCACCGCACATTTCCAGGTCATCCATGCAGCCAGGGCTTTTACTTCGTCCAGGTTCACATCCATGTCATACCTGATCCCACCCTTCGAAGGGCCCAGAATATTGGAATGAATCACTCGATAGCCTTCAAATACCTGGATAGATCCATTGTCCATGGTGATGGGCAGTGATACGATGACTTGCTTGGTGGGGGATTTTAATACATTATAAACTTCATCATCCAGGCCGAGGTGTTGCGCTGCAATGTGAAATCTTGACATCATTGACTCGAAAGGATTTCCTTTATCCTTAATAGGAGCCGGTTCAATGTAAGCCATGCTTGTTAATAATTTAAATGGGGTTATTGTTTATTTGGCAGCAAAGCTACGCGTTTCCCCACATTTAACTAGAAAAGTTTGAGGAAAACAACGATGAACGGGACGGCCAAAATGAGGCTGTCAAACCTGTCCAGAAAGCCTCCATGTCCGGGTATGGAAGTACCCGAATCCTTGATTTGCATAGTACGCTTAAACATGGACTCCACCAGGTCACCGTAAGTGCCCGCGATGACCACTATGAGCGAGACGATGATCCATTGCCACATGGCCAGGCCGGTGCTGTATCTGCTAATGGCAATAGAAAATGCCACGGCCGTCAGTGCCCCGCCTATGGCCCCTTCCCAGGATTTTTTTGGGGAGATACGCTCGAAAAGTTTTCGTTTGCCAAAACGGATTCCGGCAAAGTAGGCACCTGTATCGCTGGCCCAGATGATCAGCATGAGGCCCAGTAAAATCTCATAGCTGTACCAGCCGTGGTAATGTACCACCACATTCATGAGGGCAAAAGGCAGAGCCACATAGGTCAGGCCAAGATAAAAGAGTGCAATATTTAGGAATGGGTTGTTGTCATTTTTCTTATATAGTTTGATCAAAAAGATCAGGGAGGCGATCGGGAAAATGATAAAGTAAAAATTGGAGTTGAGCGAGCCACGGGCCACAAAGAAGGACAAAATGAAAAGCCCACCTCCTATAGCCACTCCCAGTAGCCTGATGGGCAGATAGCTCTGGAGTTTGATGAGGCGGTAAAACTCCCACTGGGCCAGCAATGAAATGGTGAGAAATACTACAAAGTAGGCCCACTCGCCGATGATAAGGGAAGAAACAATGATCGCTGCACCTGCTGTAGCAGAAATGATGCGCTGGTAGAGGTCGGAGAATTTATTCAAATTTGATTTCGTCGTTTATAATTTTTATTGCTTTGATGATGTATTCCGGGGCCACCAAAACTTCAAATGTACCGAATTGATATGCAGAATCTTTTTTGTTCAACACCACAGGACTCATTTCCTGATCTTCCAGCACGGCTTTTACGATTTCCGCCCGGTATTCCAGGGAGTCACGGTACACGCATTGCCAATCACGCATCTTTTTCAGGGAATAAATTTCTGAATAAATATAGCAATACCGCACCGGCCAGAAAAAAGATTCCCACCACATAGAGTGGCGGAGAAGAGTCTGTTTCTGCAGGATTATAATTGATGAATTTGATCTGACTGAAATAGAGCAGCGTCAGGGTGAGTCCGTTATTGATAAAATGCCCTACCATGGCCAGTGACAAGTAGCCAGACCAATAATACAGATAGCCGAAGAGTGCGCCAAGAAAAACCCTGGGGACCACTCCGTAAAACTGAAAGTGGAAAATACCGAAAATAATGGCCGATAACCATATGGCCACGTGCGGATTGTTGAAGGCCTTCCCGAAAAGATTTTGAATCAGTCCTCGAAAAAGGAGCTCTTCACCCACGGCAGGTATCAGGGCGATAACCACCAGCGCGATCAGGTATTCATGTATTCCAGAAAATGTAGTCAGGTATTCGGTCAGTTTTTCTAGCTGTGCTTCTTTACTCTGTGCCCAGTTTTCAAACCACGAAAAGATGTCGGGCATATCCACATTCTGATTCCACTCTATGACCACACTATTGGCCACCATAAAGCAAAAGAGGATCACCACTGTCATCAGTATGGGGCGGAGCGCCTGCTCTGGAAAATTGAAAAACTGAGCGTACCGTCCTTTTAGGTTGACTTTGATGAAGAAAAGAGGCACCACGATGAAGGCACCTATGGAGGTTACCGCCTGAATAATCATCAGGGGTAATTTGGCACTTTCAGACCCATAGGGATTGGTGAGAATGCCTAGCGACTCCTGTACGTCATAATTAAATAGGAGCATGATCAGCCCCTGGGCAATGAATGAAAACAAAAAAAGGGCAGCTAAAACATAACCACCCAAAATTAGTAGTAACATCCAAGGGGTGGAATCACCCTCATCGGTGTTTTTCAGGATATTCTGCATAATTGCCCTAAATTTACGGCAAAATTGGACATAAGACTGTGGTCAAAATAGGAAACTTAGAAATCGGGGAATTCCCACTGTTGCTTGCACCTATGGAGGATGTGAGCGATCCGCCATTCCGTGCCGTGTGCAAGGAAAACGGGGCGGATTTGATGTATACGGAATTCATCTCCTCGGAGGGGCTCATCAGAGATGCTGCCAAGAGCCTAGAGAAATTGGATATTTATGATTACGAGCGGCCGATAGGCATTCAGATTTTTGGAGATAAAATTGACTCCATGCGCCAGGCGGCTGCCATTGCCGAGGAGGCCAATCCAGAAATTATTGATATCAACTACGGCTGTCCTGTGAAAAAGGTAGCCTGTAAAGGAGCGGGTGCGGGTATTTTGCTGGATATCCCCAAGATGCAGGAAATGACCGCCGAAATCGTGAAAGCGGTGAATAAGCCTGTGACGGTGAAGACCCGACTGGGCTGGGACGATAGCACCATCCGTATAGTGGAGGTGGCCAAGCGTCTGCAGGATGTGGGCATTCAGGCGCTGACCATTCATGGTCGTACGCGAAAGCAGATGTATAAGGGCGAAGCAGACTGGACCAAAATAGCGGAGGTAAAAAACCATCCCGATATACACATTCCCATTTTTGGGAACGGCGACATTGACAGCCCCGAGAAGGCACTAGAGTATAAGGAGAAGTATGGTATAGATGGGATCATGATCGGGAGAGCGGCCATTGGTTACCCATGGATTTTCAATGAGATCAAGCACTTCATGGCTACTGGAGAGCACCTGGATAAACCTACTTTGACCGAGCGGGTAGCTGTTGCCAAAAAACACCTGGAATTTTCTGTAGAGTGGAAAGGTGAGTTGAAAGGGATTTTCGAGATGCGGCGACATTACACCAACTATTTCAAAGGCATACCGGACTTCAAACCCTACCGTACACGTCTGGTAGAGTCTGCTTCATTTGAAGAGTTGAAAAGCATTCTGGATGAAATTCCGGAAGTATTTCAGGAGGCGATAATCGCCTGACCCCCCAAAGCCCAACCCCAATATGACCCAAAAACCAACCGTAAAGGCCTGGAGCCTTTTGCTTGCCTTATCCTTGATATGGGGAAGCTCCTTTATCCTGATCAAGAAGGGCCTTTTGGGACTCACTCCTTTTGAAGTGGGCTCTCTGAGAATCCTCTTTGCATCTATTTTTTTACTGCCCTTTGTGATTCGAAACCTGAAAAAGGTCAAGAGACATCAGGTCAAGTATCTGGTGTCCATTGGCTTTCTCGGGAGTTTTATTCCTGCATTTTTATTTGCCATAGCTCAGACCCGACTAGAAAGTTCGATCACCGGAGTGCTCAATGCCATGACACCCATATTCACCATGCTGGTGGGCTTATTTGTCTATAAGCAGCAGCAGTCTCCGCGGGTATTTGTGGGAGTATTCGTGGGTTTTTTGGGCGCTGCCACACTGGTCATGGCCGGCTCGGGAGGTGAGCTATCCAATTTCAATTTTTATGCATTTTTTGTGGTGCTGGCCACGATCATGTATGCACTCAATCTCAACATCATCAAGTATCACCTGCAGGAGCTTAGGTCTATGACCATCACCAGCATATCGCTGGCTTTTGTGGGGCCGATCGCTGCTGTGCAGCTTGTGTTCTTTTCAGATTTCCCCACTAGGGTGATGGAGGTGGAGGGTGTACTGGAGGCTACTGGCTATATCCTCACACTTGGAGTGGTAGGCACGGCCATTGCATTGATTATTTTCAATAAACTGGTGAATCTCACCGATCCTGTTTTTACCTCTTCGGTGACTTATATCATTCCCATCGTGGCAGTGATGTGGGGAGTGCTGGATGGCGAGGTGCTTCTATTGAGTCATATACTCGGCATAGTCGCTATTTTGGCAGGAGTGTATGTGGCCAATTCCAGTAAGAGGAAGGCATAAAAAAAGGTGACCCGATAGCATCAGGTCGCCTTTTTTAGCAGACTAAGACCTTAGTCGTGCAGTTTCGAAAAATCAAATTCTTCCAGGAATTTCTTCGCCTGCTGCGTATTTTGAAACTCGAACATTTTGGTGTGACCGTCTGTGTCATGGATCTCCACTTTGATGGCCTCAATGTTAGGAATGGCATGAGTGGTTGACTTAGCCACCAAAGAGTCCTTGTCAATATTCTTGGAGAGTTTCTGCGTTTTCCTTTTTACCCGTCCACAGTAAGAGCATTCGTACTCCTTCTGTATTTCGCCATCTTCGTGATCAGTGGCAGGTTTCAGGATGTCCTCTTTTACCAGTTTTAAGGTCTGGAAACCACATCGGTCACATTCGAACGCACTTAGGTGACCCTGATATTTTTCAATCTTGGTTTCCTGAGTTTCCGGATCTATCCATACATCGTAGTCCACGGAGAAAGCATCTTCCTCGGCCTGCATTCCCTCATCCAGATACGTATCTTCTTCGTCCTCGCTCAGAAGTTTCATTTCATTACCCGTGCCCGGATTGATACGTGGTGTATACCTCAGTTTTTTGAGTTTTTTCTCCAGAGGGCCAGGGTAGTAGTATTTGAAAATAAGGTATGCGATGTAGATATGGAGCGTGCCTATGCAAAATGAGACAAAAATCCTGATGAAAAACCAGACAGGGCTGAGAACTACCGTTTCATCATATACTGTGTTGAGAAAGAAAAAAATACCGGCGGCTAACACATAATTGGCCCGGAGGTAACTTTTGATCTCATGCTGACTGGCCACATCAAATTTTTCTTTGAGCGTGCCAGCAAAGGAATATTTGATCCAATACCTGATGACAAAAACAATGGTGAGGCCAATAGCTACCAGAAAGAGGTACCACATGGCTACATGCCAGATATCAAGAAAGGACAAATAGGAATCGTTAGTTTTCATAATGCTTTATATGATGAATGTTTAAAGTTAAACTGCTCTGTCTAACCGAAAATTATTAAAACCTCAAACATTTTATATGTTGGCGGACTATCAAATTTGCGGAAAACTAATATAAAGCATTCAATAAAAGAGAAAACAAATTGTTCTGATTTGACTTTTTAAGCTGAAATGGAGCCTTATGGCTGGTATTGTGGGATTTATTGGGCTGCCAGTAGGTGAGTCACGGGGGCTTCCAGCTGTAGAGAAATGGTCTCTACCTGAGGTGATATGATGTCTCGCAGTCTTCTTTCCATTTCCATCAGGTAGGTGAGGAGCGAGATGATCATTAATAGCGTTATGAGCTTAGTCCACTTCATTCAATGTATTGATGACGTTTTGACCAATAAGGTTGCATCTTTTCAAAAAATACTCTCCTTTCTGTGGATCGTTACATTTTACCACCAAATACTGACCCTGTTATGAGAAAAGCCACAAGAATTGTTTTTCTTTAGAGTAAAGTGAAACGTTCAAACATATGGTTAAGCAGGGCAAAACAACGGTGAAAGCAAAGCGACTTACAAAAACCCATACCTCCAACACCTTACTACTGGAGATAGCGTGGGAAGTGCTCAATCAGGTAGGGGGTATTTATACGGTTATCCGCTCCAAAGTGCCCACTGTGATCCCCAAGTGGGGAAATAATTACTGCCTGCTGGGCCCTTACATGTCTGCCAATGTAACTGCTGAGTTTGAGCCTGAAGAGCCACTCAATAATGACCCAATTGGAAGGGCGGTGCGTCGGATGCGTGAAAAGGGCTATGGTGTGCACTATGGTGTCTGGTTGGTGTCCGGGCGACCCAAGGCGGTCCTTTTCGATCTGGGGAGCGTCATGCATAAGCTCGGAGAGATCAAATATTTACTGTGGGAAAACCATGGGATTTCCACACCGAGCGATGATCATCTGCTGAATGACGTCCTGGCCTTTGGTGAGTTGGTGAAGCTTTTTCTTACAGAACTGGCCGAGGAAACCAAGGATAGCAATAAACAAATTATCGCTCATTTTCATGAATGGATGGCCGCTTCGGGTATCCCTGGTCTGAGAAAAGATCGCGTGAACGTGAAGACCATCTTTACCACCCATGCCACACTTTTGGGCAGGTACCTGGCCATGAATGATCCGCAGTTTTATGATCACCTCTCCTTCATGGATTGGCAAAAGGAGGCCCGGCATTTTAATATTGAAGCGAATGTGATGATAGAGCGGGCTGCTGCCCATGGATCACATGTTTTCAGTACGGTGAGTGAAGTCACTGCGACAGAATGCCGTCAGCTGCTCGGAAGAAACCCCGATGTGATTTTGCCGAATGGCATTAACAATCAGCGCTTCGAAGCCCTACATGAATTTCAGAACCTGCACCTGGAAAACAAGAATAAGATTCACTCGTTCACGATGACTCACTTCTTTTCCAACTACACTTTTGACCTGGATAAGACGCTTTACTTTTTTACCTCAGGGCGCTACGAATTTCTCAATAAGGGGTATGACCTTACCCTGGAGGCCCTGGCACGTCTCAATCACCGCTTGCAAACAGAGAAGTCTGATGTCACTGTGGTGATGTTTTTCATCACCAAAAGGCCCTATTATAGCATCAATCCGGATATCCTTGAGAGCAGGGCGCTACTGGAAGAGTTCAGACATGTGATAGATTCCATCAAGAAGCAGGTAGGAGAGCGTTTGCTTTTCGATGCAGTGAGTAGAAAAGACACCAAACTTCCTGAACTCAATGAGTTCGTGGACGATTACTGGAGATTGAGGTTTAGAAGGACGCTCCAGACCTGGAAATCAACTTCCTTACCTCCCATCATTACGCACAATCTCCATGATGATGCCAATGACGAGATTCTTAATTTCTTGCGCACTTCCAACCTGATTAACAATGAGTATGACAGGGTGAAAGTGGTTTATCATCCGGATTTCATCAATTACACCAACCCACTGTTTTCCATGGAGTATGGTCAGTTTGTGCGGGGCTGTCACCTTGGTGTATTCCCCAGCTACTATGAGCCCTGGGGCTACACGCCGCTGGAGTGTATTGCTTCCGGAGTCCCTACAGTCACTAGTGACCTGGCGGGATTTGGGGATTACGTGCAGGACAACGTGCCAGACCATGATCGCCGCGGGATTTACCTGGTCAAAAGAAATAAAAAGTCATTTGACGAAGCAGCAGGTAACCTGGCCAATAAAATGTACAACTATGTGCGGCTGAGCAGAAGAGATAGGATTGATCTCCGAAACAGAACCGAGAGTTCCTCTTCCCTTTTTGACTGGTCCAATCTCATTCGCTATTATGATCAGGCTTATCTGAGAGCGCTCGAAATAGAATAACTACTGCACTTCCTGCCACCACGTGGTTTGCGGCAGGGTCTCTCCCAGGGTGAAGCTGTCACCAATTCGTGGGGTGATCAGGTTGACGCCAGCATCTTGTGCTGCTTTCAACACACGCTCGGCGGGCTCATGCCATTCATGAGGTGCCAGCGTGAAGGCTCCCCAGTGGATGGGCATAACAGCCTTACCCCCAAGATCCAGGCTCGCCTGAATCGTTTGCTCAGGCATCATGTGGATGGCTTTCCAGCGTTCGTTATACTGCCCGCACTCCATCATGGCAAAGTCAAACGGACCGTATTTTTCTCCTATTTCCTTAAAATGAGGCCCATAGCCACTGTCACCACTGAAGTAGATATTGTTTTCTGGACCCTGAATGACCCAGGAGGCCCACAACGTTTTATTGGCATCTCCGGTGCCACGACCAGAAAAGTGACGGGCAGGAGTCGCCACAAAGGTGAGGTTACCCAGTTGGGCGCTTTGCCACCAATCCAGTTCCGTGATTTTATTTTTGGGAACGCCCCACGCCTGCAAATGGGAGCCTAATCCAAGGGGGGTGTAGAAATGCCCCACCTGATCCTGAATGGCCTTTATAGTAGGATAGTCCAGGTGGTCATAGTGATCGTGAGAAAAAATCACTGCGTCCAGTTCCCCGAGCGTTTTCAGGTCAAATGCGGGTTTGTTTTTGAACCGTTTGGCAAAGAAAGGGACTGGTGAGGCTGCCGGCCCCAGCATGGGGTCCAGAAAGATTCGCTTCCCCCCGATCTCCAATAATATAGCTGAGTGACCAAACCAGGTGGCCCTCACGGTGGTGTCCGATGTTGATTTATTTTCCTTGCCAAATTGAGTTTCGATGGTGGCTGAGGGAGCAGTGTTTTTGGCCGATGCATACTCTTTGATCATCCCCCACATATTGCTCAGGCTGTTATCCATTTTGGTTTCTATCAGGTTGATAAACTGCTTGCTGTCGTAGTTAGGAGACCGAGCAATTTTCTCCAGATGTTCGCCGGAGGGTTTAGCGCCAAACTGAGGCGCAAAATGAATGAAAGCCATAATAGATAGGAAAAAGAGAAGGATGGCGCCCAAAAGAAAGGCTGAGAATTTTAACAACACACGTTTTGTTTTGGGCATAAAAAACAATGAACAGTGATGAATAACGTCATCACTGTTCATTTGGTTTTCTCTTTTTCTAAAAGCTTACTCCGTCCAGCTCATGGGATATTTTTCATCCACATACTTCATTCCCTCCTCGGTCACATAGAGTGGCCTGAAGGTGTCCAGCATTACGGCGAGCTCTTTGGTCTCCTTGGCCCCAATACTTTTCTCCACAGTACCGGGGTGTGGACCGTGAGGTAAACCTCCGGGGTGCAGTGTGAAGGAGCCCCTGTCTATTCCTTTTCGGCTCATAAAATCCCCATCTACATAGTACAGTACCTCATCACTATCGATGTTGGAGTGATTATAAGGAGCCGGTATGGCCAGCGGATGATAATCGAACAATCGGGGAACAAAGGAGCAAATGACATAACCCTGGCTCTGAAAGGTCTGATGGGCTGGCGGTGGTTGATGGATGCGCCCGGTAATAGGTTCAAAATCATGGATCGAAAGTGCATAAGGAAACAGATAGCCATCCCAACCTACCAAATCGAAAGGGGACTGATCATATTCGTACTGATGGAGCATGCCGTCTTTCTTGATTTTCATCAGAAAACTTCCTCTTTCCTTTTCAGTAATCAGTTCGCTTGGTGGCCTGATGTCACGCTCACAATAGGGTGAGTGTTCCATCAACTGACCCAGCTCGTTTCGGTATCGCTTGACCGTTTCCACCGGAGAGGCGGACTCTATGATCAGCAGTCTCAACGGACCTTCGTCCCATTCAAATTTGTAAATAGTCGTTCGCGGGATTACCACATAATCCCCTTGTTTCACACGTAGTTTGCCAAACTGTGAGAGGAGGTATCCGTTTCCATCATGGATAAAGACTACTTCGTCGGCCTCAGCATTTTTATAGTAGTAGTCCATGCTTCGGCTCCTGGGGTTGCACAATGCCATTTTCACATCACTATTCATAAGCACCACTTCGCGGGCTCCCAGGTAGTCCTCCCCTGTTTCTCCCACTTCACTGGTTTTCAGGTGTGTTTGCTTCAGGCCGTGTTCTTTGACGATTTTGGTGTCGTACGGGATCGACTGTTTCACAGCTTTGATCCTGGTCGGGGGTGTAATGTGATAAAGATTGGAATAGATACCGGAAAATCCTCTGGAGGAGACCAGTTCTTCCGCGTAAAGACTTCCGTCGGGCTGTCTAAACTGGGTATGTCTCTTTGGGGGTATCTCTCCGAGTCGATGATAAAAGGTCATGTTGTTTGGGGGTTATTGGTTTTCTGCCAATTTATTGGCTTCATCTATTAGGGTTAGTGCTTTCTGGAATACCTCATTCTGTTCATTGAAGATGGGGTAGAAGCCGTCGTTTTTCCAGATGTTTCTGGCAATGAAAGCTTTGGTATAAATTTCCAGCAGTTGTTTAGACTTTTCGAATTCTTTTGAGTTGAACTTCACGCCATTTTGAGTGCCTGTGTTTTGCAGGTCAGCCCAGATTTTATCTGTCATCCGAAAAGAAGACTTAAAGTCTGCCAGTGACATTTTTTCCAGTCTTGATCGGTTTTCATCAGCATAGATCAGGCTAAACTCTGCGATGCTGTTGGTGTTGAACAGTCTGGTCATATAGCTGCTGTTGGCAGAGGTGTCCAGCGGCACAAAATAATCGGGCATGATACCACCACCTCCGTAAACCGTGCGACCCTTGTCGGTCTGGTAAGTCAGCGAGTCCGCAAACTTGATGCTGTCCTGAGAATAGATTTCACCATTTTGAAAACGCTCATAAAACTCCAGGTGGTAGTCTTCGAGTGAACCATCATAAGGTTTCTGAATGGAGCGACCACTTGGTGTGTAGTATCTGGAGATGGTCAGGCGAAGCGCTGAACCATCTTTCAGTTGGATGGGCATCTGCACCAGCCCTTTTCCAAAAGATCTTCTGCCTACTATGAGTGCCCGGTCATGATCCTGCAGGGCGCCCGATACAATCTCGGAAGCCGAAGCAGAGCCTTCATCAATGAGCACGATGACCGAGCCAGATTCAAAATCTCCTTTGGTTTTAGAAAAGTATTCTGCATCGTGGCGTGGATCTTTGCCTTTGGTGTAGACGATCATTTGAGTACCCGCCAACAACTCATCCGCAATCTTAATGGCCGGATCCATATAGCCACCCGGGTTGCCCGTCAGGTCCAGAATCAATCGTTGCATGCCAGCCTTGCTGAGTTTATTCATGGCTTCTTTGAATTCAATGAAGGTAGTAGCTGCAAAACGACTCACTTTGATGTAGCCAATTTCATCATCTACCATATAAGACACATCCACTGAGTACTGAGGAATCACATCCCTCACAATCATGTACTCCAGCAAGTCACTATTTCCTTTTCGCAGGATTTCCACCTTCACTTTAGAACCGCGCTCTCCACGGAGCAGGTCTATTACTCCCCTGTTGTTAATGCCTGTGCCAGCCACAGTTTTGTCGTCTACCTTAATGATTTTGTCACCTGGCATAATGCCTAGGCGCTCAGACGGACCACCGCTGAGTGGACTCACCACATGTATGGTGTCTTTGAAAATATTGAACTCAATGCCGATGCCTTCAAAGTTTCCTTCCAGCTGAGATTGGGAGATTTCCAGCTCCTTAGCAGGAATATAGACTGAGTGTGGATCTAGCTTCTCCAGCATCTCAGTAATGGCTGTTTCGGCCAGCTCCTCAGTATTTACTTCATCCACATAGTCATTCTGAATGTGGGTGATCACCTGCCTAAACTTGTAAATGCTTTCATACAGGCTGTCAGAAGGGCCATTGCCTTCCGCCATATTGGCTCCGATGAAAATTCCCAGGGCAATTCCCAGGGCGATATATAAAGGAAGTCTGATGGCGCTTTTACTATTTTTTGGAGTCTCCAATGGATTCAGAATTTATTGTGCGTTTAAAATTACAGCCTTATGAGGTCAAAATTAAACGTGCGGATGATCAAAAACGTTTCTGACCAAAATCAACCCATCGTTTTCAATCATATTGGTATCTTTGAGGGTGGATGAGAGTATTTGATTTGACCATACGATCACTAGTAGATGAAAATTACATCTACGCCCGGGCACTAAGTTACCTGGGGATAGACTTCTATCGCCACCCTGACCGTACGCTCAGAGAGGTATGCGGTCAGATGGGTTTGCAGAAAGGTCAGGTACTCAAAGCTTTCTATTTATTTGACCGGTCACATCGGTTTTCCTTTCAGGAGCTGGGTAAATATCCTTTGGAAATAGTGATTGAATACCTCAAATATGCCCACCACCTCTTTATTAAGGAGAAATTGCCTTATATCGCCAATCTGGTTCATCAATATGAGACGTTGAATGACCTCAAGCTGATCTTTCCGGAGTTTGTAGAGGAGTTTATCAATCACATATATGAGGAGGAGGACACCCTTTTCTCTTATATCAATTTGCTTCTGAAGATTCAAAAAGGAGAAGTTTCAAACCCTCAGATGGCGCTTTGGAGGCATCGCAAACTCTCGCTGAAGCAGATCCACACTGACCATTGCGAAGAAGATGAACTGGCGGGTATCCGCAACCTGGTGGAAGAGGCTGATATGAGTGATCTGCACTGGCGGGTCATTGCTCAGGAGATCAAGGCCTTTGATCGGGAGATGTGGTATCATGCCGAAATCGAGAATAAAATACTCTTCCCCCGTGCAGTGGCTTTGGAGGCTGTAGTGCGCGAAAAAGTCAATAATCTTACCCCACTTAATTAATGCCTCGGATTCTGGCCTTAGACTATGGTGCCAAGCGTACTGGAATAGCCGTCACTGATCCATTGGGAATCATCGCCACTCCGCTGGAAACTGTCCGTTCCCACGACCTCATGGATTTCCTGAAAGCCTATTTTGAAAAGGAGGAAGTGTCTGAGGTGGTGATGGGGATGCCTAAAAATACCGATGGCCAGCCAACCAACGCCACACCCCTCGTGGAAGCTGCGGTGAACAGATTTAAGAAACTATTTCCCGATAAGAAACTATTTTTGCATGACGAGCGGTTCACTTCCAAAATGGCACTGGATGCCATGATTGCAGGAGGGACAAAAAAAAGCGACCGTCAGAAAAAGGAAAACATTGATCGAATAAGCGCAACGATCATTTTACAATCTTATTTAGAAACACGTTTATGATATATCCGATCGTACTCTTCGGAGATCCGGTATTAAAGAAAAAAGCAGCAGACATCCCACAGGGAGCCAGCGTGAAAGAACTGATAGCTGACATGTTTGAGACCATGTACTCCGCATCAGGGGTGGGTCTGGCAGCTCCGCAGATTGGCAAGTCCATTCGTCTCTTTGTAGTAGACGATTACCCTATGATGGATGAAGGCGAAGAAGGTGTGAGAAAAGCGTTTATCAATCCTCAGATCATCGATGAACACGGTGAAGAATGGGCCTTTGAAGAGGGCTGTCTGAGCATACCCGGTATCCGGGAGGATGTATCCCGTAAGTCGGTGGTCAAGATCAGGTACTTCGATGAAGAGTGGAACGAGCATGAGGAGGAGTATGATGACATCCATGCGCGGGTCATCCAGCATGAGTATGATCACATCGAAGGGGTATTGTTTACCGATCACATTTCTTCTTTCAAAAAGAGGCTACTGAAGGGCAAACTGGCCAATATCAGTAAAGGGAAGGTGGATGCAGACTACCGTGTGAAGGTGCCTGCCAAACGATGACCGATGAGCTGAAAATAGCCCTGATCCAGTCCGATATCCACTGGGAGAATACCGAAGCAAACCTGGGGATGTTTGAGGAAAAAATCTGGAAGCTGGAGTCCAAGCCAGACCTCATCGTACTCCCGGAGATGTTTACCACCGGGTTTTCTATGAAGGCCGCGGAGCTGGCCGAAGTAGCACACACCAAGACCTTTCGTTGGATGAAGCAGCAAGCCGCCCAAACCAAAGCGGTGATTATGGGTAGCTACATCCTTAGGGAAGGGGAGTCGTTTTACAATCGGCTGTATGTGGTCTACCCGGATGGATCGAGCCAGTATTACGATAAGAAACACCTATTTGGACTGGCGGGTGAAAATGCGGGATACACGGCTGGCACCGAACGATTGATCGTGGAGGTGAATGGCTGGAAGCTCATGCCACTCATTTGCTACGATCTGCGATTTCCGGTATGGGCCCGGTCAAGAGCGACTGAAAATTCCCTATATGAATATGATGTGCTCGTCTATGTGGCCAACTGGCCCGAACCACGCATTCATGCATGGGATACTTTGCTGGCAGCACGTGCCATAGAGAACATCGCTTATTGCATGGGGGTCAATCGACTCGGTACCGATGGTGTAGGTGCGCAGTATGTCGGACATTCGGCAGTTTATAATTTCAAAGGAGAGGTAATGGCCTTTTCCGAAAAGGAAGAAAACCTCACTGCTACTTTGTCTGCCGCAGATTTACAATCTTTTAGAGACCGGTTTCCTTTTCAGCGGGATGCTGATCGGTTTTCATTCGAATAACATCTTCATCAATTCCTCCCCAGTAGCGAACACCCTCCCCTTGAGCCGGGTCATCATGGGTTTCAGTGGAGCATAATCCCTGTTGCAAAAGAGCTTTGAGTCTTTCTTTTTAATGAGCTGATTCAGTAACGAAAAGGCACCCCCAGTGGGTACGTCTTCCCCTTGCACTTGGCAGATGACCATTATTTGCTCACTGTCGCTGATGAGTTTTTTGGCATAGTGAAGGGTGAGACTATCCGAGAAGTTATCCAGTGAATACAGTACATCACCCTCTTTTTTCTCCGCACGCACTTTTTGTTCCAGCGGGTTTTCAAAATCAAAACCAGCCGGGTCGGTGAGGAAGTGAATGAAGATGATCGTACGGTTTTGGTCGTTCATGCAGGAGATCCGAATATATTTGTAATGATGGAAAATTTTATTGAATATCTCTACTCGAAGTTTCTACAAAGCGATGGGGTTTCTATCGATACCCGCACCATCCAAAAGGATAACCTGTTTTTCGCGCTGAGCGGACCCAACTTCAACGCCAATAAGTTTGCAGAGAAGGCCCTGGAGCTCGGAGCAGCCTATGCTGTGGTGGATGATCCCGCCTATGCCACCGATCCCCGGATCATCCTGGCTGAGGACAGTCAAAAAGCCTTGCAGGATCTGGCCGTTTTCCATAGGAGCCGGTACAAACGCCGGCTGCTGGCCATCACCGGATCTAATGGTAAAACCACCACCAAGGAATTGATCAACCGGGTACTTCAGGAGAAATACATCACCCATGCAACCGTAGGCAATTACAACAATCACCTGGGAGTGCCCCTCACGTTGCTGCACATTCACCCGCAGGTGGAGGTGGCCGTGATAGAGATGGGTGCTAACCACGTGGGCGAGATTGCCGATCTGTGCCGGATGGCCAACCCTACCCACGGGCTCATCACCAACATCGGTGAGGCGCATACGGAGCTGTTTGGCGGAATAGAAGGCGTGCTCCGTGGCAAGAGCGAATTATTTGATCACCTGAGAACCACAGGGGGTACAGCCTTTATCAACCTGGATGATTTCCGTTTGGAAAACATGGCCAAACGATTTTCTGATCCGGTACTGTTTCCGGCCAGTGACCTTGCGTTGATCGAAGCAAACCCTTACATCAAAATAAAGCTTGGAGACTTAGAGGTACAAACCAACATGATCGGCCGGTACAACTATGGCAACATTGCTGCGGCCGTGGCTGTGGGCAGGGCATTTGAAGTGCCCGACGAGAAGATTTTGAAGGCCATTTCCGATTACACGCCTTCCAATCAGCGTTCACAAGTCATCAAAAAAGGCTCCATCACCATCATCAATGACTGCTACAATGCCAACCCTACGTCCATGAAAGCGGCCATAGACAACCTGGCAGCGATGCCCGGCAAAAAGGCGGTGATTCTTGGTGACATGAAAGAAGTGCAGGACGCTGTAGACCGGCACCTGGATGTGGGCAGATGGCTGAAGGAGGTTGGTTTTGATCAGGTGATCCTTATCGGGCGATACATGATGGCGGCGAACATGCTGGTGGAGGGCTCATTCCGATTCGAGACAGTAGCGATGGCGAAGGCTTTTCTGGAAACAAGATCCCTTGCAGATCATACCGTCTTGATCAAAGCCTCCCGAAGCATGGGACTAGACCAGGTGGTGGAATCATTGCATTAATGGTTTTTTTGGTGGAAACGGTTTTTAATTTTTTGCAGATAACAATATTTTTCATTTCTTAGCCTTATTGTTAGCTGTGTGCCACTTTTATTTGACTCATTGTCAGGGCTTTTAGGAGCTTTTATTTAGCAAGTGTGGCGGGCAGCTTTGCCTAATGAACCTAACCTATGGAACCAACCAACCATTTCTCCCCCGGGGGTAGCTGCTGCTATGTGCTTTCCCCAAGATTCCTACTCAAAGGCTGCTTAGCGTTGCGTGAAGGCTGATGTCAGCGACCTTATCTAGGCTCAGTTATTCTGTGTAAGCACAAATCAGCCACTTTTCTCTCAACTCCATTTCCCAAAATGAACCTCCGGCATGATTTGTTTCCTTGCCGGGCAGGAATTTTTCGACCATTCAAAACAAAGTAACTATGAAAAAGGTACTTACCGCCACCTTCATCCTATTCGGACTAATGATAAGTTTGGGCTTGCAAGCTCAGGAACGTCCGTTTATCACCACCTGGAAAACCGATAACCCAGGGTCATCCGAGGATAATCAGATTACTATACCAACTAATGGTAGCGGATATAATTATGACATCTACTGGGAAGATGTGAATGATGGAGCCGTCAACGGTACTTTAACCGGGCTCACCGGAGATGTGACCATCGACTTCCCTGCAAGTGGTACTTACAGAGTGGAAATATCTGGAAGTTTTCCACTGATATACTTCGGTTTTTCGGGTGATGATACGGAAAAAATATTGACTGTGGAACAGTGGGGGGATATCCATTGGGCTTCGTTTTACTTTGCTTTTAGAGATTGTAAAAACCTGACAGTTCCCGCAAAGGATGCCCCGGACCTGTCTGATGTAACTGATTTAAGAGGTATGTTTTATAGAGCAAGTTCGTTGAATCAGGACATTGGTAGTTGGGATGTCTCGAATGTGACCAGAATGACTAGCATGTTTTTCCAAGCAAGTTCTTTCAATCAAGAAATTGGAGGTTGGGATGTGTCCAAAGTGACGTCTATGTCTTCTATGTTTTCTGGAGCCAGCTCTTTCGATCAGGACATTGGTGGTTGGGATGTCTCGAATGTGACCAATATGACTAGCATGTTTTCCCAAGCAAGTTCTTTCAATCAAGACATTGGAGGTTGGAATGTTTCGAATGTCATGTTTATGATAGATATGTTCTATGGAGCGAGCTCTTTCGATCAGGACATTGGAGGTTGGGATGTATCGAATGTGACGGATATGTCAAGGATGTTTTATTACGCCACTTCTTTTAATCAGGATATTAGTAACTGGGATGTCTCGAGTGTGACCGATATATCAAGGATGTTTTACAAAGCAACATCCTTTGATCAGAACATTGGGAACTGGGATGTTTCTAACGTAGAAGATATGTCCTATATGTTTTGGTATGCAAATTCCTTCAATCAGGATATAAGTGCTTGGGATGTTTCCAAAGTGACCGATATGTCTGACATGTTCTATCAGACGGACTTTTCGGTGCAGAATTATGATCGATTACTCATTAGCTGGTCTGGTTTGGCAGCTCTTCAGAGTGACATCACCATGGGTGCGCATGGGCTCAGTTATTGTCTGGGAGCAGATGCCCATCAAAGTCTCGTTGATACTTATGGCTGGACTATAGCAGGAGATAGTAGGCGTTGTGATTTTGACGATTTTGGAGGAAGAAGTGGGTCGGTTGCACTACAAATAGGGGGAGAAGCATTTTTAGGTTTGGGAAAAAATGATTCCATTTATTTTGGAGACTGGCTCAATATTTCATCAGGGTTGGATTCAGTGGCAGGTTTTCCAGGCGTGGCACGGTCATCTGCGGTCGCTTTCGTGATTGATTCTTTGGCTTATGTGGGGTTGGGGATAGATGAGGACGGCAATTATTTATCGGACTTTTATAGCTACAGTCCTGCTCAGGATTTGTGGACCCCAATAGCCGATTTCGGGGGTGGTGCCCGTACCAATGCTGTAGCCTTTTCAGTCGCTCAGCAGGGTTATGTGGGCACAGGCAAGAACAGTGAGGGGGAGCAATCAGATTTTTGGAAGTACGACCCGGTTACCAATGTGTGGACAGAGTTACCGGACTGGGGGAGTGATAAACGTCAGGGTGCTTTTTCTTTTGTGATTGGGGATAAAGCCTATGTAGGGGGTGGGTACTATTTCGATGGCTTTCAGTCTCAGCTGTCGGATATTCAGGAGTTTGATCCCGCTGAAGAAACGTGGACAGAGAAAATATTCGCAGATGGACTCAACTTAAGTGTCAATGATGCTGCGGCTTTTTCTCTTTATGGTCAGGGATACATTGCTTATGGAAGTAAGAGCAACCTCATTAAGTATGATCCCCGAACCAATGAGGTAGAGAATCTCGGAGATTATTTTGAGCTCGGGGCTAACCTGACTGATCCCATAGCTTATACAGTTGGTGATTTTGCCTATTTTGGATTGGGACGTCATGGTTTTTCTCCTACCGAATATGCCAATGGCTTTGAGATATACTTTGAGCCCAATGAGCTCCCTTCTGATATTTCGTTATCCGACAGTACTATTGAAGAGAATACCTCGCCAGCCACTTTGATTGGAGTACTATCTTCAGTTGATACGGATGCATGGGGAGAACACGAGTATACCTTAATAGGGAGCACTGCGAAGGATACTTTTCTTATCTCCAACGATTCGCTTTTTGCCAATCAGGCACTGAATTATGAAGTACAAGACGAGTATTCCATTACCATTCAGGTAAGGGATGATAGAGGGGGAATTTATCAAAAGCTATTTCACATTCAAGTAGAAGACATAAACGATGCGCCATCGATGATTTCACTATCAGATTCTTTGGTTACTGAGTCAAATACAGAGGTTATTCAGGTGGGGAGTTTGGCTGCAATGGATGAGGACGTTTCCGATGAATTCACCTTTCAATTGGTCTCAGGGGATGGCGAGAATGATGCTGATAATGATCATTTTGAGGTGGATGGAAATGTGCTGAACATTGTTAATCCCAATTTTGAAGCTCAACAAATTCACAGGGTATATATCGAGGTGGTCGATTTGGGTGGTCTTTCGTTTCGTCAGGCGTTTGAAATAAGCGTTGAGGACACGCCGGAACCACCATTTGATATGAGCCTATCAAATTTGGAGGTGATGGAAGATAATGACACTACGGTTTTTGTTGGTGTTATTTCTGTTTCTGATGAGGACACCGATGATACCCATCTATTCACCATTAGAACTCAGGTGGGTTCTTCATATAGTCATCGATTTGAAATTAAGGGTAACGAATTGAGTATTCTCAATCCTGATTTTGAAGAGCAGTCAACTTTTGAGGTACTATTGGAGGCTGTGGATCAGGTGGGACTAGCCTGTCAGAAGACATTCGAGATTAAGGTGCTCAATAGAAATGAGCCCCCTCTGGCGATTTCACTTGAGACGCATGTTCTACTGGATGGCAATGCGGAAATTGGAACAGAAGTGGGGACTCTTGATACTCAGGATGAAGATTTGGATGATGAGTTTATATATGTTTTGTCAAAAGCCTCGGATTTTTTCGAAATAGTAGATAATAAACTCCGAATTAAAAGTCCTTTCAACAAATCTGTCAGCGATGAGACTCATTCCGTTGAGGTGGTGTCTACTGACTTGGGAGGCCTGTCTGTGGCAGATAGCTTTGAAATTGTTGTTTTTGGTGTACCACTTTCGATACCTGGAAAGATTCCGACTGAGATTTTTCCCAACCCGGTTGAGAATGAGTTTTCCATTCATCTGAATGGGGAGGCTGTATTAGAAATTTTCTCTTTGAATGGAGCAAAACTGTCGAGTCAGACATTGTCAGAGGGCAATCATTTGATAGATGTATCAGATTTAAAAAAAGGGGTGTATGTAATATGTCTTTTGTCAAATCAAAGTAAGGAGCACATCAGATTCATTAAGCAATAGTAGCCAACTTGATGCCCCCTTATCTGCCGTTAGGGGGCATCAATTAAAACCTAAAATCTTCAAAGTAGTAGCTATTGATTTGGTAGTTTCATCCACCTGTGGCTTTGTTTGTTTCCAGGGAGCACGTAGGATATTGAGTATGGATAATTTTTATTTCTGAGACCTGAAGAACCGTCCATAATCCTTTGAACAAATTCATTCTCCTGATCAGGATGAGCCGCCGCTTTTTGTAGCAACTCACGATAGTGTTTCGCAAAGTACACATGGGCAAGAATAGAAACAGTACCTTCAATGCCTTCAAAATTTAATGCTTCATTGGCCTGTATTTGTTCATCCTTTAGTTTCAGGCCGTAGGGGTACTGCCACCAAAAGGCAGAGTTGACTGGAGGGACTCCATGTTCAGTATTATCATCAATCGTAAAGAATCCTTTCTCCACAGCTTCATATATCAGTGGGTAGAACCTTTCTTTAAAATCAGTATTGTAGTCAAATTCATTTGTTAAAATCAGCAGCGGGTCACTATTAGCTGTTCCTTTTATTTCAGCCAGATCAAAGGCCTCTGTTTTAATATAAAGATTATTTCCAACCCGATGCCCCCCCTGATGGGGATCAGTAAACCACACGCTGCTGGGCTTATTTGCTAGTATTTTCTCTATAAATGTATCGTGTATGCTTGTTCGGAAATGAAAGGTATAAAGAGACACTTCAGTTCCTGAACTTGAGACCTCATAGTATTCGCCCTTATAAATGGTTTCTGGGTCCAGATTTTGATTCATGTCATATTCGAAGTAACCGTTATGATACCTCATGTCCTGTATCTCGGTGAAAGACCCATCTAATGTGCTCAATCTAAACTTTAAGTGCCAATCATCATTGTCAATTGACCTCAAAAGGCCAGGTTGCTCATAATGCAATTGAAGGTATCCATAAGGGTACTCTTTTGTAAGAAAGAAGTATTGTCTGTCGATTGGATAGGTATAGGCTATGTTCTCTTCTTGAAGCGTTGTGCTTTCAAATGCATTTGATTTAAAGGTAATAGTGTAGCTCTCTGCGAGCTCTTCGGCGGACCACCAAATCCCTTTTTTACCCGAGTAAAATGAATAAGTGAAGTTTGTTTCTATTTCATAAAGGCAGTCGCACAAATAGGATTTGGGTATTATCTTTAGCTGGTTGGATACAGAATCAATTTCCCAATCAAATTCAAAGGGGTTGCTACCTTCCTTAATATCAATTGCAAAATCAGTTCTTAATTTTCCGGAGGCTTTTTCCTGGGTGTTTGCGTTCTCGAAGGTATCCGTTCGCAATTGAATTCGTAAGTCAGGATTGAAAGGACTTAGCGGAGTATTAGGGGAAAAAAGAACAGAATCTACCGCAGGAAACATCTCGAGGCTCAGAGGTGATAACCGAATCGATAAATTCATAACTTCTCTGTCTTTGGTGATTCTGGTGAAAACCTCTTCCCATTCATGGTCAATGAGTTTTTGAATCATGACTTCTAGTTTAATTTCCCAAAGAGCACTGTGGTTAATTAGTTGTTTAGGGATAACGAAAAGAGAGTCGGATGACTCACTCATCAATGTGTCATAAGGAATGGATATCCCATCGAATAGAACATTGAGCTGAACAATCGAAATTTTATGTTGCTCTATTCCCTTAGAAGTTTTTTTCTGAAACACAGAATCAATGGGATAATTGAATTTGATGAACGGAACGTCAAATTGATTGGAATTTGCTGAGCTAGCCCTTCCGAAGATATTGCCTAATTCGTGCAGAATTACTTTTTCTGGCTCCTTTACGTCTAAAGTGTCGATTTTTTCCGGTTCGGCTGGCTCGGTTTCTTCTTTTTCTTCACAGTAAACTAGCAGAAATACAAGTGCTAGGAGGGTGAAGACGGAATGGATTAGTCGGCTGGTGAGTGATTCTTTCCTAGTCATAACAGTTGGTTGTCATTGGATCAAGCCCCTAAATAAAATAATTTTTTAAAAAGTCCATGCTTCCTTGTTAATTAAGTTTTGGACCTAAGGAAAGGATGATGCCAGATAGCTCAAGTCGCTTTTTGAATGCAGCTTTCGCTGTGCTTTTTGTGAAATCATTGGTTTGAGTTCGACTGCCATTATCTGTTTCGTCTCTTATACCTTAATTTTTTTTTGCAGATAACAATATTTTTCATTTCTTAGCCTTATTGTTAGCTGTGTGCCACTTTTATTTGACTCATTGTCAGGGCTTTTAGGAGCTTTTATTTAGCAAGTGTGGCGGGCAGCTTGAGCCTAATGACCTAACCTATGGAACCAACCAACCATTTCTCCCCCGGGGGTAGCTGCTGCTATGTGCTTTCCCCAAGATTCCTACTCAGAGGCTGCTTAGCGTTGCGTGAAGGCTGATGTTATGATCATCAGGCCGCTGATGTCATCATTGCACAGTATGTACTCCCAAAGCAGTGGTGGACTGGCTGCGTCCCCCAACTCCATTTTACCCATGAACCCGCATGGATTTATTCCTTGCAGGCCTGGAATTTTTCGACCATTCAAAACAAAGTAACTATGAAAAAGGTACTCACCGCCACCTTTATACTATCCTTCACTACCATCCTTTCCGGTCAGACTTACAAAATCAAGAAGGAGGTACTGCTGAAAGACAAAGTGCCCGTGGCCCGGGTAGCCGGTGAATTGAACTGGGTACGTGGAGCAGATATGGCCCTGGAGACTTTGGAGGGTGAAGTGTTTTGTGAGATTGTGACCAGAAATTTTAAACCCTCCTATCCGATGTTTGATGAGGTTCGATGGACCATCCTCAACTTCCCTGAGTTCAATAAAACCTTTACCCTGGCCCGGAATACGGATTGGGGAAGCAAGATTTCAGTAGTTCGCAATGAGGTGGTAGGTCAGGGCCTGCAAATTTCTGAGAAGGGGATAAACCCCGAGGACCTGGAAGGGCTGTATGAGAAAGACATCAGTCTCCGGCTGAATGAGGATACCCTTACCATCATAGAAGAGATCGCTTTCATGCGGGAAAGTCTGGAGGACAATAGCATCGAGCGAGACCGTTCCCGGCCGCATGCATTGGTGCCTTTGGTGAGCAAAAACCCGGCTGAAAAAGTATCGCTGGTCACGCAGGATGTGGAAGGCTTAGGGAGGATTTATTCCGGTTCCAAGCCTTTGGTGGTGGGGAAGGTGGTTCACGAGACCAACAATCCATATTCGGTGGTATATGAACCCACCAAAGACCTGGTGGTGATTTATAAGAAGCTCAAAAATCCTGTAGTGAGGGATGGTAAAGAGCTCGAGTTCTTTCCGGCAGGGGAGATTGATTTTACCAAGAGAGATATTGCGTTGTTCTTGTTTGAGACCGGAGAAGTGCCGGCCCTTGCGAAGTATAATCGTGAAATGCCCCGACAGGAAGTGATCGGAAAGGCGGTCGAGTTTATGATTATCCGGGGTTTTTTGTGATGAGAGCGTACTATAATGAGTTTTTTCTGAATAATATACCACTTCACGCTTGTATCGTTTGGCTAGTTTGCTTTAATTGGCAGATTAGTTAAGCGCAAGTTTAACGTAAGACCTAGCCAACCATGACCTTTCCCAGAAGGACATTACTTGTAGTAGCTCTCTGTGGCTATTTTGTAAGAGCGGTCTGTGCCATCAACACAGATGAGGAAAAAGAGACACCCAACGAACAGGTGTACAAAGTACACCAAAAAAGATCCTTTACTTCTGTTGATCCATTTTCAGACGTTGCTGCAGCAGCAGTGTCTGGCCCGGCTTTTTTATCCGACCATCTTTATGAGCCGGTGAGCAGCGAAGATGAGCAGATTCGGGCCGAGATAGAGGCCACTTATAACAAGGTGCTTACCCAAAACAAATTCATCAAGTTTCTGGATGAGCATGCGCTCATGGATCTACCTGTGGGCATCAAGAGCGATATCGGGGCACTTTCCTACACCATTCTGATCGACAGTGTGCAGGCGTTCCCCTCGCACTCGCTGCTGTATGCTTCCATGATGTTTGACGCTCCCCGATTGGGTAATATTCACTTTCGCGGTGTGGGCATTAAGTTTTCCAAGGAGGGGGGTATCGTAGACGGTGGCATACTTGAGTTGGTCGGAGATTATCCGTTCACCAAAGAAGAGGCCAAAACCCAATTCATTATCCACGGCGATGGAAAGACTTTTGTAGAGTTTGATTGTAATGGATTCAGCCAGTTTAGCATAGATGCCAGCCTGCTTTTCTCCAGAGACCTTTTACAGAGGGAAGACGAAAATGGCCGACTCCTCGAGAACGAAAATGTTTCGGTCAACTTTACCACTAGCGTGGGGGACTGGAATGATCTGTTGGTAGAAGTGTCTATTCCTCCTTTCAGGGTGAAGGGGATCAATGGGGTTTCCTTCGAGGTGGAGGGCGCTTTACTGGATTGGAGTGATACCCGCAATGTTCCGGGAGTCAACTTCCCTGTAGATTATAGGCAGGAGTCCCCTGTTTTTCTTTCGGGTAATTCCAACCTCTGGCGTGGGGTTTATATACGTACCATGCGCATCAATCTGCCGCCTGAGTTCAATACACCGGACCAAACCGGAACCCCCTCCCGGGTGAGCTTTGCCGGCTATGACCTGGTTATTGATGACGAAGGTTTTAGTGGCGGCCTGGCGGCCGAAAACCTCATTCCCATTGATCGGGGGAAGTTGGGAAACTGGAATTTTTCGCTGGAAGCGTTTCAGGTGAGCATTGTCTCCAATGAGCTCAGATCGGCCGGGTTTAAAGGGAAAATAGATATTCCCATCAACAGCAAAGAGGGGGGGACTTCTGTGGATTCCCGTTTGTTTGCCTACACAGCCATGATGCGCCCCGGGGGCAACTATCTTTTCAATGTCAGCAACCCCAATGAGCTGAATTTTGACCTGTGGAAGGCTGCTGAAGTGACCCTGGATGCCTCCTCCTATGTGGAAATAGAAGTCAAAAATGGCAAGTTCCTGCCCCGTGCCAACCTCAATGGCAAGATGGACATCAACATTGGGATGAATGGTGAGGACGGGGCGCCTTCTGACAATGAAAAGAAAAACCTCAAAATGGCGCAGGTCACCTTTCAGAATCTGCAGGTACAAACGGTAAAGCCTTACGTGACCATTGGGGCCTTTTCCCTGGGTTCCAATTCGGGGATCGGTGGGTTTGGGTTTACCATCAACAACATCTACGGTGGACAAAACAGCAATGAACTCTTCCTGGGCGTAGACATGACCCTTCAGCTTACTGGCAACGAGGGTGGGGCTTTTGGGGCTAAAGGTGGATTTAGAGTGGTTTCGAAAGCCGTAGAACGGGGATCGGATCTTTCCTACAAGTATGATCGGATCGAGATCTCACAACTCGGGATCAACATTGATAAAGGCACATTCAAATTTGAAGGCAAGCTCAATTTTTTCAAAGAAGACCTGGTTTATGGCAATGGGATCAGTGGATATGTAGATGCCACGTTCGGTAGCATAGGCCTTACCGCTAATGCCATTTTCGGGAATGTGGATGGTTATAAGTATTGGTATGTAGATGCCATGGCCACTCTGGGGACCACGGCTCCCGTTTTCCCGGGCTTCTTCATCAATCGGTTTGGTGGAGGCGCTTATTATCATATGAGCATCGATTCCAAAAGGGTCGGCTCACAGTTAGGAACTACCACTTCAGGAATGACCTATGTGCCCAATCAGAGCATGGGCCTGGGCTTGAAGGCCATCGTGGGTGTCATGGGAGCAAAGGAAACTGTTTTTGCAGGGGAGGCTACCTATGAAATGGCCTTCCGAAGCAGTGGCGGACTCAAATACATTCGATTTATAGGAAATGCCACCCTGCTCTCCAACCCGGCTGGGCTGGATATTAGTGGTTTGCAGGACAAAGTGAAGGCATTGGCCGAAAAGGCCAAAGACAAGCAGGAGATCAGCGGCAACAACCAGATAGCGAAACAGATTTTTGGGGACTCCCGAAACGGGGCGGCCATCTACGGGGAGCTCAACATGGAGTTGAACTTTGACAATAACTCCCTTCATGCCAACCTGATGTTGGATGTGAATGTGGCTGCCGGACTCATCAAAGGTGGGGGTAATGCCGTCATGCATTTCGAACCTGGCCAGTGGTACATCTACATCGGGCGGCCCGAGCGTGAAAACCGTTTTGCCATGGAGTTTCTGGGCCTCATGCGCGCCGATGCCTATTTCGTGATGGGTTCGGTCATTCCGGACTCCCCGCCACCACCAGCCGAGGTATCGGAGATTCTTGGGGGCATGGACCTGGATTATATGCAAAACCTCAACCAGCTGGCTGATGGCGCAGGGATAGGGTTTGGCGCCAGCTTCGGCATTGATACCGGGGACAAGACTTTTCTGATTTTTTATGGTCACTTCAAGGTGGGTGTGGGCTTTGATGTGATGCTTAAAGACTATGGCAATACTACCTGCTCGGGCTCTGGTCAAATCGGGATAAGTGGCTGGTATGCCAATGGACAGGCTTATGCCTATTTCGACGGACTGATTGGGATCAAAGTCAAGGTATTTGGAAAAGCTAAAAAAATCGACATCCTCAGCATCGCGGCGGCTGTGGTGATGCAGGCTCAGCTCCCCAACCCGGTCTGGATGAAAGGCATTGTGGGGGGGCGTTTCAGTGTGCTCGGTGGACTGGTGAAAGGAGAGTGCAAATTTGAGGTAGAGATTGGCAATCAGTGTGATATGAAGCGCGAGGAGCGCGACTCTGATTCAGCGGTGGAGGGTATGCAGGTTATTGCGCAGCTCAACCCCGGTAGCGGCACCATTGATGTAGACGTCTTCACCCTTCCACAGGTAGTGTTTAACTACGAGATGGATAAAGAATTCAAAATGAATGACGGAGGTGAGCAGATTCGCTTTAAGATTACTGCAGACAAGGTGGAACTGAAACAAGGCGGTGCGGTGATTGCCGCGGATTTGGAATGGTCAGAGGATAAGATGACCGCAGTATTAAAGCCCTCCGATATTCTTCCTTCCAAAACTCAACTCACACTGACGGTGTCCTCGTCATTCAAGGAGTTCAGAGGAGGTACCTGGCAGGTGGTGAGTGCCGAAGGTCAGCCATTGACTGAGTCCCAGAGCATCACATTTACCACAGGTCAGGCTCCGGATTATATACCGGACAATAACATCGAGTACATCTATCCGCTGTTGGATATGGTCAACTACTATCCGGAGGAATATCCGCACGGGTTTATCAAGCTGAAGCAGGGGCAGGCGTATCTTTTTGAAGATGCCGACTATACCCCTATGGTTCGCTTCTCCAGCGGCGGCAATGTGCAGGAAGTTCCTCTACAGTATGTGAGAAATAAGAAAGAGGTGAATTTTGACATTCCCACAGATCTGGCCCGCAAGTCGGTATATACCATGCACCTGGTGAATGTGCCAAAGCAGGAGACCAATATTGAGTCGAACATTACAGTGAGCACCAAGACGCTTGATCTCGGCAAGGGGGCCTCCACCGAAATCAGAAGCAGAGCGGCAGAGGGCACTGTGAAAAATTATGAAGAGCAAAGGGTCTTTGAGTCTTATTTTCGGGTGAGTCAATATGCCAGTTTTGCGAGCAAAGCAGAGGCTACCCTTGGAAGAGGGGGTTGGAGAGATCCCATTCAGGTAGGGGTTCACCGCATTGGGACCAACTTGTCCGGGCCGGAGCCCTTCGCACACCGGGAGTTGAAGGTAGTTAATGGTGAGGCGCCCCTCATTCAGATTGAGGCTGACCTTACGGACAATGCCTGGTACCAGAATAAAATATATCCACTCATCTATGAGGGTTATCCGCTCGGGGGGAGAATCAAACTGAGCGCCTCCAACCGGGATCCCTCGGAGCTGGGGATAGTCCCTACCAAAGCGACTTACATCTGGCAATATCCCTATTCCATCACCCTTTCGCAGGATGCTAAAAACGGTGGTTCCTCAAGTCTCAATGCCCCCGAAGGTACTTTTAGTTATTTACTGGCCAAGTACATGTATGGAGATTATGTAGACCTGTCCAATCAGGTGGCATCGCAATATGCTTCCGGTAACTTGTCCAGCCGTTTGGCCAATTTGTTGGAAAGTCAGTTTCCAACCATTCAGAAAGGAGACTACTGGTCTATTGCCAAATACGTGATCCCTGGCATCAACGAAGTTTCTTCTACCTACCGACACAAAATCTATAACCCTCTTGAATAAGGCTCACTTCTATATCGCCCTTTTTATAATGATCCTATGCGCACCTGGTGCACTTTGGGCTCAGTCTGCCGGCACCATTCAGGCGAAAGGTGGCGTAGTGAATGGTGAGATTCGTTTGCGTTGGGCACCGGACAACTCTGCGGTCTGGCAGTTGGCCAATCAATACGGATACACCGTGGAGCGGATTACCTTGATGGAAAATGGAAAGCTAGTCCGCAATCCCTCCCGTCAGGTGCTGGCCACCGGCCTCAAGCCAGCGCTGCTGGTAGACTGGGAACCTTTTTCAGAAGATGATTATGTGGCAGTGGCTGCTCAGGCCATCCATGGCGAAAGCTTTGAAACGGATGCCGGAAATACCTCCGAAATAGCCCGTGTGATCAATGCTTCCAGAGAACTGGAAAATCGATTTTCGTTTGCATTGTATGCTGCTGATTTGTCTCCGAAAGCAGCCGAACTTTCAGGGCTTTCCTTTCGCGATGAGCAGGTGCTCTATGATCAGAAATACGTCTATAAAATCTACGCGGACGTTCCTTCGGCATTATTTCGCATCGACACGGCCTCAGTCTTCATCGGTTTGGCTGATGCTAAGCCACTTCCACCGCCTTTTGATCCGCAGATTGAGCTGAACGATCGGGTAGCCATGATCAGCTGGAATGGTGAGGTTCATCGAAATGTATACAATACTTATATCATAGAGCGCTCAGAGGATGGGGTGAGGTTTGAATCCATTTCCAGGGCACCCATTGTGAATACCTTTCCTGAGGAGTCCGTAGAGCGATTGTTTAAAGGCGATAGTCTGCCGGCCAATGAGGTCACTTATTACTATCGAATCATTGGGATAGATGCCTTTGGACAGAGAGGTCCTGCATCCGATACCCTCACGGGAAAAGGGTTACCGGCGTTTCACATTGCACCTAATATTACCCATCATGAAATCCGCCCTGATGGCAGTGTGTATCTCCTATGGACGGTTCCCAAAACGGGGTTGGACCTTCTGAAAAAATTTAGCCTGAGTAGAAGAAATGAGGAGGACAGAACCCTGGAGCGCGTTATCGAATCGATACCAGCAGGGAGTAGAGAGGTGATTGACCGTCAGCCACACAGCTCCAATTATTATGTCGTTACCGCTCATGATACCTATGGTCGGGAGATTACTTCTTTCCCCTACTTTGTGCAACTGGAGGACAGTATCCCTCCGGGACCGCCGGTGGGTTTGGAAGGAGAGATTCTGCCCTCGGGTCTGGTCTCATTGCGCTGGACCCCAAATGTGGAGCCGGATGTGCTAGGCTATAAGCTGTATAAATCCAATCACAATAATGATGGCTTTATCGAGTTGCCGGGTGCCATGGTGCGCAGGGCCGAAGGAAGCGATAGCATTGCCCTCAACAACCTCACCGAAAGGATTTACTATAAAGTGCGCGCTTTTGACAGGCGATACAATCCTTCGGATTTTTCCGAGGTATTGGAGCTGAAGAAGCCCGACCTGATCCCCCCGGTGGCGCCGGTTTTTCGGGCGATTGAAAATGACTCCCTGGGTATTTTGCTTCAGTGGGAGCTGAGCCCGAGTGAAGATGCTGTAATGAACCTGCTTTACCGACGCAGCATTGATGAAACTGACTGGACACTCATCCTGACCGACGAAGGAAAGACGGACCATTACTTGGATCAGGAGGTGAAACATCGGGTCCTCTACGCTTATACCCTGGTAGCGGTGGATGATGATGGGTTGGAGTCCAGGCCCACCAGTCCCGTCACCATGAAGCGAATAAGCCCGAATCCCTATCCCCCTATTCAGGATTTAAGCTATATCATTCTTCAGGATGAAGTAAAAATAAGCTGGACCTATGGGCAGCGGGACGTAGTGAAGTACGCGGTGTACAAGGCGACTAACGGACAGCCACTCCAACTGTACAAGGAACTGGACGCGAAAGCCACGAATGAGTTGATAGACCCCGTCAAAAGCAAGGCACCAGCCAGTGAGTATGTTGTGCAGGGCATTTTTGCTACCGGGGAGCGTACCCCATTTTCTAAAAAAATCAAGGTTGGCATATGATGAGAGATCGTACATATATCAGTTTTGGGATTCTGCTTACAGGTCTGTTTTGGCTATCTGCCATCCCTGTATTAGGTCAGGGTTCCGTCGGTGGTAAGACCGATGTGTGTCGGGGAGCCACGGAGACCTATATTTTCAGCAAAGGCACCTGCAGCGTAGTGAAGTTTGGCACCACCTGGACCGTAACCGGTGGGACTATTGTTACCTCGGGATGCGAAAGCAATTCGTGCTCAGGGGTCAATAAGAATTCTATTCAGGTTCAATGGAGCAATTCTGCATCTTCTGGTGAAGTGAAACTTGTTTTACAAAACTGGGATGACGGGGAGTCAAATGAATGTGAACAGACCATTGCTAAGGATATAACCATCAGCGCTACTCCTGGCTGTGGCAGCAGTGGCGGCGGTGGGGGTGGAGAATTCGGTGGTCTGTATATCGCTGCTGATCCCACATCTGGAATTTTGTGTTCGGATGATACCGTGTATTTATTGGGGGGTGCGGAAGTACCTTCTACCAAGCTAACCTGGCAGGTTAAAGCGGACGCCGGGGATTGGACTAACTTTTATCCCGGGACAGGGCTGATTTTTGCGGACTCCTGGAAATTCAATATCAATGAGACGTACAGTTCAGGATTGGATGAATACGAATTTGAGTATGGTGTTAATTACCGATTTAGAGTCTCCTCAGATACGGAAGACAGTTCTCCGGCCGGTCCCTATGTGTTTTATCCAGTCTCTCCACCTATTGAAAGTATTGATATTGTTAACCCTCAGTGTAAGGGTGGAGAAGGATCAGTAGTTATCACACATTCTTCAATTGAGAACGTTCGTTACGTTTACTCAATCACCAAGCTTTTGGTGAAAGAGGGAGACAACTGTGATAGTGGAGTTGAGTTATCCTATGGCACCAAGGTCTATTGCGCTGAAGGAGCTGTATACAACACAATTAATCAAGGTCATCTGGTATTTGATCTTAATAACGCCGAATATTTGAATGGTGCAACCTTGGCACTATTGTCAGGAGAATACCGCTTACAAATAGAATCTGAAGTAGGAAAGGGTACCGAAGATGCAGGGTCCAACGAATATTTCTCATGTATTATTGACACTATATTTAGTTTTGAAGACCCCGTTTACACCACCCTCACTGAACCTGCGATCACCCTCTCTTCAACAGCACCTTCTTGCAAAGGGAATAATGATGGGACGATAGAGGTAACTGTTGCTGATGGAACTGGGAAAGGAGCTATAAAATGGAAGAATCTGGACGGAGACTGGGTTAATTCTATCCTTACCGGTTACAGTAGTGGCAAGGACTACCAAATTTCCGTGTCGGATCAGTGTGACACGGTAACGCCAAAAGTGGACGTAGGGGATGGAACTGAGTACTCTCCGGTTGTTGCTATTTCCCACCCCACATGTAATGCAGATGGTAGTATTACTATCTCAAATAGTTTTGATAACTCCGTCTTAGGTTATGGCATTAAATACAGTCTCGACACGCCAAATTTTCAAACGGGGGCTTCCTTTTCCGGATTGCCATCAGGAAAAGATACGGTATTTATGTTGATCAACGAAAGATGCCTTTCTTCAGAAGTGATTGAGTTAGCGTCCATACCCAATACCACAGTGACGGTTTCGGGGGTAGGGGCTACTTGCTCTAATGGTAATGGGGCTGTTGTATTTAGCAATATTTCGAAATCATCAGGAGCGGTTAATTTTAGTTGGGAATTGCATAAGTCTAACTCATCAGGAGAGGTAATCAAATCAGGTACGAGGAGTAATAAAGCGGCTTTTCAGGTTGAGGCTCCTCCAGGATCATATGTTGTCACCTACAATGATCTGTGTGGAGGAACAATAGATGATAGCGATATTATAGAGGTTGCTCTAATAGAAGAGGCTGAAATACAAAATGTAACCCCTACTGACCTGAACTGCTACCAAGGGGATGATGGAACTGTTTCGTTTACTATAGAGGATGGAACACCCCCATTTAGCATTGGTCTAACCAAAGGCAGTGCTACGGTTGAGGGATATACTCTTATTGATGACTCCTCGCCATCATTCAGCATAGTAGGGCTATCTGCAGGTGATTACAAGATTGTGGTTACTGAGGACAATTGCCCTGGAACTACTCAATCGGCTGATTTTACTATTGGTGTGAAGAACAATGTAAGCTCAGTCATGCAATATTCGTATGCTATTCAAAATCCAGGAAATAGTAAGTCGGTAAAATGTAAAGACGATCAGGCAGTCGTTAACATCACTGTTTCGGGGGGTAAATCTGATGGTTACTCAGTCGACCTCAAGAAGAGTGAAGAGAGCACTTACTCACCTTCTACGATTGTTAACTGTGGCGCAAATTGTTTTCAATTTACCGAACTGGATGAAGGCACATATTATCCGATTATAACTGATGCTAATGGATGCGTACGAGATTTTAAGGAGATAGCCAGTTTTTTCATTGATATTCCCGAGAATCAGCTTTCAATTAGCCCGGTCACAAAAGGTCATTTTGATGCCAATGAGGTGAATATCTATAATGGCAAGTTATATACTGTCTGTAGAGATGGTTTGCGACACCTTTCACCTTATTCCGAGTCAGGAACAGGAACTCGCACTTATAAGCTGGATAATGTTGCATTCACACCAGGTTCAAACATCGGGTACGGCGAACATACACTTCTTGTGAAAGATGCAAATGGCTGTGAAAAATCCACTGATTTTATATTGTATAATCCGGATATATTGACAGCCTCAGTAATTGATCCAGCAGAATACCTGCACGGAGCCAGCGTGCAGTGCTATGGCGATGTAAACCAAGGACAAATCAAAGCCACAGCCTCAGGGGGAATCAAATCTTATACTTACCATATTGATGGCAAGGAGGATCAGGATGCCACAATCGATGGTGCTCATACCTTCCAAAACCTTTCAACCTCACTAAGTGGAATCTCCTATACAGTGGAAATAACAGATGCATTGGGCTGTTCCATAAATTCTTCGATCACCCTCACGCGACCAGCTTTAGTACGCATCACCGAAATTGATACCACAGGAGTACTGAAGTCAGGAAATGTACACATTGCATGTTATGGCAACAGAGAAGCAATACCTTTTGAAATGGATGGCGGTTACACTGGAGGCACCTACAATCTATATATTGAAAGTAGCCTGACTTCATGGGATACTATGGTGACCGTGGCGAGAAACCTTAAAATGGTAGATGTTCCCCTGCTTGCCGGATCTTACATTGCCAGGGTAAAGGATGAGGAGGATTGTTTTTCGGGTGACGTGAGTTTCACACTCCGCGAACCCTCCGCCCCACTGCTGCTGAGTAACCCGGTGGTCACGTTTCCACAGTGTATTGCAGACTCGGATGGCACCCATGATGAAGGAACCATCGCGCTTTCGGCAACAGGCGGCACTGGCCCGGCAAAGGGGTATAATTACACCTATACCATTCTTCGGTCTGGGAGCGTTTATGCCACCAAAACAGGCACTACAGCCACCTTTAGTCTGCCGGCCAACGGATATAGCTCAGTTACCTATACGGCGCGGGTAGAGGACGTCAACGGGTGCGTTGATGAGCGAGCGGTAGAGATGAAACCTGATCAAAGCCCGCTCCGGGTCGACGTGACCTATCAGGCCCCCAACTGCCATGAAGGAACCAACGGGGAGTTGAATATGACGATTTCCAATGCCACGGTTAAGGCCAACGGCAAGTACTTGTACAGGATCTCAGGTGGTGATTTGGATAGCCCGAGAGATATCCTTCACAACCAAACCACCCTCACGTTGGACACACTTCATGACAGCAAAGGCCTCCCGCGCTACGAGGTGTTTGTGGAAGATCGTTATGAATGTGATGCGGTCAATGAAAATCAAGTCACCACCATCAATATGGATGCCCCGGATCATTTGTCAGTGGACTCCATCGCCACACTGCGGCCGTCATTTCAGTACATGAGTGACGGGCTGTTTACAGTCCGGGCCAGTGGAGGTGTCGGAGCTTATGTCTTTGCACTGGAGGATCTTGAAGGAGCTTTTGCTCCCTCGGTACTCGAAGACAGCACATATTTCATGGTGACAGATACCCTGGCGGGGCCCTATACGGTCTATATGCGGGATCAGAATTATGTGGCTGATCAAAAGGAGTTTTGCCAGCGGGAGGTAACATTGACCGTGCCCGATGGACGGGTGATTACCCTGGAGAACTCCACCATAGAGCAGATCACCTGCCAAGGTGCTGCTGACGGTCAGATTCAGCCGGTTTTTGACCTTTCTGATGCCAATCCGGGTGAGGAAGCGGATTATGACCAGCTGACGGTGACCTGGGAAGACTTCTCAGGGGACGCTTCCGGCAGTCTCTCTACCTCAGTGGATGCCATTGCACCACTTACTGACCTGCCGCCTTCTACCTACCAGATCAAAGCCCGGTATGCGCACTATGCAAGCTATGCGTTGGAAACGGAGTACGTGCAGGACACCTTTCGTTTCACACAGACACAGGGGTTGCAGGTCATGGAACCGCCGGCCCTTCAGCTGACGATTCTGGATACCGTGCCTTCATCCTGCGGAGTATCTGACGATGGCCGGATATTGTTCTCTACGAGTGGTGGCTGGCCTGCGCAGTCCAAATATTACAACCTGGACAATGACGGCTGGAAGTTGATCCCATCCGGGGAAATGTATCTTTCCGGCCTTGCTGTGGGAACCCATGAAATTGCCATCGGCCTGCAGGATGGGAGCTGTAGTACCTCCTACCCATTCCAAATCGGGCAGCGAGGAGTTAATGTGGATGTGATGAGCATTACCCATCCCACCTGCTATGGGGCGGACAATGGGCAGATTGTGTTGTCTACCCAAACTCCTGATGTGGAGTATCTATTTGCGGATAGCAGCTATACCTCAGATTTTGGTGTTTACCAAGGGCTTCAGGCTGGTACATACCAGTTGGTGGTCAGACAAAAGGGACTGCATTCCTGTCAGTCGGATACATTGGAGATCACCCTTATAGCACCTGATCTTCTGTCCGTTTCTACCCTTACGGGAAATGCGGACTGTGGCCAGGCCAATGGTCAGGCTTCTTCGACAGTCTCCGGTGGCACTGCCCCTTATTCCATTCGATGGGAAAGCTTCTCCGGGAGCGAGGTGGATTCTTCGGCGCTTTCTGCAGGAAGGTATGTTGTCATTGTTCAGGATGCCCAATTGTGTGAAGCCAAAGACACCTTTGACATTGAGGACAATCCGGGTATTGAGATTGTAAATGTCAGTGTTTCTCCGGCAGATTGTACCTATCCGAATGGTCTGACCTCTTTTGTGATTAGCAACGGGGTATCTCCTTTCTTAATAGGGGAAGCGGATTTTTCGGATGCGGAAATCACCCTGTCCAATATGTTGGCGGGTGATACTACACTGACTGTCGTGGACAGCCGGGGTTGTTCCACTGACTTACTCCTCACTATCCCATCCCAAAATACCTTATTGGTGAGTCTGGATAGCTCCTATTTCACTACCTGCGAGGAGGCCAATGGAGCGATAAAGGTGAGCGCTTCCGGGGGTACTGCTCCCTACGCTTTTGAATGGCTAGGACTGGAGGTATCAGGCGATTCCATTAGCGGTTTGTCACCCGGGAGCTACTCGGTGCAGGTGACTGACGATCATGGGTGCAGTCGGGTTGGAGTTTATACAGTGATTTCATCCGATGGTGTAGAGGGTGTGGAATGGACCTTAGACAACCCTTATTGCGATCTGAACATTGGGGTGATCACAGTGGATACAGTCATGGGAGACTTTCCGCCATTCGGTCTGGTGCTCACCGGACCCGGTGGAGTTAGTTTCACTGACACTTATGTTCCCGGTGAGAAGGTGATTTTTAGTGACCTGGGTGCGGGCCTCTATCAGATATCTGTTGAGGACCAAAATGGTTGCCAATACATAGTCAATGGCTTGAAACTCGAAAATGACCCATCGCTGCTTCCGCAGTTTACCTGGGAAGTCATCAACCAAAGCTCTTGTGATCTGCCTACCGGTGTACTGCAAATCGAGCCACTATTGGGAGCCACTCCATTCACTTATCAGTGGTTTGATGAGGAAGGAAATGATCTGGGCATGACCGGTGCCAGAGGAACGGCCCTTACTGCCGGTGATTATGAAGTTATAGCCACGGATACTGCCGGGTGCGGCCAGCTCATTACAGTGCGCATGGAGGATCGGGAGAGTCCCGTATTATCGGTCACAGGTAAGACTACCTCCCCTGTTGGAGCTGCCAATGGTACACTTCAGGTACAGCTCACCAATGGGGTTGGGCCGGCTTCCGGGTATTACCTGGATACTACATTATCCGAATCAGGAGATTTTGAGCACTTACCACCGGGACAGTATTCCGTGGTAGGAATGGACAGCCTGGGTTGCCCTTCAGATACCGTGGTGGTGCAAATCATCGGTACTCCACAGCTGGACATCGCCTTTTTGTTTACTCAGGATGCCACCTGCGAAGTGCCGGATGGCAAGGTAGGCGTCCAGGCTTCAGGAGGCATTTCGCCCTACCTTTTTACATTGGAGGGGGAGATGGTGTCATCCACCATTACAGGACTTTCGCCCGGGTCATACTGGGTGGTAGTCACGGACGCCATAGGCTCTGAGGATTCTGTTTTGACCGAGGTGGAAGGATTGGAGGATCTTGCCGTTACCAATACTACCACATTGGTTTCATGTGAAGGCGCTTGTGATGGTAGCGCCCGCCTCTTCTCCTCCGGGGGATCAGGTAGGTATACCTTCAGCTGGAGTGATGGCGGCACCGGCGCATCCAGAACGGGACTATGTCCGGGTACTTACGGGTATGTGGTGACCGATGATCGTAATGGAGGATGTTACGTGGAAGACACATTGGTCATTGGAGAGCAACCATACCTTCGGATGAATCTGGTGAAACAGATAGCTCCGGATTGTTACAATGGTACCAATGGGCAGCTGACGGTGAGTGCTTCGGGAGGGGCGGGAGCTTATGCTTTCAGTTGGTCTACCGGACAAAGTACTGCCGGTATCAAAGGCTCCCCAGGTGAATATTGGGTTAGCGTAACAGATAAGACCCTGGGCTGTGTCGTCTCTGATACTTTTTATATTCTCAACACACCGGAAATCGCCGTGGTTGACACCCTCATTACCCAGCCATCCTGCTGGGGAAGTAAGACGGGAGCGGTTACATTGGTTATTGAAAACGCCAACTCACCGCTGGTCCGCTGGTCGAATGGTCAGATAGGCAAGACTGCCGTGAATCTGGCAGCGGGGACTTATACCTATGACATTCAGTCGAGCCTGGGTTGTACCCTGTCTGGTGAGGTGACTGTCACCGAGCGGGAAAGACTGACGGTGGCCACAGAGAAAATTGACAACCTGTGTGCGAATGCTTGTGCCGGAGAAATCAGCCTCACCATTTCCGGCGGGAAAAAGCCCTATAACATCCAGTGGACCCATGGTAGCAGTGTGAAGAATCCTAAATCATTGTGTAGTGGCACTTATGGTTATCGGGTACAGGATGCTTTTGGCTGTGTGGTAGAAGGCACGGTAGAAATACAGGAGCCGCCGGCGCTGGTGTTTCAGTCCGCCACTATTGGGCATGTATCCTGCTATCAGGGGAAGGATGGGCTCATCAAGCCGGTGATTGCCGGGGGAACGACTCCTTATACTTATGTGTGGTCTACCGGAGCTACTACACCCGAACTATCGGAGATCAAAAGGGGCACTTATACACTCTCTGTAACAGACGCCAATGGTTGCGCCATTCATAAATCCTATACAGTCACTGAGCCTGGCGGACTCACGCTCCTTTCTACGGTAAAATCCAACCCGTCCTGTACCGGTTACAGCGACGGGTGGATCCAAATCGAGCCTTACGGTGGCGTGGGCCCTTATTCGGTGAGCTGGGACAATGGTATGACCGGAACCCAGATTTCAGGGCTGTCTGCCGGGGCCTATCAGTTGGTTTTGACAGATTCAAAAGGATGTAGCATGGAGCGAAGGGTTGTGATTCAGGATCCGATAGGCATGCAGTTTTCCAATGTGACGTTCGAAAATCCCATTTGTCATAATGATGCCAATGGATTTATCTCCTTCCGTGTGGTCGGAGGAACTGGAGTTTATTCTTACCAGTGGTCTAATGCGGCTCAGACGTCCGTTCTGGAAGGCCTCGCATGGGGAGATTATAGTGTCACAGTGAAAGACGAGGAGGCTTGTGAGCTCAACCGTTCGTTTAGCCTTGAGAATCCAGAGGTACCCAATGTTACCGGTATCGATGATTCCTACATCATTTGTGGTGGTGGGGAGCTGTTTTTGGAGCCTCTGGAGCCATGGAAGACCTATGAGTGGTCAGGTCCGGATGAGTTCTTCAGTACTGAACCGGAAGTGATTCTTTCAGAAGGTGGTGAATATGACCTGGCAGTGACAGATGAAAATGATTGCCCTTCCGGAGCATCGACTTTTGTGGAGGTTTCAGAAAACCTGTTGGAAGCGGACTTCATCCGCATCAGTAAGGCGGTCACTTTTGAGCCGGTTGTATTTGTGGACCTGAGTACCCCAATGCCTGATGTGGTTACCTGGGTGCTGCCAGAAGATGAGTCGATTGTGATCAATGAGAGAACAGACATTTCTCTGGAGCTTGTTTTCACTGAGCCGGGTGAATACGAGATCGGTGTGCAGGTGAATCTGAGCGACTGTGCTTCGGAGATTTATAAAATCGTTACCGTGGCGGAGGCTGATGCCGGATCACGAACGGTAGGAAATACTGATAAAAACGCAGATCCGGTGGCGGTTCAGATTTTCCCTAATCCGACCAGTGATCTGATCAGATTGGTTTTTCATGCTCCATCAGACAACCCGGTGGAGGTACAGCTCATCAACCTGGATCAAACGGTGATCCGGTCTGAACGCCTTGCCGGCCGTCAGGATTATTTCATCGAATGGGATTTTTACGATGCTCCGGCAGGGGTATATCTGCTGGTGTTCAGCCACGGAGATCAGGTACAATCAAAACGAATCATGGTGTTGAAATGAAAGGATTGCGGGCGATAGGATATGTGATCTTGATGATCACCGGGACTTTTTTGCAAGGTCAGAATTTTTCAAAAGTAACCGTCACCGCCTTTGAGGCGATGACTGATGCGCGAGCAGAATGGGTGGATTTTAACAACGACAATTACCTGGACTTGTTCGTGTCAGGCACCAACAATGGTGGCACCTTTAAGGTGGTCGTTTATTTCAATAATGGGGATGATACTTTCAGTGCGTTGACCATTGCCAACCTGGACGATGTGGCCTATGATTTTGGCGATTACAACCATGATTCGTACATAGATATACTGCTCTCAGGCGTGGATAGTGGTGGGAATAAGTATTTCACCGTTTATAAAAACAATTCAGGAACCTCTTTTACCGCCCAGCCATTTGGGCTTTCAGGCTTTTCTCGAGGAGGTGTCAAATGGTATGATGTGGATCAGGATGGTGATTTGGACATTCTGTCCATGGGCCTCAATACGAGTAACCAGCGAGTGGTGGCTTTTTATGAGTATTCAGCAGGGAGCTATCAAACGGTTGCTACTTCCATTACCCCCTTAAGCAATGGGACAGTCGGCATCCTGGATGCCAATCAGGATGGGATTATTGAAGTGTTATTTTCGGGATTCAATACCAGTGGAGATGCCAAGACCGTCATTTACTCTCTGTCCAAAGCGTGGGAAACTACACTCTACACGGGTACCCTGGAAGGATATGCCCTAAACTCCCACAGTTTGGGCGATTACGATGAAGATGGGTTTGAGGATCTGCTCCTGACAGGGTTTTCTGAATCAGCCTCCGAATCTTCAGACCTCTTTACCAACAATCAGGTCAACAGCTTCATTCAGGAATCCTCATTCTTGCAAGATCTATCCGCTTCTTCCATCGATTTTGGTGACCTGGACAACGATGGGCTACTGGATATTTTCCTTACCGGCCTCAACGGGTCTACCAAGTACATTCAATATTATCGGAATGCCGAAAGTGCAGGCAACTACTCTTTCTCTACAGTGGCGGTGAGCATGGAAAATATCTTTGATGGGGACATAGCACTGGGAGACTATGACAATGATGGTGACCTGGATGTCTTTCAGGTTGGAAATTCTGACCTGTCTTTCCAGGCCATCCTTTATGCCTCAGATATGGAAGCTACCCGGGTCAATGCGGCACCGAATGTGCCGGTGATCGTTTCGGGGGTGACCAGCGAAGATTCAGTCACGCTCACCTGGAATGCGGCCACTGATGATCTGACGGCAGGTGCGAGTGTCACCTACAATTTTTATATCAGCACCAATCCTTCAGGCAGCGGTCTGGTGGCGGCACCCTTGTCGAACCTCACCAATGGGTATCGGCGGGTAATGCTCCCGGGTAATGCCCGAAATCAGACTTCTTTCACCGTGCATCAGTTGCCTGAGGGTATTTACTACTGGGCGGTACAGGCTGTGGACAACAATTTCAAAGGATCGAACTTTGCCGCAGAGGAGAGTTTTACGGTGTGCTATGCAGTGAACCTGGGCAATGACACCACCATTTGTAAGCAGGAATATGTGGAGTTAGAGGTGGAGGATCCCGAAGCGGATGTGGTGAACTGGTACACAAAAACCGATGGGCTGGTGCAGAGTAATTCATTGACTTACAATCACCAGGCGCTCAAGAAAGACACCATTATCGCAGAGATCACCAAGACTTTTGGGTGTACGGTCTATGACACACTGATTGTGGAAGTCTACGATCTGCCATCTTTCAATCTGGGCAATGATACTACCATTTGCTACGGTCAATATTTTGACCTGTCGGTAAGTGATTTGGGCATCGTTGGGCTGGACAGTGTGAACTGGTACAGCACCGGTCTGGGGAGTTTGCTCCAAAACAATGAGTCACTCAGTTATGAAGTACTGACCAAAGACACCTTGATCGCTGAGGTATTCAATGTCAACGGCTGTGTGAACTGGGACACGCTGATTGTGGAAGTGTATGAGTTGCCGTCTTTCAATCTGGGCAATGACACCACTATTTGTTACGGCCAGTATTTTGGCCTGTCGGTGAGCGATTTGGGCATCGTTGGTCTGGACAGTGTGAACTGGTACAGCACCGGTCTGGGGAGTTTGCTTCAAAACAATGAGTCACTCAGCTACGAGGTACTAACCAAAGACACCTTGATTGCTGAGGTATTCAATGTCAACGGCTGTGTGAACTGGGATACGCTGATTGTGGAAGTGTATGAGCTGCCATCTTTTGATCTGGGCAATGACACCACCATCTGTTATGGTCAATATTTTGACCTGTCGGTGAGTGATTTGGGCATCGTTGGGCTGGACAGTGTCAACTGGTACAGCACCGGTCTGGGGAGTTTGCTCCAAAACAATGAATCGCTGAGCTATGAAGTGCTGACAAAGGACACCCTGATCGCTGAGGTATTCAACATGAACGGCTGTGTGAACTGGGACACGCTGATTGTGGAAGTGTATGAACTGCCATCTTTTGATCTGGGCAATGACACCACCATTTGTTACGGTCAATATTTTGACCTGTCGGTGAGTGATTTGGGCATCGTTGGGCTGGACAGTGTCAACTGGTACAGCACCGGTCTGGGCAGTTTGCTCAAAGATGATGAGTCACTCAGTTATGAAGTACTAACCAAAGACACCCTGATCGCTGAGGTGTTCAATGTCAACGGCTGTGTGAACTGGGACACGCTGATTGTGGAAGTGTATGAGCTGCCGTCTTTTGATCTGGGCAATGACACCACCATTTGTTACGGCCAGTATTTTGACCTGTCGGTGAGTGATTTGGGCATCGTTGGGCTGGACAGTGTGAACTGGTACAGCACCGGTCTGGGGAGTTTGCTCCAAAACAATGAATCGCTGAGCTATGAAGTGCTGACAAAGGACACCCTGATCGCTGAGGTATTCAACATGAACGGCTGTGTGAACTGGGACACGCTGATAGTGGAAGTGTATGAGCTGCCGTCTTTCAATCTGGGCAATGATACTACCATTTGCTACGGTCAATATTTTGACCTGTCGGTGAGTGACCTGGGCATCGTTGGGCTGGACAGTGTCAACTGGTACAGCACCGGTCTGGGGAGCTTGCTCCAAAACAACGAATCGCTGAGCTATGAAGTACTTACCAAAGACACGCTGATTGCTGAGGTGTTCAATGTCAACGGTTGTGTGAACTGGGACACGCTGATTGTGGAAGTGTATGAGCTGCCGTCTTTCAATCTGGGCAATGACACCACCATCTGTTATGGTCAATATTTTGACCTGTCGGTGAATGATTTGGGCATCGTTGGGTTAGACAGTGTCAACTGGTATAGCACCGGTCTGGGGAGTTTGCTTCAGAACAATGAGTCACTCAGCTATGAAGTACTGACCAAAGACACCCTGATCGCTGAGGTGTTCAACGTGAACGGCTGTGTGAACTGGGACACGCTCATTGTGGAAGTGTATGAGCTGCCATCTTTCAATATGGGTAATGACACCACGATTTGCTACGGGCAGTATTTTGACCTGTCGGTGAGTGATTTGGGCATCCTTGGGCTGGACAGTGTGAACTGGTACAGCACCGGTCTGGGGAGTTTGCTTCAAAACAATGAATCACTGAGCTATGAAGTACTGACGAAGGACACCCTGATTGCTGAGGTGTTCAATGTCAACGGCTGTGTGAACTGGGACACGCTCATTGTAGAAGTGTACGAGCTGCCGTCATTCAACCTGGGCAATGACACCACCATCTGTTATGGTCAATATCTTGACCTGTCGGTGAATGATTTGGGCATCGTTGGGTTAGACAGTGTCAACTGGTATAGCACCGGTCTGGGGAGTTTGCTTCAGAACAATGAGTCACTCAGCTATGAAGTACTGACCAAAGACACCCTGATCGCTGAGGTGTTCAACGTGAACGGCTGTGTGAACTGGGACACGCTCATTGTGGAAGTGTATGAGCTTCCGGTTTTTGATGTAGGTAGGGACACATCGGTTTGTTATGAGCTGTCTATTTTGCTGGAGACAGGCCCCTTGTATGATGAGGTCAATTGGTATTCAAAATACACCGGTGAAAAGCTCCAGTCGGAGAGTTGGTTTTTCAATTATCAGGTCACTGCCACCGACACCCTGATCGCTGAAGTCTACGACGTAAATCGTTGCCTGAATTTTGACACCATTCGCATTGAGATGGACCCGCTACCGGACCATTCCCTGGGGCCAGATCAGCGAATATGCCTTCTGGATACTGCATATCTGGCCGTAACGGGCAGTTGGCCCGAAGTGAACTGGTACACCGATGGGGATCAACTTTTGCAGACCGATCAGGCCACCTATGATTTTAAAGTGGAAGAGACCATCGAAATCTGGTCGGAGGTCTATTCCGAGAAGGGATGCGTACAGTACGATACCATTCTCGTGGAAATGCTTCCGCTGCCCACCTTTGAGCTTCCAGAGGAGCGCATCTATTGTTTTGGAGATACGATTACCAACAGTGTAGGAAACATCGGCCAATCTTATGAGTGGCGGGATGGTGAGCAAAATTTACTTTCGGCAGCTTCCCTTTGGGAAACGATTGCCAGCGAGTCTTTGACTGTTTCCCTGCTGGTAACGGATGATAATGCCTGTACTTATTCAGACACCATGAGTGTCTGGGTTAATTCGCTTCCACAGTTCACCATTCAGGGAAATCCGGTGATTTGTCAGGATGATTCCACTACGCTGAGCATCGAGTTTGATTCGCCGGACTCTACGCATTGGTACACCGCATCGACGAGTCTTTTTATCAACACTGAGACGGTACGGTTATCACCGGATCAAAACACGTGGGTGTTTGCCGCCCTGATTGACCAAAACGAATGCCTGTGGACGGACTCGGTAGAGGTGATTGTCAACGAGCGGCCACTTGCGCTGGCCGGGCGCGATACCTTGATTTGCTACGGTGGAGAAACCCTCCTGGGAGCAGACTACATGGAATCAGATTGGACCTACCAATGGACACCAGCTTCAGGATTGACGCATGCAGATCTTGCAAGACCTTTGGCTACCCCTGAAAGCACCACAGCCTACCAGTTGGAGGTGATCAATGCAGAAGGTTGCAATGCCATCGATTCGGTGTGGGTGCAGGTCAACCCCAAAATCACGGTGGATGCCGGACCGGATGTGGCGATCTGTTTGGGAGATACCATAGCCATCGGAGGGGTGCCTACGGCCAGTGGGAGCCTGTTTGGTTACCAGTATAGCTGGAGACTGGAAGCCGGGTTGAAAGATATTTATGCGCCCAATCCGCAAGTGGCACCCGAGGTGACTACCCGTTATTACCTGGAAGTCTATTCCGGCTACTGTCCTCCGGGTGGTGATTCGGTGCTAGTCACCGTCAACTACTCCCCCGAAATTACCGTGAGTGCGCAGCAAAGCGTCGGTCCTGATGAGTCCGTGATGCTTTCTGCTGATGGGGGAGTAACATATGTCTGGACACCGGAAAACACCCTGAATGATCCCTTTTCGGCTACCCCACTAGCTTCACCTTTGGCAACTACCTTATACACTGTGCAGGTCACGGACGAAAATGGGTGCGAAAGTACAGGTCAGGTGAATGTACTCGTGCAAAATGTGATTTTCATCCCGAACCTGTTTACACCCAATGGGGATGATAGCAATGACACCTTTCTGGTGTATGGATCGGGCATTGCCACCATCGACTTTCAGGTTTATGACCTTAACGGAAACAGAATTTACCACACCAGAAATGTGGAGGAGGCAACCCTCCTTGGTTGGGATGGCACCTACCAGGGAGCAGAGATGGCCAACGGCACCTACATGTGGTCCATCAGTGGGCGGTTTCACAATGGCACTCCATTGAAATTTAATGGTCAAAGTAAAGGAACTATAAAGCTGCTGAGATGAGAAAGCTATACTTGATCGGATTACTCCTAATGTCCACGGTGGGCGTGGCCCAGCGCTCGGTTTATACGCTGCGTCAGTACACGCCGCTGCTGATCAATCCAGCCAGCCCGACGCTCAATTATGATGCGGAGGTCTCCATGTTTCATGAGGAGGTAGGGATTGCCACAGGGGAGTACCTCACGACCAACAGCTTCAACGGAGATTATGTCTTCGTACAGAAAACTACTGGTCGGAAGTGGATCGGGATCGGGCTGAATGCCCTGGAGCGGGATGCCGGAAAATCTGATTTGCTCAAACGATATGAGGCCGGACTGACGGTGGCGACACCCGTGCGGCTCACCGTTCACCAGTCGCTGCATTTTGGAATGAACGCTACTTACGTAAGCACCCGCACTTCTATGGAGCATTTGTCCACAGGGTCTCAATGGATCGCTAGCGAGTTTCGGTACGATCCCAGCGCCGGATTGGGGGAGTCTTTTGAGGTTCAAAATGTCACTTACACGAGCCTGAGTACCGGGCTCATCTGGGCGCTGGAGAAGGATGGTCAGCAGCACTCTTCGGTCGGTTTGGCCATCTGGGATGTGAATCGTCCCAACCAGTCCTTTTTTGACTCAGAGGCTCGTACACCACTTACCTATCAGCTACATGGTCAGACCAAACTCTATGAGAACCATCGGGTGGCGCTGTCCCCGGCATTTTATTACCTCCGGTCCGGTTCTGTCAACAGCTATGTAGCGGCCTTGTCTGCCAAACTGCTCTTTCAGAATGAAAATCCTTATGACCTGCTGAGGTCTGGCAATGTGGACCTGGTGGCACGCTATGGGTTTAATCGTGATGCCTCGGTAGGCGTGGTGCTCAACCAGCCCGGATTTTCTGCGGGGGTGGCTTACAACTTTCCTTTGGGAAATGAAAACCAGTACCTCCGAGGTGGCCTGCAGGTAGGGATCACGCTGAGTCGCGCCCTCTGGAAACCAAGGCCACAGAAAATCACCATTGAGGCGGTGCCAGCGCGCAGGAGTTTTGATTTTGAAACCCAAAAAACGGTGGTTCAGCAAACCGAAGTGGATCAGATCCGGTCAGAGCTGGAGGCTGTTGACCAGGTGAAGGCTCTGCAATTTGAATTGTCCAAGGATTTTCGCTTTGCCTTTGGCAAAGCAGATTTGGGAACGGAAAGTGAGCCATTCCTGGATGAGGTGTATCAGCTCCTTTCGGAAAACCCCAACTGGCAGCTGCAAATCATCGGTCACACGGATAATGTGGGTAGCAAGCATGCGAATTACGAACTGTCGGTGGCTCGGGCACAGTCCGTGGCAGATTACCTCATTCGCAAGGGTTTTGATGCCGGGCAGTTGGTGGTGACCGGACGGGGAGATACTGAGCCGGTGGCCGACAATGCTACCCCAGAGGGTAAGGCACGAAACAGACGGGTGCAATTTTTAATCAATGTGGCGAATGAGGAGTAATCACACGGCCATATCGTCTTTTTACCAGAAGCTCATGAGGGCTTTCACTCCCCTCTCACGGGTTCGTCGGGGGCTGATGATGCTCGCATTGGTAATGGGCTTTACATATTCGGGTCAGGCCCAAAACCTGGAGAATCTCGGCAAAGGAGACGCCTTTTCCATGTCGGGTGGCATCAATGCCAATCAGGTGTTTTATCAGGCGAATGGAGTGGCTGATCGGCGCGATCCTTATAATTATTTCCTTTCGGGAAACCTCAATTTTGTCCTCTACGGATGGAGTGTTCCGTTTTCTTTTTCCTACTCCAATCAAAACGCCACTTTTCAGCAGCCCTTTAATCAATATGGCCTCAGCCCGACCTATAAATGGGTGACAGCTCATTTGGGCTACCGGAGTATGACGTTTTCCAAATATTCGCTGGCCGGACATTTGTTTCTGGGGGCGGGTGTGGAGCTGACACCCTCAGATAAAATCAAAGTGGCCGCCATGTATGGGCGATTGCAAAAGCCCGTAGAGCTGGACACCACCAAAGCCGCCAATTTACCTGCCTACCGAAGAATGGGGGGCGGTGCAAAAGTCACGCTGGGAGGGAGCACTCACAGTGTGGACCTGACCTTCTTTCGGGCAGCCGATGAAGTTTCATCCCTCCAGACGGACCCACGCAACATGGAGATTTATCCAGAGGAAAATTTTGTGGTGAGTCTCGGAGTAAGTACCAAAGTTTTCAAGCGCCTTTCCTTCAAAGGGGAAATGGCTTCCAGTGCCATCACCAGCGACAGTCGTGCGGAAGATGTGCAAGCCAACAATGCCTATGATCAGTTGGACTTTTTGTTTCAGCCAAAGACCTCTTCGGCGTACTACCTGGCCATGAATGGGGCCCTGCAATACCAGTTTAAAAAGTCAGCTTTTGGGGTGGCCTATGAGCGTGTGGATCCAGGATATCGCACATTAGGAGCCTATTATTTTAATAATGACCTGGAGAATATCGCTCTCACGCATAGCTCCCGTTGGCTCAATCAGAAGCTGAGTGTGAGTGCGCGTGGCGGCTTGCAGCGCAACAACCTGGATAAGGATGAGCTGAATACCATGAATCGATTGTCGGGAGCGCTCAGCCTGAATTATCAGATTTCACCACGTATCGTTTCCACAGTCAACTATTCCAACTTTAGCACAGTGGTCAACTTCCGCACCCCTGAGCAGCAGTTTAATCAGGTGACCCCTTACGATAATCTGGACACCCTCAACTACCGGCAGATCTCTCAAAATGCGTCCCTGGGGCTCAACTTTATCCTGGGCGAGAGCAAGGAACGGCGGCAAAACCTCAACATGAACGTGGCCTATCAGCAGAGTGCTGATGAGCAGGGGGGTGAAGCCCTGAACACAGGGAGCCAGTTTTACAATTTCAACTCATCCTATAGCATGAACCTGCAACCCCAGGCGCTGACCCTGAGCCTTTCGGGCAATGCGAATGTGTCTGAGTCACCGACGACCCAAAACCTGATCTATGGGCCTGCACTTTCGGTGCGAAAGAGTCTGCGTGACAACAAGGTTTCGCTCACGGGTACGCTTTCTTATAATAATTCTCAGGCCAATGGGGTGCTTGCCAGCAGGGTGGTCAACCTGCGGATGGGTGCCAACTATGTGCTGCTGGAAAAGCATCAGTTCAACCTCAATGTGACAGCCGTCAATCGGTTTTCTCCACAAAACGAAACCCAGCAGCGCTACCGCGAATATGTAGCTGAGCTCGGTTATAACTATAATTTCAACATCAAGTGAAGGACATGCTGAACCATAGGGTCATGAAATGGAAAAGCGGGGTACAGGTGTCACTGCGGGTGATCATGGTGCTGAGTTTGATCCTGGGCGCTCGGTTGCTATCGGCCCAAACCTACCCCGTACAGGTCACCACCACGCTCATTCCCCCATACAGCCCCGTGCTGTCTTACTACACGGCAGCAGATGCCAACAACCTGCAAGTGATCATCCACGTGATGGAGCTCGACCGCCGCGACCTGCGGGCCAAACTCCGCGTGACCATAGAAGGAGCCGGCGTGCGGCTCTACACCAGCCCCGCCTATGTGCCCCCGGCCCTCGTGCTGCAGGGTGGCGTACCCGAGATGCTCTCAGGCTTCGACATTCGAGGCTACCTCAACCCCAACAACCTTATTTTCGAAGGCATCACCCGCGCAGAGTTTATCAAAAGCGGC
>Ga0209634_1000041_pt1 | contig 135111 bp, 125 predicted proteins | sample LinPmetageLP40_FD_184043 | JGI IMG/M metagenome (GOLD analysis project Ga0209634, IMG submission 184043) | Marine viral communities from the Pacific Ocean - LP-40 (SPAdes) (version 2) | ecosystem: Environmental > Aquatic > Marine > Oceanic | place: Pacific Ocean | collected 2010-08-26
CACTGGCAGATCCTGATCGCCATTCTTCTAGCAGCATTTGCTGGATCGTTTGTCAGATATAACTCATTAGACGGTGTAACAGCTAAATTTTTGGGTATGACATATCTCTCAATATTTGAATATATTGGAACTCTTTTTCTTAATGCGCTTAAAATGATCATCGTGCCTTTAATTGTATCTTCAATTATTGTTGGGATAGCTGGAATAGGTGATGCAGTCAATTTAAGGTTAATTGGCGCAAGAACTATAATTTTTTATGCTGTGACTACAATATTCGCAATATTTATCGGTCTTTGTCTTATAAACCTGGTAGCTCCAGGTTATGTTGATAACGAGCCGGCTGGAAAGTTACTTTCATTGAATAGCCACGACACTGATGCACTGTCAGAAAATATCAATAGCAGGGGTGTTTCTGATGTGGCAAACATCTTCATACGAATGGTTCCCCCAAATATAATAAAGGCTGCCGCTGACGGGCAAATGCTTGGGTTGATATTTTTCTCGATTCTTTTTGGTTATTTCATGACTAAACTTCCAGCCCAATTAAAAGGATCATTTTTTAATTTTTGGGATTCAATATTTCGTGTAATGATGGGTATTACTGAACTGATCATGAAATTTGCACCAATTGGAGTTTTTGGTCTTGTTGCAGGTGTCATAGCTAAAACTGGTTTCGATGCAGTTAAGCCCCTTGCGGTATTCTCCATAACAGTTGTTGCTGCACTAATAATACATGCAGTAGTGATCTTGCCTCTCATGCTGAGATACATCGCAAGAATAAATCCAGTTACTACAATTAAAGCAGCGTCCTCAGCGATGCTAACAGCTTTTTCCACTGCATCATCCTCTGCAACATTACCTGTTTCCATGAAAGTTTTAGAAAAAAATATAGGGGTATCTAACAAAATATCAAGCTTTGTCCTTCCACTTGGAGCAACAGTTAACATGAATGGGACGGCCCTCTACGAGTGTGCTGCGGCGATGTTTCTTGCTCAAGCATATGGACTAGAACTCAGTATGGGTGTTCAGTTTACCATTGTCGTTGTTGCTCTACTTACATCTATTGGTGTAGCAGGTGTCCCATCCGCATCACTGGTAGCAATTGCTATTATTCTCGGTAGCATTGGTCTTCCAGTTGAGGCTATAGGAGTATTAATGGTTTTTGATCGGATTTTAGACATGTTTCGTACGAGCATTAACGTATGGGGTGATATCGTCTGCGCTACAATAATTGCAAGGCTTTCAGGTGAAAAAACCAATGTCAGTATCCCACAGAGCGGAAATCACAGTTAATGGATCCTATAAGCCAAGGTATAGTTGGATCCTCTTTCTCGCAATCATGCGCTCGTAATAAAAAGTCACTAGTGCTTATTAGTATTATAGGTTTTTTATCCGGTGTCGCACCAGATATTGATATTTTTATAAGATCAGAAAAAGATCCACTTCTATTTTTAGAGTTTCACCGGCAGTTCACACACTCCCTTATTTTTATACCCATTGGGGGAATAATATGTGCATCATTTTTTTATTGTTTTTCTAGAATTCGAACGTATATTTCTTTTAAAGAAGTTTGGTTTTTTTCAACAATAGGGTACGGAACACACGGCCTCTTAGATGCATGCACTAGCTACGGGACTCTACTTTTTTGGCCTTTTAGTTATGAGCGAATAAGTTGGAACAATATATCCATTATTGACCCTTTTTTTACTATCCCGTTAATAGTATTTGTTATTTTAGGCTTATACCTAAAAAAAATATATTTCTCGAGACTTGCTGTAGTTTGGGCCCTGTCTTATCTACTATTAGGCGTAATTTTAAATGAAAAGGTTCTAAATATAGGCAAAAACTTAGCTGAAAAAAGAGGGCATAAAATCACTACGGTCAACGCAAAACCAACCTTTGCAAACTTATTTTTATGGAAGGTTATATATGAAAACAAAGGTATTTTTTATACTGATGGTATAAGAATTTTCCCAACAATAAAAATTATTGAGGGTGACAGCATACCCAAACTAGACCTAACAAAAGACTTTCTTTGGTTAAATCCAGAATCACAACAAGCAAAAGATATTAAACGATTTGCTTGGTTTAGTCAGAGCTACCTAGCAATCTCACCAACAAATAAAAATCTTATAGTAGATGTTCGATATTCTATTCTTCCAAACCAAATATCAGGCCTGTGGGGTATAGAGTTAAGTCCAGAGGCAGACTTCATTGAGCATACAAAATTTATATCAAACCGCAATAAGTCAGAAAATAGAATTAAGGCGCTTATTGGTATGATTGTTGATGGATAATACTTATTAATTTTTTAATCATTAATCAATATGATTAATGAAAGTTCATTTAGGTAGAAAGTATGAAAAACATCGACAAGATAGATAAAGATTTATTTTGGATGAAAGAAGCATTAGCTCTTGCAAAAAAATCACTAGATAATGGGGAGGTACCCATTGGGGCTGTAATAGTAAAAAATCAAAAATTAATAAGCAGTGCCTTTAATATGCCCATAATAACCTGTGACCCAACAGCCCACGCAGAAATTTTAGTATTAAGAAAAGCAGGGCAGCTCACTAAAAATTATCGCTTACCAGATACTACTCTATATACTACTATTGAACCTTGCACTATGTGCATAGGGGCAATGATCCATGCACGAATATCAAGATTAGTTTTCGGTGCAACAGAGCCGAAAGCTGGTGCTGTAGTCAGCTGTTTAAAGATACCTGAGATGTTTCACTATAATCATAAGTTACAGGTGAAAGGAGGAGTCATGGCAGAAGAAGCCAAAAAATTAATAACTGATTTTTTTAAAATGAAGAGAGACCTTCGCTTATAATATAGGTAATTTTTTTTAGTATATGATTTAATAAAATTTACATGCAATATTTTAACGAATCGCTAATTTTTTACGAAATTAAATAACCTCTATTTAAATAACCGGTAATTATTGCTGGCTTTTGAGACTCAAAAATAATGCTTATTTTCCAGGGATCACCTCCTTTTTCTGAATTTCGAAATAAAAAAATACTCGAATCTATTCAAAAAATAGAGCCACTAATAACTAATATCTGTGCTCAATATATTCATTTTGTAAAAGTTAACAAAGAGCTTACAAGAGCTGAGTATGAAACTCTTAGCTCTTTATTGTCTTATGGTCTAAAGTCAAACTCTGTCAAACTCAAAGGATCAATGTATTTAGTAGCACCAAGGCCTGGAACTATCTCCGCATGGTCAACAAAAGCCACCGATATAGCACGTAATACAGGCTTACTTTCAGTTAGAAGGATAGAAAGGGGTATTGCTTTTTACCTATGGGGGGAAGCCAGTCAAGCAATAAATGAATCTTTATATCCGGTTATCGCGGATCGTATGACAGAAAAAGTTTTTCTTAAAATCGGTGATGCTGAGCTTTTGTTCAAAGATCAGAATGAGTCAACGATGAACAAAATTCCAATTCTATCGAGTGGAATAGCTGCATTAAAAAAGGCTAATTCAAGCCTCGGTCTAGCTTTAGCTGATGATGAAATTAATTATTTAGTTTCTAGTTTCAAAAAACTAAAAAGAGATCCTACTGATGTTGAGTTAATGATGTTTGCTCAAGCTAATTCTGAACACTGTCGCCATAAAATATTTAATTCTAGATGGACAATTGACGGAAAAAAGAAAGATAAATCACTTTTTGAGATGATAAAAAATACATACAAACAATCAAAAAAAGGTGTTCTATCAGCCTATGATGACAATGCAGCTGTAATAATGGGAAATACTGCTGGGAGATTTTATCCAGACCCTAAAACTAAAATATATGCATCTAAAGTAGAGCCTATTAATATATTAATAAAAGTTGAGACCCATAATCATCCAACCGCTATATCACCTTTTTCAGGTGCTGGTACTGGTTCTGGAGGAGAGATTCGCGATGAGGGTGCAGTCGGCAGAGGCTCAAAGCCAAAAGCTGGATTAACTGGTTTTACTGTCTCTAACCTAAATATACCTAGTTTTCTTCAACCTTGGGAGCAGATGTATGGAAAACCTAATCGTATTGCATCACCTTTAAAAATAATGATTGATGGACCATTAGGTGGAGCTGCTTTTAATAACGAATTTGGAAGACCCAATATATGCGGTTACTTTCGAACTTTCGAGGCGGATTATTTAGGAGAAAGGCGAGGTTATCATAAACCTATAATGATAGCTGGAGGATATGGAAATATTCGAACCAAAGATATTAAACAGTTTGCCTTTAAGCCTGGTTGTAAACTTATCGTTATAGGTGGTTCTGCAATGCTTATCGGCCTAGGTGGAGGGGCCGCTTCATCTATGGAGACTGGCTCAAGCGACGAGGATCTCGATTTTGCATCTGTGCAAAGGCAAAATCCTGAGATGGAACGTCGATGTCAGGAGGTAATTGACCAATGCTGGCAACTAGATGATCTAAATCCAATCGCATTTATTCATGATGTTGGTGCAGGCGGTTTATCTAACGCTTTTCCAGAATTAGTTAAAGATGGAGGTTGTGGCGGTAAGTTTGAATTAAGGGATATACCAAGTGATGATGCAAGCATGTCTCCTCTAGCAATATGGTGTAATGAGGCTCAAGAACGATATGTTATGGCTGTAGACCCCCGTAATCTATCTATTTTTGAAGAAATCTGCCAACGAGAAATGTGCCCATATGCAATTGTTGGTGAGTCGCTAGAAAAAAAACAAATCGTCCTTTCTGATAAAAAATATAATTTAAACCATATAGATCTGCCAATGTCTGTTCTTTTTGGTAAACCACCTAAAATACACAAAAATGTTCAAACAAAAAATCATATTCCCAAACTATTTGATTTATCCAAAATTACGATCACTAAAGCTATTGATCGTGTTATAAAGCACCCCGCTGTGGCTAGTAAAAGTTTTTTGATAACAATTGGTGACCGGAGTGTTACAGGAATGGTTGCAAGAGATCAGATGGTTGGCCCATGGCAAGTTCCAGTTGCAGACTGTGGTGTCACTGTATCAAGCTTTGACACTTTTGCGGGGGAAGCTATGGCTATGGGCGAAAGACCTCCATTAGCATTATTAGATGCAGCAGCATCGGCAAGAATGGCGGTCGGTGAAGCAATTACAAATATTATGGGCTGTGATATAACAAATATTTCTGATATTAAGTTATCGGCAAATTGGATGTCTGCTTCTGGTCATGAAGGTGAGGATGAAAAACTTTATCGTGCTGTTGAAGCCGTGGGCTTAGACTTCTGTCCTAAACTAGGTATAGCTATCCCAGTAGGTAAGGATTCTATGTCCATGAAGACATCCTGGAAAGAGGCTAATGACCAAAAATCTGTTACATCACCGTTATCGCTAATAATTACTGCATTTTCACCTGTAAATGACGTTAGAAGAACTCTAACTCCGCAAATAATTGTGGATGTTGAGAATACTTCACTTATATACATTGACTTAGGTCAAAATAAAAATCGTATGGGGGGCTCTATTCTCGCTCAAACCTATAATTCTATAGGTGAAAATCCTCCAGATATAGATGACGCTATTTTACTCAAGAATTTCTTTACAGTTATCCAAGATCTTAATAGGGCTGATATGCTTCTTTCTTATCACGATCGTTCGGATGGTGGTCTATTTACTACCTTGATTGAGATGGCTTTCGCTGGCCATACTGGAATAGATATAACTTTAGATGAATCCGGAAATAAAGTTTTAGAGATCCTCTTTAATGAAGAGCTAGGTGCTGTTATTCAGGTTCCTGAGCAAGAAATTACTTATATTAAAAGTTGTTTTTCTAAGATTAATATACCCGCAACTAAAATTGGGGAATTGAATGACAGCAAGCGGATAAAAATAACTAATAAAACAGAAATTATTTATAGTAAAAACTTGTTTGAGCTTAAAAAAGATTGGAGCGAAACAAGCTATCAGGTTCAAGCAATAAGAGGTAATTCCAACTGTGCAAAACAAGAGCACGATGAACTATTATTAGATAATCCTGGGCTTCAAACAAAAATTAGTTTTGATATAAATGAAAATATAGTGACTCCATTTATTAATCAGAATATAAAGCCGCGAGTTGCAATACTTCGAGATCAAGGAGTGAATGGTCACATTGAAATGGCTGCTGCTTTTGATCGAGCAGAATTTGATTCTGTAGATATACACATGAGCGACCTTGTTGATGGAAGATTAGACTTAAAGTCCTTTAAAGGGCTTGTTGCATGCGGGGGATTCTCATATGGTGACGTTTTGGGTGCAGGAGAAGGATGGGCAAAATCTATACTATTTAATTCACAACTCAAGGATATTTTTCAAAACTTCTTTCACCAAAAAGATGTTTTTTCTCTTGGTATTTGTAATGGCTGTCAAATGCTAGCTAACCTTAAATCCTTAATTCCCGGTGCAGAAAATTGGCCTAAATTTGTAAGAAATAGTTCAGAGGAGTTCGAAGCAAGATTTTCATTAGTCAAAATAGAAAAAAGTCCCTCCATTTTTTTAACTGGTATGGAGGGATCAGTTATACCTGTAGCAGTTTCTCATGGTGAAGGCAAAGTGGAGTTTGATGGCGATAGTCAATTAAATCAAATCATCTCTTCAGGTGGAATATCTCTTCGATTCGTAGACAACTCTATGATAACAACTGAAAAATACCCCTTTAATCCTAATGGCTCAAAATCAGGAATTACAGGTGTTACAAGTCTTGATGGAAGAGCTAGTATCATGATGCCTCACCCTGAGAGAGTTTTTCGCTCTGTAACTAACTCATGGCATCCTAAAGACTGGAATGAAGATGGTCCTTGGTTAAGAATGTTTCGTAATGCTAGGTGTTTCGTTGATTAAATAGAGGGATTGTTTGCTGATTTTTTGCTAAAGACTAGAGTAATAAGCTGCTAAATTATGAATATCCTCATCTGTAAGCGATTTTGATATTATATTCATAATTGAATTTACTCTTTTTCCATCTCTAAAATTTTTCATCTGCAGAGAAAGATAACCGGTCTTTTGTCCCGCTAAATTTGGCCACATAGGATTACGACTAATACCATTTACACCATGACAGCCAGCGCAAGCTACTGCTTTTTCTTTTCCAGCAATTATATCTGCAGCATAGGAATAGTGGGATATTGTTAGTGTTATTATCATACACAGTAACAATTTATATACACTTTTCATTTTAACTCCAATAGTTACGTAAAGAAGAGTGAAGGATGGTTTTATTGATAACTTCGCGAATGATCATAAAAAAATCTACTTAAAAAAATTGATACAGTTAAAAGTGCTATTGCTCCGCTCTGGTGGGCTGCCGCAATTGATACTGGAACATAAAGCAAGATCGTGGCGATTCCTAAACATACCTGCAAGGTTAATAAAATTAACATACAAGTAAAAGCTGTTCTGACAATACTAGAATCAAATTTTCGTATTGCATTGACAGAGAAGCTGAGAATTAATACGAATAAAAAATAAGCGAACATCCGGTGATTAAATTGAATTGTAGTTATATCCTCAAAAGCAGACAACCAAATAGGCGATAAACTATATAACCCAACAGGTATAAAGGATTCACCCATGAGTGGAAAAGTTGAATAGGCTAGGCCTGCACGCGTTCCAGCAACTAAACCACCAGAGAGGATCATAATAAAAAGTAAACCTGTAATCGAATATGAGCCGACTCTAATTCCCTTAGTTATGTTGCTTATTGGCTTCATCAAAGAATACTTACTATTTCCTATTAGACCAAATGCAACCCACAATATATATGCGTAAATTATAACTGCATTACCCAAGTGTGCTGTTAGTCTATATTGACTCACAGATGGGATATTAACCAGGCCACTTTTTACCATGTACCAGCCTAAAAGACCCTGAAAACCACCTAAAAAAAACATTATTAATAACTTTGGTATTAATTTTCTTTTGATACGACCAGTAAAGTAAAAAAATAAAAAAGGAATCAAAAAAGCTATTCCAATAACTCGTCCTAAAATACGATGCAGGTATTCATACATAAAGATATATTTATATTCACTGATACTCATACCCATATTTATCTTTTGATACTCAGGATATAATTTATAGAGATCAAAGCTTGCCTGCCATTCTTTGTTGTTTAATGGTGGAATAATGCCCATTAAAGGTTTCCATTCAACCATAGAAAGACCAGAATGAGTAAGGCGGGTAACGCCGCCAAGCAAAATCATACAAAAAATCAATCCAGCGCAAAGAAATAACCAAGTGTAAATCTGGCGATTGTAAATTTCATTTTCTTTCAACTTGTTCATAAGGCCTTGTAAAAGATTTTTATATATAAATCATATTGTAGACCTCTAGAATATCTGGGCAACAAAGGATAGATTATTTTGAAGATTTACTAGATGTATATCATTTTAAGAGATATGCTTTTTTGTACCTCTTAGTGTTAACGGTAATTGAGCTAACATAAAAAAAGCAGAAAGTGGCGCCACAATAAAAGTTTTATAATTCACCCAGTATTCTTCTGAATTATTTCTCCATACAATCTCGTTAGCTACTGCTAATAATAGAAAAAAACAGCCCCACCTATATGTAAGTTTTACCCATGTTTCATTATCTAGATTAAATTGAGCACCAAAGAAAACCTGCATCATTGGTCGATCTAGAAACCAGCCACCGAGTAAAACGAGAGAGAATAAGCCATTGGCAACTGTGGGTTGTATTTTTATCAAAATACTCGTTCCAAAAATAACTGCAGCTAATGTAAAGATTGCTGAAAAAAATATACAGTAAAGAGGGAAAGGGGCTAATCGCTTTTCATTAAACCAAGATATCAAAAGAACAGCAAAACCCAGAGCAACCGATATAACTGCTGCTATATATATCCCGTAATAGTGGAAACCAATAAAAAAGCCAGCAAGTGGCAAAATTTCTATAAAAAATGCAAATACTTTCATTCTTTCCCCATATATTAATAACCAATAAATAATATTACATAAAGCAGATATATAAAATCTTTAAAGGTATATTTATCTATTTTTTAGTTTAAAATATTATCGACAAATTAGATAAATCTAACTTTTTAGCTTATGAAAGCTCCACTCGATATGTTGACTGCAACAAATAATTTACATACATCTTGGAAAGATGTTTTAGGCAATGAGTTTAAGAAACTGTATATGAAGAACTTATTTACCTTTCTTCAGTCTGAAGCTGATAAAGGTAAGGTAATTTATCCGCCGATATCAAATTGGTTTGAAGCTTTAAAAAGAACACCTTTTAATGAAGTGGATGTAATTATACTTGGGCAAGACCCATATCACGGGGAAGGACAAGCCCACGGCTTAAGTTTTTCTGTAAAACCAGAAATTGCAATTCCTGGATCATTACGAAATATATTTAAAGAACTCGTTACAGATATAAAAATATCAGAACCGCCCCACGGTTGTCTCACATCTTGGTCTGAGCAAGGAGTCCTGCTCCTCAACACCGTCCTTACTGTGGAAAAATCTTTACCTGGTAGCCATCAAAATATTGGATGGGAGACTTTTACAAATAAAATCATAGAAGAGTTAAGCGCACGAAAAAAAAATTTAGTTTTTATACTTTGGGGGAAAGATGCACAAAAAAAAACTGTTATTATTGACGGTGACAAGCATCTTATTCTCAAAGCTCCTCACCCATCTCCATTATCTTCATATAGAGGATTTTTTGGTTGCAGACATTTTTCTTTAGCAGAAAGATACATATATAAGAATTGTAGGAAAAAAATAAATTGGAATATATCTCCCAAAAAGAACTAATCTTCATCCATATTAAGTCTTATAGGAGGATGGCCTCCTTTAATTCTAATCCAATTTAAACCTTTAAAAATAATATCTATTTTGACCAAACGCCTTTCAACTAATTGTTTTTTTGGATAATCAATCAAAATAATCCCGATGAATATAGTTAGTAGTCCTTGGCCTGGCAAAAAAAGCATAAGCACTCCGCCAACTAGTAAAACTAACCCTAAAGCATTCTTTCCAGTCTTTATTGCTAGCTTGTAGTAAAAATTATCCTCATTATTATTTGATAGATCAATCGATGTGTTAAAAAAATAATCCTCTGGAATTAAACCTACCAGCCAAGGTAAAACCATCAAGCTAACAATAAAAAATATAGCCGAAAAAAAACTTAACCAGACCAATAGGCTTTGATTATCAGCAAGCCATTCAAACATTTAAAGCATTCCTTTATAGTTCATTGGCAATTTAACTTTTAATGTAATTCAGAGGTAAATATTGAATTTTTTCGATACTAGTATTGCCAATAGCCATACGATGAATTTCTGCAGCTTGATCTGTAAGAACCACTAAAAGCTCTTGAGCATTTGAGTCTATTTGTACACTAGATATCACATAGCCAGAAACCTGCTTTATATCTTCAACATAACAAGGTGTACCGGGAGGTGTAATCTGATCGCTATTTCTGATTATACGATATACTCTTCTTTTTAGTTTACCGAGATACTTCATTCTAGCAACCACCTCTTGTCCTGTATAACAGCCCTTGGTGAAACTTATGGCATCAAGGTGGTCTAAATTGAGCATTTGCGGCACAAAGGAACCTGAGGTCTCTTTTTGTAATACTGGTATTCCTGATTGTATATTTAGGGATTCCCAAAAATTATAATCTGCAACAGTTGATACAGCTGATAATTCATCCCATAGCTCTATTGCATGGTTTACAGGTATAGAAACAAGCTCTCTACCATCTTTATAAGAAAAATTTGAGCTTATATTAGACTGATAATCATGATTTATACGAACTAAACCGAACAAAGCATGAAGGTCTGTTGCATCCTTAAGAGCAACTTTAGAAAATGCTGCGTATTTAGAGAGGTCTTGAATCGTCAGATCAATCAAAGAACGGTGCATAATTAACAATAATCTACCGTCATTAGTTTCATGAAGTTGAAAGTTTGTTAGAGTGCGACCTTTTGGATTACATCTTGCGCCAAAAATACTATTTTCTTTTGAGAGCGAGCCAACATCACAAGTGATTTGCCCTTGAAGAAATTGCTTGGCATCCTGACCTTCAAGCTGAATCAAGCCAAGATGAGTTAATGGCACAAAAAAACCCAATTCTCTAGAGTAATCGGAAAATGGCAACGCTTTATCAAATGATACTTCTTTTTTATTTGAGAAATTTGCGCCATTTTTTTTTAAAAAAGAATGCCAGTTATTCATATATATCCACAATAAAATATCTTATATATATCTTAGTTCGTAAACCTAGCTAGTTCCACTATAATAAAAACTTACTTTTTCAACTAAAAGGTGTTGTTGATGGATATAAAAAGACTTTCATGGGCAAGCAGGCGCGGTATGCTTGAGTTAGACCTAATGTTCTTACCTTTTCTTGAAAAAGTATACCCCCAGTTAGCAATTGAAGATCAAATGAGATATTGGAAACTGCTAGAATGTGAGGATCAAGATCTTTGGAATTGGCTTATAGATCGAAAAGGCTCTAGTAATCCAGAGTTGCAAAAAATTATCGATATAATAAGGGATACTAGACATTTAGTTCGCCCATAATTTGAGTAAAAATAGGTTCAAACCGAATTAACAACAATATTTTGCGCGGCAAAGTTAATTGGCACCATGATTGTGTCCTTTGCAATTTTAGATAACTCGGGATAATCTAAAGTATAATGTAGTCCTCTGCTTTCTTTACGCTGTTTTGCACATCGAATTATTAACTCTGACACAAGGACAAGGTTTCGCAGCTCTATTAAATTTTTACCAATTTTATAATTACTATAATATTCCTGAATTTCTAATTGTAATAATTTCACTCTATGTTCTGCTCTTTCTAATCTCTTTTTGGATCTCACTATACCTACATAATCCCACATAAAGCGTCTGAGCTCATCCCAGTTATGAGAAATAATAACATCCTCGTCAGAATGGGTTACTCTGCTCTCGTCCCATGGTTTTGCAAATTGGAAGTCAGATATACCTGACATCCTGTTATTTATTTCTTCTGCAGAAATCCTGCCAAAAACCACACACTCTAAAAGAGAGTTACTAGCCATTCTGTTTGCACCATGCAAGCCAGTGAAGGCAGTTTCTCCGACGGCATAAAGATTCCATAAGTCAGTCTGCCCATATTGATTAACCATTAGACCACCACAAGTATAATGTGCAGCTGGAACTACTGGAATCAAATCACTTGTGATGTCTATACCAAACTTCAGGCAATATTTTTTGACAGAAGGAAAATGCTTATCAATGAATTTAGCTGGCTTATGTGTAATATCTAAAAAAACACAATCGCAACCCAACCTTTTTATTTCATAATCTATTGCTCTTGCAACTATATCTCTTGGTGCTAGCTCAGCTTTAGAATGAAACTTTGACATGAAGCGGTCTCCATTTGGAAGCCTAAGGTATGCCCCTTCACCACGTAAGGCTTCTGTTAGCAAAAAGGCTTTTGCATCAGGATGATATAAGCATGTCGGGTGAAATTGATTAAATTCAAGATTTGCAACTCTGCAACCAGATCTCCAGGCAAGTGCTATGCCGTCTCCAGTCGCTCCATCAGGGTTACTTGTATAAAGGTATGCTTTACTTGCTCCACCAGTTGCTAAAACTACAACTTTTGCATGAAAAACATCCACAGTATCTTTTTTTGTATCGAGAACATAAGCTCCCGTGCATCTCATCCGACTCGAACTTTTATCAGCTTGCGTTATTAGGTCTACAGCAATGTGATTTTCATAAAGTTTTATATTAGGATTACTCTTTACTTTGTCTGCTAAAGAGGCTGATACTTCTTTGCCTGTCGCATCTGCTGAATGAAGAATTCTTCGATGACTATGTCCGGCTTCTTGAGTAAGATGGTACTGATCACTTGAGTTTTGTGTAAACTCGACACCTTGCGCAACCAGCCAACGTATAGCCTCAGGACCTCTTTCTACAGCAGATCTCACAGTTTGCTCATGGCACATGCCAGCACCAGCTTTTATGGTATCCTGATAATGAGATTCTATTGAGTCTTCATGATCAAATACACTTGCAATTCCTCCTTGAGCCCACCAAGTGGCCCCGGATTCAATGGCACTCTTACTTAATATGGAAACCTTATACTTAGTAGCGAGCTCAAGGGCAACTGTCATTCCTGCTGCACCGCTACCTATTACAAGCACCTCTTGCTTATTGGGCATATTAATTTTTGCTCTTGTCAGGTCTAATTTAATTCAAGTAATGCTATTATAGTAAGTGATAATAAATTTCTCTGCCTTTTTTTGTATTGTAAATAAAAAAATCTAGGACATCGATGAAAAATGAGCAACCAAAAATTAGCGATGATCAACTGGTAGCTCGTGTCCAAAAAGGGGATAAGAGTGCTTTTGATCTGCTTGTGCTTAAACATCAATTTAAAGTGCATGCTATTGTTTCTAGATATGTTAAAGACTTCGATGAAGTCAATGATGTAGTCCAAGAAACCTTTATAAAGGCATATCGAGCACTCGAAAACTTTCGAAGTGAAAGTGCATTTTACACATGGCTTTATCGTATAGCTGTGAATACATCAAAAAATTATTTGCTTGCACGCAATAGACGTCCACCATCATTTGATCTTGATCTAGATGACTCTGAATATATAGAACAGAACAGCCAACTTCAGAATCACGATTCACCAGATAATATCCTTGCAAAAAACGAGCTAGAGAAAGTAATAAATATATCGATAAAAGAATTACCTGCAGATCTTCGCACTGTCTTAATGTTGCGTGAATTTGAAGATCTAAGTTATGAGCAAATTTCAGATATAATGGATTGTCCTGTAGGTACAGTGAGATCAAGAATTTTTCGTGCGCGCGAAGCGCTTGAAGAAAAAATAAAGGGAATGGAAAACTAGTTTTTTAAAATTGAACCTTTTGAGTTAATGTTGGTCATAAGTTATAAGTTAAATTTAAAATATTAATGGTTGTTAATATGAGCGTCAATGAACATCATTTGAAAGAAGCTCTCTCTGCTATGTTTGATGGTGAAGCTAAAGAAATTGAATTACATAGAGTGCTTAAAGAATTGCCTTCCAATGGACCATTGCGTGATACATGGCGCCGATATGAAGTAACCTCTGCTTCTATGCATGGATATCTTCCTTATATAATTAGAGATTTCTCATCCGAGATTTCATCTGCAGTGAAGCTTGAAAAGACTTATGGCAAAAAGAGTATATCTCAGTACCTGATTAAACCATTGGGAAGATTCGCTGTAGCAGCTTCTGTGGCTACTGTTGCATTATTAGGAATGCAGGAGTATAAAAATACAACTGAATACTCATCTGTATTTGTTAAAACAGAAAATATACAGTTAAATCTTAGCTCCTCTAGCCTTAGGTCATCAGCTGAATTTGGCATACCACCGACTATGGCTAGAAATGTTGCAATTTCAAATCATTCCAAAAAAGAATCAATAACATCAAATGAAATTTTATTTCAGAGTAAAAAATCAGATAGTGATTTAACTCGTGAACAGATTCAAAGATATCTTGATGGTCTTCTCCATAGATATAATCAAAATGAAGAAAAACTTATATCTGAATAAAATATACCTCAGGCTCAAATTGCGAAATAGCTTTTTTCTTTTCCTATATTTCATGGCGTCTCTACGCCAAATAGGTTAAAATTGATGAATTGAATTTTGCCAAAATTACCTGCAAATGACTATTCACTACAACGAAAATTTAACCCTGTGTCTAATTTAAGCCGTATAAGAAATTTTTCTATTATCGCACATATCGATCACGGTAAATCTACGATTGCAGATCGGTTTATCCAGTATTGCGGTGGACTCGACTCAAGAGAAATGTCCGCTCAAGTCTTAGATTCAATGGATATAGAGCGAGAAAGGGGCATAACAATTAAGGCTCAAAGTGTAACATTGAATTATCGAGCTAAAGACAAGAAAATCTATCAATTGAATTTTATTGATACGCCTGGACATGTAGATTTTTCATATGAAGTATCCCGATCTCTAGCCGCGTGTGAAGGAGCGCTCCTTGTTGTAGATGCTGGCCAGGGTGTAGAAGCCCAGTCAGTTGCAAATTGTTACACAGCAATTGAACAGGAGCTCGAGGTAATTCCGGTTTTAAATAAGATGGATTTACCTCAAGCAGATCCTGATCGTGTTATTAAAGAAATAGAAAATATTATTGGCATAGATGCTGAAGATGCAATCCATTGCAGCGCAAAAACTGGATTAGGTATAGAGGATGTTCTTGAGCGACTTATTCTTAAGATTCCTCCTCCAAAAGGTAATATAGAGGCTCCATTGCAGGCTTTAATTATTGATTCTTGGTTTGATACATATCTAGGGGTTGTTTCCCTCGTAAGAGTTTCTGCTGGAGTATTAAAAATAAAAGATAAGATAATTACTAAATCAATTGGCAAATCCCATAATGTCGAAGCGGTTGGAATATTCACCCCCAAAAGAAAAGAAACTGGCATTTTAAAAGCGGGGGAAGTTGGATTTGTAGTAGCTGGAATCAAGGATATTCTTGGTGCGCCTGTAGGTGATACATTCACTCATTTCAGTACCCCAGAAACAGAATCTTTACCTGGATTCAAGAACATAAAGCCACAAGTTTATGCTGGATTATTTCCTGTTAGTTCTGATGATTTCGAAGATTTCAGAGAAGCTTTAGCAAAGCTTACCCTTAATGATGCATCTTTATTTTTTGAACCTGAAAATTCAGATGCATTAGGTTTTGGATTTCGTTGTGGTTTTCTCGGTTTATTGCATATGGAGATCATCCAAGAAAGATTAGAGCGGGAATACAACTTAAATTTAATCACTACAGCACCAACTGTTGTTTATGAAATTTTAAGGAAAGATGGGACAATTATACATATATCAAGCCCAACTGATTTGCCAGATCCAGCGCAAGTTAGTGAAATGCGCGAACCTTTATGTGAAGCTAATATTTTGGTTCCAAAAGAACATGTTGGTAACGTAATTACTCTTTGTATTGAAAAAAGGGGTGTGCAAAAAGATCTCCAGTTTATTGGTGAGCAGGTTTCTCTTTCATATGATATTCCAATGAGCGAGGTGGTAATGGATTTCTTTGATAGATTAAAATCTGTAAGTCGAGGTTTTGCATCTCTCGATTACAGTTTCACAAGATTCCAAGTGGCCCCACTAGTAAGACTAGATGTTTTAATTAATGCTGCTAGGGTTGACGCTTTAGCGCTAATCCTTCATCGTGCTAATTCACAAAGGACTGGACGACAACTAACTGAAAAAATGAAGGAACTCATACCAAGACAAATGTTTGATGTAGCAATTCAGGCCGCTATAGGAGGACACGTTATAGCGAGAACAACTGTTAAAGCACTTCGTAAAAATGTTACTGCAAAATGTTATGGCGGAGATATCTCACGTAAGAAGAAATTACTTCAAAAGCAAAAAGAAGGTAAAAAAAGAATGAAGAGGGTAGGTAATGTAGAGATACCTCAAGAAGCTTTTTTGGCTGTTTTAAAGACTGATAATTGAGAATTTAATGGATATAAATTTCCCCCTTGTGCTTACAATACTTGTCCTCATTAGTGGAATTTTTTTATTAGCAAGCAAGTTAAATCGAGGCAAGCAACCTCAAATTTTACTTAAGTTTTCTGACTATCTTGGCTCTTTTTTTCCAGTCCTACTCTTTGTTTTTGTGCTCAGGTCCTTTATTTTTGAACCTTTTCAGATCCCTTCAGGATCAATGATACCAACCTTAAAGATAGGTGATTATATTTTAGTAAATAAGTTTAGCTATGGACTGAGGTTTCCCGTTACAAGATTTAAGTTTTTTGATTTAGGTTATCCAGAAAGAGGGGATGTAATGGTTTTTACACCTCCACACGATAAAAGATACTTTATTAAACGAGTTCTTGGTCTGCCTGGTGATAAACTCACGATAAAAAATAATATATTGTATATAAATGGAAGACAGATGGATTATGCCTTCTTGTCTGAAGATGCAGAAGATAAAAATTATATATTAGAAAATGAAAATCTAGATGGAGTAAAACACCTCATAAGAAAGAGAAAAATACCAACTAATCTTGGAAAAAACTACTCTATTGTTGTTCCATCAGGACACTATTTTATGGTGGGTGACAATCGAGACAACAGCAGTGATAGTAGGGTATGGGGTCCTGTTCCAGAAGCCAATATTGTGGGTAAAGCATTTTTAATTTGGATGAGCTGGAGCTCATTTACCGAACCTCCAAGTTTTTCTGGTACAGGAAGAATACGATGATAAATAAAGCTAACCTATGAAAATACAAAAAGATCAACTCACGAGCGTCATCGGCTATGATTTTAAAGATGAATTTTTATTACAGCTCGCGCTTACACACAGAAGCTTGGGCTCATCTAATAATGAGAGATTAGAGTTCTTAGGCGATTCAGCTTTAAATTTTATAATTGGTCATGAAATCTATAATTTACTACCCCAAAGTAAAGAGGGAGAACTTAGTAGATATAGAGCAGATTTAGTAAAAGGAAAAACTCTTGCTGAAATTGCAAATGAGCTAAATATCGGGAAATTTTTAATATTGGGGAAAGGCGAAATGACAAGTGGAGGACGTTTTAGGTCATCAATTCTCGCTAATGCTGTTGAAGCGATAATCGGTGCAGTCTTCTTGGATGGCGGCATTGATCCATGTAAAATCTGTGTCCTTAAGTGGTTCGATTCAAGATTAAGAAACTTAAAAATGAGTGGTCACAAAGATCCAAAAACTCTGCTTCAAGAGCTAATGCAGTCAAGGAATCAGCCGCTCCCTATCTATAAGGTCATCGATATATCCGGTGAAGCCCATAGGCAAAAATTTAAAATTGAATGCCTCGCTGATAGCCTTAAAAGACCAACGCAAGGCTTGGGAGAAACAAAAAGAGAGGCTGAAAAAGTGGCTGCTGAGAAGGCACTGTTGGAGCTGTTAGATGACAGCAAATGATTATCCAAAAAAATGTGGGTATGTTGCGATAGTAGGAAGACCTAATGTTGGAAAGTCTACTTTGCTAAATCATATTTTAGGCTCCAAACTAAGCATAACCTCAAGAAAGCCGCAGACAACTAGACACAATTTGCTTGGAATAAAAACTACAGAAGATGCCCAAATAATTTTTATAGATACTCCTGGAATGCATTTAAATCAAAAAAAAGCACTTAATCGGTATATGAATCAAGAGGCAGAAGGTGCTATAAAAGATGTAGATTTGATAATTCTTGTGCTGGATCGTGATATATGGAACGAAACAGACGAAAGGGTAGCAAATGAAGCATTTAAAACAAAAATCCCTGTAATAATTACTATTAACAAGTTTGATAAGATATCTGCTGATAACGATATAGCTCCACACATCAAAAATCTAGCAGCAAACTTTCCGACATCTAAGATAATCCCTATTTCTGCTTTGCTTGGTCATCAGCTTGATCTCTTAGAATCGGAAATTAAAAATAATATACCCTGTAGAGAATATTATTTTCCTAATGATCAGATTACTGATAAAAGTGAGAGATTTTTAGTAGCAGAATTGATTAGAGAAAAAATAGTACGCCAGTTAGGTGCAGAGCTGCCATATGAAACTACAGTAGAAATAGAAAAGTTTAAATATGAAAAAAATATTTGCCATATTAATGCACTCATACTCGTAGAAAGAGAAGGTCAAAAAAAAATTACGATTGGAGATAAAGGCGAAAGACTAAAAATGATAGGGCGAGAGTCACGTCTTGATATGGAAAAACTACTTGAAAACAAAGTGATGCTCACTTTGTGGGTCAAGGTAAAGCGAGGATGGTCTGATGACAAAAATGCACTCAAAAGTCTTGGATATAAATCCGAATACTAGCCAACATTTTGTATTCCCCTATGCAGCCTGAACTAGCATATGTATTACACACGCGTCCTTTCAGGGAAACAAGCTTATTAGTTGATCTGTTTACAAGATCTTATGGCAGAGTTAGTGCTGTCTCAAGAGGCTCAAGAGGAAAAAAAAGGGCAATAAAGCTAAATGCATACTCCCAAATCTTAGTAAGTTGGACAGGCAAATCTAATCTCAAAACGCTAACTCAAATAGAGCACTCCTCAGCCCCAATGTCACTCAAGGGCGATAGTCTTTTTTGTGGCTTTTATCTAAATGAATTGTTGATGAGGCTTCTTGCTGAAAACGATCCCCATCAAGTAATTTACGACAACTATATCAATGTGCTAACAGATCTAGCAAAAAATATATCCCTATCAGAGAGTCTACGTACTTTTGAATTTTCATTGCTTGAGGAGCTAGGTTACGGCTTAAACTTAACGACTGATGCCGTGTTTAATGAGCCAATTAATCGTGACAATGAATACTACTTCGTACCAGATCTTGGCTTTTTATCAAAAAATAATAATACTGTAACTAATACCTCGAGTGAATTATTCAAAGGGTGTGATTTGATAGCATTCAAAGATGGGGATTTTTCTTTATCGCCACAAGCAGCAAAGAAATTAATGCGACTAGCTTTAGAGCCGCATATAGGTGAAAAACCTATATTAAGTCGTAGCTTTTTTAGTAAAAATAAATTGTCAAAAAACAATTAACTTGGTAAAAATTACTTATTATAACTACACTCTAGTATAGATATTGGGGCCAGCAAATGATAATTGGTGTAGGAACAGACATTTTGAAGATCTCTAGAATTGAAAATGCCTTTAATAAGCATGGGGATCGATTTTCAAAAAGAGTTTTATGTCCAACTGAACTAGATATCTTTAAAAATAAGAATAAATCAATAAGCTTCTTGGCTAAGCGTTTTTCAGCAAAAGAGGCGGCAAGTAAGGCCTTAGGAACTGGGATTGGCTTGATATCATGGCAAGATTTTGAAGTAAAAAATGACAGTTTTGGTGCCCCCACAATTGAACTGACTGGAGGGGCAAAAAAAAGAATGAAGGAGATGGGCGCCAGTCAAGCCCTTATAAGCTTGTCAGACGAGTCTGATCACGTGTTATCCTTTGTTGTACTTTTTTAGGCCCAGCTATAGTTTATTTCGGTTTTAAGTAGTGGTGATTTAAATATTCTTGCGCTGAGTGATAAGCTAGGATTTGATATAAATATATTTATGTACAAATTATATAAATAAAATTTAAGTAACTTTTTGAGATGGAGTTTTATGCCATATCCGACAATTGAGTCCTGTATAGGAAAAACGCCACTAGTTGCTCTTCAACGTATACCTGGTGAGAGCTCTAATACTATTCTTGTGAAGCTTGAAGGTAATAATCCTGCTGGATCTGTAAAAGATAGACCCGCAATTAGTATGATCCAGCAAGCTGAAGTGCGTGGTGAAATTAAACCTGGGGATGTTCTTATTGAGGCTACGTCAGGAAATACTGGTATTGCGCTAGCTATGGCGGCCGCCATAAAGGGCTATAAAATGATACTAATCATGCCAGAAAATAATACTGAAGAGCGAAAAGCAGCTATGCGAGCCTATGGCGCCGACTTAATATTAGTATCAAAAGAATCAAGCATGGAAGGAGCCAGAGATTTAGCTAAATCGATGGAATCCGAAGGTATAGGAAGAGTTTTAGATCAATTCGGAAATTCTGATAATCCTCTTGCACATTTCGAAAATACTGGGCCTGAGATTTGGAAACAAACTAAAGGGAAGATAACCCATTTTGTAAGTTCAATGGGTACAACTGGTACGATAATGGGTGTTTCTCGCTACCTAAAGTCCAAAAACTCTGATATTCAAATTATAGGCTTACAACCAGAAGATGGTGCAAGCATTCCTGGTATTAGACGTTGGCCAAAGAAATATTTACCAAGTATTTACAAATCATCGCACGTAGATCAAATTATAGACATAGGCCAAAAAGAGGCTGAAGAAACTATGAGAAAAATGGCTACTCAAGAAGGTATATTTTGTGGTGTCTCATCCGGTGGATCAGTTGCAACAGCCTTGAGAATCTCCAAAAAGATCAATGATGCAGTTATAGTCGCTATAGTTTGTGATAGGGGAGACCGCTACCTATCCTCTGGAATATATGCGTAATAAACTCCTCTCAATTGACGATCTTGTGTTTCTTATGGAAAGATTAAGAGATCCCATTTCTGGCTGCCCTTGGGATGTTAAACAATCATTTAACTCCATCGTTCCGTACACCTTAGAAGAGGTCTATGAAGTTATCGATTGTATAGAAAACTGCGATTTCAAACATCTTAAGGAAGAACTAGGAGACTTACTCTTTCAGATTATATTTTATTGTAATCTGGCTGACGAAAAAAACCTATTTAACTTGAATGATGTGATAACTTGCGTTGTAGAAAAATTAATAAGCAGGCATCCACACGTTTTTCCAGATGGGAAGCTTTCAAGCAAAAATCTGAATCCAAAAGAACAATTAAATACAGAAGATATTAAGAAAAAATGGGAAGAAATTAAATCAAACGAGCGTAAGAAGAAGGGCCAAAACTCAATCTTGGCTGATATACCATTAGCGCTACCATCTTTAATGAGAGCTCAAAAAATTCAAAAACGAGCAGCAACTTTTGGTTTTGATTGGAAGACAAATCAAGAAATCTTTAATAAAGTCAATGAAGAAGTCTCAGAGCTCTCAGAAGCAATAAGCAAAAATGATATAGAGAATATAAATGAAGAGCTGGGCGATTTAATGTTCACAGTTGTAAATTTATGCAGGCACTTAAATGTAGATGCAGAGGTTGCTCTCAGAGGGTCAACAAAAAAGTTTGAGCGAAGATTTAATTATATTGAGCGCAAGCTGGACAAAGACGGACAAACACTCTCAGATACTAAGCCTGAGTTGCTTGAAATGCTCTGGTGTGAAGCAAAAGAAAAATTAGTAAGGAATAAACTGTAGTTTTCTTGTGGTCAGCTTAATTTGTGTGTAATGTTTGATTCCTTTGATTTTTTAATCACATATAATTATGTTTTTCCTCTAAAAATGGAGATGTTAGATGAGAATTATTCTTTTAGGACCACCGGGCGCCGGAAAAGGAACCCAAGCAGCATATATCACAGAAAAGTTCACGATACCTCAAATCTCTACAGGAGATATGTTAAGAGCCGCTGTAAAAGCTGAATCAGAATTAGGATTAAAGGCAAAGGGAATAATGGCTTCAGGAGGTTTGGTTTCTGATGACTTAATTATCGCCCTAGTTAAAGAGCGCATTCAACAAGATGATTGTGTAAATGGTTTTTTATTTGACGGTTTCCCTAGAACAATACCTCAAGCAGAAGCTCTTGTATCAGAAGGAATTGAAATAGACAAAGTAATAGAAATACATGTGAAGGATGAAGAAATAATTGCACGTCTAAGTGGTAGAAGGGTGCATGAGGACTCTGGTCGGGTATATCATATAGAGCATAATCCACCCAAAAAAGATGGCCTCGATGATACAACTGGAGAGCCGTTGATTCAACGCGAAGATGATAAAGAAGATACTGTACGCAATCGGCTTGACGTATATCATGAGCAAACTAAGCCTTTGGTAGGATTCTATCAGAGTCTATCTTCGGATAATTCGACAAGTGCGCCATCATACACTTGCGTTGATGGTGTGGGGCCGCTTGATGAAGTTCAGTCAAGATTAGAAGCATCATTAACTTGATATTATAATGGTAAGCAATGCAAAATGGGCTTATAAGGCCCATTTTTTTATCCCATAAACGAAGCTATTTATTTACTATGAAAAAAACTGCCATTATCCTCGTAAATCTTGGTACACCAGAATCACCATCACCAAAAGGTGTATCAGATTTCTTGAAACTTTTTCTTGCTGATCGAAGAGTTGTTGAGCTTCCTAAAATATTTTGGTGGCCACTTTTAAGGCTAGTTGTAATTCCTCTTAGGGCAAAAAAAGTAGCAAAGGCATATCAAGAGATATGGTGGAAAGCCTGTACTAAAGATCTATGCACTATGGCCTCTAAAAATAAATGCAAAGGATCTCCGATAAGAGTAATCACTTCTCGTCAGGTAAAATCACTACAAAGAGAGCTTGATGCTAAACATGGCTCTAAAGCTCCTTTGGTAGTGAGTGCGGTAACTTATGGTGAATCATCAATTGAATCTGTCATAGAGGAGCTCAAAATAAAAGAAATTGAGAGCTTTATTGTACTACCAATGTATCCGCAGTACTCAGGATCAACAACAGGGGCTATATACGATCAAGTATCTGATATAATTAAAAAATCTAGAGATGTACCTGATATCTCGGTCATAAAATCTTATTCGACGCATCCTGGTTATATAGGTTCGCTGGCGAAGATAATCAAAGATCAATGGAAAACTCATGGTAAAAAAGACAAGCTATTAATGTCTTTTCACGGAATACCCCAAGAATACTCAGATAAAGGCGATCCGTATCGAGCTCATTGTCTATCAACTGCTAAGGCTCTGGCTGCAGAACTTCATTTAAAAGATGCCGATTGGTCTATGGGCTTTCAATCTAGATTTGGCCCGAAAAAGTGGTTACAACCATATATAGACGATCAGCTTAATGATTGTATAAAAGATGGAATAAAGTCTATAGATATTATAAGTCCAGCCTTTACAGCAGATTGCCTTGAGACACTTGAAGAATTAAATATTGGATATCGAGAATTATTTCTCGATGCTGGAGGAGAAAAATATAGTTACATACCTTGTGTAAATGATTCGTCATTATTCATATCTGCTCTTGCAGAGATCATTAATGAAAGACTTCATTGAAATGGCTAATATTTTAGCGATTGATACAACGACACCATCATGCTCTGCAGCCATACATACAGGCAATAAATTAATAGCAAAATGTAATGTAGCAGAAAGAAGTCATACGAAATTAATTCTACCAATGATTGATGGGGTTTTAAGGAAAAGTAACTTAACTTTAGATGATTTAGACTATATCGCCTTTACTGCTGGACCAGGTTCTTTTACTGGTATAAGAATAGGTTTTGGTATCGTTCAAGGTTTAGCTTATGGGGCTAATATACCTGTCTTACCTGTATCTAGTCTCGAAACACTCGCGTATACGGCAATTAGGAAACTTAAAATAAAAGAAGATTTGAGTATAATCTCAATGATTGATGCTCGAATGGATGAAATATATTGGGCTAAATTTACATATAAATCCGGTATTTTATCGCGTGCCAGTAAAGATTGTGTTACATCACCACAATCTTTGAAAGATTCAATAGAATTACCTGGAATTCTGATTGGTAATGCTATCGTTAATATAGATAATGTGTCGGAAAATGCTCTAGATTTAAAACATGTAGAAATACTACCTGAAGCACAGGATATTTTTAATATAGCTCAACTGCATTTAAAAAATAACCTAGGGATTGATATTCAGGAAGCTAGCCCGATTTATCTAAGAAATAATATAAAGTGGCAAAAAAGAGAAAAGTTAAGGAAGACATAAAATTAGAAGGATAAGATATAGTGGACTTATTACATTTAATAGCTCTGTCTTTAATTCAGGGTTTTACTGAGTTTTTACCTATTTCCAGCTCAGCCCACTTAATTTTGCCTTCTGTTCTCCTAGGGTGGAGAGATCAAGGCCTAGTTTTCGATATAGCTGTTCATATCGGCTCTCTAATCGCTGTAATTCTTTATCTATATGCTGATATTAAAAAGTTATTATTTTCTTGGTTATACAGCTTAATTAATGGAGGAAGCACTGCAGAAAGTAGATTATGCTGGTGTATTATTATATCTACGATTCCAGCTGGGTTAATTGGGCTAACTTTTGCTAGCCTCATTGAGTTACATCTAAGAACTCTAGGTATCATAGCAGCTGCTACTATAATTTTTGGCTTAGCTCTTGGTTATGCGGACTTCACGTCTGTGAAGACAAAAAAAATACATGAATTTACATGGAAGGCAGCACTATTAGTTGGGCTAGCACAGTCTCTAGCTCTTATACCTGGTGCATCGAGATCCGGAGTAACCATTACAGCTGCTCTATTATTGGGGTTTGAAAGAACAGCGGCAGCTAAGTTTTCTTTCTTGCTGGCTATACCTATCATTTTTTTAAGTGGTTTATATAAAGTCACCCAAATAGCTCAGGATACCTCTATTGAGTGGGGTGATCTTATTCTAGCTACGCTGATATCCTTTTTAGTAGCGTACACATGTATAAATTTGTTTATTTCTTTAATTAACAGAGTGGGAATGATGCCTTTTGTCATCTACAGGCTCATTTTGGGAATATTTTTGATTGCGATTGCAACCAATATTTAAAAATAAAAAAAGATCTGAGAAAACCATATGAATAACTTTAATTACAGCAAGCAACTACTTGAATTTATTAAAAATTCACCAACATCCTATCATGCTGTAGATAACATGAAGAAATTTTTAAATTCTGCAGGATTTGAAGGTCTAAACGAAAATGAGCCCTGGTGTCTAAAAAATAGGAATGGATATTACGTTACTCGCAATGATTCATCTATCATTGCATTCATTGTTGGAAGCAAAGAACCTATAGAAACTGGCATTCGTTTTGTTGGAGCACACACTGATAGCCCTTGTTTGAAAATAAAACCTAATCCAGAAGTCTACAAAAAAACATATTTTCAATTAGGTGTTGAGGTCTATGGTGGAGTGCTGCTAAATACATGGTTTGACCGTGATTTATCTATCGCTGGTAAAGTTACTTACAAGACTGCACATAACAAGCTGGATGAAGCATTAATAGATATAAAAAAACCAATCGCTATTATCCCAAGTCTAGCGATACATTTAGATAAAAGCGCCAATAAAGGCCGCACAGTTAATCCCGAAACTGAGATGCTTCCAATTTTAACTAATTGCCATAAAATTAGAGAGGATTTTAGGGATATTTTAGCTGAAGAGCTCGTCACTCAATTATCTTCAACAGGAACTTCTGACGGCTTGTCAATTATAGATTACGATCTTTCTTTTTACGATGTTCAGCCACCAAGTTTAATCGGGCTTAAAAACGACTTTATATCTAGCGCAAGACTAGACAATCTTTTAAGTTGCTTTGCTGGAGTTCAAGCAATGATTAAATCTGATAAAAACGTTACTAGTATGCTTGCCTGCTATGATCATGAGGAGGTCGGAAGCATATCGGCTATAGGAGCAAATGGGGCATTTATGGAATCAGTACTTAATCGGATTTTTGATCAGGCTGAAATTAAGTCCCGTGTTATTGCTAACTCAATGCTTGTTTCTACTGATAACGCGCATGGCGTTCATCCTAATTTTTTAGATAAACATGATAAAAATCATTCTCCTATTATAAATAAAGGGCTCGTAATAAAAGTTAACTCTAATCAACGATATGCTACTAGCAGTTTGACATCCTCATTACTGAAAAACTTATGCAATGATATAAGTATTCCAACACAATCTTTTGTTAACAGAGCTGATATGTCTTGCGGAAGCACAATTGGGCCTATCACAGCAGCAAATATCGGTTTAAAAACAATCGACATAGGTGTTCCTACGTTTGCAATGCACTCTATTAGAGAAATTGCAGGAACAAAAGATGCTTTTTATTTATTTGAAATGCTGAATAAGTTCTTAGATACAGAAAAATTGCAATGAAGCTATCAGGTCCTATGACTATAGTTGAGGGCTGAAAAACTTATATTATAATTATAAAATATTTTCTATATACGATAAAAAGTTATAATCTTGATGTACGTATATTTAATAGGATTTTAAATGGAAGTTAAATTGAAAAACGTCTCAGATAGGGTGCTAACAGGAATAACTACTACTGGAACACCACATTTAGGCAATTATGTGGGTGCAATTCGACCCGCGATAAAAGCTAGCAAAGAAAAAAATGTTGACAGCTTCTTCTTTCTTGCGGACTTCCATGCAATGATAAAGTGCCAAGACCCAAAAGTGGTACATCAATCAACAAAAGAAATTGCAGCGACATGGCTAGCGCTTGGTTTAGATCCCACTGATGTAACATTCTACCGACAATCTGATATTCCAGAAATACCCCAGCTATGCTGGTATCTAACTTGCGTAGCCCCAAAAGGGCTAATGAATAGAGCGCATGCATACAAAGATGCAGTACAAAAAAATATTGATTGTGGTGAAGATAATGATTTTGGAGTGGCTATGGGCTTGTTCTCATACCCAATTCTCATGGCAGCAGACATACTTATGTTTAATGCTACAAAAGTTCCAGTTGGAAAAGATCAAATACAACATATAGAAATGGCTAGGGATATAGCTCAACGCTTTAATTACCTCTATGGTAAACAGTTCTCTTTACCGCAAGCTGTCGTAGACGACCAAATTTCACTTTTACAAGGTACAGACGGTAGAAAAATGAGTAAGAGCTATGGAAATACTATTCCGCTATTTTTATCAGAAAAACAACTAAGAAAACAGATTAATAAAATTAAAACAAACCTTCTAGAGCCAGGAGAACCTAAAGATCCAGATACTTCTGTGGTATTTCAAATCTGGAGGGCATTTGCTACACCAGATCAAATTAGCCATATGCGTAAAGCATTTAGGAGTGGAATTTCATGGGGAGATGCAAAAAAACAACTATTTGAACTTGTTAATGAAGAGCTGAAGAAACCTAGAGCTCTGTATAGCGAGCTAATCGAGTCCCCTGATTACATCGAATCTATATTATGTGACGGGGCCAAAAAGGCTAGAAATCATAGTTCATCATTCTTAAAAAAAATCAATAACAGTATTGGATTTCAGTCTCTTGAAATAAGAAAGTAGACGGATTACTAATAGTTATAAATTATAGAAAAACTAACTAATAGAGCCTGTTGACTACCCTTATGATCCCGTTGGTTAATTTTTTTAGGTCTTCAGCCGAGATATTATAAGGAGGCATTAAATATATTCTTTTATCAAAAGGTCTTATCCATATACCCTCGGAAACGAATTCTTTTTGTATTTTACCAATATCGATTTCTTCAAGCATCTCAATAACGCCAATCGCTCCTAAGCATCTAACGTCTTTTACACTACGATGCTCAACTAATCCTGAAAGCTGGTCTTTCAATTGTGTGTTCATTTGAAGAATAGTTGTTTGCCAATCAGCACTCAAAAGCAAGTCGATGCTAGCATTGGCAACAGAGCAAGCTAAAGGATTTCCCATATAAGTAGGCCCATGCATAAAGACACCTGAGCCTCCTGAACATATGGTGTCGCTTATCTTGCTAGTGCATAGCGTTGCTGCTAGGGTCATATAACCTCCTGTTAATGCCTTGCCAAGACAAAGGATATCGGGGCTTATATCTGACCACTCGCATGCAAACAACTTACCTGTGCGGCCAAAGCCTGTAGCAATTTCATCTGCAATTAATAAAACATCATAACTGTCACATAGTTTTCGAATTTCCTGCATATAAAATGGAGAGTAAAAATTTAACCCTCCAGCACCTTGCATTACCGGCTCAATAATTACAGCTGCTATATTTTGGGAGTTTGCCTCTAACTTTGATTTAAAGTCTGATATATAGCTATTCTCCCAAGCATCATGAAAACCACATATAGGTGCTTCTGCAAAAATCTGCTTATCAAGAGCATGCTTAAAGAGCGAATGCATACCATTTACTGGATCACAGACGGACATAGCTCCCAATGTATCGCCGTGATACCCTTTTTTAAAGCTAAGAAATTGGGACTTCTCAAACCGACCCTGAGATGACCAAAATTGAAGAGCCATTTTTAGTGCCACCTCTACGCTGACTGACCCCGAATCTGAAAGAAACACCTTCTCTAAACCATCAGGAGTGATGTCAACTAACGTCTTACAAAGAATTGCGGCAGGCTCATGTGTAATACCCCCAAACATGACATGGGAAACTTTGCTCATCTGATCCATCAGAGCTTTATTTAACACAGGATGATTGTACCCATGAATAGCTGACCACCATGAAGACATACCGTCTATTAATTCTGTGCCATCAGCTAATTTTAATCGAACCCCAGAGGCGCTCACGACTTGATATGCTGGTATAGGTTTTGTTAAAGAAGAATAGGGGTGCCATATATGATTCTTATCAATAATAGCAACCTGCTCAGGTGTTAAAGACTTTGTCATAGTAAGTGCTAATTTAGGCGTATATTTACGGAAGAAAGTAGGGCTAATAAAATAAATTAATGCAAATAGGAATTTCTTAAAGCATTAAAAGTATTTATTTTCCTCCATTCATTTTAGACCATCCATTCGGATCATTTAAGAACTCTTCAATGGTCAGGATCGATGATTCATCTATATAATTGGTATCTTTACATACAGATAAAACATCTTTCCATGTCGTAAGAAAATGTAACTTTATACCATTTTCAGAGAGTATTTTTTGCGTATCAGGAAAAATATCGTAAAAAAAGAGGACGAAGGTATCGGTAACTTCTGCCCCAGCCTCTCGAAGTGCATTGCAAAACTTAATTTTACTGCCGCCATCTGTAGTTAAATCTTCGACTAAAAGAACCTTAGACCCTTCTGTAATAAGGCCTTCTATTTGGGCATCCCTTCCAAATCCTTTTGGTTTCTTTCTTACATACTGCATTGGCAAAGAAAGCCTTTCTGAAAGCCAGGCAGCAAAAGGTATACCAGCTGTTTCTCCACCTGCTATAGCATCTATGGACTCAAAGCCAATATCTCTTAGTACTACAGAAGCGCCGAAATCCATAAGAGCCGACCTTGCTCGGGGAAAAGATATTATCTTCCTACAATCAATATAGACTGGGCTTGCCTTACCAGAAGTAAGGATATAAGGGTCTTTTGGCCTAAAATTGATTGCCCCAATCTCAAGTAGCATTTTAGCGCTCAAGGAGGCTATAAGTTTTTTATCGGGGAAGCTATTAAATGACATCACTGCTCCAGGAAAAGAATTTAAAAAATCTTAACCCTAATATTGCCAGAATAGGGCGGTTTTATCTACGCATTCATAGATGAAGTTAATAATTAATTAAATTATATATTTTAGATGATAATGATTATTATTTGTATTAAAATTACTGAGTATGTCTGGTCTGCAGCCCGAATAATTGAACAATAAGTATTCATTTTATTGCATTGGTTATTAATCATATGTGATTTTATATTAGGTTTTTAGTAAAAATCTATTGACTAAAGGGTCTTCATTGTTCAAATTAGACAGGTGCTTCCTTGAGGCAAGCATTATGACTTGCAAAGAAAGGCTCATTTAAGTAGTAATTTGAAGCAGGCGTTAAGACTTGCAAGCTTTGATATTTACATTAATGTGAAAATAAAACTTAATAATAGTAAAAGGAGAGAAACATGGAAACGACAGGTTTAAATCCTAGTGATTATACAGGAGTCAGTTTCTGGATTATATCCGCAGCAATGGTTGCGGCAACTTATTTTTTCACTGTTGAACGCGATCGCGCAGAAGGCAAGTGGAAAACATCTTTAACTGTTGCGGCAATGGTAACTGGTATCGCAGCAATTCACTACTTCTACATGCGTGGAGTTTGGGTGGAAACAGGTGCAAGCCCAACAGTTTTTCGCTACGTTGATTGGTTATTAACTGTGCCACTGCAGATTGTCGAGTTCTTCTTGATTCTTTCTGCTATAGCTGTAGTTCGTCCTGCTTTGTTCTGGAAGCTATTGATTGCATCAGTTGTGATGCTAGTCGGTGGATATCTTGGAGAAGTTAAAGCTATGTCTTACTGGCCAGCATTCGCAATTGGTATGGCTGGTTGGATATATATCATCTACGAAATATTCGTTGGTGAAGCTAGCCAAATCAGCGCGGCCCAAGGTACTGAAGCAAGTAAAACCGCCTTCAACGCACTACGTTTGATTGTTACTGTTGGGTGGTCAATTTACCCCATAGGTTACATCGTAGGTGCTGGTGCTGGTGGTGATGCTGCATCTAACCTCAACCTTGTATACAACCTTGCTGACTTCGTTAACAAGATTGCATTCGGTGTTGTTATCTGGGTAGCAGCTACATCTTCGTCTAAGGCTTAATAAGCTTAAGTTCGAATACTAAGTAACAAGTTTGGCGTTATGGAGCACTCTATATTTAGCTCTGTAGCGCCAATTTTTTATAGTACCTTTATCTAATTTTATCTGATACGAATCAATAGAGTGTTATAAAAAATTATATTTTCTTAAAAGGAGCAATAGAATGGAATTAAGTGATTATAATCTCGTCTTTAATTCGCTATCCTTTGCAATTGCAACATTTGGAGCAGCTACAGTATTTATGTTTGCTCAGCGAACTCAAGTTGCTCCAGCGTATAAAACAGCACTTACACTATCAGGTTTAGTATGCTTAATCGCTTTTTATCATTACGTTAGAATGTTTGAAAGCTTTGAACATGCGTATACCCTTAAAGATGGAGTAGTAACTGCTACTGGCACAGCATTTAACGACGCATATCGTTATGTTGACTGGTTGCTAACCGTACCTTTGCTTTTACTAGAACTCGTTCTTGTAATGAGGCTAAGCAAAGAAGATACTTATTCTAAAGGAACCAAACTAGCAGTTGCTTCAGCATTAATGGTCATATTAGGTTACCCAGGAGAAGTTGCTGCTACTGGAGAGGAGCGTTGGGTGTGGTGGACTGCTGCGATGATCCCTTTTCTATACATTGTAAAAGAATTGGTTGCAGGCTTAAGTGCCTCAATAAACTCTCAACCCACTGATGTTAAGGGATTAGTTTCTAATGCAAGAACTTTGACTATTTTTTCTTGGTGCTTCTACCCAATAGTTTTTATCCTACCAATGCTTGGTGTTGGTGGCCTAGAACTAGGAAAAATAAATGCTGCTGTTCAAGTTGGATACACAATTGCTGATGTTATTGCTAAAGCAGGATTCGGCGTTATGATTTATATGATCGCTCAACGTAAATCTGATGCTGGCGCTTAAGTAGCAGAAAAGAAAATATAAGAAAAAACGCGCCTTATTGGCGCGTTTTTTTTATACTAAGAAGTATGAGAAAACCTATGAAATACTTTATGCCTCCAGAAGCAGATGAATTTCTTCATTTAGTAAAAGAAGAGTTTGCAGGAAGTTTTGATATAGAAGAATCGTTCATATCTGATTGGCTAAAACATCATAATGAGTCAAAAGGAAAATGGATAAGGGCCCGTTTGGCTCTAGCTTCTGGTGGCCTATTAGGGCTTTCAAGTCAAACATATATCAAATGGGCAGTGGTATGTGAGCTAATTCATAGCGCCTCACTTTTGCATGACGATATATGCGACGAAGATTCAATGAGGCGAGGGAAAAAATCTCTCTGGAAAGAATTTGGTGTACCTGCAGCTGTTTGCACAGGGGATTATTTGATTGCAGAATCATTTAGGAAAATTACTGAAATAGAGCAGGGGTGGCACCAAAATATTTTATTAAAACTATTATCATGCTCAGTAAAAGAGATTATATTCGGCCAATCATTAGACGTGAGTTTAGATCATTTAACACTTACTAAGGATCAGTGTCGCAAGATAGCTATTGATAAGACAGCTCCATTGATCGCGTTACCTATGATGGGTATGTTTCGCTGCAAGGAGCTTTCAGAGGACGAATGTGTGGCCCTAAAAGAAATCTCTAACGAACTGGGCTTTGCTTATCAATATTTAAACGATATGGAAAATATAGCTGGCGTTGAGCAAGAGATATCCTCAGATTTTCTAAAAGGTCACCCGAATTTTATGGTGATTAAAATACTAGAGAATTTATCACTTTCAGAGAAAGAATTTATATTTGATCAGCCAAAGAAATTTAATGACTTTATCTCTAAAAGAAATTTTATCCAATCACAAGAGGAGATAGTAGTTATACTAAATAATGCTATGATAAATAACCATCGATTACCTATAATTATTCAACCAATTATCGAGTCACTTAAAGATGAAATCATTAAAAGGCTTAATTTGATATGAAAAAAGTTGCTATTATCGGTGGAGGATTCGGTGGTATTGCTGCGGCGATAAGGCTAAGAGCAAGAGGCAATAAAGTAACTATTTATGAGCGCCTGAATAAATTAGGGGGTAGGGCGCAGGTTTTCGAAAGAAACGGTTATTTACATGATGCTGGGCCTACAGTGATAACTGCACCCAACCTATTTTATGAACTATTTGAATTATTTGGTGAAAATTTAGAAGAACATCTTGAATTCAAGCCTTTAAGCACTTGGTATAGGTTCCATTTTAATGATCAAACACAGTTCGATTATGGATCAGATCGAGAAAAAATGCTTAGCCAAATTGAGGAATTATCTCCCGAAGATGTTACAGGCTACCTAGACATGCTCAAAGAATCAAAAGAAATATTTAAGCTAGGTTATGAAAAGCTGGCGGGGCACCCATTTCACAAACTATCCACAATGCTACGTTATGCCCCAGATATTATAAAAATGAAAGGCTATCGTTCGGTTTATAGCTTCGTATCTAAATATATAAAACATCCAAATCTGCGTCAGGCATTTTCGATTCAGCCTCTCCTAGTTGGAGGTAATCCTTTTACAACATCGTCAATATATTCACTTATTCATGCACTGGAACAAAAATGGGGTATTTTCTTTTGTATGGGCGGAACAGGAAAACTCGTGCTTGAGCTAGAAAAATTAATGCTAAGAAACGGTATTGAGATAAATTATGCATCTGATGTAAGTCATTTTTCTACATCAAAAAAATTAATTCAAAGAGTAAACTTTACAAATAATGAGAGTAGGGCATTTGATTATGTAGTAAGCAACGCTGACCCAATACAAGTGTCTACAGAGCTACTAAAGAATGAAAAAATATCCCTGCATAATCGCCTGATAAACAAATATGCAAAACATTCAATGGGCTTATTTGTATTATTTTTTGGGTCTAAAAAATGCTATGAAAATGTTGCCCATCATACGATCTGGATGGGACCTAGGTATAAAGAGCTCCTTGAGGATATATTTGATAATCATCATTTATCGGAGGATTTTTCTATATATTTACATAGACCCACCTGTACAGATAAATCTTTTGCTCCAAAAGAACATGATAGCTTCTACGCACTTGTACCAGTTCCAAATCTTAAAGGTGGGCAAAATTGGTCTGAAATAAAAGAGGAATTTTCTAAAAGAATTTTAGATGCGCTTGATAAGACAATCATGCCAAGTATTAATATAAACGCTAGAGAAATTTTTTGCATGACCCCTGAGGACTTTAAGACTGACTACAGAACACCATTCGGAAGTGGATTCTCAATCGCCCCCATATTGACACAGTCCGCATGGTTCAGAACACACAATCAAGATGATAGGTATAAAAATCTATTCTATGTGGGAGCCGGAACCCATCCTGGAGCAGGGGTTCCTGGTGTTATAAATTCAGCAAAAGTAGTAGAAAAAATCCTTTACCATGACTAATTATTCTTACGTAATGAAAAATCATGGAAAAACTTTTTTTTGGGCCACAGCATTCCTAGAAAAAAAAACCGCTAACAATTTATATTCAGTGTATGCATTTTGTCGACGTATTGATGACCTGATAGACGAAAATCCAACTGATGATACCTCATACAAAGATTTTTTTACGGCAAAAAATGCATGGGATAAAAGTAAGTATGCAGGTGCATTTGACGAACTAAAGAGTATAGATAAGGAGTTTTTACCAAGAGAGGATGTTCTTAAAGAATTTCTAAAAGGGCAAACTAGTGATATTTCTCACAAACAACCTGAAAATATCGATGAGCTTCTTATTTATTGCTATCAAGTAGCCGGCACAGTTGGGCTAATGGTCTGCGACGTCATCGGAATCAGAGATCCTCGCTTAAAGTATTTTGCTATTGATCTTGGTATTGCAATGCAACTCACAAATATATGTCGTGATATAAATGAAGATGCCTTGATAAATAGAATTTATTTACCAAAAGATACGATCAGCTTAGGACTTGAAAGCTACAAGAACCCGACTAAGGAAGAAATAAAAAAAATCAATTCAGCAAGAAATATTTTATTGAATTTGGCAAATATATATTACAAGAGTGGGGAAAAAGGTATAACTCACCTTCCTTCTAAAACTGCAAGAGCAGTTCTTGTTGCTTCAAGGCTTTATCAACATATTGGAATAAAAATTTTAAACAGTAAAATTTCTTATGAGTCATATAGGGTTTATCTAAATATATTTGAAAAACTACGAATAACAATAAAATTAATGTTTAAACTGAACAGTAAAAAAGATATCGAAAGCCATGACGAGATGCTACATTTATCATTAGTTGAACTTCCTGATGCTCATATAAAATGAAGAAAATATACGACTTGATAATAATTGGAGCAGGGCTATCTAGCCTAATGTTTTTGAATCGGTATCTTAAAAAAAATAGCAATCAAAACATTCTTCTTCTAGAACAAAAAGATAACATTAATAGTGATCAAACATTTTGTGTTTGGGAAGGACCTGGACTACCAAGTATTGCAGATGAGTTTCAATTAAATCCGAAGAAAGTATGGAAAAAAATTGCTTTAAGTAGCCTTAACTATGAAATAAAAAAAGATACTCAGCCATATAGTTATGTTTGTTTTGATGGTAAAGAGGTGCTCGAAAGTTTATCCAATTCATGTAACGAGAAAATTACAACTATAAAAAAAGAAAAAGTATCTGCAATAGAATGTGAGGGCAATATTCAAGCCGTAACAACTAATAGTAATACCTATTACGGTAAGTTCATTGTTGATAGTAGAAATAATATAAAACAACATGAAATAAAATCGTCACTAGTACATCAAGCTTTTGTTGGGAGCGAAATAGAATCAACACAAGAGCGATTCAAGCCTGATGAAGTGACACTAATGTCATTTACACAAAAGGATGATCAGATTGAGTTTATATATATACTGCCTTTTACAAAAAATAGGGCACTTATTGAAACAACAGTTTTTTCAATGGAGCCCAAGCTTGAAGCTATAGAAAACACACACAAAGAAACTCTTAAAACTTATGAGCCCTATAAAGAAATTAGACAGGAAAAAGCAATTATACCTATGGCCGTTATTTCTCCAACTGAAGAAAAAAGAATACTTAAGATTGGTATAGGAGGCGGGATGATGAGGGCTTCATCGGGTTATTCGATGAGAAGAATCGCTAATTGGGCAGTTAAGCTAGGAGGAAGTCAATTAAGTGAAAGTAATATCGCTACATATAGATATCGCTCTAATAAATGGTTAAATTATCTCGATAAAATCTTCTTAAATGTTATCCTCAAATATCCAGAAAAAGGACCTTATTTATTTATGATGCTATTCAGGCGGGCAAAAATTCCCTCATTGATAAAATTCCTATCGGATAAACCAACGGGCCCTGATTTAATCAACATACTATTATGCATGCCTAAAAGGCTCATGCTGAAAGGGTTAGCAAAAAAGAAAAATGACTAAAGTTAGCAAACATCAAGTTCTTTTCATTATTTTTTCTGCAATAATAATCTTTCTTTGCCTAATACCAGGCAACATACTGACAAATGTATCAGGTACATCAAGTGTTAGCATAATAATAGTTATTTCAATGAGCCTCATAGGTACTATTGGTGTGGCTCATGGTGCATTTGATGGAAAAATTATATATAGTCACTCAGTTCGAACAGGCCCAAGATTAAAGTTATATTTACTTTACATGTTCTTTGCTTCAGGCGGTGCGTTACTTTGGTTTTTTTACCCATTTTGTGGGTTAATTTTGCTACTGATAATGTCATCAATTCATTTTGGTGTATCAGATCTAAAATTTATAAATGAGATGGCTTTAGCTACAAAAGTTTGCTGGGGATTTGTTATGACATTCCTACCATTACTCTTCAAACCTGATTTAGTAAATTCCCTTTTTTACGATTTAACAGAAGTTAGGGTCCATATAGAGGCATTTAATGTTATAAAAATAGTAGTATTAGTTTGTATAATCGCATTTTTTTTTAGCTTGTATAAAATTGCAAAGAAAAAGAGAAAAGAAGGTAAAACTGTAAACGAACTAAAGCTGTTGAGCGCTGAATTGGTGATATTGATTTGTCTAGCTTATTTCTTGAGCCCGCTTATCTGGTTCTCAATATATTTTTGTGGCCTACACGGTTTAAGGGCTCTTATAGATTGCAAGTTTAGGATATTTCCGGATATATTATGGTTAGGGTTATTTACTGCACCAGTCTCAATTGTGATCTTTTTGTTTGAATGGGAATACAGCTTAAATAGCCTATTAATTATCTTTCCTATATTAGCGAGTTTAACAATTGCACACATGTTATTACCTAAGTTAAGAGAAATCGTAAAGCCTTAGAAATAGAAAAATATTATTTTATTCTGGCTGTTTAATGTATCTTAAATAGGGTAATTTTTTATCAACTAATCCAAATTTATTTGTGGCATCAACATCATTGATTGTGAGTGGGACAATGACGTCTTGTCCTATTAGCCAGTTTACTGGAGTAGCTACAGTATGCTTATCAGTTAATTGTATTGCATCCAGTGCCCTTAAGATTTCATTGAAATTTCTACCTACAGCCATCGGATAAGAGAGTGTTAAACGTATCTTTTTGTCAGGGCCTATTAAAAAAACTGTTCTTACAGTTGCGCTATCGTGGGCTGTTCGGTCATTTGACAAATAAGCTTCAGCAGGAAACATTCTGTAAAGTTTAGAAACAGCCAAAGACTTATCATCAATGATAGGGAAGGTTACTTTAGATGATGATATGGACTCAATATCTTTCATCCATTTTTTATGATCATCATTGCTATCTACAGACACTCCGATGACTTTTGTATTTCTATTTTTAAATTCTAAACATAGAGCTGCTACTGCTGCAAATTCTGTTGTACAGACAGGAGTGAAATCTTTTGGGTGTGAAAAAAGAATTGCATAACTGCTACCTATCCACTCATGGAATTTGATTGGGCCATCAGTAGAATTAGAATTAAAGTCTGGAGCAATATCATTTATGAGTAACGACATTATTTTTTTTCCTTCAAGGTTAAATAAATCTTTTTTAATTACCTATGTAAAGTATAGCAAAAAATACTAAAGGTGATTTTTACAAATCTATACAAATATGGAAAAGTACCAATTTAACATAATATACATTATACGCAGTATATATTCGTCTTTATTATTTCAGAGTTACAAACTCTTCAGCTGCTGTTGGGTGAATAGCAACGGTGTCATCGAAGTCTTGTTTGGTAGCTCCAGCCTTAATTGCTATGGCTAAGCCCTGGATTATTTCTCCTGCATAATCACCGACCATATGACATCCGATAACTTTATCGGTGCTTTTTACAACAATTAGCTTCATAAAAACTTTCGTCAAGCTACCACCTAATGTCTGTTTCATCGGTTTAAAATGGCTCTTAAAGATTTTAAGATCGGCTTTAAACTCAATTGAAGCTTCCTCCTCTGTATAACCAACCGAGGCAGAGTTCGGCGAACTAAATATAGCGGTTGGTATATTGTAATAATCTACAAAAGGTTTTTTTCCTTCTATAAAATAAGTGGATAAGGCCATAGCCTCTGCTATTGCCACAGGTGTTAACTCTTTTCTACCTATGACATCACCCAAAGCAAATATACTTTTAACAGAGGTCTTATAATATTCATCGACTTTAACCGTACCGTCTTCATTAAGTGCTATATTCAACTTATCTGAATTTAACCCACTTATATTAGGCATTCTACCAGTAGCATACATAACCAAATCGGCCTCGATATCGTCCCCATACTTTGTTTTAATTAGATACCGATATTTATTTTTCTCGCTTAATAGGTCAGATAATCGATTCTCTTTTATAGATTCAACTACATTCGAGAAGTATGTTTTAACCCCATGGTTTATATACTCTTCTTTAATTTTATTTCTTATATCTATATCGAAGCCTTTTAAAAATAAAGGACCTCTATGCATTAGATGTGTATCTACTCCCAATCCATTAAAAATTCCTGCAAATTCAATAGCTATATAACCACCACCGACGATTAAAATCTTTTTTGGTAATGATTTTAAGAAAAAGGCTTCATTTGATGTAATTATATGCTTATTACCAGGGAAATCTGGTATGTGCGGTATTCCACCAGTAGCAATTAAAATATTTTTTGCAGTGTAGGTATTTTTTTCCACCTGCACTGAATGTGGGCCAACAACAAACGCTCTGCCCATAAAGATTTCTGCGCCAGATTTTTCTAAAAGATTCTTATATATTTCATTCAGTCTACTTATTTCTTTATTTTTGTTTTCTATCAGTGTTTGCCACTTAAAATTACTCCCCTCTATATTCCACCCGAAACCCTCGGATTCTTTAAATTTTTTACTATACTCAGAAGCATAAACAAATAATTTTTTTGGTATACAGCCTACATTTACACAGGTGCCGCCAAGTTCTTGAGATTCAGCTATTGCAACCTTTAATCCATTACTAGCGCTTATTCGCGCGCACCTTACGCCACCAGACCCCGCTCCGATTACAAAAAGATCATAATCATACTGCATAAGAAACCTCAGTTTTTATTTGATTTAAACCATGATAATTTATCTTGCAACAACACCACTGAACCGACAATAATCAAAGTTGGGGCTTTAGCACCTCCAGCTCTTACAATCTGAGGAAGCGTTTTAAGGTCTGCAACATAAGTCTTTTGATTTCTAGTTGTGCCCTTCTCCACTAAGGCAGCTGGTGTTGCTGGATCCATTCCGAACAATATTAATTTTTCGCATATTATTTCTAGGCCATTTAAACCCATATAAAAAACCAGAGTTTGATTCGGAGCAGTTAATTCCAACCAATTTAAATCTAAATAATTATTTTTTTGGTGGCCTGCTATAAAACGAACTGACTGTGCATAATCTCTATGAGTTAATGGTATCCCTGCATAACTTGCGCAACCTGAAGCAGCGGTTATACCTGGTACTATTTGAAATGGGATACCGTATTCTCTTAAATGTTCTATTTCTTCACCTCCGCGACCAAATATGAATGGATCCCCACCCTTTAGACGTAGAACGCGATTCCCTGCTTTTGCATATTCAACTAATTTTTTATTAATATTTTCTTGGGTTACAGAATGATTACCAGCCGTTTTTCCTACAAAGACTAGCTCAGCATCTCTCCGAACAAGAGCTAAGACCTCTTTTGAAACTAATCTGTCATACAATACTATATCTGCTTTTTGCATCAGCCTTAATGCCCTAAAAGTCAATAAATCTGGATCTCCTGGTCCGCCACCTACAAGATAAACTTCACCTAAACTTGTAGGTACATCATCTTTAATTTTTTTTTGAAGCTCAGCTTCTGCGGTAGAATTTTTTTCTGCATAGACCAATTCTGGTATTTCACTAGAAAATACGTCCTCCCAAAAAGCTTTACGGACATTCGAATCAATAATTTTTTTCTTCACGAGAGGACGAAATTTTTGGGCTAACTGGGCTAATCTCCCGTACCCTGATGGTATGATGCTTTCTAATTTTGTCCTTAGCATTCTCACTAATACTGGAGCAGCTCCTCCGCTACTTATAGCTACCAACATTGGGCTTCTATCTACAATAGAAGGGAAAATGACTGTACATAATTCTGGTTGATCTACCACATTCACTGGAATATTTAGAGATTTAGCATGGTTGGACACTTGGGTATTAACTTTTTTTTTGTTTGCAGCAGAAATAACTAGGCAAGCATCATTCAAATCATTCTTTTCAAATGGCTTATTATATATTTTTATAGGGTGTTCTTTTGCGAGTTCTTCAATTCTATAATCAATATCGGGTGCAATAATATCTATTATTGCCCCAGCCTCTAATAATGGACGAATTTTTCTGAGCGCTATAGAACCTGCCCCAACAACTACGCAGCGTCTATTTTTTATATTATGAAATAAAGGTAGAAAGTCCATATATCCAATGTAACTTTATTTACTTAGAACTACTAATGATTGTTTGCGAACACATATATCGCTGAAGTACCTCTGGTATCTCTATCGAGCCATCTTCTAATTGATAGTTCTCCATTATTGCAACCAGTGTTCTTCCAACCGCTAAACCCGAACCATTCAATGTATGTATAAGCTCAGGCTTGCCAGAAGCTGGATTACGCCACCGAATCATTGATCGACGCGCTTGGAAATCACGAAAATTACTACATGAGGATATTTCTCGGTAACAGTTTTGTGATGGAATCCAGGCCTCGATATCGTAGGTTAGTGCGGCTGAAAAACCAATATCTGCACCACACAGTAGAACTGTTCTGTATGGAAGATTAAGCTGCCTTAAAATAGTTTCGGCGTGTTCTGTTATAGACTCTAGAGCCTGTGAAGAATTTTTTGGAGCCACAAACTGAACTAACTCAACTTTTTCAAATTGATGTTGCCGAATCATGCCTTTAGTATCTTTTCCATAGCTACCCGCTTCACTTCTAAAGCAGGGAGTATGACTGGTAAGCTTTATTGGCAGGTCCTCGGCATCTATAATTTGATCTCTATATATATTTGTTACTGGTACCTCTGCCGTTGGCACAAGAAAAAGCCCTCTTTCGTCTTGGAGCTTAAATAAGTCTGCCTCGAATTTTGGTAGTTGCCCAGTATTATATAGAGAATCTTTGTTAACAATGTAGGGAACATTTACTTCCTCATAACCGTGTTTTAACTGATGTGTATCTAACATGAATTGAGACAATGCTCTATGCATTCTAGCAATATCGCCCCTCATGACAGCAAAACGAGAGCTTGCTATTTTAGTAGCTGATTCGAAATCTAACATGCCTATATTTTCGCCCAGTTCTACGTGATTTTTAATCTTAAAAGAAAATTCTCGAGTAGTACCCCACCGTCGTAACTCTAAATTATCAGACTCATTTATTCCAGATGGCACAATGTCATCTGGTAGGTTTGGAACAGTACATAGATATGTCTCAAGTTCAGCTTTAACTATATTAAGTTTATTTTCTGCTTCAGAGCAAGATTCCTTTAATTTTTCGCCTTTCTTTTTTAGCAAGGCAACCTCATTTTTATTTTTTGCCTCGGAAATAGCTTTTCCCATTACTTTTGAATGGGCGTTTCTTTCTGACTGTAAATTTTGTGAAATTTCTTGGATCTTTCGGCGCCTAGATTCGAGTTTGTCAAGGTATTCAACATCTAAAGTAAAACCTCGAATTAAAAGTTTTTTTGCAACGACATCAGGTTCAGATCGAATAAGTTTTATATCTAACATAAGATTTAAATTTTTCCTAAATAAGACGCATCAAGGTAATTGCGCATAAAGTTCCCATTAAACAGAGAAAAATGGTTCCAAAAATATATAAAATAGAAAGCATTATTTGGTCATTTTGCCACATAACTATCGTTTCAAGCGTGAATGCAGAGAATGTGGTGAAAGCACCTAGAAATCCAACCATTAAAAAATTTTTTAGTTCAGAAGGGAAAAAACCCCTTTCAACAACAAAAACATAACAGCAACCTATGAGAATGGATCCAGTTAGATTAACTATTAATGTACCTAACGAAGAACGTTCACCAAGCATACTTATAGTATATGTGTTTATTGCGTATCGGGCCAAAGAACCAAGCGCTCCTCCAAATGCTACAGCCAACCATTGCATTTTATTCTCCCTAAACTTAAATTACATAAACCCATAATACTAACTTGAAAAATTAAATTTTTTTTATTTATGTTCAATCACATCAACTCCATCTGGTGGATAAAATTGAAAATTACTAGTAATTTTTTTATTTAGCTGGGTTTTTGTGAAGTATATTTCAGACCTATGACCAAGAGAACCCCATAATTTCATTATTACCGGAGTGTTATTTTTAAAACTAATCTGTATTTTTTTGTAAAGGCTCTCAGCATTGATAGGTGTCAGTATAAAATCAAAAAACTCAGTTTTTATGCAGTTTATATCATAAATTAGACCAGCCTCTTCGGTGTCTCCTATCAGTAAAATAGCAGGGTTTATATTTAAATCTTGAATGAACTTGCTTACAGTGACCTGCTCAAGATCAGGATCATATATCCAAATATTTTTATTATTAGTTATTATATGTTGCTCCATAGGAGCTCGGGTAACCCAGCGAATATTTCCTGGTTTCTTTGCGACCAAATATCCATATGCTTTTTGAGTTATAGCGTTTTTTTCAGTGTAATTAATTTGTTTAAAATCAGCACTTATTGTTTCAACAAATGAAAGTAGATTCTGTAAATTTTTTGTGCAATCTAATGGATAATTTTTTATTTCACTTACAGCGGTATCAGCGAAAAAACTGAATAAAAATACAATTGTTATTAGCTGCCTCATAATTAATCTCTTGATAGAGTTGGGGCTAAAACATCTCTATTGCCGTTCAATCCCATCTCACTAACAACGCCAGAAGCTTCCATTTGCTCAACGAGCCTAGCTGCCCTGTTATAACCTATTCTGAGTTTGCGTTGAACTGATGAAATTGAAGCCTTGCGAGTCTCAAGAACAAAAGCTACAGCTTCATCATAAAGTGCATCTGTTTCTTGACCGCTAGAATCAGCTGAATCGTTGCTATATCCTGGCACCAGTATGCTGTTGGTAACAGCTTCACTGATTATATCTTCTAAATATTCTGGTGTTCCCCTTTTTTTCCAATCAGCTACAACCTTGTGTACCTCATGATCATCAACAAAAGCCCCATGAACTCGAACTGGAACACTAGTTCCAGGCGGTAAATAAAGTAGATCTCCATGACCTAACAAGGACTCTGCACCGCTTTGATCCAATATAGTTCTCGAATCAATCTTTGAGGAAACTTGAAATGCTATGCGACTTGGTACATTGGCTTTTATCAAACCAGTTATTACATCTACAGAGGGCCTCTGTGTTGCAAGCACCAAGTGTATTCCCGCTGCTCTAGCTTTTTGTGCAATACGAGCAATAAGTTGTTCAACTTTTTTGCCCACTATCATCATCATATCGGCAAATTCATCTATAACTACCACAATATATGGTAATTTTTTTAATTCAGAGGGAACATCATTCTCATCTATGAGAAATTCGTCCTGTTTCCATAAAGGATCAAGAAGTGGCTTGCCTGATGTAATTCCATCAGCAACTTTTTTATTATATCCTGCAAGATTTCTAACTCCTAAAGCTGACATTAACTTGTAACGTCTCTCCATTTCACCTACACACCACCTCAGACTGCTTGCTGCATCTTTCATATCTGTCACGACTGGTGTTAATAAATGTGGTATGCCATCGTAAACCGATAGCTCCAACATCTTAGGATCAATTAATATTAGCCTTACATCCTCTGGAGTTGATTTATATAGTAAACTTAGCAGCATTGAATTAATGCCAACTGATTTCCCGGAACCAGTTGTTCCTGCCACAAGCAGGTGAGGCATTTTTGCTAGGTCAGCACACACAGGTTGACCTGAAATATCATTACCAAGAGCAAGAGTTAAAGGTGACTTAGCTTCCTCATATACTACCGATGATAAAACTTCACTTAGCCTCACCATCTCTCTATGTTCATTCGGAATCTCAATTCCCACATAAGATTTCCCAGGTATCACCTCAACAACCCTGACGCTAACGACTGCAAGTGATCTTGCTAGATCCCTGGAAAGTGCGCTTATCCTGCTAGCCTTAATACCTGCCGCTGGTTGGATTTCAAAGCATGTGACAACTGGCCCCGGTAAAACTTCTATAACTTCCGCACTAATACCAAAATCTTGCAATTTAAGCTCCAACTGCTTAGACATAGCCTGTAAAGACTCTTTAGAAAAAGCTTTACTATTATCAACACTTGCTTTATCTAGCAAACCTAAAGCTGGAAGCACAGCCAGATTTGAGTCTGCAAAGAAAGATGTTTGTTTTTCTTTTTCAACGCGCTCACTGGTTGATGGTTTTTGAGAAGGGTGCTGTATACTCAGGGGTTGCCTAGTCACTTCCCTCTTTGCTTGAATCTCTTGGACTTCTTTACGATGCTTTTGAGCAAGTAGGGCCTGTTTGGCTTCATTTTTTTTTGCGGCACGTGTCTCAAGCCGGTGAGCAATATAGTCATTTAATTTAGATACTGTTTTTCCTATAGTCTCAATTAAACCTAGCCAAGATAAATCAGTAAATACTGTTAAACCGAATAAAAAAACAGCAACTAGAATTAATGTACTGCCAACATTGTTGAATGCTGCTAATGCTGCACTCTGAACTGAGGAGCCAAGAATACCTCCAACACCAAAAGGCAACGATTCAATTGGGTCTGTGTAGTGAATTGAAGCCAGAGAGGTCGCACTGACTAATACCATCACTAATCCCAGTATACGAAGAGTAAAAACGAGGCTATCAATACCGGACTCGTTATCACGACGAGTCCTAAAAACATTCCATGCTCTTAAAGCTAACAAAACTGGTAACAAAAAAGCTATGTAGCCTAAAAAAGAAAATAAAATATCTGATATCCAGGCACCAAAAAATCCACCTGAATTTTTAATATATTCAACATCTCCAGCATGTGACCACCCTGGATCATCAGTTGAATGTGTTATCAGAGCGATAAAAAGATAAGCGCAAACAACCAACCAACCAATAAGTGAGCCTTCTTTGAGAATAAAGCTAACTTTGGAGGACTTCAATTGATCACTTTCTTCTAATAAAGGTTTGCGTATTTTTTTTTCTTTATTCAAGATGCTATCCCGATTAACTCTAATATAGATGCTATTGTAAACACAGTAGACCGAAATGCTATAGGCCACTTATACAAGATTATACTATAAGCTAAATTTATGGGCTTAATAATCAATTCCCTCTGTTACTGTATGGCCATTTTTATTACTATAATAATATAAATTCAAGAATCAGGAATACAAATATGTCAGATACTCAACACCACAAATTAATTATTCTTGGCTCTGGTCCTGCCGGCTATACTGCCGCAATTTACGCCGCAAGAGCAAACCTTGACCCAGTCATTATTACTGGTATACAACAGGGTGGGCAACTTACCACAACAACAGATGTTGATAATTGGCCTGGCGATCCTCATGGTCTTCAAGGTCCGGATCTTATGGTGAGAATGCAAGAACATGCTGAGAAATTTGATACAAAAATTATTTTTGATCATATAGAGAGTGTAGATTTAAGTAAAAAGCCTTTTCTTCTAAAGGGTAGCAACAAATTCACCTGCGATGCCTTGATTATAAGCACTGGAGCATCAGCACAATATCTTGGGTTAGCATCTGAAGAAGCCTTTATGGGTAAAGGCGTTAGTGCTTGTGCAACCTGTGATGGTTTTTTTTATAGAGGGAAAAAAGTCGCTGTTATAGGTGGTGGCAATACAGCTGTAGAAGAAGCTCTTTATTTATCTAATATCTGTAGCGAGGTTACCCTTGTTCACAGAAGAGATACGCTGAGATCTGAAAAAATACTCCGTGACAAGTTATTAGAAAGAGCTGAAAACGGAAATATAAAAATATTATGGAATCATACTCTCGAGGAGATATGTGGTGACGAATCAGGTGTTACAAGTCTTTCTTTAAAAAGTACGATCGATGATTCAATAGTTAATCATGAAGTAAGTGGGGTATTTATAGCTATTGGTCATAAACCAAATACAGACATTTTTAAAGATCAATTAGATATGAAAAATGGATATATTACTGTTAATGGTGGTCTGGACGGAAATGCCACCGGAGTTAGCATAGATGGAGTTTTTGCTTCGGGAGATGTGGCTGACCATGTCTATCGACAAGCAATAACATCTGCTGGTTCCGGCTGTATGGCGGCATTAGATGCAGAGAAATATCTTGATGACTTGGCATAAAGATTAAATGCTTAACATACCACATCTTCATGCTAAGAATATTCATTTCCCTGATCCAAATACAGCTCTTAAAGAGCCCAATGGACTTCTCGCATGTATGGGTAACTTGAATGCTGAGACACTACTTAAGGCATATCGAAATGGAATTTTTCCGTGGTATGAAGAGCAAGATCAACCAATACTATGGTGGTCGCCAAATCCAAGATCCGTAATATATCCACACGAAATAAATATATCTCGTTCTCTAAAAAAATCTATTAGGACCCAGCCTTGGGAAATAAGGATTGATACTCAATTTGAATCTGTAATAAAATATTGTGCCAGTCTTCGAAAAAGTAAAGATCAAGGTACCTGGATAAACACCACTATGCAGCATTCATATATTGATCTTCATAATTCGGGGTTCGCACATTCTTTAGAGGTCTGGTTTAAAGATGATTTAGTTGGCGGTTTATATGGAGTTGTTATAGGAAATGTTTTTTGTGGGGAGTCTATGTTCAGCTTAAAATCAAATGCTTCTAAAGTGGCGCTAGTTCAGTTAGCTTTATTGATGAAAAAATATACCACGAATGGATTAATTGATTGCCAGGTTGAAAATAATCACTTAACGTCAATGGGAAGCAAAAATATACCAAGAGAAGATTTTTTAATTGAACTAAAAGAATTAGGCGAAAAACCAAATTTTTGGCCTAGCTACTGGAAATGTGAATTAGTTTAACGGTTTTTAACGAAAAATTTAACGAATAAAGAATTATCATTATGTCCCGAGATATTACACCTGATTTGAGACGAATACGGGTATTTTTAACAAACCCACATCCCTGTAGCTATTTGCCAGGTAAAGAGGCAACAACTGCTTTTGTTGCGTCAGCTGATCCTAATCTTGAAGTTATCTCACATATCGAGATAAATTCAAAATTATATTCTCAGCTATCAGATATGGGATTTAGACGTAGCGGTCAGTATTTTTACTCTCCAAGATGTAAATCATGTGATGCATGCATATCTGCAAGAGTAAAAGTTGGTTCATTTAAATTAAGCAGGCAGCAAAAACGATGCTTGAAACGCAACGAAGGATTAATCGTTAAACAAGTATCAGCAATTGATGAACAGGAGCATTATCCACTCTATAAAAACTATATAAACACACGGCATGCTGATGGGGATATGTACCCACCCAATCTGCCTCAATTCAAAGACTTCATAGGGAATCTTCGTGAGTATTCCCAGATGATAGAAATAAGAGATAACGGAGAATTAATTTCTGCTGGTGTAATTGATTTGTTAGATGATGGACTATCGGCTATCTATAGCTACTATTCCACAGAACTCAAACATAAATCTAGAAGCTTAGGGACATTTTCTATTTTGTCCCAAATTACCTTAGCTGAAGAAATGGGTCTGTCATACCTATACCTAGGATACTGGATAAAAAATAGTCCCAAAATGGCCTATAAATCAAATTATCGACCTCTAGAGATACTTAAAGATAGACAATGGATATTGCTTGATTGACTTTATGTTTATTTCAGGCAGAATGCGGCTGAATTAGTAATGATGTAAATTTACAACTAGAGTGATTTATGCCTAAAGAAGAGCAGATAGAAATGGAAGGTGAAGTAATAGACACCCTTCCAAATACAACTTTCCGAGTAAAATTAGAAAATGATCACGTAGTACTTGCGCACATATCAGGAAAAATGCGCAAAAACTATATCCGCATATTAACTGGAGATTCAGTAAGGGTAGAACTTAGCCCCTATGATTTATCAAAGGGACGAATAACCTATAGAGCAAGATAAGTGGAAATTAAATCGCAGCGGCTTCACTTTCCTTGACAACTTCAGTTTTTATCTCATCATTTTCTACAAACACCCTCACGGTGCCACCGCTAGAAAGCCCTCCAAATAGAACTTGTTCTGACAGTGGTTTTCTGATTTTCTCAAGAATCAGTCTTTGCATTGGTCTTGCGCCCATTCTTTCATCATAGCCATTAATGGCAAGCCACTCCTGAGCATCCTTATCAACTTCAAGAACCACATGTTTGTCATCAAGCTGTTGTTGTAGTTGGCATAAAAATTTATCAACTACAGTATTTATAACATCCATGCCCAATGGGCGAAATTGTATGATGCTATCAAGTCGATTACGGAACTCAGGGGTAAATAGATTTTTAATAGCTTCCATTCCGTCACTTTTATGGTCTTGTTTCGCGAAACCCATCGAAGAACGACTCATTTCAAATGAACCAGCATTAGTAGTCATAATCAGTATAACGTTTCTAAAATCAGCCTTACGTCCATTATTGTCAGTTAAAGTACCATGATCCATAACTTGCAGTAACAAATTAAAGACCTCTGGATGCGCTTTTTCGATTTCATCGAGCAGAATGACTGCATAAGGATTCTTGGTAACGGCATCTGTTAAAAGCCCACCTTGATCAAAACCAACATAACCGGGTGGAGCTCCAATTAGCCGAGAAACAGTGTGCCTCTCCATGTATTCGGACATATCAAACCTTAACATCTTGATGCCCATTATTTCTGATAATTGTTTGGATAACTCTGTTTTACCTACCCCAGTAGGCCCAGCAAATAAAAATGATCCAATAGGTTTACCTGAATCTCTTAAGCCTGCACGTGATAGTTTTATTGAACTAGCTATAGCAGCTATAGCCTGATTTTGGCCAAAAACAACCATCCTTAAATTTTCTTCTAAATTTTCTAATTGAAGCATATCCGACGAAGATATGCTTTTGGCTGGTATTCTTGCAATTTTTGCAACAATACTTTCGATATCTGAAACCCCAATGAGTTTTTTTCTTTTTGATATAGCCAGTAGCTGTTGGTGAGCGCCTGCTTCATCTATGACGTCGATTGCTTTGTCGGGCAGATATCTGTCGGTTATATGCTTCGATGAGAGATCTACTGCTGTTTTCAAAGCAGACTGAGAAAAACGTAGGTTATGGTGTTCTTCGAACCTAGACTTCAAGCCTTTGAGAATCTCTATAGTTTCTTCATTGGATGGTTCTGGAACATCTATTTTTTGAAAGCGCCTTGATAGTGCCCTGTCCTTTTCAAAAACTCCTCTATATTCTTGATAGGTTGTAGAGCCTATACACCGAATATGGCCTGAGGTAAGGATAGGTTTCAGTAAATTAGAGGCGTCCATCACGCCGCCAGATGTCGCTCCAGCACCAATTATAGTATGTATTTCATCTATAAAAAGAATAGCTTTATCTTTTGCCTTTAACTCAGCTAAGATACCTTTAAATCGTTTTTCAAAATCTCCTCTATACTTTGTGCCGGCAAGTAGATCTCCGACATCAAGAGAATAAACTGTAGATCCAGAAAGAACATTTGCTGCAACCCCGTCAACTATCATTTTTGCTAAGCCCTCAGCAATAGCAGTTTTTCCAACACCTGCTTCTCCAACAAGTAACGGATTATTTTTTCGACGACGAGCTAGAATTTGCGAGACTCTCTGAATTTCATGGCTTCGCCCAATGAGAGGATCTATATTTCCTTGCTCTGCCTCAATGTTTAAGTTGGTGGTAAATTGATCAAGCAAGCTGAGTTTCTTGGATCTTTTCGATCCAGATACATCGTTTTGATCTATATCTTCATCTAAGATTTCTTCAGACTCATCAGCATACCCTGAGATTCCATGGGATATAACATTAACTACATCAATTCTATTTATACTTTGAGAATGAAGAAAGTACACCGACTGGCTTTCTTGCTCACTAAAGATTGCAACAAGAACGTTACAGCCCTGAACCTCTTTACTACCAGAAGACTGCACATGGAAAACTGCCCTCTGCAGAACTCTCTGGAAACCAAGTGTTGGTTTTACTGACTGATCTTCATTTTTTGCTTCAATAAGAGGCGTAGAATCGATAAAGTCCTCTAGATCTTTTTTTAACATTCCAGTATCTGCTCCACAAGATTTTAAAATACTTACAGCAGACTCATTCTCAAGAAGAGCTAAAAATAAATGCTCTACAGTCATAAATTCGTGTCGTTTTTCAGCGGCGACCTTGTAGGCATCATTAAGGGTTAGCTCTAGTTCTTTGCTTAACATATATCAATCCTTATTCAATTAATCGCTTACAGGTTCAATTTCGCATCTAAGCGGGTGCTCATTATCTCGAGCAAGCTCTCTTACTTGTAGAGCTTTAGTTTCAGCTATATCTCGAACATAAATAGCACATACAGCCTTTCCTTCAGTGTGCACTTTTAACATTATTCTTGTAGCGGCTTCATAATTCATTGAAAAGACCTGTTTCAAGAGCATAACCACAAATTCCATTGGAGTATAATCATCATTAAATATAATTACCTTGTATAGTGCAGGCTTCTTTAGTTTTGGTTCTTTTTCTTCTAATATTGCAGTGTCACCAACAGTATAATCTGCATCATCTTCAGAATTTTTATCACCAAACCTGATCATTTGAGAATACCCGTATAAATAAACAAATGCTTTTGAAAAATTACCCTTTCTTTGGGTTTGAAGCACGCTTATAGTGATTCTTACTGCACATATTTAGTCATAAGAATTAAAGATATGCAATCCATCAATTATCATCTTATTGTTAAAGTGATATTGGGCCGAAGAATTAAAATTTCAAGTTAAATTTTAGAGATTTTTTTAAATAATTCAAATTCTTTAAAATTATAATGATAATAAGTTTGAAAAGCTGAATTACTTTTTTTATAGAATTTCGAGGAACAAATGGTTGATCTTATAGTTTTTAATAAACCCTATGGTGTTTTAAGTCAGTTTTTAGATCACGATGGACATCCTGGATTAAAAAAATATCTTAATCTACCTAATATATACCCAATGGGAAGACTGGATCTTGATTCTGAAGGACTTTTGCTCTTGTCGAGTAATGGCGGGCTTAAGGAGCAAGTCACAAATCCGAAATATAAAATGGAAAAAACATACTTAGTTCAAGTTGAAGGTCAAATTACTTCATCAGCAACTAGTGATTTATCTGCTGGAGTTTTATTAAAAGATGGTATGACTCGTTTAGCGAAAGCAAAAGAAATAGGCGAACCTAAGCTTTGGGAAAGAAACCCATCAATTAGAACAAGAAAAAAATTGACAACTAGCTGGATAGAGCTACGTATACATGAAGGTAAAAATAGACAGATAAGAAGAATGACCGCTTATGTAGGCTTCCCTACTCTTCGCTTGATTAGAATCAGCATTGGACCTTGGAAGCTTAATAGCATTATGCCTGGGGAATATCGACATGAGAAAGTAAATTTACCTCAAACAAAAAAATAACAGTAGAACATAAGCAATCAAAAATATTAAACTATTCCAAAATATATTACCCGAAATTTACTCAACGAAATCAATACTTAATATGGATTATCTAAAAAAGAAAAATAGTGTTAATGAAGAAGCTTTTAAACCAAAAGTTATTGTTGGTATGTCAGGAGGAGTTGATTCATCTGTAACAGCGCTTTTACTCAAGCAACAAGGTTACGCTGTGGAAGGTCTCTTTATGAAAAACTGGGACGAAGACGATGGATCAGAGTACTGTTCAGCTGAACAAGACATGCTGGATGCTAAATCGGTAGCTGACACATTAAAAATTCCTCTTCATACAGCAAACTTTGCACATGAATACTGGGATAACGTATTTGAAGATTTTTTGGATGACTACAAGAACGGAAGAACTCCGAATCCTGATGTTTTGTGCAATAAAGAGATTAAATTCAAAATCTTTCTAGATTATGCTCAAATATTAGGTGCAGACTATATAGCTACAGGTCATTACGCCCAAAAAATTGAAAGGAAAGGTAAAACATACCTACACAAAGGAGCTGATAAAACTAAAGATCAGAGTTATTTCTTGCATGCTGTAGATGAAAAAGCGTTCTCAAAAACTCTATTTCCAATTGGCGGAATGCTTAAAACTGAAGTCAGAAAAATTGCAGAAAAATATGGACTAGCAACAGCGATGAAGAAAGATTCTACTGGTATCTGCTTCATCGGTGAAAGAAGGTTTAAAGATTTTCTTCAAAAATATCTACCTGCTCAGCCAGGACAAATTGAATCCTCTTTTGGGGATGTTATTGGACAGCATAGTGGATTGATGTATCACACACTTGGACAGAGGCAAGGATTAGGAATTGGGGGGCTTAAGGATTCAGATAATAGCCCTTGGTATGTAGTAAAAAAAGATTTATTACGCAATGTACTCATCGTTGCTCAAGGAGCAAACAATCCTTTACTATTCTCTAATAGACTTAGAGTATCAAATATTCATTGGATAAACGGGGCCCCTAAAGAAATTGAGGATAAGTTACCTAAAGGGTTGATTTGCAATGCCAAAAATCGTTACCGACAAACTGACCAATTATGTAACATCATAAAAAAAGATCAAGAATATCAGGTAGAATTTAGTAATCCCCAACGAGCAGTAACGCCCGGACAATTTATTGTGCTGTATCAGAAAAATTTATGCCTAGGTGGAGGTGTAATTGAAGAGGCTTGGGATGTTTAAATTTAGGAAAATATATGATGAACAGGATACTGAATGATTTTCAAAAAACCAACAAAAAATCAGATTATTGCTTTATCTGGAATCTTTCAATCCTGTCACCTCGTTGATCAGCTATCAAGATGTGGACTAATAACTGAGGAGGAGTTAAAAAACAATTTACAAGTTCTATTTAATCAAAATACAAAGGATATATACGACATATATGGATCAATAGAGACCCTTCATCATGGTGTAGATGCTATTAAAAATTTTATATTACTAAAACATAATAAAAAACTACCAGAGACTCTTCGTTACGCAATAGGCATAATGCACTTAGCAAAAAAACTACGAAAAGATAAACAAATGTCGATAATGATTAAAAGGAGGCTTGATATATCTGCTAAACAAATAGAGCATTTTTCTATTACTCATCAAAACGTAATAGCAGGTATCTCACAAATCTATCAAGACAGTTTTGGAACATTTTTTTATCGTATAAATATTAATGGGAATTTAGAGTATCTCAAACAAGACCAAATTGTCTCTCGGATTAGGTGCCTCCTATTTTCTGGTATACGCTCTGCAATGCTTTTCCATCAAATCGGCGGAAGAAGACATCAGCTTGTATTTAATAAGAGCTATGTACTAGGGCAAATAAAAGATCTTAATGCAGACATCTCGAGATACTAAAACTAGAATATAGTTTTCTAATGATTATAAACATAGATCTGAAATTATATGAGAATTATAGTAAAATATTAACTATTAAATGTGTCTCTATTGACAGTGACAAAATCTGGATTGGAAGCAAAAAATGAAATTATCAGATTTAACAGCAATATCACCAGTAGATGGGCGCTATGCTAGTAAAACTGAAGATTTACGTTCAGTTTTTAGTGAATATGCGCTGATAAAGCAACGAGTTCTAGTAGAAGTATCCTGGCTTATATGCCTAGCTAAAAATAATGATATTGAGGAAATACCCACTTTAAGCATTGAAGCTAGAGCTACTCTTGATTCAATGCATCTAAATTTTAGTATCCAAGATGCAATACGTATAAAAGAAATTGAAAAAATAACAAATCATGATGTTAAAGCCGTCGAGTATTTCATAAAAGAAAAAATTTCAAAAAATAATGAGCTATTAAAAATTTCTGAATTTGTTCATTTTGCCTGCACTTCAGAGGATATAAACAATCTTTCTCATGCCTTAATGCTTAAAAACGGTAGAGATGATTTTTTGATACCAAGTGCCGAAAAAATAATATTAAAAATTTCTGATTTGGCGAAAGATTATGCAGATATACCGATGCTTTCTCATACACATGGGCAACCAGCATCACCGACAACAGTTGGAAAAGAGTTAGCTAATACTGCCTTTCGATTGAAGCGTCAAATCCTACAAATTAAGAACATCTCTATGCTAGGTAAGATCAATGGTGCTGTTGGCAACTATAACGCTCATTTGGTAGCTTATCCTGATATTAATTGGGAAGCTAACGCTGAACAGTTCGTGAACGGTCTTGGTCTCGATTGGAATCCTTTCACAACACAAATTGAGCCCCATGACTTTATTGCCGAACTATTTAATGCTATTTGTCGTTTTAATAATATCCTTATTGATTTTGATAGAGACATATGGGGTTATATCTCGCTCGGTTACTTTAAACAAAAAACTATAGCTGGAGAGGTTGGTTCATCCACTATGCCTCATAAAGTTAATCCAATAGATTTCGAGAACTCTGAAGGCAATCTAGGCTTAGCAAATGCTTTATTCTCGCACTTAGCACAGAAATTACCTATATCACGCTGGCAACGTGATTTGACTGACTCGACTGTCCTTCGAAATATGGGTGTAGGTTTTGGTTATAGTCAAATAGCCTATCAAGCAGCCATCAAAGGTATCGATAAACTGGAAATTGATCAACAACTTATAGCTGATGAGTTAAACCATAATTGGGAAGTTCTTGCTGAACCAATACAAACAGTGATGCGTCGCTATGGTATTTCTGAGCCATATGAAAAGCTTAAAGCTCTGACTAGAGGCAAAGATGTAAATAATGTTCTGTTATTGGATTTTATTGAAACTCTTGAGATTCCAGAAGAAGCAAAGAAAAAACTTCGCACCCTTACACCCTCCAATTACACTGGTAATGCAGAAAATCAGGCAAAAAAGATATAAATGCCCTTATATACGAGCAAACTAATTCAATACAAATTGATCTTGAGGAGTTTTTAATGGAGGATATGCCATCAATACTTGGCGGTATCTCTGCAAAACAATTTTTGACTGAATATTGGCAAAAAAAATCTCTCTTAATAAGAAGTGCTATCCCAGACTTTTTGTCACCTATAACTGGAGACGAGCTAGCAGGCCTTTCTCTTGATAAAGATGTTGAATCAAGACTAATTTTTGGGGAAAAAAAACAGGCTCCCTGGGTGCTTGAGCGAGGACCGTTCGATGAAAATACCTTCAAAAAACTTCCAAAAAAAAATTGGACACTTTTAGTTCAAGCTGTTGACCTCTGGAGCCCAGAAGTTAAAGAATTAATAGAATACTTTTATTTTCTACCAAAGTGGAGATTAGAAGATGTGATGATTAGCTTTGCATCTGAAGGTGGGAGTGTTGGCCCACACTTCGATAATTATGATGTTTTTTTACTTCAAGGTTCCGGGCAAAGAGAATGGCAAATTGGACAAACATGTAATGACGAAACTGAAATATTAAATGACAGTTCTTTAAGTATAGTAAAGAATTTTAAAAAGGAGAAAAGCTACCTACTTAACACTGGTGATATGCTTTATATACCACCAAAGCTTGCTCATTGGGGTATAGCAAAAAATAACTGCATCACATACTCTGTTGGATTCCGTTCGCCATCGATCCAAGAGATGCTCGGTGATTTGACAGAAACTCTTATAGAAAAGAATCATAAAATATTCTACAGGGATCCCCCTCTTACTCTTAAAATGGCAACAAGCACGATTGATCCTAAATTTATTCATCAAATCAAATTAATGCTAGAAGAGTTAATCAATGATGATGAATTATTAGGTGATTGGTTTGCAAGATATATGACAGCACCAAAGTCTCCAGAACTATCTAAAGAGCTACAAGAAAAACGTTTAGCTAAGCTAGGCAAGGAAGTCTATGTTAATGGAAAAAAGCAAAAATTTTAGCTAACTTTATGCCAAATTTATTAATTTTGCCTTTTGCCTGTATGCATGAAGAAGAGGTTCAGTATAACCACTAGGTTGATCCGCTCCATTAATTACCAAATCACATGCCGCTGAAAAAGCAGTGCTTTTACTAAAGTCTGTGGACATTTTTTTATACAATGGATCATCAGAGTTTTGTTTATCAACTATTTTAGCCATACGCTTCATTGTGCTAATAACCTGTTCCTCAAAAATAATCCCATGCTTTAACCAATTGGCGATATGTTGGCTAGAGATTCTAAGCGTTGCCCTATCTTCCATTAACCCTACATTATTAATATCGGGGACTTTGGAGCAACCAACACCTTGTTCTACCCAACGCACGACATATCCTAAAATTCCCTGTGCATTATTATCTAGTTCCTTTTGAATTTGATCTGAAGATAAATGTTCATCGAGCAAAGGGATTTTTAGAATATCATCGACGTTCGCAGGAATACGGTTTGATAAGATCTTCTGTCTATCAAAAACATCAATTTGATGGTAATGAGTAGCATGGAGAACAGCTGCTGTGGGTGATGGAACCCATGCTGTGTTTGCACCTGACATTGGATGATTAATTTTTTGCTGCATCATATCAGCCATGTTTTCTGGGGTTGCCCACATACCTTTGCCGATTTGGGCTTTTCCAACCAAACCACAGGAAATTCCAATATCTACATTTTGATCCTCGTAAGCTGAGATCCAAGGCATAGACTTGAGGCTACCTTTTGGCGAAAATGGTCCTGCCTCCATACTTGTATGTATTTCATCACCAGTTCTGTCTAAGAAACCAGTATTTATAAAAACAACACGATCCTTAACTTCACGTATACACTCTTTTAGATTGATTGATGTTCTGCGCTCTTCATCCATTATACCTACTTTAATGGTATTAGAAGGTAGCGATAAAGCGGTCTCAACAGCATCAAAAAGATCATTCGTAAAGGCAACTTCTTTCGGTCCATGCATCTTTGGTTTTACAATATATATGCTACCAGTTTTACTATTAGAAAATTGACTATTTCGATTGATATCATGGATCGCAATTAAGCTTGTTAGAACAGCGTCCATTATACCTTCAGGGACCTCCTTACCTTCTGAGTTCAATATGGCTGGATTTGTCATTAAATGCCCTACATTACGAACGAAAAGAAGACTTCTCCCTGGTAGAATTAAGGTTTCTCCGTTAACTTTGTTATAAGAACGATCTGGATTCATTTTCCGAGTTATTGATTTACCGTTTTTTATCAATACCTCCTCTAGATCTCCCTTCATTAGACCTAACCAGTTATGATATATGAGAGCTTTATCTTCAGCATCAACTGCAGCTACTGAATCTTCGCAATCCATAATTGTTGTTAAAGCTGCCTCCATGTATATGTCCTTAACACCCGCAAGATCAGATGCACCTATAACAGTATCTCTATCCACATGAATTTCAAAGTGTAAATTGTTGTTTTTAAACAAAATTATTTTTGGATTTTCTAATTCCCCGGTATAACCACTAAATTTTTCAACATGTAATAATTGAGTAATCGTATTATTTTCGAATTGTGCTTTAAGATTTCCATCTTGTATAAAATACCTAACTACTGATGCGTGAGAACCACCTGCTAGAGGTGCTGAGTCATCTAAAAAACACTTACCATATAAAATAACTTTTTCACCACGAGCAGGGTTGTATCGATCGGTTTTACTTGTCTTTCCATCATTCGGTATTACGTCAGTTCCATATAATGAATCATATAGGCTACCCCATCTTGCATTAGCTGCATTCAGAGCAAATCTAGCATTCATTACAGGTACAACAAGCTGTGGGCCAGCCTGTGAGGTAATCTCTTGATCTACATTACTTGTATTTATACTGAAATCTTCACCAACAGGGACAAGATAATTAATTTGCTGTAAAAATTTCTTATAATCAGAAAAATTAAAGTCAATTTTTGAGTTCTTTTGGTGCCAGCTATCTATCGCTAACTGAAAACTTTTACGTTCATCTAGCAAAGCTTCATTGAGAGGAGAAAATTTATCAATAATTTTAGCAAAGGAGTGCCAAAAATCACCTTCAGATAAATTTGTTCCAGGAATAATATCCTTGGAAACTAAGTTATAGATGGAACTTGCAACTTGTAAGCCACATATTTCGACGCGTTCTGACATTGTTTCCCCGCTGAATAAGTATTTGATTTATTGTATTGAATTTTAGGACTAATAATCAATTCAGATAGTTGTATTTTCGTTATTTGTTGAACGAATAAACTATGAAAAAATAGTATTATGAATCAGAAACTTTAGTCTAGCGCCTTTGCAACATCGGCTATTAAGCGACGCAACCATTGATGTGCTGGATTATGCTGAACTAAAGGACTCCATGCCATTTTTAATTCGATTTCTGGAATAGGAAAAGGTGGATCCTCAATAATTACAGATGGATTATCTTGCAGTAAATTGGCTGCTTTTGTAGGTATAGTGACAATAAGATCTGGTAATTCTGCTAAACGCATTGCGGCCTGATAATGTCGAGTAAATACTCGTATACGTCTTTTTTTACCTGTTTGAGCAAGAGCCTCATCAACCCAACCTAATGTTTTTAATGAGCCAGGCTCCATACCTACACCTGCACCCATTCCTGTTTTGTTTACCCAGACATGCTCTGAATTTAAGTAATTTTCTAAGTTAAAGTTTTTAGCTATCGGGTTAGACGAACTAAATAGACATGAAAACGTATCACGCCAAATTGTCATTTGATGAAAAGATTGAGGTAAAACATCAAATCTATTTATAACTAGATCAACTGTGCCCTGCTCTACATTTTGATAACTAATATCACTTGGTGTCAGGACATCTAAAGTTATATTCGGCGCTTCTGAGCTAAGTCTTCGAAGTAAATGTGGTAGCAAAGTTGATTCTGTATAATCACTCACAGAGATTCTAAATACCCTACTAGCTTTTTTTGCATTAAATTTTTGTTTGGGTTCTACAGCTTTCTCAATAGACGCAAGAACCTCGCGTATCATCGGTTGGAGTAGTTCTGCTCTTTCGGTTGGCATCATTCCATCACTTGTTCTAACCAACAGAGGATCACTAAAAAGATCACGTAACCTTCTGAGGCCATTGCTCATCGCTGGTTGACTAATGCCCAGACTTTCTGCAGCTCTTGTTACATTCCTTTCTTTAAGTAACACGTCAAGAAAAACCAACAGATTTAAATCAATATTTCGCATACTCATCGACATTCACACCATAAATACTGAAAATAATGAGTATAGGGTATATAAATAAAAGTCTGATTGCTATGATTAAATTGTATTTTTTATTCTAAAATTAATTTTTTTATGGCCAAGGATTTATAATGTCAAATTACAAGAAAGATATCGACGCTGTAGCGTTACTGCGAAAGAAAAATGGTACCGGCTGGAATGCTATTACACCTGAATCAGTAGCAAGAATGCGTGCTCAGAATCAATTTAAGACTGGTTTAGATATAGCTAAATACACAGCGGACCTGATGCGTAAGGATATGGCTGCATATGATGTAGATCCATCAAAATATACACAATCTTTGGGTTGCTGGCACGGCTTCATAGGCCAACAAAAGATGATGTCAATAAAGAAACACTTCGAAGGAAATACAGACCGAAGATACCTATATCTTTCAGGTTGGATGGTAGCAGCTCTTCGATCAGAATTCGGTCCTCTTCCAGATCAATCTATGCATGAAAAAACTTCTGTTGCATCATTAATAGCAGAACTCTATACCTTCCTTAGACAGGCTGATGCTCGTGAACTTGGTGGCTTCTTTCGTCAAATAGACGCAGCAAGAGAGGCAGGTGATAAGGCGTTAGAAAAAAATATTCAATCAGCTATTGATTCTCACAAAACACATGTAGTCCCAATTATTGCCGATATAGATGCTGGTTTTGGAAACGCCGAGGCAACTTACTTAATGGCTAAACAAATGATAGAAGCTGGGGCATGTTGTATACAAATTGAAAATCAAGTTTCAGATGAAAAACAATGTGGTCACCAAGACGGAAAAGTCACTGTACCTCATGAAGATTTTTTAGCAAAAATTCGCGCTGTTCGTTATGCGTTTCTTGAGCTCGGTGTAGATAATGGAGTTATTGTTGCTCGAACCGATTCTCTAGGTGCAGGTCTTACCAAGCAGATTGCTGTCACAAAAGAGCCTGGAGATCTAGGTGATCAATATAATTCTTTTCTTGATTGTGACGAGGTTTCGTTGGATTCACTTAATAACGGAGATATCGTAATCAATCGTAACGGTAAGATCGTGAAACCAAAGCGTCTTCCATCGAATCTATTCCAATTTAAACAGGGAACTGGAGAAGAGCGTTGTATCCTTGACTGCATTACTTCATTGCAAAATGGAGCAGATCTTATATGGATAGAAACAGAAAAACCTCATATTGCACAAATCGGGGCAATGGTAAACGCTATTAAAAAACAAGTTCCTGATGCTAAATTAGTCTATAACAATAGTCCTTCATTTAACTGGACACTAAATTTTCGTCAGCAAAGCTATGATAACTGGTTATCAAGCGGTAAAGATGTATCTGCGTATAATCGTGAAGATCTCATGAATGTCAGCTATGATGATACTGAGCTAGCAATTGAAGCAGATGAAAAGATTCGAACATTCCAGGCTGATGCATCAAAAGAAGCAGGAATTTTTCATCATCTAATCACCTTACCAACATATCATACTGCTGCTCTGTCTACAGACAACCTAGCCAAAGAATACTTTGGCGACCAAGGGATGCTTGGGTATGTTGCAGGCGTGCAAAGAAAAGAAATACGTCAGGGTATTGCATGTGTAAAACATCAAAATATGGCTGGTTCTGATATGGGTGACGACCATAAAGAATACTTTGCAGGTGAAGCTGCTTTAAAAGCCTCAGGCAAAGACAACACCATGAATCAATTTTAGTAAACAAGTTAAAAAAGGGCTGCATTTGCAGCCCTTTTTTATTTCCTACATATCGATCTATGTTTTTAGTGGTATGAGATTAACAGGAGAAACTATTACTCCATTGGTATCTGCATAGATATATTCACCCGGAATTATAGACACACCTCCAAACTTCAGAGGGATATTCAAATCACCAATCCCACGTTTTTCTGTCTTTAAGGGTATGCTACCTATTGCTTGAATTCCAATATCAATATCAGCTAGTACCTCAACATCTCGAACACACCCATAAATTATTATTCCTTCCCATTTATTATCAGATGCATTAGTAGCTACAAGATCACCCAATAAGGCACGTCTCAAAGATCCGCCCCCATCTATTACTAAGACCTTCCCTCCTCCAGGCTTGCTTGCATTATCTTTTACCAGTGAGTTATCTTCAAAACATTTTATTGTTACTATTTCACCACAAAAAGAATCTCTGCCCCCATAACTAGCAAAAATCGGCTCTAATACACTTATTGAATTTGGATTATCGTCGCACAGATCAGGAGTTGAATGTTTCATATAAATTTCTCTTAGTTTTTAACAGAAAAAACTGCTACTTATATCCTATTTTCTACTTTTTAGTGTAAAGATCAACTAAATCAAAACCACGAACATCATTGAAATTAAAAAGAAGTAACGTAGACTATTGGAATATGGAAAAAGCTGAAATTATTTATCTCCCTTATAGACCTAAAGCTGAAGAATTCTTTAACTCTTTACGACATCTGCCTGACGCATTATGGTTTGATTCTGGTCACCCCGTTTGCTCGAGCGGCCAATTTGATATAATAACAGCAAATCCTTCAGTTACGCTTGAAACAAACGGAAAAATCACAACAAAAGAGACCTTTAAATGCACAGAAGAGCTAACAGGTGAACCATTTGATCTCTGCGAAAAGTTACTTTCCACTATACAGTCTAAAGATAAGCAGCATTTAGAGTATCCGTTTACTGGTGGATTAGCTGGTTATTTTGGATATGATCTTGGCAGGAATTCAACTTACAAGCTACCAAAACTTGATACCCTTCCTGATATGCGTATCGGGTTATATGAATGGGCTTTAACATTAGATCATTTTTCCAAAAAAGCATGGTTATTTTTTAATGCTAAATGTTCAAAAAAGTTGAAAAATAAAGTTATAAATTGCTTAAATAAAATTATTCAAGATAATGATTTTAAAGAAAAATTATCTTATCATCTCTCTAGTTCAACTAAAAGATCACATTACCTTGATACTGTAAAAAAAGCTAAAAATTATATTTTAGCAGGTGATTGTTATCAGATAAATTATGCCCAACATTTTTCAGCTTCAATCAAGGAAGATAGCTGGAAAGTCTATAAGGATCTTCGTATACGAATGGCGGCACCATATGGATGTTACTATCAACTAGGTAAAACAAAGAAAGCTATTTTATCATTCTCACCAGAACGGTTTTTAAAACTTAAAGGCGATCAGGTAACTACGCAACCTATTAAAGGCACAGTTAGTCGAGGTGAAAATACGCAAGAAGATGCTATTAAAGCCAAGGCCTTAATCGATAGTGAAAAAAATAAAGCTGAAAATCTAATGATTGTAGATTTACTTAGAAATGATTTAAGTAAAAATTGTAGGCTTGGTACAGTAAAAACAACTGAATTATTCAAACTCGAAAGCTTCGAGAACGTTCATCATTTAGTAAGTACGGTAACAGGAGTTATTAAAGATACTGCAACCTCCTTAACCTTACTTCGAGATTGTTTTCCTGGTGGCTCTATAACTGGCGCTCCTAAAAAAAGAGCTATGGAAATAATTGATGAGTTAGAAGGATGTAAAAGATCAGTTTATTGCGGAAGTATCGGTTATATAAGCGCGAATGGTGTGATGGATACAAATATTGCAATACGCACACTATTGTCTGATGGTAATAAAATTCACTGCTGGGGTGGTGGAGGTATAGTTGCTGATTCAGATGCTGAAGATGAGTACCAAGAAATTCTTGATAAAGTAGGTCTTTTATTAAAATACTAATTTTGCATAAAAAAAGAGATACACATTAAATTTTTTTGTAAATATTTTAGAGCTTTATTTTTCGGATGCTTGCCTTGATAAACTCCATTTTCAGGGAATCAAAATCGTTAACTGATGGAAACTGGGGAAATTCTTTTGTTACATTTTGCGGTGCATGAAAAAGAATTCCAGCATCTGCCTCGGAAAGCATTGTAGTATCATTATATGAATCCCCTGCAGCAATAGTTCGATAGTACATACTCTTAAAACCTACAATTGCTTGACGTTTAGGGTCTGCTTGCCTTAACTTATAGCCAACAAGCTTATTGTCTTCATCTACCTGCAATTGATGACAGAGTAGAGCTGGGTATCCAAGCTGCCTCATGAGTGGTTGAGCAAAATCATAGAACGTGTCTGAAAGTATAATGACTTGAAAGCGCTCGCGGAGCCAATCTAGAAAATCTTTTGCCCCAGCTAGTGGAGATAAAGTGTTTATAACTTCTTGTATTTCCATTAAACCAAGATTATTTTGATTGAGAATGTCTAACCTATACTTCATCAAAACATCATAGTTGGGTTCATCGCGTGTAGTTCTTTTTAGCTCACTAATACCAGTTTTTTCTGCGAATGCTACCCATATTTCTGGAACCAAAACACCCTCTAAATCTAGACATGCAATTTCCACAAGCTGTACCTCTGAAGAAAAATAAAGAAATTATACAATTACTGAGTATGCAAACCGCACTCTCTATTTCCGTGAACCTTTGTAGGGTCATAGTAATCATTTTCATTAGGTAAATCATGATCTTCTAAATAAACATCTAGATCTTTATCTGTCCAATGAAAAAAGGGGCTTACCTTAATAATACCATCTCCACTCTGACTAACAATATCAAGTGTATCCCTAAACTGTGTTTGCCCTTTTCGTAAATTGGTAAACCAAAGATTTGGTTGATGTTCTTTAATAGCGCGCTTAAACGGTTCTAATTTAACTTGTTCAGTAAAAATTGTATGGAGACCACTGTCAATATCTGGAATACCATCCATGACTACATTACGGTGAGCAGTTGACTGCTGAGGAACATAAAGAAAAATATTCAATGATAAATCTGATATCAAGGTCTCGGCATGTCTATATGTAGCATTAGTATTATATCCTGAGTCACACCAGATAACTGGAATAGAGGGAAAAGCTTTTACACAAGCATGTATTAACGTTGCCTCATAAGGTCTAAAATTAGTTGTTACTATAGGCTTATCTGCTTGACTGGAGGCCCATTTGATAATATTTTCTGGGGTTTCTTTTCTGAGTTCTTTGTTTATTTTAATTAGATCTAGTGACATAAATCTCTCTTAAGTAAAAGGGTAATTGTAAAAATTTTAGTTAAATAATTTTAACTTATTTGCGTCACAACTAAAAGTCAGCTTGATTGAAAAAATTTTAAATAAAAAAACTATTGCTTTGAAGACAACATATAAATTGTTAGAGTTGCCAACCATTATATTGATTGGAATTATAGATGTTGATAGAATTTTTACTTTATGCCGCTTCAGGCGCTTTTGTTGGGCTTATTATTGGCATGACAGGGGTCGGGGGAGGTTCATTAATGACTCCCCTTCTAATCCTCTTTGGAATTCCTTACAACGTAGCTATCGGAACAGATCTTCTTTATGCATCAATAACCAAATCGAGTGGTGTATTTGCCCATGCTAAACAGAAAAGTATCAATTGGATTTTAGTTAGATGGCTTGCGGCTGGCAGTATACCTGCATCTATTGTAACAGTTATTTTTCTTGATTTGGTTTTTACTAATGCAGATGAATATCAGTCTCTGCTAACAACTACCTTGGGTGTGATGCTTGTTCTGACATCACTCGTAATTTTATTCAATCGTTATCTAAAGGATGTTGCTGGAAGAACCCCTGTCAACCAAAATTTATCTTTTGGAAAAGAAAAAAAATATATAACTTTTTTCGTAGGAATATTCTTGGGAGTTTTTGTAACGCTTTCTTCAGTTGGTGCAGGAGCGTTTTGTGCCGCATTACTACTAATACTATATCCCAAATTACCTCCATTGCATGTAATAGGCACAGATATTGCACATGCTGTACCTTTGACTCTCATAGCAGGATTAAGCCACCTATTTCTTCTTGGGAACGTTGATTTGATTCTACTTATAAGTTTACTAGTGGGGTCTCTTCCTGCAATTCATTTGGGCGCAAAATTAGCTGCTAGGATACCTAGTGAAATTCTTCAACCATTTTTAGCAGCGATTTTGCTAGGAGTGGGTCTCAAATTTATAGTTTTTTGATAGTATTTTTTAAGCTATATTTATGATTTTTCATTAGCAATCCCGTGTGGCACATGGCCTGTAGAAACATGTGATTTTGCTGAATCGCAATGTTTTTGCTGGTCATCAAAAAAAACGTCTGCCCCATATGACTTAAGAAACTGACCTTTCTCTAATCCACCAAGAAATAGTGATTCATCAATCCTGATGTCCCAGGCTCTTAGGGTTCTTATAACACGCTCATGAGCCGGGGCAGATCGAGCAGTAACCAGCGCTGTTCTTATAGGGCAAGCTTTCTCTGAAAACTCTGCTTGTAATATTTGTAAGGCATGTAAAAAATTTTTAAAAGGTCCTCCATCCATAGGTTTTTTCGCTGATATTTTTTCATTTTCCGTGAAAGCATCAAGACCATCTTGCTTATATATTCTCTCAGAGGCATCAGAAAATAATACTGCATCGCCATCAAAGGCAAAACGAATCTCATTTCCCGATTTTTCTTGGACTTTTGATGATAGCAAAGTCGCAGCTGCAATACCGCTATTCAAAGCATTACGAACATCTTCAGCATTATTAGACAAGAAGAGATGGCAGCCAAAAGCTGACACATATCGATATGGGCTTTCGCCACCGCAAAAAGCGGCACGAGTTATATTTAGCTTATAGTGTTCTATTGAGTTGAATACCCTCAAGCCAGAATCAGCTGAATTTCGAGATAATAAAATTACCTCTACTCGTGGTTCTCCGCCCAAATTTTCATTAATTTTTAATAATTTGTTTACTAAAGGAAAGGCTTCGCCGGGATCAAGCACCTCATCTTCATGTTCAACTTGATACTGAAAATAAGCATCTAATCCATGATCCTGATAAACCTTATGGCTCTCATCCAGATTGAAGAGCGCCCTAGAAGATATGGCTATGACTAATTTATCACCAAATTTTACTGACACTATTTATATGTCCTTATAACTGCGAAGAAATTCTTTATGTGTACAGCCAAAAAAAATCTAGAGTTAAAAGCTGTTAGGTTTTTTTGATAGTCCCCTTTGGCAACACTGCGTGCACTGAAGCTCTTTGAAATCTTAATTCAACATTAGTGGATGCCTGTATTTTTATATATAAATCATCCAATGAAGTTATCTTACCTAATAAACCACTATTCATTACTATTTCATCACCTTTTTTTAATGATGCAATTAACTCTTTATGCTCTTTAGCTCTTTTTCTCTGTGGTCGAATAATAAGGAAATACATGAATACGAATAAACCACCGAACATTAGAAGCGTATAAATAGGATTTGGGTCTTGTGCAACTGGTGCCGGTGCAGCAAGTAAAGCTTGAAAAAGATCTGGTGACATTGATTTACCTCGATAATTGAATATTTGTATTTAGTTTTATTTTAGTTACAAAATACTACCTACCTTATTTTTGATTAATAGCTATAGCAGATTCTCTTTTACCCATGATAATACATCTTGGTGATGTTTTTTGGTATTAACTTTATCGATAACATGGACGATAAAGCCTTTCTTATCGATAATAAAAGTTGACCTTAATACTCCGGTATACTCCTTACCCATAAATTTCTTCATGCCCCAACAACCATATGATTCTGTGACAGAATGATCCTCATCCGATAGTAAATCAAAATTTAATTTATGTTTTTCTTCAAAACGTGTGAGCTTTTTATAGTTATCTGGGCTTATACCCATGACTATTGTATCTAATTCGATAAAATCAGCTGAGCTATCTCGTATACCACAAGCTTGCACAGTGCAACCAGGTGTCATCGCTTTAGGATAAAAATACAAAACAATATTTTTTTTACCAACAAATTCAGAAAGACTAACACTTTCACTGCGCTGATTTAATAAATTAAAATCTGGCGCAGCATCGCCAACCTTTATTAAAGCCATGGAAAACCTCTTTATTAATTATACTTAGTAAAAAATTATTTTTTACTGTCTGATGGCCCCCTTATGTTGGCTATCAAGTTAATTTAGTTAAGGTAGCAAGTGCTTAACAGCGTCTCTTTCCTCAATTAATTCTTGCTCAGTTATAGACATTTTTTCACGAGAGAATTCATTAATTTCAAGATCTTGTACGATCTCCCAATCCCCATTTCTACAGATACAAGGAAAAGAATAAATTAATCCTTCAGAGATATCATAACTTCCATCACTGAAAACACCCATACTGACCCAATCATCAGCGGCAGTTCCAAGAGCCCAAGCGCTCATATGATCAATCGCAGCATTTGCAGCTGATGCAGCTGAAGAAGCACCTCTAGCTTTTATTATAGCTGCGCCTCTTTGTTGAACGTTTGGTATGAAGGTTCCTTCGTACCATTCCTGTTTTATTAAAGACATAGCTGCCTCTCCAGAAATAGTAGTTTGGTGTATATCTGGATATTGGGTGGCTGAATGATTCCCCCAAACTAACATATGAGAGATATCATTGATGGTTTTGCCTGTTTTTTGAGCAATTTGTGTCTTAGCTCGATTGTGGTCAAGACGCATCATTGCTGTAAATTGACGTGGGTTAATATCAGGAGCATTTCTTTGTGCAATAAGCGCGTTTGTGTTTGCAGGGTTTCCTACCACTAATACTTTAATATTTCTAGACGCATTATCATTAATAGCTTTTCCTTGGACAGAAAAAATTGCTGCATTTGCCTCAAGTAGATCCTTTCTTTCCATTCCTGGACCCCGTGGGCGTGCACCGACTAAAAGTGCATAATCAGCGTCTTTAAAGGCGACATTAGGATCATCTGTGCATACCATACCTGCGAGTTGCGGAAAAGCACAGTCGTCTAATTCCATAGCAACACCACTAAGAGCCTCTAATGCAGGTGTTATTTCTAGCATTTGAAGTATTACAGGTTGATCTGCACCTAACATTTGACCAGAAGCAATTCGAAAAAGTAAAGAATAACTAATTTGACCAGCAGCTCCAGTCACAGCAATACGAACAGGTTCCTTCACAATATTTCTCCATAGTATTTAAGTTAATGTTTCCGGCATTATAAGCCAGTAATATAAAATTTCACTCATTTGAAAGTAATAATTTACACAGAGAGAAGTTCTCTGCTAGCAGGCAAATCAGCCTATCTTGTTAAAAGCAATATTTATCATTATAAATTATTTATTGATCGATTTTTTTATATCCTTTTATATCTAACCTCATGGCACTAATGATTTGATCAACTGGAACAGACACATATTCGAAATTATAATAATCTTTGGTTATAAAATGTTCGTTCCATGTAATAATATCAAGATCGATTATTCTAGGACCTGCTTTAATTAGCCCCCTTTCCCTTCCCATACGATTTTCTATAGCCTTTAATGAAAAATTAAAGTCTGCGTATGTTAAATTAGTTATGACCAAGAAAGCTGTATTGAAAAAATTTGCTTGGTTTAGGTACCCTACCGGAGCAGTCTCAATCGAATCTGCAGCATAAATAAAAACTGCCTCTGAAGACAAAATCTCTTTTGATTTCTTGATATTTGGTAAAGGTTCAATATTTGAACCTACCGATATAATTACATGATTTTTTTTAGCTTTATTCACGTATCTTGATCGCTCTGACCACTAAATTGTTCGGCATTCAAACCCTGATGATTAATACCCTCTCCACCATCAACAGTTAGTATTTGCCCCGTAATGAAATCGCTATTCACTATATATTTCATAGCTTTGAGTAAATCTTCCACATCGCCCTGTTTTTTTAGAGGAATACCTTCAATTCTCCATGCTAAATAATCTGATGTCCTCTGATCTCCGGGTAAAATTACGCCCGGAGCTATAGCATTTACTCGTATTTTTGGAGCGAACTCAATAGCAGCAATTCGAGTAAAATCGGCGAGTGATTTTTTTGAGAGCAAGTATGCAGCATAGCTGAACTGCTGAAAAGCAACCTTATTGTCTAAGATATTTATTACCTGTCCTTTTGAATCAGAGTTTTGACCGCAAATAGATGCAAAAGCCTTAGTCAACATAAAAGGTGCAAAAATATTTACTGCAAATTGTTTCTTTAGTATTTTTAAGCTGGTATTTGCAATACTTGCAGCATCGTATACAGAAGCACTATTTACTAGAATTCTAATATTTGGATATCTGTCTGCTACTTCAGATACTAATTCAGTAGGGTCCGAGGAAGACAAATCAGCTTGGAAAAGAGTGCACGAAACACCTAACTTTTCGATATTTTTTTTGGCCGAACTAGCTGCATCAGCAGAACCATTATAATGAAGTGCGATATCATAGTTCATTCCTGCTAAAAACTTTGAAAAAGCTAAGCCTAGTCTTGTAGCGCCTCCGGTGATAAGTGCGGCAGGATTTTTTTTATTGTTCATATGTGTAATCCATTCTGAGGGATAAATAAAGATTAATTATTGAGATAAATTTTGTACTGTTGACAACCAATGGTAATTATAAATTATAAACATATTGTAAATTAAAAGCATTCTCATTAAGAAATGACTCTGATTAATATGTTTTTTGGTTTAATTTTTTAATTTAAAATTTATTTTAAAAAATATTTAAGATTTTATAGGATGTTCAGGTTAATAAATTTGTTACACTTAACAGATTATTTATTATATTAAATATGGTACACAATGCTTATTAAACTGCGACTAATTTTTGCAATTCAATCTCTATTCTTTTGCTTTGCTGTTTATGCAGACGAAGCCGCCACCAAACCGGCAGATCATCTAAGTTTTAGCGTCAATCAAGCAGAAACCTCCTCTGAAATACTCAATAAGCTCACGACTAAACATTTCAGAAAACAAAAGGTAAACGATCAGTTCTCAAAAAAATTTCTCTTTGAATATTTGGAAGCTTTGGATCCGACAAAAAGCTATTTTCTTCAAGAGGATATAGATGAATTCAAAAGATGGGAGGATAAACTTGATGACATGCTTATTGCTAAAGATCTTAGTGCAGGTTTTTTGATATTTAACCGCTTTAAAGATAGAGTAAAAAAACAACTGCAAGCTAATACAGAATTGCTTGAGAGCGACTTTATATTTGACCTCACAAAGAATGAAGTTATTTCATTAGATATTGCAAATGCCCAATGGCAGTCTAACGAAAAAAAATCTAGTGAGCACTGGCAAAAAAAAGTGACAGAGGCCTATCTGAGATTAGTGCTTAATGATAAAGAACCAGGGGCTGCTAGAGAGCTACTATTAAAAAGGTATAAAAATCAAAAAAAACGTCTTAAACAAAACGATAGTGAAGATGTATTCCAAATCTATATGTCTGTACTAGCTGGTATGTTTGATCCGCATACAAGCTATTTATCTCCTAAATCTATGGAAAATTTTCGTATCTCCATGTCCTTATCACTAACAGGTATTGGTGCTGTTCTAGAGTTAGATGGAGAGCACACCTCAATTGTCAGTATAATAAAAGGTGGTCCTGCAGAAAAACAGGGTATTTTGAAAACAGGTGATAAAATAGTTGGGGTTGCTCAAAATGAGGCTGACTTCGTTGATGTAGTAGGATGGCGCCTTGATGATGTAGTCGAGCTAATTAGAGGGAAAAAGGATAGCCTCGTAAGATTAGAAATAATACCATCTAAGAAAGATTTGGGTAGTAATATTCAAATAATTGAGCTTATTAGAGATAAAATTAAACTTGAAGAACAGGCAGCAAAATCAAAGATCATTAATGTAACCAACGGGAAGAGCTCTCATAAGTTTGGAGTCATTGAAATACCAGCGTTCTACCTTGATGTAGAGGCTCTATATAATAATGAGCCAGATTTTAAGAGCACTACTAAAGATGTTGTTCGGCTCATAAATGACCTTCACTCCAATAAAAATGTGGATGGAATTATTCTTGACTTAAGGAATAATGGGGGTGGTTTTCTTCAAGAAGCTAAAATGCTCACTGATCTTTTTATTGGGAAAGGCCCTATCGTGCAAGTAAAGAATACTAACAACTATATATCTAAAGCCCATCAATCAAGATCTAATATTTATTATAGAGGGCCTATATTGGTTTTGATTAACCGCTTAAGCGCATCTGCGTCAGAAATCTTTGCCGGAGCAATACAGGATTATGAGCGGGGAATCATTGTCGGTTCTAGAAGCTATGGAAAAGGTACAGTCCAGATACAATTACCCTTAGAGCAAGGTCAAATAAAGCTCACAGAATCAAAATTTTATAGAGTTTCTGGAGAAAGTACACAGCTTTTAGGTGTGACTCCTGACATTGAACTACCATCTATATATGATATTGATGAGATTGGTGAAAGCTCTCTCAGTAATGCATTGCCTTGGGATACAATTGACCCTGCTAAACATAGTATATTTTGGAGTGAACTACTGAAAGCCCCACCAATCAATATGTTAAGGGCCGCACATGAAAAAAGGCTATTAGTTGACCCGGATCTAATTTATTTGAATGAAGAGCTTAGCCTAATAAAAAAACAAAGCTCGATGAAGGAAGTCTCCCTGAATGAAAAAAAACGTAGACTGCAATCAAAAGAATATAATAATAGTCTATTGGCTATAGAGAATAAAAGGCGGGTCGCTAAAGATAAAAAAAAATATTCCTCTATTGAGGAATGGAAAACAGCAGTAGATAAAAATAAAGATGTTGTTATGGAAGAAGGAGATCCAGTTTCTACAGAAAATGACCCAATCTTAAATGAAGCGGGTAATATATTTGCAGACTACATAGGTCACCTGTTTTCTTCACTACCTGATTATAGTACTGAGTCAAAATTAATAAGGCCCTAATATGAAGATAATATCCTTTAATGCTAACGGACTTCGAGCCAGAATACATCAGATTAAGGCTATTATAGAAAAACACCAACCTGACGTGATTGGCATCCAGGAAACAAAAGTCTCTGATGACCAATTCCCGCTTCAGGCTATAAAAGAACTAGGTTATGACGTATCTTTTCATGGCCAAAAAGGCCATTACGGTGTTGCTCTCATCTACCGAGTGCCACTAATAAAATGCTATAAAGGTTTCCCTCATGATGATGAGGATAGCCAGAAAAGATTGATAATAGGAGACTTTCAATACAAAAATAAGAAAATAACGATTTTTAATGGGTACTTCCCTCAAGGAGAGAGTCGATCTCATGATAAAAAATTTCCATGTAAAGAAAAATTCTATTTTGACTTACAAAATTATTTAGAGACTAACTATTCGACACAGGATCAAATACTAGTCATTGGAGATATGAACGTTGCACCGCTAGATAAAGATATTGGTATTGGGGAAGAAAACAAGAAAAGGTGGCTACGAACGGGTAAGTGTTGCTTTCTTCCAGAAGAAAGGAGCTGGCTAGAAAGACTCCGAGGTTTTGGACTTATCGATACATTTGAACATTATCATTCAAAACAGTCTGATAGATATACTTGGTTCGATTATAGAAGTCGGGGTTTCGAAATGGATCCTAAGCGTGGATTAAGGATTGATTTGATTTTAGCATCAAATTCTCTCATAAAGTTGTGTACAGAAACAGGAATTGATCATGAGCTAAGAAGCATGGAAAAACCATCTGATCATTGTCCGATTTGGATTTGTTTAGACGATTAACTTCTCTTCCAATTCTGGTATAACATCAAATAAGTCTGCAACCAAACCGTAATCTGCAGCCTTAAATATAGGTGCTTCTGGGTCTTTATTTATAGCAACAATAACTTTACTTTCCTTCATCCCAGCTAAGTGTTGAATTGCTCCAGAAATTCCAACAGCTATATAGAGGTCGGGGGCAACTATTTTTCCAGTTTGACCTACCTGCATGTCATTTGGTGCAAATCCAGAGTCAACAGCAGCCCTAGATGCACCAACAGCACCACCGAATTTGTCTGCTAGATCCTCAAGAAGCTTAAAGTTTTGCTCATTCAACATTCCGCGACCACCAGAAATAATGACTCTTGCTGATGTTAACTCTGGTCTTTCAGACGACGCTATATCGTTTTTAACAAATTCTGATTTTTCTAAATCAAAGGATTCTTCTATAGCTTCAATTGGAGCACTCGAGGATTTTTTTAATACAGATTCAAATGCTGTAGTTCTTACGGTCATAAACTTAATTTTGTCACTACTTTGGATAGTTGCTATCACGTTTCCTGCGTAAATAGGTCTTTTAAAAGTATCTTCGTTGACAATAGAAATAATATCGGACATAGGTTGAGAATCAACTAATGCAGCAGCCCTTGGGATAATATTTTTTCCTGTTGTAGTTGCAGCCATAAGTACATAAGAATATTCAGGCGCTATTTGCTGAATTAATGGGGCAATATTTTCTGCAAGCTGGTTTTCATATGGCTCGCTATCCGCCAAAAGAACCCTGGTTATGCCTTCAATTTTTGCACCATTTGTTGCGGCAATACTGCAATTGAAGCCTGCAACCAAAAGATCAACTGAATTACCCAATTTGCATGCAGCAGCAACTGCATGCATGGTGCTCTCTTTAATCTCATTATTGTTATGCTCTGAAATGACTAAAACATTCATCATATTACCTTTGCTTCATTTTTTAATTTCTCTAAAAGCTCATCTACACTACTAACTTTAATTCCTTCAGGCCGGTCAGGAGGAAAGTCAACACTCACTACGGTAATACGCGGGGAAACATCAACACCGAGTTCTTCGGGTGTTATCTCATCAATAGGTTTTTTCTTCGCTTTCATGATATTAGGCAATGATGCATACCTTGGCTCATTTAATCTAAGATCTGATGTAATAACAGCTGGCAAAGTAAGTCGCAATGTCTGAAATCCACCATCAACTTCTCTAGTAACAGTTACATGAGTTGGATTAATGGTTAATTCAGAGGCGAATGTTCCTTGAGGTAAATTTGCTAGAGCAGCAAACATTTGACCTGTTTGATTGTTATCACCATCTATAGATTGCTTACCCATTAAAACTAAATCTGGTTTCTCTTGATCAAATACTTCTTTTAAGCATTTTGCTATTCCTAAAGGTTGTATCTCAAGGTCACTTTCGACCTTTATGAGGATTGCTCTATCAGCGCCAATAGCAAGAGCAGCACGTATTTGTTCTTGGGCCTCTTGCGGTCCGATAGATACAACTACAATCTCTTCTATGACACCTTTTTCTTTTAAGCGAACAGCTTCCTCTACAGCAATCTCACAAAAGGGATTTAACGACATTTTAAGATTATTAAGATTAACGCCTGAATTATCGTCTTTTGGACTGACTTTTACGTTATAGTCTACCACTCGTTTTACAGAAACTAGTACTTTCATGCAAAAAAACCTTTTATATTGTCTTATAATATAAGAGGTTTATTATAAATCATATCGCTCTCATCCTAAAGGCTTATAATGTTGTTTTAAAAATCATTTAATGTATTTAAACATGTGTTTAACAATCTATATCAAAATTTTTTGATATAGATAAATGAATGTGATAAAATTTTTGATAAATTATAAATATTGATCAAGGAGCGCTCAATGGAGCGGGAACACATAGACTATGATGTGGTCATAGTGGGTGCAGGGCCATCTGGACTATCGGCGGCATGCCGTCTGAAGCAGATAAAACCCGAAACTTCTATTGTTGTAGTTGAAAAGGGCTCAGAAGTTGGAGCCCATATACTTTCCGGTGCGGTTTTAGAACCTACGGCTTTGAATGAATTATTTCCTGACTGGAGGAATACAGATGCCCCAGTTAATACAGCTGTCAGTGAAGATAAGCTTTATTATTTTACTGAGACTAGAGCAATCAAAATACCACATTTTTTTGCGCCTAAAACTATGAGAAATAATGGTAATTTTGTAATCAGCTTAGGTAACCTATGTCGTTGGCTCGCCAAGCAAGCTGAACAACTAGGTGTTGATATTTTTCCAGGTTTTTCTGCATCTAGTCTTCTTTACTCGAAAGATGGCTCTGTGGCTGGAATCATAACTGGTGATATGGGAATTGATGCAAAAAACAAAAAAAAATCCTCCTATACGCAAGGCATGGAAATCCGTGGAAAATATACACTTTTATCCGAAGGATGTAGAGGCCATTTAGGTAAAGAAGTTATTAAAAAATTCTCTCTGGATAATGGTTGTGATCCCCAACATTATGCAATAGGTATCAAGGAGTTATGGTCTATTCCTAATAATTTACACAAGCCTGGTTTAGTGATTCATAGTGCTGGCTGGCCACTAAGTGAAAGTAATTCTAATGGAGGTGGGTTCCTTTACCATACGGATGACTGTCAGGTAATGGTCGGCTTAATTACCGACTTATCTTATTCCAACCCCCACCTTAACCCCTATGAAGAATTTCAGCGATACAAGCATCATCCAGAAATATCTAAGTACTTATTAGAGGGTAAAAGAATCTCTTATGGTGCTAAAGCTTTAGCAAAAGGTGGCATTCAATCACAACCTAAAATGGATTTTCCTGGTGGAATATTAATAGGAGACAATGCAGGCACCCTGAATAATGCAAAAATAAAAGGTATTCACTGTGCAATGAAATCTGGAATGGTTGCTGCAGAATCAATTACGAAGTTTATTGGCTCTGATGTAGTAGACATAAAAACAGATTCCTTTTCAGCCGCATACAAAAAAAGCTCTGCATATAAAGAACTTGTATTGCAAAGAAACTTTGGTCCTGCCCAGCATAAATGGGGAAACATACTAGGTTCTGCTTTTGCTTTTTTAGATATAAATATATTTAACGGTAAGCTACCTTGGACTCTAAGGGCTCGAGAGCCAGATCATATTAAACTTAAGCCAGCTGAGACGACCAAACCAATTACATATAACAAACCTGACAATAAAATTAGCTTTGATAAACTATCCTCCGTATATCTTTCTAATACTAATCACGAAGAAGATCAGCCCAGCCATCTGATCCTGAAGGATCAAGATTTGCCCTTATCTTATAATTTACCAGTATTTAGTGAGCCGGCACAAAGATACTGCCCTGCAGGCGTTTACGAGATCCTTACAAACGATGATGGGTCTAAAAAATTTCAAATTAATTCACAAAACTGTGTGCACTGTAAGACTTGTGATATAAAAGAACCATCTCAGAATATAAACTGGGTTACACCAGAAGGAGGGGGTGGGCCAAATTATCCTAATATGTAGGAATAATTTTAAAAATTACCGCCAATGATACAAGAATTGATATAGTATTAGCTTTTAATGAATCCTCCCCATATCTGAACCGATACTAGATATAAAAGTCAAAAGCTCTGCTTGCATATGATCATCTAACTTATATTTGTTATCTGCACATTTGTCTATAACACCATCAATAAAAGAAATGTATGCGAAATGATAGTATGCTGAAGGAAAATCTTGCAAAAAGCCTTTCTTAATTAAAGGATGTATTGAAGAGATAATAGAAGCGTCTACGCCCTCCTTCAAAGATCTTATTTCAGAAAGAGCCTGAGATTCTCTGTTACCATCCTCTAATATCAACGCCAGCTTCCGAACCAAACGATCTAAGGATGGGTCAAAAAGCCGAACTGAAAAATATTTACGTATGACACCAAAAGGATCTTTAGTATCATTTTCCTCGCCTACATATAATCTAATACTTTCGCAGATATTTCTTTCATAGTCAGAAACAATTCTCATTAAAATTTCGGTTTTTGAAAGAAAGTGTTTGTAAATGGTACCTTTCCCTATGCCTGCATCCTTAGCGATCAACGATACAGTAACGCTATCCGCCTCTATATCTTTTAACAGCGATATAGCGCTATCCCTAATAGCTGTCTCTCTAGCTAGAAATTTCTTTTTCTTTTCACGTAGCTTGTCGATGCTGCTATCGGATTTTTTCATAATAGGGTCGTTAAAATCAGCTTTTTGAATTGATTGTTTTTAAATAAGAAGCTTACGTAATCGTCTATATCCCTTATTTTAATATGCAGGATATTCTGTTTCTTCTTCTTTTATTTTTTTATTACCACCTGTATTTTTTTCTAAAAACCACCTGCGCCACTGTACCTTTGATTTACATTGGTAATATTTCGCTTTCATTTCGTTTGCAGCCTCATGGCAACCAACTGTAGTCAAAAAGTTGGTTTTGACTAGAGAGCTGTGTTCATCAAAAAATTCTTCTTTTGTGTGCAAATCATATGTTGGGTACCAGCATATGATTGTAACCATGATTAACATGTAGAACATATACTTCATTTTAGGTTCCTGTTTAACGTATAAATAACTTACCTGAGCAACACTGATCTTTATTCATTGATTATTATTAAGATATATTGCTATACCTGATTGTTAATAGCTAATTTTTTATCTTTTAGCCAAAAGAGAGCAAGAAGAAAAGCAACAAGGCTTGAAATAGCAGCGTAATTGAAAGCAAATATAGGAGCCACTTCCCAAGCAAATCCGCCCGTATATGAGCCAATAGCTCCACCAGCACCATAGCAACATGAACTATATAAGGCTTGCGCTTTTCCCTGACAGCCTCTGTCGAAAAGACGGCGAACACATTCAATACATGCTGCATGAAAGGCTCCGAAAGTGAAAGCATGCAAGATTTGAGCTATCACTAAAAATACTAAGCTTTCGATATGATAGCCTATGATTAACCAACGTATGATCCCCAGAATCAGGCACAAAAGAATAATCTTTCGTACACCGAAGTACATAAGAAATCGATACATCAATAAAAATATAAAAACTTCTGCTATGACCCCAATTGACCAAATGGCACCTATCTCTCCGCGAGAATATCCATAAGACTCTAAATAAATACTAAAAAAACTATAATAAACTCCGTGAGATAACTGTACTAGCAATCCAACTAATAAAAATACAATAACAATAGGTCGAGTAGCAAAAAAAATAAATGCTTCGGAATTATGGTCATCAGACTTATGCAAAAAAGGTCTAGGTAAAAAAATACTAGCTACAAATATACCAATCAAGAGTAATAATCCAACAACAGGCAACGTTTCTATATCGTTTGAATCAAACCATAGACCTCCACCCAAAACTGAAATTATAAAACCGATAGAGCCCCATAATCGAATTCGGCCATATGCCTCTGGAGATTTTTCAAGATAACTTACTGTTATTACCTCATGCTGAGGCAAAATAGCGTTCCAAAAAAAACTATATCCTATCATTACTAATGCGATAGACCAGAATTTCTGATCGAAAAAAATACCAAGAAAGAAAATACAAGACAGGAAAGCGCCAACTCTAATGACGGCCAGTCTTTTTCCGGTAAAGTCAGACAACCAACCCCAAATATTAGGAGCAATAATTTTTGTAGCCATGGGCATAGCTAGTAAAATTCCTATGTCAGAGATAGTAAATCCTTTCGAATATAAATACAGAGACCAATATGGGTGAAGAGCTCCAAGCAAAGCAAAAAAGCAAAAATAGAAAGCGGATAAACGCCAATATGGTATAGGAAGGCTAGTGAGTTTTTTCAAAACTAAAGAACTCTAATATTCTGATTTTTTTACAATATCGAAATTTTGAGCCCTATGCCTGAGAAGATGGTCCATTATTGTGATGGCTAACATAGCCTCAGCAATTGGTGTGGCTCTAATACCCACACAAGGGTCGTGTCTTCCTTTTGTAACTACTTCAATAGCATTACCATGTATGTCGATAGAACGACCTGGTATTCGTAGGCTGCTCGTTGGCTTAAGGGCCATACTAACCAGTATATCCTGACCAGTGGAGATACCGCCTAAAACACCACCTGAATTATTAGACAAAAATCCATTTTTTGTTATCTCGTCACGATGTTCACTGCCGACTTGATCGATCGAGTTAAAACCAGAACCTACTTCAACACCCTTTACAGCATTTATACTCATGAGAGCATGTGCTATATCTGCATCCAGACGATCAAAAACTGGTTCGCCAAGGCCGATGGGCATATTCGTTGCAATTACATTTATCTTTGCACCAATGGAGTCGCCTTTTTTTAGCAAAGCTTGCATATAAATCTCCATTTCTTCAACTTTATCTGGATCGGGACAGAAAAAAGGATTTTTTTCTACCTCCTCTAAAATTATTTTTTCTACTTTAATGGGTCCAAGTTGAGATAGATATCCTTTGATTGATATACCTTCACTTTTATACAAGTATTTTTTTGCAATAGCTCCTGCCGCAACTCGCATCGCTGTCTCTCTGGCAGATGATCTCCCTCCTCCCCTATAATCCCGAAATCCAAATTTTTTATGATATGTGAAATCGGCATGAGCTGGTCTAAATTGGTCTTTAATGTTCGAATAATCTTTCGAGCGCTGATCAGTATTTTCAATCAAGAGGCCTATAGGTGTACCTGTTGTTTTTCCATCGAATATACCAGAAAGTATTTTTATCTGATCGCTCTCCATCCGCTGAGTAGTATAGCGAGATTTACCCGGCTTACGCCGATCAAGATCGTATTGTATGTCTTTCTCTGAAACAGCTAATCCCGGTGGACAACCGTCAATAATACAACCTAATGATGGTCCGTGACTTTCACCGAAAGTAGTTACAGTAAACAGCTTTCCAATAGTATTACCTGACATAAGTAGGCCTATATTTTTTGTCTAAGAATATCATAGTGTTGATGACGCAGAAAAATTATTTTATACATTATAAACGATTATTTAAATATCACTGCATAGTAAGTTGCTGTTTAATAAATTTAGAGCTATTTTCAGTTCAATAAGGTACTTAGAATAAAGTTTATGCTATCCTTATTACATATGGACTCGTGCCTTAAATCAAAAATTCTATCAAAAATAAACCGCCAATAAACCTAATAATGAGAAAGATAAATGACTGCAGAATGTTTTAAAAAAATTATTGAATCTATAGGTGAAGATATCAATAGACCCGGTTTAGTTGATACTCCCAAAAGAGCAGCCAAAGCCTTTAGTTTTTTAACTAAAGGCTATGAGGAGGATATTGATTTGGTGATAAATAATGCTCTATTTCCCTCTGAATCCAGAGAAATGGTTGTTGTAAAAGATATAGAACTATACTCCATGTGTGAGCATCATTTGCTTCCATTTATCGGTAAATGTCATGTAGCCTACATCCCCAACGGTAAAGTTTTAGGTTTATCGAAAGTTGCACGTATCGTTGACATGTTTGCAAGGAGACTACAGATTCAAGAAAATCTAGTAAACCAGGTAGCACAGACCATAGAAAAAGTGACCGATGCATCCGGAGTAGCTGTAATAATAGAAGCGAAACACATGTGCATGATGATGAGGGGAGTCGAAAAGCAGAACTCTAGTATGAAAACTTCAGCCATGCTGGGTTGCTTTCGTGATCAACAAGCTACCAGAAACGAATTTCTATCACTATTACAAAACTAACTATACGTCTTGTTAAAAGACAAATTGAAATTTTCAGAAAAAATTATATTCCAAAATAATGATTTTAGATGAAAATATACTTTTATGATCTGAATTAATTATCATTTTTCTTTAACAAAAGAGGGTATATCATCATCTTCGTTTTTCGCTGAAGATTCACCAATCTTTTCTTCAGCTGCTTTTGGTTTTGGCCAATCTGAAAAAGGAAAAGGCTTCTCGTTTGTATTATAGGTTAAAAAAAGAAATGCCTGATAACTCCAAATAGAAATTGTCTCACCTAGCTTTTTTAAATTTTCATTTAAAGATCCAGTACAAGCTAGCAATATAAATTGCAAGATACTTATAGCAATCAAAATAAGCCGTGATATGAAAGAAAGGAGTCCAAACAAAATCATGAAAACACCCCTAAGCCAGGTATCTTGATTAAGTATATTCATTTTTATTTTTTCCTCCATTTAACACCCCTTCTCTGCTCTTGTAGGTTTAAATAAATTAAAATTATCTGCCAAAAAATTCAACATCATCATTTTGTTCAGCAAGCATCATTGTTCTAAGACCGTCTTCTACTGGCTGTCCATTAAACATTGTTTCATATAATGCAGATGCAATGGGCATATATACTTGTAGTCTTTCAGACTCACTCTTAATTATACGGACTGTATTTATACCCTCCGCCACATGTCCAACTTTTATGACTGCTTCGTCAACAGATAAGCCTTGACCGAGGGCCAAGCCAATCTGAAAATTTCTACTTAAGGGGGAAGTGCAAGTAACAAAAAGATCACCTACACCACTTAGCCCAAGAAATGTCATAGGGTTAGCCCCGAGACAGGCAGAAAAACGACTCATTTCAGCTAAACTTCTGGTTATTAAGACACTGATTGTATTTTGGCCCATATTCATTGAGGAAGATATCCCTGCTGCTATGGCATATATGTTTTTTAAAGCTCCAGCTATCTCAACTCCGAATTTATCTGAATTGGCATAAACTCTAAAATAGCGAGAACTCAGTAACTCTTGTATATCGATACATACATCAGGGTCTTTGCAAGCCACAACAGTTGCTGTAATTTCTTTTGCTGCGATCTCCATCGCAAGATTTGGCCCGCTAATTACACCAATTCGAGCTTGAGGCAACTCCTCTTCAAGAACCTTGCTCATTAGTTTGAACGTTTTTGATTCAATACCTTTTGCGGTGCTAATAACTCTTGCATCATCTTTAATAAATTGCTTTACCTCTAACGCTACCTCTCTATATGCCTTGCTGGGGACAGAGAAAAATATAACGTCTGCTTCATGAATAGAGGATCTTAGGTCAGAGGAAAAAATTATCTTGGAATTAAGCGAAAAGCCTGGAAGATATTTTGGATTTTTGGAAGATAATGAACACTCTGAGGCTCTTTCGCTACTCCTCATCCACAAAATAACATCATGACCGTTTTCTGCAATCATGTTTGATAAGGCGGTTCCGAAGCTACCGCCACCCAAAACTACTACCTTATGAAGTGAACCCATAAACTAATTCCAAATATTTTTGTGGAATTATAGCTCCACTTAATGAACTATAGCTATTAATCAGGCTTTTTTTCAAAAAGTAGCTGATTAAGTCTCTTCACAAATAATGATGGATTATCTAATTGTTGGCCAGCAGAAAGTGTGGCTTGGTCGTAAAGCAGTTCTGTTAATTCATTAAATTTTTTATCATCAGTTGTCTTTTTTAGCAAAGCTACCAGAGAGTGCTTTAGATTTACTTCAAGTCCCGGCAAATCGTCTGGGACTTCTTGACCAGCAGAAGCCATCATTTTTTTCATTTGAGGGCTCAAAGAGTTTTCGGGATAAACCAGACACGCAGGAGAATCAGTTAAGCGGCGGGTTTCAGACACACTATCAACTCTGGACGATAGATTGGTTTTAATCTTTTCTAAGATTTTTGGAGCTTTTTTATCTTTCTTGTCATCTTTATCATCAGAAGAAGAGAAAATGGTATCATCGAGTTGACCTTTTGTTATGTCCTGTAACGTTTTTCCGTCAAATTGAAATAAATGTGAAAGAGTCCATTCATCAAGCCTGTCAGTGAGAAGTAAAACCTCAACATCTTTTTTGAGAAAAACTTCCAGATAAGTACTATTGCGAGCAGCATTTAAATTATCTGCGACAAGATAATAGATTTTATCTTGATCTTTTTTCATACGAGATATGTAATCGGTGAATGATACTGATTGCTCTGTGCCATCATTTTTTGTGGATGTATATCTAAATAAGCTTGCAATACGCTCTCGATTTATAAAATCTTCTGCAGGCCCCTCTTTTAAAACACTACCAAATATATTCCAGAAGCTCATATATTGCTCAGGTGACTCTTTAGACATTTTTTCTAGCATATCTAGAACTCTTTTTGTGAGAGCAGATCGCATTGAATCAACATCGGAATTACCTTGTAGTATTTCACGGGAAACATTTAAAGGAAGATCTGCAGAATCTAAAACTCCTTTAACAAACCGCAAGTATCTTGGCAAAAATTGTGATGCATCATCCATTATAAAAGTACGTTGTATGTAAAGCTTTAAGCCCCTTGCTGCCTCGTAATTATGCAAGTCAAATGGCGCACTTGATGGAATATAAAGTAAATTCGTGTAATCAAATTTACCTTCAACTCTATTATGACTCCAGATTAAAGGATCAAGGACGTCATGAGATAAATATTTATAAAATTCTTTATATTCTTCATCTTTTATCTCACCTTTACCTCGAGTCCAAAGTGCAGTTGCTTCATTTATTATTTGGTAATCATCTAATTCTATTTTTTTTGCTTTTTTTGTAACTTTTGTTTTTTTGGTCTTATCTTTAGAGGCTATATCTTTTTCTTCTTCAGAAATTGTTGTGGAAGGTTTTTTTATCTCAATAGGTACAGCGATGTGATCGGAATATTTTTTAATAGTACTCCGAATCCTAAGATCGGCAGAAAACTCGACCTCTTCTTCCTTTAAATATAAAGTAATAGAAGTTCCTCTATCTGTTTTTTTGATATCTTCGATAGAGTACTCTGCGTCACCTTCACAGCTCCAACGGACACCTTTACCTTTTGCTAAACCAGCTTTTCTTGTTTCCACAACTACTCTGTCTGCCACAATAAATGCAGAATAAAAGCCAACTCCAAATTGTCCTATCAGATGAGAATCCTTTTTTTGATCGCCACTTAAATTTTCTAAAAATTGAGCTGTTCCTGATTTTGCAATTGTTCCGAGGTTGTCTATGACATCATCACGTGACATACCTATACCATTATCTTCAATAGTAATAGTACCCTCGTCACTATTAGCGCTAATGCGAACTCTTAAATCTGGGGAATCTTCGAATAAAGTCGAATCTGAAAGGCCCTCAAAGCGTAGCTTATCGACTGCGTCCGAGGCATTAGAGATTAGCTCTCTCAAAAAAATCTCTTTATTACTGTAAAGAGAATGAATCATTAAATGTAAAAGCTGTTTAGCTTCAGTTTGAAAACCACGAGTCTCTTTAGCCATAATAATAAAAGTTCCTTATAAATTTATTTCGGATTTATACATTAATGTATTTAATGGGGGCATTACATAATAATTCAACCTTATGTAAAAGAGTCCATAAACTTTTCGACAAAAAAAACGGCCCATCTAATGGGCCGGTTTTATACAAAGCTTATAACTACCAACCTGTTATACTTTGAAGACCTTTACCTATATCTGCAAGGCTACGGACGGTTTTAACACCAGCATCCTCAAGAGCTATAAATTTTTCGTCAGCTGTTCCTTTGCCACCAGAAATTATAGCTCCAGCATGACCCATACGCTTGCCTGCGGGTGCAGTAACTCCTGCGATATAGGAGACTACTGGTTTTGAAATAGACTCCTTTATATAAGCTGCAGCCTCTTCTTCTGCAGTACCACCAATTTCACCTATCATTACTATCGCCTCTGTATCAGGATCTTTTTCAAATAACGATAGTATATCTATGAAGTTTGCTCCTGGGATTGGATCGCCACCAATTCCAACGCATGTAGATTGCCCAAAACCATAATCAGTAGTTTGCTTGACTGCTTCATAAGTTAAAGTGCCTGAGCGAGAAACAATTCCAACCTTACCTGGAAGATGTATATTACCAGGCATAATGCCTATCTTACATTCGCCTGGTGTAATTACACCAGGACAATTAGGACCAATTAATATAACGCCAAGTTCATCACATCTAACTTTACAAATAAGCATATCTAAAGTTGGAATACCCTCTGTAATACATACTATAAGTTGTATTCCAGCATTTGCGGCCTCCAAAATAGAATCTTTGCAAAAAGGAGCTGGTACATATATGACAGAGGCATCAGCACTGGTTTCTTTAACTGCCTCGAGGACAGTATTGAAGACAGGTAAATCCAAATGCATCGATCCACCTTTTCCTGGAGTTACCCCACCGACCATCTTTGTGCCGTATTCAATTGCTTGACCTGAGTGAAAAGTACCTTGGCCACCAGTGAATCCTTGGCATATCACTTTAGTTTTCTTATTAATCAAAATAGCCATGAATTAATCTCCTACAGCTGCTTTTACAACTTTATTGGCAGCATCGGTTAAACTAGTTGAAGCGGTTATATTTAAACCGCTATCTGCTAAAATTTTGGATCCTAGTTCTGCATTATTACCCTCGAGTCTCACCACAACTGGCACCTTGACCCCAACCTCTTCGATAGCACCAATAACACCGTCAGCAATGAGATCACAGCGAACTATACCACCAAAAATATTAATAAATACTGCTTTTACTTTTTCGTCAGAGAGTATGATCTTAAAGGCTTCAACAACTCGTTCTTTTGTTGCACCTCCGCCAACATCTAAAAAATTTGCAGGATTCCCTCCATTAAGTTTAACAATGTCCATCGTAGCCATCGCCAAACCAGCACCATTGACCATACATCCTATATTGCCATCTAGTGCAACATAATTTAGCTCCCACTCCATAGCATGAGCCTCCCTAGGGTCATCTTGAGACGGATCATGCATATCTACGAGTTTAGGTTGACGATACAATGCATTGGTATCAATATTTATCTTTCCATCCAAACAATGAAGATCACCTTTTTTGTTAATAATCAGAGGGTTGATTTCTAACAATGCTAAATCGAAGTCTTGGAATAACTTAGAAAGACCTATAAAAAGATTTGTAAACTGTTTTATTTGTGGAGAGCTCAAGCCTAACTTAAAGCCAAGATCGCGCGCTTGGTATGGTAAAGCTCCAACTAAAGGGTCAATAACAGTTTTAAGGATTTTTTGAGGAGTCTCTTCGGCAACTTTTTCTATTTCAACTCCACCCTCTGTTGAGGCCATGAAGACAATACGACGAGTTGATCGATCAACTACTGCCCCTAAGTAAAGCTCTTTTTCAATGTCGCTACACTCTTCTACTAAAATTCGAGAAACGGGTTGACCAGAATCGTCTGTTTGATATGTAACTAAACGCTTACCGAGCCATTTTTTTGAGAATTCTTCTATTTCAGCCTTCGATTTGACTAATTTAACTCCACCCGCCTTACCTCTACCGCCGGCATGAACTTGAGCTTTAACAACCCAGCGCTCTCCTCCTATTACGTCAGAAGCCAAAATAGCTTCAGCGACTGTTTTAGCTGCTATACCTTTAGAAACTGGAAGGCCATATTGAGCAAAGAGTTCTTTCGCTTGGTACTCGTGAAGATTCATTATTTTTTCCTATTTTAGTAAAAAAAATTACAACACAGATATTTTAAATTAGATTCTTTGCTAGTGATGAGACTAAATATATTCGTTTCCTATGGAAAATTTGGCATCTTATCAGAGCCCAGCCTCAATAATAACTAAATACCGACTATTATGAATGCAAATGGAATGTATTTGCTTGGACTTAGTATATTATTTTTTACTTTTTCGATTCGGCATATGTATAGCATGTCCATTTACAGCCAACGCTGCTTCATGCACTGTCTCTGATAAAGTTGGATGAGCAAAAACAGTCATTGCAATATCTTCAGCATTAGATCCAAACTCCATAGCGATTGCGATTTGCTGGACTAGATCTGCCGCGCTAGGTCCAACGATATGGCAGCCAAGTATTCTTCCTGTCTTAGCATCAGCAATCATTTTTACGATGCCATCTGTGTCATTGGCGGCCATAGCTCTACCGCTAGCAGAAAAAGGGAATACCCCAACATCATAATTCTCTCCAGCTTGCTTCAATTGCTCTTCTGTTTTACCTACAGCTGCTACTTCTGGGTGTGTATAAATAACATTAGGAATAATATCGTAGTTTATCTGTGTTTTTTGACCAGCAATACGTTCAGCAACCATAACACCTTCTTCTGAGCCCTTATGTGCTAGCATTGGACCCCTGACGACGTCGCCGACCGCCCAAACACCTCCTGCTGTAGTTTCACATTGATCATTAACAAATATGGACCCTCTTTCATCAAGATTTACACCGCTATCATCAGCCAGCAAACCTTGAGTGTATGGTGCACGTCCCACACATACAATTAATTTGTCAAATGTTTCAGATGTTTCTTCGCCTGCACTATTTTTATAGGTAACTATAACTTGTTTTCCTTTTACTTTAGTTGCTGTAACGCGTGAGCTGAGACGTATGTCCATTCCCTGCTTTGTAAAAATTTTCTTAGTTTCTTTAGCAATCTGTTGATCTATGATGGAAAGAAAATTATCCATAGCTTCAATTAATACAACTTTACTACCCAGCCTATTCCAAACACTGCCGAGCTCAAGACCGATTACACCAGACCCAATGATTCCGAGTTTTTTTGGTATTTTTATGATTTCTAGTGCACCGCTGGAATCCACTATTGAGCTACCATTGATCTTTGCTACTGGGATATCAATAGGTTTAGATCCAGTTGCAATGATAATATTATCAGCCGTCAGGTTCCTTGTTTCGCCATCATGCATGATGCATTGTACTTTTCGTCCAGCTAGCAATTTTGCTGTTCCAAATAAGGATTCGACACCGTTTGCCTTAAATAGGCCAGCAATGCCATCTGTGAGCTGATTAATTATCTTATTTTTTCTATCGACCATAGCTTTTAAATCAATAGATATCTCTCCTGTACTAATTCCATGTACATCTAGCTGATTTTTGGCTTCATAAAACTTATATGAACTATCGAGCAATGATTTTGATGGGATGCATCCTACGTTTAAGCAAGTACCGCCATTTACTCCGGCACCATCGGCATTTCGCCATTTTTCGATACAGATGGTTTTTAAACCCAATTGTGCAGCTCTGATAGCCGCCACATACCCCGCAGGGCCGGCCCCAATAACAATGACGTCATACTTTTCAGACATAATAATCTCTTATTTAACAATGTTTTATGTATTATATTTCAAGAAGAATCTTAGCTGGATTTTCAATCATTTCTTTAATAGAGACCAAAAAGCTAACTGCTTCTCGACCATCTATTAATCGATGATCATATGATAAAGCTAAATTCATCATCGGACGAATAACTACAGAACCATTTTCAGCAACTGGTCTTTCTTTAATAGAATGCATGCCCAATATAGCGGCTTGCGGGGGATTTAATATAGGGGTGGACAATAAAGATCCAAATACGCCGCCATTGGTAATTGTGAAAGTTCCACCTATCATCTCTTCTATTGTGAGCTTTCCATCTCGAGCTTTTCCACCAAATTCTGCAATAGTTCTTTCAACGTCGGCAATACTCATATTATCTGTATTACGTAAAACAGGCACAACCAACCCTTTATCTGTGGAAACAGCCACACCGATATCCTGATAAGCATGATAAACAACATCTGTTCCATCAATTGAAGCATTCACAGATGGAAATCTCTTTAACGCTTCAGTCGCCGCTCGAACGAAGAAACCCATAAAGCCCAAACGGGCACCCGGATGTATATTTGAAAAATCTTCTTTAAATTCAGCTCTTAAATTCATCACTCTATGCATATCCACTTCGTTAAAAGTTGTCAGCATAGCTGTTGTTTGAGTCACCTCTAATAATCTATCAGCAATTCTAGAGCGCATCCTGGTCATCGGCACACGTTTCTCTATTCTCTCACCAGCAGGTATCGAATCTATTGGTATCTCAGTGACTAAAGGATCCTGTGTCTTAATCGGTGCGTTGTTACCATCGTCAGAAATATCCTCTTTAGTGATTCGGCCATCTTTACCGCTGCCAGAAATATTTTTAAGGTCCACACCTTTTTCGCTAGCAAGTTTTCTAGCTGATGGGCTAGCAATTTTTTCTTCTTCTAGCGTAGTTGGTTTATTTTCAGTTTTTGCTTCTACTTCCACCGCTGCGTCAACTGCTACTGCTTCAGCAATTGAAGCAATAATTTCGTTACTGAGTACTGTGTCTCCTTCTTCTTTGTGTGTTTTTTCCAAAGTTCCATCAGCCGGAGCCACAACCTCTAACACAACTTTATCTGTTTCAATATCAACAAGCAGATCATCTCTAGTGACGGTTTCACCTGGTTTTTTATGCCAAGTGGCTATACTGCCCTCTTGAACAGACTCAGGAAATGTAGGTGCTTTTATTTCAATACTCATGCTGTTCGCTTCCTTAATGTAAAAATAGCAATAATTTTCATAGCTTATTACTTATAAACTAAAGCTTCATTAATAAACTTCTTTTGTTCTTCAAGATGCTGTGACATATATCCGCAGGCTGGGGCAGCAGAAGCTTCACGGCCAGCATAGCTCAAGGTAAGACTTTTGTTGAACTTATTAACAATATTACGCATATGATGCTGGCTACTATACCATGCACCTTGATTAATTGGCTCTTCTTGACACCACACAACATCTTTTAATTTTTTATATTCTTGCAAAGCTTCCATCAAATCATTATCAGGAAAAGGATACAATTGCTCGATACGAACTAACGCTACATTAGCGATTTTTTTCTCCTGTCTAGCTTCATACAGATGATAGTAGACTTTTCCAGAGCAAAGAATCAAGCGATCAGTCTTATCTTTATCAGTCTCTTGATCTTGTATTAAATTCATAAACTTACCTTTCGAAAGATCTTCGATTGATGAAGTTGCCAATTTATGACGCAATATCCATTTAGGGCTCATTACAACAAGAGGACGTCGCATCGGTCTTATAGCTTGTCGACGAATCATATGATAAACCTGAGCAGGGGTTGTTGGAATGCAGACCTGAATATTATGCTCAGCAGATAGCTGAAGAAATCTCTCTAATCGTGCAGAGGAATGCTCTGGGCCCTGTCCTTCGTACCCGTGAGGTAGAAGCATGATAAGCCCACACATACGCCCCCATTTGTGCTCACCACTTGCAATGAACTGGTCTATGACTACTTGGGCTCCATTTGCAAAGTCACCAAACTGTGCTTCCCATATAACCAAACCTTTGGGAGATGTAGAGGCATAACCATACTCAAAACCAAGTACTGCCTCTTCTGATAAAAAAGAATCATAAATTTCAAAGTCTGAAGATTTTTTTGGTATCTCTTTTAAGGGTATGTAATTTGACCCATCTTTTTGGTTATGAATAACTGCATGTCGATGAGAAAATGTTCCTCTACCAATATCCTGTCCTGTCATTCTTATAGGATAACCTTCATCCAATAAAGTTGCATATGCTAATAATTCTCCCATCCCCCAATTCAAGGGTAAGGCGCCGCGAGCCATTTTTTCGCGATCTTCATATATTTTTCCAACTTGTCTTTGCATCACCACACCATCAGGTGTTTTAGTGATTATTTTAGCTAGATCTCGTATCTTTTTCATAGAGCGAGTGGTGTCAACTACTGTATCCCAGTCTTGGTTTAAATAGGGGTTCCAGTCGACGAAAAGCTCAATATCAGGTTCAGAAACTAGACTATTAACAACATTCTCTCCTCTATCTAGTTTCCCCCTATAGTCCTTGAGCATTGCATCAGCTTCATCTTGAGCAACAACACCCTCTTTAACTAGCTGATCTGAATAAATCGCACGTGTAGTTTTTAAGTTCTTAATAACTTTATACATCAAAGGTTGGGTTGCAGAGGGCTCGTCAGTCTCATTATGACCACGTCTCCGATAGCAAATTAAGTCGATAACGATATCTTTTTTAAATTGATATCGATAATCCATTGCGAGATTAGTTACGAACATAACGGCATCTGGATCATCAGCATTGACGTGAATAATCGGGGCTTGGACCATTTTTGCTATATCTGTGCAATACTCAGTTGATCTTGCATCCTCTTGTACACTTGTAGTAAATCCAACTTGATTATTAATAACAACATGAACTGTACCACCGGTTTTATATCCTCTTAGCTGTGACATTTGGAATGTTTCCATAACGACGCCCTGTCCAGCAAAAGCTGCATCACCATGAATTACAATTGGGAAGACTGCCTCACCTTTTACATCTTCACGACGATCCTGACGTGCTCTAGCAGATCCTTCGGCAACTGGGGCTGCAATTTCGAGATGAGATGGATTAAACATTAAAGCAAGGTGAACTTTACCTCCTGGTGTAATTACATCTGAAGAGAATCCTTGGTGATATTTGACGTCCCCCGAGGTATCTACATGTCTTTTGCCTTCAAATTCTGCAAAAAGCTCTGAAGGATTTTTTCCAAGGACATTCACTAAAATATTTAGACGACCTCTATGTGCCATAGTAAGAACAACTTCTTTAGCGCCATATTCACCAGCGCGCTGTATTATTCCATCTAACATCGGAATCATTGATTCACTTCCCTCGAGGCCAAAACGTTTTGTACCCGGATATTTTGAATCTAAGTGTCTCTCTAAACCCTCTGCAGCTGTTAATCTCTGCAAAACATATTTTCGCATTTCGTTGTCATAGCTAGGTTTGGATCTAGCGCTCTCAAAACGCTGCTGAAGCCACCGTTTTTCAGCTAAATCTATTACATGTCCGCATTCAACTCCAACGTGACCACAATAAGTTTCTTCCAAGCCAGCAATAATATCTTTTAAGGTTGATTCTTCTGGACCAAAATACAACATTCCAGATTGAAAAGTTGTATCCAGATCAGCTGGTGTTAAACCATGAAAGGAAAGTTCAAGATCTGGTGCTCTATCCCTAGACCATAGACCTAAAGGATCTAATTTTGCCTTTTGGTGGCCACGGTTTCTGTGAGAAATTATAAGCTGAGCCACTTTAACCTGTTTGCGCTCATGTTCAATATTTTCGCCACCAGAACCAGGTACAACTACTGGTCTCGATCTGCGTCTACCTAGTTGCTCGAAGTGGGCCATAACAGTTGCATGAGAGGTATCAGGACCAATTTTTCCGTTCGGTTGGGGTAATGTATCGAAGAAATTACGCCATTGATCGGCAACACTATTGGGATCATGAAGGTAAGCATCATATAGATCTTCTATATATGCTGCATTACCACCAGATAGGTGGGAGCTTTCTATAAACTCTTGCATGATGCTTTTAGGCATCTATTTATCCTTGTGTTCAGTACACAGTTCTAATTTTTAATTTTAAATAATCAGCTTAAGCAGCCTTTTTCATCAACATATTTCGAATATGTCCAATTGCTCTTGTTGGATTTAAACCCTTAGGACACACAGCAACACAGTTTTGAATTCCATGGCATCGAAAAACACTAAATGGATCCTCTAGTTTGGATAACCTTTTTTCGGTATCGTTATCTCTTGTGTCTGCTAAGAAACGATATGCCTGCAAAAGGCCAGCTGGGCCAATGAACTTATCTGGATTCCACCAAAAAGAAGGACAACTTGTTGAACAACAGGCGCAAAGAATACACTCATAGAGGCCATCTAGTTTTGCGCGATCTTCTGGAGTTTGCAGTCTTTCAATACCCGGTGCCGGATCATCATTAACAAGATATGGTTGTATTTTCTTATATTGGGCATAGAACTGACTCATATCAATTACGAGGTCCCTAATGACCGGTAGGCCGGGTAAAGGCCTAATAACAAGCTTATTTCTTTTAACACATTCTGAAAGAGGAGTTATACAGCCGAGGCCATTTTTTCCGTTAATATTCATGCCATCAGATCCACAGACACCCTCACGACAGGATCTACGATATGAGATTGATGGGTCTCTACTTTTTAGCATACCCAAAACGTCAAGCACCATGAGGTCTTTTCCCTGTGTATCAAAATCGTAATCTTGCATATACGGGGCTTCATCCTGCTCAGGATTAAAGCGATAAATACTTACTTTTAACATACTAAGCTAATATCCTTTATTGGTTAATAAACACGGACTTTTGGTTCAAAATGGTCCATTTTCTTTGGTGAAAAATTCACCTCCCTCTTTTGTACTCTTTTTTCTTCAGGGAAAAACATAGAATGACATAACCAGTTTTCATCATCACGTTCAGAGAAATCCTCGCGAGCATGCGCACCTCGGCTTTCTTTTCGCCATTCTGCAGTAATGGCAGTAGCCTCAGCAACCTCTAATAAATTATGTAGCTCAAGTGCTTCGATTCGTGCAGTATTATAAACATTACTGGTATCATCTAAACAAACATTTTCTATTCGCGTTCTTAGTGATTTGAGCTTCTCGATGCCCTCTTGCATATAGTCTCCCCTACGGAAAACCCCAAAATAATTTTGCATAACCTTTTGTAATTCTACACGCAAGACATCTGCTGATTCACCGTCTTTAGAGCCGTTATTAATAAAGTTAAGCCTTTCCATTGCCTGGTTTATATTTTCATCCGTTGGATCAGATAGATTAATTCCCTCACTAAGAGACTTCTCAATAAATAAACCTGAAGCTCTTCCGAAAACCACTAAATCTAGCAAAGAATTACCACCAAGGCGATTAGCTCCATGCACAGAAACACACGCGGCTTCACCGCAAGCATAAAGACCACTTATAGCTTGAGGATTTCCATCACCATCAAGTGTTAAGGCTTGCCCATCTACATTTGTTGGTATTCCACCCATCATATAATGACATGTGGGCACCACAGGAATAGGTTCTTTAATTGGGTCTACATGTGCAAAGGTTCTTGAAAGCTCACATATTCCGGGGAGACGACTTTCTAAAACTTCTTCTCCAAGATGATCTAGTTTTAATCGAACATGATCACCATCTTTACCACAACCTCGACCTTCCAAGATCTCTAGAACCATAGAGCGGGCTACAACATCGCGTCCTGCTAAATCCTTAACATTTGGGGCATATCTTTCCATGAAGCGTTCTCCATCCTTATTGATTAAATAGCCCCCTTCTCCCCTGCAACCTTCTGTTACCAATGTACCTGCGCCATAAATACCTGTTGGATGAAACTGCCACATTTCCATATCCTGAACTGGAAAACCTGCTCTTAATGCCATACCAATACCATCACCAGTACATATATGTGCATTAGTTGTAGAAGCATAAATTCTACCGGCACCACCAGTAGCGAGAACAGTTGCACTTGACTTAACAAATACCGTTTCTCCAGTTTCAATATCTATCGCAATAACACCTACAACTGCATTATCATCATTTTTAACTAGATCTACTGCATACCATTCATTAAAAAAAACTGTCTCGTTTTTGACGTTATTTTGATACAAGGTATGAAGAAGAGCATGTCCAGTTCTATCTGCAGCAGCGCAAGTTCTTGCCGCTTGACCGCCCTCACCAAAATTCTTAGATTGACCCCCAAATGGCCGCTGGTAAATTCTCCCTTCTTCCGTACGAGAGAATGGTAATCCCATATGTTCAAGCTCAAATACTGCTTCGGGGCCTACTTCACACATGTATTCAATGGCATCTTGATCGCCAATATAGTCTGATCCTTTGACTGTATCATACATGTGCCATCTCCAGTCATCATCTGGATCATCACTAGCAATTGCGCAGGTTATTCCTCCTTGCGCAGATACAGTATGTGACCGTGTTGGAAAAACTTTAGTGATAACTGCTGTTTTATGACCGGACTGTGAAAGCTGTAATGCGGCTCTCATACCCGCACCACCCCCACCAACTATAAGCCCATCGAAAGTAATAGTTCTCATAACCTTAAACGCTCCAAACTATATTAATTGCCCAAAGAAAATATATTAACGTAATTACGATCATACCCAATTGAAAGAAAATATTTAGGAACTTAGCTTTCGGACCGAGTAATCTAACTGTTATATAATCTGTAATTATACCCCAAAGCCCAATTATTGAATGAACAGCTATTGAAGCAATTGTTAGAATATTTAAAACCTTCATCAAAAATAAACTGTTTAGGTCTCGCCACTGCATATAGTTAATATCTGGATGTGTTAATAGATAATAAGTCACAAAAAAAATGTATGCAGTGATTACAACTGATGTAATTCTTTGTGAAATCCATTCTAAGAGTCCATTACGGTTGAATTTTTTTACATTATCTATCATATCCATAACCAGAAACCTGCCATAAGCATTAATACTGCTGACAAAAGCAAAACCAATTTAGCACCTAGTATTCCACCACTTAAGGTTTCTCCGTAACCATAATCCATAACTAGATGCCTTAAACCGGCCACCAAATGATATATTAAAGCAGCCAATGAAAGCCAAATTATGATTTGTACTGTTAAACTATTCATTAACTCTTTAATTGAATTAAAGCTTTCTTCAGAGGATAGACTTAAGTCTAGAATCCATAAAAATAAACCTACAACACCAAAAAGGACTACACCAGAAACTCTATGCAAGATAGAAACATAAGCCGTTACTGGAAGCTGAATGGTTCCAATATCTAAATTGACCGGTCGTTTTTTATTCAAAACTAGCACCTCAGTTAGTTTATCAGGCAACAAAAAATTGGTTGCAAGAAATACTATTTACCTTAAATGGATTGCATGTTGTTAATTAGTCAATATTTTAGACGGCAATTATAGGTACATTCAAAGTGTCTTACAATCAAATATGACGGTAGATTTACGGTATTCACTAAATTTATTTTACTTAATTAAAATTGACAAATTGAGGAAGCGCGCTATAGTTTCGCTCTTGTACTTAATTTGTCAAAATTTATAAATGCTAATAATTATCGTTAATATTAATTTTTTAGCTGTAAGCCTTCTAGGAGAGCCCTATGAACAGTAAAGATAATTTCTATCTTTCGTCTAAAAAAACAGATGATTCAATCGAACTACCAGTTATCAAGAGTACGGCTGGTCAAGATGTCATAGATATAGCCAAACTTCCTGAAACTGGATGCTTTACTTTAGATGCAGGCTTTGGTGTTACAGCCTCTTGCGAATCAAAAATAACATTTATAGATGGGGCCAAAGGTATTCTTCTTCATCGTGGCTACCCTATAGATCAGTTAGCAGAAAATTCTGATTTTCTTGAGACCTGCTTTTTATTGATTAATGGGGAGCTTCCCTCAGTATCAGATAATAAAAAATTTGTTGCTACAATAAAAAAACATCGCCATATAGAAGATTCGATGGAAAATCTTTTTAAAGCATTTCCTCAAGGGTCTCATCCTATGGCAATGTTATGCAGCTCAGTTGCCGCAATGTCTGCCACATATGATTCAAAAACTGACATTACTAATGAAGAAGATAGAATAACAACTATCCATAGACTAATAGCTAAAGTGCCAATTCTTGCGGCAATGTGCCACAGACATTTTATGGGTCAGGCTTTCATCCCAACTGATGACTCTCTGAGCTATTCTGCTAATTTTTTAAATATGATGTTCGGTACCCAGAGTGAGGCCAGTAATATAAGCCCAGTGATAGAAAAAGCAATGGATAGGATCTTTTTGCTTCATGCAGATCATGAGCAAAATGCTTCCACCTCAACAGTTCGCCTTGCTGGTTCTACAGGTGCTAATCCTTTCGCATGCATTGCAAGTGGTATTGCAGCATTATGGGGACCTGCTCATGGAGGAGCTAACCAAGCTGTACTAGAAATGTTAGAGGAGATCGGAGATGAAAAAAATATCGACAGCTTCATTCTGAGAGCAAAAGATAAAGAAGATCCTTTTCGCTTAATGGGATTTGGGCATCGAGTCTATAAAAACTTTGATCCTAGGGCTAAAGTAATGAAAATAAGTTGTGATGAAGTCCTTGCTGAACTTGGTCTTGAAAACGACCCTCTTCTCAGGATTGCTAAACGCCTAGAACAAATAGCGCTTGATGATGAATACTTTGCTGAAAAGAAGCTCTATCCTAATGTAGATTTTTATTCAGGAATTATAATGAAGGCTATTGGTATTTCACCTGAAATGTTTACAGTAGTATTTGCTACAGGTCGCACTGTTGGCTGGATATCACACTGGAATGAGATGCTTAGTAACCCCTATAGAATTGGAAGACCTCGTCAGAATTACACAGGTTACCCAAAAAGAGAGTACTCTAAGCCATAAAACTTGTTATTAAAAAGTCAGCTATTTTTTTGAAGTACAGCTCTTTTTTCAAAATTCATCGATATTCATCAGCTGTCTAAAAAATACCATACTAAATCCATTTATAAAAATTGGTTTAAAGACTCAGAGTGGTTTATGATCTATACATGAATTTGAAATTACCTAAAGTTAAAAAAGGTCTACACTGGACAACCAACGCAAGTGAAAAGATCCTACTGACTGTAATCGGATTAGCAACCTGTATAGCAGCAGCTCAATTTGTATTTTCAATGTACGTAGCAAGAAATATACTCTTATCAGATCTTTTCATGCTTTTTATATATGTTGAAATTATTGGGATGGTGGGTGCTTTTTATACCACCAGCAGAATTCCTGTAACTTTGCCAATAATTATTGCAATAACTGCCCTATGCCGGTTAATCATTATGCAAAGTAAAGATATGGATGCATTGGTTTTGCTTGGAGAAGCGGGTGCTATATTAATTTTGTCAGGGTCTGCTTATATCATGAGTCTGAAAGACAAAATTAGTCTTGAAAAAAGGAAAGAATTTAGAGAAGACGATGATGCGTCAGAATAAATGGTGGAGCCTAGCGGGATCGAACCGCTGACCTCAACACTGCCAGTGTTGCGCTCTCCCAGCTGAGCTAAGGCCCCATTCTTATGGACGGAACGAGTCTATGTACAGGCAATGTCGCTGTCAAGACAAAATATAAATCAAATGCGCCGATGGGAGCTTAATTAATTACGAAAATCTTTTTCCCATACTTTTAATTGTTTCTTTGATACACCACCTGCTGCCTGTAAAGCAGATCTGATTCTAGCCCTAACCATATCTGGGCCCAATAAGGCCATAGTATCAAATAATGGTGGGCCGGAAGCCGTACCAGTCATAGCAATAAATAAAGGGAACAGGAAGTCTTTCAATTTTAAATCTAGTGAAACAGAAATTTTATTGAGCTCCTGATACAAATTATCGCGATTCCAGTCGATGATTTCATCTAAGCGCCAGCTACTGTATTGTAAAATCTGACATATAGATTGATTATCGAGTTTTTTATGCTGAAAATTTTCTTTATCGAGATCATGTATACCTGAAAACATAAAGTTCAGCATAGGTACGATATCAGAAAATTTTTCAATTCTGTCTTTTATTAAAGGGAGCATTCTACTGAGATTATCGCTATTCAAAGCCCATTTACTGGCGCGATCGGCGAATTCAAAATCATTGAGATTCTCACGAATCCAGCATCCGTTTAGCCAGTCTAGTTTTTCTATATCGAATATAGGCCCACCTAAATGAATCTGAGAAATGTCAAAATTCTTAAACATTTCACTAAGTGTGAATTTTTCCTCCTGATTTGGCATAGACCAACCCATTCTTCCTAAGTAGTTAAGAAGTGCCTCAGGTAAATAGCCCATATCTTTGTAAAAGTTTATGCTTGTGGGATTTTTACGTTTACTGAGTTTACTTTTATTTGGATTTCTCAATAAAGGTAAGTGGCAAAACTCAGGCATATCCCAGCTAAAATATTTATATAAAAGAGCATGCTTAGGAGTTGAGTTGATCCACTCTTCCCCCCGAATTACATGTGTTATTTTCATTAAGTGATCATCAACTACGTTTGCTAGATGATATGTGGGCATACCATCTGTTTTTAATAAAATCTGCATATCCACCTGAGACCAAGGTATAAGAATTTTTCCTCGTAATATATCCTGAAATTCACAGTCACCCTCTTCCGGTATTTTCATACGAATCACATAGGGCTCACCACTATCAATTTTTCTTTGTATATCCTCACTAGATAACTTAAGTCCTCTACCGTCATAACGGGTTGATTCACCTTGAGAAATTTGCTGATTTCTCATAATACTTAGCTCTTCAGGAGTAGCAAAACAATAAAAAGCATGACCTTTATCAATAAGCTCTTTTGCATAGTTTTGATATATATTTAAACGCTCACTTTGCCGGTAAGGGCCATATTTACCCCCAACATCTGGGCCCTCAGACCAAGTTAAACCTAACCATTTAAGCGACTCCAAAATCATTTTTTCGGAGCTACTTGTGCTTCTAATCTTATCCGTATCCTCAATCCGGAGAATGAACTCACCTTTAAATTTGCGGGCAAAGCATAAATTAAAAAGCGCTATATAGGCGGTTCCTAGATGCGGATCACCAGTAGGTGATGGTGCAATTCTTGTTCGAATAGCCATTAGATATTCCGTTAGTAAAAAAATTATCTCTATACAAATTCATTATACTTTTTTTATCGGATCAATCACTTCGTTATCTATATAAATATTATAATTTTAAAACACAATGATATTTTTTAATTAAACACAATTCGATAAATTTCAAGATATAATACTTAATATCAGTGAGCTATGGTCAATTTCATGTATCAAAATTCTAGTGAAGCAAAAAAAATAATAGACAGACGTTTTTGTGTCGCTCCCATGATGGATCTCACAGACAGATATTGTCGTCTTTTTCATCGCCTGTTAAGTAAAAAGGCTGTACTTTACACTGAAATGATAACAACTGGAGCACTCATATATGGTGATACTAGGGCTCACCTTTATTATGACGAAATAGAGCATCCAATTGCACTTCAGCTAGGTGGAAGCAATCCAAAAGATTTATCAAAAAGTGCTGAATATGCTACTCAATATAATTATGATGAAATAAATCTTAACTGCGGCTGTCCTAGCGATAGAGTCCAATCAGGAAATTTTGGTGCCACATTAATGAAAAATGCATCCTTAGTCGCTGAATGCTATAAAGCTATGAAAGAATCTACTGATATACCAATTACAATAAAACATAGGATTGGTGTAGACAATCTAGAAAGCTATGGATTCTTATCTAATTTTGTTGGGGTAATTGCAGATGCTGGCTGTAAAACCTTCATCATCCATGCTAGAAAAGCACTATTAAAAGGGCTGAGCCCAAAGGAGAATCGTGAAATTCCTCCATTAAAATATGAATATATATTTCAACTAAAAAAAGACTTTCCTAATCTAGAGATTATCTTAAATGGAGGCATAAAAAGCTTAGATCAATCAATTGATATACTGAAACGATTAGATGGAGTTATGTTGGGGCGTGAAGCATATCAAAATCCATATTTATTAGCCGAGGTTGATCAGCGTATATATAATAGTAAAACTTCCCCTATTAGCCGTAACGAAGTTATTGAACAATTTGTCAAAATTATGGAGGGTAAGCTTCTACCCGGACCGAAGACAAATCATGTGACTAGACATATTTTAGGGCTTTACAAAGGAATACCTGGAGGTCGAAAATTTAGGCAACATATCAGTGAAAATGCACACCAAAAGAATGCTGATATTAATGTTCTCATTGAAGCATTAAGCTATGTAGAGCAAATATAAACCTGAGGAGCTGAAATATTGATCAATAATATAAAGGAATTTTTTACATCGGAGATTACTAATCCTGAAGGCGATGAAGAGCATCAAAAAAATCTTGCTGCAGCATCCCTTATGGTAGAAGTTATGGTTATCGATCGAGATATCTCGGATAAAGAGCTTACTAAAATCGAAGAAATTCTTAAAAATCAACTTGAGCTCAAAGATCATGAGATTAAAAAGTTACTTGAGCTTGCAAGACAGGAAGTACGGGATGCTACTTCTTTGTTTCAATTTACGCGCCTTATAAATGATCATTTTGACCATCAAAAGAAAACAGAACTGATTGGAAGCTTATGGCATGTTGCATTTGCAGATGACATTTTAGATAAGCATGAAGAAGCAATTATCAGGAGAATAGCTGATCTAATTTATGTTTCTCATTCAGATTTCATAAAGACAAAAAAATTTGCTAAGAGATAGGCCAATCAAACGAATTTTCATTCTCGCTCCAGGGCTGCAATAAGGTCTAAGAACTCATCTTTATTTTTTTTATTTATTGAAGAAAGCACTTTGTGCGCCTCCAAGACATGCTTCTTTATTGTTGAATCATGAGAGGGTTTAGATGCTAGTTCTTTATAGTTTTCTAGTTCTGATTTTTCTTTGCTTACAATTTCAAAAACATCATTCAGACCCATGACCAACAACGTCTCATAAAGACTTTCATCAGGGCAAAAAATAATAGGTCTAATATTAAAATTTTCATTAGAATAAATTGCTAATTTAGCCAATAGCCCAAGGGTTGTACTATCCACCCCTTTTGCTTCAATCATATCAATTATGATTCTTGAGACATCTTTAGATTTGAAAATAGTGCTCATATAATCGTTGAGCGTCGCACAAAGTACTAATCGTACATCACCTTCCATTTTGATGACATATGAGCTAGTTTCTTGCGATACCAAAATTCTACCTAAATACACCTAATTATTTTTCCTTATAGTTAATATGGTCACATCATCTGGAATATCTTTTATTTCAGACAAACCTAATTTTTTACAAATATCTTCGATAGAACCATCTGACTCTAGAACAGACTGAGATATAATTTTTTCTTTATCTTTAAGTGACTTACCGGGAAAGATCTCAAGAACACCGTCTGAAACTAGGGTTAACAAAAACTTATTAGGTAAATCCACCTCCTCTACCTCCCATACAGCATCATTGAATATTCCAACTGGCTTTCCTCTACCTTTCAGTATTTTCACCTTATCGTTAGAAATAACTAAAGGCATGGGCATATGAGAGGCTACAGTATATCGAAGCTTATTAGTCTTTGTATCAAGCGAGCCTGCAAAGATGGTTAAATGCTTATCAAGGTCAAGAGCCATAATCTCTCTATTGATATGCTCAATGAAGCCTTTAGGAGCTTGCGCCATAACTTCTAGATCTTTATTTGCTTTATGGCGTTTCAGAATACGATTAAAAATAAACTTTAGCAGTACAGTCAAAAAAGCGGAAGATGAACCATGTCCCGAAACATCTGCAACATAAAATACTAAATATCTATCATATAAAATATTATAACCAACAAAATCTCCGCTCAGATAAAGAGAAGGAGAAATTCTATATGCTATCTGATATTTATTTTTCTTAAACGGTGTTTTTGGGAGTAAACTGTTTTGAATTTGATTACCGGCTATTTGATCCAGTTCAAGGAGATTCAAGCTTTCATTTAGTTCGCGATTAGCATCTTCCAGCTGTTGTCTATATTCAAGATTTTGCCTTATTAAACTTTTAAACTCAGAGGCTCTATCAATTGCTTCATGGAAGCGCTTTTTGGCAAATGGTTTAATTAATACATCTGATGCATTTTTATGGAAAAATTTTGCAACTTCTCTTGGATTTACCTCTGGTAAAATAACAACATACGCTGTCTCAAGATCAAGCGTCAAAAGAGCAGTAAACTTGGCTTGCATTAACTCTAAGGGTAAATCTAGGATCACAACAGCAGGACGAATATCTTTAATAGCGACTAAAGCTTTACTTGGACTGGAAAATTGAGAGACTTTCCAATTAGATCTAGACAGGAGATCTTCCAGAAATCGACAGTTATCTAAACTGTCAGATACAACTAGAAGATCACCTTTTATTGGCATGTGTTATTCAAACCTTCTAAAGACGAATATGTGATATTTATTTAAACTAGGGAGTTTGCAATAATCACTAATTTAAAATGCGCCTTAACTTTTAGCTATTGGTTATCTAAAAGTCATCTTCCACTTTTCCGTCATCAACTAAATATTGGCGTCTTTGAAGATAAATATCACGATAAAATGCGTACTTATCTCCCTTGAATAATTCTTCTGCTTTCAAAAGATCTGCTCTCGTAACGAGCCCGTCTGAACCATACAGAGCATTTCGTGCTGGGATATCATCAATTTCATTAATTGGGTTAAGGAGCTGATCAACCAGTCTTGAGGGAGCATCCCTAAGTGTGCTCGGGCCAAAAATTGGCAACATGACAAATGGTCCATTACCGACACCATAAAAACCTAAGGTTTGACCAAAATCTTCCGTTTCATTTTTTTCTAATCCGAGATTATCAGCTACATCAAAAAAACCACCTAGGCCAACAGTTGTATTTATAAGAAATCTACCTGTATCATTAGTTGCTTGCTTGAACTTACCCTGAAGCAGGTCATTGGCTATAGTTACTAATTCACCAAGGTTAGAAAATACCCTAGAAAAACCTTCCTCCACTGGATCTGGAGTAATGAACTGGTAACCTTTTGCAAGTGGTTTAAAAGCAAAAGTATCTATAGCATCATTAAATGCAAATACTTTTCTATTAAATTTTTCCCATGGATCATATATTGAATAATCTAAACTACTATCTTGTGTATCGAGCATAGACTGATAACTAGACTCGCTATTTAAATTTTCGAAAGACTCAGGGTTACCTCCACTGAATGCATGATTTGACAATAAAATTCCAGCCAACAACAATAACGTGCGCTTCATTAATAAATCCCCAATTTGTAAAAAAATAAACTTATTCTTATATTTTATATCAGATACAGACAAAATACTTCCTATAGTTAATCAAAAAAATCTAATTGATTAAAAAAAATTGAAATTTTCCAAAATTCTTAAAAAAAACCTCAATTTAGCATAAGTCACAAAATTGCAATATATACGTCATAAAACTGAAATATATATCTCCGATAATACTTTAAATAAATTAACTGACTCAATATATTAAACCTCTATTTTTATTAAGTCATAAGTAAAATGAAGTTAATAAAAAAAGATACTATTATTGGAGAGAAAAACATGAAAAAAAGAGTTCTATGTATAGCTATTACTGGTATAGCGCTAAGTCAATTTGCCTTAGCTGGAGGGATTTCTAATGATGAATCTATTGCTAAGCTGAAGGCACAAGTTGCTGAACTAACTAAACGACTTGATAGCATCGATAAATACACGACTACAATTGCTAAAAGAGAAAGAAAAATAGGCTGGGCAGAAAAAATTAAAATCAATGGCGACATACGCTACCGTTATGAAACCATAGAAGATGATCGTAAACTTGCATCAGCAGATGCTGACGATCGCAATCGTTCACGCATACGTGCTCGTCTTGGTGTCACTGCACAAGTATCCGAAGACGTAAAAGCTCGATTTGCCCTGGCTACAGGTAAAGATGGTGGAGACCCGATATCTTCAAACTCAACCTTAGGTAGCGCTAATAGCGATAAAGGTATTTCTCTTGACCAGGGTTATATTTCTTGGAAATTTTATGACAATATGATTTTGACTGCTGGTAAAACCAAAGTACCTTATTTTAAGCCAGGAAAAAGTAGTCTAATCTTTGATGAAGACTTAAGGCCAGAAGGTGCCTATATAAAGTATAAAAATAATAATGTCTTTGCAACATTGGGCTATAATTTCTTGAATAGCGATGATGGTTCTAGCGGCAATAAAGATATCATTGAAACTTATGGTGCACAGATCGGCTATAAATTTAAAGTAGATAAGAACACTAAAGTTACTGTGGGTTTAGGTTACTATAACATACCGCTTTCAGGTTCAGAGCTAGATGATGTATTGGTAGATAAGTTCGGTAACACTGGCAGCGGAACGACTTATGCTTACGATTACGCGATACAGCAAGTTTTCGCGGAAGTCAAAACTAAAATCGCAGGTCAAAAGTCGACTTTTTATGCTGATTATATCAAGAATGACGGTGATTCTGACATAACTGGTATTTCTGACCCTAAAGAAGATACTGGTTTCGTTTATGGTGTCAATGTTGGTAGCGCCAAAAAGAAAGGTGGTTTAGCGATCGGTTATGCGTACCAGGATCTCGAACAAGACGCAACCTTTGGTGCGCACACTGATTCAGATTTTGGTGGCGGGGGAACCGACACCAAAGGCTCTAAGTTAAACGCTGCTTTAGGCTTAAGTAAAAATACCTCATTAGCTCTTACTTACTTCGACACTGAATATGGAAAAGAATCTCGTGGAGAGGAATTCGACTACGAGCGTCTTCAAGTTGATTTAAAGACTAAGTTTTAATCAATAAAAGCTCCCACAGGGTAAAAGCGACTCTTTTGAGTTGCTTTTTTTGGTTATGGTATATGCCTTAAAATATCTTTAAATCAAATTTTGTATTTTTTTCCAATGCAGGTCAATTCGCTTCCTTGAAACCGGAACAATAGTTTTAAGTGTTTGAGAAAACAAAGATATTCGATATTCCTGTATCAGAAGATGATGTTCCCAAAGCTCAGATACAGCAACTAAGGATAACTTTTCTATCAGTTGATTTTTTTCTTTTAAGCGGCCCTCTAAGTATGATACCTCTATCATCTGAGCCTGCTCTTTAATTACATTCTGACGAAGTTTTTCTAAACGTATTAAAATCGATTTCAAATACCGATGGTATTGACGTAGAAGCTTTATTGGTACCTGAAATAGAAATCCATCGCAAAAAAGTATATTTAGTTGTCGATCTATATCCTGAATAGTATCTGCATAAGACTGTTTATATTTCGATGTCTCTCGTCGAATATCTGAGATTAAGGAAGTCCAGGGGGCCACCATATCATCTAACTCATTAGCTGTTGATATAACTTTACTTTTCCCCTCTATGAACCTAAATTCAAAATCAGATTTATTTCTTGGTATTTTTTGGTTTTCAAGAAAACTTAAAAAATATGCCTTATCTATTGTCTGTTTAGTTAGTAATTCTTTACTCTCAAGCCCAGCAAACTTTAACTGAAGATCCATGCCACTTAAAAGATTTTTTTTGAGGTATTTAACTGATTTCGAATCTATTAATTGATAAAGAGCATTTAGGCCAAGAAGTGTTTTATTAATTGCAACTAGGGAATTATCAGTCAATTTTAAATTTATTTTTCCGTCCTCAACAATTAATGCTGGATATGTTTTTATTGTGAGATTTTCATTAACAATTGTGTATATTTCAGGAAGATCTCCAAAACTCCAATCTTTAATATCCTCTTGCTCAATAGAGTGAGTTGCAACTTGAGCTAAAGTATCTGATATTTTTATTTTGAATCGTAACTTAAGCTCCTCTATATTTTTGCTTACTGCAAGAATGTGTGATTTTTTATCTATCAACTCAAAATTAATATGAAAGATGTCATCCAGTTTGATTTTACCCCAATCGTCAGAACTTATATTGATACCTGTTTGGCTATGGAGACTCAAACCTAAGGCTTTTGTTAACTTAATATCACTAGATTTTGCAACTTCTAGGAATTTATCTACATAACTTGAAGCAGGTACAAAATTTCGGCGTATAGATTTTGGGAGCCCCTTTAAAAGAGCAATACATTTATCTCTTAACATCCCCGGAATAATCCAATCGAATAAGTAAAGTGGAACTTGATGCAAAATACTGATTGGTATCGTAACAGTTACGCCATCTTGTTTTTTCCCTGGATCAAATCGGTATGAAGTTGCATATGAGGTGCCATCCCAATGAATATTATCTGGAAAGTCTGATGGGTTTGGATGATCAGAATTTTCTTGTAGTAATAGCGATTCATCAATATATAGAAACTCTGCAGAATCTTGCTCCAATTCTTTTGCTATTCTCCAAGATTCAAATGTATCTAGTGACGTTATATTTTTTGGGACTAAATTATCATAAAAGTTAAATATGACTGAATCATCAACTAGTATTCCCCTTCTTCGGATCTTGGATTCAATATCTAGGAGGCTACTTTGAGCTTTTAGATTGTTATGAAAAAATTCTCCTGTACCGCGATACTCCCCTTCTACTAAAGCCGACTGTATAAATATCTCCCTTGATAAGGCCTGATCTAGTGTCGCATAAGATATTAATTTTTTTTCAATAATTGGTAGACCATATAAAGTTTGTTTTTCATAAGCCATCACTTGACCTTTTCGGACACTATAGTGAGGCTCACTGTAAGACTTCTTAGTTAAATGGGAGGCTATAGCAGGAAGCCACTCAGGATCTATTTTTGCATTGTTATGGCTAAAAAGTTTTGAAGTTTCGATCATTCCTGCTGCCATCAACCATTTAGGTGGTTTTTTACTCAAACATGAACTTGGAAATATATTAAAAATTCTATTTCTTGAGCCAATAAATTCCTTCGGTTTATTTTTTGAATAATCTTTATCGGAGAGTTCTCGCTGAAAACCAACCTGACCAAGAAGCCCAGTCAATAGAGCTCTGTGGACAGATTCATAGGATGCTAATTTTTTATTTGATTTTATTCCTATATCTCGACATGCTGTGTGTAGCTGATGATGTAATTCTCTCCATTCTCGCATTCTCATTGCAGAGATATAATTTTTTCGACAATACTTATCAAACTGTGACCTGCTTAGCTCCTGGTGTTGTTGCTCAAAATGTCTCCATAAGTTAACTAAAGTACTAAAATCAGATGTCTGATCTTTCCATTGCAAATGTTTTGAGTCTGCATCTGCCTGCTGATCTGCTGGCCTTTCGCGGGGATCTTGAATACTCAAAGCTGAAACGATAATTAAAACTTCTTTTACTGAGCCCTCAGGCTCTGATGCTAGTAGCATTCTCCCAAATTTTGGGTCCACTGGGAGCTTAGATAGTTTTTTTCCTATATCTGTCAATTGCAACTGGTTTGTTACAGCCTTTAACTCTTTTAAGAGGCTATATCCATCGTTAATTAAGCGACTATCAGGGGCCTCTAAAAAATCAAATTTTCTTATATCACCTATTTTCATCTGAAGCATTTTTAAAATAACTGACGCTAGATTTGTTCTTACGATTTCAGGATCCGTGTAAATATCACGACTATTGAAATCATTCTCAGTGTATAAGCGAAAGCATACTCCATTACTCAATCTTCCACAGCGTCCTTTTCGCTGATTTGCACTTGCCTGCGATATAGGTTCAATTGGCAATCGTTGAACCTTGGTTCGATAACTGTATCGACTGATTCTGGCCATACCTGGATCAATCACGTAACGAATTCCGGGGACTGTAAGTGATGTTTCAGCAACATTCGTAGAAAGAACGACTCGAATTCCCTTGTGAGGAGAAAAAACCTTACTCTGCTCAGATAAACTTAACCGAGAGTACAAAGGTACGATATCTAGATGATTGAGCTGTGCATTTCGGAGTTTATTTGCTGTTTCACGAATCTCTCTTTCCCCGCTATGAAAAACTAAAATATCACCTCGTTCGGGGAGAGAGGTGATACGCTTAATCGCTTCAAGTATTAACTCAGATAGATTCATATCTTGTTCTGGTTGAATGTACTGAACTTCAACTGGGTAGGTTCGACCTAAAACTTTTATAACCGGTGCGCCATTAAAGTGCTTAGAAAACTTTTCTATATCTATAGTTGCGGATGTAATGATTAGTTTAAGATCAGGACGCTTTGGTAAAATAGTCTTTAAGTATCCCAGTAAAAAATCAATATTAAGGCTTCTCTCGTGGGCTTCATCAATGATAATCGTGTCATATTTACTAAAATATGGGTCATGCTGAACCTCAGCGAGTAAAATACCATCAGTCATCAGCTTAATTAGTGTATTTGGGTTACTTTCGTCGCGAAAACGGACCTGATAGCCGACAGCTTGTCCAATTGTTTGCCCAAGCTCCTCTGCAATTCGAACAGCTACAGCTCTAGCAGCTATCCGTCTAGGCTGAGTATGTCCAATTATTCCATTAGATCCACGACCTAATTCGAGACAAATCTTAGGTAACTGGGTTGTCTTTCCTGATCCTGTTTCTCCAGCAATAATAATAACTTGATTATCTAAAATAGCTTTTTTTATCTCATCACGTCGCTCGGCAATAGGAAGGTTATTTTGATATTGAACAAATGGTATGGCTGAGAGACGAGCGTCTCTTTTTTGGCAAGAGCGATTTAGTCTTTTTATAAAGCCGTCTAATTGTCTATCAGCCAGTTCCCCACTTTTTTTATGGCTTCTAATATTTTTGAACTCTTGAATTAATTGATAACGATCTACACTCAAAGTCCCAGTGATCTTTTTTTGTATAATCGCTAGCTTAGACTGCGTAAGACTCATCAGTAATCTACCCAAAATTCCTATGCATCTGCCTAGATCTTACTATTTTTTTCATGTAACCAGTTTATCTCAGAGTTACTTAATGGAGGCATTTGTAAATAAAAATTATTTGCTTGGATCATTTCTAAAACATGATTTGAATCGACTCTAGCAAGCTTAGTATTCGTATCTATAGCAAGCCTCATAACAAAGGCTGGTTCACCAAATTTTTTCAAGAGAGCCTCTGGAATATCAGAGAAATCATCTTTTTTTTCAATATATAAATACATTCCTTCCTCTTTAGAACTCTTATATATATTACAAATTTTCTTCATCAAGATTCTCTATAAATAATTTTAAAATAAACTATTGGTCGGACTCAGTCGCTAGATGAAGTTAAAAGAGTCGAGCCTATAATATCGAAGCGCCAGCCTTTCGCTATCTTATCAGGTAGCTTAATATTTTCTTTAGAGATAATACTGCGAACTAAAAATTCAATATCTTTTTTTCTTACTAGTATTTCTGGTGCGATATCTAATAATTCTGCTTTCATATTCACAATTTTCTTAAGTTTTTTTATCATACTACCCATATGTCTTGGTAATGGTTCAGATAGAGGTGCCGGATGCTCCTCGATAGGTTTAGATAAACCTTCTTTAATAAGATCTAATAATTTTTCAGAGTATCTTTTAATCAAATATGGATGCATACCCTCTATTTCATATAAATCTTCTTTTGATTGAATGGCACTAGAGACGATTTCAATGATAGTTTTGTCATCTATAATCCGACTGCGAGGTTTATTTTTGTCTCTTGCTTCCTTTTCGCGCCATTCACAAACTAGCTGTAAAGCTGAGAGTTTCTCCGAAGGCAGCCTCCAGGCTCCTTTTACTCTTTGAAAATACAGACTTAGATCTTCTTTTGTAGAGGCTTCTTCGATTAATCTAAACATTTCCTCATCAATCCATTTTTTCCGATCTAGCTCAGCTAATTTTTTTTTGAGTTCAAAATAAATTGGTAGCAAATGTATGACATCAAGAGCTGCATATCCTAATTGTGATTCACTTAATGGTCGTCTCAGCCAATTAGATCTAGTTTCCCCTTTATCAACATGGATTCCTAGCATGCTATTAACCAAGGAAGCATAACCTACGGAAAAACCGTAACCAGTTAACGCAGCAGCAATCTGTGTATCAAAAATTGGCTGAGGATAGCATCCTAATGTATGACTCAAAACCTCAATATCCTCTGAGCATGAGTGAAAAACCTTGAGAGTCTCACTACTTATAAGCAACTCCTTAAGAGGTGATAGATCTGAAATAGAGATTGGATCTATAAGCCAGCAGCTTTCTCCGTTGAAAATTTGAACCAATGCTAATATAGGGAAAAAGGTATCGGTTCTTATAAACTCTGTATCAATAGCAATAATGTCGAAATCTTTTAATTCTCGAATACAGGTTTGTAGCTGATTTGAATCACTTACGAGAATGGATTGTGATGCAGATAGCTCATGAAAATTTTGAGAGTTAATCATTAAATTTTCTTTCGACTGATGAATGCATGAGATAAAGTGCTGCCATCGACATATTCTAATTCGCCGCCCATTGGAACGCCATGAGCTATACGGCTCACCTCTACTCCCATATCTTTTGCTCTTTCGCTAATATAATGTGCGGTTGCTTCACCTTCAACAGTCAAGTTTGTCGCTAATATTAATTCTTTAATTTTATCCTCAGATAGCCGCTCTATTAATTGATCGATACCTATCTCCTCAGGACCAATTCCGTCAATTGGTGATAAATGACCGAGCAAGACAAAGTAATATCCCTGATAGGTATCGCTTTGCTCGATTGCAAATAGATCTGCAGGAGTTTCTATTACACAAAGCTGATGTGATAAACGGCGAGGATTACTACAGATAACACAAATGTCTATTTCTGTAAGTGTCCTACACAATTTACATCTACCAATTTCATTTGCCGCTAACTCCAATGAGGCAGATAAACGATATGCAGATTCTCTATGTCTTTCCAAAAGGTGCAATGCCATTCGCTGTGCAGATTTCGGGCCGACACCCGGAAGACACCTAAGACTAGTTATAAGCTCATCAATTATTGGCCCGAACACTTATCCCTCCCTTCATACTAGCCCCGTACATAAAACATATAATATAAAACTAAAATGGCATCTTAAAGCCCGGGGGCATATCAATTCCCCCTGTAAGATCTGACATGTTATCCTTTTGGAGTTTATCCACCTTTGCAACTGCATCATTTATTGCAGCTATAATTAAGTCTTCAAGTAACTCTATTTCCTCTGTCAGAAGACTTGGATCTATTTTCAGCCCACATGCATTACGCTTTCCGTTCATCTCAACACTAACCATTCCGGCTCCAGATTCACCAGTAACAATATTTTTTTCCGCATCCTCTTGTATCGCTTCCATTTTTTTTTGGAGGCCCTGTGCTTGTTTCATTAATTCATTTATATTCATATATTTACCATATTTTTTTAATCAATAGCTTTAATAGTATTTTTAAGAAGAACTCCATCGAAAATATTCGTAATTTCATTTACATTGGGATCAGAATTAAGATTTTTTGTAGCCTTAGCTTTCACTTCTTCTTTTAACCTTATGTGACGATTTTTTGGAGTTTCAGATGCGACAACACCTATCTTTATTTCAACACTAATAATGGTCTTAAAGAATTCTGATAATTCTAATGCGAGTTTTTTCTCGTGTGAAACATCGTAAAATGCACTTTCTGATTCATCCAATACAAAAGAAAAACTCGCCCCATCAACTTTAGATAAAACAAGATTACTTGATATATTTTTTAATACACCATTTATGGGTAAGTCCTCATGGACTTTAAACCAACTTTCAGAAGAGATCTCTGCTAATGAAACTTTTTCTACGCTACCCTCTACATCTTTTTTATTTTCTATTATTTCTGGCTCAAGAGTCTCGTTTACGGCAGCTTTTATGCCTTCTTTTTTATTTAAAGCTGGCTTAGGTATTTTTTTTTCAGTTATTTTGTCTGCAGTATTTATTGTACCTATAGGCACTTCGGGTCGCTCACCTATATTCGATTGATCTGGATAAAAAGCAAGCATCCTAATTAAAATCATTTCAAATCCAACTCTAGGGTCAGGTGCTAATACTAAATCCCGCCGCCCCAATAAAGCTATTTGATAGAATAGCTGTATATCCTCGGAGGATATCCTTTCTGCAATATTCAATATAAATTCTTTATCATCGTCACTATTTGTGAGGGCATCGGGTATTGTTTGTGCAATAGCAATCTTATGGAATAAGGACAATATTTCACCTAATGCATCACTGTAATCTGGCGAAAAATCTGATATTTTTTGCACAGCAGACATAACTGCAGACCCGTCATTATCTAACAACCCTAGTACTAAATCATTAATTGCTGTTCGATCAATGGATCCAAGCATGTTACAAATATCGGTTTTTTTTAACTCTTCAGAACAGTATGAAATTGCCTGATCAGTTAAGCTTAATGCATCACGCATGCTTCCATCAGCAGCTCTGGCAATAAACCAGAGACCAGGCTCCTCATACTTAATTTTTTCTTTATTTAGAACATATTTAAGATGCTCAACGATGACTTCAGGTGAGATATTCTTCAGATTAAACTGCAGACAACGGGATAAAATTGTTACCGGTAGTTTTTGTGGATCTGTAGTAGCAAATAAAAATTTTACATGAGCAGGGGGTTCTTCAAGGGTCTTCAACAGAGCATTGAAACTATGTGTGGAAAGCATATGGACTTCGTCAATTAAATAAACCTTAAACCTTCCAGTAGATGGCGAATACTGAACATTCTCTAAAAGCTCTCGAGTATCATCAACCTTTGTTCTCGATGCTGCATCAACCTCTATGAGATCAAGAAATCTTCCTTCAGGTATAGAAATACAAGCACTACATACACCACAAGGGGTAGAACTTACCCCTTTCTCGCAGTTAATTGATTTTGCTAAAATTCTAGCAATTGAGGTTTTCCCAACACCGCGAGTACCTGTAAAAAGGTACGCGTGATGAAGACGATCTTGGTCAAGGGCATTTACAAGGGTCTGGAGAACATGCTCCTGTCCAACCATCTCAGAAAAAATGCGCGGTCGCCATTTTCGTGCAAGAACCTCATAAGTCATAAATATAGCCAAATTAATTTTATTTAAACACACCCAATAAATCTATTATAAGGTTTACGTAACTTTACTAAAAGAAACAAAGTCAGCAAATCCTGGATTTTTTAAAACTGCTAAATTGATCTCTATAAGTAAATTCACCTTATATTACACTTTCGCTATATCGAGCTTGAAGCGAGTCGTATAGATTATCTTTAAAAGTTTTGCTATTTTTATCCAGATCTTCAATGAGCTCCACTAAGTGCTCATTGTCCTCTTTACCAGACCATACTTTTTTATATGTACCATCTTGATAGCCATTATCCTGACGAAAAAAATTCAATACATTTTTACCAATGTAGCTGACATAGAGATCTTCAAAAGTTAAATCGATACCAGTCATCAATGCCGAGAAACCCCTAATGTCAAAACCTTTAGTTTTGAGTGTAGTTAACGTAAAGGCTTCGAGATCAGCACGGAAATCACCCGATGGTTTCCCGTTAGATAGTCCTTCAGTTATATCAGAAGCAATATTTTTTCTATTATCTGATTCAAGTAACAGTATACTCAAACCAAAATGCCAAATATCAACCAATTCCAGCTTTACTTGATCGGCATCCGGTGTTTGTTTTTTCCACCATTTCCAACCATAGTGATCGAGAAGCTCTGCGCTCTCTACCCAGATTGCACGATACCAAGAAAAATCTTGATTAAGCCAATCGCTTTTGACTTTGGTATTCATGGCATCCTGTAGATCCAGCATTATCAAAATCTTCTCTTTCATTCTATAGCTCCATTTTTAGTAATATATTTTCATAAAATAATAACTATGGTCTAACAAATCTATTGCTATTTTTTTCGTCTGCTATCGTTGTAGCTGGGCCGTGCCCCGTTATAACAATAGCCTCCTCATTAAGAGTGTAGATACGTTCTCGGATTGAAGTTTGTATCTTGTTAAAGTCGCCACCTGGAAAATCTGTCCTACCTACCCCGCCTTTAAAAAGGGTGTCTCCTGCAACCAATAGATTGCTATCTTCGAACCAAAAACTGGTAGATCCAGGGGTATGTCCCGGAGTATGTATAGCAACTCCACCACAACAATTAAGATCGTGGTCATCATTTAGGTATTGATCTGGGTCGGGTAATTTCACATCACTTGGGTAACCAAACATAATGCATTGCTGCTCCAAACCCTTCCAGAGCTGAACATCACCTTTATTCAAATAAATAGGCGCCCCTGTTGCTTTTTTTATTTCACCAGCAGCAAGAATATGGTCAAAGTGAGCATGCGTATGAATAATACCTATACATTTGAGGCTGTATTCATCTAGCTTTCCTATAATCAAATCTGCATTTCCGCCAGGATCTATGACCAAAGCAAGTTTAGAAATAGCATCACCTATAATAGTACAGTTGCACTGAAGAACTCCAACAGGAAAAGTTCTGACGATATACTTTTGGTCATTTTCATTAATTTTTTTCATGTAGGACCAATTATTAAATAAAAATTACTAAAAAAATAATATTCATATTATCACATGACACGATATGAATAACCTCAATAGTCAGGAAGACTGGCGAGCTAAAAGCTGATATATTTATCTAAATCTACTGGAGGTCAAAAATGAAGGTTTTTTTCAATATTTTTATTCTTATCTTGTGCTCTACATTATTTTTTCAAATTCATGCAAGCAATAAAAAGAATCAGTCTATTAATTGGGACTCGGAAGAGAGCATTAGTGACTTTATAGAAATTAGACAAGATACAGAAAATGGCGAAATAACTTATGGCCCAAATTTTTCTACCTCAAGTAAAGCTTTATCCGAAAATTTTTCAGATATATATCTGATGCGTATCGTTGATCTTAAAGGAGCTGATCACTATACGATTTATATCAGCGCCAAATATAAAGACAAGGACTGGAGGTCTTATAAAAGTGCTGTCAATGCTCAAGGTAATGTAAAGCTTCCACTTACATTACTGTCGAAAACTAATGAGGATTGCTCCGAGAAAATTTGTCAGTATGAGGAAAAACTTGCTATACCTTTAAGTTTTCTTTATTTTTTTGATGGTTCCGTCTCTGGGCTAGATATAACAATTAAAGGCAATAGAAGCGATCAAATTATAATACCTGCAGAATATTTCAAAGCTATGCTCAACTCTATACCTGAAGAATAAAATATGATCGTATATCGCTTAAACACAAAAAATTGGCACTCAAATAGCTTATGTCAAAGTATATTTATCTAATTATTATTTCATTAGCAGTTCATACCAGCTGCGCGTATGCAGAAAATAGGGATTCTGTGGCATCTAGTTGTAGTGACTGGTCCAAGGTACGTCAAGAACAGTCCGAAGCAACTACTCTTTACTGGTTTAATGGATTTATATCGGCCTATAATAAATATAAATACACAGGAAAACACCCAAAAGGTGTTCTAAAAAATAACAGCCAAGAAAATATTTCAATTTGGCTCGATGAATACTGTCTTTTGTATAAGGGGGAGACACTTCAGAGTGCTATTGAATCACTTATTGAAGAAAAAAAGCCTATGGTTAAAGCCTGTTCTGTTAAAAAACAAAGTGGGCGACCGTGTATTCCTTATGACGGCAAAATAGCTACAAAAGACCCGAGAAATCCTGCAATAAAAAGTAAATGGAAATTTTGGGAGTAAGTACTTCTAACCCCCAGAGGTAAATCTAGGAGTATAGGTCTTTTTCTGGACATGCGAATTTACTTACTGCAGAAAGCAGCCTGCGGCATGTTATTTGCCCTACAAGTTTTCCGTGATCTAAAACTGGGCGTCTTCTGTGTCCTTTTTTTAGCATATCAGCAGCTACATCGACTATATCCTCATCTATCTCACAACAATCGATTTCTGTAGTCATAAATTCGATTACATTCCCATAGCCGCTTCCACCTGATCGACAGCCATCATTATAGGTAGCACCAAGGACTGCTTTCATACAATCAAGCTCCGACAGCACACCTACTAAATCTCCATTTTTATTGATAACACACACACCAGATACTTTTTGCTTAATAATGATATCGATAGCATGAAATATATTTTCGTCTGGACCGATTGTCACAGGATCAGTGAGTAAGTAATCACAGATATCTACAGAACGTAAAGGCATTATATTCTCCTTACCTCTTTGATTTAATTAAAGGCCACTAGCATAGGTGATGAAAGGTTGAGGCCAACTACCTAATATTAAAATTACAGCTGTTAAGAGTAATGCTGTTATATTTCCAAAATAATCCTGCAAGCTATTCTCGTTATTACCAGCCTTGCTCATAGAGAAGATGATTCTCAAATAGTAATAAATAGCAATAGCGCTTCCAATAACTAATGCGCTTAACAAAATCCAGCTAGCAGAATCTATAGCTACATTTATGACAAAAAATTTAGCCATAAACCCTGCAGTAAGAGGTATCCCTGCAAATGAGAGCATAGCTACAGATAGAGTTAATGCTTGAATTTTATTTCTCCAAAAAAGCCCTTCAAATTGTTCAATTTTACTTCTTTTTGGATCTCCCTTATCAACTCTTGCTACCACCGTAAAAGCAGCAAGTGTTGTTAAGATATATGCTGCTAAATAAAATGTTATAGCCTCATTGGACATTCCGCTTTTAGTAAAAGCGATCAATACAATTAATAAGTATCCGAAATGTGCAATCGATGAATAAGCTAATAGCCGCTTGATATCATTCTGTAACAAGGCAAGCAAGTTACCGATAATGATTGAAAATATAGCTATGATAGAAAGAGCAAGAATGAAAGATTCATACTGATACAGGTGAGCATCAAGATAAATTCGAGTCAGGGCAACAAACACAGCACCCTTTGATACAGTTGCCAAAAACCCTGAAACTGGTGTCGGTGATCCTTGGTAGACATCAGGAGTCCACATATGAAAAGGCACTAAAGATAGCTTGAAAGCCACACCTGAAGTAACCATGGCAGTTCCAGCCATGATCAATAGTGGGTTGCGCTCGTAACCAATAGCAGCTTTTTCACCTATTCCTATATAACTTAACTCTCCGGTTGCAGCATAAATTAAAGCGAAACCAAATAGCAAAATAGCTGATGCGCATCCTGACAATACTAAATATTTAACTGCTGCTTCAAGAGGCCAAAGACCTTTTTCTGGAAAGGCAATCATTGCATAAAGAGATACGCCCATTAACTCCATACCTAGCAATAAAGCAGCCATATGACTTGACTGTATAAGGATCACAGCACCAAGGGCCGATAAAACTAATAAAAGATAATATTCCTCTTTTCTTTCACCTTCCGGGGAAAAGCTATCTTGCGAAAGAACGGCTGTTACTAAAGACGCTATTAAAATTAGCGCTGTAAAAAATAATGTCCAAGTATCTACTTGCAATAATATTGTGACAGGTTGCACAAACTGTCTTGCGTACTCAGTACCCCATAGCGCTAACAATATCCCAACAATGGTTATGATAAATGCAGCCTTCTCATTTCTTTTTATAGAGGCCTGAATCATCAAAGATATAGCTGTTAAGCTCAGCATAAGAATCGGCATCAAAGCCTGAATCTGACTTGAATTCATGAAAGACCTCCTGTGACCAAACTTGAAAAATTGATTAGGCTTTCTATAACTGGTCGAGAAACATCAAGTATTGGCTGTGGATATATACCTAATATAATTAGGGCGATGATCATCACGGTCATGGTTAGCATTTCCCTTGTTCCGAAATCTAATAATTGACGCGTTTGATCAGGCTCCCCCTGAAACGATTTTTGCATTAAAATCAAAGAGTATGCGGCGCCAGTAATTAAACCAAGAGCAGCTATAATAGTAAGGAAGCGATCCACCTGGAAAAGCCCTATTAATACCAAAAATTCAGCGACGAAGTTGCCCAGACCTGGGAGACCAAGAGATGCTACTACAAAAAACATTGCTATAGCGCCCATGCGAGGCATGTTTTGCCATAATCCGCTCATTTTTCTCATATCTCTTGTGTGCAGCCGTTCTTGGAGGGATCCAGCAATCATAAATAGTGCCGCTGTACTAAATCCATGGGCAATCATCTGCATAACTGCACCCTGAAGTGCCAGAATATTCCATGCATATACACCAAGTAGAACAAAACCCATATGACTGACGCTACTATAGGCAACTAGGCGCTTAAAATCTGTTTGACTGAATGCTAGTACTGCCCCATAAATAACTCCTGCAGCACCCAACCATAAAGCAATTGGTGTAAATTCTTTAGATGCCTCAGGAAACAAAGGGACAGCAAAGCGGATTAGTCCATAAGCACCAGTTTTAAGTAATATTCCTGCAAGAATGACACTACCAGCAGTAGGTGCCTGAGTATGGGCGTCTGGAAGCCATGTATGAAATGGGAAGCCTGGAAGCTTGACGACAAAAGCAACAAAAAATCCTAACATTAGCCAAAATGACGCCTGGCTTGAAATTTTATTGTCTAATAAATCAAAATAACTAAAAGTCCAAATCCCGGTATCATTGAAGTTAAACAATACTAACGCTAATGTAGAGACTAACATCAAAAGTCCGCTAGCCTGAGTAAAAATAAAGAACTTCATAGCAGCATAACTACGATTCTCATGACCCCATATGGCAATCATAAAATACATAGGGATCAGCATTACTTCCCAAAATAAGAAAAAGAGAAATAAATCTAAAGCCATGAATACGCCCAAAACACCGGCTAGTGTCCATAAAAGGTTAGCCTCAAAAAATCCATGTTTAAGTTTTATATCTGTCCATGAGGAACTTACTGCAATAGCCCCTAATATTAGGGTTAAAATAACCATCAACATGCTCAGCCCATCAAGGCCAAATTCAATCTTGATACCAAAAGATGGAATCCATTGAGCGCTATAGTGCATCAACCAGGTACCTGGGTTGTCAGGGGTTGGTATTTGAAGTAAATTTAGCTGAGGTTCTAATAACAGGATTGTAAGAAAATAAACCAGATCAATTATAATGACTGCTAGTGCAACTTTACGAGGAACACTCTCTCCCAGTCGCTCAGAAAATATTGCAATGATTCCGCCAACCAATAATATAAGAATTAGATTAATCATCAACATCAGAGCGTCCCAGCTAGTATTATTAGTACTACGATTAACCCAAATACCATGCTAGTTATATAGCGTCGCATTTGCCCACTTTGACCTGAAGATAACCATCGATTAAGCGCTTGACTTACATTAACAATAAACCCATAAAAATTATCTACTGGTTCCTGTTTTAATGATTTAGCAATATTGTAATAAGGTTTCACTAAGATCTGATCATAAAGCCAATCTATACCCCAGCCACTAAACCAAAATCTTTGGAGTTTTTGTATAAAAGCAATATCTAGAAAAAATCTTAAATTAAGTTGTTTGCCAAGAAAAACTAGATAAGCAATTATTACGCCGATAATTGGAACTGCAATAGATATGTATTCAATCCAGTGTGAAGGATGTTTGAATATAGCTGGAGGGAAAACCTGATTAACAGGAATGATGATCCAGCCACCCAATAAAGCCAAAAAGCAAAGTAAGCTTAAAGGTATAGACATTCTCCATCCTGTAGTTTTATCTGGCTCGGTATTTATTTGGCCAAAAAATACTACGAACACTAGGCGGAAACTATAAATAGCGGTAAGTAGAGCTCCAACTAAACCGCCAAACCAAAGCCATGGACCTATGCCTTCAGCTTGGTAAGCCTGCAAAAGGATCAAATCTTTGCTGAAAAAACCTGATGTCATTGGTAATGCTGCTAGAGCTGCAGAGCCAATCATGAAACTCCAAAATGTTACTGGCATACGAGTCCGGAGACCACCCATCTTAAAAATATTATGCTCGTGATGAAGACAATGAATAATAGCCCCAGATCCTAAGAATAATAAAGCTTTGAAAAAGGCATGAGTCATTAAATGGAAAATCCCTGCAGTCCAGGCTCCGACACCCAAAGCTAAAAACATATAACCAATCTGGCTAATTGTAGAGTAGGCTAGAATACGCTTTATATCGTGCTGAGTTAGCGCAGTAAAAGCTGCCATTAGAGAAGTTGCCAAGCCAACAATTGCTACTATTGTCATCGCAATCGGTGAAAGCAAAAAAAGCTCATGAGTACGTGCAATCAAATAAACACCCGCAGTAACCATAGTAGCAGCATGTATCAAAGCACTTACAGGAGTTGGGCCGGCCATTGCATCAGGAAGCCATGTATGAAGAGGAAGCTGTGCTGACTTACCAACTGCACCACCTAAGATGAGAAGACAAACAATAAGCGGCATATTGTCACCAACTTGCCATTTATTTTTTGCGATATCGCCAATAGACTGTATATCTAGAGTACCTAATTCAGTGAACAGCAAGAATAGCCCTACCGCCATTAAAGTATCGCCAATACGAGTAACAATAAATGCTTTTCTTGCAGCATATCCATTTGATGAATTTTGATACCAAAAGCCGACTAAAAGATAGCTACATACACCTACCCCCTCCCAGCCAAGATAAAGAAGCAGTAAATTATCTGCCATAACCAAAATTAACATAGCGGCAACAAACATATTTAGATAAGAAAAGTAACGAGCATAACTAGAATCTTCTTCCATAAATTCTGTAGAAAACAAGTGGATTAAAAATCCAACGCCCGTGATCACTGACATCATTACTAGAGTTAGTCCATCAAAATAAAAGGAAACTCCGGGAGAAAAGCTTCCTACCTGCATCCAAGTCCATAGAGATAAAGTATAAATTTCAGGATTAATTAAGAACTCAGCTCCTATCTTTGCGGTTATTAAAGCTGCTATACCTACAGATCCAACACCGATAACCCCAATAGAAAGTCTTGATAATTTAGCTCCAAATACCATCAATATTATTGAGCTAACTAAAGGAATAAGTGGCACTAAGCCGATAAGTTCAATCATAACTATCCACTCATTCCATCAAGATTATCCATATCTAAGGACTTAAATCGTCTTTGAACCTGAAGAACTAAGCTTAAACCAACAGCTACTTCAGCTGCAGCGATACTCAGTATTAACATGAAAACTATCTGGCCATCTGGCTGACCCCAGTGAGCTCCAGCAGCAACAAAAGCTAGCGCTGCAGAATTGAGCATGACTTCGAGAGACATGAGAATGAAAATAATATTACGGCGAATCATTAAGCCAAGCATACCAATTACAAATAATAAGGATGAGATCAACAAAATATGGTTAAGTGGTATATTTAATCCCTCCACTACTTATTCTCCTGCTCAGACTTCAATTCATTAGGATTGTATCTATCTAAATATCGACGACCTAAGTGAAACGATCCTACAAGTCCAGCAAGTAGTAGCATAGAAGCTATCTCAACCGCCAATACATAAGGACCAAATAAACTTAATCCGACTTGTTTTGCCCCAACTACACCAGTACTTACGGGTCCCTCGGCGGATGAAATGACATAGAGCAATACGACAAATAAAATAAATGCCAGCAAGGCTGGACCCACCCAAACTGATGGGCTCATCCATTTTTTCTCTCGAGCATCACCTTTTGCGCCAAGATTTAGCATCATAATTACAAAAACAAATAAAACCATAATTGCTCCGGCATATATTACGATTTCAAGTGCTGCTACAAATGGTGCCCCAATTAAGTAAAATATTACTGCAACAGCTAAAAGAGAAACTATGAGATAAATCAATGCGTGAATGGCATTGATTCTAGTCATAGCAAATATAGTAGAGATTAGCGCGACTGTAGCTGCAACATAAAAAAGTGATATCTCAAGCATATAAAGTCTCTTGTTTTATGAACCTATATTCCGTTTCAAATTTTTTAATATACGATTTCATGGCATCAGGCTCTTAACATCTATCGGATAAGCTTCGTTCTTACCCTGACCCTTATCTTTATAAGAAGTTTTTAATCCAGAAACACGATAAAAGTTATAATCTGGATATTTACCAACACCGTTGATTAATAAATGTTCTTTTTCATAGACCATACTTTGACGATCGTACTCACACATCTCAAAATCTGGCGTCAACTGAATTGCATAGGTTGGGCAGGCTTCTTCACACATTCCACACATAATGCATCGTGAGAAGTTAATACGAAAAAATTCTGGGTACCAACTTCCGTCCTCACGAGTATCTTTTTGAAGTGCAATGCAATCTACAGGGCAAACAGCAGCACATAAATTACAAGCTACGCAACGTTCTTCTCCATCTGGATCACGAGTTAATACAATACGCCCTCGATAACGTGGAGCGAGATAGGGCTTTTCTTCAGGATATTGAACTGTCTCCGCTTTAGTGAAAGTATGCTTTAGAATTGCCCACATAGTTCTTAATTGACTAAGCATTTTATGTTCCCTCCATTAGTAAAAGAAATGCACCTGTCACCAATAAATTAACTAGAGTAATAGGAAGCATGACCTTCCACCCTAAAGACATTAGCTGATCATATCTTGGTCTTGGTATCGCCGCTCTTAAGAGGACAAAAAAACAAATAACTAAAAATACTTTTCCGCTAAACCATAAAAAAGGTGGTAGCCATCCATAAATAAGATCAGGAACCAACCAGCCACCAAAAAATAAAGTTACTATCATGCAAGATATCAGTATCAACCCTAGGTATTCTCCGAGCATAAACATAGCAAATTTCATACCTCCATATTCGGTATGAAATCCAGCTGTTAGCTCATGCTCTGCTTCTGGGAGATCAAAAGGAAGTCTGTGACTTTCTGCAATACCAGATACTATAAAAACAAATAATCCGAGTACTTGTGAAAAGCAAAACCAGACGTTCGTTTGAGCCTGAACAATATCTACAAGACTAAAACTTCCAGTCATCATGACTATACCCATAAGAGAAAGCCCCATGAATACCTCATAACTAACCATCTGAGCAGCTGAACGAAGCCCCCCTAATAGCGCATATTTATTATTTGAAGCCAGGCCACCTAAAAGGACGCTATAAACAGCCAAAGAAGTCATGCCCAAGAAAAATAATAAGCCAATATTAACGTCAAGAATATAAGTTTTAGGGGCAAAAGGTACTACAGCAAAGCCCATCATCATTGCTACAACGATTGCTGTTGGTGCAAAAATAAAAACTACTTTATCAGAGAAAGGTGGGACCCAATCATCCTTAAATAATAGCTTTATCATGTCTGCGGCAACCTGTCCTATTCCAAATGGACCAAGGCGGTTGGGGCCCAGACGATCTTGCCAAAAACCTAACAAACGTCGCTCCCACCAAGTTATTATTGCCGCGAGGCTTACTCCAGCAACAAGGATAGTGAGGGCTAATATTACTGGCATGATTTCAGGCATGCAGTGTCTCCTCGGAAGAAGTTGGAGGAATTTTGCTAGCTCTATCTGTTGCGATTATCTGAGGTATTCGTCGCTGCCAATTGTTATCTTTAGCGAGTGACACTAAGTTTCCTGCACTGAAATTTCTAGTTTCAAAATAACCTACACTATAACCAACACAACCACTTGCGATTCGGTTAAGAATTTTTACCTCTAAAGAGATCTCAGTGTCAGATGTTGTAATAACAAGTCCATCTCCATTTTTAACACTAAGATTTTCGGCAATTTTTTTTCCAATCGCTATAAATGCTTCCCCAGCTAGCTCTGATATTTCGTCTGTATAAGAAGACATTTCTTCACTTCCATGAATACAATACATTGGTGTCAACTGATACTGATCGTGATTAATCTTAGATTTTTTCGGTGCTGATAATTTGAGTCTGCTTGGAGCTGATAGTAAAAAGTTAGCTTCTATATCTGTTTTTTTCTCAATTAAACGCTGGCCTGCAGAACTAGATTGAAGAGGTCCATTAACATCGTCCTGAAATTTTTGTAACGACTGGTTGGAATTCCATCCAGGTGACCAGTAAAAAGGTGTTAGTTCTGGTGGCTGATCAAAGTTAATCCCCTCCATACTAAAAGTCAGGGGTGTCTCAGTGTCAATTGGCTGTTGTGGTTCATGAACAGAAACATCAGCATTTATAGCTGTACGCCCGCTATTTCTATGAGTCTTACGATTAACTTTTAGCCCATGACTGCGAAACTTATTGTCTGGAGCTACATTAGAGAGGGGCGCAAACAGCTCGCAGCTGCTAGCACAAGCCTCAACCACATCATCAAAATTTGTTAAATTTTTAATATCCGAATGACCACAGGCAGTCGCTAAATCTAAAATCCATTTCCAACTAGGCATTCGCTCTGCAGCTGGTTCGAATACTGAATAGTAGCGCTGCGCTCTTCCCTCGCTATTTATAAGAGTTCCTTCAGATTCTGCATAAGAGGCTACTGGTAAAACTAAGTCGCATTCACTAAGTGTTCCATTTTCTAAAATATCTAGTCCAATAATTTTAGCTCCAGAGCTAACTAATTTATCAAACTGTTCAGGGGAAATACGACGCTGTAAGTCATTTTCTAGCAATAAAAAAACATCTAGCTCATTTGCTTGCAGAATAAGCTCATCGATGCAAGAAGAGTCCTCAGTCAGCAAAGCTGAGCCTAGGCTATTAGATTCAGGAATACAGTAACTGAGCATAGCTTGTTGATTTTTTGTAGCGAGGATGCTGGCAATAGCTGCAGTGCTCTCAACTAACTGCTCACTCAAAAGACTAGACCCGCTGATAATTAGAGGTCGATCGGCATTTTTTAACAGCTCGGCTACCCTTGAAGCCTCTTTATCTCGACTAACACCGCCTGTGATGACCTCTGCAATTGCTATAGAAAACTGGATAATCTCATTTACACCTAGAGAGATTAAATCGCTTGCAACATCATCTAGTCTTGTTGCAGTTGGAGAAACAATAATCATAGGTGATAGCTGGTCTTGGGCAAGATTTCGTATTGCAGAATCCTGCCATTTTGGAAGCCCTGCTTGCTCAGCTAAATCATATGCTTTATTCCGAACCGCTTGACGTAACCCCAGAGCAACTCTTGGTGCAATATTAGTAACATCTTCGCCAAGAATCAGTATTAAGTCAGCTGTCTCCATTTGTTTAATAGATGGACATAGGGCATTAGTGCTATTTAGCATTGTAGAAATTTTATGCATAACCTGATCTTCAGACTTAGAAAAACCAGCAGAGAATCTATCTTTTCCGACCCACTCACGTAGCAAATAATTAGCTTCGATAGATGCACGAGGTGATCCAATCGCAGCAATTTTTTTGTCTTTTACCCACTCAGCTACAATATCGACAGCAGATTGCTGATGGATTGCTTGAAAAGTACCGTTACTTTTACGTAAACCAGCGTAGTCCAATCTTAATGAGCTATTAACATAACCACTACCAAAGCGCCCCCTATCACAAATAAAATAACCATTAACATCTTGGTTGTAGCGATTATGCACGCGTTTTAACTTTCCATACCGCTCACCAGGAAGGATGTTGCATCCAACAGCACAACCACCACAAATTGAGGGTGCAGATTGTAAATCCCACTTACGTGTATATTGCTTAAGAAGTGGTTTATCTGTAAAAACACCAGTAGGGCATACTTCAACCAAATTACCAGAAAATTCACTTTCTAATGTACCTTCCTCATGTCGTCCAAAATAGACATGGTCGTGTGATGCTTGCGCAGACAGGTCTTTGCCGCCAGCATAATCGCCATAAAAACGAACACAGCGATAACAAGTAATACAACGATTCATTTCATGATTAATTAATGGTCCCAGGTACTGGTTTCTATAAGTATTTTTTGTACCTCTATAACGGCGATCCCTGTGCCCAACCATTACTGTCATATCCTGTAAATGACACTCTCCTCCTTCTCCGCATACTGGACAATCATGAGGATGATTGAGCATCAATGATTCAACTACCGCCTCACGAAATTCAACTCCCTTGTTAGCATCAAGAGAGAATCTTGCTCCATCTGTTACAGGAGTCATACATCCCATTACAATTCGGCCTTCGGTATCCTCTTCATTTTGATATTGCACTACGGCGCACTGTCGACAAGATCCAATAGATCCCATAGCTGGATGCCAACAAAAATAGGGTAGATTTATTCCTGCACTTAAACAGGCCTCAAGAATATTCTCTCCATCCTTGACTTCTATCTCCTGACCATCTACGTATATCTTAGGCATAATTAATGGACTCCAGGTTTTTTTAGGGAAGTTTTTGACACAGAACTATACGGGCATGAGTGGCCACTCACATGTCGGTTAAAATCTTCACGAAAATATTTCATTGCGCTCTGTAACGGCTCTATGGCCCCTGGAGCTAATGCACAATGTGTATTGCCAATTGCACCAATATAATTAATTTGAAAAGCTAGGGTTTCTAGATCTTTTTCGGTGCCTCTTCCTTCTTCTATATTTAGTAAAACTTGCTGTGTCCACGGCAGTCCCTCTCGACAAGGTGTACAAAATCCACATGACTCGTGAGCAAAGAATCGTATTAGGTTAAGAACCATACCAACAGGACATGTTTGATCATCAAGTATGATTAGGGTGCCAGTACCCATTCGGCTACCAGCTTTTCCAATAACATCGTAGTCCATTGCAAGATCCAAATGCTCTGGTACTAAAAAATCAGTTGAACCGCCTCCTGGCAAAAATCCTTTTAACTCTAACCCTTTTTGCATACCACCAGCACAACCTTCTAGTATCTCCCTAATTGGTGTACCCATTGGCAACTCCCAGCAACCAGGGTTTATTACCCTGCCGCTTACACCAAATAACTTCGTTCCACTATCTTGGCCGGCACCTAATGATTTGAACCATTCGGCTCCACGATCGATGATATGAGGAATATTACAAAGGGTCTCAACGTTATTAACGATAGTTGGTCTTCCCCAAAGACCGCTGACCTGAGGAAATGGTGGTTTTGCTCTAGGATTTGCACGCTTACCTTCTAGCGCATTTATTAATGCTGTTTCTTCTCCGCAAATATACCTTCCAGCACTTGGATGAACATGCATCTCTAAATCAAACCCATTACCAAGAATATTTTTACCCAAATATCCTTTTTCATAACATTCTGATAAGGCATCACGTAATCTTTTTATAGAGACAATATATTCTCCACGTATAAAGATATAAGACAGGTCAGCCCCAATAGTGTAGGCCGCTAGAATCATTCCCTCTATTAGCTGGTGTGGGTCGTATTCCATAAGTAATCGATCTTTAAATGCACCTGGCTCCATTTCGTCTGCATTGCAAACTAGATATTTATGCCCTGGAGTACATTTATCGCCCATTGGAACAAAGCTCCACTTCATTCCTGTTGGAAATCCTGCACCTCCCCTGCCTCTTAAGTTCGACGAGCTAACTAAATCCTGGCAGTCTTTCGGAGATAAATCTTTCATGGCCTTTTTTAGACCCTGATAACCCCCATTTTTTTCATAGGCAGCCATATTCGTAGGTTCCAAGTCAGGCCCAATATTTCGAGTTAAAACTCTATCCTTCACTTGTCTCCTCCAAAATCACTATCGGCAAATAAGTGGTCAATCTCGTCTTCACTTAGATTGGTTAAAAGATCATCCCCGATCATCATTACTGGAGCTCTATCACAAGCACCAAGACATGGAACAGGAAGTAGCGTGTATTTTTTATCTGAAGTAGTTTCACCAAAATCAACACCAAGTTTTTGGCTAACCTTTTCTTTTATTCGGTCGCACCCACAAATCCAACAGCTGACACTGTCACAGAATAAAATTACTTTTTCTCCTACTGGTCTTCGATAGATAAGATTATAAAAAGTTGCTACTCCCTCAAGATCTTCTGATGACATATCAAGATGTCTAGCTATAGCCTGTAGACAGGCATCTGAAACCCATCCACGATTTTTTTGTACAATCTTAAGTGCATCGATCGCAGCCCCAGACTTATATGGGACATGAGACAGCTCTTGATTGATTTCAAGAATTTCTTCTTCAGTAAGAACATTAGCTAAATCTGTTTGTATCACCTGATTATTATTCATCGGTCAACATCCGCCATAACAAAGTCGATACTTGCAATAATAGCAATGAGGTCAGGAATCATAAGGCCATTACTAATGAGTGGAATTTGCTGTAAGTGAGGGAAGGATGGCGTGCGAATTCTAGTACGGTAAGAACCAGTGCCGCCGTCACTTACCAGGTGATAACTGTTAACACCTTTTGTTGCCTCGATCATGACAGAGGCTTCTCCCTCAGGAATTACTGGGCCCCAAGTGACATTTAAGAAATGATGTATTAATGTTTCAATATCTTCCATAGTGCGTTCTTTTGGTGGCGGCGTGGTGGCACTATGGTCGCTCTTATAAGGCCCTTCCGGCATATTATCGATACACTGGCGTATAATTTTTAAGCTTTGACGCATCTCCTCAATGCGAAGCGCTGCGCGGTCATAACAATCTCCATTTACTGCAGTCGGTACCTCAAATTCAAATTGATCATAACCACCATAAGGTCTATTTTTGCGAACGTCCCAATTACTTCCAGTAGCTCTCAAACTTGGGCCAGTGACACCCCAATCTATCGCTTCTTGTTGAGAATAGGCTCCAATACCTTTGGTTCGATCTTTGAGGATTTTGTTTTGCATCGACATCTTATCGTAGTGATCTAGGCGTTCTGGCATCGAGTCTATAAAAGTTCTAATCATTCCTTCCCAACCTCGAGGAAGATCCTGAGTAACACCGCCAATGCGAAACCATGCCGGATGCATCCGACCGCCGGTAATTGCTTCAATGATTCCAAATAAGCGTTCCCTATCTGCGAACATATAAAAAACTGGTGACATCTGACCAACGTCTTGAACAAATGTGCCATAAAACACTAAGTGGCTAGAAATACGAAATAGCTCAGAAAGCATAATACGAATAACTTTTGCGCGATCTGGTACTTTAATATTGGCTAACATCTCGACAGACTGAATGTATGCGAGGTTATTCATTACGCCGCCTAGGTAATCTATTCGATCTGTATACGGTATATAGGTATGCCAGGTTTGGCGCTCTCCCATTTTCTCTGCCCCTCGATGGTGGTATCCAATATCAGGAACAGAATCAATGATCACCTCACCATCCAGCTGAAGCATGATGCGAAAAACACCATGTACACTTGGATGGTTGGGACCGAGATTAAGAAACATGTACTCATTGTCATCATTAGACTGCTTCATACCCCAGTCTTCTGGTCGAAACTTAAGCGCCTCTTGCTCTTTAGCAACTCGTTCTGGGCCCATTTCAAATGGAGCCATTTCAGTTGCTCGAGCTGGATGATCTTTTCTTAGGGCATGACCTTCCCATGTAGGGGGTAAGAGAATACGAAATAAATTTGGGTGGCCAGAGAAATTAATACCGAACATATCCCAGGCTTCACGTTCATACCAATTAGCATTAGGCCAAACACTTATTGATGTTGGAAGATCGATATCAGACTCACTTAATGCAACTTTTAGTCTCATGTCTTTGTTGGTATCAAGGGATAATAGATGATAAACAACGGTAAAGTCTGAATCTGGCTGCCCTTTTCGATTAACGCGAGTTCTTTCATCGATACCAAATAAATCATATAGCATCGGGAAAGATTTTTTTAAGAAGCTTAAGACTTTGATTAAATTATTACGGTCAACCCAAAGTGTCGGTATGTTATCAGCGCATTCCTGGACTACAAACATATCCTGACTAAAATTTTGGTACAGTATATTTTCGACAGAATTTATATCTATAGCTTCTGCTGTTTGCATTGCTAAACCTCTATAGTCTTTAAAGTTCTAGATATCCTTTGGTTCTCTTAGCTCAGTAGCCATGATGCGCTCAGGTGTTAATTGATCGCGCATACTGATCTTTTCTGGCTTAATAATACTTTGATCGCCAGCCACCCAGCTTAGTGGTCGTCGCTCTTGACCTATCGATTCTTGAAGCATTGTCAACCCCTGCATTAGAGCCTCAGGGCGTGGAGGACAACCTGGAACATATACATCAACAGGTATAAATTTATCAACACCTTGAACAACTGAATATATGTCATACATGCCTCCAGAATTAGCGCAAGATCCCATAGAAATTATCCATCTTGGCTCTAATAGTTGCTCGTATAGACGCTGAACTACAGGGGCCATTTTGAGGAAACATGTTCCAGATATAACCATTAGATCTGCTTGTCGTGGAGTAGCACGAATAACTTCTGAACCGAAGCGTGCTATATCATGCTTACTTGTAAATGAGGTTGCCATTTCTACATAACAGCATGAAAGCCCAAAATTAAAGGGCCATAAAGAGTTACCGCGACCCCAAGCAATTAGGTCCTCCAGCTTAGCAAATGCAACATTACGTTTTATTTGCTCTTCAACGAAATCATCACTATGACTTGCAACATTCGAATCTTCCGGTGATGTAAGACTCCACTTCATATCAAATCTCCTTTTGATTGTTGCGTATCACGAAGACCGGTTCGAGTTTTATTACCCCATTCTAGGGCCCCAGAACGAATCTGATAGACTAAAGCTAGGACAAGAACACCAATGAATATAGATATAGATATATACCCCTCCCATCCGAGCTCAAAAAAAGCTACTGCCCAAGCAAAAATGAATAGAGTTTCAAGATCGAATATTACGAAAAATATAGCAACTAGGTAAAATTCAACTGATATACGTATCTGAGAGCCCCCGACGGAAACAACGCCTGATTCAAAAGGATCATTAGTGGCTGCTTCACGTCGTCGTTGGCCGAGAATCCACGAGAGTGCAAGCATCGTTACAACCAACATGATTACCATACAAAAATAGATAGCTAGTGGCCAAATTTCGTTTGCATACTGGTTTTCCATTACTTCAAATCACCTCACCAGATAAACATATATATATAACTTTTGGTAATAATACATATAAATATAATGAATACAATAAAAAGCAATGAGGCTTTAGAAAATTTATATCAATGGTAATGATAATGATAAATATTACGGTAGTTTTTTATAGCTATAAAGCTTTATTTTATAGATAATTAAACTATATAAATCAGTGTTTTAAGAATACTATGTAAACAAAAATATTAGCATGAATACAACATCATATAATTTCATGGTAGTAGTGTTATTTTTTTTATAAAATACAATATAAATTTATGCAATCTTGAGTGGATTAAAGCAAAAATTAGAGAACATTCATCCTAAATATATTGTTAACAAGCAATTAAATATGTATACAAAAGTTATGAAAAGTAGGGATAAAATAAAAGTTTTTATTACTGGGGCATCAAGTGGAATTGGTCAAGCGCTTGCTCGCGAGTACTCAACTCAAGGGGCAATATTAGGTTTAGTTGCTCGTCGTAAAGATCCACTTTTACTATTAAAAAAAAACCTAAGTTCAGAAGCCACAGTATATGTTGCTGATGTCAGAGATCGAGAAGCTATATGCAAAGCTGCTCAGAATTTTGTAGATCGATATGGAGCCCCTGATATAGTTATATCCAGTGCAGGGGTAAGTTCTGGAACTTTGACTGAGAGAGAATCAGACATGGATGCGTTTCAGGCAGTTTTAGATATTAATTTAGTTGGAATGATGAATACTTTTCAGCCGTTTATTTTACCGATGAAAAAAAATAAACATGGAAGCCTGGTTGGCATATCTAGCGTTGCGGGAATAAGAGGACTACCTGGTGCAGGAGCATATAGTGCCTCAAAAGCTGCTGTCACAGCCTACTTAGAGAGCCTGCGGATAGAATTAAATGAATACAATTTGTGTGTTACAACAATCGCTCCCGGGTATATCAAAACACCAATGACTAGGCTCAATAAGTTTCCTATGCCTTTTTTGATGGCCCCTGAAGTTGCAGCAAAAAAATTTACTAAGGCTATAGATCAGCATAAACGATTTATAGTATTCCCATGGCAAATGAGGTGGGTCGTTACCATTATGAGATTAGTTCCATCTTTTATATGGGATCTTGCAATGAAAAACGCACCGCGTAAATCCAAGTCCTACTGGGATTGGTTATAACAATAATTTACTATTAATCAAAATCGTCTGTTGCAACCTTGTAGCGCGGATCCTCATTAATGTTGATCTCCACATAACGTGCAGCATCGTCCAATAAACGTAAGCAATCCTCACTGAGATGTCGAAGATGTAATTTTTTTCCTAGTTTTTGATATTTATGGGCCAAGCCATGCAGCGCCTCAATAGCTGAAGAATCCGAAACTCTTGCGTTTTTAAATTCAATTACCACATCATTAGGGTCATCATTTACTGAAAAAAGCTCTTTAAAGTTACTTACTGAACCAAAAAATATAGGCCCATTTAGCTCATAAACTTTCCAGCCATCTTCATCTATGTAAGTAACTACCGCTATATGCTTTGCATGCTCCCAAGCAAAAACTAACGCCGATACAATTACACCAACAATTACAGCAACAGCTAAATCAGTGTATACAGTGACTGCTGCCACAAGAATGGAGATCAAGGCATCGCTTCTCTGCATGCCTTGAAATATACGAAAAGACGCCCATTCGAAAGTACCTAATACCACCATGAACATTACACCCACAAGCGCAGCTAGTGGAATCATCTCAATCAGATTGGAAAAAAATAAAATGCAGGCTAGTAAGACAACTGCTGCTGAAATTCCAGATAGTCGCCCTCTACCTCCTGAGTTGATATTTATCATACTTTGTCCAATCATAGCGCAACCGCCCATTCCTCCAAAAAATCCATTAGCTACGTTTCCTAGGCCTTGGGCGGTACATTCTCGATTTCCACGACCTCGAGTGCCTGTAAGATCGTCAATCAAAGATAATGTCAGAAGAGACTCGATTAGACCTACGAGAGACAAAATTATTGCGTAAGGAGTGATAATACTTAATGTTTCTAAAGAAAAAGGCACCATAGGGATAGAAAAACTAGGTAGATTTCCTTCTAGTGTTGCTAGTGCTCTTTCTGCGGGTGGAAGCATGCTACGAACGAAGTCAATCACTGTACGAGTATCTATATCCAAACCATGAACCATTAATGTCACCACGATAATAGCAACTAGTGACGCTGGTATAATTGTTGTAAACTTTGGTAGGTAGTAGATAATCGTCATGGTCAAAGCCACTAACCCTAACATCATATACAGTTGTGTTCCCTCCATCCATTCTAGTATTCCAGGAGCTTTAGCTACCTTGAATTGAGCAAGTTGCGCCAAAAAAATAACAACTGCAAGACCATTAACAAATCCAAGCATAACTGGGTATGGCACCAAACGAATAAACTTACCAAGACGTAACACCCCAAACATAATTTGTAATAACCCTGCTAGTAAAACTGCAGCAAACAAGTACTGCACTCCATGATTCGCTACGAGTGCAACCACTACTATAGCCATAGCTCCGGTAGCACCAGAAATCATTCCGGGTCGACCACCAAATATAGCAGCTATAATGCCCATAATAAAAGCTGCATATAATCCAATCATAGGTGCCACGCCTGCTACAAACGCAAACGCGACAGCCTCAGGAACCAGCGCTAATGCAACGGTTACTCCTGATAATAAGTCATTTTTTAAATTAGATTCTTTACTGGTGATGAGACTAAACATATTCGCTTCTCAAGGAAAGCTCGGCATCTTATCAGAGCCCAGCCTCAATACTAGTTAAATACTAACTATTACGAATTTAAATGAAAAGTATTTGTCTTCAGTCTTTTTTTAAAAAAAATAGACTACTATTTGGTCGTGGGAATTTCACTCCATTTAGTTGTATATGAGGGGGATTTCTTGAGTCTTCTCATCTTCCAGTCTTGATTGATCCCATTACTTGCTAGATGTATAGATCCACGGTTTTTAGCATTGATTTGATCCATTACCTCCATAAGTCGACTTCTTTTTTTAGGCTGCTGGTTATCAAATAAAGTCATCTGCTGATTATCTTGATCAGTTAGGTCAATCAGTCCAACACCCGCCTTATAGTAAGGCAAACCCTTAATGAATAAATTTTTAACACTTTTATTGAGCTCTCTAACAACGAGTGAAGTATCGTTCGTAGAATGCGGCATATGAACTATTGTAGACCTCAGATATTTTAGCTCATCGAAACGGCTAGTCTGAATAAAGATAGTTGCTGTCTTCACTAGGCTTTGTTGTTTTCTTAGTTTTTCGCAGGCTCTTGTTGCATAGGTGCTGATTGATTGCTGTAGTTCACTTAAGTCGTAGATTCGATGACCAAAAGTTCTTGTAGAAAATATCTGCTTTCTGGGCTCAGTTTCTCCCTCTATTGGCATGCAAGCTTCGCCATTAAGCTCTCTTACTGTCCTCTCTAAATTGATATTAAAAAACCTTCGTATACTCTCAGGGGATTGCTGCGCTAGATCGCTAGCAGTAATAACACCAAATTCTGTAAGTCTCTCAGTAAGCCGTTTCCCTACTCCCCACACATCACTAACAGGAATTTTTTTGAGTATTGATTTCCACTTTTTTGGGTTATCTAAAATACAAACTCCTTTTAACCCTAAATATTTTTTAGCAGCATGGTTGGCAATCTTAGAGAGGGTCTTCGTAGGTGCAATACCTACGGATACTGGAACCCTGACATGACGCCATATAGTTTTTCTTATTTTTTTGGCATATTGATTTAAATCGCATTCCATGCCATCTAGAGATAGAAATAACTCATCTATCGAATAAATTTCTACATCCGGAGAAAAGCTTGATGCTACATTCATCACTCTGCTGGATAAATC
>Ga0209634_1000042_pt1 | contig 134510 bp, 193 predicted proteins | sample LinPmetageLP40_FD_184043 | JGI IMG/M metagenome (GOLD analysis project Ga0209634, IMG submission 184043) | Marine viral communities from the Pacific Ocean - LP-40 (SPAdes) (version 2) | ecosystem: Environmental > Aquatic > Marine > Oceanic | place: Pacific Ocean | collected 2010-08-26
CAAAACTCTAGTGTCAAATCAACTAACATAACGCATGAGGGTGGTTCACCCACTACCTCACGCGGTTTCTATGTTGGTGCTCAGTAATTAGTCTTCGGCTAATTTCTTAAAGAAATCTAAAGACTCATCATCAGATTCTGATGACATAACTTCTGGTGCAACAGGTGCTGCTGGAGCTGATGGTATTTCAGCTGCTGGCTCAGAACCAAAACTAGATTCTGCTGTTGTAGATGGAGCTGCTCCATCAAGACCTAACACTCTATTGAGCTTCGATTGAAGTTCCTCATAAGTTTTAAAGTTAGTAGGATTAACAAACTCTTGAAGCATGTGCTGTGATTTCCATACTTGCTCTAATTGCTCATCATCATCAGATAAAGGAGCTGAAACGTCTAGCTCAGATTTATCATAGTTTCTAAATCCTTCTACGTTTCTAATCTTTAGTTTGAAGTCAGCACCTTCCCATAAATCAAATGGGTTGATTGGTGACTCATCTTCGAACTGCGGGTTCATAGATTCGTTTAGTTTGTCAAAGATTTTTTTACCAAACTTGTAAAGGAATACTTTTCCTTCGTTTTCTGGATTAGATGGATCTTTAACAACATAGATATTAGAAACAAAGGACAAACGTCTTTTCTGTTTTCTAGCTTTATCTTTGTTGGCTTCAATACCAGAGTTCCATAACATTGAGTTATACTCAGATACTGGATCTTTTTGACCAAGAGTGGTCAGAGAGTTCTCAATATACCAACCACCAGTTCCTTGGAAGCCATGATCCCACACTCTTACGAATGGGACATCCTCTCCTTCAGACTCAGGTAGGAATCTAATTACAGCATAACCGTTACCTGCTTTGTCGACTTCTGGTTTCCAGAAACGTTCATCAGGTCCAGGTCCGCTAGACTTAGATTGTAGTTTATTAAGGGATGCTGTTAGCTTATCAAAACCTTCAGCTCTATTGCGCTTGAGTGCGCCGAATGAATCAGTCATATTTACTCCTATATGCGTTGTATGCGATTTATTGCGTTTTATTAAAATTAGAGAGTATTATCTCTCTATACTTATTTATATCAACATTAAGAAAGGGTTGGTACTTTATGGCTTTCAATTTAATGTCAGGCCACATAATATCATCACTTAATTCTTTATCCCAATATGCGAACATTTTACAACATCTATTAATTAAAGTCAACGTTTCAATACAAATATCTCCACGCATATATAATCTCAATAGATAAGGATGCTCGTTCTTAGGCACAATGATATTGTCATTGAAGTCATCTTTCATTTTAGCTATATCGCCTTTAAAAATATAAGTTAGAGATTGATGTCTCTTTTTATATTCCATGTAGATGTCTTCAGCACTATCTTCTCTTATACTGCCAATATAAAAATCTTTACTACCTATAAAGTTAGCTACAAGAAACTCCACTGGGTCTTTCTTCTTGCTTAGTTTATAGAAAAAGTATTTGTCTTTTCTTGTTTCAAATGTCTGGCGCCAGGCTTTGACTTTACCATTGTATTTAAAATAGTCGTAGTTCTTGTCACTAAAGTGAGACTTCAGTGCTAAGTATTTTACATATGCGTCATATGGGTCCACTTGTTTAAGCCTGCCTTGCAGCAAAGTTCTTTACTCCATTTAATTCGCGACACTTAATACACTTGCCGCATTCACCAATTACTTTTGTATTATCTTTATTATACACTAGATCGCCACAAGTGACAACAGCTTTTTGCATTTCTCTTGGTAACGTATTCCATAAATGTAATTTAGTTCTATGACCTATAGGTGATTTAAACTCTGTATGTATTCCGTAGTCTTTAAGATTGCTGATGTATCCATCAAATAATTTTTTATGCCTATCATCATAGTTGGTTGCGTCTAGTCCAAATGGCATTGCAGGTCTTCGCTCTAGTACGCCATCTTCATTGTAGTCATACAGCCCATCTGCACGTCCATCATCAAATTCTAGCTGTCCTCCATAGCACATACCAAAATGTATTTCTTTAATCCATGGATTTGCAAAATTAATCATATATGCTATTGCAGGCCATTTAGATAATATTGGTATTGTATTAGATATGCCTGCTGTTCTAGGTTTACCTTTGTTGTATTTTTTTGTTCTTTCTCTGTCTATAAAGCCATTGAGATTGTGTTCTGGCTCTAATTTCCAATTGATTACATTGACATTATAATAGTCTTCTATTTTTTTTATTACTGATCTATGCCATGCATTATTTTTTATGTTAGATGTAAACTCATATCTAAAGATGTATGGCTTTCTTCCATTCTTCAAAAGCCAATGTAATAATGCAACACAATCCATACCGCCAGACATGGCCAATATGCAATCTGCATCTTTTAAATCGTACGGTTTATTCTTCATCTAAAGGTAATCTACTTTGTTTTTGAACGAGGTTTAAACCTTCTGCGTTCTCATACAAGATTGCCTTTAGCTTTTGATTTCTCTGTATTAGAGACGCCAGTGTTTCTGGTTCTACTTCTTCGTTTCTTTCTAAAAAGTCTTGTACTGCATCAAGGTGAGTTATCTTACCTTTTGCATCTACTACAGCTTCTTCAATAGCACGAGCAAATTCAGCTGATGATAATACTTTCAGCTCTACTTGTTTCTTACTCACACAAACTCCCATGGAGTGTTCCATAATCTTTTCCTATATTTTTTATAAGGATCCAAATTCTTGACCCTTACAAAGTTTATTATTGGAGATGCTTGTTTCTGCTTTCTTGACTCTTGTCTAATATAGAATGGATCCCTCTTTGGAACCTTAACAATCATTCTATGGTTATCAGAATCAGATAGCAAATCATAATCCCATTCCTTAACGCCCGGTCTTCCAATACCAGTAAAGAATTCTGCATCACCATGCCTTACACCCTGAAACTCTAAATCATATCCACCTGTGGACCAAAAACATTCTTTGCTCATTATCCATGTATTAGGATGTGTCACGTATTTAATTATTCCTTTGGGATCCAGCAATTCATATGAAGACATTTCTTCCGGCATCTCCATATCTGCTTTAGGAGCATACCACATGCCATCTTTTAATTCTTTAAAGAATCTTAAATACTTGTACATTCCAACAGACTCAAAGCAATCAACATCCATTAATAACATCCAATCGGTCTTACATTGCTTAACGCCTATGTTTCTACAAGCATGAGAATTAAATCCCATATCTTCCATTACATCAATGCCTGTAAGATCAAATCTGTCTCTGTGTACTTTAATTACTTCTCTAAAATAGTCTCTGCCTTTTTCATGGCCATCATTTATTACTATTAGTCTAGGAGTCAAATGAGGATACTGCTGTGCCATAGAATTATAGAATTGCATTTGATTAAACAAATGATTCTCTTGGCCATACCAGGTCATAATTACGGTGAGATCATTTAATGTTTTTGCTGTTGTCATACTATGTTGCCCAACGATTATTGAGCATCTCTTGCTCTGCTTTTATCCATCTGCTGCTATAAAAAGTTTCAGTGTAGTCATCAAACCAAGGTCCGCCATCTGTATAATGAATAGCCTTTGGATTGTCTAAGTGGTAGTAGTCGTCTAAGCAATTCCATTCTAAAGGTATGCTTCCTATTTCTTCATCATCAAGCCATCTTAATTGGTGGAAATCTAATCCTGGTCTATGATTGTTACAATACTCTGGTGTCAATATTTTATTAGAAGGATGTTCGTTGTTAAAAGCCATAAAGCTAGCCCAGTTTTTTCTAAACGCTCTGTGCTGAGGAACGCCATCCATTTTTATTTGACTGTTAGGAATATATCCAGGATGCTGACAGCAATATGCTGCTTTGCTATTGTCAAATGTATCTATTAGCTTAGCTGGATCATCTAAGAAAAGAAAATCACAATCAACAAAGAATGACCACCCTTTAAAGTTGGACAAGAATGGTACCCAGAATCTGGTAAATGTAAAGTCGGTTGATTGAACCTCTCCCCAGTTACGGTTATAGGATTCAATATCTTCACTAAAAAGTTTATTGACTTTTAGTTTAGAATTACGTAAGCTGTATTCGCATACTTCGTATGCTCTAGTTTCTCTGCTGTCGTAACCTATGAAAATTTGGTTCTGTGAGCCAGTATTTGTACTCATGTATCCATTCCTCTCTCTTTTGTATACTTTGCTGAAAATATTCTTCAGTAAGTTCTGGGTGATAATCACTCCAGTATTCAAATATTATTGCCCATGGGAATGCTTTTTTAGTTAAGCTGCCTTTTGAAAATATAATCATTGGCATGCCTAGTAGTCTAGCAATCCACATATGGGCTCCATGATACCCTATAACACCCCTACTTTGCAACATTAAGTCAACAACTTTTTTCATTGGTGTTGCATAATGTACGTGTCTAGGATCCCATCCACGTTTCTTAATTAGGTCTCCTACTCTTGGCCAAGCCATTCCGGAAGGTGTGTTTGCGAGCGGGTCCTTCCATGCTTTGCCAGCGTCGTAGTCGGCTAATTGTTGTTTGTGTTTAATGCTAGTAACCATAGTAATTTTATTGTATGTACTAAAAGCATTGTCCCCATCATTCATCCCGTATTGAGAGAATCTCATGTTATGAAGCTCCATATCTTTTGAGTCATAATTGTCATGATTGTATCCTAGAGGACTATCGTATACGTGTTCTATTCCTACATCCCAGAAAGGAGGTTTCTTTATTATGTTGTTTGTTATAGATATCCATTGTTGGATAGTTTCTGAATCTGATTCTTTATATAACTTAGGTTCAGGATCTGGCCAATGGAATTTTAGAACTACATCTGTACTGTTCTTTTCTGCCATATTATAAGCATACGAAATTGGTGATATTATATCACCGTAACCTATCTTACCTTTCCAATTGATTATTAAAGGATCAAAGTTATCTCTTATACTATGTTCTTTATAGTCTTGGAGAGGATGATCTAATCTAAATGGTGTGTCCGGATTATTTGGCATTCACTGTCCTGTTAATATTAAAGGTGATAATGTGGCCCCTCGTTCTGTACCCTCGCCCATTTATCCGACAATCCCCCGCTCTTGATTGTCTTTCCGCGGGTAGAGCTACCAGATGCTCTACCGAATATGAGTTTATTATACAGCTCTATTGACTGGAAGTCAACGGCCAACTGAAACTCATTGTCATTCTTTCGCCAAATATAATAGGAGTATGATATACCCCGCTACGTATATATATTGCATCACCAGGCGACAAAACAAAAGAAGAATTTTCTTTTTCGCCATATGGGCTTTCTACAGTATACGCAACTGTGTTCCAACACTGCAATATAATAACATCCATACCATCTTTATGTCTTCCAAAACTAAATCCGTCTGGTATCCAATTGGCATAAATGTGTTGTTGAGAGAACTTAAACCTTTTTTTCATATACCTGGCAACCTTTTCAGATTCAGGCTCGAACTCTCCCTTAAATTGTAACCATCTATTGTTATAGTTTATTTCTTTTAGAGGTTGTAGATACTTTTTCTTGTCGGCATGTTGATATGCTTTTACTACATCTAATGCAGTTAAATTAACATCGACCAGGTTACGCATGATCTTAAATCCTGCTGTGTAACCCTCATACAAATCATCATAAATGTCTGTACCTTTTAGTGATTCAAATTGCGTGGCCATACCAACTTATCAACACTAAACGGTTGCCCCTTTCAACTTGACCTACTCCATGCATTAATTGTTTATCGTATACCAACGATTGTCCTACATGCATATCAATTACTTTTGGAATGCATCTATCGCCTATAGGCGCATCTCCCTTTCTATATTTGTTCTCTGGCCTGCCCCTTTTTTCGTATGGCAACATGGCTAATGCTTGGCCACCTTTTAAGTCATCTGATGCATCTAAGAATGTGACGATAGTTAATCCAACTGCATCATCGTTATCGGTATGAAATTTAGTAAACGATTCTTCTGTATAGTCTAGGAAGTAATGTCTAAATGTTTTTTCATGGTTAGATGCATATTGATCTATTGCTCCAAAGCATTCCATTTCAACTTGCGACTTTTCAGGATGCCTTTTATCTACATCAAATAAATTGTAGTCTTGATGTGCTAGCTCTGATGGCAATGAATTGTACACATCTATTAATTGTTTTCTGTGAGTATCGCTTATAATGTTTTCAATTTTGTAATACATAAAAAAAGGTCCCTATAATATATATTTAACGCCAAAAGGGCCCTACAGGGCCCTTTCTTTGTAGCTACTTAATTAAGCAGCTTCTGCAAAAGCAAGAGCAGACTCTAACGCCTTAACCTTCTTGACTTTATTGACACCGTACCAAGCAGAGTTGATTCTGGAATCATTTTCTCTACCAAGCTCGTGGTCAGTCAAATATGTTACAGCGTTGAATGCTTGCCAGAATGAACCTTCTGCGTATTGCGCGCCAGGTTGAGTTCCAACAACTTCCATTGCTCTCTTTGCATTTTTAGATCCATACTTAAGGAAGTCCTCAGTATTAGCTGGATCGAATCCAATGCCTTTCACTTTAGGGTTCTGATTAGCGAACACTGTAGTGAAATAAGTTCTAAGAGACTCAGGAGTATAACGCTTAGAAGATAAGAACTGAGCCATATCTTTATAAGTTTCCATTTTGCCTTTAGCAACTCCAAGTAGCTCTTTAGCTTCTTGAACATCAAACGCTTTCTTATGGTTAAGAGAAACTTGATAGTCTCCTTTCTGAGCAAGAGAAAGAGTAAGCGTATTGTTACATACAACTCTTATAGGAGTAAACCTAATATCTACTGCTCTACCATACATATGTGGATTAGTTAGAAGCAAATAAGAATCTACTTTATCTCCACCGTTAATTGTAAAGTCATCCTTTACTTTAGCAAGTGCCCAAACTCTTTTACCGTCTTGTAAAGAACCAGCAGTATGCATTTCCATATCACCAGCATCACAAAACTCTCTAAAGAATTCAAACGCATCTGAGTTTTGAACAGGAACCCAGTTTTCCTTTACCATGTCAAGAGGCATTCCATCAGAACTTCTCACTAACATATCGTGACCAGAATAGATTTTCTCGCCATTGAAATCTGCTAATGCAGGAATCTTTTCGACTTGCCAATCTAAACCAGCTTCTCTGATCATATCGTCTACGCCGATACCATCTGCTACTTTCGTACCAAGACCATGCCAAGGAAGTTCCCCTGCGTAAGCCATTGTTTCTACCATATGTGCCATAATTTATTTCTCCTATTAGTTTAAATTATACAGCTATTATACAAAATAGTTCATTTAAAGTCAACAGTTATTTTAAATTATTTTTGCATTAATTATTCTGGCTATGTTTTGTACCCATTCATTAATACGATCATCTGACATTTCTGGTTGGTTTTCTTCATCTAAGCAAAGACCCCAGAATACTCCTTCAGTCATTACGGCTTGTGATTCTTTAAAGTCATGGCCATCAGTAGTGGTTAAACATTCAACTGATCCACCAGCCTCTGTTACTGCTCTACCTAATAAGCCTACAGCATCGCAATAGTAAGTAGGGTATCCTACCTGATCGCCTAGCCCATATATGAATATAGTCTTGTCTGTAAAGTTAGTGTCTTTGAAAGTAGGGAGATACCAATTCCAATCTTGAGACATCTCTCCATCAAACCACGTTGGCGCTCCTAATATATAATAATCATGCGACGTCCAATCTTCTGGTTGGATGTCATGTACCATTACTATCTCTGACTCTATATTATAATGCTCTAAGAGCTCCTTCTTAATATACTTAGCATGGTACTCTGTATTACCAGTATCGGTTCCTACTACTATTTTTACCTTATTCATTATTTTTCCTTATCTATACCTGACCTACTCACAGACGAGATGATCCACTAAAAAGAATCAAAAGTCAACAGCTAATATATATATTTTAGTAAAAAGTTAAAAAAGTCGATATTGACTTTTAATCTAAATTGTAGTATAATGGACTCTATTATGATAAAAGCGAAAATGATTTGCGATTTCAATAATCCCATCTCTGTTGCGTATTCAAAGATAGCTCTCAAGACTTGGGAAGCTGTTGAGAATGTTGAGGTCGAAAGGTTTCAATGTTATACGCCCGCTACTATAAACGATGCACCTTTTAAAATCAACTGGGGCAAATATAGTAGTGCTGGTAAGTATAAAACAAACAGACATGAGATAACTCCGACAGAGAAGGCATGCCTTACCTCAATGTTTCATTGGTGGAAGCATATAGCTGATACAGGAGAGCAAGTTATTATATTAGAACATGATGCATATGTCACTCACCCTAAAAAACTGATGGCGCTAGTTGACGAGATAGAAGGTAAAGATTTGTGGTGTGTTGGCATTGCAATGGAATGTGTATCAATGTCACCTGGCTTTGCAAGATACTGTATGAGTAAGTGGCAGACAGTTAATGAAATGATTGATGCAGGACCAATGGCAGAGCTGTTTACAGCATTTACAGAATATACTGACATGCTCGATAGATTTGATGGCAAGAAAGAAAAAATTGAGGTACAGAAACTTTCTAGCAAAGCCAAAAGAGCAAGATTGTTATGGCCTACTATTCATTCAAAGAATAAATTAGGAATGTCTAATAGATGGAAAGAAGCACTGAGTGGTACAAAGGGATTACAGAATGCTCCAGTTACTCAATGCTTTTATCCTAAAGTAGACTCGACAATAGAGCATAGCAAGAAGTTAGGATCAATTTACGAACCAACAACATACAGACAATTACACATACTGGAGAAACTATATGAAAGAGGAAGCTAGATTAGCAGCAGCAGAAAGATTGGCAAAGGCTAGAGAGGAGAGGTATAAAAAGAACCCTCCTAAGTATACTCAGTTTGCACCATCAGTTGTAGCATTAGATGATGACCATGACTTTAGTTTAAAAAATGTACGTGAATGGATTAAAGAAGCTAAGATGCATAAAACTTCTGAACATAGATCCCATGTTGGTGGAGATAAATCTGCACTTGCAAGAAGAATAACTTGGGAAGGTTATATTTCTCAATTAGATGGCTATTTGAGAACCGGTGATTATACCAGTCCATTTGCTGGAGGCGATATGGAAAGAAAAGTAAAGAGAGCATGTATTGCAATGGCATACTTTCCTAACGGAAAACCTAAAAGAGAGTTTGGCGTATTCTATAATGACTATATGCAAGACTGGACACCAGAGCTAGAGAATGAAGAGCGAGAAAGTTATGGTATGCCTAAACTTGAGTTTACAGAAAAAGGTCATATACTAGTTTCAACATCTAGTGCTAAGAAGACTACCAAGTCTAAAAAGAAAAGAAAGCCAATGGGATTATTACAGAAGCAAGCATTTGTTGATAGAATGAAGAAAGCACGTGAAGCTAAACAAAAGTGAGCTAAATACTTCCATGGGCGAAGTAATTCAATTCCCAAAAATGGGTTCTCACAACGTACCTGTAAGTGAGGAAGAGAGACTTAATAATATTAAGCGCTATCAAGCGGAGCTTTCTTTAAACACTTCCATTGAGCTTACGTATCAACTATTCGAAGAGATCGAAGCAAGAGGAATTAAATTACGCAATAAAGAGCTAGATCAAGATTTGCTAATGGTATGCGAGGCATTAAAATCTGCATTGTTAAAAGCATGTGGTCACGATCATCCACTTCAAAAGATAACAGAGCAGGTTGTTAATTCCGAAGAAAGCAAGATTTTTGCCAGCACATGGCAGGACTTATATAACGACCAATAGCAGTTGACTTTATAATACCATTAATGTATAATGGTAGTTTTAATATGGATAAATTATGATATTAGTAGACTTAAATCAGGTGATGATATCAAACCTGATGGCTCAACTACACAGCAGTAGATCCAATACTGTTGATGAAGAGCTATTAAGACATATGGTGCTTAATGGTATTCGATCGTATAGAAACAAATTCAAAGACAAGTACGGTGAAATAGTTATCTGTTGTGATGATACTAATAACTGGCGTAAGAAAGAATATCCATACTACAAAGCTCATAGAAAACAAAACAGAGATGAGTCAGTTTTAGATTGGCCGAATATATTTGATACTTTGAATGTTGTTAGAGATGAGCTCAAAGAATTTTTTCCTTATAAGCATCTAAGAGTACATACAGCTGAGGCAGATGACATTATTGGTGTCTTGTGTCATCAGTTTGGTGTACAATTAGGATCTGGTGTAACAGCTAATAGTACAGTATATGGAACAGAAGCAGAACCAATACTAGTTTTAAGTGGTGATAAAGACTTTATACAATTACAACAATTTGTAAATGTGAGTCAATATGATCCAATTAGAAAAAGAATGATTAAGCATAAAGATGCACACCAATATCTTCAAGAGCATATAGTAAAGGGAGATAGAGGCGATGGTATTCCGAATTGTTTATCATCAGATGATACGTTTGTTAGTGGAGGCCGTCAAAAGCCAATGCGAGCAAATAGATTATCAGAAATTATAGGCGTTGTTCAATCTACTCCGTTGGATAAGATTAATGGCGAATATGAATGGGCGGCTGGATATCATAGAAATAGGATATTAGTCGATTTACAATACACACCTGATTATATTAGAGAACAAGTTTTAGAACAGTTCAATGTAGATCCAGGTGGAAGAGATGGGTTGTTTAATTACTTTATTAAAAAGAGATTAAATAATCTTATCGAAAACATAAGTGAGTTTTAATATGGCACTACAAAATCCAAATGCGGTAAATGCAAAGAAAGACGGACTGGGTGAAATTATTCTTGAAGTTAAGAAAGAAAAGTCTGTAGCTTCTAAAATAAAAATCCTACAACAATGCGATAGTCGAGAGCTTAGAGGAATCTTTGAGCTAGCATATGACAATCGAATTAAATGGGCACTGCCAGAAGGCAACCCTCCTTACAAACCATTGGACAAATCAATGGATGCTCAAGGAACATTACATACAGAGATGAGAAGAATGTATGTGTTCTTAGAAGGTAAGGCAAATATTACTCAAGCTAGAAGAGAACAAATGTTTGTTCAAATACTTGAGACAGTCGATCCTGATGATGCATCCCTTTTAGTACAAGTAAAAGACAGAAAAATTAAAGGCGTTAGCAAGAAGACTGTTAAGATGGCCTATCCTGAATTTCTAAACGAAGCAGAAAACCAAGACGTATAATGCCACTATACGATTTCATAGACACTGAAACTGGTGAGGAATTTGAGCTGATGCTCAAAATAGCCGAACGTGAGGAGTTCTTAAAAGACAATCCAAACGTAAAACAGAAAGTAGGTGCTCCAATGATCGTAGGTGGTGTAGACGGTTTACGTAAAGTCGATGATGGCTTTAATGAAGTACTACAAAAGATAGGTGAGCAGAATCCTCAATCTAACTTTGGTAGGGAAATGAATTCAGCTAAGTCTGGTAAACAGGGCCAGGTTAATAAAGCTGTTGATAAATGGAAGGCGAAAGCCGCAAAAGACAACAAGGTGTATGACACCAAAGGAATAGAAAATTTATGAAGATGACAACAGACAACATTTTAGTTGCAGAGATGAAAGTAAAAGAAAAGAAAGAAAGAGTAACCGAATCTGGTATTATTCTTTCTGCTGACGTCGATGATACTAAACCAGGCTCAGCACCAGCAATGGTAATTGCCGTTGGCCCAGATGTAACATATATTAAACCAAATGATGTGGTTTATGTAGACTGGTCTAAAGGATTGATTATTGATGTTGATGATGATAGACAGGGCGTAATCTTGCCTTTAGAGTCTGTCAAAGCGGTGAGAGACTAGATCATGATAGATCTCCAGCTCTCAGACCTTCAGAGACTGCCTAGAAGGAACGTAAACGGTAAGAGACTATATGAGACACCAGATGGTACTTTATATCCGTCAGTAACGACTATAACAGGGCAGATGACGAAGAAGGCTATTACAGAATGGCGCGCCCGGGTAGGAGAAAAAGTTGCTAATGAAATAACAACTAAAGCAGCTTCAAGAGGAACATCTATTCATAAGTTGTGCGAGCATTATGTTCTAGGAACAATGGATGATGTTAAGGTGATGCCATCTAACAAAGAGATGTTTGATGCAATGTCAAAACATCTTGGTGATTCATTGGGCGTAATTAAATGTGTAGAAGGATTTTTATTCTCTGACTTCTTACGATCAGCTGGACAGGTAGATTGTGTTGGTGAATATAATGGAGTAATGTCTGTTATAGATTTTAAGACATCTAAGAAAAAGAAACCTGAAGCATGGTGTCAGAATTATTTTGTACAGGAAGCAGCTTATAGCTTTATGTTTGAACAAATGACAGGTATACAAATACCTCAGCTAGTAACTATCATTGGAGTTGATGGTGAAAGCGAACCTCAAGTATTCATCAAGAATACTAAAGAGAGAAATCAATACTTATTAAAGTTTCTTGAGCTTAGAGAGGCGTTCGACCTCATCGGCTAGCTCTTTTTTTTCGTCTACTAATATTTGAATTCTTTGATACAGCTTATAGACTTGTTCTTGTAGTTCTTTTACTGTACCCTTATAATAAGTATCTAAATTTATTTGTTTGTTTGTCATTTACTTAGTAATGATGTTAAGAAAACTTCCCATTGCTTTGATCTCACATCCCATGAATAGAAACCATCAGCATATGCTTTTTGCATTTGCAATCTTTCTTTCATAGATGGTTCTTCAACTAATCTCATAGCGTCAGCTAAGGTTAAAGCATGCCTCGAAGCGTGCTCATTCATGTCCTGTGTATAATCATACATTAGGGTCCAATTAGCAGCTGTCTCAGGTAGTGCTGCAAGACTACTATGTACACATATGCATCCAGCACTCATAGCCTCTATGAGAGCAATACAAGAAGTCTCAGGCCATATGCTTGGTAGAGCAAATATATGAGCTTTCTGTAATGCTTTGTGTATCTCTTTATTATCTACGTGTCCGTGATAAGTCATTTTAGGATGCTTTTTAATTTTATCAAACAGAGGCTGGAATTCTTTATCTCTTTCTTCCCAACCATATATCCCAAATGAACTATAAACATCTAAGTGCCAGTTAATGTCAGGTAGAGTCTGCTCAATCCATTCCATGACCGGATACAACAAATCTAATCCTCTATGAGGAGTAGTATGATAAATTAAATTAACACATTCTTTGGAATCTGGTTTTGTATGTTCCGGAATAGGTTCAATGGCGTTTTGTAATACAGTCAAAGAACCAGCTGGAACATTTAGATAGTTTTCTATTTGTTGTCTTTGCCAATGTGACACGCACACTATACCATCAAACTTATTATGGCCGCCATCTTTAAGATGAGCCATTTCTGGATCGCCAGCTAAGTCGTGTACCCAATAGATTGGTTTCTTGCCTTTCTTTGTTCCTCTAAACCTTGATGGAATTATTTGAAACTTATCAAGAGTAGCATCATCTAACTTATCAAACAATGCATGTTTCATTATCTCAGTTCCACCCATTGCATTCTGATCTACTTCGTTTTGTTCAGCTTTAACTCTAGCGTCCTTTGCTGCTTTAGGATCACCGATTACGTTTAACTTCATAGTCCGTACTTAGCGTCAATTGCTCTATGAGCAATAAGTTGATCATACCCACCGATGAGTTGATCATCTTTGTATATTTGAGGCATGGTTCTTGCGTTAGGATTTTTTTCCATCAATTCCGTAAAGAATTCTGGATCCTCATTGATATTTTTTACTTGTACTTCTGCTTCGTGTTGAAGCTCGAACTTAGCCTTTTCGCAATAAGGGCAGTTGTTCTTTGAATAAATTAGCCACTTGGTCATAATATAGTTCCTCAGTTAAAATTGTACGCTTGCTCCACAACCGCACGAGTTTGTTTCTTTTGGGTTTAAAACTTTTACAGTAGTATTTATTCCTTCTGTAATAACATCCAATGTAGATCCCTCTATCATTGGAGCCGACATTACATCTATAACAACTCCGAACTTACCGAAGTCAATTATAATATCATCAGCTGATACATCATTGTCCCAATCAATTTTGTATTCAAATCCTGTACACCCAGCAGGCATTAAACCTATTCTAACATATTCTCCTTCCGCTCTCAAGTTATTCATAACATGAGTAATTGCTCTGTCTGTTAGATCAATCATTTGGTGGATTATTGTGACCCACCATAGACCCTGCTGTGTCTAATATTGGATGGTTGTAGTCCTTGTCGTTCTTTGTTTCATAATCTACCATAGCCTGTCTAATAGCATCTTCTGCTAGTACGCTACAATGTAGTTTAATTGGAGGTAAGTTTAATACCTCTGCAATATCTTTATCTTTAATTAATTTTGCTTCTGCAATAGTCTTACCCATCATCATGTCTACAAATAATGATGAAGATGCAATTGCTGATCCGCAACCATATGTTTTAAATTTAACATCAATTATTTTTTCATTATCATCTAGTAGTAGCTGTAGTTGCATTACATCACCACACGCAGGCGCGCCTGCAAGTCCTGTTGCAACATTCGGGTCTTTCCTATCTAAACTTCCGACGGAATGTTTTTTAGGATTTGCTAATACGGCTTCGAACCGTTGTACTACTTCGTCTGAATATGCCATTAATTGTATTGTTCGTTGTTTTCTATTATTCTAGGCATGTATACTTCTACATATGCCTGACAGTTTGGACAGGTTAAATTAGTAACCATGTCATATGTTTCATCTTCTTCGAGGTCGTGATCGCCACCCCAAATTAATTCTGTACCGCAGTGCCAACAATTCATATAAGGCCTATTGATCTGAATACTGGAAAGTAATATCCTGTTCCCGTCCACCAAACTATAATATTATTGATAATCATAATCTTAAAAAACCCTATCCAAAAAATTGTCCAAGCTGCTTTTTTTCCTTTACTGAATATGAAGTTTAATATTGGAAACTTCCAAAACCATAATCTAATTTTCATTTATTAAACTGCTTGTTCTTCAAGCCATTCAATATCATTATACTCAGGATGAATGTTATCCAATTTTACAAGGTCCTTATATTTTTCACAGAACTGTTTATATTTTACTGGCACCCCAATGTCAAATTCTTGTCTTATCTCTTCAATATCTCTTTCAAGTAAAGCTCCAACATCCTGATACCACAATCCTTTAGCAGCTGCTTTTTTACTGAGTCGTTCTGATTCAAAGTAAACTCTGAAAGGATCTAAAGATTTTGTTTGCATTGCAATTCCAGCTGCAATAGCTAGACCACACCATCTCATTGGAAAATAATTTACTTGTTTATATGTAACACCCTGTACAGCGGATTCGCCCATTGATGATGTATCATATCTGAATAATGTATGGTAAACATCATGTAGCAAATAAAGGTATCTGTTTATATTAACTCTTATATCATCAACAGCACCACCATATATTCCATAAATGTCTCTACTGTTATTATTAATGACCTCTTCTTCCTGATATCTATTTTCGTATACGTCCTCTAGTGGAAAATTTTTAAACATATGGCCCAAGTGACCGCCTAATGTATTAGCGGGTAGGGATTGCAACCATTCAAGATCTGACAATTTTTTTACCGTAACATTCTTTACGTGATCGGGGTCGTTAAATCTTCTACCCCATAGAATATCTCTTCCCTCAGAAGTACTTCTGAGTTTATATAATAAACTAAAATTACCAGTAAATCTAAGTTCACGGTATAATGTAGGAATGGCATCAACTCTTTCATTGCCATTATAATCTTCAAATTTAGTTTCTTTTCCCTTGTCAGTTCCATAGTGATTTACTATGATACTAGTTGCTTTCCAAATTTTATGTATTCTCCACATAGTAGGATCTCCTATAATTTACTTCTCTGATACAATAAATGTATACACACCATAGGCTAGTGCTACGTAAGCTAACCAGTCTATAAGTCCACCTAATAATATCCAACACAGGGATAACCCTATAATTACACCACCATCCCAGGTAGTTCTTTCTGCCCAACGGGCCATGATCCAATTTTTTGCTGTATCTAACATACAATCTCCGTTTTTTATTATTCCCAGGGAAATACGATCCAATCGTCTTCCCTATCTTTATTTATAGTCTCTCCACACACGTTGACCTTCATTTGAGATGAGGGCTTACTTAATAATGTAGCAAATTTAGGGTTTTTCATGGCCCTTAAATAAAATTGATTATGGACTTCACGCAATGTGCGACCAGAATCGTTTATATCATCAACTATAAGTAAATTGTTGTATTTGTAAACATCTTGCCACTTAAATTTAGACTCAGGGGCTTTACCATCTCTGAGAGAGATGTTTAGTGTATAAAGTTTACAATCGTAACAATGCGAAAGATTGACAGCAGGAATTAATCCTCCTCTTGTCAATCCTATTATTGCATCTGGTTTCCATTTGCCAAGTTGAGAGATGATTGATTGAACCATCTCATCATACTCTTCCCAGCTGACTACTCGTCTGCTTACTTCTGAAAGTACCATTCAGGATTTTGTTGCATCCATTTTAAAACTGCTTCAGGTGTTGAAGCAACATATGAATCGTCGTCTGCATTGTCTCTCATTTCAGGTTCTGCAAACACATCAATAACGGTTTGCGTGTCTCCATCAACAAGCATTGCATATCTCCAAGAACGCATACCAAAGTTTACGTTTCTCTTCTGACAATTCATTCCAAATTTCTGACACAAGTCTCCATTTCCATCAGGTAGTGATCTTACATTTTCAATATCATGCTTATCAAACCAAGCATTCATTACAAACGGATCATTTACTGTAGTACAATAGATGTTATCAACCCCTAGTTCTTTAAACTTACTAAAAAGTTTTTCAAATCCAGGTAATTGCTTAGAAGAGCATGTTGGAGTAAATGCACCAGGTAGACCAAAGATAAGAACTTTCTGTCCTTGTATTTCTTTGTTGAAATCTATCTTAATCCATTCACCAGCTTTCCTGTCAGCATAGTTAAATAATGGAAATTTATCTCCTTTAGCTATCATCCGGTGCACCAGTTTCTCCAGAGCTAACTTCTCTGAGTCCTACAAGTTGAGCAACGATAGTGCCAAGCAAAGGATCTTTTTCTTTGTTTAACCAATTCTTTAAGTAGTCAGTTTCTAATTCTGAAAACTCTCCTGCTGATAAACCAGCTAGTCTCAATTGAGCATCTAACAGTCCAGCAATAGCAAAGACTTGTTTATCTATATTTGCAAATTCTTTATCTGCCATTTCTTTCTCCTATAATATAAAAGTAGCGATATTATACCACTATACTAATTTAAGGTCAACACACTTTTGAAATAATACTTTCTCTCGTGCATACGCCTCTATTTCAGAAGGCGGTTCAAAAGGATTATCTAAATTCTCCATTTCCTCACCTTTCCAATGCATGCCATCTAATGATAGCTCTTTTCTAAGAAATTGTTTTACATGAACCATCTCATGGCATAATGTAGAAACGACTTCCTTAAAACTTTTTGTATTTGCTAGATCGATTGTAGACCACCAAACCTTACCATGTTCTTCTGTATCAACTATATCCATTACACAAAGACCGTGATAACTATTTTCTAACAGACCTTTCTTTTTAGGGTATTTTATATGAACCATCCCTTTAAATCTTCCAATATTCAGCTCATTAACGCAAACTTGGAATATATTTTCCAGAGATAGCTCTAATTTTTTACCAACAGGTCCGCCCTTTGTTCCGGTAACATAACAAAACATAATTTATTTCCTTTTAATAATATGTAAGTAAATATCTTCCCAATTCTTAGCTACGAAGCAATCGTGCTCTTCATTCATATTGTAGCCATGTTCCATTACTACAGGTTCAAAGTCTACCTTAGCTCCTGCAATAGCATTCTCTACTTTATCTTCTACCCACAAACATCCTCTGTATTTTTTACCTAACTTATATAGAGCCTCATCTTTATCTGCTCCTGTATCAAGATATACAAAGTCATCAAAAACATCACCAAAGTATTTTTTGAGGTTTCTGGTTCTCAAGTCTTGTGCTGCTTTGTCTTTGGATAGACTCGTACATACTACAAATCTGTATCCATAATTATTAGCTAGTAGTGATACAATTTCTTGTGCATCTCTTAGAGGTGGTAAGAAACCAATAGCGGCTGACTGGTTGAATAACCTAACCCACTTTTTACCCTCTGCTTTATCAAGACCAAATTGCTCTGCTGCATTATAAATGAACTTATGTTTTTTTACTTTTTCAAAGCCTTGATGTTCCATCCATATCTGAAACGCGTCTTCCCAATTCAGTAGTACGCCATCGACATCTGTGACTATAACTTTTTTCTTTATCATAATTTATCTCCTTACATGGGACATTATACTAAAGTTTCGGTTAAAAGTCAACGCCAAATTACTTCTTTAAAATTCTCTTTTGGTAATCCCCAGAATGCTTGCTTCCAATCTGACTGACCAAAGAAATCTAAGTGATGCCACTCTTCTTTCCTATCAAGCATCTCTTGAGCTTTTGCATCAAAGTCTATTCCTTTAACTATTTTTTCAACTTTTAATTTTTGTTCAGTAACTTGTATAAGATCAAACCCGTCCCATTCAAAATGTAACAGTTCAAATACATTACCATCAAAGTCAGCATAATCGACACTAATATCAATACCCCATTTTGGTCTCATTTGAGTAAACTTATGAAAAATAGGATGCACTTTGGATCTTTCTTCTAGCTGTTTAAGTGCTGGTCCTGCAAACCCATGTCTAAAATATAAATCTGCATGGTTTAAATGAGGACCGTATGTTTTAGCATCAAGGTCTCTAAACCATGGAGTCTTGCATGTAAATTTGTCTCTATGAGCTTGAACAACATACCCATTTGCAGCTGCAAATGCTTTTTCTACTATAGTTAGGTCGTATCCGTTTTGATCAAACAATGCTAACTCTCTTGCAGTAAACTTACAAAGTTCACTGTTTGGTATTGCCTTTTTCCAATTTTTATGAGGGTTAAGTCTGTTTTTACTTAATCTTAATTTCATTTAAACTCCTAGATGACTGGGTGAATATATTTTAATTACTTCTTCTTTACCCTTAACTTTAATATCACCTATCTCTTTGCAATGATAACTTGAAGGTAGTTGGTCTTTTGTAAAACTAGATATTATAGTTTTATATTCTATATACTCATGCCGTGCAGCGGTAGCTTCGAGTCGAGCAGCAAGGTTGACTGCATCTCCAATAACCGAATAGTCAAATCTGGATTCACTACCCATGTTACCAACAATACAATCGCCGGTGTTAATACCAGTGCCAACATTAATGTCAGGGAGACCGCGTTCTTTGTAGATTCTTTTAAGTTCATTTGTTTTTAATTCTATTTCTATTGCTGATTTGACTGCCATCTCAGCATGGTTGTTACATTCCACAGGTGCATTCCAAAAAGCCATAATACAGTCGCCCATATATTTATCAATGGTTCCTCCGTTGGCCAATATAATTTTAGTCATAGCATCTAAAAATTCATTAACTAATTCTACAAGTCCCTCAGGGTCATCATTATTTTTGTAATGCTCTGATATGGGAGTGAATCCACATATGTCCATGAATAAAAATGACATCTCTTTTCTGTCTCCACCCAGCTTTAATAGCGATGGGTCGTCCTGTAATTTCTGCACCATGTCAGGAGATAAATATGTTTGAAATTGTTTTTTAATCTGCTCTTTTAACTTGTAGGTTGTATAATATTTGTTAAACGAGCTCTGCGCAAATACCACTATTGAACAAAGCAAAGCGAAGGATGCATCTAAGAAGATTAAGGTCGTCCATAAGTACCACGACACTCCAATCGAGGCGCCAATCATACCAACTGACACTAACCCCGCAGCAGCTGTGGGAAGAGTATAGACCGCTAGAAGAATTCCTAAACATATGCTCACCAGAAGAGCGAGCTCGGCTATTGCACTCCAGTCGGGTTCGATTATTTGAATACCTGAAAGGGCGGTCTGAATTAGATGTGCTTGAACTTCGTGGGGATACATTGGTCCCATTGATGTTGCAACTGGATTAGAATATCCTTCAGCTGTAATTCCAAATACTAATACTTTGCCTTGAGGTATATCATCTAGTATAGATTGTGATTGAAATTTATTCCAAAATGCAATTGGGATTTGGCCAAAGCTATCTGTTGTAATTGGATCTAGTTTTCCAATCCTAACCCACTCTACTCCATTGTCTCCAACTTTAACATTATAGCTTGGTTCTCCAGTAAACACCCTAAGCGTATCGAGCGCAAGTCCAGGGTACTGAGTATCATTTGCTCTAATGATAAGAGGAGCTCTTCGCACAACGCCTGTTGGCTGGTCTGGAATACTTGCTGCAGCTCCAACTCCCATTGCCCAGTTACCAAGTATATCAATAGGATATAATAATCCTGGATATTCATATAACCATCCTTTAGGATCTTTTCCAAATGTACCTACACCAACATGAGCACCAACTCCATCTGATAATTGATTGGTTGGTGCTGATGTTAATACTGTTGCTTTGTTTGCAATTGCTTGCATGAATTCATGATCACCACCAAATCTATCTGGCTCTGAATATATCATGTTTAAAACATATAAAGAATTGCCAGGTCCTTCGTTCATATACTTTGCCATTATCTCTCTAGGCCAAGGATACTGTCCTTCTTTTTGAATTGCTTTTTCGTCTATGTTAATAAGTACTATGTCTTCTGATTGTACTTGTTCTTGAGTCTGTTGGAAGTAATCGTATTGAATAAACCTTAAAGATTTTATTGGATCAGGATTCCATACCTTGACAGATGCCAATAGCATTATAGTTATTAATACACTCCACCACTTAGTCATAATTTTATCCTACCAGGGATCTGCTCCTGGATAACTACATTCGCTTCTCATTAGATCAAATCCATGACCCCTTGCATCGTCTTCGTATGCATATTTATTATCAACTTGTTTAGTTATTGTCATTTTACTACTGCTTTTCATCATCGTCCACATAGTAGTATCATCTTTTCTAATTAAATCAGATACATTACCCCACCAGTCTTTATAGAATGCATCACTTGGTTCAAATAATTTATATCCTGGGTCTTGATTTGCTTCTAGGAAGAATAGCTTTTTATTCTTATCAAGCATAAAATCCATACCAAATGTTGTCCATGTTCTGCCCTCAATACATTCTGGTACTTTTTGTAAATGTATTATTTCGTTAATGTATTCTTTAATATATTGACACATTAGCGGATATACTTCGTCATGGTTGTCAAAGAAAGTTGGATCATCATTCAATCTCATCATACTATGCTGAGCCTTTAATAATCCTAGTGGATCGTTCCACCACTCTTCTATGTCTTTATGCTTTTCATTTTCTTTCAATTCATCAAAAGAGTCATATCTCATTTTAATATCTCTTGTGTGAGTAGAGTTAGTTAGATGAAACCAATCAGGCTTTATCCAATGTCCTATTTTTTCAGACTCTTCCATTATCTCGTCTCTTGTTTTGTGATTAAAGATAGCAAACTTATAATGATAATCTTTCATTACTGCTATGTCGCCCTGATCGCTAACAAGAGTCCATATTCTAATAGAATATTTTTTGTCTTTATAAAAATCTTTATCAATAAAGTCTGGGTGTGATCCATTATATTCAATATCAAATAAATGCGGATCTAAGTTTCGTTGCAACATCCTTCCACCTGGCACTAGGTTATTGGTTTTAGCTAAACGGTCTCTTAAACGATTTCCTGGAACTATACTAATTCCTGTTCCAGCTTCTAATGTATAATGTTTTGTGAAGTATAGTTCTTTATCATTTAATATGTTACTACATTCTTCATGTTCAAAATATGTCGGTGGGAACCAGTCTTTGTTTTTTATTGATTTAAGAAGGCCTTTATTTCCTAACCCAGCTCTACAACCACATACACAATTTCTTAAACAAACTTTTTTATGAGGTTTAGAATACCTCATAACTTTTTGATGCCATGGTGTTCTATATAAAAACACATCATAATCATTAGCTACGTTTTCTGGTTTTTGATTTGCACTGCCAGCACATATATCATCAGTAGGCTCGCCAGCAAATTTCATTAATGGCTCCCACTTTACGCAGAAATTAAAAAGTGTTTTCATAATATAATGTAATTTAACTAATCGCCTTGAGTAACATTGATAGTACAACCACCAGCTGTTACACAAGTTTGAGTCAAAGAATATGATTGATCGGTTACGCCTTGTTGTAATAAATCTAGATTAGTTGCTTGGGATCCTTTTAATGTAATTAATGCAGTGTGTGCACCTGATCCTTTTTGCATTAAATCTACGTCAGAATTATTAGCTGTACCGTAATAATAAAGTCTAGCATATTTGTCGCCAGCACCTTCTTGCCATATATCTGTATCAGTATTGTTAGAATGGATATCTAAGTAAGTCTCATGATCTCCGTCACCATCTTGGTATACGTCAACTGCATTATAATCACCAAGTACATGGGCTCCATAAACAGCTCCACCACGTTGGTCTATATTAATTACATTTGAAACACCATCAACATCACCACCCCAACTAGCTCCAGATCCCCACCAGGGTACCCATGATACTGTATTGTTATCATTTTTTTGAGTTAAGTTAAATGTGTTGTTATTATGTGCTGTACTAAATCTAATTAAGTTGCCATACCCTATCTGGTCAATATCAATATTAACATTATCCCCACTACTAACTTGTTCTATGTGTACGTGATTGTCACCAGCGAATGCAATCATTGGTGATGCTAAAATTATTAATGCTATAATTATATCTCTCATATTAATATTTAGTTCTGTTGAGTTATGACAATAAAAATATCATCGCATCCATTTAAACAGATCTCTCCCTCATATCCTTCTACATATGATACTATTGATGCAGCTGCACCTATGTCTAATTGCAATCTAATAGCTCCGTTTACGTCCCTTAAAAATACTACGTCGCCATCCTGTTCAAACACGTTGTATTGTGAATCTTTGTTAAACCCAACTGAAGCACCTTTTATTGTAAATGCGCCTGCAGAACCCTGTCTCTGTACGTCAGAGAGCGATGCTGTAGTTCGAACTAATGCTTCTACTATATCAAGCAAATCGGTTAAGAAGTCGACATCCAAGAAGTCTATATCTAATTCTGAAAATTCTAATTCGTCTGTAGATAGTCCTGCATCTCCTTCAAGCTCATTAAACTCTAAAAAGTCTACATCTAATAATCCTTGATCTTGGTTTTCTTCGTCCCTTGCTGCAGCTTCTAAGTTCCGTCTTACATCAGGAGGTGGTGCTACAATAAACATATTGTCTATCATATTGGGTGTTATGTTATTAATAACAACCGTTGGCGTTGGAGGGCTATCATATGCTGTTACCATTGTAGCTGCATATGCTTCTGTAAGCGTTACCTTTCCTCCATCATTAAACACGTCTATTTGTCCAGATGGATTACCAAAGTCGTCTGGTAATAATATAACTAAACTTCTCCCTAGCTCATCTATAGTTGTCGTAAAGTCTGTCCCTCTAACAGCAATAGTAGCTGTTGGAGTTGATATGTCTATATTGTTCTTATTGACCATTCCAAGTCGTCCACTAGCAAATCTAGCAGTGCCCATTGCCATACGCATGGTCATTTTACTTTTACTTGGATCGGGGTCATAGTATACATTATCAATGTACACTCTTGTGTTTTCTGTTAATGATAATTCTGCTTTATCTTTGAATTCGATAAGCATTCTGCCGTTGTTTGTTTCGGCAGTGTCGTTCATGTTTACTTCTGGTACGAACGAACCTGAGACTACGAGCTCTTCTCCAGCCTCTCTAGTTAGCTTTGCGCTTCCTTTATACTCTTTAATATCTCCAATGGGTTCAGCTAAAACCGAACCCATGAAGAAGCCTATACTAGCTGTCGTTAGTAGCGTCTTTCTGATTAATTTGAATTGTTGCATTCTCAGAATCTATGTCCAATGTTATGATACCATTACAAGTAGAAATACCCCCCGGGCATGTTCCACTCATTTGGTTGATATCAATATCAGCACTGGAGCCAACATGAGTCAAATTGATCTCTTGCTCACCACCATCTTTTTGCATAGTATTAATATTGTTTGATCCACCAGTAATACTCATGTTCCAAACTGCATCATCGACGTCTATATCAACATCAAATACGTTTGAACTTCCAATCACTGTCAAGTCAAAATCTAATCTTTCTGCACTAGCGTTAGCACCTATGTCAAGGTCCATTGTATTAGAATCACCAGTGATATCCGAAGCGATGTTCATATCATCTGCTGATCCAGTAGAACCAATGTTCCAGTCCCATACATTGCTGTCGCCAATCCAACTTAAAACAACGGTCGACGTATCAGCGATGAACGGTCCGTATAATAAGTTTTCATTACCTTGCTGATCGATATTAAAATTTAATGTGGTACCAGTAATTACCATTGGAGACGAACTTGATGAAAAGTCGTTCAATCCAATTTTGTTACCGTAACCAATCTGATCAATTAAAAGTGTTAAAGTATCACCCTCTTGATTGATGTTAATTTCGTTATCGTCAGTGGCTGCTGCATAAATGAAAGATGTAGAGAATAGTAAAGTTAGGCCTAATAATATTCTATTCATTTCCTTCTCCCTCTAAAGGATGTAAAAGCTGAGTTCCGTCCGCATTATGCGGGTGCCTATGTCCATCCTTGATTGTCCAAAAACCTCTATCATGTCCTTGGTATATTAATTCCAGTACTGCAGCTTCAACAGCTGTTCGTACCGCATAAGTCACATTCTCATTATTTCCCACACCGTCTTCATATTCTAATAAGGTAGTTCCGTTTTCAATAAACTTAAAAACATCTCCACCGCCACCATAAGAAAGGATAGACTTTCTTGTTTGGACGTTTAATAATACTTCACCAGTTAGAACACTAACAGCTCTAACAGAAACAGTAACTTGATCTTGTTTATACTGTTTTGTTTTGCCTATACCAAAGATACGCGCGCCACGACCTCCGGATTTTATATTAGTGTCATAACCTATAACGCCACCCTCAATAATCATTCCTGCGAATAAGAGTGGTCCAATATTTTGCGGCTCTATATTAAGCGCTTTTGCCGCTTCATCTCTTCCGGATCTAATAATCTGTCTTTCTCTAACTAGATGATCAATCCCCTGTCTCTCAACTACTCTAAACCAGGTTCCGCCACCTGCAGTTTTTAGAGCATCTATTAATAATTCTACACCGCCTTGAGTTACAGCAGTACTAAATGACTGACCTGAGGCGGAATCTTTTCTTTGTCCTGATTTATCTAAAAAATCATAAACAGCTACAACTGGTTTTTGGTCTGGTGCCGGTAGTTGTAATAGTTCTAAGTAAGATGGTAAGCTAATTACTTCTGCTTCTTCAACACAAAGATAGGTTCTGTTAACTGCTTTTTCAACTGCAGTTATCATATCAACTATTTCTACCTGGTCACATTTTATTGGCTCATCAGTCCACACTGGAGTATCAGACTCCTGTAAGACTCCTAAGACAAGCATCAAACCAAGTAGAACCTCCATTATCCGTCCCCATCTGAACCATTACCATCACTGTCTTGTGAATAGTATCCAGTTCCAACCGGTATTTCTATAACGGTTTCAGATCCAAACTCATCTACAACTGTTAATCTAATAACATCTGGTGATCCATCAACACCAGGAACAAGTTCCCAAGTAATAACCGAACCTTCTAATGTAAATGTACCAAACGTATTTGGACTGTCGTTAGAAAACATACTGTCAACTAGCTGTTTTGCAAACTGTGCGTAAATTCTTGACTCGAGATTCCTCATGAATTTGGCCAATGTAGTATTCTCTGCTTCCCTTTCTGCCGCTTTTCTTGCAGCCTCTAAAGCATCTTCGATTGCCTTCTTCCTTGAATGCTCCTGGTTCTCAATTGTTAAATAATGAGCACCAGTGCCTTGTCCACTGAATGAAGGATTTTTAAATTTGTGTACTATGTCTGCTTGTGCTGTTAATGCCAGCGCTCCAACCAAACTAAGTAGTATTTTATATACCATTATCTTTTAACTCCTGAAATGCATTCTCTTTTTCTGCATCTCTAATAATATCTTGAGTCTGTTTATACTCTAATACTGTGTCTACCTTTTGTTGTAGACGAATTAAATCATTATCTAGCATTCTAATTTGATCAATCAATTTGATCAACTCTTTTTGAGATGTTCCTAGCGCTGGTTTTAATTCCAGTGTCAGAAACTTCCACAGATACCACATAAAGTATCCCATACCCAATGCAAGTACCATTGGAAATCCAAACTCAGCAACTAATAGTGCGACCTTATCCATACTAATCTCGTCTGGCGTCTATGTTGCCATCTTCTATAAAGTTTTCAGCTCTTGCAATCCTTTCAATATCAGGTTTTAATTCCAATGCTGATGAAACTAATAGATCAATTTTTATCATATCATTATTCATCTGTCTCACTCTACTCTCAAGTCCACCAATAATACCTGTAAGTGTACCTACCTGACCCTTTACAGAGTCTAGCATATACTTTAATGTTAGAAAAATAAAGAAGGCCATAATTAAGGCACTTCCTATTGGTACACCGACCTCAAGTAAAAACTGCGTAATAGTCATACGACTATTTATACAGTTTAGGCATTACCTTCTCCACAAATGGATGATAATTGCACTTCCAATGCTGTCTAGTGTGCGGATATTTGATTTAAGCTCATATGGTCTATTAGGATCCATAGAATTACCCTGCTCATGACCTGCTTGAGGTAGGAATCTTATTTTATTATTGACTATGAGGATATCTTTTGTTCCTCTTTTAGGAATGTCCATGGTATCGCCAGCAAATTTAATGTAGCCAATTTGACTCCAGTCCTTAAAGATCTGATCATACGTGTTAAGATTAGATGGCCAAAATGAAGTACAATATACTTTATCATTATTACCTGGCATTTTAGCTGAGTCGTATTCTGTTATTATAGGTACTGATGGTAATGCAGATGACATTGGATTTTTAAAACATCCATTCTCATCAAGTATATTTAATGATTCTATTCTTTCTTTTCGGCCATCAGCTCCTAAAGAAAAATCATAATCAACTACTACAGAACAATCTTCTGGGTTGTGGTGAAATAAATCACCAATCTTCATATCCATCATAGCATCAGTTAAACCATATTGTTCGTCAACTTTGTTCCACGCAAACAATCTATTAAATTTTGTTACTGCATGACCAGTTTTTTCTGAACCAATTAAACTGGAATGTTCGCCTGCTTTAGAATTTACATAGTTTTGATATTCTTGATATCTTGCTTTACCAAATACCATTCTATGACGTCTCCATCCACCACTCTGTAATTGACATCTCCACGGAGATTTAACAGCTATTGTTTTACCTATACGCGTATGTGGTGTCGGGACTTGTTGTGGAAGTTGCATTGTTCCTTCGCCTTCCACTTTTATTTCTGTCATTACTACATCGTAGCACATTTTAGTTGCTGGATATGTTATAGGCATTATACGCTCGCTGTTGCCAAATTTACTGGCATGTTTGGATCGTCTATGGCTTTTGATTTGAGCAAATTACGTATAGCAAGTGCTCCGTCTATTGTGCCTGAAATGTCATTTAGATTATCAGCGACTCTTTCAAGATGATCAGTAATAGTCTTTTCATTGGTAGGCGGTACTCTTTCTGCCTCTGTAGCATCTTCTGGATAGTTTACAAGTAATAAAACAGGTTGAGCTGATTTGTTAAATTTAACGCTTGCAACATAGCAGCTAGAATTAACTGCTGAGTATGGTGATGCTGATATAATAAATTGTCGGGTAAGCTCTGTCATACATTTATTTATAAAACAGAAACAAGTACCATCATTGAAGCAATAAAACCTAGGAATAAAAGTGTAACTAGGAATGCAAAGAAGATAACTTTAAGTTCCGTTACCTGTACGTCTTCTTTTTTACCAACGCCCATGACGGCTTTAAATGCTTGCTTGATCAAAACAGTAAAGTATTGTATAACATTACAGCCAACATCATACCAAACACAAGAGCTTGTATTATTGCTGGTACCACAACAAACATTTTCATTGGATCGAAGTTGCCTGTCATAAAATAGTCACCACCATTTTGCCACTGCTCCACTTCTTCTGGTGTAGCGTCTCTTGGTTTATTAAGTAGTAGTTGTAATTGTTGACTCATATTATTGGTGTTAATGCAAAAATGAATCCACAGAATGTTAATGTTAGCAAAGCAATTTCTACTTTGTCCATTATTATATTCTCAATAGTTTTGCTTTGAATTGTTCCGCCTCTCTGATTGCACGAAGTGCTCCCTGGTTTGGATCGTATTGATGCAGACCGAGGAGCAACATTGAGTACAGAAGGCTTGGTAATAGTAAGTTCAGCCATAGTAGTTTCATCCTTAGAATCTAGTTTCTAAGTACATAATAGTTATTGGTAACAGTATCGGTCCTAGCAGACACAAAGCGAATCTTAGCACTTCTTCGATAGTCGAACAGATTTCACAAACCTGTTGGTGATCATCTCTAAACTTGTCAATCCTGGTCTCCATGAACTTCACTGCCCGTAGCACAGATGTGGTCATAGTTCCTCTTAAAAATTAAAATAATTAACGATAAGTATGAATGATGTTTCATCATTCGAATTATTTATAAGACTATACACCTTTATTGTTATAAAGACAACAGTTTTTTATTACTTTTGGTTATGGGGGTTATAACGATTTTGAATAACGATACCATTCGGGTTTCATATCGATTCTTTCTTGTATTCTTTGACGAACAATTAACAGATCTTGCTCTGTTGGAGACCAATCTAGGTATAGATCATCTGGCCATTGTTCTCTTTTAAAGACTCTACTTGGATCTGGATTCATACCTCTACTTTTCATTTCATTTACAAGCTCGTTGTATCTATTGTGTAAGTACTTTCCCTTATTATAAAAAAACTTAACATGACCACCATTAAGAGTGAACACTTTAGGCCAGGTCTTTTTATTCTTTTCCCAGTTAGGAGATTTGAGTGATCGTTGAAGTGACGAGCCCACCATAAAGATTTCTCTATACTCGGCTACCAAATGTTGATCGGCTAACTCAGCAGTTGATACTAAGTTAATTCTTGTCATCGGTTATGCGATCCATACTTTTGAACTAGTTGTTCGCCTTCAAGCTGTTCACCAAATATATGAATGAGCTCTCCTTGTTGGTATCTTTTAACAATTCCAGAATTGTATTCATAGTCTGTAACCTGTTTTCCGTCAGCCGTATCTTGTGGACGATCGTCATAATGCATTGAAGATAAACCATGGGCATGTATGCAAGCAATGCCTTTAGCCCATTCTTCTGCTTTTAATAAATCTCTTTGGTATTGTACCACATTATCATATTCGCTCATTTCCACCCCACTCCTGAAAACATCATTCTACAAAGAACTAATTCACCTGATATTACTGCTCTGTGTCCCCATTCTAAAATACTAGGGAATATAATTAAAGTTCCCTGTTCATTAATCCATTGTGGCTGTACGTTGCCTGCAGGCTTTACAAGATTACCATAATTATCATATCTTGCTGGATCAGGCCATACAGAAAATCCTATTTCTCCACCTTGTACCTCGTCTCTATTACTACATATTAAAATTGCTGTCCACTTTGCTGCAGTCTTATCCATATTGCCCCAATGAATAGCGTAATCGGCTCTGAGTTGTCTTTTATCTAATTCGCCTTCTTTTTTTATTGAAATAGTTGGATTATCCCAGTCGCAATCAAACTCCCAATTGCTATTGTTCCATTCTTGTACTTGTTGTGTTATTAAATTTAATGTTTCGGCATTGTTGTTTTTGATTTCTGTTATCTCATCAACAGTTGCAAAATCTTTTATTGCTTGTATGGCTATATTAGTATGAGTAGTCTCATGGTTTCTATGACCTGGGGCTATGTTCTCTCTAAATTCAGCTTCATCTAATCTATTTTTTCCTTCTGAATTTACAACAGGCGGTTCTTTGTATTCCATAATATAGTTTACCTAAAATTAGTTTGTCGTCTTCTCATCTCAGCTTTCTGAGTCTTAAACTTATCATTGCGCTTGGTGCGCTTAAGCTCCATAGCCTTTTGATGTTTCTTTTGGTTTGGTTTTTCGTAGTGTTGTAGTTCACGGACACGCTTAACTATGCCAGCGCGCTCGCATTGATTGCGAAAGCGCCGTAGCATTTTATCAAAATGTTCGTCTTTATACTTCTGAGTCACTTGTGGCATTATATAATTATACTATAGTTAGGTTATAAAGTCAACATCAGCCAGCTTCACCCAAGACGCCCATTAGTTCGTCAAACGCATTCTGTCCAATGTCTTTTCTAGTTTTGTTATACTCTATTCCTGTATAGTTTCTTTTCATAATAGCACATGCTGCACCAGTCGATCCAAATGTAGCAAAAGGATCCAATACATGGTCCCCTTCGTTAGTATGAGTCGCTAATATAAATGCACTTAACATTACATGCTTATGGTTACCACCACTAAGCACTCTACAACCTTTAAATTCGTTGTTGCTAAAAGCATTAACTGCTGCATCGTTAAAGTACCAATCGTTCATAAAGCTAATTCTTTTTGGTATGTGATACCAGTCAGCTGGATCTGAGCTAAACTGTACTACATAACCATCAGTAAAGCCCCCGCCAGCGCCCAATACACTGACAATAGGCAGACCTGAATTAGATGTGTCTGTTTCGTAACTAATTTCATTTTTTGATAACCATTTTTGTAATTCCTTAGCCTCAAGTCTACCTTTGTGAATAGGTTCTCTGAATGCAGATACTTCTACATCGTTCATGCTTGATGGCATAGGGAAGTTTTTGAATGCACCTCTGTGATGAGTAATGTTAGGCCAAGCTGCTCTGTTAATTGTATAGTCAGAACCAACCTTGCGATATGTTCTAACAAATGTCCAGTCGTCCCGTCTGCCCCAATAGTGTTTATTGTTTACAGTATTACGTGCATAAGGTCTGAACATAGCCCATGTACTATCAGGTACAAGTTCCCAAGCTGATTGCGATGCAACCCACTCGTCCCATTTCTCTTGTGCAATACCAGTTCCGCTAACAGTAATAGTACCGTTGTCGTTCTCGATACATCTCTCAGCTAGTACTGCAACTGCAGATACGCAGTCTCTTATTTTTCCATGTCCTGGTGATCCAGGCCATCTGTTTTCGAATGATGGTAAGTCAGCAATGATTCTATCAAATTTGAATCCTTCCTTAACCATCTTAGTGTGGTGATTTAAAATATCACCAGAATATGTTTGGCCAAATGTTTGTGCCATGATGCTCTCCTAAAATAAAGTCTCTTTTATGAGGTTAAATAAATGTTTGAACTAAGTTCCTAATTAAAAAAAGTAGTCCAATACTATTTAGTAATATTAAAGCTCTGTCTTTCCATAATAATGAAACAACTACCCATCCTGAAATACCAACAGTAGATAGTATGAGGTCAAGGTTCTGATAACCTTCAACGCCTCTTATAGACATAGCACCTAATACAAATACGCTTGCTATCCATTTGATATACCAGTCGAGAGTATACTTAGGAGTAGCACTTTTAAATATTCTTTTGCTATTCTCTATCTCTTCTGTGGTAAATTTAGGGTCGCTCATGATTGTAGATACCATATTGCAGCTGCTGCAATGGTTGGAGGTATTGTACAAAAGCATGCCGGCAATATAACTGCATAGTAAATTGGATTACGTAACATTATTGTATTAACGTCTTCTTCTTGATCGAAGATTCCTTGCTTAACTTGTGATTTTTTCTCTATCATTCAACTCATACATTCCAAATACATAGTTCTCAGCAGCATCTTCTGCATAGCTTTCACTATGATCTTTTATAATTCTAGTTCCTACCATGATGCCATCGTGGCTCATTTGTAGTTCAAAGTGATCTTGTTCCTTGTAAACGTCGACCGATCTCTCAACGCCCTCGTAACTGTTTGTAAAATTGTGTAATAACATTATTCCTCTTCAAGTGTAACTTCTATTGCCTTAGTGTTTTTCTTACCAGCAACAGGTAATCCGTTATCGTATAGCTGATCAAACATGCCAGCTGCGCCTAGTTTGACTCCATGAGTCCGCCCTACAAACCATCCATGAAGGAAAGCTGCGGGTGCAATTATTAGTAACCACTCCATTCTTTGCTCCTCTTTCTGTCTTTCTTTATTTTATTTAGCCATTGTCCTGTTATAATCCATACAAATCCTCTCCATAACCACTTATAAGCACGCCATGGTAGTATAATTGCTAGGAAAAACGGTATGTAAAACGGATACCACAGTAAACATTTAGCAAAAAAGTAGATAGGATGGTTGCGAATCAGCCAAGATTGCGGATCTTCGATCATCAAAGCCATACTCCGGTGAATGTTGTAATGAATATTAACAAGTAAAGACCCCAAATTAGCTTCTCTAACCTATCAAACGCCTTGTCTCTCTTGTTGAATGAGTGATCTAGCTTGGCAATCACTGAATCATACCTCTTATCGTTGTCAAAAAGGCGTTTATTATTAGAACTAACAGCCTTGTCCTCGCCACCGCCGTTACCTAAAGGCCAAAACTTCATAATCCCCTCGCTATATACAGTATCATAGGCATATTATACCACCAAATAAACAAAAATTCAACAAGCAATACACTAAGAACGATAAAAAGCAACGCCAAGGCCGCCTTTACACTAAATTTCACTGCACTGGGAGCTATTTTTGCTATTAGATAGCATATAGTTATGAATCCTACAAGTTCTAACACGCTAAACCCCGTGAGTCCAACACTCATAGCTAGTAGGACAATCAAAAGCCTCGCAAATGCACTGCCCTGGCTGTAAGTTATCGTCTTCTGGTGCAAATTCTTGAGGGGTTAGAGCACCGTACTGCTTAAGATTGCTTATATCCTGTGCAGTTAGCTGCGTGTGATTAAGATTATCAGTATTGTTACTCATTAGTACAACCTATTCTCTATAATATACTTCAATTGTACGCATAACTCTTCTGTACGTATCAGTGCTTCATTGATATCACTAATAATAACATTTTGAGCTTGTACAGTGATCGTTAATTCCTCTAATCTATTCTGTATATCTACAGTATTGTTACGTATTTGGTTATCCATGCTAGACATAACAGTCCTCCATACTATAAAAAGACTCAGTAACGAACATATCACATACATCTTCTGTACGCATTGATGTTAATTCATCTAAGTCTTGATCAAAGTTTGCAACCAACCAGTGGATTGCTTTAGATACATCATCATAGAACTCGTCCGCGAGGTCTTCCATTATAATGTCGTTAGTTAAACTACTCATATTGAACTCCTTTAATTAAATATAACCCTATTATACAACCTAGTCGATTATAAGTCAACAGCCTTTATAGATCAAAAATTTTGTCCCCGTATTTTTTGAAACACACCGCATCGACTTTTGATCCCGGAATTTGTGTGCGGCATGCTATATTCCAAACGCGTATAAAAAAAGGGGAGGCGTATATTACCTCCCCGACAGGGCCCTTGTTGCTATATGAAATGCTTCATCGATGGCTTAGTGTCAACTCCATCTAGTATGAAATCAGCCATAGCATTCTCTTCATCTCTGATATCATCATAGAAGTTGTTTCTAATAGTACAGTACTCTACATCACTAGCATATAGTCTTAGTACTAGCTTAGCCATATTAGGTTCCTCGTCTATCAGGTTGTATACTAAGTCTTCTTTCATAGCATCAAAAGGTCTATACGCTCCCGGTAGAGACCTATCATGGTTGATGAAGTTTATTAGTGTCTGTCTAGCATCATCGAATCTACTCATTACGAATTCGTTATATTGTGTTGCTTTATTCATTACGCTACCTCCAGGTCTAGTTCACCAGTGAATGGAGCAGACTTTCTATCGCCTGGCTCCTCTAGTGTAGTACAGAACCTTTCTTCTATAGTGTAGTTGAATTGTATCTGTTTGAATCCAAAGCTGTCTACTATGTAAGCAGCTCCGTCTTGGTCTGGTGAGTTATCTACTATGATATCACCTACTGATAGAGAATGCATATCTCTACACTCCCATTTACTACCATCTTTCCTAGTACCGCTCTTTTTACGGAATCCAGATACGTGACAATCAAACACATCATCATGACCTGTATCTTCATCAGTGTAGTATCCATTAAGGATTCTAAACACCTCTTCTTTGTCATCGATATACCAATCATGACCTTCTTGAGTCATTCCACCAAACCAGTCTACTGTACAGACCTGTCTGTATTTGTCGGACTTAGAAACGTCCCAATGTTTAGCTCCTACAAACATACAATCTCTATCATTCGATTGAAAAATCTTGTAATGTAGAATGTGTGGTTCTCTTTTGCTTTCTAATATAGTCATATTTACTCCTTAATAATTGAAAAATTGGTTATTAGTTGTTTCATATAGCTCGCCTTCTAAAGCAGCAGCTATATCATTTAAGATAAACTCTTCTAATGATTTGCAGCTCAAATCATTCTTATTTTTGAATTGAGTCACTTCATCTTGACCAAGAACAACCTCTTTAGTCTTTCCATTTATTTCTAGTTTCAATATCATATTAACTCCTTACTTTGTAATATATCCCCATTATCTACATCTCGTGATTTGAAGTCAACAAGCAACCCCAAATCAATCAAAATAAATTTACTCCTCAACAACATAAATCTTAACACTATCTTCTTCACCAAAAGATATCTCACAAAAACATTCTTCAGTTATTCCACCAAATTCCATTTCCATAAATTCATTAACATAATCTCTATCACCATCAACTTCATTAACTAACATATCTTCTCTATTATAAAGATATTCATCAACTAACTTATCCAATTGTTTAATACCACCAAAAGTAATATCAACTTCTCCTCTACTACCATACTTTACAAATTTAAAATTCATATTATACCTCCCCTTTTATAATAAAATAATTCTTAATACTTTCTTCACCAAAACTTACATCCATATATTCTTTTACATCATCCCTTATTTCTTCAAACTCATCTTTCTCTAAATTATTAAACTCAATCATCTCTTCAACAAAATCAACTTTCTCAAAATCAACTTCACCTCTACTTCCAAAATGTAAACAATACACTCCATCTTCTACAACAACTTCATTAACAATTTTCATATCATATTCAAAACAATCATCTTTACTATCAACCATTACATCACTCAAATACAATTCATCATTACTTCTAACAAATTCTACAAACCCTTTTTTATCAAATATATTCATATTACATTTCCTTACTAAATGTTAAAAACTATTTCTTAACATACAACAATTATCTCATTTTGTGTATTTGAAATCAACAATTTAGCAGGTTTAATTGTTTTATTTGTAATAGCTGTTGACTTCAAATAACGAATCAAGGATGCTCGTGTCTGTAGTCAAGTAAGGAGGACACAAATGGAAATAATTTTTTATATTGGTATGATCGGATTCGGTCTTTATTGTTTAGTGACTGAGGACATCGAAGATGTCAGATCTGACTATCCATGGATGGGAGAGTAGTTATGTATGAACTTCATATGGTAGCGATGTATCTTGGTGTAGCTATACTGCTACTAGCGTTAATGGTGAGCAGATGAGTATGATTCATGATGACAATATTGAGTGTCCAGAGTGTCTGGGCAATGGTTATGATCTTGATGGTCCTATGGAGGACGACGAGATGGAAGACTGTTCTGTGTGTTGCGGGACAGGAACGACAACAGGAGAAGACTGGTATGCATAAAAACGTTACTATACACAATCAATACGGATCATCGCATGGATCGCAGGATCTACGTCGAGTGAGTACTATCGAGCAAACCGGGATCAATAGGGAGCTGAACCAGGACGAGCTTGTTGCAAGCAAGAGGACCCAGGACCGGTACATAGGTCTGATCGAGAGAGAACACGGTGTGACGTACGACGACCTAGCTCAATACCTTACGGAGCTACGTGATGGCGGTACCACTAATATGTTCGGAGCTGTACCTTTCCTGGTACGCGAGTACGGACTTCCTAAGAGGGACGCTCAGTACGTCCTGCACTATTGGTTCGAGAACTTTAACAGGTAGACCCTTACACGACCCCCGGGCTGACCCCCGACAGACCCTACCCGCATTCCCTGCGGGTTTTTTACGTCCGGACCCTCACGGAATTTTTGACGAGTGTTTATTATACCATACTTGTTGATATAAAGTCAACAGTTTATATAAAATAGCTGTGAGGACATCCAAATGGACATCCAAGTTGTAGTGAGAGAGGACATCCAATAGGACATCCGGAACGAAGAAGAGGAGGACATCCTGGCTCGAAAAGCCTGTTGGACATCCTCCTCTGGTGTCGACCTATTGAAGTAAGGAGTTCAGATAGGGCCGACGATTACTCTGCTGAGTAAACTTAAGCTGCTGCTAGTGCTTTGTAGCCAGCTGCAACTACTGCTCTTGTAGGAGTTCCTACTCTGTAGAAAGTTTTAGTTCTTCCATTAGAGTCAGTTCTCTTGTTAGCATATACTGCAATCCCAGTTTTAGTTCTCATCTCTGAGATCCTAGCTTGAATAGATCCTACAGTAGTACCGTAGAAGTTTGCAAGCTGAGCTGCTGTACGTTCGTTACCTTCAACTGCTAGTGAGTTGAATACCTTTTCAAATATAGACATAATGTCTCCTTTTCATTTATTAAAAAAGATGGAGAGGGACTGGTTATAATACGCATGTCGTAAAATAAATTGTGGACTGGGTAATGATGCCAGCCCTCTCTATCATAGCCCCCATTATACTAGCATAGACATTAAAGGTCAACAGCTAATTCACTATTTCACGGACTTTTTTGCCTGCACCCCCCTGTTGAAATTTTTTTCAAATGACGTATAAGAGACACCACAGAGACCTATTTTTTCCGATGTTTTTTATTGTATGGTGGTTTATGCAATGTTTACGAAGTAAACGTGTCAAACGCCGTCAGAATCCCTCAGAACACACGAATTTACACGTGTTTGAGAGCTATTTTACACGATTCAGAGAGAATGCGAGAAATAAACCTATCGTTTTCTGTTAATAGCTGCTCTAGTGAGTCTAGCTGTGTTAAGTGGCTATCCTTCTCTATCTTACTGCGCAAACTACTCGTTATTCGCTTGTTTAGCTACGTTTCTGAGATCTCTCTTGTTCTTCCTTATGTTATAGTTACGGTCAGCATCTCTTACTATTAAGAATGCTCCGTAGCCTAGTACAGACATAAAGAGGATTATGAGACCCTGGCCTACTATATTGGCTGTTAGCATAATCGTTCTCCTTTGTTTGAGCTCGTGGATGGATCCAGTGAACTCGGATCATATCGATAATGCGTATGCATTATTGATTGTTTGTGTGATACTGTCATAGTCGGCGATGCTTCTAAGGCTATCCTCTAATGTCCTCTAGCATCTTTTGTTGGAACTTATCTTGGTACCAGGCCACTAGTTTATCCTTTGTGTTCTTGTATGTTAAGAATACTTTGCCTAACCATCTGTCCATAGTTCTTTGTGGCGTAAACGATTGAGCTAAGTCATTGATCGGATTCAAGCTATCGCATCCATCAGGTAGAACTACAGCTGGATCCTCGTGTAATATTATACTGTCTCCATCTGCTGTTATTATAGATTGATGTACCATTTCACTGTGTGAGTGTCCTACTATACATCTCTTGAGTACCATCTCATATTCTCTTGCAACTGTTCTTGATTCCCAGCCATCGTATAGTGTAACTATCTGACTGACTATCAACAACGGTACTGCAAACCTTGTGGTAAACTTAACCCAGAAGTCTTTAATCATTGTACTGGAACTAGTTTCTCACCATCTAGTGTAGTGAGACAGTTAGAACACCATTGTAGGTCATCGTGGTTGCATGGAACGTCACCAAAAATTTTGGCTTCGTGGCGTAGCTGGGCTTCGTTCTTTCTTCTACGTGACTCATCCATCGTCTTTACCCATTCGTCGCTGTTCTTTTGCCATCTTGGACTGTTATAATCATCTTGGCTCATCTTGTTTAAGAATACTGACATCGATCTCGTCATCATCAAAAGGACAGCCATTGTGTCCTATCATTGAGATCTCGTTCTGTTCTTCCCTCCATCTTAAGAAGTCCACTGCTACCTCATATGTTGAATGAGTGAGTGTGCTTACTGGTCCGTTATGTCTTGCCATATTATTTACCTATGTGTTTAATGTCTGTTGATGGGATAACTTGATACGCACCTTTATTGTACGCTGGAGCTACTGTGAAATTTTTCGAGATCTTAACCTTCTCTTCCGCAAATCGTTTTGCTTCCATCTCTTCTCTATGTGCTTTTGCTTTCTCAAATGCACTCTTAAGAGTAGGCTTATACGACTGGTGGAGCTGAGAGGGATCGAACCTCCGACCTTCTGGTTGCAAACCAGACGCTCTCCCAACTGAGCTACAGCCCCTCATTTTTTTGCTAGGCTTTAATGAGGTTGTCTTACGTTTACGACCATGCATATCATATCGTAAACTTCCTACCATGTTAATTGTTCCCATACTATACTCCTGTGTATCCTAAAGCAATAAGGTTCTTGGCATACTTGTTGCCATCATCATTAGTAGTATACCTAGCCTTGAGCTCGTTACCGTCTTTGCTTTCCTGGATACGGCAACGAGGCTCTGGCCCCTCTTCCTTGTACTGTATGTTTACGAAGTGGCCCTCACACTCTAGGTTTATAAACTTAACCATTAGTGCAAAGGTTTAGTGACACCATTTATAGTATAACTAACCAACTCCCAATTACCATCTTGAATGTCAACACCTGATCTGTGTAACAAACTATCGCACATCAGTTCCCACGATGCATCTACGTTTGTCTTATCTAAGATCAGTTGACATTCCTTACTGTTAAGCTCCAGCAGTTGCTGAAACTCACTACCACCTGTAGCTTGAACAACTATGTTGTTTGGCAGGTCTTTGCTTTCTCCAAATTTACTCTTCGGTACAGTCATCATCATTTACTTCCTCACTTGTGTCTACATTTCTATACTGTTCAACATCCTCTGGGTAGATACAACCAGAGAATATCATCTTGTCCAAGTTAAGTCTCACATGAGACTGGAATGGACTTCTCCTTATTAACTTCTTAGTATTATAGTACATTTCCGAGTCAAAGTCAACGACCATCTCAAAGTTGTCTGATGCTCCTAACTTCTCTCTCCAATTGTCTACTACTTTCCAATTGATACTCTTAGCGACCTTTGCTCTTGCTTTGAGCTCAGCGTTACGTTCGTCTTCACTATATGCAAACATTATGCCTCCTTGTCAAGATCCCACATTATTCTTACACCATTGCCTGTTCTTGATACGAACAGCTTCCAGTTGGATTGTTCTTTTCTCCATTCCTGGACCCATCTATGGCCTTCTCTCTCTGCATCAAGAAATACTGCATTCGTAATCATTAACGGAATTAGTATTGCTGCATGAGCTATGATGCTTGTTAGTATGTCATATCCATACCACCCTAAGTAGTATGTACAGATCAATCCAAATGTAGCACTCCATATTGTAAACAATACTAGCATGAAGTATCCTTGTAGGCTTGGATCACCAACAAATCTCAATGGATTAAATCTTACATCCATTATGACTCTCCATGAGTCAACTACGAACATTATTGCTCTTCTTATTATATTAGGTTTTTGCATTATAACTCTCCTCGTTTCTTTGCTTCCTTTTTCTTATCAATATGAACTTGGCTCTTGCCATGGTCTGGAGTCTTCTTGCGAGCTTTTGGTTCTGGTTTTTTCTTACCAAAAATTTTCTCCCAATTGTCGGAGTACTTGTTGTCATCCTGACCAGAACGACGACCACTTCCTTTTCCACCATGCCAATTACTATTCTTCATACCATTACCAATGTCTCACTACGTTAGCCATTATCATACATGCACACACTAAATTAGTCAACACTATGACAGAGCGGACGACACAAATAATATCGTCCTGCCCTCTAGTCTGCTCATCGGAAAAGGATCCGAGAGCATGTTTCCATATAGACCATACTCTATTCATTACCATCCACCTACATCAAAACATGGTATTCCATTATCTCTCCACATCTTGACTACCGACGGTCTATCGTCAACAGTAAATTGTGGCTTAAGGTCTTCTGCTATGAATAGATCCAAGACATCTTTCTTGAACTCATGATCTGGGTCATAGTTATTATCAGGTCTCATGATTAAACGCATGTAGTCAAGGTTACCAAGTGCTAATTGCTTTTCAGTAATCTCTCTCTGTTTCTCCATACGTCCACTAAGAACAATAATTTTATAGCCATCTTTAGCCAATGCGTTAGCCATTTGAAACACATGATCGTTGATTGTGTCGTATGTGATATACGAATTGAATGACTTCCAGTCTTTGTTGTCTCCCTCAACATAGTGACGCCTATGCTCTATGTTCATAAGCGTTCCGTCTACATCAAAGAATGCTATTCTGTTCTTCATAAGTAAAATTCCTCTTCTATAGGAAGCTCATGCAATGTAGCTTGAGCTAATATTGCATCTTCCATGTAGTCTACCTTTTCATCTAACTGATTGAATAGTTTAACAGCTATATCTGCTGCACTACTATCATCATAACTTTTTCCACCTACATTCCAAGTAGTCTTAACATACTGATCATGTAGATTGCGAGAAAAGTGCCAATCGTATAACGTAAAAGTACCATACTTTCTATCTCCTTCACCATCACTGACTTGATATTCAATGATCCATTCTGTTGTGATCTTATCACCAATCCCTTCAAAGGCTGGTTTCCCAAACATTCTTACTAGATCACTGTAAGATGCCTCTATATTACCTTGTAGAGAAGTACCATGTGTGTATCCACGCTCGCAAGGTATTAACTGTATTGTTTGCATATTGAACTCCTTTTATCAAATATAGACCCATTATACTAAATCCTTGATTAGAAGTCAACAGTTAATGTGATGTTACCACAAAAAAAAAGACCCCGGAGGGTCTTTCTTCTCGACTGCTTTGCATCGGACTTATATCGTACTCGTTAATCTCAGAGCTCCAGGTAGGGTTAGCCGAAGCATCCTACTATCTCTTGCTAAGAGAATGGATCCTGAACCGCTAAGTTCTTGTGTCGTTATCAAGTGCGAACCTAATAACCTATCCCTTTCCGACTGCAGGGTTTCTCTCCCATGTTAGTATCAAGCGTTTCTTCATACCCGCGACTAGCTCAGTCTCTATTGATTCGTCCTACGTTTGGTCCCCGATGTACTATACCTCTTCCAGGTCGGTCTTCCTATACACATTTGGACTTCTGCCGATTCAAATGCTTTGAGCTACCGCTCGGGGTGTCCACCTGTCTTCTTACCTCTGAGCAACTGATAAGGTTGCCATCTCGTGTAAACTGTCTCCTCAGGGTAGGTAATTGCATTTTACCTTTTCTCTTCCTTCGGGGGTGTTTCCCTCAATATGATACTATTATACTAAATTGTATCTTTGAAGTCAACAGTTATTTTAAATTAATTTTAGTTTATTTGAGCCAACTGATCATGAGAGATAGTTGAACGCTCTTAGAACGTGTTATATTAAGTCTGAGACCGGGTATTAGTTGCTATACTTGGACCATATACCTGTTCTAACTAGCATACTGCATACAAACACAATACCTACCCAAACAGATGGAACAGCAAATAGAAAATGTAGTATGTATACAATGATAGCTGCTGTCACAGTATCTGCTATAACAAGTCCAGTTCTCTTTCCATACTCTTTTGCTTTATTCATCATCAACTCCATGCAGCCTTATAAAATATTCAGCATCCACGACTACTAATGGCTTACTGTTGTTCTTCTTCATAAACAATACTGGCTCATAATCACCACTATTGGCTTCTGCCTGTTCATATGACTTCCACACATTTACTTTTTCTTGATTCTTGCATTCAATTGAGTAAGGAAACTTAGAGCGGGCTGCTCTAGCCATAATTAGGTCCTCACCACCTGCACCCATTGATCTTGATTCTATATCTTCTGGATGGACAGATAGCTTTTCAATCAATAGGTCTCTAACCCATTGCTGGAACCTTCTTCCTTTAGCTTTTGCTGATGATGTTTTCATTTACTATACTCCATATTCACTTTACTATGACGAGCCTCATCTGCTCTCACTTTTATAATTAAATCAGATAACTTTGCACTCTTCTTCATCTTATAATAATCTATTGCTAACTGTGGTGCTGGGACATTTTCCACTTGACCATTCTCTATCATTTCTAAGTATTGAGTATAACTGATCACTGCTTCTTCTTCAAAGTAAGCTATCATTCTATGTGCTGTCTTAAAATCTATGATGTAAATTATAAAATAGAACCACCAGAATATTAATTGAGCTATTAACACTAACAGTCTTTCAAACCAATTAGGTCTAGCTATCTCGATAAAGAACATCAAATGCATTCTCTCGTTCTCAGCTTCTTCTAGCATCTCTCTTATCTGTGGTCCCCATCCAGTCTTCATCTTTCTAAGACTTTTGAGGTGTAACCACATACCAGCAACCATTCCTGGTACACCAGCTATTGTTTCTAATACTACAGCTCTATGGCCATATCTTTTAGCAAAAAATGTGTCGGCAATGAATCTGAAAAACTTTGTCATTGATTTCGCAAATACATCTCTCATCGTTCACTAATCCCAATCCCCAACCATATCGTTCTCAAAGTTTATATCTTTTAAGTCGAGGTCAATGTCATATGACTTGCCACATAATGGACAAAATCTTATTTCTTCTTCTGTTATATCTTCATTGATTTCAACATCAAATATAAATTCACTATGGCATGAATTACAATAATAATCTTTCTGTGTTATTTCGGACATATTAGCTCCTTCGTTGATAGTTTGACTAATGTTATATTAGTTATCAATTCTCTACACTCGACGAACTTATACATGGCGTTCAATAACTCATTGTGGCCATAGTTTTTGCTAGTATCTATAGCTGAAGCAAACTGTCCTTTGGTATCTCCAATGTAAAAATAGCTTATACCTAATGAGTCTGGGTTAGCTTGTTGTAGCTTGATCCAGAAGTTTGGTTGTAAACTGAGGAATTCAGAATTCAATCCAGTATGACTTGTTATCAATATACGACCATCAACTTTACTTTTGTTCCATACGTCCTTTAATCTTCCTTCTATATCTAATGTATTGCTTAAGTAAGGACCAACTACAACTACATCAGCTTTTCTGTTATTAGTTATAACATCAAACCCCAACTCTTGCCACATAGCTTTGCTGGTAGATGGGTTTACGAGTTTTGGTAGATGAGCTTTGTAGTATTTCATCATACCTGTCTGCCACATCTTTTGAGTGCCATACTCGAATACATTGCCCTGAGGTACTTTTCTGAGCATGTGAGCTATTTGTTTAGCGGTTGGTTGTATATACACTCTTCCACTCCTTTATATGCTTAATGACATCTCCTTTATAATCACCATAGTTCTCTATACAATGAGTACGTTGAGCTTCTCCAGGTAAATCAAACTTATATATCTTCTGATGATCAAATGCATTAGCTACATCTTCTATTGATACAGGATTGCCTGTACCAAAGTGTACTTCTTGGATCTTACCATTGGACACATCTTTGTCTTCCATCATCAACATCATATTACTCACTACATCAAACACGTTGGTGAAGTCTCTCTCTTTTGTTCCATTACCAAATATCTCTAACGATTCATCTCTCTGTACTTTCTGCTTAAATCTTCTTACAACAGTACTATATGGTCCATAGTCTGCTTCTCTTGGTCCATAGACTGAATAATAGAACATGTACGTGACTTGCATTCCATACTCTGTCTGATATAAATTAAGTATCTCATCTGCAAACATCTTGCTTAATGAATATGGATTCTTAGCTGTCTCTTCGTATTGTATACTACTTGATTGAGCAAAGAACACATGACTACCATGAGCTAATGCTAGTTCACACACAGCCGTAGTTGATGTGACATTGTTGTCAATTGTCTCTGCTGGAAATTCTATTGATCTTCTGACTCTTGGAGTATTTGCCAAATGAAATATAGAATCAAAACTATAATTGTCTTTAAGATATGATTGGAGTTCTTCATCTTGGATAGATTTATGATAGTATTTAACTTCCGGAACCACATGATGTCCAGGTGTCCGTAAGTCGTCTACTACTACAATATTTATATTGGGATATGTTCTTATCAACATATCTACCAAGTGGCCTCCTATGAAACCACATCCACCTGTCACTAAAACATTATTCATTTTGATCCTTTTTGAACATTCTATTGGCATTACGTTGCATTGATAGTTCTATTTGTCTATCAAGCCAATTTCTAAGCCATTGTCTGATCTTGCCCATCTTCGTCCTTAGTTAGTTGCTCTATCTCATCACAGCATTCAGTACAATACTCTGTATCCATGTTGATAGTGCCTTCAGCACATACTACTCTGTAGCTGTACTTCTCTAGCTCTTTTTCTTCACCGCACCTTTCGCACGTACCTATCTTCATAGCATGTATTATACTCTATGATCAACTAGAAGTCAACTATACTAGCTCAATTCCGCTTGTATGAGTTCTGTAAGCCTTTTCGACTTGTTCGTTTGTCTCTGTTAGAAACACGTAGTTTTGAATATGTTGCTCTTCTGGACTTTCTACTCCAGTTTGACAGATACCTCTTGCGAAGCCCATCTCACCATTTGGTCCTTGTACAACCATTCTTGGATCAGTTAGGTGTACACCTGACTCATCTTTCTCTACAAATTTGCCAACGAACTCGCCAGCCATTGTGATCACCGTCACTACATCATTCTTTTTCATTTCATAGTCTCCTGAATAAATTCCCCAAGTGTTTTTATATCCTGATCACTTAACATACCAGCCTGACCCCACATAAGAGCGCTTTGTGGTCCTATTGTACCATTATTCTTATATGTAGTCAACTTATTAATAATATTACCAGAACTTTGTCCTGCTAACTTAGGTCCTATACCTCCACCGCCATCTGGTCCATGACATGCAGCACATCCTGCCCACAGACCTCTAATGTCACTGAATGGATCACCTGCTGCAGCTTCTTTTGCTGCAACTAACTGTTCTACTACAGTACCATTTAACTCCACATACTCTGCATAACACATTCCTGTGCATGAATGAGTACTAGGATAACCTTTTACTTCTAAATCAGGATATATAACCGTAACAAAAAATAATGTAAAAGCAATACATCCTAATAATACTGTTCCCAATTCTCTCATAATCTCCTATAATGATAAGCCTTTGAATGTCTTTTCATCGACATCTTTCTTCACACCACCAACTACATAAGAACTAATCTCTGTCTCTTGTGGGGCAACCTGTACCTCACCACCACTTATCCACTTCTGGGTCCATGGTAATGGATTCATCTTTCCAGTAGTATATGGAGACTCAAGGTTTACTGCACGCATTCTCTTTGTACCTATCCATTCTACATACTGTTTCAATAATTCAGCATTAAGACCAATCATGGATCCGTCTTTGAACAGATATTCTGCCCATGCCTTTTCTTGTTCTATTACATCTACAAATATTCTCTCAACCTCATCTTGACACTCTGTCTTTAGTTTAGCAAAGTCTTTATCATCATTTGGTAATAGTTTTAGTATTGTCTGTGTGCTTGCTAAGTGAGTATTCTCGTCTCTAGCTATGAATTTAATAATCTTAGCATTCCCTTCCATCTTTTTAAGTTCAGCAAATGCCCAACTGCAAGCAAATGACACATAGAATCTTACACCTTCGAGTGCATTGACAGCATTGAGTGCTAACCACAATGATTTTTTATGCTCATAAGAACCATACTTCTTATTACTGTCTGTAATAGCCATAAGGTCATCATAGTACTTGCCTATCTCATCTGCACAATCTGATATCTCTTTAACATTCATTATGTTATCAAACACTTCACCAGGCTGTGGATATATATTTCTAATGATATGGGTATAGGATCGACTGTGGATCGTTTCAAAGAACGACCACGTCTCAATCCATGTCTCCAGTTCAGGGAGTGACACGAGTGGTAGAAACGCTAGGTTAGGACACCTACCCTGAACTGAATCCAAAACGATTTGTCTTTTTAGATTCGATGTAAATATATGTTGTTCTGATTCTGTAAGAGCTTTGAAATCGCTAGCATCTCTAAGGACATCTACCTCTTCTGGTCTCCAAAAGAAACCTAATTGCTTGTCGCATATTCTTTCTAAGTGTGGATACTTTACATCATCATATCTGGCAATGTCCACACCCTCATCAAAGAACATTGTTCTTTCTTTATGATACTTTTTACTGTTTCCTATAGCACGCATGATTCGCATTCCTCATCATCTAATGGGTTATCCTGCTCAACATATGGATGAGCTGGTTCTTCTACTTCATCAGTAGCACCATCGTATGTGTTAAAGTAGTACAATTGTTTACCACCATACTTATAGAAGCTAATGATATCTTGAAGTAATGTACTCATAGGGATCTTTTCATCTTCATAGAATCTAGGATTGTATGAAGTGTTTACAGAGATGCCTTGATCAACATACTTCTGTAGCACTGCACATATCTTTAGATAACCTTCTGGTGACTTCTGATCCCACAATAGCTCATACTTATTCTTTAAATGGAAGATGCCTGGTACTACTTGTTTCAATACACCGTCCTTGCTTTGTTTAATTGATACTAATGCTCTAGGTGGTTCAATACCATTTGTTGCATTAGATATTTGACTAGATGTCTCACTAGGCATTAATGCCATTAATGTTGAGTTACGTATCCCATATTCTTTTAGATTATCTGAAAGAGTATCCCAATCTTGTGTTAGTTTTCTATTGACTAGCTCATCAACTTCTTTCTTGTAAGTATCTTTAGGAACGATTCCTTTGCCATACTTAGTTTGATATGATAGCTTGCATGCTCCTTTTTTCTTAGCTAGCTTGTTGGAAGCTCTGATTAGATGGTATGACCATGCTTCTGCCCATTCATCTATCATCTCTAAGTTAGGATTTGAATAGTTCATATCATTCTTAGCCATCCAATATGCAAAGTTAATTATACCTACTCCTAGTGGCCTTCTATTCATTGTTGATCTTTCTGCTGCCACTACAGGATAGTCCTGATAATCTAGCAATTGGTCTAATGCTCTCACTAATAGCTCTGCTGGTCGTTTAAATCCTTTTGGATCTTTTATCTCACCCCAATTAACAGCTGCAAGTGTACATAACGATATCTCCCCTGCTGGATCGTCTATACTTTGTAATGGTTTAGTTGGTAAGTTAATCTCACAACATAGGTTAGATTGTCTAATAGGTGCTAGATCAGGTTGAAATGCTCCGTGATCGTTAGCATGATCCACATTCATTAAGTAAATACGTCCAGTGTCCTTCCTTTCCTGCATAAATGATGAGAATATTTCTGTAGCCGATACTTTCTTTTTCCTGATGCTAGTCTTCCGTTCTGCGGCTTCATAAAGTTCTCTGAAAGAGTCAGTATCAGTGAAGAAGGTGTCCCACAACTCAGGAACATCGCTCGGTGAGAATAGTGTGATCTCTTGTCCTTGTAATAGTCTTTCGTAGAAGACTTTGTTGAATTGTACTCCATAGTCCATATGTCTTATTCTGTTGTCTTCCGTACCCTTACCGTTCTTGAGTACTAACAGGTCTTCAATCTCTAGGTGCCATATTGGATAATATAAAGTTGCTGCTCCACCACGTACGCCACCTTGCGAACATGACCTGACGGCTGACTGAAAATGTTTATAGAAAGGAATGACTCCAGTATGGGTAGCATGACCGCCATTGATACTTGATCCATGGGCTCTAATTTGTCCACCACCTACGCCTATACCAGCTCTCTTTGAGACATACTTTACGATTGCTGCTGATGTAGCATTAATACTATCAAGCGAATCACCTGATTCTATCAATACACAAGAACTAAACTGTCTTATAGTTGTTCTCACACCAGCCATAACAGGAGTAGGCAATGATATTATTTGCTTACTAGCCAGGTCATAGAATTCTTTAACCCAATGCATTCTGTTATCTTCGTATTCATGAAACAATGTAGCCCCAATCAGCATTAATGCTACTTGAGGTGTTTCACATATTGTTTTATTGTATCTATCTTGTACCAGATATTTGCCTCGGAATTGTTCCATAGCTGCATAGGTATATGCTTCATCTCGTTTGTGGTCAATCCATTTTTCCATTTGTTCCCACTCATCTTCTGAGTACATCTTTAACAGTAGCGGGTCGTACATTCTATTCTGTACGTTCTTCTTAACTATGTCTAATAGATGAGGAGGATCAAATTGTCCATACACTTCTTTTCTTAAGTGATATGTTATTAGTCTACCAGCTACAAATTGATAGTTTGGATTGTCCTCGCTGATTAGATCAGCTGCAGCCTTAATCATTGTCTCTTGTATATCTTTAGATGATATATTATCTTGGAAAGATATGTGAGAATTTAATTCTACTTGAGACGCAGAAACTCCTGTGAGGCCATCACATGCGTAAAATACTACTTTATGGAGTTTTTCTAAGTCGAGATTTTCTTTACGACCATTTCTCTTTACAATCGAGATTTCTGTTGTCATTGTTCACCTTATACATTAATAAATTTTCTATTCTCTAAGTGCTCAGCTTCAATGTCGTCTTTAGACTGACCGTGATAAGCTACAGCGTGATGTTCCTCAATCATCATTTGATTGATGTTAGTCTTGACTGATATATGATCAGACTCTTCGGAAACTTCTTCTATCCATAGTTCTCCTAGGATTCGTCCGAATTTACCAACACCATCTTTAAAAGTTTTTAGAATAGGTGTACCACTTGCTAGCTTCTCTTTTAAGTAAGCTGAAGCAGCTTTACCATATTTCTTTTCTTCTAAATCTCTTGTTCTGCTTTCTGGAGTATCAATGCCATATAAACGAACTCTCTCGTTCCTCATCCATATTCCAAAACCCAAATCTATGTCAACGTCAACCGTGTCTCCGTCAACAACCTTTACTATATTTACTCGATACTCGTGCATGATTGCTCCTTGAATTTTTTAGTGCAAGTCTATTTACCATTATGCTTTACTGTAGACTTGCATGGCAAGTTTAGCTTTTAAACCGCTATATATATTGCCATCTATTATTGCTTTTATGTCAGCAGGTTCCATTCCATTCACGACCATATCATTAATATCTTTATGTTCCAAATGACTTGGCCACACACAAACTTTATATCCTTGTGCAATAGCTTTGTTCATCTGATCCACGTTTGTTTTACTTCTAGGTTCATTATCGAGGACAACAACTACATCTTGATCTGGTAAGTGTCTCTTAATCAAATCAAAGTGCATACTACCTACAGCAATTGAGTTAGGAATGAACATACTATCAAACTGTCCTTCCATAACATAAACAGTATTAGATATATCAATCGTATCTAAACCATAAACAAAACCACTCTCTTCGCTCCATGACATCTTAAGATATCTTTGAGCTGTGGGTGATGTAGACCTGGCAATTGCACCAAAGCATTTGCCTTTCTTATCACATAGTGGTAAAACTAATCTTGGATCCTTACCATCAAAGCTCGCTTTGAACTTCTCTGGTAACCATTTACTTGCCCAACTATATCCATTAGGGACATAGAAGATTTTGTAATGTAAGTTACTAGGAATTTTTCTACCATTAATATATATCTTAGCTGGATGGTTCCAATTGAGCTGACTTACAGTTTTTAGCTCTTTAAATGGTTTTTTTCCTAAGCTGGTAAAAGTTGGCTTACTTTCAAAATTAGCTGTCACATCTACTGTCGTTGATAATGTATTACTAACAGCATTCAGTTCTTTTAATACTTCTAGTTTATACTCCTGTGCAAGGTTAGGAGCAAACTCTTTGAGGAAGTTTTCTACAGATCTGGTTGCACTACAGTTGTGACAGAAGTATTTGTACTCACCTTGCTTGTGTAGCCAATAACCTCTTTTCTTATGCTTGTTCTTTTGACTGTCTCCACATATTGGACAACGACAGTTAAACGTCCCTGGAGACGTCTCTTTGAATCCATCTAAAATATTAGATAGTAATAGAATATATTTACGCTGTAACCACTCAGTCATGCTATGCATTATACATGCATAAGAATCTTAAGTCAACCGATTAAGGTGTTTTATTGCATTGGAAGATGAAAGCCAGCACCAATGAGAGCTGATACAACTGCTGCACCACCTACGATCATCCACTTCCATTGTTTCAATGAAGCTATGTCTTCTCTTATTTCTGCTGATTCTCTATTCATATCATCTCTAAGATTACCTATCCTTTGATGAACTGAATCCATTTGTACGAAGTGTCTTTCCATAATAGTCTCGGCTTGGTCTATTCGAGTCTCGTGAACGGCAAGGATTTGTTTAATGTCACTAGATACATCAGATAGCTTATCGATAGCCAAGTCTAACTTGTCTACAACTTTAATAATATGGGTTATCTCATTACTTTCTATTTTATCTGTTGGCATTTTCTAGGTCCTTAATCCTTTTATTAATTTGTTCGTATCCTTCGAACTCCTCAATACCACATTTAGGATGTGCTATTGATTCTAAATACTCTAACCTTTGTTTTAAGTTAGGATATTGATTAAGCCAATTCTCTTCTCTTTTGGCTATTTCTATATCATATTTAGTTGCGACGTATTCCATTGTATCGTCGACTTTATCTTGAAACCAAACACCGACACGAGTGTTCTTAAACCAGCTGTAAAAGCTAGATCCAAATACACTTCCCAGTATTGTTTTTAAGAGAAACCACCACATGAATACTCCGTTGACTCAGTATGTATTTATTATTTACTTGCTTTGAGTTCGAATTTTTGTTGAGTTTTTATAGCTTTGACATAGTTAGGCATACCATGATCTGTGATACCATCAAAGAACTTCCACCTCTTCCATGAATTCCATATTCCGTATAACATATCAGTCCAAGTTGGTTTATCTTGTGGCTTTCCAAATCTATCAAAATATATCATCTTACCGTGATGTCTAAATCCTAACCATGCTGGTGGAATTCTACATACGATGTCATTATTGTTCATAAATCTCATATGAGGACACTTAACATTTTTGATAAACTTAGGTCCTCCTACTCTAGGAGATCCAAATGTGTATAGAGCTTGTGGAGACTTTCTTGTTGCAGCAATGGTTGCCATAGCTGCTCCTAATGAATGTCCTGTGAAATATAATTCTCTAGGATTTTTGAGTTGATCATTTGCATCTAACTCTTTAATTACTTCCATCCATAAGTCATTAACTTCTTGTTGGAAACCTCCATGAACCTTACCCCCTGCCATAGCAGTATTCTTGATAACTTTAAGGTCAGCAAGCACATCGTTTAATTGTGAAGGTTCTGTTCCTCTGAAAGCTATCCAGAGTTCTTTTGTTGATTTAGCAACAAGCATTTCAGCACCATCTATTGATACTAATTTGACTGTTCTAAATCCTAGTTTTTTAGCTGCTGTGATTGCAGGTGCTTCGTTCTTATAAGCAATTGCAGATAGCTGAGCTCCTAGTAAAGGTTTATCCCACATAGTTGTCCTAACTTTATTGTTGTTAAATCTATTTAGTAGATTTTTTAGGACGGCCTCTTTTTTTAGGTGCAGCCTTTGGAGCAGATTTGCTCTTGTAAACCATTGTTTTAGATTCATCGACGTCTGGGGTTGACTTATCGTCTGCAATAAATCTTCCTTTTTCATCTTTCGCTCTAACTTCTTCCCATCCCATAAATTGTAATACATTATTCCACCAACTCATTTCAATCTCCTTTTTTCTCTATGGCAACACCGACCCCGGGTTCGCCTTTAATAGTTACGGATCTATAATACACAACCACCTCACCAAGTTGTTTTATATACCTCTTCAGTTCTTGCATATCTTCTGCCATTACTTTATAGTCTCCTATAGTTGTGGCAACAAATACGACTTCACCGTTGTTCTGTTCTTTCATTTCATCCAAGAACCTGTCAAGATATGTATATCCTTCAGGCCAATCTGGATTCTCTGTGTCTTCTTTAGCACATGCTTTAGGTCTCTTCATGGATCCATCTTCCTGTTCAACCTTAACACATGGATTAGCTATCTTAGCTTCTGATACAACGTACCATTGTGGAGCAGTTAAGTCCACAGGTCTTGGCAACACAGGTTGCATTATATCAATCTCTATAGGTTTAGAGACTATCTCTACTTGCTTTGAACCAAGTAATGCACATCCACTAGTCGTTAGTAGTAGGATTGCCAATATTGAAAAGTTCTTCAGTATCATCTTCTAGTCCCTCCATCACTTTTTCACTAGCATTATTAAATCTGTTCTCCATGAGTCCAGGCTTTTTAATTGCCAGCATATCTAAATTATGTCTTGCGAATATAGAGAGGTATTCTGCCTTCTCTGCTTCGATCTCAGCGTTTTTACGAGACATATTGCTTAAAGCCTTACCTTGCTTCTCATAGCTCTCTTTCATAGCTGTCATTGCAGCCTTCTGCTCTGCTACAGCACCTTCTAGTGCTAGGTTATTAGCAGCTAGTGTTTGGTTCTCTTGGTATAGCCAATAGCCACCAAGACCCAACACTAATATTATACCTATTAACATTTGTTGCATTAGTCCATTTCCTCAATCTTATAATTAAGACCATCAGCACCAGAGAATGATATCTTACACCCATCTTCATTAATAAATATCAATGACTTTTCTTTCTGTGTAATTATTTTAGGTACATTCTCAAATACTTGATCATCAGCATCACCATAGATTGCATTGTATGATACTGTCACTTTATGGTATGTAATGAACCAGGATTTAATCCAGATCCATGTTGTTCTACACCATTCTATAAAATTTCTCAATCGGTCCACTAGAACATCCCATTAAACTTACTATTCACATATGTTTTAATGCCACTGTGATAGTTTGCAGCATCTTTCTTATTCATTTGTTTATATGACTTTGCTTTTTTCTTAGTGACTTTAACATCATCAGGACCATTAATTCCACCACCGGCAATGTTACCAGCACCCATTGAATTAGTTGGCATCTCTTCTAGTGCCTTTGCATAATCATCTAGCTTGTATAGTCTTAGATAATCTGCGAATGTTCCATTACTTTCTTGTATAACTTGAGATTCTGATTTAGCTGACCAATCTTCTTTAATTAACATTAATGCAGCTGCATACGATGCTAGTCTAGTTTTACCGCCTGGTATCTTCTCAAGTAATTTTTTAAGTCTTAATACTAATAGATCGAATATCTTAAATGATTCTTTTTGTTTTCTATCTCTTCTTCTCTCAAGGACTTTAATGTTTCCTCTTTGATCTATTACTCCAGACTTATATGCATCCCATCTATTAAATGGAGTTGCTAATCTTTTTATGAATTGGTATATCATAAAGATATCTACTACACCTGTTGATGCTTCTGATATATCTTCTTTCTTTAATGATGGGTTCTCTGCTCTGTGTTTAACTAATGCAGCTTGAGTCTTTTCTTTTTCTTTCTGCCAATACTTAGCTCTGTCCTCTAATGATTGACCACCAGACAGTTTAGCAAATCTTTTGTTTATCTTATCGTAAGCTGACATCTTTTTGTAAGCCATTAGTCTACTATGCTCCTAAGGAGGTCTACAACATGTAAATCCTCTTCTATCAAATCAGTATCAATTACATTACCTTCAATTCCGATACCAAATATCTTTGGAGGTAATCTATCTAACAACCCTAAAAAAGGTTTTAGAATGTCTTGATACTCTTTTAACTTAAAGAACAACATCCTTGTCGTTCCCTCATTACCAAATAAGTTATATAAAACTAAAAGATGATTAAGTACTAATCTTTCCTTTAGTTCTCCATTCTCCTGGTATTTATTAAAAAGTCGTTTGAGATACTTAAATCTTTTGAGATCATCAAAGAATTCGGCTTCATCCATACATTGTGGATTGTCGTATGATTGCGCTGCAAAGAGTATAAAATTAGATTCATCAATTTTGTTCATAATAATATTTATATTGAGAGTATTAACTGCCTACGACTATAATGTTCCCCACCATTCCGCCATGACTTGTACATTGATATACTATATTAGCTGCATTCATAGGTACTGTCCATACAACCTTACCATTTGTACTATTAGTGTCAACAACACCGTTAGAATATGCACTACCACCACTAGACACCCTTAATTGAAATGGGTGACTACTTAAGTTAGTGTAGTTATCAAATTCGTATGTAAATCCTTTCATTACATACAATGTTTCGTTGTTAGTTCCTTGTGCACCACTGCCAGCAAATGTATATGCACTTGATCCAGAAGCTCCAACTGTCCACTTAATGTCAGATCTACTATCTGCTGCCATTACATGTACTTCACCACCCATACCTGAGTGTTGTGTACAGTAATAGTAATACAATTCATCTGCGTCTTGTTGTAATTGTACCTTAGTATAGGCTCCAGCTTGTCCTGGTGTTCCTACTCTTTGGTAAATTATTGTTCCATCAGATGATGTATTGTTTGCTATTTCGGATCCACTATTATGTGTTCCTCCAAAAGTCTTACTAAATGCTAGTGGATGATTACTATTAGTGTTATCTGTTTGATCAAACCAATATACTAATCCAGGAACCAATCTCATTGATTGTCTACTTGTTCCATCTATTAGATATTTGTTTCCTGAAGATTCACTCGCTACTGTCACAGTATGGACAGCTGCTCCAGGAACAGTACCTACATCATAGTCTCTTTTATCATAATGTTGATTGAATACATTATTTCCACCGTGATACAATTTACCACCTGCAACAACAGTATGACCATCGAATGATGAGTTGTTAGCTGGTAAGGCTCCTTCACTTCCATATGAAGGTGCATCAACGTCTGTTAATGTGTTAATTGTTGAAGGGTCGAATGAGAATGTTATTGTATTGCCTGTAGCAGATACGATAACACCATTACTCTGAGCTAATGTAGACACAAATGTAACATTGTTGTCTGAAACAACATTACCCGAAGGGGTGTTAATTTGTGATATTGTATTACCTGTTGATATTACAGAAGAATCAAAAGAGATTGTAACTACGTTTCCGCTTACACTCGTTGATACCCCTGTTCCACCTGTAATACTTACAGATGCAGACGAATTGGCGGCGGATACGCTTCCGCTATCCCCCGTCAATGTCTTAATCAATGGTAATGCTACTTGAACAGCACTACTCAATGTCGCAACACTCACACTATTAGATACTGCTGTACCTGATGTATTTGTTGTAACAACCAACAGATCAGTGTTGGATAAACTGGTAGCTGCTGTCAGCTCAGTTAGTTTTGGCATAGTATAACCCTAATTGTTTTTATTAGCTATCTGGTGCTACAGCGTCATCTGCTGCATCTCCAGAAATGCTTGATCCAGCGACCAATACTTCGTATTGAACTCTGCCTGCACGTCCGCCTGTTCCTTCGATTCTTCTTACCCAACCTGCATGTGCAACACCTTTATTAGATGCTCCACCTACAACTGCTGATGCTGTTGCTGTTTCTCCAGTCAATGTATGACCAGTTTCAGTAACAGAAGCTGTTAAGTTAATTGCTGCACCACCTTTGGTTTCAGATAACTTAATAACAGTTGAATTTGCGAATTGAATGAAATACGTAGTACCGTTTGCTAAACCACCAACTGCTGTGTTTCCAGCTGCAACTAAATATGTTGCTTGATCTTCTGCTGCCCATGTACCAGCACCTGCGAGAGTAATTGTTTCTCCGGTGTTAGCAACTGCAGTTAAAGCATTAAATGCCTGAGCTGCTGGAGCTGAGATAGCAACACTAGGATTAGTTTCATAACTAGAGCCAGCGTTTGTGATGTTTACTACTGAAAGTCTACCTGCTGCACTTACTTGTGCGTTTGCTGCGCCTGATGATCCACCACCGCCAGATATTGTTACAGTTCCATTAGCATTATAACCTGATCCATCATCAGTAATGATAATGTTTACAATTGGTCCTGCACCTACGCCTGACTCAGTAGTATCAATACCAAACACTTTAGCTTGATCACCTAAATTACCTGATGAATCAAGCCCTTCAGCTTGAGACACAAACAATGGTTTCTCGTTAAGTGTGTAGTTTGCACCAGCTGATACAGCGTTTACAGATGTTCCCAATTTAGCAGGTATAACGGTTGCTACAGTATTAGAAGTAATAGAATTCATGATGAACGCAGTTGTAGAATTGATCACTAAATGATCTCCTACTAAGGCTTCAGTATCAAACAATGTTGAAGTACCTGCTATGTCTCCATTAGCATGAACTTGAACAGTACCTGTTGAAGTCTTGTCGTCTTTATTTCCCCAAAGTGCCATTTTTATCTCCTAATTAATAGTCTTAAGTATTTATCTACTTTTTACTTTTCTTTTCTTTCTTTTTTGGATGACCGTGATGCATCTCAGCCACAATTTCTAATTCGTTGACCGGCACGTCTTGAACTAGCTCAGTACCAAACATAACATCGTAATGAGTTACAGTTCCAGTACCATCTTCATTTTCTTCAAGTGTATGCATACCAGGTACGCACTGTCCTTCACCATGTTCTTTATGAACAACGTGAGTAGCACAGTCATGTTGAAGTGCCTTAGATGCTGCATCAGCATCCAAATCTGATTCTACCAATGAATCAAAGTCATCGTCTTGTAATAAGACTTCTTCAATTGCTTCCACGACATAGTCAGGTAATTCAAATCCTTCTTTTGCCATAGCTTTTTTGATAGCTTTTCTTTTTTTCATGAGAAACTTATCTGAATTGTCTTCGTCACCATCGTTGTCGACATCTTCGTCTTCATCTCCGACTGGATCCATTTTATTCTTCTCATTGTAAAGACCTTTTGCCATCTTTTCTTTTGATGACATTTTTTTGCCTTCTTTAACTAATTGTTCGCCATCTAATTTCATTCCATCTGGAATGGGCTTACATTTTTGTGCATCAGTGCAGAAGTATTCACCTTCTTTACATCCGCTTGATTTTCCTTCAGCATGTGTTACTGCAGGATGTTCCTCTTCTGTTTGAGCTTTTGCTGTCTCATCATCTTTGACACCCATCATAATTTTTGATGCTGCATCAATAACGGCTTGAGTAGCTTTATTGCTTTGTGTGCCAAATATATCCGACATATTACTCTCCTTTGTTAAATTCTTCATTTGCCCTTTTTAGTGCAGCAGATACCTTAGGGTGATCTGCTAATCCAGGCTTTATCTTATTTATAGCATTTGAAGCACCAGTCATGTTTCCACCTTTGTACCTTTTATCAAATGCCACTCCTTTTGCCATCTTAACTTGCTTCTTAGCTATTTGCCTTCTTGCAGAGTCAAGTCCTTTGTCACGCTTGCCTTGTCTCTGATCAATTTCTTTCTCAGGATAACCTTTATGACGAGCGTTTTCTCCAGTCTGTATATCAGACTTTGCAGCTTTTTTATATTTCTGCATAGTAGATATTTTTAATTCGTTAATTTTCATTTGGTCAGACATTACACTGTCTTCTCCAAGTTTACTTTTAGCCATAGCGACTCCTTTCCTTCTCTTTTCAAGTGATTTATCTTTAACATTTGATAAGCCAACTTTCAAGTGTAGTTTTTCTTTATCAGTAATTGCTTTATTAGCTTTATTAATATAGTTTACTTTAGTGGTATCTGATAATTCATTAACTTCTACTGATTCTTGTGCTTTCTTCATTTCTGCTGGAGTAGGAGCATCTTTGTGTCCTTTAGGATTCATTTTCTCGCCACGTGCTCTTTTAGCATGGATGTTTGCCCAAAGACCATTCTTTTTCTTTGCTTCTTGTACTTCAAATGACTCTTGCTTGCCTTTACCTATATCTACTTCTTTCTTAGGTGCAATCTTAATTACTTTTCTTCCAGTAGCTGGATCAGTTGCTATAATAGTCTTTCTATCCATTCTTCTTTGTATAGCTTCTTTCACTGCATTATCTTTAGGATTTTGTGGTCCTTTATATTTTGGATTACCTGGTATTGGTTTAACCGCATACTTCTTAGAAGCGTTGTTAATATCTGCAGCAGATACATGAGATGGTCCTTTGACTCTCATTTTACCTGTGATTTGGTCTTTGACCATTGCTTCGCCTATCTTCTTTGGCTTAGCGTATTTAACTTTAATGCCTGAATCATGCATACCATCTATATCACTGTCATGGAATTTTTCACCTTTTTTAATTCCACCATGTGCTTTCATCTTATCACCAACTTTAGTGACTTTGTACATGTTATTCTTTTTAGGCTTAAGCGTTACACTCATGCTCATTTCTGTAAAGTTTTTAAATTTTTTCATATCTATACCTATTTATTGATGCTTTTTGATAGTGCATTACCAATTTTCTTAGCAGTTTTTGCACCTCTGCCAAATCTTAACATTTGATTTTTATGTTGCTTCTCAGCAGCTTTTTGATAATCTGGATCTCTTCTATCATAGTCAGCCTTGGATCCTGCCATTGATACATTTACGTTTCTCTTATGAGCAACTTTCTTAACTAGCTCTGGTGATAGTTCTTGAATGTTGTCCATTTCTTCTTTTCGAACTTTGTAAGCTGCATCAGCTGCCATTTGTGTGTGATTATGGAAACTTTCGTGATCCCCACCATCATAGGCCTTTTTAGCTTTCTTAATATGCTTTTGTACAGTAGGATGTTTATGATCAGCATGATCGTTCCATGTGTCGGCCATTCTATCCATTGAAGAACTAGATTCGTTCATTTTTTCAACAGCTTCACCAATCTTCATATATCTTTTTGCTTTTTTAACTTCTGGATGACTGTCATAGTCACTAGAAGCAGCTTTCTTATCATATACAGATGTTACTGCTTTTTTAAGACTTTTGTCCATGTCACCATGTTTAGCAATTTGTTGTCTGTATTCACTTCCAGCCATCTTTTCTTCTTGAACTGCTGCTAAATGAGAGATTAATGCTTCAGACCTAGTTTTGCTACCTCTGTATACTGATTTTGCACTTCCTAATGTAGGCTTTCTCATTGATCCAGACCTAACATAGTCTTGATCACCTTTCATTGCTTTAGCTGTTCTAACTAGAGCATTCTTTTTAGCTAATCTCTTTTTCTCTACGTCAGATAGTCTTCTGTATGCTCTCCCTTTCGATGAACTGTCCCAAGCTCTAGCTTCTTTCATTTGTTCTTCTTTAGATCCATAAGTTTCACATGGATCCTTTCCACATCCACAATTTTTAACTTTTGCTTCATTCTTAATTAATGTGTCTAATGCTTTCTTCTGATCTGCATGGGCTTTTATTGAACCCTTTAATCCCTTTGATAGTTTCTCTAATCCAGGTTTATCATCTGCATTAACAGCTTCTTTAGCCATTGACTTAAATGTTGAATGACTATCATGAGACTTATACATTCCCATTTTATCAGCTGGTTTAGCTGAGTCATGTTTCTTTAACCAAGATGCTGCATGTTTAGGTTTAACATTCTTAGTTGTTCCGTCTTTGAATTTTACTTGACTAGGCTTGCCATCTTTAGTATCTACGACACCTCTTAACTGAGATACAATATGAGGTAAGTCTTTCTCGCCTCTTCCCCTTTTAGGTTCAGCTTTTGGCTTTGCATCTAAATGACTATCATCAGATGTCTTATAACTTGCTGAGTCTCTTTTTGCTGCTTTAGCAGCTGGATCGCTTTTACCTTTTGAGGTGCTTAATGCTTTTTGAGCATTACTTGCTTGTCTCATTTGGAATATCTTTTGTGCTGCAACCTTTCTTTGTGCTGGAGTCATCTTAACTACTTCAGCAAGTGCATCTATTTCTGCTTCAACTTCTTCCATAATTTTTTGATTTACGTCAAGATTCATTGATCCGCCAGACTTAACAGCATCTAATCTTGGTTTAAGTATTTCACCACCTTTAACCGGAACACCATCAACAGCAACGTCTTTATCGTGTTTTTGAAAGTCTGGGTTATGGTCGTGACCAGGTGTTTGGCCTGGTGTATCTTTTGCATAGGTATCTCTTGCTTTATCAGATCCGTAATACAAATCAGACTCCTCACTTAAGATTGACCTAATTTTTTGTTCTAATGTTCTATTATCTTTCATACTTTTACCTTTTATTAGCAATTCCATCTTTTTCTGGCTGCTTTACCTCTATCGCTAGTCCAGCTTCTTGATCTTGAACAGAAAGCTCTTCTTCTTTTTGCAGGCTTACTGTCTTTGTCCATTTTAGAAGGCTTTGTAGTTACTGCTGTTTGCAATTTACTACCTGGGTTCCTTCGCTTATAAGCGTTTACGCCTTTTGCAGTCATTCCAGCACCTTGTTTAACTGATCTCTTATGACCAGATGAAACTGACATGCCTGACATATCCTCATATATATTTATACTTTCAAAAGACTTGTTTATTGCAATTTTGTACATCTCGTCAACTCCTTGCATTTCATCCTTATTCTTTTGAATGTTTTGTCTAAACTGTCTATAGATTTGTTTGTCTGACGTTATCACATCTGTCATCTTTTTTAACAAATCGTATAGTTTTCTTCTTAACAATGGATCCTTAAGAGCATCTTCTTCTCTTTTTAATGCTCTAAGCATCATTACACGCTCACCTTTATTAGCTAATCCCATTCTAAACAATTGATCCATCTTAGCTACCTTATTATCAGGTGCTTCTAATTGGAGACCCTTCCTTGGGTCAAATGGAACGCGTCCTTGCATCATCATTTTTTCCTTTTTAGTAATTGGATCTTTCTGTTCTTTGTGCATATTTAATTTCCAATGCGCTAATTGTTTCTTTCCTTTGCTACTATTAGGATTACTCCTAATTGATTTTAACTCTGCTTTGGTAGCGTCTTTTGGTATTCCATGACTACTATATGGCTTACTAGCTTTACCACTTGGCTTCATTACTTCTTCTTCTTCCTGTTGCCTTTTGTCTTTCTTTTTGTTTCAGGGTTAATTACAGTCTTACCTCTATGTGATCTCGTTAAGTCTGTGTCTCTTTGTCTATCGTGGACATATCTGACATTAGGTGTCCTAACCTTTCCTTTCATTGTACTACGGTTGTTGTTTCTGTTAAGCTGTTTCATTACAGCTTTAGATGTTATTTCTCTTTCTGCAGTTTTTTTCATTTCTGCATCTGGCATATAAGCAGCACCCATTCCTTCAAATGCTTTGTTTACTTGCTCGCCAATAGAATCATCGTCTATGTTTCCAAACCTTTTAAATTGTTTTGCTTTATTTTTACCAGCTTTTCTTGCTTTAGATAAATCTTGTTCTAAATCTTTACCTTGTTTCTTGTTGAATCTTGCCCAACCTTTCCATCCACCTTCAGTAATCTCTTTTCTAAACTGCTTCATGTCTTCTTGAGCCATTTTATTAGCTGTAGCATACATTACAGTTTTAGCATCCTTACCATATTTTTTAGTAAAGTATGATGCTTTTTTCTTCATCCCTTTAACAATATCTTCTGCTTCATCTTTTTCTGCAGAAGACATTTCAGCTATTAGACGATTCACAGCGGCAAACCCACCTTGTTGAGGAGTCTGTTTGCCGTGTGGCTCGTTGTATCCTTCAATAAACTCGACAAAAAGTGTATCCAGTTCAATACCGGCCGTGTGAGCTTTTTTATCTAAAGCGGCCAATGCGTCTACCATAACGTCGACCACTTCGCTAACTTCCTTAGCTTCCCTTCTGATTTCTGCTTGTTTTTGTCTAGCAATCTGAGCGGTAAGTTTTTCCTTCTCGATCTTATGCTGTTTACCTTGGGAGTCTACTTCTCGAGTATGCTTATCTTTGAGTTGTCCTACTCTCGGATCCGCAGCTTCGTCTCTTTGAGCTGTAGATTGATTTCCAATTTCTTGGAGTTGTTCGTTTGAGTCACTATCGGTCTCCCAGTCATTTCGAATTTCTGTGATGAAACTTTCGAAACTGAGATTTGTATAGGATTCGTCTTTTGATTTTCTTGCTGCACGTAACCTCACTAGCTCTGCTTGTTTAACTTTTGGTAATAACCTTCTAGCAAGTTTGGTGATAAAAGGCATTTTAGTTTGCATTCTCTTATCTATAGCCATCTTTTGTGATGGAGACAGGTTAACATAATTTGCACCTTGCTTACCTGCAATTCTTTTTCTAATGAATTGTCTTGCTTGTCTTCTTGCTCTTCTTGTCAACATATCTAATGTTGCCATACGTTTCTTTTTAATCTTTCTAGCACGCATGATTCTGAATTTGAGTCTTCTCATCTTTAATGCAGCTTTTCTTCGTTGCATTAAAGTCATTACTCTTTCATTAATCATATCTTCTTTTTCAACGTCAACACTTACAATTTCTAATAGTTGTTCATCAGTAAGACAATTAATCTCTTCTTCTAACATATCCCAATCACTATCAATAAACTCTTCCGTAGCCTCTTTGATATGACCTGAAATTTGTCTTGCATGTTTATGCAAGGCCTTAGGTAAGCCTGCTTTGAATGATTTGTGATCGCCTGCTTTGGCGTGGTCTCTCATTTTTGTGCCTGAGATACCTTCAGTACCATGTGAGTCTGGATCTCTATGTCCAGCAGAATGTACTGTAATTGATTTGAAGTTATAATGATCTGGATGTCCATTATATTTCTTTAATGTTGTTTCGTATTCTTTCGTTCTATCAGATCCAGCAACCATATGTAGATGACTGTGTCCATCTGCATGAGCTTTTTTTGCGTGATGTAGAAACGATGGTGATTCTTTACTTGATCCAACTACCTTTGCACTCTTATTAATCTTTGAAAGATAATGCATTTTTTTATCTTGTGGTAGTGGATTCTTTTTGCCATCATGGCTATGAGATGCAACCACATGAGCTTGAGCCCCTTTGCTTTTTGCTATCTCGTGTGTCTTGTTAATTAACTTTTCATGACCTGTAGTTGGAGGATTCATTCTTCCAAATGTAAATACATGATGAGTTTCTTTAGCTTCATTAACACCTTGTCTCATCTTAGGACCTATATCCACGATGTCTTTAAGGTTTTTTGAAGGTTTTTTTAAATCAAGTTTCTTACCTTTCTTTCCAGCTTTTAATGGAGCTGGAGGGGTAACGACCATAGTTTGGCCTTGATTAGATCCAGGCTTGATACCTGTTGTTGTATAGTTTTCGTTTTTCGATGTAGGCATAAAGGTTTCCCGTAGGCTAACTTATTGTTAATTTAATTACTTACCAACACTTTCGTGGCTCTATAGGTATGTAATTGCCGCTATTATTTATAATAACTTTTATCTTCTGAAGTCTGATTGCCAGCCTTTAATTACGTCATCACTAAAGTTTGCGTAACTAAATTCCAGTCTATCAACTAACTTCACAGAATTCTTACTTATTTTGTCTGTAGCAACAAATCCTTCTTGACCTGTTACTTTCCATCCGTCTGCAGTTTTTAAGAATGTCTTAATAAAACCTGCACTACTTAATTTTTTAATTATTAGTTTTTTTGCTTTTTGTAAACTATAATATAAATGGAACACTGACACTAATTCGTTTTTAGGTACAGACATAATTGGACTAATTGCTTCTTTCATTAGTTCTTGTTGTTTTGCTTTACCAGCTGCTGTCTTTCTTTTATCAATTTCTTTTTTAAACTTGGCCATAATAAACTCTGGAAGGCCTGCTGCAGCTTCCTCAGCTGTTGGAGTGACATTGTTTCTAATAAAGGCATTAGTGTATGTTGTACAAAATGCTGCAATATATGGATCATTTAACTTTGTAAATGTATCTCTGCTAATATATCTAAAATGTGTACCTATGTTTGTTAATTCTTTATCTATTTGATTAGTCTCTGCTTTGGTCAACGATGCTGTTCCAGACATATCAGGCAAGTCAGCATCTATCTGCCATACTCCATTAGGAGCTTTTGGAAGTTTTACTCCAGCTGTTGCTGATAGATCGTTGATTGTTTTTCCACTATAGGATGTATGAAATACAATACCCATTTTCATAGTTTTAATCTTCTTTGCTAAATCACTATCGGCTGGAATAGAATATGCAATTGTGTTAGGATGAAACGTAAGATACTCTATACCATCAACTCTGGTAGATTTTAAATCGCTTTCATCAAACAAAAAGTCACCTTGAAGTATTTTATCAAACTTTACATCTTTATACATGTTAAATGCTAATAAGAACTTTTTCTTAAGTCCGTCACTTAAATCACTAGTCTCTTTTATTCCATCTTCTGATGTATAGTATAGAGCATTTTTGTTGAATAAACTTTTCTTAGCTACAAAAAACTTCTTAGTAACTGGATGAGGTCCTACCCATATAGCTGGTGCACCGTCCCATTTGACACTCGTTTGTAATGCTCTTTGAGATTGTCCTTGAAGTAAATCTCTGAACGATCTAATAAAATGTACAGCTTCCCTAGTACCTTCAATGTGACCAAGGAAGATATTATCTTCCATGTGATTTAAGTGAGTATTTTTAGTCGCTTTTTCCATTATACTGGTAATACTGTTTTAAATTTTAGTTTAAATATTCCACCTGCTAATGCTACATCTTTAGCTATAACAGCTGGGTCCGTTGTTACTTTGTCCAAATTGACTTGGTATATTTGTATGCCTGCAGACTCATTATATTTTCCTTCTGAACCAACCATATTAATATAGAATTGATCTTTACCTGGCTTGACACTCAATGTTTGTATCACAGAATATGCAAACAATCTAGAAGCAATATGTTCTCCTCCAGGTCTTGCTCCAGGACCAAAAGCACAATCAGACAATCCTCTTTCTTTAACCATTTTATCAAAATGATCAAACTGTGCTTCCATCTTTGCAAACAATTCGTATTTCTTTGCAAATCCTTCCTTCTTAACAAGAGTTCTTAGTTCACAAAATGCTTCTGCAGCTGGTTCAAGATCACCACTTTTAAGTCTCAACACATCTTTTGCATCAACTCCTGGTTCACCTATTAATGCTTGTACACCAAGTATAGGTGCAATTAAGTTTCTAAAGTCTCTTAATGACTTCTCAAATCTACCTAAACTATCTAATGAATTCTTTGCTAATGGATATGCTTTAATCTCAAAAGCAGTAGACTTTCCAGATGTCTTGTGTTGTGTTGCAATTAAGTCAGGATTATTACTTCCTTGATTTTCTTTGATAAACTGTGCCTTAATAGTACCATCATCCTTTCTATTAGCACTATGATAATTAAATAACCAATAAAAAGCTGCCTCACCATAACCTGTAATTTGATCTGGGATACCGCCATAAGCTATTTTAAAACTTTCTAAATCAGCTCTGTCAGGTTTAAAGATACCGTGCTTTATCTCAGAAATATTATACTTTCTGCTGGTGCTTGGTATGATAAGATGATCTCCTAACGATCTTCCATCACCAAATGCTTTTTCTATTGTTTGTTCTAATTTGTTTGAAACCATATACTTATTTATAGAAGATGTGGTTATCTATAGTGACTGTTCTCTTCAAGTGGTCTGCCCAGTAAGGATGGACAGTATCGTTATGATAATGACTTGAAGAATCTGTAAAGTCATAAACCACATCTTCCATTAATAGCCTGGCTATAATCAAACATTGCTCAAAAGTTTTACTATCTTCTGGAAAGTCTGATTTGCCATCACAAAACCAACTGAATTGACATTTGTTTCTGATAGGTAATACATTACCTTTCCAGTTTATCATTGTCGGTCCTTGTTCTACTACTTCGCATACTGTGTCTGGATATTGTTTCATATCAACTCTATTAAGAGTGACTAGACCAACTGCAAGCCTTCCAGCTTCTGGTTGGTTACCAGCTTCAAAGTATATGTTCTTAGCTAAGCAAAATACATCTCCATTAATATCAAATGCTTTTACAGGATGTGCAAATGATAAAACTAACATCATTATTAATGTAAACCACAAAGGTAAAAAGTTTTTATCAAAGTTGCTTAGTTTCATATTATTATCCTATCACCTTATCAGTGTCTCGTAACATAATATCTGATGCTAATTTATCAGCTTTAGCAAGGCTGGTAAGGTTGGATATAGCTTGTAAGAAACTTGTAGTCTTATCTTTATGTGTAAAGTCCATAACCATCTCTACTAGTATTGTTTTCTTTTCCCCAATACTCTTAGCTGCCCATACCTCTTGTGCGAGGATCTCAAAGTTTTTCATAATTATAGTCCTAAAATTCTAGCTACGTTTTCTGGATCCAAAGGTTTCTTCTCATCTTCTATCCAGTCTGCAATCATATCCATATAATGAGCTGCATCGTTTTCGCCTCTTTCCATTAACAAGAAGTATGCATTCTTAAAAAACTTTACTTGTTGCTGATGTGATTTATATTGTTGACGATCTGCTTGTTCAAAAGTCATATCGTTTTTAGTATTACGGTGGGTTGCAAATGCCATTATCGTACTCCTCTTGAGTTCTTATCTAACATTCTTGGAATAGAGGCCTCCATAGCGGCTGCTTCTATTACATTGATTAATTTTCCAGCCATTCCTTTACGCTGGGCCTCATCTCCGATCTTAACTAGATCGACAGAGTCGAGCCTACATATTTGCTCGACTATTTCTTCTGGGGTTAGTTTTTTCATATTGCTCCTTAAAAGTTGAAACTTGCTTGTGGTGTGTAGTAACCAGCAGCTTTACCATAAAAGCCCATTGACTCTAATTTAGTAACTAAATCATCAAAGTTAAACTCACCTTTCTCTGCTTTACTAGGATATATTCCTACAGTCATTGGATCATCAATATCAAACTGACATCCTTCCAATACTGGGTTAGATTTAATGTACTCAGCAACAACTTGCTTGCCTTGTTCAAATGTTAACTCACTTTTTGTTCTAACTTCAAAGTCAGATATTGTCATGCCAGACTCTACTAATGTTGGTTCTGGTTGGTTTCCTAATATTCTTATCATAATTTATACTCCTTACTTTATCAAATTATACATCCATTATACCAAATATACCATTAAAAGTCAACAGGTTAAGTGAAATTAACTCAGAAAAAGTGAACCCGCAACTCGTGAGAATTGCGGGCTCTGAGTAGAGATATTTATACTATGCCTACTCGGTTATCAATACGCCATTAATCACAATACCATCTAACGATGGCAACATCATATAAGCATCTTCAATGCTGGACACTATGGGGTATCCATTATCATTAAAAGATGTATTCAGTAACGGCGTACCAATTTCTGTCAACAGTTTATATACCGTTGAATCTTTATCATCACAAATTTGAACTCTAGCAGTACCGTCAACGTGACATGCAGCACTAAAGCTCCTCTCAAACTTAATCTTAGCTTTTATTGCATATGACATGCTTTCTAAGTTATTCTTATTACTTCTTTCAAAGTATTCATCAAACATATCTTCTAAGATCACGGGTGCAAATGGTCTGTATTCTTCTCTATGTTTAATTTTATTAATATCATCCTTGATACCTCTTATGCTTGGATCACATATAATTGATCTATGACCCAAAGCTCTTGGTCCTAATTCAGCATTCCCTTCCACTATACCAAGTATCTTTCCTTCTTGTAGCATTTTAGCTATAGTCTTTATAGGTGTTTTTCTTTTCTTTCTAAATTTTTTATTTTCTATTAAAGGTATTCCACTAAACTTATAATCTTGCTGAGGTATTTCAACACCTATTAAATGTAGATACCAAAATAATCCACCTAACGACAATCCACCATCTGTAGGATTAGGTGGCACATAAACATTGAATCCTGCATCTTGGATAAATTGATTGTTTATAATATTGAGAGCACATCCACCTGTAAGTATAATATTATCATCTAGTTTGCCAATATTATATTGTCTATCATTTATTACATTATAGTATTTTTCTTGGAACACACTTTGATTTGCTGCAGCAACCCTATAACCTAACCTTTCACTTTTAAATGTAGCAGGCTTTGTCTTGCCTTTTGACATGGATAAATTAGATTGCCACCACTCAATTGCTTTTTCATCCTCGTCCATCATCCCAGTGTGTTTACTAAATTCTATAGTGTGTCTACGATTTGTAAATTCTGAGTAAAGTTTCCTGACTATACCTAACAATTTTTCGTCTGTTGGTAATTCTAAAGTAGAAGCAAGCGACATTGCTTTACCTGGTACATCATATATCCAAGTTGTCTTTTTACCTATTTGTGGTATTGTAGATGCAATTAATGAATAAATTGTACCAAAATCAAATCTATCAATTTGTTCATTTGGTTGTGGGCCTGTTTTTTTAGTACAATAATACATATTAAAATACCCATCATTGCCACCTCCATCAGAAGATATTAAAAATGCATTGTCCATTCCAGATTGCCAATATGCACTGTGAGCGTGACATAGATGATGACCTGGACCCCATATTGATCTTTTATAGTTTATAATACCATCAAACTTATCATGTGCTAATGTACCGTTTCTTCTTCCACTATAGGATCCATTGATCCATATATCAAAATCGTTTTCAACATTAGCTACCTTCATAGCTAAATCCAATAACTCACTGCTTTCTACTATAGACATAGAGTCCATGCTAAAATACTTTTGTCCAACTAGCTTATCTAATTCAACAACAGTAATTTTTCCATCAACATAAAATGTTATACTAGATTCGTGTCCTGCATATGTACTAATTATTTTCATTTAAAATCATCAAATAGACTTTTCATGTCTTTTCCTGTATTTGCTTGTGCTCCAAACAATGGAGTATCATCGACTAATTCTTTCTGCGCAGATTGCTCTACATCAAACAATCTCATTTTACTTTTATCTACACCTACTACAAATCTCCTATGGAAACCTGGATCAGCGTATCTGTTCTTTAATTGTTTGACCATGTATTGGTTGAGGGCTTCGAGTTCTTCTGTTTGCGAGATTGCCAACATGAAATCAGCCGTTGCCGGTAGACCGAAACTCTCCGACGTATCCTCCAGACCAATATCAGAAGACGAGAACCCAGTTCTGTTTGTTTGTGTTGCACTGATGATTGGGACGTTGAATTCCACAGCCAGTCCTCGTAGTTCTTCTGCAATCGCTTTGACAATGGCATACGATCCTGCATTTGCTCCTCCTCTTACTCTAAACGATGCACATATATTAAGATAGTCAATATATATTACATCTGCTTTAAAGTTCTTTTTAATTCTTAATTCTTGTAAGAGGTGTCTAAAATGGTTAGAGTTAGCACTTGCAGTAGGATATTCTTTAATAACCAATTTACCTGTACATCTCTTCTTAAGTCTATCCATTTTCTTATCATAACCAGACTTTGGTATGATATTAAGTTCTTCCATACTTACATCCAATAGGTTAGCGTCTATTCTTTCTGCTATCCTTTCCTCGGCCATTTCCATTGTAATGTATAAGACATTTTTGCCTTCTACAATATTGGCTGCAGCCATATGACACATAAACAATGACTTACCTACACCGGTACCAGCCATAATAATATTAAGTGTCTTATTGGGTATTCCACCCTTAGTGATTTTGTTAAGTAAATCTATGTCCCAAGGAACACGAGATTCAACTTGATGATAGAAGTCGTATCTAGTATCTGCATCTTCTATAAAGTCATGACCTACACTATTATCAAAACTTACTTGTAGTGCTTCTTGCAGCATTCCAGGTAATGCACCTTTTGATTCTGGATCCTTTTCTATAATATCAATGCCACCCATAATGGCGTTGTAAATAGCTTTGTCCTGACAAAATGCCTCAGTTTGGTCTACTAACCAATCATCAGCTTCACTTGTAGCGAAAGAAGATACAATATCTTCTGCAGACTTAATTGTCTTCTCATCAAACCCGCCTACTTGATTTATTTCAATATCTAATGCTGCCTTAGTTGGCAATGCATTATACTTTTCAAAATATTCTGAAACTATTTTAAATATTAATGCTTGATCAGGATTAACAAAGTATTCTGATTTTAAGAAAGGCATGACTTGACGAGTATAACTCTCGTCATTAATCAATCCTTGTAATATTTGGTTCTCAATCATTGATACCTCCCATATGATATCTACCGTAGTCCAGATTAAATGATATTGCTATTCTATCTACATCCATTTCTACTTTTTGTGGATTAACTCTATGCCATACCCACGATGGCCACAATATCATATCCCCAGCATTCGGTTTATATGTAAAGACAGCCTTGTCTGCTGACATTGTATCATGCATTGTCTGAGCTCTCCACGGTGCTTCTAAAACAATAGGATTAGATTTACTTCCTGTTTGAGGATAATATGTTCCGGCAATTAATGTGTTTGGATGGTTATGTGATCCGTGATGATCGCCCTTCCTGTATATGCTAGCCCAATAGTCTAAATAACATCCTTTTGTTTTTAGATCAAACTTTCTTCTACCTGTTCTCTCAACATATTCATCTGCAGCTTCTTTGACAACTTTTTCAAATTTCTCTCTACCAGGTAAACCTTGTTTCCAATCTTCATTTATTTTTGGATTATGATACGAGGTATATGAATTCCATTTCTTCTGATGCTCAATAGTATAATCAGCAATTGCCTGATGGTCGAGATCTAAAACAAATCTTAAAAAGTCAACACTGAATAAACCTTGATGCTTAACATCTAGTATACTCATACCAACTCTTCTACTATCCCTAATATCTCAGCTATGATTAATGCTAGTCCAGCCATAAAGAATGAACCTAAAAGAAGATACCAGCCTGCTCCTATTCTAAGAAAGCTCTTCAGTAATGATATCCTCAGATGCCATTTCGGATCCGGTTGTTCCATAACTATATTTCTCCTGTGCAAATTTATCTAATACGTCCATTATCTCTGGTGTAAAGTATTGTTCAGGGTTAGCTAAAATTTGTTTAGCATACACTGACTTTTCACCTGCTTGTATTCTGGACCCCTTCTTCTCAAATAAACCAGCCTCAATAGCTAGTTCAATCATACCATAATATTTGTCAAGTCCTTTATCATAAGTCAATAGCACTTCTGCTTTCTGATTCTCTTTTGATAGTCTTGATTTGAATGTAGTACACTTAATGATATTACCAATAATATCTTTGTTAGAATCTCTTTCTTTTTTCTTACCAAGATATACAATAGTACTTGCTGCATACTTAAGACCTGAACCACCACCCATCTCTTTCATAGGGATATAACTTCCTATAACCTCGTATACGTGGTTTGTTACTAACATTGGTATACCTGCTCTGGCTAGCTTTAAAGTTAGTACTCTGAACGCTGCTTTGATCACCTGAGCTTTAGTCATATCTCTTGTTTCTTTACCATCACTAATGTCTTCTAACTCTTTAGTAGTAGACAATAAACCTAAACTATCTAACACAAACATAAAAGGTGGTCTCTTATCCTTTGGTGTTGATTCATATAGTTCAATGGCTTTCAATGCTTTAGTTCTAAACTCTTGGATTGTCTGAGGCTCAGATATCATTACACGATTAGTGTCGATACCTCTTTGCTCCATCATGTCTTTAGTCACAGCTGCTTCTGTATCATAATACATTACACCAGCATCTGGATTTGCGTCCAAGAATGCTTTGAGACATCCCATGACAAAGAACGTCTTACCTGTTGCAGACTCTCCAGCAAATGCTGTAATCTTGTTGTTAGGAATACCACCATGAATGGATCCACTAAGCAATGCATTAAGTAAGTATGAACCGGTATCAATTGTACCGCTGAATTCGCTAGCTGCTTTACCTGAGCTGGCCAAGGTTGTATCTTCGTCTTTTAAATCTTCCACGAAGTTATTAAAGAAATTACCCATATTTTTCCTCCATATGTTAGACCATTATACTGTATTAGCTTTATAAGGTCAACTGTTTCATTAAATTATATACTTTATGTAAATTTTGTTTACCTATTTTAATATTTTTTTTATGATCTCTTGCGTCCCAAGGATTAGCAAAACCTATTTTTCTTTTTCTGTCTATTACATGTTCTGGATAGAATTTTCTCATGTGGTCTCTTAAGACTCCTTTATAGTTGCCCATTCTCCAAAATCTTTGTTCTCTTCGATTTACCACTACTTTATTATCATTTGGAGAGATCATCGAATGGTCCTTGTAATTAAATGGAACACGGAGTTTGTCTACACCTGGAATGCTTAATATGTACATTGCCAACTCTTGATGTAAGAATGGTACCCTGCTCTCCATTCCAAAGCTACCAGCAAGATGGTCTGCTACTGTACAGAATCCATCACCTTGAGTCATTGTCCTCCATAACAATACATTATTAATCCAATCGTTACCAAATACATTAATTGGACAATACTTTAAATACTCATCACCTAAACCATGTGGCCTACTTGCAAGCCATTCTTTTCCAAAGTTATGATAATGACTTGGTCTTGGATAGAAGCTGTTGAAATCACCATTATATCCTGTTAACAATTCATCAGCACAATCACCCACAATGAATACTTTTTCTTTTTGTTGCGCTGCTTTTTTTACAGTTTCATATCTTGGAACAATTCTATTGTGATCCCATATTGGTGCACCCAATGCTTTGTAAGCCTCTTCAGTGTCAAACTTTTCTTTTACGACAGACTTATAGAATGGAATGTTAAATTCTTTGGCAGTTTGTTCAGCTAATTCGGATTCTGATAACATATAAGAGTTGTATGTGTTCGATCCCTCATGTCCATTATCTTCAAACGAACAGCTAACGGCACTTAGATTCTCTCTATCTTTAAGTACAGATGCTATTAAGGTTGAATCAAGGCCACCACTTAATGATATTGTTTTTTTAAGATTTGGACCAGCATCGTATACTTCATTAAAAGCCTTCACAAGTATAGTTTCAAATTCATCAGGATCCCATTTCAAATGCATATCGATCTTCTTTTTGAAATCCCATAAAGATGATAGTTTAGTGATTGCTTTTTTGTCTAAACTATATTCTATAATTTGACCTGGACATACTCTGTTAATATGTGCCCATGGTGTCAATCTTCCAATACCAAACCTATCTGAATGTGCAAATAAATTTGATTTCTTTTTATCTATTTCTAATAAATTGTCTTGATTAAGGACAGCATATAAAGGTTTTTGAGTAGAGCTAAAAAATAAATCACCAAATTGCTCCATATAATATAATGGCTTTACTCCAAAATGATCTCTGCAGAGTGTAATAGTTCCTTTTCTAGGCTCATACCAAGAGAATGCCCACATACCATTAACATTGTTAGCTAATGAACTAATACCCTTCTGTTCTATTCTATCAGCAAGCCACTTAGTATCCCAAGTCCCTTCTGGAAGACCGTATATCTCACCATTGTATGTAAGAACATTACCGTTCTCTGTAACATATGGCTGTACACTTGGGGAATCGTTAGGTGATATTTTTAATAAGTTATGACCAAAATTAACTTGATCATCTTTAAAGAAATTAGTATCATCTGGACCACGAACTTTGTTTAACTTAGTAAATTGTTCTATTGTAAATGGTTGTGGTGTTGTAAAACCTTCAATACTACACATAATATAATTTGTTACCTTTATTCTTTAGGAAATATTTTTCTCTTGAGCTTTAATGCTTCGTCTCTAGCTTTGTTATCTAGTTCTATTTTATCTTTTGAGATGCCAACTAAACCTGCCATATCTCCAACTCTCATTGGTTGGTGTGGATCCCTACTTTTTGCTATTATTCCTAAACTTGCTACTAATAATAATACAGCTAATGGATCAAATGCAAATATAATTAATAATATTAATATTCTAGCAGCATCGTCTATTTTGTTTTCTGCTTCTTCACCATATATCATTTCAGCGACATATTTAATAGGTCCAATCTCTCCATCTTGTTCTAATTGAAGTCTTTGGAATGGTAGCTTCTCTTGATTCAATTGTACTATATCATCCACTAAGGGGTCAACAGCTTCTGCTATTTCTTTTCTTTCATCTCTTTGTCTTCTGTCAATATAGTTTCTATCTTCTGGTCTTGCTGTATCAATAATGTAGTCTAAACCACCTAGTCTATCTTCTAATCTTTTTAACTGTGACTCTTTAGATTCTATTCTCTTATCTATAATAGACATTTCTAATGAGTATGCGTCACCCTGAAGGTTTTGCTCAATATTAGCTTTTGCTAAGAATCCAAATATACCTAAAGATGTTATCAACATTAAAACTACAACAGAAGTCATTAAATAATATCTCATAGCTCTGTTAATGTCACTCCAACGGATATGGAGAAATCCGGCGGTGACTAATTTTCCGACCTCTAGCGCACCGGCCATAATTACCACTGGCCAAAATGATCCAGAAAAGATAGTTGCCAATCCTATTACAGAAAACCATGCGGCAACCCCAGCCACTAACAATGAAGTTAGGAATGCTAAGTAATTAATCATTTAATAATTGTTGAAGTTTTAATTTGAAAGAATCAATTTTTACTGAACGGTTAGGCCAGTAGATATATTCTTTGTCTTCGTTGGATTGTAAATTGTTTAGTAGTGGAATGACAGCATCGTAGATAGCATTTGTTTTTGCTTTCCATTCTTCTGCTTGATCTTTCCATTGGGCAGCTGTATCTGATGCAGCTGCTGCTTCAACTTTAACTGATTGTACGGCAGACAGTTCATCTTCGTCTACTACGCTAAAACCAAAATCAAATGTTGATAAATCTATGTTATTTTTGCTTGCCATGTTAATACCTCTCGGATCTTATAGTATTTATACGAAGAATTGATCCAAAGTAGCCTGTTTGTCAATACTCCAGCCTATTGCTTCGCATATGTTATTAAGAGGTTCTTTGAATGTTTTACTGAATTGTTTCTCATAATCTATGTATTGCTCCATCATTAAATCAGAAGGAAGTACTTTTGGAACAGCTAATACATTTTCTCTAATTGGATTAGGAAGTTTCATATAACAAAATTTAATCTTTTCACCTTCTTGGATTAAGTCGTACTTCTTGTCCAACTTCATATCTCTAATAGTTTTATTATATAACAATGCACCTCTTACATGAATGGGTGTTCCCTTCTTATAGATGCTACTAGCATCAGACCATTTTCCAATATAACGACAACCTCTAGGGAACGCTACATCTTCAAATGGCATTTCAACAAACAGTTTCTCAAAGTCATTTACATAATCTCTTAAAGCCATCTCACCTTCGTTCATTAGAACTTCTAGCGCTTCCTTGATAGCTTTTCTTGCAACAGCAGGCGTGCTTGATCTAACTGATTCAATGCCCATCATTTTAAGTTTAGGTTCAGCATAACGAACGCCTTCGTTATCAAATACATTCATGATGTAATGCTTCTTGCCTGTCCATATAGCCTTATTGGCAATAGCTTCTCGCTTCATTACCATCTTTTGTTCATACGCACTTACATACGTTGCAAGCTCTCTATAGCCTTTATCGATAAATGGTTCAAGGACTTCAGTGGCCAAACGATCCAAGAAGTTGATAACTTTGTTAGTGTCTGTTGTATCGATTTTAGATTTAGTGACAAGCTCATCAAGACCAACATATAATGAATCTGTGTCAACAGCAAGTACATAGTCTTTGTCTTTGTTACCCAATTTCTTATTGAGGAATTCGTTGAGTTTGACTTCCATCCACTTAATGGATAGCTGACCACTGAGTGTAATAGACTCAGCATACTTAGTGTCAAAAAAGCGGAAGTATTGGTTACCAAGCGCGCCATATGCTGAATTAAGTTGGATCTTTTTAGCCATCTGCATATTGTTACATTTAGCGATTTCGTATTCCAATTCACGTGTGGGAGTTTTTTCATATTTTTTCTGAGCCTCGATCATTCGTGTCTTCCATTCGACACGGTTGTTATACATACTTTCCATTAACTTGGGCAAGAACCCTTGGAAATCTTTTGTGTACATTGCACCTGAACCACATACTGTAACATTATGTTCTTTCATAAATTGTTTAATATTATCTTGGTTATACAGGCCTGCAATGATCTCGTCTGCTGTAGGTCTCTGACCTATATGTCTTACATATGTTTCTGGTGAAATATTGTATTGCATTATTAAGTGAGGATACAAACTGTTCAAGTCAAATGATACCACCCAGTCATGCATTCCTACTTGTGGATCTTTTACATAAGCTCCTTCTACTTGGTTTTCTTTTTCTCCAATACCTTTAGGTGGTACTACTATATTTTTCTGCATTAAGAAGTTATGAATAATAACATCCCACATTCGCACTGACGTTAATGAGTCGACTAAGTTTACACCAGCATCATAAGCAATAGTACATGCCTGCTCTAATAGTTTCATTTTATCATCTAAACGCTCAACAAGTACGACATCCTTAATGTTATAGTCCAAGAACTTCTGATAATTTTGTTTGTATAGTTCGTTCAAGGATCCATACTCTGAATAGTCTAATTTCTTCTCTCCGAGTATTGCTTGACCAATATAATCTAATGCATAGCTTTCTTGTTGAGTGTATGTAAACTTCTTAAATAAGTTCATATAGTCAAAGCAAGTTATGCCAACTATATCTTTAGCATTAGGTGGTGCATCTCTTCCAAGTGCTTGATTCTGAGCAGTAGGTATTGTTCTTTGTTTTACAATGCCCCATGGTGATAAACGCTGAGCTGCTTCTTTAGATAATCTTCTGTTTATTCTATTGACTGTATATGGAATATCGAAAAGCTCAATGTTCCATCCAGTAATAATATCAGGGTTCAGATCAACCCATAGGTTAATAAATTTATGAAGTAAGTCTGTCTCATTTACACATTTAACATAAATGTCTTCACCACTAGTTTTGTATTCACCGCATCCAAGAATATATGATTGACCTTTACATCTAAGAGCAATAGATAATATTTCTTTATCAGCTACTGAGATGTCAGGGAATCCTTCATCTGACTTGGTCTCAATATCAAAGTTAAGAATAGACATCTGGTTGAAGTCAAATTCTCTTGTAGGATATTCTTCATTGATATAAGCATATGCAAATTGTTGCATGCCATATACAGGTTGGTTGGATACTCTTTCATGTGATTGAATAAAGTCTCTTGCTTCTTTAATACTATTGAACCCACGAGGCTCAACAACTTCACCCTTGATTGTTTTAAATGGTGATTGTTTTACTGTATGAATATACAGTGTAGGTTGATATGGAATCTCGCGTTGCTTTTGTACACCATCCTCTATGTATCTCTCAAGGATAACATTATTGTATTGTTGGATGTTTGTATAAAATTTCAATGGTTCTTTACTCTATCTCTTAGTTCACTTGTACTGAATGAATGATCACGGTTATTATACACTATTTCGATATCAGAGTCAACGCAATATTGCTTGCCTGTAAAATCTTTTTTAAGATAGTCACTACCAATAATTCTAACATCTATTGGTAATGCCTTAAGTATATCTAACACATCATTCTCAGTATTGTAAACAACAACTTCGTCTACAAATCGACATGCAGTGATTTGAAGTTGTCTTTCAAAGATAGATTGGATAGGTTGATTTTTCTCGGGCCTATCTACCGAGGGGTCATTCTGTAAGCCAACAATAAGATAGTCACAGTTTTGTTTTGCTTCTGCTAACATTGCTACATGACCAGCATGTAGTAAATCAAAAGCTCCAAATGTTATGCCTATCTTACCTTTGTCGCTAACGTCACCGTTAAGCCATTTTAACATAATTTACTCAGATAAGAATTCTGTATCTTGTTCTAATTTAAGAGCAGTACTAAGTTTTTCCTCTGCAGATGCTAATTGATGAATTAGCTCATCTAATGTTCCTACTACGTCTGGATGATCAGCAACACCATTTGTATTGTTTAATAAGTTTTGAATATTAGCCCTTGCTACCATTACGTCGCCATTATACTTTGCGATCAGTGCTGTTACTAAATTAGGCATTCTCTAATCTCTCCATTAGCCTTTCAGCTCTATTGGTAACTTGACGATACCATTTACTATCTCTTCCTTCTACTGCAGCAGTTTTCCAATCGCCACACTGTAAAGCAGCTACGTGCTTTTTAAAACCTGTAAGTCTTGTTCTTCCCATATTAAACATCATGTTAGCAATCACTTGCTTTACTTCTTCTGGGTATCCGTCCCAAGCCTCATGAAGAATTATACAGTCATCTATGACTGTTTGTACATCTTTCTCGAATAACTCTACACATCTTTCTTCTGTGATTGGTGTTCCAAGAGGCTTTCCATATTCTTCGTCACTATCTAAAATAAGGTGACCAATGCCCACAGTAGGTAAGCCAAGGTGATCATGATACACTTCTAGTACCTTGCCCTCATCAATTGTTAATTGTTCTCTAAGTTTTATTAGATCCATTTTTATTCTCCTTTACAAAGTTTTTGATCATTGAACGTACCTGACTACTTGCCGATATGTCAAGCTCATCACAAAGATCGATGAATTCGTATTTGTCTTCTCTATTTATTTTTAATAAAAACTGAGAATCCTTAATTTTTTTTGCCATAATTTATTCCCTCAAAGGTCATTATAATATATATACTTATACATTAGGAGATATATACCATGACCAGAATAGCAAACCTTTGGATTGAATTTGATTTAATGATGAAAGCAGGTTCTTTAGAGAACGTCACTGACTCACTAAACTTCAGTCAATAAAATAAGGCCATAGTTATCTATGGCCCCATTATCCATAATCAATATTATAAAGTCAACAGTTTACTTGACTTTTATTTCAATTGGTTTTTCTTCTTCAGGGATGACCCTTTTCAAATGGATGTTTAATATACCATTAGTGTAACCAGCATCTTCCACTTCAACATATTCTGCTAAAGCAAATGTCCTATCAAATGATCTACCAGCTATACCTTTGTGAACAAACTCTTGTTCCTTTTCAGTATTTTTTGTGGCCATCACCTTAAGAGATTGGTCTTTAAGAGTGATATCAAAATCCTTCTTATTAAACCCAGCTGCTGCTATCTCAATGATAAATTTATCGTCAGACAACTTAATTATGTTGTATGGTGGATAATTACCGTTTGGTTGGTTGTGAATTGCGTCGAGTCTTTTGAACATCTCGTCAAAGCCGACACCGAATGGTCTCATGCGACCGAATGGTTCTTCGTATAAAGTCATGTTTCCTCCTTTCATTAAGCGAAGATTAAAGTTTGTAGCCTCCCTATGAGCACTACATAACTATTTATATATTATATGGTGGCTAACTATTAAAAGTCAACAGTTTTTTTTAAATAAGGCGGAGCCGGTTACCGCTTGCAGGCCGGCCAGGTGGGTCAACCGACTCCTTGATTGGTTATTTCTTTTTGCCAATATTATATTTGGCTACCAATTCCCATTCAGATTTTTGGCTGAAAGGAATTACTTTAATAGATGACATGCTATCTGCAGGTTCTATTTGAGTAGGGATTACAATTGATACGAGATCCCATTCTTGTAATAACTTGGCTATTGTATTTCTTCTTGAGGTGTCGTCATCATTCATATCAGTCTGCTTGCCGTCTAATGCAAATAGCTCTTTAAAGTGAACGATGTAATACTTTCCTTGCTTGTGAAGTATATGACATGACTGAAACAGTGTCTGAGTTTTTTTGCTAGCTACACCTATTCTTGTAAGTGTTTCTTTAACTTTTAGAAAGTCGTCTGGTTCTTTTAATGTGACTTCAATTAATGATTCTATACTAATCATTTTTAATTCCGTTTTCCATTTTGCTTTTAATAATATTTTTTTGCTCAGTGGAGAGAATGTTTAGGGCAGCTTTAGCTTTTTGAGGTGAGCATTTATAATACTCTTGAATCATCATTATCTCATCATTACTGTCTGCTTTCGCCCACTTCGCAAATCTTTTCTTCTTACGAAGAGTATTTAGATAAAACTCATATTGCAACTTGTTATCTAGGAAGTGGTAACGATTCATTTCGTTAGCATATAGTAGTGTATCAGTAAAGTAAGATAGTGATTTGTTAGTAAGATAAGGAGCATAACCTTTCTCAGCTAACTCGTCGTTCTCTGTATTCTTCATCAAGTTCTTCTTGGTGAAGTTAATACTGTTTACAAAATCAAACGGTTTCATAATAGTCGTGCTTAAACTCTAGGACTTTATCATAAAGACCATCACCCTTTTCATTTTTAAAATAAAGACTATTATAATGAGTAGTATCCTTTGGTAAACATTTACCACCAAAACCAAACCTACCATCTGGTCCTGGAACATTCCAATGACTGTCACCTAAACATCCATCATGTTTTAAAAATGATGTAACCATTGTATAGCTTGAGCTATATCTTTTGCAAAGTTGCCACAGCATGTTGGCTTGAGCAACCTTAGCGGCTAGCATAGCATTCCTAGACATCTTCATAATACATGCTTCGTGCAAACTACATTGATAGATTACTTTTTCATCATGTGGTAATATTAAATTCATAAATGTTTCAGAGTTACCACCTAATACAGTTGGAATAGTTTTGTCGTTGACGTCAGTCTCCCAATGATCTTCTCTTAAAAATTCAGGCCAAATGATAAAGTTATGATCAATTTTGGCATACTTTTCTAATATTAAATCAACAAGGTCAGGTCCTAGTGTACTTCTAATAACTGGAATAGCAAATGGAGCAGCATCTTGTATTCTATCTAATGCTTGGTAGACATAATCAAGTGCTAGTTTATCTCCATCTAAATTAGTTGGTACACATATAAATGCATATGCTGGATGAGCCCATTCCATATCCGTAATATATTTGTCCTGTCCTGGATCTTCAACTAATACCTCAGTGACATTAGGACAGTACTTCTCCAAATAGTATCTTGTTGCATTACCAACAAACCCGTTACCGAGTACTGCTACTGTTATCATATTTAATCCTTATGATTTTCTTCGAGCCATTCTTCTTCACCATGGTACACCGTTGACTCTTTCAGTGCTTTTTCTGCTGCCCATAATGTTTCGTAAATCTTTTTCTTACAAGCAAATCCATTATAGCCATCTATGTTAGGGTCATCCATTACCCCTCTCCAAAGTTCTAAAGCTGTCTTAACTGACTCGACTGGTGTTTTATCTATGTATGGCATCCTTTCTCCTTTTACTTAAATTCAACCTCTGCCATAACTTGAGTTAAGAATGCAACTAGGTTGACTTCTTGATCTGCTACGAAGGCTGATTTATATTGATATTCTCCAATTAGTAATACTAATTGAGGTATTGAACTTGGTGTCACTTTATCATTTGCATGATCGTATAGCTGTCTCATAATGCTTGTGGGATCACTGTCTATGTTCTGACCTACCCACTTACGCATGTCGCTGAACTTCTTGTCTTTTAGTAGGGCTAGGAGCGAATTAAACGCGTTCTGAGAGGAGTTAGCAAGTATGCCTATGTCAATGATCCCTGTCGCAGAATATCTCTGTAATTCATTGAGTACTCTTCTCCAATCCGGGAAGTGTCGTTGTATAATTTCTGCAAGTACTTTTTCATCATACTTAACTTGCTCTTGATCTAAAATAGTTTTGACTCTATTAAAAAAACTACCGGCCAGCGAAGGGGCTAATTTCTTTGGAAAGACAAAGTCGATCACACTACAACGAGATTGTAGTGGCTCTATGATCCTATTTTTGAAATTACAAGTTAAGATGAATCCACAGTTCTTAGAATATTCTTCCATGAAGTTTCTAAGTGCGGGTTGTGTACTTTGTGGATTGAGATAGTCTGCTTCGTCTAAGATAACATACTTTCTTCCTTCACTAAAGGACACGGTAGTAGCAAAGTTCATAATCTCATTTCGAAGAGTATCAATGTTGCCGTGAAGAGATCCATTAACTACAATGTAGTCAGCGTCTAATTCTTCTAGCATAGCTTTTGCTACCGTTGTCTTACCCACACCTGCAGAACCAGACAACAATAAGTTCGGAATGTTTTGTTGATTTACAAATTGTTGGAATGTATTCTTTAGTTCATCTGGTAGAATACAGTCTGCCAATAGTTGTGGTCGATATTTTTCAACCCATAAAAATTCTTGCATATGCTATGACTCGAATGTAGAGCTACCCTGTTCGGTTGCTATCCAATATGTTAATATAGGTCCGTCTTGCATCTGGACTTTTTCGTCCTTCCAAGTCTTATTATTTAACGATTGGAATTTAGCTATACCTTTAGAAGATAATTCTACTTTATAATCATAATTCATAATCTTCATATTCTCTAGCTTGAAGACAGCTTTGAATACTTTTCCACTTGCATTGTTATCAATCACAGTTGTGTACTTATCTGCAGTTGGATTCTTACTATTGATAGCTTCTAAGTTAATATTAGCTCCTTCAGAAGTAATTGCAATTTCAGGCAAGGACATGACGCTAGCAGCTCTAAGAGTATTGCTAAGATCAGCCCATGTGATATCAACTTCCACATCAACTTGAGGTAGTTGAACTTCTTTAGAAGGTGGCGTAACTATCATTTGAGGATCCGCATAAGTATAATTCACACTTCTTTTTGCATCCCTAACAGTTACGAACTTCTCACCAAAGTCTAGCTCGGGGTTATCAAATAAAGTTAGCACCCCCAAGAATCGATTTAGTTCATAAAAACATCCAGCGGCTGGAATGGTATCAGGCAACACTGCTTTAGCCATTATAGACTTCTGCGGTGAGATTGTCTGCAACACATCACCAGGCTTTAGTTCTATTCCAGTATTGATTACTGAGAATGATTTTAGAACATTTATTGTACTTTCACTTAATTTCATAATATAATTATTTCCTACATATTTTTGTTTTTGCCAACCTTACTAGGATCAGCGGTTGCTGGAGCTCCGATCTGAGCTAAGTCTTTTAATGAACCACCGAACACGAACGAGCCCATGTGCTGTAATTCTATCCAAGGACATAGCCATACTTTAATACCAACATGCCTAGCCCATTGACAGAACATATAGTCTTCTGAGAGATACCTATTAGAGTATTCTCTTAGTTTACCATTTCGTTTATCTGCTACAAAGTCTAATACTTCTTTCTTAGTAGGCTTGCCTTTCTTTTCTTTATAGAATAATTCTAATTCTTTTTCAATGAATAGTTGTTTATCATCAATCACTGCATCAAAGAATGCCATAATCTCTCTTGATCCATCAAAGTGTTCTGTTCTAACATGATCTGGTTTATACATCATATTAGGATACGCTTCTTTAAAGTTGTTCAATGCTTTCTTAGTCATCATCATAAACCCTGTACCACCTTCAAGTACTTCTGTAGGTTCACTTAGTTGAATTTCGTTTCCACCTGCAACAGGATTGAATACATAATCACCAACAAACTTAGATAATACTTCTGGGTTCTCATCTGCCATACCTTGGTTGACTGCATGAGTAATCTTTTCCCATGAAATACATTTCTTAGGATATGGGCCACAAAGAATATCATATTCGTTCTTTGTGTCATCAGGATCTTGCATTGCTAACATTGTTATTACATCATTAGGATTAAATGAGATATCTGCATCAATGAATATCATATGTGTACAATCTGATCTTAAGAATTCGTCACAGCAATAGTTTCTTGCTCTTGTGATTAATGATTCGTTGAATAGATAATAAAACTTTGCATTGATTCCATAGTGCATACATAATGCTGCAAGGTCATTTACTGATTTAGTATACATTCCAGCACACTGTCCGCCGTACATTGGAGTTGCTATGAATAGCGATCTCTTCTGTAGCTCTTCTATTGGTATATTAATTTCCATACTTTTTATCGTGCTCCTTTCCCACACCGTAATCACCATCATACATTGATAGTGTTTCTGCTTCAAACATTAAGAACTGACCTACTCTGGATCCTTTCTCGATTATTGCTGGTCCATGTTCTACATGAAGTGCACCAGCCATTACTCCATTGTAACCTGAGTCATATAGACCACTTGTTATGAACAAGCCATTTCTGTTAAGAGTTGATCTTGTGATCACCCATCCTGCATATCCTTCTGGAACGGTTACTATATTCTCCATAATAATCTCATATGTTCCAGGTTGCAGAGTCCATGATCCATCTACAGGTTCTATTTCAACAGACCCTCTATGCTTCTTTTCTGATTCAGAAATAGAAAAGACTTCATTTTTTAACTTGAATATCTTGTCTACTCTAAGATCAACAGCATTAGGTTGACTGTCTCCTTCTTGTACATTCGTCAATAGATTCTTTGGAATCGTTGGCGACATAATATGTTTCATACTCACTTATCTTCTCCTTGCGTGAAGTGCCATAACAATATAGTATAATGAATGATCTTCATAAGGTCTTTCTTATTGTATCCTTCTTTCTTACCATATCTCATTGCGTACTTAATAATATTAGAATGACATGCTTCTTTCTCTTGACCCATCTGCTTCCAGACATCAATAGTTTGAATTTCTTCATCCTTGGTTCCAGCTTTCTCATTTACATAATGAGATGAGTATGTCTTTTCAATATACTCGCTAATCTCTTTTAGAATTTTATCTTCGTTAAATCTATAAATCATAATCTTTCTGTGTGGTTGTATCTTTGAACAAGAAGGTCAATGTAGTTCATATTATTCTTTGCCATTGCAATGAAGGTACTATCCTCTATCTCAGCCTCAAAGTCAACATGCTTCTCAAACTTTCCATCATTTAATCCTGTTGGTGATTGATCAAATCCTACACCATTAAGACCAGCCCATACACCTGCACTTGAATCCCAAGTGTCAATATGGAAATCTCTTAGTAATGTAATCTCATTAGGACCATCAACCATGCCCAAGAAATGAATCTTTTTTCCATTCTGTGCAGCAAGTTGTAATAGGTTTCTATCATAGAGCTCATTCATAAACTTCCATCTAGCATTGAATCTCTGAAGTTTATTTCCAGTCTCACAATGGTAGGCATTTGGTACAGCTAAGATACTGATACCAATATAATCTATTAGTGGACTTGACGCAGCCCAAGCAAACGATGTAATTAAATCTTCTAAGTCTCCAATATCACTTTGAGGAACAAAGAAGGTTCCAAAACCAGCTTGTTTGAATACAGGAGCATATCTTTTAGCGTCATCTATTCCTACCATACTTGGATGAGCAGGATGATCTGGTAACACTATATGTGTTGCATTTACTTTCTTTGCAAGGCCTACTAGCTTCTGTGGATCGAACATAGGTAGCTGAGCTTTGTATAACTCAAAGCCACTGTTATCCATTATGTTGAGATAGTTGGGTGTTTTTGATTCTTCTTGATAGAAGTCTATGTAGTCTTGATGACCCTCATCAATAAGATGAGCTAAAGTTAAATGGCAGTCCCTAGATTTTACTAGGTCCAAATGCGCCATAGGCGCGATATGACAAAATTTCATAATATATCCTCATTATATAATTAAACTATTTCTAGTCTTTTTGTGGTACGCCAGCTTTACCTGATGATGTTGGGCCATCTGTCTTAGCCACAATGTTATCAGCATATCTAACATCCCACTTTTTACCTTTAAGCTCATCAACTTGTTGAGCTGTTAAGTTTTGTCCTGGAGTAAACCCCATCATCTTCTGTGCGTTCTGTCCACACATTTTAATGGTCCATTGGTTACCGCTACTGTTGCCCTTACACACAATGGTGTTAGGCTCGCAGTCTTTGGCCTCCTGGAATTCTTTGAAGTTATGCATAAATTTATTCCCACACTAACCTGCATCCGTTTTCATTGTCTTCTGCTACACTTATACTTAATGCTCGGTTAGGATATTTAGTCTGTATATATTTAGCTAACTCTCTAGCTATCATTTCGCATGACTGATAATTAAGAGACATTGGTCCTTCATTACTATAACATGCTTCTAGCTCTCTTTTAAATAAAAGAAATTCTATATCTCTATCATCATGGAACACTTCTATCTCTACTCTAAAGTGAAACATATGTCTATGAGGATACCCTAAGAAGGATACATCCTTTAGCTCTGGATCAGTTAATGCTTGTGGATACTTGTGTATTCCTTCTTTCTGAAAGGTTACCCAAATAAAGTTTTTATGCTTATCGTATTTAAAATCAGTCATTATATTTCTTCCAACTTGCTAATGGGTCTGGTGTATGATTAAAAGCACATTGAGCATTTACTATCATCTCTTGAATCTTCTCTCCTTCTAAAGTTAGAAGTTGCTCTCGAGTCATCTCTTTAGGTTCCTGCACCCATCTGATATCCCATTCATTTTTTTCAGCAATTGGTCTTCTTAGATTTGATCTAAAGACTGTCATGCTATATTTAAACTTTACAAACTTATGTCCTTCTCTATGGTACATATCAACTTTATATAACTCTTGGTGTTCAGTTGATCCTCTATAGACAACATCACCGTTGGTGTCAAAGTATTCATATATGCCACCGAGAACAATATCTTTTAAAGTTTTCTTTTTGTAAGCCATTAATCTAATATCCCATGTCCGCCTGTTGATACTGCTATTGCATTCCAAGGATGCAGTGATTCTTCGTGTGAGGCTACGATGCTAAAGTCTTCAATCTTATTCTGATCAACCCAACCATCTAATGCACTATGCATAATTCTAACAGCATCCTCACTGAACAATAAGTTAGCTCCATTGAGTTCTGCAAATGCTTGCTCGTCTCTTCTCTTAACAACAATCTGTACTTCTGTAGGAATGTTCTCTCTACATAGATCAACTAAGTCTTCTATCCATACAATGTTATCCTTGCTTCTGTCAAACGCTACCTTAACTTTTAAGATTGATCTCTGACTATGAGCATTAGCTGCTGCATTTCTTTTCTCTCTAGCATCATGTGCTAACTCAAAAGAACATGGGCAAGTAGATGAATAAACATAATCAATAGTTAAAAACCATTTGTAGTTCCCATCTCTATACTGTCCTTCTAATTCTGTCTTGTATGCAATGTGTCCTCTTTGTTTCATATCAGGATTATCTTTCTTTCTAGTTCTCAATGCTTCCTGATACATTGGATATTTGAATCTAAGTTTAACATATGCATTCCTAGTTCCTTGACCTTCTGCTAATTCTTTCAATGCAGATTCCATACCATCAAGTGATAGTTGGTCTTTAATCTTCTCATGCATAATGAGATATAGTCTTGAAAGGTTGAGGCCTTTAGCCATTGGATCATCTAAAGAACAATAAAGACTTGCTTCAGTCTGTAGCAGTTTATCTTCACCACCACTTCTGCTTCTAAGTCTTACAGGCAAGTCGACGGGAGCAATACCTACTTTCTTTAATGGTACTCGTGCTCCAGGCAATACTGGATCTACTTGTGGATCTGGTAAGTCGTCGGTATAAAAATCTTTATCATAACTAAAGATAGTACCTGGCATCTTCTCTGAATAATCTATGTTAGGCATTTACTCTCCTCACTGTTGCTGAATTTGCTTCATGTTCTCTAACTGTAACAGACTCTACCCAACATCTATCACCATATAATTTCTCTATTATACTCGAAGCTCGATCAAAAGTCAACTCTGCAAATCTCTCACAACCAACAGCTGCAACTTCTCTCATATCAATCAGCCCCTTGGTTTCTAAATCTAAGAATGTATCAAAGTGTGGATCATCTGTAGCAACTAGATAGGTATGATCAAACATATACTTGAGCCATTCTTTAAGTTCTTTTAGACCACCAAAATCTACTACCCAGTTTCTGTTATCTAACTTATCGCTACCGAATGTTAACTCAAACTGTAACGCATAACCATGTATTAAATTACAATGACTATCTGCTTTCCATTGTCTAAACGCACAACTATGTCCTGTGTTGTGTGCGTATACTTTACCGCTTTCAAATTTTTTCATTATTGGGTCCCCCATGATATTTTAATTCCTCTTCTCTCAAGTTCTCTAATGCACTTTGCTCTTCTTTTCTTAATAGGATTACTACTGTTAATATATTCAAACAAGGCTTCCTTGCTCATTGTCTTCATGTAGAAGTGTTCTGTTGTTACTACTTTTGTTCCTCTCTGAACAGTCTTGGCACTTGGTTTAAATTTTACTGGCATTTTTCTCCTATGGTTATGATACGATTCCTACTATGTTTAACAACATCTTAGGATCCCTACCTATTTTTTCAAAATCTTCTTCTTTTGCTATAGCATTACCGCTAATAGATATCCTTGTATTCCCACTAATATTTTTCTTAGTGAAGTGAGGCATCCAATTAGGAAATATAATTAGCATTCCTACTTCTGGTGTCTCTTCCATGACAACAAATTTATTATGTACAGTAGTTTGCCATACAATGTTACCACATTTAGGATCTGTTTTACTATAATACACCCAGCTTAAACAAGGCGGCACGCCTGGACGATCGTGAGTATGGATCATAGTTGATTCGTTTGGCTCTAAAATATGAGCCCATTGATTATCTGTTTTAAAGTGAGGATTAATTTCTCTTTGAATAATAGTGTCTACTTCATGTATCAATTTATCGCAAGCTAATGTCTCAGGATAAAAACTATCCTCCTGGAACGTATTGCCAGGTGTATCATCTAGCTTCATATTTTTTCTAGCTATAACATCTTTATTAATTTGTTCATTATCTATACCGGTAAGTTTTGTTGTAAACTTTCCAGCTAATATTATTGGACTAAACACCTATCAAGTTCCCCCACAGGTATGTGTGCACTCTTGCTGATACACTATATCCTCTTGCCTGAGCCATTGTAGCAACATCACCATCACAAAGTTCTTGACCTTCTACTGTAGCTCCTACAGGCATAATCCATACAGGCCAATCAATACCAACATCTCTATACATTTGTATAACCTCATCTAACTCGTCCCATTGTTCTTGTTTAGGACCTAGTACAAACTTTAACTGACCATTAGGAATATCTCCATTGCCATTTCTTCTTGAAGCTACTAAATTATAATCTATTAGATTCTCTGGCTTGATTGCTCTACTTCTTTTCTCACCTGACACAGTCCATAGTTTAGGTGAACATGACCAGAATATTTTAGGTCTCATACATCCTCTGTTACTACAGAAGTCTATAAACTCTTGTGTAAGTTTTTGTGTACCATTGGTCTCCCAAGTTACCCACGATGGGAAATTGCCATTATCATTTTCTCTATATGACTTTAATATTTCCAATGCTGCTCTCTGTGCATTTCTCATTAATGGCTCACCACCAGTAAACACCATATGAGCTTGTTCGCCTGACTTAGGATGTAAATATGTACCTGTCGGATTGTGCTCATTTGTCATACACTTTGCTAGTTCCTGTTTGATCTCTTTTGCAGACTTGTGTTTTTGTAAATGTCTGAACTTCTTTGCCCAGCTGTATGATGAGTCGCAACCTTTATCCCATACAGGTAGTTCCGTTACATTACTAATAGTAGTAGCATCAAACTTCTCATAAGGTAGCTCCCATGAATCTGGATTAGTAGGTTCGTCTTGTCCAAAGCCACTACATTGAAGATTACATAAAAAGAACCTTACCCAAGTACTTGGTACACCAGTAAAGTATCCTTCACCTTGTATAGAATAAAAAGTCTCACTATATGTAATAGGCATATTATGATCTTTAGGTGGCAATGTATTTGTTACATTTGCTACCTGTATTGTTTCTGGTTTCATCTTCTTCTTACTCCTGACCCGTGTTTAGAACGGCCCTCTGATTGTCTCTTAACCTTTCTAAGCAGTTTTCTTTGTCTTTCCTTAGCCCTTTCTAGCTCAAACTGACTCATTCCTTCTAGGAAGTTTTCGCCGTCCATGTGCTCTTGCTCATGTAGGAATATTCTAGCTGTCATTCCACTAAATCTTTTTACACATGGGTTGCCATATGGATCTTGAAATCTAACTCTGATTAATGGCGGTCTCTTCTTCTTTATATAAAGACCAGGGAAACTTAAACAACCTTCATCAAGTAATACTGGATCACCTGATACTGCTGTAATGGTTGGATTATAACATACGAATGCTGGTTCACCCTCCATTACAAAAACTCTATATGGCAATCCTAGTTGATTAGCTGACAAACCAATACCATTGAAATGTCTCATATGCTTTATCATATCTGACCCTAATTCAATAGGATCTATTGGTGGATTGCTAAAATCAAATCTTTCTAGCTTTGTAGCTAGTAATGAATCTGTAGGCGAGATAAGATTGTATTTCTTTTTGAATACACTTTGTGGAGCATGAGCTTCCACTTTTGCTTTGTCTACTTCCGTCATTGTCCTACTACCCTAGAAAAGTTTTTATGCTTCTCGAATCTTACTACATTAGAAAATTTATCAAGAAGCTGATCTGTCTTATGGCTTATTATAATGATATTTGTATCAGAAGTCAACTCTTTTATTATCTTTAAGAATTCTTCTGTACCGGAAGTGTCTAAACTACTATCAAATATCTCGTCCATAATTAAAATATTAGTACTTGCGCTATTCTTTAACTTAGCAATTGCTCTCCATGTAAACAACAATGCTAAATCTATTCTCATTTTCTCTCCCTCTGAGAAAGATGCATATGAGAATTCATCTCTATGTCTGGATCTTATTGTTTCTTTAAAGTCTTCATCTAAGTTAAAGTCTACAAAAAATTCCATTGCAGCTAAGTATTTATTAATTAGCTTATTCATTACAGGAACGTACTGTTTAATAATTCTTGATTTTATTCCAGTATCCATTAACAATGTTCTTGCAGTATCAAATACTACTTGCTGTTGTCGTAGACTAACCTTCTTTACTTTCTCATCTTCTACGTCTTGATTAAGCTGTTCTAATCTTGCTTCCGCTTCATCCTGATCACCAGCTTCGAAAGTCTTATTTGCAATCTCGTCATTAAGCCCTTTAAGAATATCCGTATTGATAGCGATGGCAGTTCTTTCGTTGTCTTTGTTTTGATCTTTGGATTTTGCCTGAGCCTTGATCTTTTTAAGTTCCTCAATTGTTCTTGAGTTAGTTTCGATTTGGGATTCGAGCTGCTTAAGGCCGCCAATTGTCTCGGTGATAGCAGTATTTGATTCTTCTGTTTTTTCTGTTCTATACTCATTTGTTATCTCCTGACCGCATGTATCGCACTCAGTGTTATCCTCATAGAATTGAAGTTGTCTTTTGAGCTTGATAAGTTTTTTTTCTATCTGTCCTTCAAGAGTAAGATATTGCTGTACTCTATTAGAAACAGACTCTAATGATTCGCATTGTTTAAATAGTTCTTCTGCTTCGATCTCATATGCATCAGCAAGCTCTTCATGTAGCTTGATAGCTTTTTCTGTAGAGATAATTTTATCTTTAATCTCTTGGAGCTGAGCGTCTTTATTTTCTTTTACTTTATCTATATAGCTTTCTTGGACCGATATTTTTTCTTCTAATAAATTTAATTGATAATCTACATCTTGCAAACTATTTTTATTCAAAGAGATTCTATCTTTTAACAACGCTGCCATTGTACTGAAGATTTGTATATCAAGTAAATCTTCTATAACTGTTCTTCTATCTACAGTACTTAATTGCATGAACGGAACAAAGTTTCTGGATCCCAATACTACTATCTGTGTAAAAGATTTGTAGTTCATCTTAAGTACGTTTTGTTCTAATACTTTTTGATAGTCTTTTGTATGTGCATCCTGATTAAGTAGTTCACCGTTTTGATATACTTCAAACTTTCTTGGTGCGTGGCCTCTGCATACTTTGTATTTGTTTGGCCCTACGCTAAACTCTACTTCCACCATTAAATGTTTTTTGTTGACACTATTAACTAATTGAGGATTGTTAACTTTTCTAAATGGTTTCATATACAATGCATATGACAATGCATCGAGGAACGTCGACTTACCAGCCCCGTTCTCTCCTACAATTAATGTATCTTGATGTTCGTTTAGATTAAGCTCTGTCCAAGTGTTTCCATAGGACAGGAAGTTCTTGAAGCGTATCTTCTCAAAAATTATCATAATGTACCTTTGTTTACGAAACTTGCAATGCTTCGTCATACAGGCTTCTTAGTAATGCCTGTAAGTCAATTTTATCGTTCTTTATCTCTAGGTTATCAACATATGTGTTGAGTATTGTTAATGTGTCTTCTGCTTCGTCAACTATATCCTGATCGTCTTCTAAATCCATATGAAGATGATCTGTGACTACTTGCAGATGCATTGGATCTACTTTCTCTATCTTTTCAATAAACATATCAAATAGAGTTGGATTATCTTTATTTGTAACAACTACTTTAATGATACATCCTTCATACTTTGCAAAGTCTTTTGTTTGTTCTAACAGACCAGCCATATCTAATCCAGTATCATTGTACCATACTTTATGAAATAATGTATGAGGATTAGGAATAAACTCCAATGTTCTCGTGTCAGTATCTAATATATGAAATCCTTTTTGATCGTCGTAGTCACTCCAAGTAAGTTCATATTCTGTACCAAGATAGTTTATAGATCCATTTTGAGACTTATGATGATAATGTCCACTACATACTAAATCAAATTTCTTAAGCCATTGATCTGATATACCATGATCAATTACAATAGACTTATTCATTTCATAACCAGACAGTTCTAAATGACCTAGCAACATTTGCGCATCAGTCTTGTCTGCCATAACAAATGTAGCCTCTTGGTTAGCATCACATATCCATGGTACTAGCATTATCTTAGATCCATCAAACTCAACTACGTCTGGTTGAACATATGTTGTAATGTTATCATACTCTTCTAACAACAAGTCAATACTATTAACATCTAATGTGTTCTTATATACACTATCATGGTTACCGACCATTACATGCATATGTATTCCTCTTTCTGCTAGAGGTGTAAAGAACATCTCCTTTGATCTTTTCAGTGAAGTAAATGAAATATACTTTCTTCTATCGAAGGTATCACCAAGATTAATTACGGTATCAATCCCTCTCTTATCAATCTCTGGAAAGAATACGTTATCATAAAACTTCTGCATATGATCTGCAATCTTCTTAGAGTCGTTTCTTGCACCAAAATGTTGGTCCGTAACTAATGCTATCTTCATTGATCTAACCTATAATATACAGTCAACTCCTCACCCTTAGCAATTGGCTTTATAGCTATCAGTGTTATGTGATTGTGTCTTGAATGGTTAAAACAATTAGGTTGTTCACCATGGTTTACAAAACCACCAAGTGGTGTTCTAATCCAATCATTCTCAAAACTCATTATATGAGTTCTACCTATCTCATAGCCTGCTGCAATATCTACCGTTGCATGTAATCCCAAGCCATCTATTTTTGATTGTTGTATTGTTACTTGGGGTGGCAGTGGTCTGTAGTTAAACTTTATCTTCGTCAACTTTTTCTTCCTCAACAAAATTCTCTAAACCTTTCTTTTTCTTTCTACTCTCTTTTTTCTCTGCTTCTTTAGCTTCAAAGTTAGCAACAAATTCTTGCATGTAAGGTGTATCTAAATTTATAGATCCTCCTTGATCGCCATGCTCTCCATCACTATGTGTTGCTAGTTCATCAAACACTATTGATCTTTCTAATGATTTATGTTTAATGTATAGTTGTTTCTTCTCTCTCTGTATTCTTCTTAAGAATGCATAGTATATAATTTGAGTAAAGTACGCAAATGGGTTAGATGATTTTTCTGGATTAAAGTTGCCAATATAATTGACACAGTTTTCAATACCATCACTTATCATCTCATCCCTGTAAGTGTAGTTTATAAAGTTTGGTTTAGTAGATAATCTCGTTGAGATCTTTAATAAGCATTCACCTATGTACTCAGGAATCCTAGGTCTGTCTTCGCCTGAATTTTCTGCTTCAACTCTAGAATCTAAATATTCTACCATCTCTGCATATAGTTTTTTATTGTCTACGTAATGTTCTGATTTGGCTCTTGGCATAATTAATGTATAGTTGTATTTGCATCAAGATTATCTAACTCTTCCAGTGTATCTGGAAATTCATCTGACATTTTATTTAATGCACGTGTGATCATTTCTTCCACTCTACCATGATCATCTAAGTTTATGATTGATGCTTTGTCCTCAGTAAACTTTTTGTAGTGCTTTATAGTATTATCCTCTATATCGTACTTTAAGGCAACGATTTTTGACTTTTTTATTACAGCAGCATTTTGTTTAGTAAACATTAACCAATGAGAAACAGATAGTACAGGTCCAAGAGCTGAGTTTTGTTTATGAACTACAACTGGATTGTATACAGTTATCTCTAAAGGACCAGGTCCTTCTTCTACTATGGCTAATAATTCTTCACCAGAGTCTAATTTAATTGTTGCTAAGTTTTCCATTAATTTTTTAGTGCTACCTTATATATTTTATAATCAAATTTTTCTTCATTGTACATTCCAACTCTTTCTGCAAAGTGTGAGAGTGTATAGTTCTTTTTAGATTTCCAGGCTAAGTTATCTGCTATATCAAAGAGAGTTGCATTATCTTTATTATCACCCTTCCTTAGTCCTCTACCAATACTCTGTAAAATTCTTATCCTACTTTTGCTTGGTGAGCAAAACACTACATTATGCAACCTTTTAATATTGACACCAGTACTAAAAGTACCAAAGCTGGCAACAATGATAGCGTTATTTTCATCTTCAACAATGTGTCTAATCTCTTCACGCGAGTTTCCATCTACTTCTCCTGAAACGAAAAATACCTTCCTATCTTTATCAACACTATTTTTAATTGCAGTACTGATTTCATCATAGAGCGGCTTGCCATGTTTCTCAACAAATTGATATAACATGAGAGTGTTCCCATTAAGGCTCAACCCTAGGTTCTTAAGGAATCTATTTCGAGCTTCATTTCTAACTATAAAATCTACTTCGTCTTGGTATTTATCTTTTGAATGAAGTTTTTTTACTTCATCAGGATATTGCAATTCAATACATTTAACATTAAATGATGATAGTGTTCCTTTCTTTATTAGTTCATCTGTTGTAGTCACTTTCTCTACTGAACCAAATAAACCTTCAAGTACTAATTGATGTGTCTGTGTACCATCCAATGTTCCAGTAAAACCAAACCTATGCTTACATGCTGTAAGTTTTGTCATTATTGAAGTAAGTGATTTACTTTTAAATTGATGAGCCTCGTCTCCTATAACAACATCAAATTGTTCAAACCATTTCTTAGGCATTTTAAATATTGACTGCCATGTACTAATAGTTAATAGATGTGATGTGTCTTTTTCAACTCCAGCTGTAATTAAATGAGGCTCTCCTTGGTATCCATAAGATTTAAAGTCGCCTGCCATTTGTTGAACTAATGATATTGTTGGTACTACTATCAATGTCTTCTTTGATAGGAACGCTGCAATAAGATAAATTATTAATGACTTACCACTTGCTGTTGGTGATAGTAATAATCCTCTTTTCTTTTTTATAGCATGAGCAAATGCATCTAGTTGATAATCTCTTACCTCAAATGGTAAATCTAATTTGCTTGCAAAAGCCTTTGCTTCTTCTAAGCTAAACTCATCATCTGCAAAAGCTGGATCAATTTCTAAATTATAATCTCTCTCTTGACAAAACTTTTGTACATGAGGAAGTAGGCCACTATATATTCTTTTGTTCTGAGGATTGAATAATCTTATCTTGCCGTCCCAGAATTTATTTCTAACGGCAGGCATAAACTGCATACCAGGTACAGTGAATGTAAAGTAGTCTTGAAGCTCCCAACATGATCCACCATCACAATCGATAGTCATGTATACTTCATTTACTTTACGAGCTACTAATGTTTCCATTAAATACCAACTTTAAACTTCTCCCAGTTAATGGCAGCGTTAATGTTAAACCCTCTATTGTTTAATGACTTAATAATAGCTTCTAAGAAATCTACTTTCTCTCTGTGCATTGCTAATTTAAGTTGATTGTTAATCCAGTCTTGGTTGCGATCAATGTAATGTGTAATATCAGATTTTAGGATCCGGAGTTGCATTGGTTCCCATCCTTTCTCTTGACACATTTCATAGTCAAAATTACCTTGATAGTATTCCCATAGATCAGTATAGAGTTGTTTGGATTCTAACTCTGCTTTTCTTAGCTTCAATCTTTCTGTAGAGAATATTTTAAAATACTTACTATGAAGTTGAGGGATCTTAACTGCCTCATCTCCTAAGTTAGTTCTATCTACGTTTGAATCTAAAGACCATTCATTATGTATTTCATCTAGTGTCATACTTCTTCTCAAAATATAGTCTGATGGTTGCCTTTCTCCATACTGCTATAAAAAATAATATACTTGTAGTTGCTATTGTAATCTGTAATGCATTAAAAGACAACACTTCAAGACAAATGTATATAATAATAAAGTTAAGTGGAGCCATTATAAGTGTTCCTAAGAACGTATCAATAACTGCTTCCTTAATTGCCCTCTTCTTTTTTTGGTTCACCTTTGTACCATTCTATAACTGTGTTCACTCGGAACGATCTCCATGCTTGTTTGTCCATTGCCCATACAGCAAAGTGTGCGCTGTTAGCAGTAATATCATGTATCTCTATATCCTGCTTTGACAATTCTTTGTTTAGAGTACATGGCATTACTCTAACTTCATCTGAATTTATTTTTTGAAATTTAACGGTCACGATTCCAGCCTTAGCTGCATCTAAGAATTCTCTGTTGTTCATAATTTAACTACTCGTTTTAATATCGAATTTTCTATATTTAAAAGTGGCTGTGCACTCCACATAATCAACATCTGATAATGTAGTGCTAAAAGGTAAGTCCATTAGTCCTGTTGGATAAACGTCTGTGAAAAGAACATCCTTATTAGGATTCATTGCACTATTCAAGATTGTAAGTGTTGCATCACTGAACACTTTATCGTCACCCATTGAACCGCCAGCTTCACCTGTCCATCCAGTTCCATCGTCTGTAAAGTTATCTATCCTAGTTATAGAACGAATCCAATTATAAACCTCTAAATAATTTTCCATATTTTCATCAACTCTAAAAGTTAATACTAGGTCTCCAAACATTACTAAATCACCAGGCATCTGGATCTTAGCTGAGAAGGGAGTCCCTATAGGAATTTCACCTACCGATATGGAAGGTATTGAAACCGATTGAACAAAGAAGTTCACAGTCGGTAATTTTTTAATACTAAACTTAGCACCTAGCGGTGATAAGAAGTTAGTAGATTTAGGTTCTGAATTGAATGCCATAACTATATTTATAATACCTTAATTACGTTTAAATGTCAACGCCTATTTGGCCTGCCTGGTAGGACTTGAACCTACAACCTATAGCTTAGAAGGCTATTGCTCTATCCAGTTGAGCTACAGGCAGGTTAAGTCTTACTTCTCGTTTACAAAGTCATTTAATTGTCTTGCGACATTAATAACATTTTCCACACTTACAAACTGATCGCCTAAAGACTTTTTGTCATTAGGAAAACTATCGTTGTGTGAGTGGATTGCATCATTAGATCTGTAGATATTACCTGTGGTAATGCTATCTGCTAATGACAGTAAGTCGGCACGTATCTCGTACCCAGATTTTGCTTGTGACATATTTTCTCCTGTGTGTATGTGTATGTCTGTACTTTATTGTACTGGGCAATTATACTACATACAGATCAATAGGTCAACAGTTAATATTCGTATAGCTTTTTAAATGTTCTGCGAGCTTTGCTGAATCCTTTGATAGGTGTTTTGAATTTCTTATCGTTATGTTGAACTAAATGACCGTTGCCATCTATATGATAGATACCGTTAGCAACTTTAGTGTCACCCCAATCTGTAGTCTCTTGATAAACTTTTATCATTAGTCGTATTCCTTATACATGGCACTAGCTTCGTTATCATTGAAACCTTTTGTATATTCAGCTATCTCTTTTACACACATATCTTTTAGTTCGACTATGTCGCTGTCACAAGTATCGCCTTTATAAAAGTGTGGAGTGAATGGACGTCTGTAATAACTATCACAATTTCCTCTATCATAAGGTCCGCCATGTCTTTCATCTATATTACTCATGCTATTAAGTACCCCTTGTACATTTCATCTTCTGTAAGTTTAACAAGCTCAGTAAGCTCTTTAACAAGTGCTCTACCCTCATCAGTGAATAAGAATCCTTGATTCCAAACATAATGCTCGACATCTGGATACTCGAATGAGAAATACTTATCTCCATCAAGGTCCCACCATAGAGCAACTTGTCTATTAGATGCACCAAGATCAATCAGAGATTGAATGTGCTCTTCATACTCAGCTGCACAATGTTTTGCATGTGCTTGCTCTTCTTCGTATGTATCTTGAGCTACCTTACCTAAATGGTCTAACTCACTACGAAGCTCTTCAACGGTAAACTCATTGTATTGACCTCTAGGTCTAAACCCATAAGCATCCTTATGCGTATCTGAGATACACTGAAGCAGTTGCTCTTTCTCTGATAATTTCAATCCGTTCTTCATAGGGGTCTCCAGGTTGTTTATATTAATTCTTTTGTTGTAGGGCTTGCAACTGTAGTTTGTTTTGTGCTTGCATCAGCTGAAGTGCTAGTTCCTTATTGCCTATATGTTGTTGCACCTTAGCTAGATTTGCTCCGTTCAGTTTTGCACAGATTTCTTCAAATGACATAAAGGAGTCTTGTATAGGAGAACTAGCTAGTTCCGCTACTGCTTGTCGATCTTCTTTATTACCGATTTGGAATGGTTTCATGTTAAATTTTTTCATAATTTTTCTCCTTACTTTATTACTTAATATACATCTATTATACAATACTGTTGATTTAAAGTCAACAATTATTTTCCAGTATAACCAAAATGTTCCATTGCACCTCTTGGATGTATGTCTTCAGCCAACTGTAGATACTCTTCAACATTAACACCCTTCTTAACTAGGAAGTTAATCCAAGTTTTGTATGGCTTATATCCATATTTGAATCTGGCAATAAATGCTGGTCGAGGTAAACCCCTCCATGATGGGTGACAGTCTGGATTTGCAACCTCCATGTTTTCTGAATTTGTGTGACGGCCTCTGTACATTAAATACATTCCATCCCAAGTAAAGTCTTCTTTATTAAATTTAGTCATTTTATTTCTCCTTAACATACAGCTATTATACCAAATAGTTGATTTGAAGTCAACGGTTATATGAAATATTTTGGACAAAAAAAAGAGCCCACAAGGGGCTCTTTTAAAACTAGTAATCAGAGATTACATAATGTTTTTAACTAATACTCTTCTGTAGTATTTGTTAGCATTGTCATCCAATGCACCAGAAGCTGCTAGTGCAGTAGTTCCTCTTGCAAAAGGATTCTCAACTACGCCGTAACGAGTTTTGAAACCAATTTTAGGTTGGAACGTATCTTCACCAACTGCTCTAACCATTTGTAATGGTACGTATGGGCAGTAGAATAATCCAGCGTCAAATGCGCTAGAACCTTTATAACCAACAGTCATGTAGTGGATACCACTTGAAGGTGCGAAATAAGGGTCAATGAAAACTCTGATTCTTCCGTTAAGAACACCAGCAAAAGTAGAGCCAGTATCATCAACTTGTAGATTGTTAGAGTTTAAAGCAGGAGTATAATCTAATACACCAGCCATTTGAAGAGCTGAAGCGACGTCGGATGAACATAACATGATGTTACCTTTTCCTCTTCTTGTTCCTCTTGCGATCTCATTAGCTTCTCTTTCGATTTGGAACATAAGACCTTTGAATTTCTCAACCATCCATCTTCCGTTGGAATCGATATCTAAATCGAATGTTCCAGCAGCGGATGTATTTTGTTGAGCACCAGTAACAGCAACTAGGTTAACTGTTCTGACAATCTCTCTGTTGATCTCTGCTAAGATTTCAGTTGAAAGAATGTTTGCTAATTCAGTCTCAGCGTCAAGACCATGAATTGCTTTAAGGTCTTGTGCTAATTCCATAGAGTACTCAGCTTTTAGAGCTCTTGATTTTGCTTCAACACTGATCTTCTCAATTGAGAAAGCCATTTCAGCAAATGCTACGTTAGACGCAGATCCTAAACCTTCAGCCTGAGATGTTTCCATACCAGCTGCAAAGTTATAAGATGTACTGTTACCAGATGGTTGAGTACCGTCTTGTGCATTTCCTAATGTGTTGTTTCCAGAACCAGCAACCACTGATGAATGTTCAGTGTCAGCTTCGTTATAAAAAGCCTCGGTTCCAGATTGGTTTGTATATCTGCTTCTCATAGCAAATATTAAACCTGTAGGTCCAGTCATTGGCTGAACGCCTACTAAGTCATACGCGACCAAGTTAGGCATAGCTCTTCTCACTAGAGATATCAGTACGGGGTCGTAGTTATCTATACCACCACCAGTTGCGTTTGTAGGGGCCACCTCAAGCAAAGAAGCAGGTCCAAAGCCTTGCTCTTCTTTTAATGCTCGTTCGGTATTCTCTAAACAAACAGCAGTTACTGATTTCTTGTGACTATCTGCTATGTCAGGAAGGTCGGCATGCTCAATAATTGGCTGCCATTTTGACTGTAGTTCTTCATATTGATATTGCATAATTGCTCCTTTAAATATCTATATTATTTACGTACAGTTCGCGAAATTGCGTCTGCATAATTAGCTATTGGACCTGTCATCATTGGAGAAGTTTCTTCCTCTAAATCAATTGGGTCACTATCTTCAACATTAGATGCTGAAGCAACAGCTTGTTTGTTGTTGAAATATGATTCTTTCAAAGTGTTTAACTTCTTCTCAAAATCTTCAACGTTATCATAATCTAAACCTTCCGATAGAGCACGGAGTTTTTCAATTTGTGTTCCAGCTAAACCATCTGTGGCCTCACTGAAAATGTTTGTTACCTGAGCGTCGATTAATTCGTTGCTCATAGAAATCTTGCTAGATGTTTCTTCTTCTAACTTTCCTTGAAGTTCTTCTATTTGAGTTTGAAGGTCTGTTAAGATGTCTGAATCTGCTTCTTCGGGGATTACAACATTGTGTGCTTCCATTAATCCTCGTAAGCCTGTCATGAATGATTCTGCAACTTCTACCTTAAGAGATGATTCGATAGCAACTTTGTTATCTTCCATCCATTGCTCACTTAAGTAGTTGATGTATTCATCTACTTTAGATGTCATATCTTCTGCAAGTGCTTCTTTAGCTTCTGCAAGCTGTGTGTCAAATGCTTCTGAATATGTAGCGTCGATGTCAGATACTCTAGCGCTAACAGCAGCTTCAAAAACTGTCTCTGCTTTTTCTCTTAAGTCTTCAGAGAGGTCATCTCCAAAGATTGCGTCGATATCTTCTTTATTCATTGATCCGCCTTGTCCAGGTGTTGCAACTTTAGGCGCATCTTTAGCAGTAGCAGAAGCACTCTTGTCAGCTTTTCGAGCTGGAGCTTTCGTACCACTTTTAGATCCGATTAGGTCTTCACCTTTGGACTCAGATCCTGATTTTTCGTCTGAACCGCCTGGGTTAGGTGCTGTGAAAGATGCAGTCTTATCTGCCGATCTTTTATTGCTTCCTTTAACCACAGGATCAGCTATAGATGAATCCTCACCGCTGGCCTTAAACTCGTCAAGTTCTACTTGCTCTTCGGCCACAGCTTCGATTTCCTCGTTGGTGAACTTTTCTAGTTCTTTAGCCATTTTTTTCTCCTCGTAGTTTGAGTCTTATATACTTGTGTATATTATTTATAAATTATAAGTTTACAGGGTTCTTAGAAACTTCTCAAATAACTTAATTGAATTTTCATTCAACTCTTTTACTGATCTAGCTCCCGTCTTAACTATTTCTTCTATCACAGCCTGTGATTGCCAAGAATTAGTAGCAGCGTCGTAAACCCACTCTACACCCTCCATAACACCATTCACAAATGCGTTAGGTGCGGACGGGTCAGCTACAATATCGCCTGCAGTAGCAAGTTGAAAATCACCCTGCACTTCGTTAATACCATCACTGTTCTGTCTTAGAGACCCCATGCCTCGAGAGGAGACACCTAAATTAGCGCCTTCGTCGATTAAAGATTTTACAATCTTTCCGTATGGAGTATCCATGATCTTTGCTTTTCCAACATAATTGTTGCCTTCTTTCTTGAGGCTTTTCATCATATGAGATACTCTTTCTAAATTAATAGTTGGACCCTCTGGGTGTCCTAGTTCTCCATATGCTCTATTTTGTTGAATAAATTGTTCGTTATATCTTTGGACTTCTTTGTCCAAAGTCTCTACAGGATACATTCTTCCGTTCCTGTTCTTGATGCCACCTTGCATAAAGATGCCTTCAATAAAATGATTCTTACCGCCGCCTTCTTTTGCTTCAGTAATTGCTGATACATGTTCAAAGTTAGTTTCTGCTATTAGCTTCATGTTATCCCTCTACTGATACGCCAGCTGCTAATAATGTTGCAGCTGATCCAAAGACTTCGTCTGTTGGGTCTTTTCTTAATATTACTGATTGACCAGCACCTACAGAAATCATTCCTTTAACTACAGCATCACCTACTGTAGAAGCATTGTTGGATGCTGTCTGTATTGTTACGTCACCCTTGGCGGTGTGATTGTTGTATACTCTAACTGCAGTAGCTAAACTAATGTTGCCTGCGTGAGTATTGTTTGCTACTAATGCAGCTTGTGAACTTTTTAGTTTTAATACCTCAGCCACTATTCGTCCCCTTCCAACTCAGCCATTGTGTTCAATGCAAACTCGACTGCAGTCTCTGGACTCTCGTCTAGTAGCTTATCAAACTTTTCTAAATTAACTTCGTTTAGATTATCTCTAACAAAGTCAACTGCTTGTTCTGCTGACTCATATGCAATTGCATCTTCGCCTGGTTTGTAATGACCAGCTCCGGCAACATCATGAGTAGTATCTTTTGGAACAGATCCACTAAACACTGCTTCTTGTTCTTTTTCATTTTTAAAAGCAGGGTGTAGATTTTTCTGAACGTTGTCCATATGTTTGTCTACAAATCTTTTTTCGGCAGGTGATTTAGGGTTGGCATAATTAGAAACAGTTCCAGCTTGTTCTTCTGGATCTGGCACTAAGTCAATTTTCTTTAACTCGACTATCTGTCTAAGTGATTTCATTATTCTTCCTCTTGCTCTTCTGATTCCTCAGGTTCTTCTATTTCATTCTGCACGTGTGCAGAATCGCCTTCACCTTCATCTTCATCAGCTTCCATCTCTACTGGATCCAGTTCTAGTTCTTGTTGAACTTCAACTGGGTCAGCATCCTGCTCTGGCATTTCTTGTCCAAAGAACTCATTAGAAATTTCATTCTTGATTCCTTGTACTTGATCAACAACCTTGTCAAGCATAATGTCGTTCATTACTTCACCTGCTTTGTTAGGTTTATCATCCATTGCCAAATCAACTATGTCTCTTGCTGTTCCATTATCTGCCATTATATTCTCCTGTATTATTTATATAAATTATACTCACGCAGATGGTGCTTCTGGGAATCCATTCCCTTGTTCTGGCGCTTCTTCGCCATTTTCTGGCTGTTGAGCAGGCATATTATCCATATTTTCCTGTTCCGCTTCAGCGTCAGCCGTCATCTCTGCATGCATATCTTCAATCTCTTCTTCTGTCTGTCTAAGCACATGAGTCTTAACCCACTTGCTACTAAAGTATTTACCAAGGTAAGGATCCACGTCATTGACTGCTCCTAACTTCTCTCTAAAGATTTCTAGCTCTTTAAGTTCTGAGAAGTGACTGTCGGTTACATAATCGAACCTCATCTCTCTACGAACCATTGGCCAATCATCAGGAGTGATAACACCTTTAAGAATTAATTGTTTTTCTAAAGCATGTTCAAATATTCTAGAAAACTTTAATCTAATTCTTCCTATAAACTTTTGAAACTTAATTTCGTCTCTTGATATTTCTGAAGCTCTACCTATTGCAAAACCTGACTCAGCTTCTAATCTTGATACTGGTACATTCAATGCTCTGTATAACTTCTTCTGGAAGTATAGGACATCGTCCATCTCTCCCAAGTTCTGTCCAGCTGGAAGAGTAGTAATCTCAGTACCCTTCCCGCCTTCTCTTCTCGGTAACCAATAATCTTCTAACATTGTCATGAACTTTCTATCGTCTCTTAGTTCACCTGTTGAAGCATCATACACAAGTCTGTTCTTATGCTTGGCCATCATGTCTCTTAGATATTGTTCAGCCTTTACCTTAGGTAAATTACCAACGTCAATATAAAATATTCTTCTCTCTGGTGCTCTGGATATTCTATAGATGACTGTTGCATCTTCCAGAACTCGTAATTGATTTAAAGGTTTGATTGCTTTATGTAAGTGAGATAATACCATTTTATTATCTTCACTCATTAGACCAGACGTACAATGTAATATACTATCCTTAGCGATCTTGATGCCTTGTGTAGTACCTTGAGCGGGATTGAGCGTCCCTGGTCCTGACTTAAAGCCTTTATCATTATACAGGTAATATTCCTGACTCGTTTGTGTAAGAGTCACTTCATTAGGACCTGAACCTTTTCTTTTCTTTTTGACTGCTCTGACCTTTCGAATCTTTCTAGGGTCAATGTATCTGAGTTCTTGGATTCCCGCCTTGACGTTTGCTTCGTCTATGATGGCATGGTAGTATAATCTTCCGTCGATATACCAATGTCTGAACGTCTCATAACTTTGTCTTTCAAAGTCTAGCAAATCTTTAACTAAATGGAATTCTTCTTGAATTCTTTTCTTAATATTATCTGCAACATCAACTTTGTCTAAGTCTAGTTCTACTGTGTGTGATTCGGGATCGTAAACAATTGCCTCATTTACTACATCATCAATAGCATTCTCGCACTCAGGCTGCATGGACATTTGCCTGTAACGTGTGACGAGCTCGCCTTCTGTCTTTGATGATTGTTCAAGATCAACGTATTGTCCATAGACGCCACCTTCGGCGACTACGACTGCACCGTCATCTTCTTGTTTAGGGACGAAAGAACCCAGATCTTGGTCTGTGGTTTTTCTTTTGATTTCGAAACCGAATAATTCTGCCATGCTTACCTCATACTATATCTATAGTGAATAGCGAACTATACACTATAAAAGAAGTAAAGGCAACAGTTAAGTTGCCTTTATCCTTAATTTCCGCCTGCGTTGCCTGTAGAACCACCAGTCACTTCCCACCAATCGTATTGGAAAGTCACCTGGAATTCTTGAATGACATCTGTAGCATTCCAATCAACTTCCATCTCAGTTATGTTAACTGGGAATATACCATTAAAAGAATACTCTCTTATTGGAACACCGGTCTTACTAAATTGTGTGACCTGTGCTGTTTGCTTGTATGCTAAGTCTGCAGCTGATCCAAAGCCTCTTACGTTGCCTAGATGAGAGTTGATTTGATTCATCCACTCTTCCATTGCATTTCTAATTAAGAAGTCTTCGTCGTTTATTACTGTTACGTTCCACTCAGCGAATGTTCTATCACCAGCAATCTTTACCTTTCTTCCGAAGTATGGTACTTCAATGAAACCTAAAGTTGAAGCTGGGACCTGAGAAGCTCTAATTAAAAATGGAGCTTTGAGGTCGCCTGCTGCGTTTGCCGGGTTAGTGATATTAACTTGGAACAGGGTAGGTCTAGCACCACCAAGTGATAACTGGGACCTTATTTCGTTAATGTTAAAAGCCATTGTTTTCTCCTATTCCTATTTATTAAAATTGACCAACAATTTCTGAGAATTCAACACCACTTCTTACCGCTACAAAGTTTAACTGTATGTAGTTAATACTTCTTGAAGGTTTAATGTAGATGTCTCCTACAAATTCGTTTCTATCTATTACTTCTCCAGTGTTGTTTGTGTCGTCACATACAACTTTAAAGTCTGTAATACCTTTTCTTCCTTGAATGTCTCTTAAGAATGGCTCAACCAAGTTCTTAAATTGACTTCTTGTGAAGCTATCGTTAAATTCAAACAATGTGAATTTAGCTGCTGTCGAAATTGCTTTCTCTAAAACTATGAACAATCTTCTTACATTTAATCTATCAAATGCTGATGGCTTACCTAGTAGAGTCTTATCACCAAACAAGATTGTACCTTGTCCTGGGAATGTTACTACTGGGTTAATATCTGATTGATACAATAAATCTCTTTCAGCTTGTTTAGGATTGAAGGCTAGTTTAACTACATTCTTTAAACCACCTCTGTTGTATCCTGCTGGTGAGAACCATGCATCTCTTAGTTCATCTGATCTTACTGCTAGGCCTGCAATGTCACCGTTAAGTGGCACATACCTGTATACATCTTCATACTTATCGTAAGCATATTTGTATCCGCTGTCTAGCATTGCATATGATGAGTTTGTTAAAGCATTTCTATATGCTTTGATTGCATCAACTTCGCCACCAATGTTATTAACTACATCACCTTTAGCTGGTGAAGCAAATAGAACACAATCTTTTCTCTTTTCACAGATATTATCTATGATGTATTTTGCAACACCTGAATCTGCTGTTCCACCTAATGCTTTACCCTGAAGGATTAAGCTGATGTCTACATCTTCTGCTGAAGCAAATTTGTCATACCCTGCTGATATATCAGCTAATGACATGGATCCTTCTGCTGCAGAATCGACACCTAATTTAAGTGAATCGTAATTTGCATTTTGTGTTGCTAATGCAGTACTTGCTGCACCTGTTGTGTTTGCTGCTAAGTTGAAAGCACCTTTTGCCCATACCCAAGATGACTGTTGATTGATAACATTGATCCAGAAGTTAGTTTCTCCTGATTCTGTTTTCGCATCAGTAGCTCTTGATACACCTTCAAATACTTCTAGTACTTGTCCTTTAGTTCCAGAGATGTCTCCATCTTCGTCTGTAACTACTACGTGTATTTCATCACCTGAACCGCCTTTGGCTTGTGTGTAAGATGATGTTCCAGGAGCTGCTCTCACTAAGTCGTAATACTTCCAGTATCTGTCAAAAGACATACCTGTTAAGTTTACTGCACCTGTGTAGTTATCCTTGAATGTGAATGTTGTGCTGTTTGCTGCTGTAACTTCTAAGTAGTAAAGACCTACTGTTGAGTTACCAAATTTAATTTTGTCTCCTACATTTACAAGACCTTGACCACTTGAAGTCTCATTCTGAGATGTAGTAGCAATATTATTACCTGCATTAATAGCAAGAGTACCACCATCGGTAGACTCTAAGTAATCATTTGCTGACTTACATGTTGAGACTTGTAGACTGTTTCCAAGCGCACCTGGATACTTTGCTACATAGTGATCGTTACTTGTAAGAGACACATTGTCTATCTGATCATCGTTCTTTATTAAAACTGCTGCTGAACTACCGTTTGAAACCGCGTTCTTGGCTGCAGAGCTAATAACTCTGTTCACATAGAGTTTATTCCCGTATGCTAAAAAGTTAGCTGCGGTAAAAAAAGTTTCTGGGTTTAAGGACCCAACTGGTTTATGGAATCGAGATACTAGTGTTTCCTCGCTGTCAACTAAGACACGAGAATCCACAGGTCCCCATCTAAAAACCCCTGCTAAAGCGCCTTCTGTAGAAGAAACTGCTGGTACTACTGTACTCAAATCAATTTCTGATACATTTACGCCTGGACTGACCTGAAATGCCATTTCAATTCTCCTTTTCTTTTCGGTAGATTATAAAGCTCTGTATTATTTATAAAACTCAATACTAGAAGAGTGATTCACTCTCATAGTCCCATCCTTCTACATTAACTCTTTGTCCACCTTTAAATTCATCGTCATCAGACCATAAGTCATCACTGCTGTGACCATCCTCTACAAAGCCGAATGGTACAAGCTGATCTTCTATAGCCTGTTGGTTAAGTTCGTATAAGTTCTTCCTTATATCTATGTCAGTTAGTTCTTTGAAAAAGTCTTCCTTAGTTAACCATGCAAAGAATACTAGACACATTGCTAAATCATCAGTTCTACCTTGTTCTGCTTCGTAGTTAGTACCACGTTTATTTGCTACGAACGTTGTTAGTTCTGATAAAATATCAAAGTCGTTTACTATCATTCTATCATTTTCGACAATAGTTTTCAACATAGCACAACCTATTCTTTTCATAGAAGGGGTTGTTCTAATACCTAATTGCTGATTGCCTCCACCAAATCCACCGCCAACTTTCTGTCCAGCACGACCTTTCCACTGGGCAGTTATTATATTCTCATACTCTAAATCATCATGGAGTATGTCAGCTACTTGTTGACCTATATCATTAATCTCTATTAATACATGAGCATTGTTGTATGTTCTGCCAGCATTAAATATTGCTTTAGGATATAACACTGGTGCTATTGTATTATTTCTGTAAGTAGCTACTACTTTATATGGTACTTCTGTAACATCAAATACTGCAAAAGCACTATAGTCTCCTCCTACGCCTCTACTTGTATCAGCTGTAAGAGTGTATATGTGATCCTTTTTTGGAGTCTCAAATATTTTTAAATCTTCTGTTTGCTGTATTGGGTTATTGAATACCAAGTTTCTTAGTTTGTGAGCATCAATTAATGTATCACTGGATCCTAAAAATTCACATTCAAACTCAACTGCAAATTGTTTTTCGGATGTATTTCTTATTGTTTGTTCTTTCCATGCTTCATCTCTTCCTGGTACATCCCACCAGTTAACACTTACGGTAGAGTAATCATTATATCCTTTCTCAGCATCGTGCCATAATTTATAAAACATGTTCATACCATTTGGCGTACTTGTTATCAATACTCTTGATGACGTACCAGATGATATTGTAGGATATACAGAGCTAAAGAATTCTTCTTGTACTGTTGAAGGTACGAATGCAAACTCATCTAAGTATACTAAGTTAATAGACATACCCCTGATAGCAGAAGCTGATGTAGATGATGCAAATATCTTACTACCATTCTCTAAAACTATACTACCTTTATTCCATTCTACAACACCCTGTTGTAAAAACCATGGTAGGTTTTCATATGCTAGCTGTAGTCTTCCTAAAATTTCTCTTGACGTTGCTGCTTTGTTAGCAAGGATAGCAATGTTATAGTCTGGATTAAACAATGCATAATGCAACATAACTGCAACCATTGTTGTAGTCTTACCAGTCTGACGAGGCATCTTACAGATAACAAATCTGTTAGCATCCACCTCTCTCATTATATTTTTTTGATATTCGTATGGCGTGAATGGCATTAAACCAGTATCAATATTAATAATCTTTTGATATTTTTCACAGAAGTATACAATATCTTTACTACATTTGACTACCTCAGATATTTGTTCTTCGGTAAAGTCAATAATTTTATTAGCTTTTTTTAGCTTAGGATTTCCTAAATAATGATCGGCCATATTATTTCTTTTTGTGAGTGGCTACTTTTCTTGCTCCACCTTCTAATAAATCTGTTAAGTCTTTAGTGGATCCAATAAATAAATTGTTCTCAACTTTACTTGGACCTTTTTCTTCTGGGTGCATGTCTTTCATTTTCTTTTGAATGTCCAGTAAGTCTTTGTTTGCACTTGATAGTGTTCTTACTAAATCTGCAACCACTTCAAAAGAACGCGGATGTTGTGATTGATTTGCTAGATCAACAATACCATTAAGAGCATCTGTTCCTCTCTCAATAATATTATACAAGTTTTCTCTTGCATATGTAAAATCATTTTCTAATCTATCATCTGTTGCTGGTTTTTCAGCAGGGACGATTTCACCTTGTACTACGGGTTCAACGTCTAGCGCTTTTCCAATAGTATCATTATTAAGTTTGTCCATCAAAGTAATCCTCAAAGTCTACGGCAATTCCATAACTATCACTACTATTTATACTATTTGCAGAAACGGATGCTGCAGCATTAGTAGTTGCACTACCATTGGCTAACAATCCTGGTTGTATTTTTACTGCTGTTGCAGGTGTATTTCCATATGCTCCATTTGCATGAGTAGTGGTAAAGTTAACATTTGCTTTTCTTATTGCAGCTTGTTCTTTAATAGGACCATATAAGTATGCCTTCATTCTAAAATTTAAGTTCCATATTAAAGCTCTTCTTGTTTCAAAGTCACCTTCATATGTATCCTGTGACGACATAGCTTCTAATATGATTGGTATGTCAGCTTTAATGCCCATCTCTGGTATTGTATTAATTGTAGCTGTAAATTCTGGTGTAAAGAAAGGTACGATTTGTTCTAATATTTGAGTTGCATCTTCAGCATATCTAGTATAGATATTCATATCAAAATTTATATCATAAGGTACTGGTTGATATTGAAATTTCATCTTGCCACCAGTAGCTGCATCACCTGGATCATGTCTCAATCTATTCATTGTATTTAACTTCCTACTTGGATCGTATTGCATATTGGTCATCTCAAAAGATAGCCTTGGAAGTAATATTGATTCTTGGTTAGTTAGATCTGGATTTTGTTCTAATCTTGCTGTAACTTTTTCTCTTGGTGCATATACTAATGGACATTTAATAGTTTGTATTACGTTACCACTACTGTTACGTCTTTCAATATGAAGATCATTAAACATAGTACCAAATAAAATGATGTACTTTCTTAATGATGTATGATAAAACTTATGTCCAAACATTAGAATGTACCGCCTTCACTAAATGGATCTCCGTCTGAGAAATCAATAAAGCCATCGGCTCCGGTTTCAAAGAATGCATTTTCACTATCTGTTGCCTCATCTTGATCTATCTCAGTAAATCCATCTAACAAAATTCGTTGTCCTGTTTCTATGTGTATTGGTAGTTCAGGATCTCCTGTCTCCATTATAAACATAGAGCTCATATTGATATCCATAGACTTAGCTGTTTCTAACTTATCTATTTCTTGTATACCAGTAGATAATCTTTCACCACTATACTCAAACATATCTAATCTTAATTCATAGAATTGTAATGAACCCATTTGATAAAATATAGGTTCGTGCTCTACAAAGTTAATTGTATATAATTTTCTGTTAAGTGGGAAGTATATTACATCACCTTCTCTAGGCCTTGCAATATTTGCTTTCTCTTCATTACCAACGTCTTGTTCAAATGTCCATCTTGCTACAGACATTGTCATTGTGTCTCTTTGTTCGACTCCAAACTTGCTTAAGAAGTCTCCCTCACCACCAAAACCTTCTACAGTATTAATATACATTGGTACTGTGTAATGATCAGAGATTGTTCCTAGATCATCTTCACCATATAGATAATCATAGTCGCCATATGTTTTAGGCAAGTACAATGCTTCGACTCCATATATTCCAATAGACTCTATTACGAGATCTTCTATTAACTTCTGCTCTTGACTTTGTGCAAAGTTATTAAAGAATACATTTTGTCCAGCCATATTATCCTACCATATCTTCTGGAGGATATACATAGTTGCTTGCCATTTCTTCTTCTAGCTGTTGTCTTTCGGCAAACGCATCGTCATATAATTTTTGACCATTAAATTGTACACCACCAGGTAATTGCATTCCTTCAAATTTAATTAAGTTTGAACCCCATTGTAATTTAATTAAACAAGCAGCATATCTTAATAGCCATCTGTCTTTCCATACATCTGTATATGTGTCTGGGTCTATAACTCTATATGCTTTGAATACAAGGAACGTACCTACTGGTACTCTGTCCCAACCCATATCTATATGAGCCTGGTTCATATGTCTGCTAAATCTAAGTCGTTGTTTACCAACTAATATTTCTTCAATCATTCTAATATTTTGAAAGTTCATATAGAATGGTACTAGTTCATATCTACTTAAATCATATAAGTCGTTTAATGCTATTTGATATCTAACATTAAATAAATTGTTTGTACTTGTGGCATCACCAACATCAAACATATCTACAACACCAATTATATTGTCTGGTAGTGTCACATATTTGTTATCTATATCTGTCTGGGTAACTTCATGTTTGTAATATGTTGGTTCGAATGCATCGAAGTGGTAGTCAGCATAATAATCTAATGCTTCATCTACTCTATCATCTACTTGATCTTCGTCAACATTTATTTCAATAACAGGCTTGCCTAATCTTCTTAGACAGTGTTCCTTAAATGTTGTTTTTGTGTTTGGTCTACTCATTATACTATTTATTCTCCCCAGGCAATACTACCATTAGCGTAGTATGTTTTGAACACTCTTCCAGTGTTATCTTCTAAATCTGTTCCAATTCTTACATCACCTTCAACATCTAATACTGCTTGAGGGTTATCAGTTTGAATACCTATTCTATCTGAAGATGTATTTGCAACTAATAGATTATCTGATGCACTAGCACCCATCCTTGTTGCTGCGGTTTTAGATAATGCAGCGTCCTTTAGAGATGCATCAGCATTACCCACTGCCTTACCTCTACTCTCATCGCTCATTAAATCTGCTAAATGTCTTGCTTTACTTGGCATATTTTATCCCCACGCTAAATCACCATTAGCATAATAAACTTTTAATGCTCTGTTTTGGTTGTCTAGCAATGTTGCTCCTACTTGAACATTTGCTCCAAAAAATGTTTTACCATTAACTGAAAATAAATGTGCTGGACTTGTATTTCCTATTCCAACATTATTATTAGCAGCTACAGTAACATTGTTACTACTAAACAAGTTATATGAATGTATTTGTACAATATCATTATTACTTGCTGCACCTGTTAAGACTACATTAGAACTATTAGTTGCTGTATAGTCAGTTCCGTTTTCTAATAGAATACCATTGAGGAATACTTTAAGTGAATCTGCTGTTCTATAACTTAATGAAGAACCATTGTTATCATTACCAGCAAAATTAGTTTGGTTAGTTGCTGCAGTGAATTCATATTCTGTAAATGCACCTGTTGCAGTAGCTCCACCTTCACCCCAGTATAGAGAACCGTTACCATATGTAGTTATTACTTTACCATTTGCCCCATCTGCTGTTGGGAATGCCATAGCATTAACTGTCAAACTAGAAAGATTTGCACCAATTTCAAATACTGCTGTTGCGTTCGCTGAGTATAGTTTACCATCAGCTGTGTTAATAGCTAACTCACCAGTCTCCAGCTGACTATTTGTTGGTACGTTCTGGCTTACGCTAGATCGTTTAATCTTAATTGTTGCCATATAGCTCCTCTAATGTTCTATAAAGAACGAGTTTACAGCCTTTTATATAAAAGGCATCATTATTTAGTCGTACGTGCCCCCGTCGATATCCATTCCTGTATTAGCTAAAGTAAATGTATCGTTGGCTGAATCGTAAACTAACATACCATTATCTACTTCTGGGTCAGTATCAACATCTAATAAATCTTTAAGATTAGCAGATGATAATGAACTACTTGTAGTTACGGTAAAAACGTTTGTTGTATTTAATTGATTGTGTTCTATACCACCACTTGGTATTTCAACTTTCAAGTTTAATGCTGCATCATTGAATAAGGTATTACTCATTACTTGGTTACCTCTGGGGTCACAGTTACCATCCCCTCTAATATTCTGGATTTAATTCCACCACTGTTAGTTAGCTCAGCATCGTAAACAAATCTACCTGCATTCATAGCAGCTGTTGTAGCATTGTTTAATGCTAATGTCAATGTTGAGTTGGCAGTGGATAGTGTAGCTGTAAAAGCTGTGGAATTAGATGAAGAAAAAGTTTTTCTTATTTGAGCAGCTGCAGAGTATCCAGACAGGTTTACGTTTGTACCCGCTGCATCTTTTAAATTAACTGTCGTAGAAAAGTCTGTGCCTTGATCTATTATTATATTAACCTTAGTGGCCATCAAATGCTCCTATATAAATACTATTACTATTTATAAGAGGAATGAATTATGCAACTGCGAACTGACTTTAAATATGCATTAGTCGAAGAATATCAGACTTATTGGAATGCATACGATAACCCAAACGAATTTTACTCAGACATTTTAAGTATGGATCCATCTATGTATGAACATTTTGCCGCAAGAAGATTAGCAGCAAAGGGACAAAATGGATTAGTAGAGCTCAAATTAATTGACCAAAATACATTATGGTTTGTAATGTATGGTAAAACTAAAAGAGCTCTTGATTGTTTAGAGGTCGTTAATAAAGATCAAATTAATTATCTTGGATCTAAAAACAGATTAAATGTAGAAAGAAAGATTATTGACTTGCAAAAGACTGGTTAGCATTTAAGTAGCTAGCTTCTTTTCCTTGAGCTTTCTCTTCTGACTCAAGTTCTTCAATAATATCTTCCCATATATTCTCATCAAAGACAACCCAACCTAAAGTTATTCTTGGTCCACCATAGGCAGAATGCCACATAATTTTATTATGTTCTTCTTTCTTACCATAGTATCCAAGTTTGCTATGCCATCCAACTGGATCTTGCATATGCACTAACTTGCTGTCTGGATCAGGTCTAACTGAACCTTCTTTCTCTTCTGATGAGTCAAGGTGACGCCAATAGCCTTCCCCTGTAGGATTCCATGTAAACAGACAATTAAATCCTGGTACATTCCAATTAGTATGCCAAGCAATGTATCCATCTTTAGGATAATACATTTTTAGTGCACAGAATTTATATCCAATATATGCTCCCAAGGTATCGTCGAGCCATTGAGATTTCTCAATATATTTTTTAATCCAATCTTTTTCTTCGGAAGAAAATCTTTCTCCTTCCATTTGTAGAGTTCTTTTTAATGTGGGTTCATTTAGATCATATCCATAACTGTCTGGTGGAAACCCATCATGTGTTTCTGCTGGTGTGCTCTTAACGCACTCTAATGAAGCAGCATACTCAGCTCTATCTTCTTTTTTAAATTTACCTTTTGTTTTCCAATTTGGTAAATTTACATCTGGTGGATTTGCTGATACCCAATCGCTATATTCATTTAAGACGGTCAAAAGATCCGTAGGTAGTGTCAAAAGTTGTCTCATTGATTATAAAAGCCTCCCGCTTATGTACTTGCTTGGAATCTATAGTGTAGTGCAAAAATGCTTTTTTAGATCCAGGCCTCAATTCAGTTTCACGATACCCTGTAACAAAATTATATTTTGCATCATTAGGCATCCTTTTTATATTTATCTGCATATCTGGATTTTCATATAATGCTCTCCAGAATGCAAATGTATCCCAATACGTTAGCCCTTTAGGAAACGGTTTGGTGTTCTTTTCAACTGTATGTCTTTTATACCAATACAGCCATTGCTCCCATAGTTTTTGTGTTCGCTCATTCTTACGCCAGACAAACATTCCACAATGCCATCTAAACTTATGAGCCTTTCCTTGTTTGTATAACTCAACATGATCAGGATTATAGTGTTCTAACTCTTCTCCAGGTATACCGGGTCCTACTTGATCGTCGTGTGTAAAGTAAACGACTTTAGCATTGTAAGGTCTATTCTCTGACATGACAACATCTGCATCACCTAATAAATCAAAAACTTCTTCTATTTCATTGCTTAGTACAAATCCATCTACATCCAAATAACATGTAACGTCAAATGGTGTCAATGGTAATGCCCATAACTTTGTTCTACAATGTACTGGTACTGGTGTTATAAGATGATCAAACAAATGTCTATCTTCATCTCTTACCCACTCTTCATGAGTAAACACTGCTACCTTTGCATCAGGTACCTCATCTTTCAATGATTGAACGCACATAACCATTGCTTCATAGAATGGTTTTGATAATGTAGCTACTAAAAGATAACCTCTAGTTTCCATCCTTTTCAGCTTCCTTAATTAAAATAGCAGATCCAAATGCTCTTGCCTCTTCGGCCGTTAATGCTGATCTAAGTTTTCTTTTTAAATTTTTATGTTCTGTATTTTTAACAGTAGGTATATCAAGAAACATAGATTTAACATTCCATAAGTCTGCTCGAGACTTTTCTCTTTCTTCTGCCTTCTTCATTTCTTCTGATGATTTTGACAAAGCTGACTGTATTGCTGCTTGTCTTTTAGTATTATGTCTAACTTCATCTTCACTAAATTGTCTTTTTATATCTCTATACAATGGATGGTTTTGATCTTTAGGAATTCCTTTTTCTTGAGTAGCCATTCCATCTGGTCTTAATAACACACATGATAATTCTGTCCGAGCATTATTTGTATAATGTGGATTTACAATTACCGGTAATGTAGGATCCAGATGTAACTCTGGAATTGGAAGAGTTCTTAGTTCTTCTTTCTTGGGGGTTTCGACTGTGACTCCTTCTGGAATCTTAGCCATTTTAGGTTCTTCTGCCATAATGTATCCTCAATGTGGTCTAATTATATACTATTCTATTTATAAGGTCAACAGTTAAGCTGTTCTAACCCATAGTTTTAATGTTGTTATTGTTTCTGTACCAGCCTGTACTGTTTGTCCAGCATATGCATGAGTATAGGTTCCTTCGTATTGGGCTACAAAGTTAGTTGTAAATGAACCCTCATATGCTTTTTCATATTGTTTAGTGTATTGGCCAATGTATGCTTTTTCGTATTGTGTTGTAAATGATCCCTCAAATAATTGCGTATAGGTCTTAACATAGTTACCTGTAAACTGCTGATCAAATTGACCAGAGTATGATTTTTCATACAAGCCAACATATGCTTTTTCAAATTGTTGAGTAAACTGACCTGTAAATGTTCCTTCGTAATCTTTAGAATATATTTTTAACCAAGTACCAACATATGATCTTTGGAATTCGCCTTCATATTGTTTAGTATATTGACCAAGATATTCGCCAGAGTATTGGCCAAGGAATGATCCAACCCAAGCCTTTTCAAACTGTCCTACATATATGCCTTCATATTGTTTGTTAAATGATCCTTCAAACTGTTTACTAAATTGTTTTGCATATTGTTTAGTATATTGTCCTGTGTACTGTCCTAAGTATGACTTGACGTATGAACCAGTAAACTCACCTTCATATGTTTTAGTATATTGTCCAACATATGATGCACCAAATTGGCCTTCAAAAGTTCCTGTATACTGTCCAATATATGTACCTTGATATATTCCCTGGTATGCATGTGCACCTTCATATATTCCTGTCCAGTATCCTATGTATACTCCTTCATATGTTTTTTCATACTGTCTTGTAAACTGGCCAGTGTATTGGCCATCATATTGTCCACTAAATGTTCTGTCACCTGTCCATTGCTTGGCATATGCTTTCTGATAGTTTGCACTTACATATGTTGTGTTGAAGACTCCTTCCCACTGATGAGCATATTGCCCCTCGTATGATCTGTCTCCTTCAAATTGACCTGCATATTGTTTTACATATTCAACTACAAATACCTTTTGATAATTAGCTGAGTATTGTCCTGTATATGTTCTTGATCCAGAGTATGCTTTGGTATAGGTTTTATTAAATACTCCAGTGTATTGAGTGCCATACTGACCTGTATATGTTCTGTCGCCTTCATATTGTTTAGCAAATTGGCCTTCCCAGTTTCTAGCAAACGAACCTTCATATGTTTGACCATATTCTTTTTGATAGTTCTTAGTATAAGCTCTAGCGTATTGGCCTACAAACTGCGTATTGAATACTCCAACATATATTCCTTCGTATAATGTTAAGTATGTTTTGCCATATTGTCCAACAAATGATTTTAAGTAATCAGTTGTAAATGATCCTTGATATGATTTAGTATAGTTAGTATCAAATGAACCTTCATATAATGCTAAGTATTGTTTATTGAATTGGCCTTCGTATGCTTTAACGAACAATCCAGTATATGTTTTAACATATGATGTTTCAAATACACCTTCATATGCTTTTTCATAATTAGTTGCAAACTGCCCTTCATAAGTTTTTTCGTAATTAGTTCCAAACTGGCCTGTGTATGTTGTGTCATAGTTTGTAGCAAATTGACCTTCATACAGTTTAGCATATTGTACTCCAAACGCACCCTCATATTGAGTAGTATATTGGCCTTCATATGCTTTAGCATATGTAGTATTGAAGTCTCCTTCGTATTGAGCTACATAATCTTTAGCATAGTTTGTACTAAATATTCCTTCATACAATTTAGCATATTGTGTAGAAAACTGTCCTTCATATGCTTTAGCATATTGTTGTGTATAGTTAGTTGTGTATGTTCCTTCAAACACACCACCGTATATGTTTGTATATTGACCAATGTATGCTTTTGCATATTGCTCACTAAATTGTCCTAAGAATGCTTTAGAGTATGATCCAGTATATGCTTTTGCATATTGCTCAATATAATCTTTAGAGTAGTTGTCTGTAAATGCACCAGTAAACTGACTAGCATATTGTCCAAGATATGCTTGAGCATAGTTGACTGATTCCCCACCTGTAAACTCTCTTGCATAAGAACCTGTATATGTTTTCTGGTATTGGTTAACATAGTTCTTAGCATAGTTATCTGTAAACTGTCCTTCGTATACATCTGTATATTGGCCTACATAATTCTTAGTATAATTGGTAGTATATGTTCCTTCAAACACTCCACCGTATATGTTAGTGTATTGACCAACATAGTTCTTAGCATATTGTGTTTGATATATTCCTACAAATGCTTTGGTGTAAGTTCCTGTATAATCTTTTTGGTAATTAGTAGAATATATTTTTGTATAGTTATCTGTATACTGGCCAGTGTACTGTCTGTCATAGTTTCCAGCATAAGTTTTAACATATTCAGTTACATAATCTTTAGCATAGTTATCAGCAAATTGTCCTGTAAACTGTCTATCATAATTACCCTCATATTGCTTAGCATATTGAGCAATATAATCTTTAGCATAGTTGTCTGTAAATTGACCTTCATATGCTTTATCAAAATTCTTTATATATGATTTAGCATACTGTGTGGTATAGGTTCCTTCGAAGACACCACCATATATGTTCGTATATTGACCAACATAATTCTTAGCATAATTTTCTGTAAACGCACCTTCGTATTGAGAAACAAATACACCCTCATATGTTTTAGTGTATTGTGTTGTGTATGCTCTTTCATATGAAGCTGCAAACAATCCTACATACTGACCTTCAAATTGTCCTTCATAGTTAGTAGCATATTGTCTTTCCCAGTTTTTAGTATAGTTGGTCGTAAACAATCCTGTGTATTGGTCTGTAAATTGACCTACGAATGCTTTTGTATAGTTTCCAGTATATGCTCTATCATAGTTGCCCGTATAGTCTCTAGTATAATTGGTTGTATATTGAGCATCAAATGATCCAGTAAATTGACTTGCATATTGTCCAACATAATTTTTGGTATAGTTAGTTGCATATGATCCAGCAAACACGCCACCGTATATGTTTGTATATTGACCAACATAGTTCTTAGTATAGTTTGTTACATAATCTCTAGAATAATTGGTTGTGTATACTCCAACATATGCTTTTGTCCACTGACCTGAATATGCTTTTTGGAAGTTCTTATTATAGTTACCAGTAAACTGTCCGGCAAACCCTCTTGAGTATTGACCGATCCATTGTTGAGCATAGTTGGTTACAAACGTACCCGCAAACACGCCTTCATATATATTTGTATATTGACCTACATATGCTTTCTGATAAGCAGTAGAGTAAGTTCCGTCAAACGAACCACCATATATGTTTGTGTATTGGCCTACGTATGCTCTTTGATATGCTGTGTTATATGTTCCTGAAAATGCACCTTCATAGATATTCGTATATTGACCAACATAGTTTTTAGTATAATTGGTTGCATACTGGCCAGTAAAGGTTTTAGTATATTGACCAGTGTATTGTTTTAAATAGTTAGTAGCATATTGACCAGTATATGTTTTAGTATATTGTCCTGTATATGTCTTAGTATAATTTACATCATAGTTTTTAGTATAATTGGTTGCATACTGACCAGCAAACGCTTTTGTATATTGACCTGTGTACTGTTTTAAATAGTTTCTAGTATATGTTCCACTAAACTGTGTATTGTAAGTTCCAGAATATGCTCTATCATAGTTTCCAGCATAAGTCTTAGTGTAATTACCAGTATATGATTTTGTGTATTGACCAGTATATTGTCTTAAAAAGTTGGTAGCATACTGACCAGAATATCCTTTAGTATAATTACCAGTATAAGAACCTGTATACTGTCCAGTGTATGCTCCAGTATATTGACCTGCATATGCTCTTTGATAGCTAGTGTCATATTGTTTTAAATAGTTTTTATTATATGAACCACTAAACTGCTTAGTATATTGACCAGTATATTGTTTTAAATAATTGGTTCCATACTGGCCAGCAAATTGTCTATTATATGTACCACTAAACTGTTTGTTATAGTTACCTGCATATGCTCTAGTGTAGTTAGTTGCATATGTTCCACTATATTGTGTAGCGTATGTTCCTGTGTACTGTCCAGAATAAGCTGTTGAGAAATATCCTGTATATTGTTTAGTATAGTTGCCTGTAAATTGTCCTGTGTACTGTCCAGTAAATCCTCTAGTATATTGTCCTGTATACTGTCTTAAATAGTTAGTACTATAGGACCCTGTATATGTTGTACTAAAGTATCCTGTATACTGACCTGAATATGTTGCAGTAGTTTGAGAGAAACAACCTTCGTATTCTTCAAAGTCATCATCACCAGTATCAATAAAGATTCTACAATATGTACCACCACTACTGAATTGTTGAGATACTGACCCTACAAATGTTCTAGTATAGTTAGTTGTTTTTACATAGTTTAAAAATTGGCTCCCAAATTTACTAGAGACAACCCTGTTGTAAGTTACATTACCAGCAAACTGTCTAGTATAATTTACATTTGCAGTACCAGTAAATTGTTGAACTGCCCCAACATAGTTTCCTGTATATTGAGTAGATCTGGTTACTCTTACATAGTTTCCTGAATAAGCTCTTGTATAGTTGGTTCCATATGATCCACTATATTGTGAATTATATGTTCCGGAAAATTGACTACTATATGTTCCAGCAAATTGTTTTGAGTAGTTTGTAGTTCTAGTTACCCTAGAATAACTTCCTGTCCATTGTCTTGAGAAGTTTCCTGTATACTGTCCTGTGTATTGTCTTGTATAGTTAGTGCTGTAATATCCAGTATATGTCTTAGTATAGTTTCCTGAATATGCTTTTGTATAGTTACCTGTATACTGTCTTAAAAAGTTAGTACCATATGTTCCACTATACTGTGCTGAGTATTGACCTGTGTACGATCTAGTAAAGTTAGTTCCATATTGTCTTGTATAGTTGGTAGCATAGTATCCTGTATACTGTCCAGAATAGGTTCCACTATACTGTCCTGAATATGCACCAGAGTATGCTCTGTCATAATTTCCTGTATAATGTTTAGTATAGTTAGTTCCATATGTTCCAGCAAATTGACTGGTGTACGTGCCACTATATGCTCTATCATAGTTTCCAGTATATCTTTTAGTATAGTTACCTGTATATGATTTAGTATATTGACCTGTGTATGCTTTTTGGAAGTTAGTACCATACGTTCCACTATATTGAGAACTATAGTTACCTGTGTACTGTCTTTGATACTGAGCCGTATAAGTTTTTAAATAGTTTTTATTATAGTCACCAGAGTATGCTCTGTTATAGTTTCCCGTATAATGTTTAGTATAGTTAGTTCCATATGTTCCAGAATATTGTTTATTGTAGTTACCTGTATACTGTCTAGTATAGTTAGTAGCAAATGACCCTTCCCATATTCTATCATACTGTCCTATATAAGAACCAACATATGCTTTAGTATAGTTTCTAGCAAATGATCCTTCCCATATTCTATCGTATTGTCCTACATAAGATCCAACATATGCTTTAGTATAGTTTCTAGTAAATGATCCTTCCCATATTCTATCGTATTGTCCTATGTACTGACCAACATATGCTTTCTGATATTGAGCTGCGTATGGTCCTAAGAATGTTCCTGTGTATACTCCAGTCCATTGCGTCTGGAATAATTTAGTATAGTTGGTATTATATACGCCAGTGTAGGTGGTGTTATAGGAACCTTCATATGCTTTCTGATATTGTTTAACATAATTCTTAGCATAGTTTGTAGCAAATGAACCTTCCCAGATTCTATCATATTGTCCTACATATTGGCCAACATAGTTTTTAGTGTAATTCTTTGCAAACGTTCCTTCGAATGCTCCTGTGTATTGTCCTAGCCAAACTTTAGCATATTGCTTTGCATATGCTTTTTGATATACGCCTGTATATGTTTTGGTGTATACGCCTGTAAATATTGTAGAGTATACTCCTTCCCATATCTTGGTGTACTGGCCTTCATACTGTGCAGCCCATTGTACAAGATATGCTTTTTGATATTGTTTTGTATATACTCCAGTCCATTGTTTTGCATATGAACCTTCCCACTGTTGTGCGTATGCTGCAACATATTGTTTAGCATATTGTTTTGAATACTGACCGACATAAGCCTTTTCATATTGTCCAAGGTAAACTTTATCATATTGGGTAACAAATGTTCCTTCCCATATTCTATCATATTGGCCTACGTATTGGCCAACATATGCTTTCTCGTATTGTTTTGAATAAGCCTTTTCATATGTTTTTACATATTGTCCGGTCCACTGTTGTTGATATTGAGCAACATAGTTTTTAGCATAGTTGGTTGTATACTGTCCTGTGAATCTTCCTTCGTATTGTCCAGCCCATTGTTGTAGGTATTGGGCAACATAGTTTTTAGCATATGCAGTTTGGAATTCACCTGCATATCTTTTTTCGTATATTCCTGTCCACTGTTGCTGGTATTGTGCTGCATAGTCTTTTTGATACTGACGAAGATAAACACCAACATAGTCTGTCTCATAAGATCCTTCATAATCTTTGGTGTATTGAGTAACAAACGTACCTTCCCATATTCTATCGTATTGTCCTATGTACTGACCAACATATGCTTTTTCGTATTGTTTAGCAAATGTTCCTTCCCATTGCTTAGTGTACTGACCTGCCCATTGTTGTTCGTATTGGGTTACATAATCTTTAGCATAGTTAGTATTATAGTCGCCATCAAATGCTCTTTCGTATGCACCAGCATATGCCTTTTGATATTGTGTTACAAACTGGCCTTCAAATGCTCCTGTGTATTGTCCTACCCATTGTTGCTGATATTGCTTAACATAATTCTTAGCATAGTTGGTTTCATAGTCGCCAAGATATGCTTTAGAGTATGAGCCTTCGTATTGTTTATCGTATTGAGTAACAAACGTACCTTCCCATATTCTATCGTATTGTCCTACCCATTGACCAACATAAGCCTTTTCATATTGCTTACTATATTGTTTTACATATTGACCAATGTAATCTTTTGTATATTGAGCTACGTATTGACCAACATATTCTTTTGTATATTGTGCAACATAGTTCTTAGCATATTGTCCTGTGTATGCTTTTATATAATTTGTAGTATACTGACCACCATATTGACCAGCATAGAGACCTACATATGCTTGGCCCCAGTTTTGTTCATATAATCCTGTGTATTGATTAATCCACGTCTTACCGTATACGCCTGTATACTGTTGAAGATAATTACGTGCGTAGATTCCTGCATACTGTTTTAAGTATTGTGTTGCGTATTGGCCAACGTATTGTTTAGCATAACCTTTGTTCCAATTACTTAAATAATTCTTTTCATAGGATCCAACATATGCTTTCTCCCATATTCTATCATATTGGCCAACATATGTCTTTGTGTATTGAGCTTCGTATATTCCAACATAATCTTTTGTGTATGTTTTTATATACTGGCCTATGAAATCCTTTTCGTAGTTCTTAATATAAGAACCTACATAAGCTCCTTCAAATGTTTTTTGATATGCTCCAACATAATCTTTATTATATGATGTAACATAATCTTTTATATAACCAGCAGTATAGTTACCAACATAATTAGCTTCTAAGAAATATCCTGAGAATAATTCTGAAGCACTATCATATTGTCCAGTGAATGTTCTATCACCTTCGTATTGTTTTGTATACTGACCTGTATATGCTTTTAAGTATCCTTGAGTATAGAAACCATTATATTCTCTATCACCCTCGTATGCTTTTGTAAATTGCTTTTGATAGTTTGTACCAAGATACCCTTTACTAAAGTTTTGAGTAAATTGGCCAGTGTATGTTCTTGTTCCAGTATATTGTTTTGTGTATTGACCTGTGTATGATGCTGTCCAATTACCAATATATATTTTTTGGTATTGATCTGCATACTGTCCTGTATATGTTCTACTACCAGCGTATGTGCCTTCGTATGAGCCCGTATACTGCTTTGCATATTGCTCAACATACTGTCCCGTATAGTTAGCTGCGAAAATGCCTTCAAACTGTTTTACGCCGGTGTAATACCCTGTGTATTGTCCATCGAACGAGCCTTCAAATTGTTTAGAGTATGCTCCAGTCCATTGTTGGCCAAATGATCCTTCATATTGTTTACTATACTGTCCTGTGTAAATTCCTGTATAAGTTGTATTAAAAGATCCTTCAAATACACCTTCGTATATTTTACTGAATGTTCCTTCAAATTGGCCTTCGTATTGCCCCAGGTATGCACCCATGTACTGTCCAGCAAACGCTCCGGAATATTGGGAAATAAAGAATCCATCAAACGAGCCTTCATATTGCTTAGTAAATGAGCCTTCGTATTGTTTGCTGTACAGACCAGTATAAGACTTAAGATATATTTTATCATATTGGCCAACATACTGTTTAACATATACGCCTGTATATGTTCCTTCAAAAGAACCTTCGTATTGGGTTAAGAATGTTCCTTCGTATTGTTTTGTGTAGTTTCCAGAAAATGAACCTTCATACAATCCGGTATATGTTTTATTAAAGTTTCCTTCATATTGTCCAATATATTCTTTTGTATATTGGGAAACAAAGACACCCTCATATTGTTTTTCGTAATGGTGTGTGTATATACCGACATATTGCTTTGCATATTGAGATGCATATTGGCCAACATAGTTTGTATTGTATCCTATATCAGCTAAAGTGTTTCTATTATCAACAAATGATCCACCTACTTGTACCCAGGTCTCACCTGAAGCTGCAGGGTTAGTCGCTGATAATTTATATTGTCCTATACCAGTAGCATATATTTGATTTCTCAATCTCATTGCTAATAGTTTTATCTCTGCATCGGACATCTCTTTAATTGCAGAGTTTTGAATTTTTGCTGTTCTAACAACAGAAGGTGCAGAAACACCTTGGGTCTTACGCCATAAGGTATATGTAGTCGTACCACCTAAAGTGGTATCGGTCATTGTGGATCCAGTACTTGTATAAAGGCTATTGTTGGGATTTGTTTCAGACAAGTGGTAGGATCCCAAACCGGACGATGTAAGATTCGCAAGTGCTCTTGATATAAGGACAGAGTTTAGAGTATTACTATGCTCAGATGCATAGCCGCTGTCATTAAGAAACAATGGGTACACCATAGATGTTTCTGCGATCGAATTGAGATTTTGTTTAAGTGTATATGTTTGGGACGTTATATTATTAGCAGCTGGATGAGTACCTACGCTTTCTGTTCTATAGGTATCAGTGAAAGAACCCATTGAGGTTCCCTGTCCATTTATGTTTAAAGTACCAAGGCCAGAAGTGCTTGTTGAGAATTCAGATAGAATTTGATGGACGGCGTAATCCATCTCGGTAGTCTGCATTTCCTGCACACCGAGAAAAGTACCCCCTCCGGTCGTTTTTATTCTAAGTGGATTTCCCAATTTACTAAGCCTTTAATTTAAACGCGCTATCCCCAAATACGCTACCAGTATTTATAAAACTTACTCGACTAGCATCATAACCTATTATAGCTGATCCTGGCTCGCCTCCGTTTCCTGACTGTGCGTATTGAGAATAGTGGGTTCCTGGGTTAGCAACATTCTGTGATGCATCTGAGTCATCATTATACCCGCCTGCACCTGTTCCTAGTTGACCTAGTAATCCACCATTTCCTCCATGTATGCCTAATGCTGTGGATGCATTAGTGCCATTTCTATCTGAACTGCTTTCTGAAATGAAAGCTCCTGAATTCCATCCAGCACCAGTTCCACCGATGCCTCCAGAGCTACTTACTCCGTTTACGGGATAGCCACCGCCACCTCCGCCACCACCGCCACCGGCGATGATACCATAATTTTCTATATAAACTTCTATACCGTTACCCATCTTAATAGCGTCACCACCATTAGCACCATTCTGTCCAGTTGTAGCACCTAGACCAGCTACACCAGATTTACCAATAATATTTCCATCTGGTTTAACTAATATTTTAACTTTATGGTTAATATTTTGAATAGCTCCAAATCCTGATAAGTCAAGTGCTGGTGTAGTTTGATGATCTGAATATACATATACATCATCTGCTATTGTAATGTTAACATGTTGAGGTCTTGTTGCTTTTGATTTACCTAAGCTACTTAAATGAGCTGATAGGTTAAATTGTGATGTATTACTAGAAAGAGTTATATCTGTTCTTTCATAATTGACGCCTGTTATCTTCCATTGGCCGTCTTCTTTCTTTCTTACAATTGATACATCTCTCCATGCATCATTTTCTTTTATTTTTATATCTTTAGCTTGTTTCCATATGCTAGCATCTTTCACTCTAATTAAGCCACCATCATCTGTTAGCTCACCACTCTTAGTGTTAGCTACTGCAGTAGTTGTCACATATGAAGTATGGAATGTTTGAGGTCCTGCAAAGTTTGTTGCAAATCTCAAGGTGTCTCCTATACTGGCATAAGCCCCTTGATATACTCCACCATATGCTTTTACATAAGCACCTACGTATGTTTTATTAAATGCACCTTCATATAATTTAGAATACACTTTACCAAACTGAGCACCAAATTGTCCTTCGTATTCTTTAGTATATTGTTTGACGTATACTTTATTATACACTCCTACAAATGCACCTTCATACTGACCTGTGAATAGAGCTCCATATTGTTTAATATATTGGCCTATAAATGTTCCTGTGTATTGACCAAGGTACACGCCTTCGTATGCTTTGATATAATTCTTTTCAAAGTTGTGTGTAACTAGTCCAGTAAAGTTTCCATTTGCTGATGCGTTGTATAAAGCTGGTCCTTGGAATTGTCTTGAATATACACCTGTCCAATGTTGAGTATATGTTTTAACATAGTCTTTATTATATTGACCAATGTACTGTCCTGTGTATGCTTTTTCATATTGCTTTACAAAAGAACCTTCAAACAATCTTGAGTATTGTCCTACCCATATTTTATTGTAAACCTTTTCATATGCTTTAGAATATTGCTTTGTATATATTCCTGTATAGTAACCAATATAATATCCTATTGTTGTCCATGTCTTTTCATACTGTTTTAGATATCCTTTTTGATAAGACCTTGACCATCCGCTGGCGCCTCCAGCTCCATAATAAAGGGTTTTACTATGCATATAGCTTGAGGTAAATTGACCCCCGTAATGAGCTATAAAATTCACACCAGAATTGACTCCTAGATAACCAGTTCTTGCATCTGACCATGCAGATAGGTAGAACATGAGGTCAACCAAGGTTGAACCTTTGATGTATGCTTGCGGGCCCGAATCCGAATATGATTTTGCATACGTTGCCAGGTTGCCAGTTGCTCCAAGATAAGAATTTAACTCCAAATCTTCAAAGTTTCTTTGATAATAAACACCACCTGTTCCTTGATATCCCGTTGCATCTGCACCAGCCTCTGGGTCCGCATCGGCAGTATTGCCACCAATATATGCTCTTGTCTGTGCACCAGTATATTGAGTTATGAATTCGCCACCCAGCAGGCCTGCTTTGGAATAAACGGTTCCACCAGACGCATAATACAGTGTACCAAATTCTCTATTGTTACCTTGTTCCCAAGACACACCTTGTGCGTTTAGATAACTTCCTGTGCTCCCGGATGCATAGTTAGTACCACCACTATCTGAATAGTTAAGTACTTGAGATGGTGTGTCAGATGCGTTTACAAATAAACGAGAATAGCCTATATCGCCACTCCATGATTTAGAGTATTGAGCTGTAAAACCTAGGGAAACTGTACCCTCAAACCCTTCACCATCTTCTTCAGAATAAGTATTAACTACTCTTACGTATGCGGTACCTTGATAATAGATCCCTTCGTACTGACTAGTTGCACCCCAAAATTTGCTGAAGTGGCGGAGAAATTGCGACTCATAATTTCCTATATAAGTTTTGGCCCAAGTTTTGTAATACGATTTGTGATATTGCTTTAAGTACTCTTTTCCATAATGAGCAATATAATTTAAGTTTTCTGATCTATATGAATTAAATACTCCTTCATAATCCTTACTGTAATGTTTTGTCCACTGCGTAGTATAAGCTGCACCAAAACTTCCTTCAAAGGTTCCTTCGTATTGTCCTAGATATGCTTTCTCGTATTGAGTGGTGAATACGCCCTCGTACACACCTTCGTATGTTTTAGTGTATGTTTTACTATAAGAAAGTCCGGATGCAAATGTTCCTTCAAATGCACCCTCGTACATTACTAGATAAGGACCACCTAAAAATTGTTTAGCAAATTGACGAGAGTAGCTAGCTATATAACTTTTATTATAATAACCAGTAAACGCTCCTTCAAACTGTCTGTTGAAAGCTCCCTCATAAGTCTTGCTAAAGCTATTACCAAACTGTCCTTCAAATTGACTAGTAAATGAACCTTCGTAAGCCTTGCTGTATTCTTTGCTGTATTGTTTTGAGTATACGCCTAACCACACACCATCGTATTGTTTGCCCCATTGTTTTTCGTATTGGCCTAGATATGTTTTTGTGTAGTCGCCTAGATAAGTTTTTAGATATGACGCAAGAAAATGCTCTATGCCTCTAATTTGATTAGCATAGTTAGTCCCAACATAGGATGCTGCGAACTGTCTATCGTCACCTGCGAAAGACTTTGCGTAATTAATATCTGCCACTCAGGCTCCCCTTATGTTAGAGTCTGATACCAGATGTCGCCGTTAGTGCCTATAGAGTTACTACTTGGTGCTGAACTAGATATGTATATCTTTTGATTAGGTGTATGTGCAAATGATCCACTTGCTACACCTGCTGCATTAGTATTTGCAAATGTTACACCAGTGACGTTTACAGACGTATTAGATGCTGCTGTTATTCTACCTTTAGCATTTACTGTGAACGTAACTAATTGAGTATTATTCGAAGTGTGCGTTGCTGCACTTACACCAGTATCTGATAAAGCTGTATCAACAACCTTAGCTGATGAATTAACTACCTCGGTACTGCCGTGTAAAATTTGATCAGACATCTTCTTCCTCGTTTTCCTCTACATTAGGTTCTAGTTCTTTTACTCTTTCGGTCAACTCTTTGACGGCTTCTATCAGTAATGGTATCAGCGCATTATAGTTAACTGTTTTAAACCCACGACTATTTATATCTACAGCGTGAGGCAACACGTTCTCCAATTCTTGAGCTATAACCCCATAGTCTGGTGTTCCAACTCTCATGTCTCCGATGTTGTTATTCCATACAAATTCATAACCACCAAGAGCATTTACTTTATCTAATGCAGTGTCTATCTTTAATATGTTATCTTTTAATTGTTGGTCTGATGAATAACTAGCTACTAGATCATCAGTAGCGTATATGTTATTTGCCAATACAGCTGTAGTATTAGCTAACGTATCTCCAACTACTATGCTAGTATCAAAGTATCCATTTTTGAATGATTTAGCTGCTGAGCCAATATCCCATTGATTGGTATTTGATGCAAACACATGACCATTAACTGAAGCATTTGCAAATACTAATTGAACAGTATTTGCTCCATTACCAATTTGTACTATATTATTACCTGCGCCAGTTGTAGATGCTCCTGTTAACTTAAGAGAATTTGTAACTGTTACATTTGCAGATCCTAATTCAGTAGCTGTTAATGTTGTGTCTGATGGGAATTGAGCTGATACTCCAACCTGTAAGTGATCAACAACTAAGTTGTTAGATGTTAATGCTGTTGCGTTAGCACTTATACCAGTATTAGAGAATATAACATTACTTGTATTTGCTAATGTAATATCATCACCAACTGATAGATCACCAACAATAGCACCGGACGCTGCATTTACTTCTCCAGTAATGTCTACGTCTCCACCTGCTGTTATAACTCCTGATGTGTTTATTGTTGCACCAATTAGATCCCATCTAGCACTTGCAGCACCTAAGGTTAATCCATTAGCATTCGGTAAGACATTAGAAGCAACATCTGCTGTAAATGTTACTTTGTCTGTTGCAGCACTACCTATGATTGTATTACCTGAAACTGTTAAGTCATTTCTTATTACTGCATTGTAAACATTTGCTTCTTTGTTATCAGCTATATCTAAATCATTTGATAATGTAGTAACTCCAACAATGTTTGCTGATCCTGATAATGTTGTAGCACCTGTTACACCAAGTGTGTTTGCAAGAGATGCTGCTTTTAATACTGTTAAGGTTCCATCTGTGTGAACAGCTGTAGAAGTTAATGATGTGTTTACTGTACTATTACCTACTGATAATTTAGATGCAGATAAGTTTACGTTTGCGCCTACATTATAGGCTACTGTTGTATTAGATGTTCCTGTAACTGCTATACCATCACCAAAGGTTGCGTGGCCTGTATGTGTTGATAGTGTTGTGACTTTTAATACATTTGTATTTGTTGTTGCAGCTGCTTCTATATTAGCACTTGCTGTTATAACGCCTGTAGATGTAAGTGTACCAGATGTGTTTGCATTTGTAAATGACGCATTGTGCCATCTGTGATTTGTGTCACCAAGTACAACATTATTACCGTGTAGAGGTATAAGACCTTGTGTACTATTTCCAACTAATCCTTTTACTATAAGTCTATCAAAACCGTGTGTTGCGTTTGCTGCACCTGCATTACCTAAAGTTATTGTTCTGGTATTACCTGCTAATGATGTTACTAATGTATTGACTGTTGAGTTAGCAACAGTGAATTGAGCATTAACAGATACATTGCCACCAACTGTAGCATTTCTAGTTATTGTTAAATCATTGTTGGATGTTATATCTTCACCGACTAAATCATCAGCTACTACATCCCATCTTGCTGCTACGCTACCTAAACTTTTACTTCCATTAGCACTCGGTATTATGTTTGTATCGACTACACCAACAACTGATATTGTATCGCTTGCTGCTGAGCCTAAATCTGTATTGCCTTGAACTACAAGGTCTGTGTCTATGTTTACTGATGCATCAAAGTCTGCATCTTTAGTAACTTTTATTTTATCTGAGAATACTGCGTTAGCTGTAACTGTTAATAGATCACTATTAGCATTACCAATAGTAGCATTAGCTGTAGTTGTTAGGATCCCATCAATGTTTGTTGCTGAATTAATATCTAAATTCGTACCATGAATATTCATATTGGTAGAATCTATTAATGTGTTTGTTCCTGATACATTAAAGTCTGTTGACGTGATATCGGTTAATGCATTGTCAACATCTAAGTTTGCATTTGCATCTATCTTAGTATTGAATATGTTAGTTGTAGCATTAGAAGTAAATGTTACTGCTGTTGCATCCATCTCTACTGCTGTGCTATTAGCTTTTAATACACCAGCATTGATATCTATTACTGCTGCATCTATGTTTACATTTGAACTTACATTAAACTCACCACCGTTAATTGCTGTGTTAGTAGATGAGAAATTGGTTAATGTATTATTAAAGTCTGCATCAGCATTAATGTCTAGTGGTGTATTGAATACATTGAGTCCAGCATTTGATGTAAATATATTTGCAGTAGGATCTATATTAATCTTATGTGTTGTTGAATTACTCTGTGTTACATTAAGTGCACCAGCCAGTACATCAAAGCTAGCTGCATCAAAGTTTACATTAGATGTAATATTTAATTCACCATTTTCAACAACTGTATTACTAGATGTTATTTGTGTTAATGTATTGTCAATATCTAAGGTTGCATTTAGATCTATCTTAGTATTGAATATATTTGTTACTGCATTGGATTCAAATACTTTTGCAGTAGAATTAATTGTTAGATTGTTTGAAGTAGAGTTTGTTGTTAGTTGTACGCCAGGTGCAAAGTGTGCATTTGATTGTGCATGTATTATTGCATTAGCTGTACTGTTAGCTATGAATACTACATTTGAACTAATAATTAAATTAGCTGCTGCAGCCTTTGTTCCATATACTGTACTATTAGCTGTTACACCAGATAACTTTTGTTCTACTAATAAACTATTAGCACTAAAGAAACCATTAACATAAGAGTTACCAGTCGTGCAAGCACCTTGAGTATTTGCAACTGTTGATACGACAAACTTTTCCATATCGTAAGTAATTCTATTAGTGAGGTCAACCCACTCTCTAAATGTATCTGACGAAGGCGTAATGTTAGCGTTTAAATAATTATTACTAGCCATTTGACTTCACCTCTGCTAACTGTATTATCATTTGCTTTATCTCTACCATATCCTGTTTTAAACTTTGCACTTCATTGCTAAGTTGATTTACTGTTCCAGCTTTTGCTCTTTGACTTTTGTATTGAACATATGCAGCCTTATCAGTATTTATGAGAGCCATTGATGACTTGTCTCTAAATATTCCTTGTGCTTCTGTCTCTATTAATGTTATCTTAGCCATTATAATGATACCGCTATTGCTCTAAAGTCATGTAGTACTGGAGCTTTAGATGTTGATTCAGATTTCATTACTATCTTAATTGCAAGTTTTTGATACCCAACAAACTTCTCACCAGCGCTATTGTAATATGTTACTTGGCCTGGTACAGTAGCTTGAGGATCTCTAAACGCTTCATTAAGTGAAACGGAGTCCACTTTAAAGTGTGGCTTACCGGTTGTTTCTATACTTTGTACTGCATCTGATATTGTTAGTTGTGTGTTGTTAGCAACCGCTGCAACTTTAGAAACAGTATAATCATTACCATCGTTAAATGATCCTTCTAATAATATAGTATCGCCTGCAGCGTAATCACTTGAGAACGCTGTGCCTGATCCAGTAATAATTGTATTATTAGATGCATCTGTATGATATGTGACTGTTCCTGCTTTAACTGTTGTAGATGATGGTCTATCTAAGAATTCAAATCCATACTCATTAGTATCGCCTCTTTCTTTATCACTACTAAATTTAAACTCATTTGAAGTCATTTGTAATGGAGACCAATTTGTATCATCTATAATTGATGCATCTGCTTGGTTTAATATTTTTGCATATACTTTAATATCAGTTCCAGAAGGTCTGTATCCTGTTACAAATACTTTTACATCTTCTGCATCTAATCCGTCAGCTAATGTTACTGTTCTTGATACATATTTTGCTAATGCTTCACCGGTGTTTGTTAAGTGCTCATTAGTATCAACATTATTAATAATGTTTTCATATTGCAATATACCCTGTGCCTGTAGGTCAACTGATGGGGCTGCAAATCTATGAGGTGAAGATAGTATGTGTCTAACTCTTAACGATTTGGTTAATGTTGCACCAGATATCTCGTTTGATTTAGATTTAATTTGTGTCGGTTCACTTGGATAGTTTCTATCATTACTTTTAATTGTTTCTAAGTCTGTGAATGCATTGTCGGCTGAATTTCTACCTTGAAGTTTAGATGTAATTAATGTTTTTGGTAATACTGTATTGTATAGTCTAGGCTCGTGATAACTAATAAAGTTATTAACTGGTGCATCGATTACACAATTGGCTCCACTTGATATACCTATAATTGTATCTTGGTTAGCAAATAAGTAATTACTATTTGCAGCTGTACTGTCTTGAACCATTATAGTATTTGTAACAACACCAGGTGATGTTAATTCTTTACTTAATTGAGTATAGATTGCAGAAGGTGTTTGCATATAATTTGCAGATGAGTCTGTGAATGTCGGTCCACCTCTTACTACAAGATGAGTACTGTTTGATACAGAGTTAACTGTTACAATATCAAACACGGTTGTGTTTCCAGATAGTACTATTTTATCACCAGATGCTATTGCCGGACTTGTAAAGTTAGTTCCAGTTCCTATTATAATTGAGTTGCCTTCATTAACAGCAATTGTTCCAGCTGCGTTTGCAGCTAACTTAAATATTTCTTCGCCCTGTGAGAACGTACCATTCACGACACCATTATTAGCTACTAGCCACTCATAGTCCTCGTTGACTAAATCAACTGTAGATACATTGTCTGAGAAGTATGCTCCGTACACTGTAAATTTAATATCTTCATCTAGGTAGGCCTTCCAAGTTCTATCATTTGTAGATAAGAACATTGTACCTTTACCCCAATCTTGATTAGTTGTTATATTTGTAGATAAATCTTTATCACCAGCTTTAGTTGTAAATAATTTATACTCTGGTGAGTTGGCTCCTGGTTTAATGACAATTGCATATTCTCTTGATGAATCAACTGATATAGGATAAGGCCATGTTATAGTAGTTGCTACGGTACCTTTTGAAGATGTATTAATGTCACTTGACTCTAATACAACATTGCATATTGCACCAGATGCTGGCATGCCATTTTCAGTTTCTCTAAGTTCAATAGTAACACCCTGGTTAG